>Ga0335073_10000056_pt1 | contig 133098 bp, 93 predicted proteins | sample Lox_Sample_22_FD_207093 | JGI IMG/M metagenome (GOLD analysis project Ga0335073, IMG submission 207093) | Soil microbial communities from Loxahatchee National Wildlife Refuge, Florida, United States - Lox_Sample_2.2 | ecosystem: Environmental > Terrestrial > Soil > Wetlands | place: USA...
GATGCCAGGGTTGCAGGAGCGGGAGCGCCAGGCTGAGGAGCAGGAGGCCGCGCCAATACGCTAGCAGCACGCCGGGCTGACGAATGCGAAACAGGCGGGTAAGCAACGTGGCCAAGACAACGAGGAGCGCCACCTGAACGCTCCAGGAGAGCAGATTCGAGAACCACAAGGGCGCGTTCATCGGCGCCTCCGCAGATGGGGCGTCGCTGCCGGGGGTTTCATTCGGACTCCTCGATCATGCGGAGGATTTTTTGCAGATCTTTTTCGCGGAGTTTGCGGTCTTTCACGAGATGGACGAGTAGCGGTTCCGCGGAGCCGTTGAAGACGCGATCGATGAATTCGCGAATCATGCCGCCGATGACCTGATTTTTGGGATGGGTGGGGCGGTAGACGAAGGCGCGGTCCTGCGGGCGTTTTTTGAGGTAGCCCTTGGTTTCGAGAATTTTCATCATGGTCATGACGGTGGTGTAGGCGATTTTGCGGCGTTCGAGAAGGGCTTCGTAGACGTCGCGGACGGTGGCGGTCTCGCGTTGCCAGACGAGTTTCATGATTTCGAGTTCCTGGGGGGTGAGGGTGCTGTGTTTGGGCCGCATGCTTGCAGTTTATAGTACTAATTAATTCGTATGTCAAGCGGGAAAAAGCAGATCCCTCCGCCGCCGGCCGCGCAGGAGCGCGACCGGCGGGTCGGGATGACAGGTGGTGGTTGCTTGGGGGGTGGGAGGGCGACTGCCGGTGGTGTGGCACTGGTTTGCCGGGCAGAGCGGCGGCGACGGTTGGGATCCTACCGCGTGGATGACAGGTAGTGGTGGCTAAGGCGGGGATGGCGAGCGGTGCTGTCACTGTGTGGATAGAGGCGGTGGCTACGGTCGGGATGGGAGGGGCGAGGGTTGCTGCGGTGTGAATGACGGGTGCTGCTTGGGGGGTGGGAGGGCGACTGCCGGTGGTGTGGCACTGGTTTGCCGCGTAGAGCGGCGGGCAAAAACGCCGGCGCTACGTGGTTGGGGTGCGACAGAGGGCGCGGTTTGCTCGGAGCGTGGTGCGCGGGAGGTGGCAACCCGACCTCCCTCGGGAAAGCGGCTGTGCGAACGCTGCGTTAGCGCGAGGAGGTTGGGAGACTTCGGTGGGGCAGGAGCCGTTGAGGTAGCAAGTGAGCTGGGCTTTTTTAGCGGGATCAGTTTCGGTGGTGAGGATGGTTTGGAGGATGGGCGTGAGGAAACGCGAGTAGAGGTTGAGGGCGTGGGTGTCGCGGGTCTGGATGGCTTGCTCGACGGCGCGCTGGGTGTTGGGCGTGACGAGTTCGAGGCGGCCGACGAAGACGCGAACGATTTGCGAGGGAGCGGGCTGAATCGTGAGCGGGAGGATGGAGTCCACGAAAGAGCGCGGAACGAGATAGAGCAAGCGGCTGCCTTCTTCAAACCAGGAGTCGCGCCAGGTTTCGAACATGGCTTGCGCTTCGTCCTGATAGAGGCCCTGCGCGGTGAGGAGGTCCACGACGGTTTGTTTCAGGGAGTCCATGCTGCCGTTGAGTTCGGGAGGATCGAGAGCGAAGGGAGCGGCGGGCTGCTGGAGGACGCGGAAGCCGAGTTTTTCGCCGCGGCGTTCGAAGAGGAGCGCGGCGGGGATGGGTTGGTTGGAGAGGTTTTCGGCGTTGACGGCGCCGTTTGCTTGAATGGAGACGGCGAGCGGAACGGAGAACGTGGAGACGCCACGATAGAAGAGGAATTTTTCAATTTGCGGGCCTGCCGCGCCTGCGACTTGCAAGGCGGTGGAAGCGGTTTGCCGCGCGGCGTAGTAGTGATTCTTGCTGTTGTCGGTGGGGAGATCGGCGAAGTTGCGGGGCTGGAGTTGGATGGAGTTCCAGGTGATGCTGCCGTCGGGGTGGTCCTGATAGAGGCTCCAGTCGCTGAAGTTGGCGTACTTGGGCTTGATGGCGGAAACGGGATAGACCGCGCTGGCGTGCGGATACCATTCGGTGATGAGTCCTTTGGCGAACGAGACGTGGACGGAAAGAGTGGTTTCGCGATTGGTGTAGAAATAGAGGACGGGAGTTTCCATGCGGACGGTGCCGAGGAGGCCGGCTTTGAGTCGGGCGCCGCTGAAATGTTCGACGAACGCGGGGAGATCGGTGGACCCGGTGAGGGGGAGCCATTCAACGGCGCGGCCGTCGTGGCCGGCGATAGAGGTGAAGGTGCCCCATTCGTGGGCGGTGAGATAGGGATCAGTTGGCGAGGCGGAGGATTGAGCGCGGAAGATGCGCGGGAGAGGGGCAGCGAGAGCTAAGGCCAGGATAAGAGAAGGAAAAATGCGGGATTTCATGTTCTGCCTCCAAGAGCATCGGGGGAAAGGACGGATTGGGTGACGGTACTGTTAACAACGAAGGAGGCGGAAAGAACGGAGGGTTGGAGGCTGAAGGCCGAACTTTGTGGTGTGGGTTCACTTTTTTTTAACACAGAGGACACAGAGAGCACAGAGAAAAAGAGATTCGTGGTGCCGAAAAAGTGGGCCGGGATGCGAGCGGGGGAAGTGCGGGGGTCCTGCTAACTTGCTCGAAGGGATTGGCTGATTTACATTTTTTCCTGTGACTAGCGTAGGGAAAGAGTTTGCGCCGCACCGGTTGCTGCGAAATGCGCATGCGATGACGATGGCGGCGGCGTTTGCGCGGCGTCGATTTGCTTTGCCGACGGCGGAAGAGCGGCTGTTTCGGGTAGATGCGGAATCGCAGATTTTGGGGCAGTGCCATTGGCAGGCGGGGAAGCGGCGGGACGCGCCGGTCATTGTGATCGTGCATGGGCTGGAGGGTTCGAGCGAGTCGAACTACGCGAAGGGCATTGCGGAAAAGGCGCTGCGGCGCGGGTTTCATGCGGTGCGATTGAATCAGCGGAATTGTGGAGGAACGGAGGCGCTGACGCCGACGCTGTACAACTCGGGCATGAGCGGGGACTATCGCGCGGTGCTGAAGGAACTTTCACAAGGAGACGGGTTCGAGCGAATCTTCTTCGTGGGCTATTCGATGGGCGGGAATTTGGTGACGAAGATGGCGGGGGAGTTTGGCGAGGCGGCGCCGAAAGCGTTGCGGGGAGTCTGCGCGGCGTGCCCGGCGATGGATTTGGCGGCGTGCGCGGATGCGTTGGAACTGCGGGAGAATTTTTTCTATCAGCGGCATTTTGTGAGCGGACTGATGGCGCGCTACGCGCGGAAGGTGAAGTTGTTTCCGGAGCGGTATCCGGCGGATGGATTTGGCGCGGTACGGACGGTGCGGGAATTCGATGACAAAATCACGGCGCCTTGTTTTGGGTACAAGGATGCGGAGGAGTATTACGAAGCGGTGGGCGCGAAAAAAGTGGTGGCGCAGGTGTGCGTGCCAATGCTGATGATTACGGCGCAGGATGATCCGTTTGTGCCGTATGCGTTGTTTGAAAGGGCGAAGCCGGAGATGAATCCGGCGATACGATTTGTGGCGCCGAAGTATGGAGGGCACTGCGGGTTTATTTCGAATCGCGAAGGCGAAGAGCGGTTTTGGGCGGAGCAGCGGGTGGTGGAGTTTTGCGCGGAAAAGGCGGCGTGAAGGCGCGGCGAATTTTGTAGCGCCGGCATCCTGCCGGCTTTTTTTTTGCAAAACAAACTCTGCGAAACGAGAAGCGAGTCAGCAGCGTGTTAATAGCGGCGTGTCGCCGCTTGCAAAACAGCCGGCAAGATGCCCTTCGGGGCTCAGGGCAAGCCGGCGGTACGAAAGAAACGCGGCGTCAGCCCATTGGTTTTTCTAGGGAGACGGCGAAATTTTTGGTGAGGAGCTGGGCGGGGCCATCGGGCATGATGACCATGTCGTCTTCGCAGCGCATGCCAAATTCGCCGGGGACGTAGATGCCGGGTTCGTTGGAAAAAGTCATGTTGGCTGCGAGGGTGGTGGTGCTGCCCTTCACGAGATAAGGATGCTCGTGGCCGTCGAGGCCGATGCCGTGGCCGAGGCGATGCGTGAAGTATTTGTAGCCGGGGCCGTAGCCGCCGTTGACGATGACGGCGCGGGCAGCGTCGTCCACGGTGCCGGAAAGTCGGCCAGCGCGCGCGGCGTCGAGCGCGGCATCCTGCGATTTGCGATTCAGTTCCCAGGCTTTGGCGATCTTGTCGGAAGGTTTGCCGAAGATGCCGGTGCGGGTGACGTCGGAAGCGTAGCCGTCGACGGAGCAGCCGCCGTCAACCAGGACGACGTCGCCTTCCTTTAGTTTTTGTGGTTGGCGCGTGCCGTGTGGAAGCGCCGCGGAAGCACCGAGAAGCACCAGCGCGCCGCCGCGCAAACCCATTTTTGAAAAGCCGGCTTCGACCATGTGCGCGATGTCGTCCTGAGACATGCCTTCGCGCAGCGCGGCGAAAACGGGCTTGTAAACTTCGAAGGTGGCGTCGCATGCGAGGCGCATAAGCTCGAGTTCACGGGCAGTCTTGGTGCCGCGGCAAGCGATGGTGACAGGATCTGCGGAGACATACTCGAAGCCGGGAGCAACACTGCGGAAATGATCGGAGTAGGTGAAGTAAGCCGTTTCTTCGACGCCTAGTCGTCCGCTGCGAATGCCTTGGTCGGCGAGGGCAGTGGCGGCGAGTTTGGTGGGGCTTTCGTCTTCCTGCCAGACGCGGACTTCGATGGGAAAGCGGAGCTGTTCGCGGAAGCGGCCTTCTTCGAAGCCGGGGCAGAAGGCGACGGGTTTGCCGGTGCGTGGGAGAACGATGCCGGCGAGGCGTTCGCTGAGGCCCCAGCGAATGCCGGTGAAATAGTAGAGCGAAGTGCCGGGGGCGAAGAAGAGCGCGTCGAAACCGGGCTTGAGCTGATTCATCAGCTGCTGGGCGCGGTCGAGGCGTTCGCGAAATTCGTCGGGCGTGATGGGATGGAGGCGCGAGCCGAGGGGTTTGAGGGCGGAGAAATCGGCGGACGGCGGAGTTTGCGGCGGCTCGGCGTGCGCTTCGATTCGCGAGGCAACGGCGAGGGAAGAGAGTGCGGCGGCGCTTTGCAGAAATTTTCTACGCGATGAAAAAGCAGGATCAGGCATGGGTCGTCTCCGTGAAGAAGATGACGGTTTATCCGGGTAGCGCGGGAATGTCAAGCCAGGAGCAAGAGCAGGCGAGGATGCGCGCGTTATAGACGGGTGCGGGGACGCTATTCCATGCGGACGGCTTCGATGGTCTTGCCGTGGACTGCGACTTCGATGCCGAGCGGCGGGCGCAAATCGGAGCCTTGCACAATGGCGCCGCGGACCCAGACGTTGCCCGGCAAATTGCTAAGCCTGGTGGGGTCGTACAGCGTGCGGCTACAGGGATTGCCGACCATCGGGTGGCGGGCGGCTTTAAAGTCGTAATCGTTTTTCAGAGTGGCGATGTCGGTGACGAATTCGAGGCGGCAGTTGCCGTAAGGAGCGTCGAGAGAAAAAGCCCAGTAGGAGCTATCCTGCGCAGCGGAGGCGGAGGGCAGGCGAATCAGAATTGCCGGAACGTTTTCGCCAGTCACGGTGTTTTTGTAGAAAAATTTCTTGGCGCTCCACGGCTGGCTCATTTCGGAAACGCTGGCGATGGCTGGATCCTGTTGCGTGGCGTGAGGCAGCAAGGCGTTTGGGTCCGGCGCGGGAGCGGGAACCTCGATCTTCGGCGGGGGCTCGGCTACGGGCAGTTCGGTGTGATGCGGACGGAGTAGCCAGCGGGCGGCGAAAAAAACCGCGATCAAAACGAGCAAGAGGCCGGCCACCAGGCGTAGAGTCGGGTTGCTCAACGGCCCGGGACGGTGCGTGGAAGAGACCCCGGGTATTTGCGGCATATCCGCTTTGTAGCGGTCAGTTGGGGACTGGTCCGACATTTCTACTTTCTTATGTGCTGCTGGTTCGCTGGGTTCCCGAAGTTCCGCCAAGTCTTTGCCCGTCAGGCCATTGGCCTGCGTCGCTGGAAGGGCCAAGCATCTGCACCGGGCGTATTGTACGGCGAGAAGAGACTGCGAGCAATACGGCTTGTTGAGCGAAGGGCGCTATGTCGCAACAGATTGTCTAACTCGTAATGAGCAGGCCGCGGTCCTTTCGCCAGCGCATGTTATGACCTGGTTACAATTGGCGCCGCGAGGCTTGTTTGCAGCACCGGACCCCACTAATGTAGTAGGGAAGCATGGGGAGGTCCGGCCTATCGGCCGGCGAGCATGAGTCCCGATTCGCGCGGGGGCGCGCGGGCGTTTGTCCGCAGCCTCAATATTCTGCTGAAATTCGCACGCCTGTATGAGTTCGGGCACGTGCGAACGGCGGCGCAGTTTGAGACCGCCTGGAAAGAATTGCGTGGCGCGCTCGATGAGAGCGGCGGCAGCGGACTTCTGCTCGGTGCTTCCGGCAATCAGATTCTGCTGGACGGCGTGCCGCTGGGAGCCTCCGCCGGCGAAAAAAGTTTTGCGCAGTTGTTGATCACTTCGGGCATCGCCAGCATTCACTTTGCGCCAAATCTTACGCAGCCGCAGTTCGCGCGTTTTGTACGCGCCTTTCCGAGCGGCAACGCCAAGCCGTCCTCTTTGGGTGAACAGCTGAAATCCGCGCTGGCCGGCGAGACCAGCATCAAGATCAACGAAATCCGTTACGTGGCAGAGGACTCCTCGGTTGCGGGGATTAAGGTTGCGGCGCAACTCACGGCGAAGGCGTTGGGCGCGCAGGGCGACAAGTTCAAGGACTTTTTCGAAGACCCGAACAAAATGTTGCAGATGATCCTCGCCGCAGAAAGCGCGCGCGGAGCCGGCGGCGGTGGCGGCGGCGGGGGTTCGGGACCGGGATTCGGGCCGGGCGGAGTGCCCGGCGGAGGCGGTACCGGAGCAGGCGGTTTTGGTGCTGGCACGGGCGGAAGCGGCGGAAGTAACCAGCCTTCCACGCTGTGGGACAGCGGTGCCGGGACGAGCAGTGGCGCCGGGGGTGGCGCGGACGGGCCGGGCGGCGCAGGAGGGCATGGAGGCACAGGCGCGGGAGGTGGCAGCGGTGCGGGTGGCGGTAGCGGTGCGGGATTTGGCACCGGCGGCGGCGGTGGAACGGGTTTTGGTGGCGGGACGGGAAGCGGAATTGGGCCCGGCTCGGGAAGTGGAACGGGCGGTGATGGCGCTGGCGCGGGGACTGGCGGCGGGGCGGTCGGAGAGTCAGCCGGAGCTGGCGGCGTCGGTGGAGGAACCGCAGGTACCGGTGGAGCGGGGGCAGGATCCGGCGAGGGCGGTGGAGGAGCAGGCGGAGCGGGGGCGGGCGGCGGTGCGGCGCCCGGAGCGTTCGAACCGGGCCGTTGGAAAACCGCGATTGCTGCATCCGCGTTGATGCATGGGACCGGCGGCGGTTCGCTGGGCGGCCTGAGTGCGCTGATGGGTGGGGCGGGCGCAGCCGCGGGGCCGGGTGCACCTGGATTTACCGTAGCGGAAGAAGACGTGCGGTCGATGATCGGGCTCTTTGCGCAATTGGGGAAGGCGCGCCGGGATCCGGAATCCAAGCTAGACGTGCCGAACTTCCAATCGCGCTTGAGTGCGATGCCGGTGCGTGCGCAGTTTACGCTGCAACAAGCGTTGGCGGGTTTGGCGGCGCAGGCGCCCAGCGAAAAAGCCGACAAGCCGATGCTGCTGAAACTGGCCGAGCACGTGGCGATTCGATTTGCGCTGGATAGTTACGAGCGGGGCGAGTTGCGGGTCAACGCGGTCAAACAGTTGCTGGACCGCATGAACTCAGAAATCGAAGCGCTGCGCAAGATATTGGGTTCACAGGAAGAAATGATGGCGCAGGCCGGGCTTTCGGTGCAGTCGTACACCGAACTGCTGGACCAGGAATTCTGGGAGCAGGTCCCGGAAGAAAACAAAAAAGAAGTGCTGACGTCCGAAGAAGCGTGGTGCGTGCCGCCGCGCAACGTGCGCGTTTTCTTAGAGGACATGTTGCGACGCGGCGAGCTGAAGACGGTCAATGAAATCCTGATGAAGTACGCGGCGTGCATTTCGCTGGAAGCACCGGAAGCGCGGCGGACCACGGCGATTGGATTATCGGACTTGGCGGAGCTCTACGGAAGCGGCGATGGCAGCGCGCTGATGGAAGCGATCCGCAAGCTGGGCAACCAGCTGGCTGCGGAGCGCGAGCCGGAGTTGCAAACGCTGATCAGCGCGGCGTTCGTGCGCATGAGCCAAGAGGCCGCGTCGAAGCGCTGCTACCCGGCGATGCAACAGGCGCTGTCGTCACTGGATGCGATCGAGCAGCAACGGCCGGGGTCGACGCAAAGCTTGCGCCCGCGCATCGGCGCCGAAGAGCGTCTGCCGGAATTTATCGAAGAAGCGTTGCGCGCCGGGCACATTGCGGATGGCATGACCGAGATTCTCAGCCTGATGCCGAAGGCTACGCTGCACTATGTGACCAATCGCTTTGGCCATTGCGGGTTCCGCGAGGACGCGGAAGTGCTGGGAAATATCGTGCGCGGCCTGGGCGAGGACTCCACCCAACGGCTGCTGGAGATTTTGCAGACGGCCCCGGCGCCAGAAGCCGCGGAAACCATTGGCCTGCTGACGCACTTTGCGCCGGACGCGGTTGAGAAGATTCTGCCGGTACGGTTGAGCCAATGGCCGCGCTCGTCGCACGATCGCGCGGTGCGCCAGCTTTCCTCAGCGCCGCCGGAGCAACGTGCGAGGCTGCTAGTAACTATTTACGATGCGCTGGACCCACTGATCCGGCCGCTGGCGTTAGACGAAATGGGCATGAGCGGCCAGCCGGATTGCATTCCCAAATTGCTCGAGTTGATTCAGAATGATCTTACGCCGCCGTTCCCGCGGCTGAAGGCCATTGAGGCCGTCGGCCGGCTGCGTGCTTCCGCAGCCAGTCCGACCCTGCAGCTGATGATGGACGCGCGGCAGGTGTGGCGCTGGGTCTATCCGACGGAATTGCGAATTGCCGCCGCGCAGGCGCTGCTCCGCGTCGAACCGGCAATGGCGCTCGAGAAGCTGGGTTCGAGCGGGCTAGAACGCAAGGACTTAACCCTCGAGCCGACCGATCCAGAAGCCAACTCCTCGGTGATGCGCCAGCGCCGCTACGCCCGCTTGAAACTCTCGAAAAATCTCATCGCGGTCACCACGAATCTGCGGGAAAACTTCCGCCTCACCATCCCCGAGCTGAATCTTGGCGGCGGCATCGGTTCCGGCGAACGCCACCTCGCGCCGGGTTCGTTGCTGAGCCTCAAGTTTGCGCAAGGCGTGCGCCACATCAAGGCCCAAGCGATCGTGCGCGGAGCGCGGCCGCAGGCGATGGCCTTCGAGTTTGTGGATATGGACATGGAAGATCGCTTCCGGCTGCGCAAAATCCTGATGGAGATGGGCGGCACTCCGCAGGTGGCCGCGATCACGAACCGTAGCCGACGGCGCGGGCGCGTGGCGCTCTCGAAGAACTGACGCAAAAAAGTTTGGATGGCGTGCGCGAGCACCCACGCTTTCTCCTCCCCTTCACCTGTCCTGCTCCCCCGGGCTTCCCGGACGGTCGAACAGGCCTCGCCCCCGTCCTTTTGGAGGCTTGACTTGGAGGCACATGGAACCTCTGTACCATTGCCGCCGACAGGCCATAACCCTAGGGTACTAGCTAGGTAGTCCCATTACGGGACCGGGCAAGAGATGATAGCGGACTCCAAAGCGACGGCGGGGCGGGCCTTCGTAAGAAGCCTTAACATTCTCTTAAAATTTGCCCGGCTGTATGGCTACGACCACGTGCGGACGGTCGAGCAACTCCAGATCGCCTGGCGGGAGCTCCGGGCGGCCATGCCCATAGGTACGGAAAATGGCCTGCTCTTGGGCGCTACCGGTTCCCAGCTGCTGCTCGATGGTGTTCCGCTGGAAGGTTCTCCCGCAGAAAAGCAGTTCGCGCAACTCCTTTCTGCTGCGGGACTTGCAAGCATTCAGTTCTTTCCCTCGGTGACCGAGGAAGAGCTCGCCCGCTTTACCCGGGCCTTTCCAACCGGCAAAGCCAAACCGATTGAGCTGGCCAACCAGCTCAAGTCCGCGCTGGTGGGCATCGCAGGCATCCGCCTCAACGAGATTTGCTTCGTGGCGACCGACTCGCGCCTCAAGGACGCCAGCGTGGCCGCGCAGCTTGCCGCCGCGACCCTGGGCGACGAGCAGGACGAATTCAGGAAGTGGCTGAATGACCCGCAAAAGCTGCTGGAATTGATCGCGGCTGCGCAAGGCTCGAAAGAAGGTGGGCCGGCGGGCGCGGGCCCCGGCGCCGGACCCGGCTCCGGCGGCGGCACAGGCACAGGTATGTCTGGTTCGTCCGGTGGGGGCACGGGCGCCGGACCCGGAACCGGTTTTGGACCGGGCCCAGTTACCTATTCGGGTGCCACGATGGTCGATGGAGAGCTCGTTCCCACCGCCTCCGAAGGCACAGGAAACATTTACTCTGGCGGCAGTCCCGCGAGCGGAACCTCTGCCTCCCCGGAACTCATTCATGCGGCCGGAGGAGCAGTTCCCGGCGGTGTCGCTGGAGGTTTGGGTCCTGGGAGCGGCGGTGCAGGCGGATTTGCCGGGCCGGGCACCAGCGGACCAGGAACAGGCGGGCTCGGGACGGGGGGAGCGGGAACAGGCGGATTTGGACCCGGCAGCGGAGGCGGCTCGGGTGCAGGCGTTGGAGCGGGGTCGGGCACGGGAGCAGGGCGCTGGCGCGGCTCGGGCGCAGCGAATACCCCGAGCGAGGATGAGATTTACGGCATCCTGGGTGCGCTCACCAGTTTCGGCAACATCGGCGCAGGGCAGGGCGGGGCGGCAGCCGCGGTGACGTTCCAGAATCGCATGTCCGAACTGCCGGGCACAGCGCAGGACACGCTGAAGCAAGCGATCGCTGCACTGGCCGCGCAAGCTCCGCAAGGCCAGACGAACGAATCCGTTTTGGTAAAACTAGCCGAACATCTGGCTATCAAGTTTGCTTTGGAGCGCTTCGAGACCGGCGAAGTGAAAGTCAACGCCGTGCGCCAGATGCTGGACCGCATGAATGCGGAGATTGACAACCTGCGCAAGATTCTTGGCGCGCACGAAGACAAGATGACCGAAGCCGGCCTGATGGTCGAGGGACACCGCGAGATTCTCGACCGCCAGTTCTGGGCCGCGGTGCCGGAAACGCACAAGCAAGCGGTGCTGCTGTCGAACGATGCGTGGTGCATTCCGCCCAAGAACGTGCAGTCGTATGTCGCCGAATTGATCGAAAAGGGCGACGTCACCGACGCCATCAGCATTCTGCAGAACTACGCCGCGTGCGCCGAAAGCGATGAAGCGGATGCCCGCAAAAAGACCGCGGTCGGCCTTTCCGAAATGGCCGAGCTGTACGCCAAGGCGGATCCCAAGTTGCTCGGCGAAGCGTTGCGTCATTTGGGCCTGCGGCTGAATGTCGAACAGGATGGCGAGTTGCAAACGCTGGTCAGCGCGGCTTTCGTGCGGCTCAGCCAGGAAGCGGCCACGACACGTTCTTTTGCGGTGATGGAGCAGGCGCTCGAACTCGTTTCCGGCGTGGAAGCGCAACGCCCGGGCGTAGGCCGCAGCCTGCGCGGCAAGATGGGTATTGAAGAGCGCGTACCCGAATTTGTGGAGGAAGCGCTGCGCGCGCGACAAGTTGCCGCGGGCATGACCAACGTGTTGAAAATGCTGCCGCAAACCACGATGGAACAGCTCGCCGTGCGCTTCAACCGCTGCGGCTTGCGCGAGGATGCGGAGCACGTGGCCAATCTCGCCTCGGATCTCGGCGAAGAGGGCTTGCAGTACTTGCGCAGCAGCTTGCGCGCTGGCCCGATCACCGGAGCCGTTGAAATTGCCGGCTTGCTCAGCAAACTGGACCCGCAAGCCGTGGAAGTGTTTTTGCCGGCGCGAATGAAGGATTTCCCGCGGTCTTCGCAGGACCGCGTCATCCGGCAAATTTCCGCAAGTGGCGCTCCCGGACGTTGTCGCATCTTCCTGGAAATATTGGATCACGTCGACCCGCTGATCATGCCGCTGGTGATTGACGAAATCGGCGTGACCTCCGACCGTGAGGCGCTGGGACGGTTGCTGACGGTCGTAGATGGCGACCTGCCGAATGGCGCTAGTCCGTATTTACAGGTCAAAGCCATCGAAGCACTGGGCCGCATTCACGCCCCGGAATCCATCTCCTCGCTGCGGCGGGTGATCGAAGCGAAGAAGATGTTTGGCTGGCAGCATGCACAGGAGCTGCGCATTGCGGCGTTGCAGGCGCTGATCCGGTTGGACCCCGCTTTGGCGCGCGATTTTGTCGGAAAGTACGGGATCGATCGCGCCGATCTGGCCCTCGCTCCCCTGGACATTGCGCCCAACTCGAAATTTGTCCGCCAGCGCCGCCATGCGCGTGTACGGCTACAGAAGCCGGTCACCGCACTCTGTACGTTTGCGAAAGAGGCTTTCCGCGCGGAAATCAAGACGGCCAGCCTGAGCGGCGGCTTGGCCACCATCAACCGCCATATCGCTCCCGGCACGCAGGTACAGCTGAAGCTGCAGCTAGGTTTACGCAATGTGCAAGCCACGGCGCTGATGCGCGATTCGCGCACGCAGGATGTGGCCTTCGAGATTGTGGACATGAATCTCGAGGAGCGCAGCAAGTACCGCCGTATGCTGGCGGACAACCAATCTCATTCCACGCCGGCGCCCGAGCCCCGGACGCAGCCGGCTGCCGGCGAAGCCGCCGCGTAGCCGACAAGAGTCGCTCCACTCGAACTACGAAGCCGGTGTGTACTCTTGCACCGGCCCATCCATGCCCCACATTACCTTCCATGAGCCGTCGGACTGGCGGCGGACAATCTCCAGGTAGCGAAGCTCAGTACGCACGGGTCCAGTGGTGCCTTCCGCGCGCACAAGCTCGATGGTACCTCGCACGAAAGCAAAATCATCGTGAATTTGGATATCGTCGGGCCGCACGGTGGCGCGGAGACCGCGCTGGAGCACTCCCGTATAATAGGCGCGGCGTTCCCGCCAGGATTGCACAGGATCGCGCAGGTTCACATCCACGTAGTTCTCGCCGTAGAAACGCATAATCCGGTCTACGTCACCGGTATTAAATCCGGCCTCAAACTCCGCCGCCATATGGCGAAGCTGCGCGAGGTCTTCTGCCCGGTCATCCCACTGTTCCATGTGTCACCCCGATGTCCGGTCTGACGTTTTCGTCCCCATCGCGTGAGCAACCCGGATTCACCCCGTGTCGCGGTTCTTGGCGCGCGTGCATCCAAACAGTTAGAATAAAGTGTTTACGTTAGCGCGGTAGACCGGCTAGCTTCCTCGCGCGACGGTTCGCAGGAGACGTCGAACCCCACATGGATGTCGCCAAAGTTGTAGATTCCGTCGTCGCTCGCTTTATTGGGACCAAGCACGAGCGGGACCTGAAAAAATTGCAGCCGCTGGTGGTGGCGATCAACGAGCGCGAAGCCGAAGTCCGGGCCCTGTCGGACGAAGATCTGCGGCTACGATTTGCTCACCTGAAAACCGAAGTGCAGGGTCGGCTGAAAGACGCCGATCCTTCCGACACGAATTACAAAGATACGCTGAAGGCGGCTCTCGAGCCGGCCATTATTCCGGCGTTTGCGCTGACGCGCGAAGCGGGCCGGCGCTTTCTGAACATGCGGCACTTCGATGTGCAGCTCATCGGCGGCATGGTGCTGAACGAGGGCAAAATCGCCGAAATGAAGACGGGCGAAGGCAAGACGCTGGTGGCGACGTTGCCGGCGGCACTGAATTCGCTGGCGGGGCGCGGCGTGCACATCGTTACGGTGAACGACTATTTGGCGCGACGCGACGCGGAATGGATGGCGCCGCTGTATCGCGGGCTGGGCTTGTCGGTGGGTGTCATTGTGCACGATCTCGACGATACGCAACGCCAAGCCGCCTACAACGCCGATCTGACTTTTGGCACGAACAATGAATTCGGTTTCGACTACCTGCGCGACAACATGAAGTACGACATCGCGCATTGCGTGCAGCGCGGGCACCAGTTCGCGATTGTCGACGAAGTGGACTCGATTTTGATCGACGAAGCGCGAACGCCGCTGATCATCTCCGGTCCTTCGGAAGAGTCCACTGATAAATACGCGCGCATCGACAAAATCATTCCGAAATTGATCAAGGACATCGATTACTCGATTGACGAAAAGTTGCGCACGGCTACGCTGACCGAGGAAGGGTTCAGCAAGTGCGAGCGGCTGCTGGGACTATCGAATTTGTCCGACCCCGGCAACATTGCTTATCTGCACCACGTGAACCAGGCGCTGCGCGCGCACACGCTCTACAAGCTCGACGTGGAATACGTGGTGAAGGACAACGAAATCATCATCGTAGACGAATTTACCGGCCGGCAGATGCCGGGGCGGCGCTGGTCAGATGGCTTGCACCAGGCGGTGGAAGCGAAAGAAGGGGTGAAGATTCAGAACGAGACGCAGACCTACGCGACGATTACGTTTCAGAACTACTTCCGGATGTACAAGAAGCTTTCCGGAATGACCGGTACGGCGGAGACGGAAGCTGCGGAATTCGGGAAGATTTACAACCTTGATGTGGTGGTGATCCCGACGAACCGCACGCTGATTCGTATCGAGAACCGCGACGTGGTATACCGCACCGAAAAAGAGAAATTTGAAGCGGTCGTCAACGGCATTTTGCAGGAAGACAATTCGTTGACCAACGGGGTGAAACATTATCACCAGCGCGGCCAGCCGGTGCTGGTGGGCACGATTTCGATTGAGAAATCCGAAGCCATCGCCGAGTTGCTGAAAAAGGCGGGCGTGCCGCACCAAGTACTGAACGCTAAACAGCACGAGCGCGAATCGCGAATCGTGGCGCAGGCGGGGCGCAAAGGCGCCGTTACCGTGGCCACGAACATGGCCGGCCGCGGTACCGACATTTTGCTGGGCGGGAATCCCGAGCAGATGACCCGTGAGTATTTTTTGAAGAACAAGCTGGCGTTGCCGTACGCTTCGGCGCCGTCGGTGATTGCGGCGGACGCGCCCGCAGGAGACGGCGCAACACCGGCCACCGTGCCTATGGTGCTGTTCCAGAATGAAGGCAAGATTTTTCAGGTGCCCGCCGATCAGTGGAAGCCGGTGTACGACCAGTTCGCCGAACAATGCAAAGCGGAACACGATGAAGTGATTGCGCTGGGCGGTTTGCATATTCTCGGTACGGAACGCCACGAAGCGCGGCGCATTGATAATCAGTTGCGCGGCCGTGCGGGACGCCAGGGCGATCCTGGTTCGTCGCGTTTTTTTGTTTCGCTCGAAGATGACTTGATGCGCATTTTCGGCGGCGAGCGCATCAAGTCGCTGATGTACCGCATGGGGATGACCGAAGGCGTGCCCATCGAATCGAAGATGATTTCCAATCGTATCGAGAAGGCGCAGGAATCGGTCGAAGCGCAAAACTTCGACGCGCGCAAACATTTGCTCGAATACGACGACGTGATGAACAAACAGCGCGAGACGATTTACAACATTCGCCGCTCCGCGCTGGAAGGCAAAGACCAGCGCGATTACGTGCTGGAAATTGCGGACGACGTGGCGCGTGAGCTGGCTGAAACCTATTGCCCGCGTGAGCAGCATCCCGATCAGTGGAATACGGCGCAGTTTTTGGCGGAAGTGAACGCGCAATTTGGGATTGACGCGAAGGCGGCTGGTGCCGATCCCGCCAACTTGAGTCACGATGAGCTGGCGGATGCGCTGGTTGCCGCCGTGACCAAGCGGTACGAGGAAAAGGAAACACAGTTTACGCCGCAGCTGATGCGCTGGCTGGAGCGGCGCATCATTCTGGATATCGTGGATCAGCAGTGGAAAGACCACTTGCTGTCGCTGGACCACTTGAAAGAAGGCATCGGTCTGCGCGGCTACGGGCAGAAGGATCCGCTGGTCGAGTTCAAAAAAGAAGCGTTCGTGTTGTTTGAAGACATGATGGCGCGGATCGACAACGAGACGATTCGTTATCTGTTCCACATCCAGATGCAACAAGCGGAACGGCATCCGAGCGAAATGCAGACTGCTCCGGAAGCGCAGGGTCAAGTGCGGCCGCCGGTCCCGCCGCGGGCGGCGCAACCGCCGCAGCCTCCGCGAACGATTGGTCCGCGAGCCGCGATGGCCAGCGCTGCGGCTCGTGCGGGAGATGGGGAGCCGACCCAGTTGCCGGCGTTTGCGCGGGAGATGGAACGCAAACAGGAACGGCAGCAGAAAGATTTGCAGTATCAGGCGGGGGCGGGGCAAGCTGAAGCGCCGAAGCCGGTGAAGGCCGGCGCGAAGGTGGGGCGCAACGATCCGTGCCCGTGCGGCTCCGGCAAAAAATACAAGAAGTGCCACGGCGCGAATGCGTAGTTAGCACAGCATTTTCTCCACGTTGCGCACCGTGATTTGAGCTAGCACGTACGTATCTGTCATTCTGAGCGTAGCGAAGAAGCTCTGTGCGATTGTGAAATCCAAGGACGACTAATCCATGCCGCCAGGTCCAGCACCGCAACCGCAGCAAATGCCGCCGCGCCAGCCGATTCCCGGAGTGAAGAATCTCGTCGCGATTGCGTCCGGCAAAGGCGGTGTCGGTAAAACCACCGTCGCGGTAAATCTCTCGTTGGCACTGGCCAAGCTCGGGCACAAGGTCGGCTTGCTGGATGCCGATGTGTATGGCCCGAATGTGCCGATCATGCTGGGCACGAACGAAGAACCGCTGGCCACGATGAGCAAGCAGATTATTCCGGTCAACGCACAGGGCATCAAAATGATTTCGATGGGCCTGCTGAATCCTGGCGATAAGCCGATGATTTGGCGGGGCCCGATGCTGCACAGCGTCATCACACAGTTTTTGCGTAGCGTGCAGTGGGGCGAACTGGATTATTTGCTTATTGATTTGCCTCCTGGCACTGGCGATGTGCAGCTGACGCTGATTCAGACTGTCGCCGTAACCGGGGCGGTAATCGTTACGACGCCTTCGGTGGTTGCGTTGGCCGATGTGCGCAAAGCCATCGAAATGTTTCGCCAGGTGAATGTGGAAGTGCTGGGTGTCGTCGAGAACATGTCGACCTTCAAATGCCCGCACTGCCACGAAGCGATCGACATCTTCGGCCACGGGGAAGGCGCGAAGACTGCCGTCGCTTACGGTGTGCCCACGCTCGGCGAAATCGAAATTGACCCGCGGATCCGCATCGGCGGCGACACGGGCCAGCCGGTAGCCAGCCAGGGCGAATCCGCGCCGGCCGCGCGCAGCGTCTACGCACTCGCCCGCGCCGTAGCGCAGCGGCTCGACGAAGTCTCCGCCACCACACAAGGCCCCAGCGTCACCATCGAATGACTTTGGAGGGCGGTGGCTTGCCGCGGATTTTCTGGCGGCACTGGTCTGTTAATGAAGGTCCTCAAATACATCCTGCGATTCATTGCGGCGATACTCGGCGCCGTTGGAGTATTCTTTGCGCTCGCCGTTCCGATCGGAATCATCTCGATCTGCTGGGAAGGTGGTTGCACCAACACCCAGCAGGAGCATTGGTTGCGAGATCTGCTCGCTCTCGGCTTTATTGGCTTTGCGCTTTGCGTTTCGAGTCTGGTGATCGCCGCCGCGCTTTTCTCCTTCGCGCGTTATGGGGCATTCGCAGGAGGGATTCTCGCCCGGCGCCAATGTCCGAGCAGCCGCCGTTGACAGAGACTTCGCAAACTGCGAAGATTGTTTGATGCGGATCGTAAGCCGCAAAGCGATTCGCGAGGCGACCGCGAAGCACAAAGAGTGGGGCGCATCGCTGAACGCGTGGTATACGGTCGCGAAGAATGCCGAATGGGCGAATTTCGCGGATGTGCGCAACAGCTGGCGCCGGTCCGATGTTGTTGGACCGTTTGTGGTTTTCGACATCAGCCACAATAGATGCCGGCTGATCGCGACCATCAAATATCGCTGGAGGATGGTCTACATTCGACGCATTTTGAGCCACGCGGAATACGACGACTGGAGCGTCAGCGTGCATGATTGAAGTCTCCGACAAATATGCACTGGGAGTTGGCACGCCGACGGCGATCACTTCGGAACGCCAGCACGAGGAGTATCTTGCCGTGCTGGACAAACTCGCCTGCAAAGAACGGCCCACCAGCGAGGAGGAAAAGTACGCGGAAGTCTTGGTGACTCTGATTGAGGCGTACGAAGAAGAGCATCACGCCATTCCGAACGCTTCGCCGGTGCAGGTGTTGCGTGCGTTGATGGAGGCGAACGACTTGCGCCAGAAAGATTTGGCGCCAGTCCTGGGAACCGAAAGCATCGTCTCGGAAATCCTGCGCGGCAAGCGGGAACTGAACAAAGGGCAGATCGAAAAACTCAGCAAACGGTTCCACATCTCGCCCGCTGCGTTTTTCTGAGGTGTCGCCGCTCTGCGGACGTTCGCTTTCGGCCCGTGGCTCAGCAACTTCTGTGCGGCGTGAGATTGCTGGGTAGAACTCACTGGCTAGGCAACAGAAGACGCCGTCGCTATGTGAACTTAAGTCCTTTATCAGCAATACTTACGACGCAGCTTGCAAGTATTGCAAATAAAAGACTTACACGAACACTAAGTCGTTTAGATGCAACACTTAGAGAAAACGGGGGAGGGGCCAAAGTACAATGTCTAGTCATCAGGAGCGGGGCCAAAATCCCCTCAGCCGAGGCACGCTTGAGGTCGGCCGGCAGCCGGATATTCGGCCGTACCGGGGGAAGTGGCCGCAGATTGCGGCGTCGGCGCATATCGATCGGGCGGCGGTGATTATTGGGGATGTGGTGATCGGGGAAGATGCGAGCGTGTGGCCGTGCACGGTGATTCGCGGGGACGTGCACTACATTCGCATTGGGGCGCGGACGAATATTCAGGATGGGTGCGTGCTGCACGTGATGCGCGACGAGCATCCGCTGGTGCTGGGCGATGATGTGACGATCGGACACTCTGTTACGCTGCATGGCTGCCATATTGAGTCGCGTTGTCTGGTGGGCATGGGCGCGGTGTTGCTGAATGGCGTGCATGTTGGGAGTGGCAGCATCGTTGCTGCGGGCGCGCTGGTGCTGGAAGGAACAAAAATTCCAGCGGGCAGTTTGGTGGTCGGCCATCCTGCAAAAGTGAAGAGACAGTTGACGGGAATTGATCAGGCGTCGATCGATGCGTACGCGAAGCGGTACGTCGAGTACAAGAATATTTACAGGAAAGAAGTGGCGAGTGGCGAGTGACGAGTGGCGAGCAGAAGCCAAAATGCCTGCGAACGAACAGTCGAAGCCGAAACACTACAAGGAGCTGTTGGTCTGGCAGAAGGGAATGAATTTAGCCAAGTTGGTGTACAAACTCACGATGCGTTTTCCTGCCGAGGAGCGATACGGACTTACGTCGCAGATGCGCCGCGCCGCTGTGTCGGTACCTTCCAACATCGCGGAGAGGCAGGCTCGCCGCAGTACGAATGAGTTTGTACAGTTCTTATCCGTCGCCGAGGGCTCGCTGGCGGAGTTGGATACGCAGCTCTCCTTAAGCGTGGAACTGGGCTTTGCCAGCCAATCCGATGTGAACGCTTCTTTGAAAGAAATCGATGAGCTACAGAAAATGCTGGTGGCGCTCAAGCGAAAGCTTGCTTCTTACTCGCCACTCGCCACTCGCCACTCGCCACTTCGTTCCGGTGGCCGAGGTCTCACGCAATGAGCGAAGGGGCGCAAAAAAAACAGGAAAAGCCTCGCAAGTTTCAGGCGATACGCGGGACGCGGGATTTGTTGCCGCCGGATACGGCGTTGTGGAATCACGTGGAGCGGATTGCGCGGGAGGTGTTTGGGAGTTTCGGTTATGGTGAGATTCGTCCGCCCATTTTTGAGGCCAGTGAACTCTTTGCGCGCGGCGTCGGCGGCGACACGGACATCGTCTCCAAAGAAATGTACACCTTTTCTGACCGTCCCGTTGATCTCGCACCCCTGGAGCGTCTCGATGACGCGGAGCGCTATATTGCCGACTTGAGGCGACGAATGGAGATTGGGGAGATTCCGAATGATCTGCGGAATCAAGAAGCACTCAAGCGGTTCGCAGCGGCGTGGCGGGAACTAGATGAGTTCATAGCCACTGGCTCCAGCAAAATATCAGACGAAAAGCTCATCGTTGAACGGACCTGGGACCTCACGATTAAATTCATGGGGATAGAGCATCTGGTTCAGCTCGGAGCCGAATTATCGTTGCGGCCGGAGGCTACGGCTTCGGTTTGCCGGGCGTTTATTGAGCACAACATGCAGCAGTGGCCGCAGCCGGTGAAGTTGTATTACATGGGGCCGATGTTTCGGCGGGAGCGGCCGCAGAAGGGGCGGTACCGGCAGTTTTATCAGATTGGGGCGGAAGTGCTGGAAAGGCAAGTGGCGAGTGGCGAGTGGCGAGTGGCGAGTGAAAAGGCCAAGGATGAGGCCAGCGTTAACGCTCTGAAAAAGGAACTCGCTAAGGATGCCGCGACCGATGCGGAAGTGATTGAGATGCTGATGACGTTTTTTGAGCGCATCGGCTTGCAGGCGACGGAGCTGAGCGTCAACTCCATTGGGCACGCGGCAGAGAATTGCCGGCGTGGGTATGTGGCGAAGCTGCGCGAGGAATTAGAGAAGGTGAAGGAGCAGTTGGGCGCGGATTCGCAGCGGCGGATCGAGACGAATCCGTTGCGCGTGCTGGACTCGAAGCTGGAGCACGAACAGGCGATTATCGCGAAGCTGCCGCACATTGCGGATCATCTTTGCGATGAATGCAAAGTGCACTATGCGGAGCTGAAGCGGCAACTGGATTTGCGCGGCGTCGCGTATAAGGAAAATTGGCGGCTGGTGCGCGGGCTGGACTATTACATGCGGACCACGTTTGAGATTACGGCGAAGGGCTTGGGTTCGCAGGATGCGGTGTGCGGCGGCGGGCGGTATGACGGGTTGGTGGAGCTGCTGGGCGGGCCGCCGACGAAGGGGATTGGGTTTGCGATTGGCGAGGATCGCGTGATTTTGTCGCTGCAGGAGCAGCAGGGGAAAGAAGTGGCGAGTGGCGAGTGGCGAGTGGCGAGTTTAAGAGCTGGGATCGATGTGTACGTGACCTGGATGGGTGAGGCGGCGTATCCAACGGCGCTGCGTGCGGCGAAGACGTTACGCGGGGCGGGCTTTCGCGTGGACATGCCGGCGAGCGAGCTGAAATTTGGGAAGGCGCTGGAGCGGGCGAGCAAGTTGAAGGCGCGGTTCGCGGTGATCCTGGGAGACAACGAGGTGCAGTCGGGCGAGTGGACGGTGAAGAACCTGGGCGACGGCTCACAACAGAAATTCACGGAAGCGGCTCTGCTAGAATATCTGCGCAGGTAGCACAGGCATTCCTGCCTGTGCGGCCATGTGAACTTGGCGATTGAACGAGTGCAGCAGGACTGATGCGAGTCACGCCGAGGGATGGGTAGGGCGTGGAAATCGCGCGTCCTGGTGGCAATCCTCTCAAGCTCAATTGGAGGCACAGGCCACCTACGGTGGTAAACAGGAGTGCCTGTGCTACTGGAGATAACTTGCTGGACTTTCTTGGCAATTTGACGCGGACACATTATTGCGGGGCGCTGCGCGCTACGGATGCGGGCAAGGACGCCATTGTGATGGGGTGGGTGGCGAAGCGGCGCGACTTGGGGAATTTGTTGTTTCTGGATGTGCGCGACCGGACGGGGATTGTGCAGGTGGTGTTCAACAAGGAGAAGGATCCGGCGGCGCACGCGAAGGCGGAGCAGGCGCGCAGCGAATTCGTGGTGGCTGTCGAAGGGAAAGTAGTTAAACGCGAAAAGGCGAATCCGGAGCTGGCCACCGGTGAAGTGGAGTTGATCGCGACGAAGCTGCACATTTTGAATAATGCGAAGACGCCGCCGTTTCCGATTGAAGATGAAGTGAATGCGGCGGAAGAGACGCGGCTGCGTTACCGGTATCTCGATCTGCGGCGCAACCAGTTGAGCCGGAATTTGCGGCTGCGGCACAAGATTGTGCTGGAAATTCGCAAGACGATGGACGAGCTGGGCTTCATGGAAGTGGAAACGCCGATGCTGACGCGCTCAACGCCGGAAGGCGCGCGCGACTATCTGGTGCCGAGCCGCGTGCATCATGGGCAGTTCTACGCGTTGCCGCAATCGCCGCAAATTTTCAAACAGATTTTGATGATCGGCGGGCAGGACCGCTACTTCCAGATCGTGAAATGTTTTCGCGACGAGGATTTGCGCGCGGACCGGCAGCCGGAGTTTACGCAGTTGGATTTGGAGATGTCGTTTCCGCGGCAGGAAGACATTTTTCAGGTGATTGAGACGGTGATGGTGCGGGCGTGCGCCGTGGCGGGAGTGAAGGCGGAAGGGCCGTTTCCGCACATGCTGTACAAGGACGCGATTCGGAAGTATGGGAGCGACAAGCCGGATTTGCGGTTTGGGATGGAATTGCATGAGGTGACCGCGTGCTTCCCGGAAGAAGCGAAACAGAAGCTGCAGATCGAAGGCAGCGTGTTTGCGGTTGCGGCCCCGGGAGCGGCAGGGTATTCGCGGAAGCAGTTGGACGATTTGACGGAGAAGGCCAAGGCGAATGGCGGGCGCGGCGCGTATTTTGTGAAGGTGGCGGAAGGCATTACGTCGACGGTCGAGAAATTGATCGGCGCCGAAAATGTGAAGAAGTTGGCGGAGGCGTGCGGCGCGAAGACGGGCGATTTGGTGGTAGCGGTGAGCGCGCGGCAGCAGATCAAGGGAACGGAAGCGGCGGCGCTGGTGGCGGGGCAGATGCGTTTGCATTTGGGAAACGCGCTCGGGTTGATCGACCAGACGCTATGGAAATTTTTGTGGATTACGGGATTTCCGCTGTTTGAATGGAGCGAGTCGGATAAGACGTGGGTGAGCGCGCAGCATCCCTTCACGGGAATTGTGGACGAGGATTTGGAAAAGCTGGAGTCGGCGCCGTGGGAAGTGCGGTCGAAGGGGTACGATCTGGTGCTGAACGGCAATGAGCTGGGGTCGGGCAGCATACGAATTCACCGGCAGGATATTCAGGAGCGGCTGTTCAAGGCGCTGGGATTGAGCGAGGAGCAGCTGCGGCGGCGGTTTGGATTTTTCCTGGATGCGCTGACATTTGGGACGCCTCCGCATGGCGGGATTGCGCTGGGAATTGACCGGATTGCGATGCTGCTGGCGGGAGAAAAATCGTTGCGCGAAGTGATTGCGTTTCCGAAGACGGCGCGGGCGCAGGATTTGATGGCGGAGTCCCCGAGCGAAGTGGATAACGATCAGTTGGATCAATTGGGAATTGGGATTAAGCCAAAGGAAAAAGAAAAAAGCGCGGGGTGACCGCAATGGACCGCCTTTGGGCAATCAAGAAAAATTTTGATCCTTTTGGACGGTTTGTAGTTGGATTTAGCTCCATCGGTTTCCTGCTTCGCATCACGCGCTGTACAGTGTATCGCTGCCCATACTGCAGGTGGGTGTTCAAAATCACGTGGGGGCCTTCCAATGCCTTGCTGGGCAGCGGTGAGCGCTCTTGCTGGCACTGCCGGCAAGTCTTCTGGGACGGCTCGAGCGAGTGGCCGGATATGAGCGGCGAAGAGCAGCAGCTATTTCTCTTCCCCATTTCGGTCGCCGGCTACATCGGCGGGTTTCTGGTCGTCACAGGTTTGTATTTGTACCTGCTGATTTACTCCAAGAAAGCTGCGGGTCGGGGTGAGTTGATCGTGTTCTCGATGCTTTTCCTCCCCATCGTTGCTTGGTTTTGTTTTCGGGCGGTGCAGGTCATCCGCTCTGTTCGCCGCTATAATAGTCGAGGAAAATCATCAGCCGCATGAACCGAATCAAAATATTGCCGGAAGTGGTGGCGAACAAGATTGCCGCGGGCGAGGTGGTGGAGCGGCCGGCGTCGGTGGTGAAGGAGTTGCTGGAGAACGCGATTGACGCGGGCGCGAAGTCGATTCGCATTGAAGTGGAAGTGGGCGGGAAGCGGCTGATTCGCGTGATCGATGACGGGCACGGAATGACGCATGACGATGCGCTGCTGGCGTTCGAACGGCATGCGACGAGCAAATTGAAAACAGCCGACGATTTGCTGGCCATTGCGACGCTGGGGTTTCGTGGCGAGGCGTTGCCGACGATTGCGGCGGTGTCGCGGTTGACGCTGGAAACGCGCGACGAATCGGAGGCGGAAGGCACACGACTGGAATTTGCAAATGGAAAATTGATCAGCGTGAAGCCGGCCGGCTTGCCGGCGGGAACGACCGTGAGCGTGGCGGATTTGTTTTATTCGGTGCCGGCACGGAAGAAATTTTTGAAGTCGGATTCGACGGAACTGGGGCACATCGCGTCATTGGTGACGCACTATGCGCTGGCGAATCCGGAGAAGCAGTTCGCGCTCAGGACGCCGACACAGCAGATCATTGACTGTCCGCCGGCGGAGAAGCTCGCGGACCGGATTTACCAGCTCTTTGGGCGCGCGGCGCTGGATGAGTTGGTGGAGATTCCGGCGGCTGCAGCGGCGTTTCGCGCGGCAATTACCGAGCCGGAGATGGAAGCGGGCGAGGAGAAGGCAACGCTGACGGTGAGCGGGTTTACTTCGCGGCCGGAAGTGCAGCGGGTAAATCGTAACGGAATTTATATTTTTGTGAACCGGCGATTGGTGCGCGACCGGTTGATTTTGCATGCGATCAATGAGGCGTACCGGAATATTTTGCCGCCAACGGTTTTTCCGGCGACGCTGCTGTTTTTAGAGATGCCGTACGACGAAGTGGACGTGAATGTCCATCCAGCGAAGATTGAAGTGCGCTTCCGGCGTTCGAATTTTGTGCACGATTTTACGCGCGATACGATTCGGCAGGCGTTGATGAGCGCGCGGTCGGTGCCGAGTTTTGCGGCGGCGACGGCGGCAGGGGCACAGCCGAGCGCAGGTGGCGCGTTTGGCGGGTTTAATTCGCTGGGTGGATTTGGAGCAGCGAGTTTCGCGGGCAGCGCAGTCGCTGGGCAGGAATCCGGCGTCGATGAGTCAGGCAATGGCACGGTGGGCGGCGAAGCAAGTGCGGGAGGGAGCAGGGTGCCGCGGGCGATGATTCCGCCGATGGAGGGGATTGGAATTGGTTCCGGTGTGGGCTCGGATGGCGGTGGGTTTGAGTTGTCGAGTGTGGCGATGCAACCGGTACCGCAGCGGTTTGCGTTCGAACCGGGAGGGGCGCTTGGTACGGTGGAAGCTCGTGTTGGCCGAGAAGTGGCCGGGCTAAAGCCCGGCACCTACAACGGCGCTGGTGGCGGCGGGAATTGGGCAGGGAACTTGGCGGCACCGAATGCGGATGCTCCGGCAACGTTGCCGCATCCCGAGCAGATTGCGGATCTGAAACCGCTGGGACAGGTGAGTGCGAGTTTTATTGTGGCCGTGAACGGCGAAGGATTGTGGTTGGTGGACCAGCATGTGGCGCATGAGCGCGTGCTGTTCGAACAGCACTTGGAAGCGCGGCGCGCGGGGAGAGTCGAGGCGCAGCGGATGCTGATGCCGCTGGTGATCGAGCTTTCGCCACGGCAGTTGGTGACGTTCGAGAAGATCGCGGAAGAGTTGAGCGCGAATGGATTTGAAGTGGAGCCGATGGGACCGCGGAGCGTGGCGATTCAGGCGGTGCCGGCGGGAGTGGCGGGACCGGACGCGGAAAAATTGCTGACCGAGATTTTGGATGGCATCGAGCGGGAAAGCGCGGCGATTTCGATTGAGACGCTACAGGCGAAGATTGCGGCGTCGACGGCGTGCCACGCGGCGATTAAGGTGAATATGCCCTTGGATCAGACGAAGATGGAATGGCTGTTGGGCGAACTGGCGAAGACGGATTGCCCGATGAGTTGTCCGCATGGGCGGCCGGTGGTGCTGCGGTATTCGGTGAAAGAGATCGAGAGAGCGTTCCATCGGATTTAGACTCGGAAGAAGACGGAAAAGAAAACTGAAACGCAGAGACACAGAGGACGCAGAGAAGAAAGGATGCGGATGAGCGACGGGCAGAAAACGGCGGTGATTTTTGGGTTGGCGAACAAGAGAAGCATTGCGTGGGCGATTGCGCAGAAGCTGGCGGCGGATGGCTGGCGGCTGGCGATTTCGTATCAGAACGAACGGCTGGAGCAGGAAGCCAGGGATTTGATTGCGGATTTGCCGAGTGCGGCGGGGTTCATGTGCGACGTCGGTTCCGATGAGCAGATCGCGAAATTTTTCGCAGAGATGAAGACGCGTTATGGAGTGTTGCATGGGCTGGTACATAGTGTGGCGTTTGCGCCGACTGAGGAATTGAAGGGCGAGTTTGTGAACACGTCGCGCGAAGGATTTCGGATTGCACATGATATCAGCGTGTACTCGTTGATTGCGGTGACGCGGGCGGCGGCGCCGTTGATGACGGAGGGTGGTGGAGTGGTGACGCTGTCGTATTACGGCGCGGAAAAGGTGGTGCCGAAGTATAACGTCATGGGTGTGGCCAAGGCGGCGTTGGAAGCGACGGTGCGCTACTTGGCGTACGATTTGGGGCCCAAGGGGATTCGCGTGAATGCGATTTCCGCGGGACCGTTGAAGACGCTGGCGGCACGAGCGGTAGCGGGAATCAACGACATGATGAAAGCGCATGCAGAGCGGGCGCCGTTGAAGAGAAATGTGGAGGCCGCGGAAGTGGGAGGAACGGCGGCGTTTTTGCTGTCGCCGGCGGGATCGGGGATTACCGGCGAGACGATTTACGTGGATTGCGGATATAACATTATGGGATTTTGAGAAGCAGTGGCGACTGAAAACGGCACGGCCAACCACGCTTCTATCATGCGAAAACTGACGATTGCAATTGATGGGCCGGCGGGATCGGGAAAAAGCAGCCTGGCGCGGCGCGTGGCGCAGATGCTGGGGTATTTGTATTTGGACAGCGGCGCAATGTACCGCGCGCTGGCGTTGAAGGCGCTGCGAACGGGCACGGCCATGAGCGATCAGCGCGCGCTCGAAGGATTGGCGCGGCAGACGCATATTGAGTTGAAGCCGCCGACAAAAGAACAAGAAGCAGCCGGGTATAAGAACCGCGTGTTTTTGGATGGCGGGGAAGTGACACAGGAGATTCGAACGGAGGAAGTGGCGAAGGCGGCGTCGCAGTTGGCCACGATTGCTGGAGTGCGGCACGTGCTGGTGGCGGAGCAACAGCGAGCCGGAGCGGGCGGCGGCGTGGCGATGGAAGGGCGCGACATTGGAACAGTCGTTTTTCCGCATGCGGAGCTGAAGATTTTTCTGGAAGCCTCGCCGGAAGTGCGAGCGGAGCGGCGCTGGAAAGAGCATCAGGAAAAAGGCGATCAGGTGACACTGGCGGAAGTGCTGGAGGAAGTGAAGCAGCGAGATCAGCGAGATCGTGAACGCAAAGTGTCGCCGCTGGTGCGCGCAGCGGATGCGGTGCTGGTGGACAACACCGCGATGGATGTGGAAGAGACGGCGCGGTTAGTGGTGATGTTGGCGCGCGAGCGGGAGAAGGAATTGGCCAAGGCGGCGAGCTGAATTCGCGAAGATCTGGGACAACTTGTTATCTTCATGCGGGATGTTTTTCCCTCCTAACGGCCTTTTTTTGCAGCGGTAAGCCAACCCAAGAAGATAAGCGGGGCACAAACCGACGAGGTGTGGCGTCTATTGGGAGAGTCGCAGGGAACCAAAGCGAGGACGCTATGGGCGACTGGCACCTGCTGGAGTACTGGCGTGCGATGGGAACGCTGTGTCATGGAGTGGTGATCGTTTTAGCCGTGATGTTCGTGCGATCGCTGAGTGTGGCAACGGGGCGCGCGCTGCGATACAAACTGGCCCGGGAACAATCGATGGCCTATATCGCGGAAAGTTCGACGCCGTTCGCGGAAGGGCGCTTGGATGAGGCGATCGTGATGGCGGAGCAGAACAAGCAGAGCCACATCGCGCGCGTAGTAGCCGCAGGCTTGCTGGATTTTCAGGCCGCGTATAAAAACATGCCGGAAAAAGCGGTGATGGAAGGCGTGGAACGTAGCCTGGAGCGGTCGAGCGCGGAGACCACGGAAGAAATGAAACGCGGTCTCAGCGGGATCGCGACGATTGCCGCGACGGCCCCGTTTGTCGGACTCTTCGGTACCGTGATTGGCATCTTGAACGCGTTTCGCAGCATTGACACCACGCATGCCACGGACATCAAGATCATTGCCGGCCCGATCTCCGAAGCGCTGCTGACGACGGCTTTGGGGCTGCTCGTCGCGGTGCCCGCGGTGTGGTGCTACAACGTGCTGACGAATGCCGCGGATCTGTTCGGTGTGGAAATGCAGAACTGCACCTTAGAACTTATGTCCTACCTGCGGGCGCGGCAGGCCGGAGTGTCGAAGGATTTGCGCGCGCCGGTTATTTCGAACTGAGGAACAGCTCGGCCTCGCGAAGCTCAGGACGAGCCGGCGGGCCGGCGGTGCGGCAGTTGGCGAGTAATTTGGTGAAGTAGATCGAGGTTTTTTCACGATTGCCCATGAGCTGGGCCGCGCGGGCTGCGCCGTAAAGCGAATGGAATCGCTCCGGAGCGAGAGTAAGGGAAGTCTCGAAGGCTTGCAGGGCAGCTGCCGGCTCTTTGGCTTCCAGGAGCACATCTCCGAGAAGTTCGCGAGCGGGAACTACGGCGCCAGGTGTGACCGGCAACTTGTCGGTGGCGTCTTCGCGATCCGCGGCATCACGCATCTGGCGCAAAGCATCGTCTCGCCGGCCTGCCACAAAACTAATCCAAGCACCGACCGATTGGCGCTGAATATCTACAAGAGCGGCCGAGTAATTGTCGTGGTTCTGCAAGAGCCTTTCGCGCAGTGCATCCATGGCGTGTAATGCCTCGCGGGCCGAGTCCGCGTCGCCCAGGCGAGCGGCGCCTAGAGCCTTTGCGAAATAAAGGTCGGCCTCGGTGGAGGAATATCGGCCGCCGGGGAAAACGCCCGGTGGTAGAGAGAGGGCCGCAGCTTCCGACCAGCGTTGCCGCTCGACGGCGAGGCGCGCGGGAACGACGGCCGTCGCATAGAGAGCCGTGAAGTACGCGGGGTCATTTTCCTGCGGTTTCGGCATAGCCTGGGCGAGGGCGCTGGCTTTTTGATCCTCACCGATTTGCAGATAGGCGTAGACCAGATAATCGATGGCATGCAACTCGTCGCCGACCAGTCCGTTTTTCGCGGCGCTGGCGGCCGATGCCACGTTCGAGTCAATTGATTCCCGCCACAGGCCGAGACGCGTGAAGATGTGCGACGGCATGTGTAGAGCGTGAGGAGCATCCGGCGCGATCTTTGCGTAGCGGCGCGCGGCGTCGAGAGCGAGAGGCGCGAGCGCCGGATAATCGTCGCAGTGAATAATGTAGTGAGCCAGGCCGGGGTGATCCGGATACTGGGCGAAAAGCCTTTCCAGGATCGCGCTGGCTTTTTTTTGATTGGCGTAAGTTTTGTCCGCGATGGGTGCATTGGCGCGAACCGCGAGCGCATAGAAAATGGCTGCCTCGTGGTCCTCCGGATATGTCTCGTAGATATGCTGCATCACCCTTTCGTAGTCCGCAGCCCGAACGCCGAGGGGTCGCTTGTCGGCATCCTGGTAGAAAATTTCCATCGCGGAAATATAGTCGCGTTCGCGCTGCGTTTTTGCGCCGACCGCTTTGGCGCGTTGCACAGCAGGCCAAGCGATGGCGATATCCGCAGGAGTGGGCGGATCCCAGAGCTGGCGGAAGTGGGACATGGCCACGCCCCATTCGGCCATGGCGCAGGACGGATCGGATTTGGCAATCGCGGCGAAAGTCTCTTCGGACTTTTTGTACCAGAACGAATGCAGCAGCGCGACGGCGCGATTGAAGTCGGGTTGCACGGACGGCGAGCACGAGGTCGGAAAGTTAACGTTGCCGAGCACCGCTGCGTCCGGAGCACCGTGTTCGTGTTGCGTGCGAACCGTGGGTGCGAGGACGCCGGCAATGAGGCAAATCACGGACAAGCTGGTGCGTACCAGGCGCATGGCGAAACTCCGTCTGCTTGCATTCAGCAAGACCTGAAAGCGAATTGGGCAAATTATAGCGCGAATCGCGCGGTAGACGGCGGGGGCATCGGAGGCTTTCCGGTCTGGGCGATAGGCTAGGTACTGTAGAATTAACAAGTTACGCGAAAAATGAGGCCAAAATGATGGTTTCTAAAAAAAGAGCTTGACAGAAGTGCGAGGTTCGTTTACTTTCAGGATACCTCAGTCGTAAAGCCCGTTTTGGGCGCCTCACTGAGCGTGAAGAGCAGAGAATGAGACAAAACGATACAAGCCATGACGGATCGAAGTTAGGGCTGAATAGTCTCGCGCTTTGCTTGTTTGCGCGAGTCTAAAGCAATCACCGCCTAAGTCGTTTCGATCCAAGGAAATCTGACACGAGATAGTTTCCCGGGATGGTGTAGTTCACGGGTACTTCGTCTGGAAGAAGCCGCAAGGCTTTGGGTTCGAATCCCAAAGGCCGTGAACACTTATTCCTCCCGGAATTTTTTCGGCGAGTTTTCTTGGCGAATTGAAATGGCTGCGGTGAAGAGGCGCTACGGGTGTGCGCGGACAAGAGGGAAGTAGAAAAGCAACGAAGTAAGGAGGTAAAGAAAAGGATTTGCGGAGTTTGCGGCGTGGTGAAGGCTCGGGTTACTTCGTCTAATCCGATGGTTGCAGGTTCGAATCCTGCCGGCGATGAACATCGCCGTAGCTCAACGGATAGAGCAGCGGAACACAAAAAGTCCCGAGCCGCGGATTCCCGCCGCGAAAGATTCCGGTGTGGTGAAGGCGCGCGTTACTTCTCCAAAACGAGCAGCCTGGCGCGAGCCGGGAAGGTTGCGGAACGAGAAGCCCGCCTGTTTCGAAAGAAACAGAAGCTCAAACAACTTACGCGGGCCGCTGGTTCCCACCGGAAGATTGCGTGGTACATGAGAGGAGCACAGGCAGGAGTGCCTGTGCCACTGGTAACCGGGATGGTGGAGAGCGGAGTTACTTCGTCTGTCACACGATGTGAGGCTTACGCCTCGCAACCCTAGCTCGGAAGTTCCTCCCGGTGAAGAAAAAACGGTCAACCTCCCGCTGGCGCGGGCAAGCAAAAGGTTGACCCTGCAGTTTGGCCGGCGCGAGTCGCAACGTGGAGAGGCGATTCGCGCCGGGGCTGGCGGTTCGAAAGGAATTGGACGTGGCGTAGGACAGGGTTACTTCGCTCAACAGCAGGAGACGTGGGTTCGACTCCCACCTGAGCCGAAAAGCTCAGTAGCTCAGTGGCCCAGAGCGCCTAATGTCCCTGGCCGTCTGTTCCCGTCCAGCAGTTTCTGAAGCTGAAGAAAGGAGACGCAACGTGGAAAACCTGATCGCACTGCAAGGTCCGGTACTAAAGGTGAATGGCGAGTTGCTGCTGTTCGTTCCTTTGACGAATGGCGGAGGCAATTTGGCAGAGCGCCCCCGCGGCATCTCCGAAGTTTCGGGAGAGTTTCTGAAGATCGTGATTCCGGATTGGCTGGCGGGAATTCTGGAGATTGAAGAAGGCGACCTGGTGCGTGTCGAGAGCGATGGAATGCTGCGCATCCATGCGCCGGATCCGATCGCCGTGAATTGACCCGCATTGGCAGGCCAAGCCGAGGCGCGCTACGGGTTTTCTGATTTGCAAGAAAGGAGGAGAGGTGAAATGGCCAAGCTGAACGTATGGAAGCGGATGTTTCCTGAGCGAACGGTCCCGGTGCGAACGCACGAAGGAGCGGTGGCGCAGCGCGTCGATGTGAAGACGGAGCTGCGGCGCGCCGTGCTGACGTGCCTGCTCTGGGAAGGCACGTTCTATGAGAAGGGCAATGACATCGCGAAGCGCATCGCGGAGCTCGTCAAGCGGAGCAAGCCGGAAGACGTGGCGGCTCTGGCGTGCGAAGCTCGCGACAAGATGCAGCTTCGCCATGCGCCGCTCTTCCTGGTGCGTGAACTGGTGCGGCGCAAGGGCATTGGCCCGCTCGTGGCGGAGACGCTCGGGCACGTCATCCAGCGCGCCGACGAACTCGGTGAGTTCGTAGCGCTTTACTGGAAAGAGATGAAGCAGCCGCTTTCCGCGGGTGTAAAGCGCGGGCTGGCCAAGGCGTTTACGAAGTTCGACGCCTACCAGCTGGCGAAGTACAACCGCGATTCCGTCGTGACGCTGCGCGACGTGCTGTTTCTTTGCCACGCGAAGCCGAAGGATGCCGAGCAGGAAGCTGTTTGGAAAAAGCTCGTTGAGAACACGCTCGAATCTCCCGATACCTGGGAGGTTGCTCTGTCCGCAGGGAAGGACAAGCGCGAGACGTTCGAACGGCTCCTGCGCGAGGGGATGCTGGGCGGCCTGGCCGTCCTGCGCAACCTGCGCCTGATGCTGGCATCGGGCGTGGATCCGAAGCTCGTTCGCGAGCGGCTCGAGAAGGGCGTCGCGCGGGCGCTGCCGTTTCGTTTCGTGACGGCGGCGCGTTACGCGCCGAAGCTCGAAGAGGCGCTCGAGACCGCCATGCTCAAGGGCATCGCCGGGTTCGCCAAGCTCGTCGGCTCGACTGGACTTGTCGTAGACGTGTCCGGTTCGATGGACGGCGTGCTTTCGAAGAAAGGCGAAACCACGCGTATGGACGCCGCCGCGGGTCTGGCGATTCTACTGCGCGAGAAGGCCGATGCGTTTTGCATCGCGACCTTCTCGGAGAACTGCGTGGAGCTGCCTCCGCGGCGCGGGTTTGCGCTGCGCGACGCCATCACCGGTTCGCAGGCGCACTCGGGGACGTACCTCAAGCGCGCGCTGAGCGAACTGTACGAGAAGCCGGAATGGCGCGAGCTGGACCGGCTGATCGTGATCACCGACGAGCAGTCGCACGACGGGATTCTCCGCGCGTGGACGCCGCAGGCCTACGTGGTGAACGTGGCCACATACAAGTACGGCCTGAGCTACGGCAACGGCTGGACGCACATCGACGGGTGGTCCGAGCGCGTGCTCGACTACATGGCCTTAGCGGAAGCTGAGAACGTGGAGTAAGAAGCCAGTTCGAGTAGCGTGCGGAACGAGAGCACATCGTAGAAACAATTAGCCGGCGCAACGGTTTTTGCCGTTGCGCCGTTTTTGTTTTCTCACGGCGTCAGATCGAAGGAAAAGCACAGGTCGAAAAACCTGGTACTACAAAGGTAGGGTGACGGCCCGATTGGCGGCGGAGACGTAACATTCCGGGATGCGTTCTTCGGACGAGCCGATTTTGGCGCTGAGCGAGGACACCTGGTTCCAATCGGCGCGTTCGTAAGAGAGCAACGTGTCATAGACGTCGCGATAGCGGTTGGCGCCTCCGTTCAGCGCATCGCGGACCTCGGCAGAAACCGGTAGTCGCGCCAGAACGGCGTCCATGGGCATGTCTAGAATCGCATCGGTAACCGAAAGCAAGCCCATCAGGAAGAGATCGGACTTTTGCGGAGAAAGACCGGTCGAAGAGGAAATCTCCTCGCAGAAGTAAGCGCGTGTGAGTGCGGTGCGGATCAGCTCCGGAGACTTGTCCTCCGCGAGCGAAACCAGAGCTACGATAGAGACCCAGCGGCGGAATTCTGTTTCGCCCAGCAACGTAAGCGCATGCATGATGCTGCGAATCTCGGAACGTAAGCCGAGGAGAGGAGAGTTCAGGTAGCGCAGTAGTTTGTAGACCAGGGCGGGCTCGCGCCTGAGCACTTCTTCGATAGCCGCGGGCTGAAAGTCGGGAGCGTTGACGGCTTCGATGAGCTGAACGTAGTTGAGCTTGTTGCCAGGAATTTCCCGGCCTTCCACGACGGTCGGCTTGCAGAAAAAGTAGCCTTGAAAATAGCTGTAGCCCATATGGCGGGCGGCGTCGAGCTCGGCTTGCGTTTCCACCTTTTCGGCGAGGAGCTGCAGTCCCTTGGGAAGATAGCGCCGAGCGATGGCGCAGCGTTCCTCCTGGTTGAGCAAGCGAAAATCGACCTTCAGAAAACGGGCGAGCGGCAGCAACGGCTCCCACTTGGGATGATCGACAAAGTCGTCCAGAGCCAGGATGTAGCCGGCGTCGCGCAGTTGGGCGCAGGCAGCGACAATGGCGGGCTCGGGAGAAACCGTTTCGAGAATCTCGACCACGATCCGATCCGCTGGAAGCAGCCGCAACGCGCCGCGCAGCAGGGCATTGTCGTCCGCGTTGATAAAAGCCTTGGCCGGCCCAACGAGGGACTGAAAATCGAAGAGCATCGTCGAGTCCGCGATAACGCTGCTGGAAGCATCCTTGCGAAACTGAAAGAAGTTTTGCGGACCGGCGCGAAACAGCAGTTCGTACGCGAACACGCGTAGGCGGTTGTCGAAAATCGGCTGGCGGGCGATAAATTTCTCGTACACCGGGACACCTCGGCAAAAACGACGACTAACCAGCTACTTGCGCATCGAGCGCGGAAGCCTGGCGCACCGCCGCGTCATACTGCTCGGCGACAGAACCTCCGCGGAGACGCGCCCGATCGGCTGTTTCCTGAAACTTCTGCCAATCGGCGACCTCGTAGGCCAGCACCGCTTCGAACACGTCACGGAGAACATTGGAGCCGCCAAGCAGTGCGGAGCGGATTTCCTGAGAAACGGGGAGTTCAGCGAGAATTTCCGGCAGCGGGCGAGCGAAGAGCACGTCCAACACGGAAAGCAGACCGACCAGGAAGAACTCCGAGCTACTGCGCTGGACTTCCAGGAGCTGGGACAGGCGCTCGCAAAAATAGGCACGCACCAGAGCGGAACGCAGCACCTCGGTGGGCTCATTGTGCGCGGCCGCGACGATGGCGACTACGTGGACCCAGCGCCGGAACTCTTTTTCTCCCAGCAAAGCGATCGCATGCGGTACGGAATGCACCTCGCGAGCCAGCCCGTATGCCGCGGAGTTCAGATACCGCAGCAGCTTATAGAGCAAGGAAGGTTCCTGCTTCAGGATGTTCTCGATGTCGCCGTAACGTAGCTCGGGTGCCGCAGCTTCGCGCAGTAGGCGCAGGCAGTTCACTTTGGCAGCGGGCAGGTCCCGCGTGACGATCAGCTCGGGCTGGAGGAAGAAAAATCCCTGAAAGAAGGAGTATCCGGCGTGATAGGCCTGATCGAATTCCTGCCGCGTCTCAATCCTCGAGGCGATGACGCGCACATTACGCGTCGCCAGCGTTCGGGCGATGGATTGCCGTTGGCTGGAGGAAGTGGCTCGAAAGTCGACTTTGAGAAACGAAGCAAAAGGCAGCAGCGCCTTCCAGTGTGGCTCGTCTTGAAAACCGTCCAGCGCCAGCGCATAGCCCGCTTGCTGCAGATGCTCGCACGCCAGAATGGTTTCGGCGCTGACGGCAGGCGCGCCGGGAATTTCGAGGATCGTCTTGCTGCTGGAGAGCAGGAAGGCGGAGCCGCTGCACAGCTCATCGTGCGTCATGTTAAGGAAAGCTCGCCCGGCCCCAATCAAAGTGTCCAGACGCAAGAGCATCGTGCTGTCCACAATTACGTGCGCGGTGGCATGATCCGCCCCGGTGAAGTGATTGTCGGCGCTGCTCCGGAAAAGCAGTTCGTAGCCGAAAACGTTGAGCCGCCGGTCGAAGATCGGCTGGCGGGCGATAAAGCGTTCGAACACAGACACTCCGTCGAAGCAGCAGGACAGAACTGCTGCGGAGCGCGGCGTGGAGCGCTACTCGAAGGGAGAGCGTGCGGGAAGGGGGCGCGAAAAGTTTAGGACTCGGCCGCGCGTGCACCTGGGGTCGCAGGATGCGACGCGCGATCGGCCGTCGGCGATTACGTCGGAGCGGACATCGAGCCGAGAAATTCGGTGTTGGTCTTCGTTTTGGTCAAGCGGCTGAGCAAAAGCTCCATCGCTTCGACCGTCGAAAGCGGGCTGAGCACTTTGCGCAAAACCCATACGCGGCTGAGTTCGTCGGGCGGAAGCAGCAATTCGTCCTTGCGCGTGCCCGAACGCTGAATATCGATGGCCGGAAAGACGCGCTTATCCGCGAGGCGGCGGTCGAGATAGATTTCCATGTTGCCCGTGCCCTTGAACTCTTCAAAGATCACGTCGTCCATGCGGCTGCCGGTGTCGATCAACGCAGTCGCGACGATCGTGAGCGAACCGCCTTCTTCCACGTTGCGCGCGGCGGCGAAGAACCGGCGCGGACGCTGCAAGGCGTTGGCGTCAATACCGCCGGAGAGCACCTTGCCGGAAGGCGGAGTGACGGCGTTGTAGGCGCGCGCGAGACGAGTGATGGAATCGAGCAGCACAACAACATCGCGTTTGTGCTCGACGAGACGCTTGGCTTTTTCAAGCACCATTTCGGCGACTTGAATGTGCCGCTGCGGCGGCTCATCGAAAGTCGAACTGATGACTTCGCCCTTCACGGTGCGCTGCATGTCGGTGACTTCTTCCGGCCGCTCGTCAATCAGTAGCACGATGAGTGCGACTTCCGGATGGTTCGTGGTGATGGAATTGGCCATGGATTGCAGAATCATGGTTTTGCCGGTGCGCGGCGGCGCGTTAATCAAGCCGCGCTGGCCTTTGCCGACCGGACAGAGCAGATCGAGCACGCGCCCGGTCATGTTTTCCTTGGTCGTCTCCATCTTTAGCCGGCCCTGCGGATAAAGCGGCGTCAGGTTGTCGAAGAAAATTTTGTTCCGCGCAACTTCGGGATCCTCGAAATTCACCGCCTCGACTTTGATCAAGGCGAAATAACGCTCGCCGTCTTTGGGCGGGCGAACTTGGCCGGAGACGGTATCGCCGGTGCGCAGATCGAACTTGCGGATTTGCGAGGGAGAAACATAGATATCGTCCGGGCCGGGGAGATAGTTGTACTCCGGAGCGCGGAGAAAGCCGAAGCCGTCGGGAAGGCATTCGAGCACACCTTCGGAAAAGATGAGGCCGTTCTTTTCCGTTTGCGCGCGGAGGATCTGGAAAATCAGCTCCTGCTTGCGCATACCGCTAGCGCCAGGGATGTTGAGTTCCTTGGCGATTTTGGCGAGGTCGGTAATGTTTTTTTCTTTTAATTCGGCGAGGCTAATACTCATCTGCTTGGTTCCTTCAGCGGTTGTTTCCTTCATAGGTCTTTGCTTGGATAGTGTCCTTAACTTAGGTTGTGCGAACTGACCTGGTTTTCTTGCACGGCTCGGGAGAGCCGCGCAAAACTCCGGATTGTTCTGGAGATGGCGTACCGCACTGGCGGACGAGCTACAACTGCCAGGATGGGCAAACCAGACTTTGGCAACCGGGCAACGTGAGCCCCAGCTCGCGGATAGAGACCCGCCAACCGGAACCGAACCACGCTGCTTAGTTGGTCAAACTCTTATCTTTCTCGGCGCTGGCGACGAAAGGCTCCGCAACAGGCGCAACTTCAGGATGCTCGAGGGGAACAATCACACGCTCGAGCGCAATCTGCAGCACTTCGTCCATCGTTTCAACAAAATGTACCGTGAGACAGGCGAGGATCTCCTGCGGAATATCCGCCAGGTCCTTCTCATTGTCCTTCGGAAGCAGCACGGTATGCAAGCCCATTCGGTGGGCAGCCAGGAGTTTCTCTTTGACGCCGCCGATCGGGAGAACTTTGCCGCGCAGGGTGATTTCCCCGGTCATGGTGACATCGCGGCGCACCGGGATGCGCGTCAGAGCGCTGACGATCGAAGTGCAGATGGTAATGCCGGCGGAAGGGCCGTCCTTAGGGATGGCGCCTTCGGGCACGTGCACGTGGATATCAATGTTGCGGTAGAAATCTTTGGTCAGGCCCAGGGCGGCCGAGCGCGACCGCACGTAGCTCATGGCGGCTTGTGCGGATTCCTGCATCACGTCGCCGAGTTTGCCGGTGAGCGTGAGGCGGCCTTTGCCTTCCATCAGTGTGGCCTCCGTGGCTAGAACGGAGCCGCCCACTTCAGTCCACGCGAGACCAGTGGTGAGGCCAATTTCGTTGTGCTTTTCGAGCCAGTATTCGCGGTACTTGAGAACGCCGAGGAATTCGTTGACGTTGGCGGCGGTAATTTCGACGCTTACGCTGGCGCCGTCCGTGACGACTTTGCGGGCCATCTTGCGCGAGATGTTTTGAATTTCGCGTTCCAGATTGCGCACGCCGGCTTCGTGCGTGTAATGGCGAATGATGTGCAGCAAGCCTTCGTCGGTGAATTGGAGATTGTGTTCGCTGAGGCCGGTCGCTTCGCGGGCGCGCTTTACCAGGAAACGCTTGGCAATTTCGAGTTTTTCCTGCTCGGTGTAGCCGGCGAGGCGCAGGATTTCCATGCGGTCCTGCAGGGGCTGCGGAATGGTATGCAGGACGTTGGCGGTGCAGACGAACATGACCTTGGAGAGGTCATATTCGACGTCGAGATAGTGGTCCGTGAAGCCGTGATTCAGCTCGGGATCGAGAACTTCCATGAGCGCGGCGGATGGATCGCCGCGGAAGTCGGTGGACATTTTGTCCACCTCGTCCAGAACAAAGATCGGGTTGACGGTGCCGGCCTTCTTCATCATCTGGATGATTTGACCGGGAAGCGCGCCAATATAGGTTCGGCGATGGCCGCGAATTTCGGCTTCGTCGCGAACGCCGCCGAGAGAAACGCGGACGAACTTACGGCCCGTGGCATGGCCGATGGACATGGCCAAGGAAGTCTTTCCGACGCCCGGCGGGCCGACGAAGCAAAGAATCGAGCCCTTGGGATTCTTGACTAACTGGCGCACGGCGAGGAATTCGAGGATGCGCTCTTTGATCTTTTCAAGGCCGTAGTGTTCCTCGTTCAGGATTTTTTCCGCGGCGAGGATGTCGCGAATCTCTTTCGAGCGCTTTTTCCAGGGCACCGCGAGCAGCCAGTCCAGGTAATTGCGGCTCACAGTAGATTCGGCCGACATCGGCGGCATCAATTCGAGACGCTTGAGCTCCTGAATGGCCTTTTCGTGGACTTCCTTGCTCATACCGGCAGCGTCGATCTTTTTCTTAAGCTCGTCGATTTCGCTCTTCTCGCCGCGGCCCAGCTCTTTCTGGATGGCTTTGAGCTTTTCGTTCAGGTAATACTCTTTTTGCGCGCGCTCCATCTGGCGCTTTACGCGGGTGTTGATGTTGCGGTCGACGTTGAGCTTTTCGAGTTCGATTTCGAGGATGTCGCCGATGCGGTTGAGGCGCTCCATGGGGTCGACGGTCTCGAGAAGATCCTGTTTTTCATCAACGGGCAGCTGGAGATTGGCGGCGATGGTGTCCGAGAGGCGCGAGGGATCGTCGCCACGAGCGGCAGCGATCATGGTGTCGTAATTCAGGCTCTGCGAGAGCTTGACGAACTGTTCGTACAGGCCGAGGACTTTCTGCACGGTTTGGTCGACTTGCGGGGAAGGCTCGACGCGAGCGTTGAGCAAGCGGACCGTGGCGCGGAAGAAGCCTTCTTCGGAGGCAATCGAGAGGGAGCGGGCCCGTTCGACGCCTTCGACCAGAACCTTGATGTTGCCGTCAGGCAGCTTGACGCTCTGTACGATGTTGGCGAGCGTGCCGACCGCGTAGATTTCCTCGGGCTTAGGATCGTCCACCGAAGCATCGTGCTGCGTCGACAGAAAAATCTTTTTGTCGCCAGCCAAGGCTTCTTCGAGCGCGCGGACGCTAGCTTCGCGCCCGACGATGAAGGGCGTCATCTGCTGCGGAAAAATCACCATATCGCGCACCGGCATCATCGGCACGCGCCGCGTTTCCTGTTTTTCACGGTTAAACATTAGGGCCCCTGAAACTTTTCCTCGCTGTAGTGCCAGCCGGAATCAGCCAGCTTTTTCGAGCAAGCTCCAATTGATTTCGCGGCCGCGCACCATATCCGCGGTCACGACGAAATCGCGCACTTTGCGCTGCATCGGGAGGTGATACATGAGCTCGAGCATGAGGTCTTCTAAAATCATGCGGAGGCCGCGGGCGCCCACTTTGCGCTGGAGGGCCAGTTCGGCAACGGTTTCGAGAGCGTCGTCGGTAAAGCGCAGACGCACGTTTTCGAATTCGAACAGGCGCTGGTATTGCTTGAGCAGCGCGTTTTTGGGCTCGGTGAGAATGCGGACCAAGGCGTTCTTGTCGAGGTCGTTCATGACGCCCGCGACGGGCAAGCGGCCGACAAACTCAGGAATGAGGCCGTAGCGAATCAGGTCGCCGGGCTGGACCTGTTCGAGCAATTCGGTGTTGCGGCGATTGGGCGTGGCGGGAACGGCGTCGGTGTGGAAGCCAAGGGAATGGCGTCCGGCACGCTTCTCGATAATTTTTTCGAGGCCGACAAAAGCACCGCCGCAGACGAACAAAATGTTCGTGGTGTCGACCGGAGTAAATTCCTGGTGCGGATGCTTGCGGCCACCCTGCGGAGGCACGTTCGCCACGGTGCCTTCGAGGATCTTCAGCAAAGCCTGCTGTACACCCTCGCCACTGACATCGCGGGTGATGGACGGGTTTTCGTCCTTCTTGGCGATTTTGTCGATTTCGTCGATGTAGATGATGCCTTGCTGGGCTTTCTGGACGTCGCCGTCGGCGGCTTGCAGAAGCTTGAGAATAATGTTTTCCACGTCTTCGCCGACGTAGCCCGCCTCGGTAAGCGTAGTAGCGTCCACGATAGCAAAGGGGACATCCAGCATACGGGAAAGCGTCTGCGCCAAAAGCGTTTTGCCGGTACCGGTGGGGCCGATCAGAAGAATATTGGACTTGCTGAGCTCGACGTCGCCCGGCTGTTTGTTCAAAAAGATGCGCTTATAATGATTGTAGACGGCGACAGCCAATTTCTTTTTGGTGCGATCCTGGCCAATGACGTAGCCATCGAGAAATTGTTTGATTTCCGGAGGGCGAGGGAGACGACGAGCGGGCGCAGCGGCTTGTTCGCGCTTTTCATCTTCCAGAATGGTTTGGCAAACGCCGACGCACTCGTTGCAAATGTAGGCGCGAGGATAGTCAGACGGAGAGCTGATCAGCTTTTCGACCTGTTCCTGCGTTTTATGGCAGAAGGAACAGCGCAGCGGCTCATCTGGGCTGAATTTTTTCACTGGCGTGAAGACCTCGTCTCCGCTGGGCTTCGACGGAGTCCCGTACTCCTTATTCTAGGCCGAATTTTTCCCGGAGCAAGCGAGAACTGGAATAGGTACTAACTTATTGGAACTGACTGAACGCAGACAGCCGCCCCCACGGACATCCACGAATCAGCGGTGCTTGAAAATAATTTCGTCAATCATCCCGTATTCCTTGGCTTGTTCGGGATTCATGATGTAGTCGCGTTCGACATCCTTTTCGATGCGGTCAATGGGTTGGCCGGTGTGCTTGTGGAAAATAGCATTGATGGTCGAGCGCATGCGCAGGATTTCTTGAGCGTGCAGGGCAATGTCGGTCGCCTGACCGCCCAGGCCCTGCATCCATGGCTGGTGAATTAAGATGCGCGCGTTGGGCAAAGCGAAACGCTTTTTGGGGGCACCCCCGGCGAGGAGAACCGCCGCGATGGAGGCAGCCTGGCCGACGCAAGTGGTGACCACGTCGGGTTTGACGAACTGCATGGTGTCATAGATCGCGAATCCGGCCGTGATGGAGCCGCCCGGCGAATTGATGTACAGCTGAATATCTTTTTCGGGGTCCTCGGCCTGCAAGAAGAGCATCTGGGCGGTAGCCAGGTTGGCGACGTGATCGTCAATCGGTGTACCGATGAAGATAATGTGCTCCTTGAGGAGACGGGAGTAAATATCGTAGGCGCGCTCGCCGCGGCTGGTCTGCTCGACCACCATCGGAACAAGCGTTGTACCGCGGTACTGGGAATCGTCGAAATTTTTCATGTACATGTAGTTGTTGGACTGCCGGAATGGTTCACTTGGAATCGGTTGCGGCGTTAGCTGCTGCTACGATCTTGACCTGAGCGTTCTGCGCGAGCCAGTCGAGAGTCTTATCACTCCGCAGCTTAGCTTTCATCCTATCGAGCGTACCTTGCTTTGTCAAACGAGCGTGAACGACTTCGGCGGATTCGCCACTATGGGTGGCCATATGTTCGAGTTCGTGCTGAACTTCTTCCTCGGTCACGTCGATATTTTCCGTGGTGGCGATGCGATCGATGATCAGTTCGGCCTTCACATCCTCGGTGGCGCGTTCTTGCTGACGCTTGCGCAGCGAAACCCAGTCCACATTCACCGCTCGGGGGTCGACTCCTTGGGCGGCTAGAGAGCGAACCACGCGTTCGAGACGAACGTCCATTTGATGCTCGACGAGCGATTCCGGTACGGGGAAGTCGTGTTGCTGCACGAGCTCGGCGATTACCTTTTCGCGCTGCAACTCCTTCTGGCGATGATCGCGCTGATGTTCGAGGCTCTCGTGAATTTTCTTCTTTAGCTCGTCCAGGGAAGCCGCGTCGCTCACGTCTTTGGCGAAGTCGTCGTTCAGTTCGGGGAGCTTTTTGTTTTTGATGCCCAGGACTTCGACGGCGTAATGGTAGGTTTTGCCGCTGAGTTTGGCATCGGGATAGTCGGCGGGATAAGCGACGTCGAAGTTCTTGTGGTCGCCGACGTTGGCGCCGCGCAGGTTTTCGTTAAACGGCTCCATGGTTTCTTCGGCGCCGACGTGGCAGACGACGCTGTCGGCCTGCAACGGATCGCCACCGCCTTGCGGAGTGCCCATCATTTTGAGTTGGACATAATCGCCGTTTTCGACGGGCCGGCCTTCCACGGGGGCGAGAGCCGCAGCGCGTTCGCGCATTTCCTCAAGCCCTTTGGCGACGTCCGCATCGGTGATGTCCATGGCGGGCATTTCGATGTGCAAACCTTTGTAGTTGCCCACTTCGAATTCCGGCAGGACTTCAAAGACGGCGGTGAATTTCAGGGGCTGGCCTTCGGCAAAGTCCAGCTTTTCGACCTGCGGCTGCGAGACGGGAGTCAGCTTCTGTTCGGAGACGGCGGCGCCAACGCGCTTGGGAACGAGATCCTGTAGGACTTCGCCCTTGATGTCTTCGGCGAAACGGCGACGGATCAGCGAGACCGGGGCTTTGCCGGGGCGGAAGCCGGGTACGCGGGCGATTTTGGCGAAATCCTTGGCGACGCGCTCCAGGGCTTTGGTGACTTCTTCGGCCGGGATTTCTAACTCCAACTCGCGGCGGCAGGTTGCAGTTGCTTCAGGCATAAAAGACTCTTCTCCTCAAAGGCGCCCGCTCTACGAAGTGCGGCGCTTGACGGTTCGTCAAAAATGCGCGCTGGTCTCTACGACAGCTCGCCAGTCCACTGCGGAAAGCGTGAGCCTCTCGGCGGTTGTGGCACGTGAAACGAGGAGGCCAGACGGGTACGCGTTCACCCTATGACGCAAAATAAAAGTATAGGGGACGGAACGAAGAGCGTCAATTCAAGGGCGCGGAAGGGACGGCGGGCAAGATTGGAGATTGCATCGATTGAACTGCGGCTGCGTCGGTCGCTGCGGGGACGGTGTCGTCAAAGCGTTTTTTCATCCAGAGTGCAGAAGCCACCGTGAAGGCGCAGAGCAGCCAGGGAATGGCAGGTGAGGTCCAGAAGAAATGCGGGGCGTAACGCAACGCCACGAACCACAGAAGGATGGTGAGGAGAGTCAAAAGCAAAACCGCCAGCCGGACGCGGTTGGCCCAGGCTGGAGGCCAAGCGCACAGAGCGACCATGAGTAAAGCAAACGGAAAAGCGACGACCAGGTCGATGAAATAGTGCTCGCCCAAGCCCATGGTGGCGCAAAACGTGAAAATCACAAACAGCATGACAATGACGCGTTCAAAGATGGAGAGACCGCGCGAATACCACCACGTCAGTAAGACCCAGCCCATATGCAGAGAAGGAATAGCGTTGCGCGGGCCGTGGATGGCCACGGGTTCGAGAAACATCAGACGGAACATGCTGGCGTCAAGCGGATGGAAGGGAAAAGCGCGGCCAACCAAGTGGATGGGCCCCATGGCCGGGAAGAGATTGTAAAAAATAATGCCCACCGGGCCAGTAAGCAGGAATGCGGCCATAGCAGAGAACGCTTTTTCGCGGACACGGAGAAGCTGGCCGGAATAGACGAGAGCGATGGGGATAGGCAGGCCAACGTAAAAGAGTTCGCCGGCGATGTGAAACCAGGGCCAGGTGCGGAAGGCTTGGCCCATGAGAAAGGAGAGCTGGACATGCAAGCTGCCGTCGAAGGAATAAAGGAAAAGGTCGAGTGTACGGGGGTGGAGCTTCTCGGTAAGGTCCAGCATGTTCGAGGCGAACCACTCCGAAGCGACAAAGAGCAGGGAAGGCACGAAGGCGTAAATGAGCAGCTTGCGGCGGTCGCCCGCGGACCAGACCGCGCGGAGCAGGAGCAAGAGTAAGGCGCTGAGGCCGAAAAAAGAAAACCAGGCCATAAAGTGCGGCTGGTAGCGAAGGAAGCGAAAATCGATTACGGCCAGCAGCGCGGTGCAAACGAGCAGGGCCGGGCCATCCGGCCAAAGGCCACAGACGCGCAACTGAACGATGACTACGCTGATCAGGGCGATGGCGAAGAAGGGCGAAGAGAGGGACTCGGAGTAGAACTGTGCGCTGGTAGCGAAGCCACCCGCGACGACGATTAGCAGGGCGGTGAGGAGGATTTGGATGATCCTCGCGAGCTTCATGCTTCTATTGGAACATCGCAGAGATGCGGGCCGTTGCTTGTGCGGGAGAGATTGTGTTCAAACCAAAACGTGAGCAACACACAACGCGCACTTGACGCGCGAACGCGGGCGGCCGGGCAAGGTCGACCCGAAGGGTTCCTACTTTGGCATCCGCCGGCTGAACGACTCCCAATAGCCTTCGCCCAGTTCCAGGAGTTCCTTCACGCCAAATGTCCTGCCGTCGCTTCCCGAAATAAGAATTTTCTCGGCGCGCAGGAACACTTCATGGTAAGTGGCGAAATTCAGATGGCCACGAAGCCGCAGCGCCACAGAGTCCTCCAAAGTCGCCAAGGCAGCGTCAGAAATATCGAGAACCTGTTCGTTGTCAGGCGTCACGGTATTTTCGAAATCGGTCCACGAGTACGATTCTTCGCGCCACTTCGCCTGGTACTCCAGGACTATCCGAGACTCCTCATCTCGGCTGGTCCCGGGAGGTACAACACACTCTCCCGGCCAAATCGCATAGCGCAAAACTCGCGCGGATTGAACCCCTATGAGGTGAAAGATGAACTGAAAGCCCTCTGAGAAATGGTAGAACTCGCGCAAATGCCAGATGTCGCAGGTTAAGGAAACCGCGCGGTCGAGGAGGTTGGATTCAATCGAGACAACGTGTGCATCGTGGAGCGAAGCATCAAGGATTTCTACCGTTGCGGTATCGGGGAGGTTTGCCCAGTCCGCAATAATTCTTCCGTCCTCAAAATTTGGTCCTCTCTTGAGATTTGAGCCGCCTTGGCGCTCGATCACGGTTCACCTCTCAATCGGCGGAGGCGGAATGGCCGAGCGCGTCGGTGAGATCCGCGTGCAAGAGACGATGGAAGAGGTGTTCGCCGGCTTCGCGACGAACGGAGAGGCGTCCAGCCAAATAGGCCCGCGAGCGGAGGCCGCGCTGGACGGAGTCGCAGATGGCCATGTCCTCGTCCTGAACTTTTTCGCTGACGGCAATGCTTTCCTGGTTGCGAGCCTGGGCGGCGGAGCTAACGTCGGCGAAATAGTAGTCGAAGACGACGGCGCAGCGGTCAATGGCGAGCGGCAGAACGAGATTGGTATCCATGATGCCGTCGTAGGCGTTGATCATGAAGTTCGGATAAATCCAAAGATAAAAGGCGCGGCCCTGGCGAGTGGCGGCGACGCCGACTTCGGACGAAGAGTTCGAAGAGAGTGGACTGGACTGGAGACAGGCGCGTTGGAAATTCTCGATGGTGTATTTGGTGTATTCGATGACGCTGCTCAGACCTTTGTGGGCGTGGGGAACGTGATAGCCGCCGTCGAGGTAGTTGTCGACGTAAACTTTCCAGTTGCAGTTGAGGGTGTAGACGCGACGGTCGAAGAAGTGGAGTTTCTGGGAGAGTTCGAGCGGGGAAACCAGGTCGGGTACAACGCCGAGAAAATGGCCGAGAGAGGCGGCGCGGCCGTCCAGATTGACGAACACAAAATTTTCCCAGGTGTCGACGCGAACTGGAACGAGGCCATTTTGGGAGCGGTCGAAGTTGCAGACGCCGTCGAACTCGACCATGCCTTTGAGGGCGCCGTCGCTTCCGTAAGTCCAGCCATGATAAGGACAACGGAATTGTTTGGCGCAGCCGTGCGGTTCGGAGACGACGGCGGCGGCGTGATGGCGACACACGTTATAGAAAGCGCGCAAGAAACCATCGTCCGAGCGGACCACAACGAGGGGCTCGCCGGTGAGGTCGGCAGTGAAGAATTGGCCGACCTGGCGGACTTGATCGATGCGGCCCACGACTTGCCAGCTTCCGCCGAAAACGCTGGCGCGCTCGAGTGCAGCGATGCGCGGATCGAAATACCACGGTGCGGGAATCGTCGAGGCTTCTTCGAGGCAGTCGTGCGGATTGTAGAGGTTCAGAACTTCACGCAGACTGCGCTCCATCGTTGCTCCTTAGCGCTGCACCGAACGCTTCCGGGAAACAGATTACCTTCGCTCTGCAAATAAGGCGCTGCCGAGCAGAGTCAAGCCACCCCAGACGGCGAATTCCACCCAAAACTGCTTTTGTTCGAGTTGCTCGGTGAGAATAGCATCGCTCATTTCCCGGCTGGCGGTTTCCGCGCGCAGAATCAAGCGCTCGTGGTTGCGTTGCGCCGCCGCGGCCGCCTCGCGGTTTTCGGTGGTGTCCAGCGGGTGAAGGCGGAGGTTGGCGTCGGGATCGCTGCTGGCTTCTTTCTGGGAATCCCAGGAACGCTGAATTTCAACTTGCGAGGTTTCGCGCGCGGCGAACCACTGCAGAGCGGTACCGACGACGACCGCGGTGACCGCCACCCAACACGCCAAGACGACGTAGGCCAGGAATCTGTGCAGGCTCATGCGCTGGACCTTGCGAACCGCAGGCGATTTTCGCCCAAGACGGTTTCAGTAAATTAATTTCAGCGAGAACTGGATTTGCCGGGAATTTCCAGCGGTGTGGCTGATCTCGCCAAAGCCGCTGCCGAGCACGGTATTCGCGGGCAACCCGAAGTTCACGATGTTGAATATATTAAAGAATTCGGCGCGAAATTCGACAACGCCCATTTCGCGGTTGCCGCGTTTGCCAAAGGGGGTGTCTTTAATGAGCGACACATCCAGGTTGTGAAAGCCCGGACCACGGAAGGTGTCGCGGCCCAGCGTGCCAAAGGTGCCTTGGTTTGGCCCTGTACCGCCCGGAACATTGATCGGGATAAAGAAGAAGGAGCTGTTATTGGCGCCGCGACCGAAATAGTCTTCGCGGATCGGGCGGCTGGTGGACAGGGTCGGCATGGCGAGTAGGTCGGGGCGGTCCGCGCCGCCAGCGCCCTCGCCGGTCTGTTGAATGCCGGAATAGACGGTGAAAGGCGGCCCGGTGGTGAGCGTGGTGATATTGAGAAGTTGCCAGCCTTTCGTGAAATGGCTGCCGAGAAAAGCCAGCGAGCCGACGCGCTCGAGCGGCAGCGCCTGAAACAAGCTGATGGTGAAGACATGCGTTTCATCGAACGTAGAAGGGCCTTTGTCGGCTTTTTGGTCGAGCGGATTCTGCGGCAAGGTCTGCAGCGTCACGCCGCCGCTGCCGGCAATGCCTCCGGGAACGGCGCTGGCGTCGTCGAGCGATTTGGAATAGGTATAGCTAGCCTGGAAGGTCAAGCCGATGCGCGCAATGTTTTCCGAAGCGCTGGTTTGCAGCGCGTTGTAGCTGGAGTGCCCGGTGCTGCTCATGATCAATTCGGGGCCGTAGCCGCCGATGGCGTGGCCGGTAGCGCTGAACTGCGTAAAGGGGGCAAAAGCGGGAGAGGCGCCGTTGTAGCCGTTGGGAACGAGCACGTTGGCAAGGTGAACGCCCGCGGTGCCGACATACGAGGCGCTGACCTTGAGGTTGCCAAAGTCGTGGTCCACTCCCGCGGTGTAGGTTCCGATGTAGCCGTTGCCGAAGTGGCGGTCGATAACGCCCAAGGTGAACAACTGGATTTCGTGGCCCGGCGTGATTGCTGCGAGGTCATTTTGAAAGCGCTGCAGATCAATCGGGGTGTTGGCCGGCAAGTTGGCACTGCTACCTGAGGCAAACAACGGCTGCCCGGAGGTGGTGTAGACGGGGGGAAGCGGTTCGGGAACGAAGGTGTTCTGAAAGGGAACCGCTACGTCGGGCAAGGCGGTAACGATCGGCTGAAAAATCAAAGGGAAGCTGCCGGTGACGTAGTTCTCCAGCCAGAGATTCGGGAGGAGCGTGGTGATGGCGCCTCCTGCGTGGAGCGTGGTGCGCTTGGTGGCGGCGAAGTCGACGGAAACGCGGGGGCCCCACCCGTTGACGTCGAGCGGATAAATCGGTTGCGGATTGTAGAGAAAAACCTGATGCGCGCCGGGTGAGAAAAAGGAAGTGGGATTGCCGGCTGCATCCACGGGCGCGGCGACGGACGTGCGATGCAGCGCTTCCTTGATGCGGCTATTCAAGTCGTAGCGCAGGCCGACGTTCAGGCTGAGGCGCGAAGTAGCTTTCCACGTGTCTTCGAAATAAAAGTTGTAGGCTTCGCGGCGGACGGCAGCATCGTCGAAGCGATCGCCCGCCGGAGTGAGCGGCGCGGTTGCAGTGATGCTGTACGAATAGGGAGTGGCGGTCAAAAGGCCGGTCAGTGAATCGGGAAGGAGCTGGCCGGGTTGAATATCGTGCTGGCCGCTGGCAGACGAAATGAAAATGGGTGAATAGGCAGGACCGCCGCCGAAGGTGTAAATGCCATTGGGATTGGTGCCGAAGACCGTGGAGTCGCGATTGAAGCGCAGCTCGACGCCCCATTTGTAAGTGTGATTGCCGCGCGTGTAGGCCATGTCGTGCTTCAACTGATAGACGTTGCCATACGAACCGAACAGCGAGCCGTCGGCGGCATTGAAATTGTCGTACAAGCTATCGGCGAAGGCGATTTCCGGTTGTGTGTGATTCACCGTTGGAAAGATCGGCGTGCTGCGGATGTAGCCCAGCGACGTGGCGGATTCGAGGTGCGAAGAAAAAGTACGCGTGTAGCGGATGGCGGCGCTGCGCTGATGATCGAGAAAATTGACGCCGAAGGTGGGATTGATGGCCGTTTGATCGGGATTGGTGGTGGGGCCGTTGATTTCGTTCAGGCTGAAGCGGCCGAAGAGATTTGTTTTGTCTGAGATGCGATGATCAATGCGCATGGAAAACTGATCGGTGTCGGTGGCCACTTTTGAGGAAGTGGCATAAGTGCGAGCGCCGTACGCTCCTTGCGGTTCGTTGGGCAAGGGATAACCGGCCAGAATGGCGGCTACGGCCGGGCTGACAGGGACGGTAAGCGCGTCGCCGGCAAAAGCGGTGGTGTCGATGCCCTCGCGCTCCTGTGCCGTGGGAACCGCGAAAACCTGGGTGGTGCCGAGGACTTGCCGGAAACCCTGATACTCGACGAAATAAAATGTTTTGTCGCGGCCACTGTAGATCCCCGGCAGGACCACGGGGCCGCCGTTGGTGGCACCGAACTCATTGCGAACGAACGGCGGAATACGTCCAGGATCAGCGATGCTGGGATGGTCGAAGAAATTGCGCGCGTCAAAAGCGGCGTTGCGGATGAATTCGAACGCACTGCCATGGATATCGTTCGTGCCCGACTTGGTGATGACGTTGTTGAAGCCGGCAGCGCCGTGCCCGATGTCGGCGGGCATCACACCGGCACTGGACTGCACCTCTTGAATGGCGTCCACATTGAAATTGGGGAAGGTAGCGCCGCCCAATTCGGGGTCGGTGGTATCCGCGCCGTCCATAGCAAAGACGGAAGCGGAGCCGCGCTGGCCGTTGACGGCGAACTGCTGCGTGAAATTCGCCGCGCCGTTGGTGTCGGTCATGGTGCCGGCCGCGAGGAGCAAAAGCTTGCTGAAGTCGCGTTCGTTTAGAGGCAAGCCGGAAACGACGGTGCTGGTCAAGTGCTCCCCACCGCTGGCGGCGGCTTCCGCATTTCCGGGGACCGCCACGGTTTGTACGAGCAGCCCTTGCGGAGAAAGTTGTAGTGAGACGAACGGCGATTTGCCGGCCTCGAACACTACGGGATTCGGGCCGACGTACTGCCGGCCGCTCGTGCTGACGGTGAGAACGTAATTTCCAGGCGGAATCGCGGGGAAGGAAAACTCTCCGGCTGCCGAAGTTTTCGCGGAATAGTCTTTGCCGGTGGCGTTGTCGTGGAGATTGACGGCCGCCTCCGCGACTGGTTTTCCGGTTTCATCGCGCAGTTGGCCGGACCATGAGGCTTCCGCCGCGGAACCTGCTAGCGAAAAGGCAGCCATGATCGCGAGCAAGCCGAGAATGCGGGCCGGATGCGAGAACGAACCTCGCACACCGCGCGAAAAGGCACCCAACCAACTGTTATTGAGCAAGCCTGAGGACCCCGACGAGACTATCGCCAAGCTGTTCTTGCCATGCGCTCCCAGACGCATGGTGCGGGCGAGAGGACTTGAACCTCCACGACCTTTCGGCCACAAGATCCTAAGTCTTGCGCGTCTGCCAGTTCCGCCACGCCCGCAGTATCGCTGTCTACCGATTATATAGGCTTTGCAGCCTTGTCGCCCTTCTTTTCAGAATGGAGGTCCTGCCCAGCTTTTCCAGAAATTCCTTGTAGCTTGCGTTTTTTCGCTCCAGAACAGTGACCGGTGTAGACTCTGCCGCATCGAAAAGCGTTCTTTGGGGAGGAATCAGCATGCGGATACGCATCACATGGGCTGCAGTGCTGCTGGCGAGTTCGCTAGCCGCGGCGACGGCGACGGCGCGCCAGTCGTCCCAGGAAACGGCGATTGCGCGGTCCATAGACGCCGAGGCGCCAACTGCTGCGGCGTTGCTCGAAAAGATTGTGGACATCAATTCTGGCACCTTCAACATTCCCGGTGTGACGGAAGTGGGAAAAGTGCTCGAGGGAGAATTTCGGGCCCTGGGCTTTGAGACGCGGTGGATTCCGATGGACTCCGTGAAGCGGGCGCCGTCGCTGGTGGCGGAGCACAACGGCAATCGTGGAAAGCGAGTCATGCTGATCGGGCACATGGACACTGTGTTCGAACCGTCGAGTCCGTTCCAGAAATTCGAGCGGAACGGAGACATCGCGCGCGCGCCGGGTGGCTCGGACATGAAGGGCGGTCTAATCGTGATTCTGTCTTCGCTGAAGGCCTTGAAAAGCGCAGGGGCGCTCGACGGAGCGAATATCACCGTATTTATCACTGGAGATGAAGAAGCGGCCGGTGAACCGACCGAGATTTCGCGCGGAGAATTTGTTGCGACGGCCAAGAAAAGTGATTGCGTGCTTTCGTTTGAGCCGTTGCTGAGCCAAGGGGGCAACGATTTCGGAACGACGGCACGCCGAGGCGCAACGCGCTGGGACTTGCGCGTGACAGCGAACTCGGGACATTCAAGCCAGGTTTTCTCGCCCGCGATGGGCGATGGAGCGATTTACGAGACGAGCCGCATCGTGAGCCGCTTTCACGACTCTCTGCGCGAGCCGAACCTGACCTATAGCGCCGGACTGGCGCTCGGCGGGGAGAATATTAAGGTGGAATCGAACGGCGACGGCGCCGTTACCGGAAAGCCGAATATCGTTCCGGGCGAAGCGCGGGTAACCGGCGATATTCGCGCACTTTTTCCGGACCAATTGGCGCGGGTAGAAGAGAAAATGCGGGCGATCGTCACGCACGACAACCTGCCGGGCACGAAAGCCGAGATTTCCTTCCACGAGGGCTATCCCCCGATGGCGCCAACAGCGGGAAACGCGAAGCTGCTGGCGATGCTGAATGAGGCGAACCGGTCGCTGGGGCTGCAGGAGATGGCCGCGGCAGATCCCATGCAGCGTGGCGCAGGCGATGCGTCGTTTGCCGCACCATACACCGCTGTGCTGGATGGGCTGGGAGCGCCCGGAAGCGGAGCGCACGCGCCAGGAGAAACGGTGAATGTGGCGCGCATGCCGGAGGAGACGAAGCGCGTTGCCGTTCTTATTTACCGGCTCACGCGATAAGAAAAGAAGATATCTCGTGTGGCACGCTTCAGGGGAGGCCACGATAACGCTGGATTGTCGCCTATTTCGGGCGCATAATGAAAAGGCGGTCCAACTTCAGAAGGCCAACCCCGCGGCCACTACTCACGCCTATCCGGGAGGCGCGATCAGGCCACGCTGCACTTGAGGGCAGCGCCATGATCATTCAAGAGCAGGGCGATCAACTCGTTCTGATCCGGCAGACGGATCATGCTGTGCTCTCCGGCCACTTCGCGAGAGCTCTCGGAAACAAGCTATTCAGCAAGCCCGAACCGTTCGAATCGTTTTGTCTCGCAGCGGCCGAGCATGACAACGGTTGGAACGAGTGGGAACTGCTGCCGCAGCTGGATCCCAAGACGTTCACACCCTACAACTTCATGTCCATTCCCACGGAAGAGCACATCGCGCTCTACCAGCGAGGCATCGAACGTGTCGTACGCGTGGACCGTTACGCCGGGTTGCTCGTGAGCATGCATTGCTCCGGTCTGTATGACAAAACCCGCGCGACGATGCCAGGCTTTTCAGCGAAATATGTGCGGTCCAACGAAACGCATCTGGTGAGCGACTTCCTGCAGCGTCTGCGGCTGCAGCAATTGCGGCTTAAAGTGGACCTGCGCGCCGATTCGTTGACCAAGGATTTTGCCACCGACCAAATGTTGCAGGCCAATCTGCAACGGTTGGAAGCCCTGGATCGCTTGTCGCTGTATTTCTGTCTGGCGCCGCTGGACGGTTCGACGATTGATGGCGTTCCGATCAACGCCAACGGCCAGGAAGCCGACTGGGAGTTGCAGCCCGAAGGAAAAAACATCGTTAGCCTCAACCCGTATCCTTTCGCGAAGGATCCGCTGCCGATCAGCATATTGGCGCGGCGCGTACCCAAGCGACCGTACACGGACGAGAACGAATTCCACAAGGTTCTGGCGCAAGCGCCCTACTTTGCGATTACCTTTCTGCTGAGCCCGAACGGGGCGCTGCTTCATTCGCGAACTGCGGTGGCGTAGTTCCGCTTTCCGGCTTTATTCAGCTTCAGTTCAAAATCTGACCGCGAGTTTCCGAGAGCGTCAGGGAGAGCAGTGCAGCGGCCAGAAACGCTCCGGCCTCCACAAAGAAAGCCCGACCAATTCCGAAGTGAACGGCGAGCACGCCGACGGTGTAAGGGGCGAAAGCCGAGAGTCCCCGGCCGATGTTGTAGCTTAAACCCATCGCCGCCGCGCGAATTTCCCCGGGAAAGAGTTCGCTGGCGATGGCGGCATAGCCGGAGAAATAGCCGGTGCCAAAAAACGCGACGAAAGGTCCCAACGTCAGCAGCCAGAAAGGGGTACGAGACATGCCGTAAAGCGGTACGAGTGCCGCGGCAATCAGCAAGTAAGCGCAATACGGCTTGCGGCGACCATACGCGTCGGAGAAAAATCCGAACGTCGAATAGCCAAGCCACTTCCCAACACACATGGCCAAATAGAAGGATGAGGTCTTCACTAGACTCAGGCCACGCCCGCCCTGCGCAATGGGCAATGACAGATAAGCGGGAATCCAGGTAAAGAGCCCCCAATAACCAAACATGGTGCAGGCATTCATCGCCGTGGCCAGAAGTCCGTTGCGCAGAACGGGCTTCTCCAGTAGACGTCTGAGCCGTACTCTTTTTTGTTTTGCGCTGCGCTGTTTCCACAATTCTGGTTCAGGCACGCGCCGCTGAATCCAGAACACCAGGACCGCCGGCAAAACTCCGACGAAGAAGACAGCTCGCCAGCCGAAATTGGGCAAGACGACCAGAACTACCAGCGCGGCGATGGCTTCGCCAATGGCGTACGCCGATTGCATGAGGCCCAGCGCTTTGCCGCGATGCTCTGCGCGCCAGGTTTCAGCGATCAGCGCTGCCGCAGTGGTCCATTCGCCGCCCATGCCGAGGCCGAGAATGAAACGAAACACCGCGAGTTGCGGAATGGAGTGCGACACCCCGCAAGCGGCGCTAGCCAGCGCGTAGACCAGGATCGAGGCCATCAGCGAACGCACCCGGCCGATGCGGTCCGCCAGCACGCCGAAAAGCAGTCCTCCGATTGCCGAGGCGACCAGGGTGAGCGAACCGAGCCAGCCGGCAGTACGCGTATCCATGCCGAACGCCCCAACCAGAGTGGCCAGCACCAGCGCGTACAGGGCCACGTCCATGGCGTCCAGCATCCAGCCGAGCCCGCCAGCCACGAGAGAACTTCGCTCCGGTGATGAGGAGTTGCGGAGCCATTCGAAATTGAAAAGGTCTCGCAACGCGACGTCACGCGGCGCTACGTTTGTTGCGGAATTGCCGTTGGAGTTGTTCGTGGTTGGAGGCGGCACCGCGGGATTGTACCCAAAAGCATTCAGCAGCGCGTCAGGAACTCAGCAAGCGATTGCTGCGTGGTTTCTGGTGTTGGCTATTCGCAAGGTGTACCATCGGCGGGCAAAAACTATGGGCGGTAGTACGCCGGCATGAGGCGGATATTTTTCGGAGGAAACAAACGATGAGTGGTGTGAAGAAATTCTTGCAAGCTGCGGCGTTCTGCGTGGCGCTGTTTCTGTTTGGGTGGATGTGCGCGCCGGTTGCTGCGCAGACGCTGGACGAAAATTCGCTCAAAGGGATGAAGTGGCGCCAGGTGGGACCGTTCCGCGGCGGCCGCGCGCTGGCGGTGACCGGCATCGCCGGCGATCCGGAAACGTATTATTTCGGCTCCGTGGCTGGAGGCGTCTGGAAGACCAGCAACGGCGGACTGACTTGGACGCCGATGACTGACAAAACCGGAATCATGTCGGTCGGCGCGATCGCGGCGGCACCGTCAGACCCGAATGTAATTTACGTCGGCACCGGAGAGTCCTGCTGGCGCGGCGACATTTCTTACGGCGACGGTATGTACAAGTCCGTTGATGGTGGCAAGACTTGGGCGCATATCGGTCTTGAGGACTCGCGCCACATTTCCAAAGTCCTGGTGCATCCCACCAATCCGGACATCTTGTATGTCGCAGCGATGGGCCACGCCTATGGCCCCAATGATATGCGCGGCGTCTACAAATCGACCGACGGAGGAAAGAGCTGGCAGCGCATTTTGTTTAAGGACAGCAAAACCGGCGCCATCGACTTGACGTTTGACCCCAACAATCCCCACATTTTGTTTGCCGCGCTATATGAAGCGCAACGCTATCCGTGGACCGCAGTCAGTGGCGGACCGGGCAGCGGCCTCTATAAATCCAGCGATGACGGCGCGAACTGGAAGCGCCTCGAGGGCCACGGCCTGCCCGACGGCGTGCTGGGGCGCATCGGCGTTTCCGTTTCCGGCGGCGACGACAACCGCATCTACGCCATCATCGAAGCGGAAAAGGGCGGCGTGTATCGCAGCGAGGACGGCGGTGACAGCTGGGCACTCATCAATCCCGACCACCGCTTCACGCAACGCGCCTGGTATTTCAATCACATTTTTGCCGATCCCAAAAACACCGAGACGGTCTACGTGCTGAATACCGCGGTGTACAAATCCACGGATGGCGGCCACACCTTTGGATTTATCCGGTCTCCGCATGGCGATAACCACGGCTTATGGATCGATCCCACGCATCCTGATTGGCTCATCAATTCGAACGATGGCGGCGCCACCATTTCTCACGACGGCGGAAAATCCTGGACCACGCAGGACAATCAGCCAACCGCGGAGTTCTATCACGTGGCTGCCGACAATCAATTTCCTTATCGCCTATACGGCGCACAGCAGGACAATTCGACCGTCTCGATCATCAGCCGCAGCGATTCTGGAATCATTGACGACACCGACTTTTACGAAGTGGGCGGCGGCGAATCGGGTTTTGTCGTGCCGGATCCCAACAATCCCGACATCGTGTATGCCGGTTCCTACGACGGCCTCATCACGCGCTTTGATAAAAAAGACCATCAAGATCAAGACATCTCTTCCTGGCCTCTGAATCCGATGGGTTCGGGAGCCGCGGATTTGATTCACCGCTTTCAATGGACCGCGCCGATCATGATTGCTCCCAATGAGCCAAATGCGGTGTACCACGGTGGCGAAGCCGTGTTTAAGACCACCGACGGCGGGATGACCTGGACCGCCATCAGCGGCGATCTCACTCGCAACGACAAAACCAAGCAGGGCTCTTCGGGCGGCCCACTGACGCAGGACAACACCAGCGTTGAATACTACGACACCGTTTTTGCGCTAGCGGAATCCCCCGTCGAAAAGGGCGTCATCTGGGCTGGCAGTGACGACGGCCTCGTGCACGTCACCCGCGACGGCGGACAACACTGGTCCGACGTTACGTCAAAAGAATTCGGCGAATGGAGCATCATCAGCATCATCGAGCCCTCGCCTTTCTCCGCCAGCGCCGCCTATGTCGCTGTCGACCGCCACAAGCTGGACGACCTCAAGCCATATATCTTCAAAACCACTGATTCCGGCAAGACCTGGACCAAGATCACTAATGGTCTGCCCGACAATGGCCCGGCACACTCCGTTCGCGAAGATCCCAAACACAAGGGCCTGCTGTTTGCCGGCACCGAGAATGGCATTTACGTTTCTTTCGACGACGGAGCCCACTGGCAGTCCCTAAAACTGAACCTGCCGACCACGCCGATCCATGACCTCATCATCAAAGGCGACGACCTCGCCCTCGCTACCCACGGACGCGCCTTCTGGGTGCTGGATGACATCACGCCGCTCCGCCAGATCGCCGCCTCCACCGCGAACGAAGACGTGCATCTCTACGAACCGGCGGCGGCGGTGCGCTTCCGCGGACCGGGTTTCCAACTACCCGCCACGATTCCCGTTGGCGCCAATCCGCCTGCAGGCGTGGTCATCGACTACTACCTGAAGGCGGCGCCAAAGGACCAGATCACGCTCGAGATTCTGGACTCCAAGGGAAAAGTCGTTCGTAAGTTCACCAGCAAGAAGAGCACCGAAGGCGCCTCGCCGGATGAAGAAGAGTTCGGTATTTCACGGCCCGGCGAAACCTTGCCGACCGAAGTTGGGCTCAATCGCTTCGTCTGGAATTTGCGCAACGAAGCTCCCGTGACCGTGCCCGGCGCAGTGGGCTGGGGCGGACGTCCCAGCGGCGTACTTGTAGTGCCGGGTACCTACGAGATCAAATTGGCCGCCGGCGGAAAAACATCCTCCGCCAAAGTCGAAGTCGCCAAAGATCCGCGCGTCCCCGCAACGCAAGCCGACCTGGAAAAGCAGTTCGAACTGGCGATGCGCATCCACAAGCGCATTTCCGAAGGCGATGAAGCGGTCAACCAGATTCGCAGCGTGCGCAGTCAGCTCGATGCGCTCAAGCATCGGCTGACCAACGACGCGAATGCCAAGCCCGTCCTGGACGCGGCCGATGCGCTTACCAAGAAAATGAATGCCGTCGAAGAAAAAATCATCCAGCCGAAGTCGAAGAGCGGCGAAGACCCGCTGAACTTCCCGATTCAAACGGCGGATCAGCTCGCAGCCCTGCAGCAAACAGTCGAAAGCGCGGACACCGGCCCGACCGAAGCTTCCGAAACCGTGTTTAAAGAACTCAGCAAGCGCCTCGATGCGCAACTCGCTATTTGGAAGGAGTTGCAAACCAAAGACCTTGCTGCGTTGAACGCGCTGATCCAGAAGAACAACATTCCGACGATCGCGCCGGCGGCGGAGAAAGCCGACAAGTAGCTTTCGTTGCGTCTCCGAGGAGCAACGCGATGCGCTCTTCGGAGACGCAGAGTCCGCCCGCCTCTTGGAGCGCGTCACCGCACCGGTAGCTTTGCAATTCCCGTTGCGAGGTGAGCGAGCTTCTGCTAGGCTCCGCCTCATCATTTCCTTCCCGGAGGTGCGTCCATGGCTTTTTGCAGTTCGTGCGGAGCGGAAGTAGGCGGCGCAGCATTTTGCCCCAAATGTGGTGCGGCACAAGGTGCGGCTCCCGCGGCAGGTGGCGCCGGCGCAGCCGCTGCTTCGGGCACTGAGGGCATGGCAGAAAATATAGCGGGACTGCTCTGTTACGTCCTTGGCTGGCTCACCGGAATCATCTTCTTGCTGATCGATAAGCGGCCTTTTGTGAAATTCCACGCGGCACAGTCCATCGTGGTTTTTGGCGGACTCACCGTGCTGCGCATCGGCCTGGGCATCATGACCGGGTTTGGCGGGGTCTTCGGATGGGGTATCTGGGCGGCTATCACGATGCTCATTGGTTTGGTCACGCTCATCTTGTGGATCCTTTTGATGGTGAAGGCGTACCAGCACGAAATGTTCAAGGTTCCCATCGCCGCCGGAATTGCCGAAGGCATCGCCGGGAAATAGTCGTCCCCTCGGCCTTGGGAATCCTGGGCTATTCGATCGCTGCGACATCTTGACTCCACCGATTCGCGCTTGACTTCTTTTTCTTCTCACCCCACCCTAAGAAGCTTTATCCCCGGTTTGCCCGGGGTTCGCTCAAGGAAAGGCATCCTCGCCTCCAAATGACCCGTGTCCGGCTGTGCTTCCACGACCGCTGTTTCGACGGCACTGCTTCGGCCGCGCTGTTCTACCGCTTCTACCGGGAAAAATTCAACGCTTCCGCGGATTTCAACTTTACCGGGATGACCCACCGCGCCCAGAAACCCTGGACTCCGGATCTCTTCGATGGCGATGAAAACGTCATCGTCGATTTCAAATACTCCGACTCGCCCAAGGTGACCTGGTGGTTCGACCATCACCAAAGCGCCTTTCTTACGCCGGAAGACGCCGATCATTTCCGCACCCACCCGGGCCAACATATGTTTTACGATCCCGCCTACAAGTCCTGCACCCTGCTGATCGCCACGGTTGCGCGCGAAAAATTTGGTTTTGACACCCGGCCTCTCGAAGAACTGATTCGTTGGGGAGACATTATCGATGGCGCGCAATACCCGACGCCGCAGTCGGCCGTCGAACTGGTGGAACCCGCGCCACAATTAGCTCTGGTGATCGAAGCGGCGCCCGAGGAGGGCCTGCCCGCCCGCATCATTCCCGAACTGGCCTATATTCCGTTGTCAGAAACCGTAAAGCTTCCTTTGGTGGCCAAACATCTCGAACCGCTATTGGAACGTCATCGCAAGTCCATCGAAGTTCTTCGCCAGCGCTCCGAAGCCAAAGACGGCGTGATTTTCTTCGACGTCAGCGATCTGGATCTCGAGGGCTACAACAAATTCATTCCCTACCTGCTCCATCCCGAATGCGTTTATTCCGTCAGCGTCAGTGCTTCCCCCGTCCGCGCTAAGGTTTCTCTCGGCACCAATCCCTGGAATCAAGCCACCGCCGACAAGAACCTCGCCTCCATGGCCGAACGCTTCGGCGGCGGCGGCCATCCCCGCGTTTCCGCCATCTCGTTTGACCCGCACGATTTGGCCCGCGCGCGGCAGGTGGCGCGCGACTTGGCCGCGGAACTTCGCGCCCGTTAGCTCGGCCAAGCCTCCCTCCGGCTATTCGCGGAGTAACCAGCACAACGAGAAACGCAGCATAGTCCCAGGACAAGTACAGGGATCAGTTTTAAGCAGCGAGGCATCACTTGGTCTTATTGAATAATTTAACGGCGAGCGAGATGCCGAGAACTTCGTTGGTCTCCCAGCCGGTAGGCAAATTCACCGACTGTAATAGGTAGTAGGGACGAATGGAAAATGAATCTGCGATCGGTAGCCGGATTCCCACCTGGAAGCGATTTTGGGTGAAGCTGCCACCGGTGGCAAAGCTATTGGCTCCGGGGACGACAAAAAACTCATTGCTCACGACTAGCACAGCGCGTTGCTTCATCTTCAGCGGCAACGTGTAGTCAACTCCAGGCCGAAATCGAAAGCGGGCGGAGCCTGGGCGATTATCGGGAAACCGTCCTTCAACCATCGTCCGCAGATTAGGTCGCCACGCTCCACGCGATGTGGCCATCGTTACGTTGAGTAGCAACCGGTTCTCGTAGGCGATCCCGGGATTCCCGGGAAACCGCTGATAGCGATACAGCGGCGTTACCGTCAACCACGGCCGCACCCGAAACGCGACGCCAGCCTGGACGAAATACTCGTAGAAGTTCGAAACTGCCTCGTCATACCGCTGATGAAATTCGATTTCCAGTGACGTGCTGGGTGTGAGGCCGCTCGAAATTCCCTGATCGAGCCAAAGCCCTAGTTTCTTGTCATCTTCCGGATCCTCCGGCGGCTGTTGTTGCTGTGCCCGTGCCCTGTCAGTGGCCATACAAGAGCACACGACTGCGAACAGAAGCACTGTGCGAATGTTAAAGGCCATCTGACGTGTTCAACTCAGGGTAAAGGAAAACAGCGCATTATGAAGCTGTCATAACTAACAGTGTCGGTACCGCTAAAGCCCAAGCACTCTTATTGCGAGAATTGCTGACAAACTTTGGCAGCCGCCGAGGGTGATGAATTGGGAAGGAGTTCCGTCGTGTACAAATGGACCTGTCTTTTTGCCGGATTGCTCGCAGCTGGCGCGGTCGTCACCGCCCAAGAACCTTTCCGTATCGACCCCAATACTGACTTTTCAAAATTCAAGACCTATGCGTGGGACCAGTCGAAGAATAGTGATCGTGTAGCGAATCAAGCGGATGCCCAAGTTATTGACGCGCTGCAGGCTGAATTGGCAAAGAAAGGTCTGACAAAGACTAACTCGGACGCCGCAAGTCTTTTGATCTGCTATCACAGCAATTTCAACACGGAACCAATCAGGAGATACACCATAGCCGAAGGAGGAGGGTCATACGAGTGGACCATAAAAACCGCCCAAGTGGCCGTTGATATGGTCGACCCGTCTACGCAAAAGTTGATTTGGCACAACACTGCGGATCTCAATCCCAAAGCCAAACCACGGCATATTGCAAAGTCTGTTTCTAACCTCCTCAGTAATTATCCCCCGAAGAAAACATAAATTAGGGGTGGCGTAGCAGGCTGCCCCAGCGCCGCCACTGACCAAACATTGTTGACCAGCAATCTGTCGCAAGTAACTGTTCTCATCTGTTATTTACTACATTATATATCAACAGTGTACATTAGTCAGCAGCTTAAGTGCTGATCCTTATGTTGAGCAACGAGCAGCTCTACAAATTCCCGCAGGTTTCGGCGCTAACTTTTGCCATGGTTCGCCTTATGCCTGATTAGGCCGGTGGTCTCAACCGGCACCGCAAACCGGAAAGGTTCCTCGTAGTACCGCCTTATATTACGTGTTCTGGAATCAGGCCGGAGATCGGCTGCACACGCCGCGCCTATGGTTTGAACATTCATAGCTGAGGCGGAGACCAAAGACTACTATTGGCACTGCAACAGGCACACGTTCGCAAGTCGGTTGGTCATGGCCGGAGTTGACCTGAGAACGGTCCAAGTCTTAATGGGACAGAGGCAAATTTCGGTGACGTGCAGGTATGCCCATTTGTCGCCACAGCATGAGCTACCTGCGGTCCAGAAGTTCGGTGCTGTCCGTCAAGAGGCATGGCAACACAGCCGAATCCGACTGACACCACAGCTGACACCAACGATTTTTCAGCCGTCGCCCTGGCGTCCGACAAGTTGCAGTAAATCCTGTCTATGGTATGTTTTAGTAGCACTTGTGCGCCGCTAGCTCAATTGGCAGAGCAATGGACTCTTAATCCATAGGTTGTAGGTTCGATTCCTACGCGGCGCACCAATCTTCGGCTGGTCTGCGTCTTGCCCTGCCAAACTTCTTCTGCTGGATTCCTGGCCCTCTCCGGGCCATAATTGCAACGAATGTTTCTTGCCCTATGAGCCTTCGCGGTCCCGAAACGTTCGCGCTGTTTTTGCGTCACAACAGAAGCCGAGCCGACGGGTCCGTGTGTCCCCGGCGCGTTACACGGCTCCGGCGAGTTCGTATAGCAAAATGATTCTCTGGGATTCTATGATCAGGCTCGCTTTCCCCGGATGTATGCTCTCGGTTGCCTTGCTCGCGGGTGGCTGCTCGAGATCTATCTCCACCAGCGTCCTCGGCGATGCCGCGCATCCCACCCCGGTGCATCTCTATACCGTAAAAGAAGAGACCACACAGCGCCGCGTGCAAGCCTCTGGTTCGCTGTTCGCCCTCGAAGAAAGCACCCTCAGCGCGCAAGTGGAAGGGCGCGTCTCGCAAGTATTAGCGGATGTCGGCGACAACGTGCAGGAAGGCCAGCCCCTGATTGTCCTGGATCCCCAGGAGTTGCAGTACGAAGTGGACCGCCAGCGCGGCATCGTCACGCAAGTGCGGGCCCAGCTCGGTGTTGGGCCTAACGATCCGCCGCCTGCCGACCCGCAAAAAATCGCTTCCGTGCAACGCGCCGCTGCTGAGCTTTTTGATGCCGAGCGCAAAAACACCCGGGCCCAGGAAATGTTCAAGGACAATCTCATTTCTCAGCAGCAGCTCGACGAAGCGGCCAGCCGTTACCAGGGCTCCCAAGCTGCCTATACCGTCGCCTTACAGGAAGTGGATCGCCTCAAGGCGCTGCTCGTCTCCAGCGAGGCCAGCGAAAAGCTCGCCGAAAAGAAACTCGGCGACGCTACCATTCGCGCGCCCTTCCCCGGCTCTGTCGAAACGCGCGATGTGCATCCCGGCGAATACCTCCGCCTGCAAAGTCCGGTCATGGTTGTCGTTCGGACCGACACGCTACGCGCGCGTTTGCGGGTTCCCGAGCGCTGGGCTGGCTGGGTCCGCGACGGCGCCACCGTGGAACTGCACGTCGAAGCCTTTCCCAACGAAACATTTCACGGGCAAGTTTCACGCATCAATCCCGCGGTGGCGCAGGATTCCCGCACTTTTGAAGCCGAAGCCTTGCTTCCGAACGCCGGCGGTCGGCTCAAACCCGGTTTTTTTGTGCAAGCCTCGATTCCCAGCGAAAAGCAGGAAACCACCATCTTTTTGCCCGACGACGCGGTGAACTATCGTTACGGCGTCTACAAGGTTTTTCTGCTGAACGGCAATCGCGTCTCGGAACACCAGATTCGTCCCGCCGGACAAACAGAGGATGAACGCGGCCATCGCTTTGAAGTTGCCGAAGGCCTCAAGCCTGGCGATCGCGTCGCGGTTGCGGTCAGCGGCGATTTGCACGACGGCGCGACCGTCCAGCCGCAACCCGAAACCAGTACTCCGGCACTGAGATAATTTTCGAAGAAGGCTTGCACCCACACCGATGAAGCTCGCCGAAACTTGCGTCAAATACCCCGTCTTCACGGTGATGCTGATCGCTTTTCTGGTCACTCTTGGCGCCTTTTCCTACCGCGGCTTGGCTGTCGACCTGTTTCCGAAAGCCGATCCGGCCACCGTAAACGTGGACGTTCAATTGCCCGGTGCGACGCCCGAAGAAGTCGTCACCGGCGTTGTGCTGCCTCTCGAAGATGCCATTTCTTCCGTCAGCGGCATTGACGAAATCACCGTTTACGCTAGCGAGGGCTTTGCCGACATCACCTGCACATTCGTTCTTGAGCGGGACATCGAAGGCGCCGCCCAGGATATTCGCGAAAAAGTGTCCGCCGCGATCAACCGCCTGCCGCGCGATACCCTGCCGCCGGTTATCACCAAGCAGGATCCGCAATCCGATCCGATTCTCACACTCCTTGTCAGCGGGCCGCTAAGCCGCCGCGAGCTCACCGAAATTGCCGACAAACAGATTCGCCGCGCGATTCAAACCGTGGACGGCGTCGGCAGCGTCGACCTCAACGGCGGCCAGGCGCGCCAGGTGCGCGTCCTGCTCGACGCGCAAAAACTTACTGCCCACAATTTCACCGTCTTGGACGTGCGCGACGCGCTGCAGCGCGAAAACATCGAAGCTCCCGGCGGCCGCATGATTACCGGCCCGCAGGAACTCGGCCTTCGCACGCTCGGTCGCGTCACTTCCGCAGATCAGTTCGGCGAAATTGTCGTCGGTACGCGCGGCGGCGCGCAAGTTCGCGTCCGGGATATCGCGACGGTGGAAGATGGGGCGCAGGAATTGCGGACGTGGTCTGCTTTGTTTCGCAAAGCATTGCCCGGCCAAGACGTGGTCAGCATTCAGGTACTACGGCAGTCGGGCACGAATACGGTGCAGGTCGCGGATAACGTCAAAGCAAAAGTAGACGAATTGCGGGCGCAACTCCCGCCCGGCGTGCAACTCACGGTCATTCACGACATCTCGGATTTCATTAAAGCGTCGGTGCATTCGCTACTGGAGCATTTGATTCTGGGCAGCATTCTGGCCAGCGCGATTGTTTTTCTTTTCATGCGCAATTTGCGCGCCGTGCTGATTGCGGCGGTGGCGATTCCGGCGTCCATCGTGGCGACCTTCACGCTGATGCGCGGCATGGATTTTTCGCTGAACAACATGACGCTGCTGGCACTGACGCTGGCGGTCGGAATCGTGATCGACGACGCGATCATCGTGCTCGAAAATATTTTCCGGTTCATGGAAGAGAAGGGCGAAGACCGCAAGAACGCCGCCATCAAAGCTACGCAGGAAATCGGTTTGGCGGTAATGGCCACGACGCTTTCGCTGGTCATCATTTTTCTGCCGATTGCCTTCATGAACGGCTACGCGCGCAAGTACGTGAACTCTTTCGGTTGGACGATGGCGATGGCCATCATGGTGTCGCTGCTGGTGGCTTTCACGCTCACGCCGATGATGAGCTCGCGCATCCTGCGCGTCAGCGAACACGAAAAGAAAGTGCACGCCAGCGGCTTTTTGCATCGCGTCGAACAAAGCTACGTCAATTTATTGATTTGGTCGCTGGCGCACCGTTGGGTAATCATTTTGATTTGTGTCGGTACGTTTGCTTCGACTTTTGGTTTGTACCATCTGGTGGGCCGGGACTGGATTCCTTCCGACGACCAGTCCGAATTGATCAGCTCCTTCACGCTGCCCGAGGGGACCGCGCTGTCCAAAACGGTGGCCCGCGCGTCGGAAATTGCCGAACGTGTCGCGGCGTTGCCGGAAGTCGCGTTCGTGCAGTCGTTCACGCACGGCCCGACGAATCACGCACATCTCTTTGTCGGTTTGGTTCCGCGCAGCGAACGCAAGCGTTCGCACGAGGAACTAGCGACGGAAATTCGCGGGTTCCTGGGCGGCTACCGCAATATGGTTTCGAACGTGCGCTTGCCCTCGGTTTTCGGCGGCGAAACCTATTTCCCGATTGGCGCGGTGATTCGCGGTCCTGAACTCAACAAGCTTGCGGATATCAGCAAGCAAGTCGCGGACCTGATGATGAAGTATCCCGACCTGGTGGATGTCAACCCGAGCTTGAACCTCAATACACCCGAATTGCAGGTGAAAGTGGATCGCCAGCGGGCTGCCGACATCGGTGTGCGCATGAACGACATCAGCGATGCGGTGCGGCTCTTCTATTCCGGCGAGGACGAGATTACCCGCTTCAAAGAAGGTTCGGAGCAGTATCCGGTGATCATGCAGTTGCTCGAGCGGCAGCGCGACAATCCAGACGTGCTCGCGCAAATGATGGTGCCGTCCACGAAACTGGGCCAAGTGCGCCTGGAAAACGTGGCGACCATCGTGCGGGGCGCCGGGCCCGCCACGCTATGGCGATACAACCGCGAATTCGAAGTGACCGTTTACGCGAACGTCGCGAGCGGCTATCCGCTGGATCTGGCCGCCACGCACACGGTGCAATCCATTCAGCAGATTGGCTTGCCCGCCGGATATTCCTATCGTTTCACCGGCCAGGTGAAAGTTCTGGAAGAGACGACGTGGAACCTCGTTTTGGCGATGCTGCTCGCTTCGATTTTCATGTACATGGTGCTGGCGGCACAGTTCGAAAGCTTTTCGCATCCGTTCATCATCATGCTCACGCTGCCGTTGAGCATTCCCTTTGCTCTGCTTTCCCTGTGGATCACTGGCCGCGCGCTGAGCCTGTGGAGCGCCCTCGGTGTGTTCTTGCTGTTGGGCATCGTGAAAAAGAACGGCATTTTGCAAGTGGATTACACGAATCGCTTGCGTGCCGAGGGCAAGCCGGTTCGCGAGGCCATTCTGGAGGCGAATCGCGTCCGCTTGCGGCCCATTCTCATGACCACGCTTTCCATCGTTGCGGGACTGGTCCCCGTGGCGATCGGCATTGGTGCCGGGTCGGAGCAACGCGCTTCGATTGCGGTCACGATTATCGGAGGTCAGACGCTGTGCCTGCTGTTGACCCTGCTCGTCGTGCCCGTGGCGTACTCGTATCTCGCCGAACTGGAGGCCGTACCCTGGGCCATCGTCGCCCGGCGCATCTTCACACGCTCGCGCAGTTCCGTTAACGATTCCAGCGCGGACTGAGCGCTCCGTTCAGCTGCGAGAAGTCGTTATGGGGAGCTGAGTAGGGCAGTGACCTAAACTGCTTCTCTTCCTGGCGATTCGAACGATTCCAACTACTGAGGGGGGAAGTGTACGACTAGGTCGGCAATTGCCGGTGTCGGGCGACCGTCGCAGATCGCCGCGGAAAATTGCCAGCCGGAGACGATCTCCACAGCCTGCTTTTCCAGATCGGGCCTGCCATTAGGAAATACGTTGGCCTCGCGCACTTTGCCGTCCGAGCCGATGACGCCTTGCACTCTTACGTCGTACCAGGGCCCTGGCCCGGCGGAGGAGGGCTGCGGCGCGGATTGGATGGTTGGCCGCAAGTACTGCCCGCACATATGAAAATAATGCGGATTCGGCGGGGTCATGGCCTCCCAATCGACTGGTCCCTCCACGAGGCTGAAGCTCTGATCCACTTCCATCCGGAGTTTGCCGTTGAGGTAGTGGCGGATGTGCTGCGGCAACTGCATGCCTTCGAAAGAAAAGAAATCTGTGTTTTCGATGAGCTCATCGCCAACGTTGTAGCGCACCAGCGTGCCGTTCGCTTCATCCACGCAGATCTCGTTCACTTGGTTGCTGCGTCCGTTGATCGTCTCAAAGTCAATACACTTGGCCGAGCGCCCGAACAGCGTTGCCGGCGTGATGGACTGGATGACGTCTGATTTATCGAAGCGTGCCAGGAGCAACGGAATCAGATGATCCATTTCCAGCAATTCCGGTGGCGATGGCTGGTACTCGTTCTGGGCGCGGCCACCGGGATAGCGCAACGTGAGCGCGTGGTAGGTACCAAACTTGATTTCGTACCATTCGTGATCGCTGCCACTGATGGATTCGAACGTTCCGTCTTTAGTGGTCCCGTCCAAGCCATACGCGCGGAATTTTACGTCCTGCTTGTGATTGGGCAGCGGATGCGACGGGCTGCTGGCGGCGTGGGCGAGATCCATCAAGCGCACGGCTTCCACGCGGGTGGGCATGTCTTGGGCAGGTGAGGCGGCAGACGTCAGCAACAGCAAAGCGGCTAGTGGCGAGCAGAGGAGCGTGCGCATGAGAGACCTCCCCGAGAACACGAGCAGTGTACTCCCAGGTATCGTCGCTTGTGAAGTACGGTGCTCGCGCTCCGGGGACCGCGATGTGAGTGCTTGCGCCGGATTGCGCCCGGATGCACAATTCGCCGTTCAGATTGCAATGCCTGGTGAGGAAAAACCAATGCGTCGAATCATCGCCCTGCTCATTTTTTGCACGCTGTTTTGCGCGGCTGTTCATGCGCAGAGCAAAACGCCCGCCCAGCCTGCGGATTACGGCCAATTCGAAGCGTTGTTCATGTCACGCGATTTTGGAGGACTTTCGCCCGACGGAAAGTGGCTGGCCTACGGGATCAACCGTTCGAATCGCAACAATGAGTTGCGCATCACGAACATCGCCGACGGCACGACAAAAACGGCTGCTTTCGCTACGCAGCCGGTCTTTTCCTCGGACTCGCACTGGGTCGCGTACGCGATTGGCTACTCCGAAGCGCAGGAAGAAAAGATGCGCAAGGACAAGAAACCCATTCACCGCAAGCTGGGACTGCTGAACCTGGCTAACGGCGAGCAAATCGTCGTCGAATCGGTCGAGTCGTTTTCCTTCAGTCCGAATGGCGCTTATCTGGCCATGCGTAAGTATGCGCCGGAAAAATCAGACAAAAAAGACGGAGCGGACGCAGCGAGTAAGGCGGACGACGAAGGTACGCCCGGCGCGGAACTGATTCTTCGCCAACTTTCGAGCGGCCGCGATACGTCTTTCGGCAGCGTCTCTGAGTTTAGCTGGCAGGACTTGCCAAAGACCGGCACGCTGCTGGCAATGACGATCAACGCCGAAGACAAAACCGGCAACGGCATCCAGATCTTCAATACCGAGAACTCTTCCGTGCGCGTTCTGGATTCGTCTTCCGCGGTCTACAGCGAGCTTGCCTGGCGACGCGATAGCAACGATCTGGCGGTGCTCCGTTCGAAATCCGACGACCACCGGGAAGGCGCGACGCAGTGCGCCCTGGCCTGGACACATCTCGGGGAAGGGTCGGAAAGCAGCCATGTCTACGACCCCACCGGCGATGGGAAATTCGGGAAAGGAATGCGTACGGTGGGCTTCCAGAAGCCCTCGTGGTCTGCGGATGGCGACATTGTTTTCCTGGGCATAGCGAAGTGGGAAGACAAGATTGAGCCGGCCAAGAAGGAAGAAACAGCGAAGAGCGACTCGGCGGACACGAAATCCAGTGTAGTTGGTAAGGACGGCAAGGTTGCCGGCAAAGAAAAGGACAACGAGGAACCCGCCGAAGTGTCCATCTGGAATGCTCGCGACGTGGAAGTCATGCCCAAGCAGAGACTCAATGCCAAAAACGACCGGCACAAAAATATGCTGGCGGCCTGGCACCTGCAGAGTGGTGCATTCGTGCAGTTGGGCAAGGATCTGGATGAACAGATCGAGCCGCTCAAGCACCAGCCGGTGGCGGTGGCGGACAACTGGTCGGCGTACGCGATGGAGCGCAGCATCGGCCGCCCCGCCGCGGATGTGTATCTGGTGGATCTAGCGACCGGCGAGCGCACCAAGATTCAGGAGCGGCTTACCGACGACTACTACCTGGATGCCAGCCCGGCCGGGAAATATCTGCTGTATTTCCACGAGGACAACTATTGGACGGTGAACACTGCGACCCACGCGGTGGTGAACATCACCAAGAATATTCCCACCGCGTTTGTGGATCGGGAATCGGACTACACAATCAAGCAAAAGCCCGCCTTCGGTTTGGCGGGATGGACCAAGGACGATGCGTCCGTCATCCTGTACGACAAATTCGATCTCTGGCAGGTCAGCCCGGACGGCGCGCACTTCACCAAACTTACGGACGGGGCGGCTGAGCAGATCCGTCATCGGTACGTCCGGTTGAATCCTCGCGACGAATTCATCGACGCCGACAAGCCGATGTATCTGAGCCTGTTCGGAATTTGGACCAAGAAATCGGGTTACGCCCGTCTTACGCCAACTTCCGGCGGAGCGCTCAAAGAGGAGCATCTGGTGCTGTTGGACAAAAACGTCAATCAGTTGGCTAAGGCCAAGGACACCGACGTTTTCCAATATGTACAGCAGACGTTTACGGAATCGCCGAATGTGTTCATTGGCGGACCAGATCTAAAAAGCCCCAAGCGGGTTACCGACACCAACCCGTTTCAGAGCAACTATGCCTGGGGTCATGAAGAACTGATCGAGTACAAGAACAGCCGGGGCGAGCGACTGCAGGGCGCGCTGTATTATCCGGCGGGCTACGACGCGGGAAAGAAATATCCGATGGTCGTGTACATGTACGAGAAGCTGTCGGACGGCTTGCACCAGTACAGCGCTCCGTCGGAGCGGAATTATTACAACGCCGGCGCGGTCACCAGCCACGGTTACTTCATGCTTGAGCCGGATATTGTCTTTCGTCCGCGCGATCCCGGCGTTTCGGTCGTCGACTGCGTGACGTCCGCAGTGAAGCGCGTGATGCAGATGGGCGTGGTCGATCCGAAACGCGTCGGCGTGATGGGGCATTCGTGGGGCGGATTCGACTCTGTTTATCTCGCGACGCACACGACAAATTTCTTCGCGGCCGCTGTCGCGGGTGCGCCGATCACCGACCTGGTCAGCAACTATGGCAATCACCATTGGAGCAGCGGTATCGCGGAAACCGACCACATCGAAACGGGCCAGCAGCGAATGGAAGTCCCGTTGTACGAGGACTTGCAGGCGTATATTCGCAATTCGGCCGTGTTTGGCGTCCAGAACATGACCACGCCGCTGATGATTGAAGTCGGCGACAGCGACGGGACGGTTTTCTATCACCAGGGGATCGAGCTATATAACATCGCTCGCCGGGCCAAAAAGAACGTCGTGTTGTTGGAGTATGCCGGCGAGGATCATGGGCTGCGCAAGAAGGCGAACCAGATCGACTATCAGCGGCGCATTTTCGAATGGTTCGGCCATTACCTGAAGGACGAGCAGGCAGCGGCGTGGATCACCAACGGCGAGAGTTTCCTCGATCGCGAAAGGGAAGTGCAGCAGCTCAAAGCCGCCGCAGGGAACGGCAAGGATTAGAACAGCGAGATCACGAGTGACGGGCCGCGAGGCGATGAAGCGCGGAGTCCTGCTCGTGCAGAAGCGTGTCGGCAAAGACGTGGCGCGGCGCGCGGAGCAGCAGGAACAGTTCGCCGGCCCAGAGCAGAATATCGAGTAGGCGCCCGCGCTGCAGATTGTCGAGATTTTCGCAACGCATGGCTACTTCCAGGGCGCGGCGGGAGCATTCTTCGATGAAGGCCCGCATGAGCGGCGCTTCCAAGGTCATACGGGCTTCGCGGCGTCCGCGTGGATCGATCCGTTGCAGATTTTCGTAACAAAGGTCGATGAAGTGGTCTACGCAAAAATCCTGCTGAGCCAGGGCAGCCACACCAGGGCCCTCACAAAAATCGACTGCGCAGATCCGGTTGTCAGACATCTTGGCCATAGCCCCCGAGTCAAAAATGCTCCTCGCCACTCGCCTCCTGTTACGTATAGAACCCGTTAGGAGGTTGGATGTTGCGACGTGACGAACCGTTGCCGCAGCCGGGCGCGTTTCCGCGTGTCGCGGCCAAGACACGTTTAAGCCGCGCAAGTGGCAATTACTTCGTCCTCCACCGTCTGCGGCGCACTGCTGGTGATCGCTGCGGTCTCCTGCGCGACTTTGAGCTCTGGCACAAAGGCGGCCAGCGTTTGAATCCTTAGGCAACGATCCAGATAAGGATTTAATAAAGCGCGAATCCATTTTAGATTCTCGTTGCAGTTTCGCAGGCGATCTTCGCCGCTCCACAGGGTCACCACGGTGACCAGGCGCGCCTCGTAGTTGGCAATGAGCACGAAACCACCGGCAAATCCCGCCACTTCGCCGAACGCACTATGCAAAGCGGCGGGCAGCGTTGTGTGCACACGGTGTGCTTCATTCGGCTTGGCCACAAACTCGATGGTCAGCGCGGTAATTCTGGAGATGGGTTGGCAGCCGTTCCCCCGGTGGGTACTCGATTGCGCCAGTTGGAATGGAAAAAGATGCGAATTATGGTTCTGCCGATTGGGGGACTGCAACGCTCGTGGCACAACGCCTCCAGTTTCACCCTCCCCGGGATCGCTTTGGGGGAAGGCGCATCCTCGCCGGTCCAGGTCCAGCTCAGATGCGCCTGGTGGGACACGCGGGGGACAGGGATCGGTCCCTACGCTGAAGGAAACCCAACGGAGCGTTGGGTTCCTACAGCGAATAGTGCAGCAGCCCTGTATTTCGTTTCATCGATTCATCAATGCGGTTCAAAAAGGGAATCGGTGGCAGGGCTCTGCTGGAACCCCATCTTCCAGTCACCGCCACCCGCCGACCGAACGAAAGACTTGCGAAGCGGGGGAAATTTAGACTACGCTAACGGCACGTTTTTAGGGTTTTGGAGATTTTCTCCCAGTGTTTGTTTTGGGAGAGGTGTCTGATGTGTTGGTTGCGGGGTGCTGTTCGCAACAACAGTCCGCTACTCTGCTCTAAATGGGCGCGCAGTTTGTAATGCCGCGGAGGGCGCTGCTTACGGGGTTGAATGTAGCTTGGGTTCCAAACAGAAGACTGAGGGAGAAGAATAAATGCGCAATTGGTGTGCGGCAGTAACGCTGGCCGCTCTTGTTGCTTTGCCTGCATCTGCCCAACGGAATGATAGCGCTTCTAGCGACGCCGCAAATGTTGCGGCGCAACCGGCCAGCAATCCCGCTCCGAAATTGGCTGCCGGAGATATTACCCCCGCGGCGCGAAATCTCTTCGCGCTCCCGGAGGCTCCCCGCGCCAAAGGTTTTCCAGCCGACAAGAAGTCCGGCGGCGATACGCCCCCGGGGCGGCTAGTACCGCGCTATGAAGTAGCGGGCATGTTTAATTACGCCAACATAAATCCCGGCGGCGGTTTCCAGTCCTTCAGCGGATACGGCGGTTCCGGTGAATTTGTCTGGAATCCTACCCGCTGGCTGGGTTTGGCGGAGCAAGTCGGCGGCTTGAGTTATAACCGCCAGGTCAACGGACTTACCTTGCATGGCGGCCTGAGTGATGTGCTGGTCGGTCCGCGCCTAAACTTTCGCCGTGACTACTTCGTGCCGTTTGCGGAGTTTTTGCTCGGCGCGAGCCACGTGGGCGTGCCATTCACAGGCACGGAAAGCCAGACTTCTTTCAGCATGCTGGCGGGTGGCGGCGTGGACGTGGTGCTCACGCGGAATATCGCTTGGCGTTTCGCGGAGATCGACTACTACATGACCAACTTCTCGGGCTCCAACGTGGGCGGCAATGCACGGCAGGATAACCTGCGGCTGGCCACTGGGTTGGTGCTGCGCTTCGGTTTGCCCAACGAGACGCCGCCTCCGCCTCCGCACCAGCCGCCGGTGGCGGCCTGCTCGGCGACGCCCACTTCGATCTTTGCGGGTTCGGGCGATAGCGTGGCGGTGCATGTGAACGCCAGCAGCCCACAAAATGATCCGCTGACATACAGCTATACGGCGACCGGTGGCGCTGTGGATGGCAACGGTCCTGACGCCCGCTGGAATTCCACGGGAGTAAACACGGGCACGTATACGGTGACCGCGAAGGTAGACGACGGCAAGGGCGGCGCGGCCTCGTGCGCTGCCGATATCACGGTGAACGAACGGCCCAACCGTCCGCCGACGGCGACAATGTCCGTGGAGCGCAGCCCGATTAATCCGGGCGAACACACCGGAATCACCTGCAACGGCACCGATCCCGACGGGGATCCGTTGACTTATAGCTACAGCGCTACGGGCGGCCAAGTGAGCGGCACCGGTTCGAATGCGCAGTTCGACGCGACCGGACTCAAGCCAGGGACGTACACGGTCACCTGCACCGTGAACGACGGGCGGGGTGGTACGGGCAGCGCCTCCGGCGAGGTAGTCGTTCAGGAACCGCCGCAGGTCCATCAGCTTGAAGTGCGCCTCTCGTTGCACAGCATCTACTTCCCGACCGCGCAGCCGACGGTGGCGCATCCCGAAGGTGGATTGCTGGGAACACAGAAGGCCACTCTCGATGCGCTGGCGGTGGACTTCAAGCAGTATCTGACCTACCGTCCCGATGCCCACCTGATTCTCGGTGGCCATGCCGACGTTCGCGGCGGCCAGGAATACAACCAGAAGCTCTCCGAGCGCCGTGTTGAACGCGCCAAGAGCTACCTCATTGAGCGGGGTGTCCCGAGCGATCACATCGATGTGAAAGCTTTTGGCGAAGAGAACAATATGGACGACGCCCAGGTCAAACAGCTCATCACCGATGATCCGGACCTGACGGCCGACGAAAAAGCTAAGTTCATCAAAAACATTCTGACGATCAAGCTGGCCAACAACCGCCGCGTGGACGTCACCCTCAGCACAACCGGCGAACAGTCCGTGCGCCGCTATCCGTTCAATACGCACGATGCGCTGGCTCTGCTCAGCCGGAAGGCTGAAGGAGCGGGCACCGGGGCCAAGCCAAGTGCCAAGAAGCCGGCGCCCAAGCCCAAGCAATAAAACCGATAGCGTGGGTTGGCCGTCGTGGGGGCCAACGATCCCACGAGCAAGTTCGGTGGATTATCGCCAGCGGAAAAAGCGGGCTCGGCCCAATTTGGCTGAGCCCGCTCCTTTTTTAATTCTTGTCAGGGTGTTGATTTTCGGTTCGTCTGCAAAAACAAGGACCAGCGTCGCGAGTACCAATTTGGGAATCTGTCGGGTTCCATTTCGGCAAAGTCTTACCAGATAAGGCCTTACTGCTCGAGATTCTTTAGCGGGAAGTCTTTCCTCTAAACCTAAGTTCCAAACTGGAATTCCAAATTACCGTGCTACTATTCCGTAAGTCTTTTATTTATAAGTAACGACGGTCGCTTTCCTGATTTGGTACTGTGGGTGCATTTGGAACACGCGATCGCTTTTCCGAGGTGACCTGCTATGAGTGAACAAGCGGGAACGCAGCGTGCCGCCACGATGCCGATCACTGTGCTGGTGGTCGAAGATGATGAAAGCACACGCAAGCTCTGCGCCGATGTCGCGGAATCCTGTGACATGCTACCGCTAGCCGCGGCCTCGGTAGAAGAGGCGCTGCGGCGGCTCGAAAATCACCCCATCGATATCGTGGTGACGGATCTGATCTTGCCGCCGTCCAGCGGTTTGGACCTGCTGAAACAGGTCCACGAACTGTATCCGGAGGTAGCTGTGCTGGTGCTCACGCAGTACGGGAGCATCGATTCGGCGGTGACCGCGACGCGCATGGGCGCCGTTGACTACGTCACCAAGCCCTTCCATGTAGACGATCTGCGGGCGCGGTTGGAGCGCGTCGCCCGGGACCTGGATCTGGACCGCGAGAACCGCCTGCTGCACGAGCAGTTGCGCTCGCGGCCCGGCTTCGGCGGTTTGATTGGCGTGTCCGCGAAAATGCAGCGAACCTACAAGATGATCGAGAAAGTCAGCCAGCACGAATATCCGGTGCTCATCTTGGGCGAGAGCGGCACGGGAAAGGAGCTAGTGGCCAAGAGCATTCACTATTCGGGTGTACGCAAGGGCCGTCCTTTCGCTCCGGTGGACTGTTCCTCTCTGGTGCCCACGCTGATCGAATCCGAGCTCTTCGGCTACGTTAAGGGCGCTTTCACGGGCGCGATGCAATCCAAGCAGGGATTGCTGGAAGCGGCGCAAGGCGGCACGTTATTTCTCGACGAGATTGGCGATATGCCGGTGGATCTGCAAGCCAAACTGTTGCGCGCGCTGCAAGAGCGCGAGGTAAAACCGGTTGGCTCGACCGAGCGCCGGCACATCAACGTCCGCGTCATTGCCGCCACCAACCGCGACCTCGACGCCGCCATCCGCAGCGGGACCTTCCGGCAGGATCTTTACTTTCGGTTGAACGTCATGCAAATCAAACTGCCCCCGCTCCGCGAACGCAAGAGTGATATCCCGCTACTGGTCACCTACTTCCTCGAAAAATTCGCGGAGCCGAATCAAGCTCCCCGCACGCTATCGGAAGATGCGATGCGCCGTCTGCTCGCTTATGACTGGCCGGGAAACGTACGCGAACTCGAAAACGCCATCGCGCGCGCAGTGGCGATCGGCTCGGATCCCGTCGTGCGTGTCGGTGATCTGCCGACACGCCTGCACTATCCGAACGGCGACCGCGTGCCGGAAAAGGACGAAGTTCTACCCATTGAGGAGCTGGAGCGACGCGCGATTTTGCACGCCCTACGCGAGACCGGCGGAGACAAGCTGGCCGCGGCGCGCATGCTGGGCATCGGCAAGACGACTCTCTATCGCAAGCTGAAGCAATACCAGATGGACGTCGAGCCGTAACCCCGTCCGTCCTGGGCTCCTCTAGAATTTGGTCCGCACAAGCTGGAAATGGGTTTCGCGTGGGTCGCAACGTTCGGGGTCCACTCTGGGAACGGCCCGCCCGGGAGTTTCGCGGTGGGACTCCCGCGCTCCGGCCAGCTTTCTTACTGCTCTCCAATCCACTGATTCTAAGGAAATTGCAGAATTCGGGGAATGGGCCTGCCAATGCTTATACGTTCTAGGAAAGCTCAATCCGAGCGGTGGCGACCGGCTCTGCATTCGCTAAGGACGCCATTTGAGAATCAAGTATGTGGCCTTGGCCGAAAAGAGATCGCGAGCGGCAAAGTTGGCGCAGCCCCGCGCTCGCCGCGCTCACCGGCGCGAGTCCTCCGGAAATGGTCCGAGAAGTTCTACAAGCTGCGTTGACTGCTTCCCATGCAGACCGAGTAGGGGCCTGGCTCCAGCAGGATGATCTGTCCGGGACCGACCGTCACCCCGCGCTGCGTGGGCTGGTGCGTGAGGGTGATGGAGATCAGCCGCCGACGGAATGGGAAAGGCTCGCGCTCGATTCGCCGGTTCCTTACGACGCTTTGCTTCGCGGCACCAGTGTTGTTCAGGAGTTAGCCGCGGCCACCGAGCAACCCATATTCGGATTGCTCATCGGCCTTCACCGCGTTCTGTGGACTCCCGTTCAAGGACGCGACCGCCTGCGTGGGGTTCTTTTCAGCGGCTGGCAAAAGGCGCCGGCGGCGGTACCGCAGGAACTCATGGAAGGGCTCGCTGCGGATCTGGCTCTTTTTCTGGAACTGGAAGAGCAGCGGCGGCTCACCGGAGAACGTGATGAGGATCTCTGCCTGAGCCGGGAGGTCTTGACGGCTCTTTCTTCGGGTACTTCAACCGATACAATCCTTTCCCGCTTAGTGGCCAGTTGTGCAGCCCTTTGCGCTGCGCCGTCCGCCGCCAGCTTCGCGATACTCGGCCACTTTCCAGCGACGACTCCCAGTTCGCAGGCCAATCCGGAAATCGAGTTTGACTGGGAAAGCGGGGACGCCACTTGGACCCATGGCGTTGATCGCGAGCCTCTGGCCGGGGTTTGGCATCAGGCCTTGGAGTCCGGCCGCACAACCGGCACCGAGCCGCCGGCCTCCTGGTCTGCTTCAGGACTGGGTCGGTTAGTGGCCATTCCGCTGCGTGCCGGGGAGCGCCAAGCCGGCGTGTTGGTTTGCGGTATTGCTCAGGCGTCGTCCTCTCTGCAAATTCTGGAGCGGCTCGAGTTTCGCGCCTCGCTCAGCCTCGCGGCTCTGGAACGTCGCCGCGCCAGCGCCGACCTTCTCCGCCGAGTGGGGCGTCGTCAGGCTCTATTGGAATCCAGCGCCGAAGCTACGCTACTGGTGGATTCGCGCGGGGCCATTACCGCGGTAAACGTGGCCGGCCAACATCTGGTGGAGCGGGCCGCTCCGGGAGTCTCCGCTGGCCCGGTTGCATCCAGGCAGCCAGCCTCCGCTGCATGGTACCTCCGCAGCAGCCTCGCTCGTCTCTTTTGCGCACGCGAGCAAGCCCGAGTTGAGGAGTGGCTAGCCCACGCGTTGGCGCTGGACCGCTTCCCCGCGGAAGATCCGGTGCTCTCTTGCGAATCCGAACTGCTCAACGGAGCGCGCGTCCGTCTTCATCCGCCTTTAGCCGTAGGCGACGATCTGGCTGCTCTCGTCCTGGAGCCAGCCGAGGCAGCGCATGCCAGCCAACAAGATCGCTTCGAGGCCGAACTCCAGCACGTCCTCGAGTGGGTCGAAGAAGGCGTCCTGCTCTTTGACGTTCAGCAAACCATTCGGGGCATGAACACCCGTTTCGCCCAGATCGCGGGGCTCTCGCCAGACGAAGCCTCTACGTGTGTTTCGCTCGACACCTTGATTGAGCAGCTGGCTTCGCGCACGTCCGATCCGGCGGTTTTTTCAAGTCATTGGCGCGAAGTAGCACGTGCGGCCGAAGCCGGAACACGGGAGGAAGTACATCTGGCTCGTCCGGTGCCCCGGGTACTCGAGCGCTCGGTCCGGCCGGTGCTGAACTCTGCCGGTCAGCGGCTGGGACGGCTCGAAATCTATCGAGACCTCACCGCCCAGCGCGTGTTTCAGGCCAAGCTCCTGCAAACTGAAAAGCTCGCTGCCCTCGGCCAGATGATCACCGGGGTGGCACACGAACTCAGCAATCCGCTCACCAGCATTCTCGGCTACTCACAGCGGCTGCTGGTACGCAACGACCTGGCCGGCCGCAGCAGCGAAGCCTTGCAAATCCACGAGGAAGCCGAGCGAGCCAGCGCCATCCTGCGCCAGCTGCTACTCACCGCGCGAGAAACCGCCCAGCCGGAGCGCAAGCGCGTAGCTCTCAATCAGGTGGTCCAAAAAGCGATGGAGCTGCAGCGCTTCGGGTCCGCGGCCGAAAAAATACACCTCGAACTCGATCTCGACCCGGCCTTGCCATTTGTCATGGGCGACTCCGGACAATTGCAACAGGTGCTGATGAACCTGATCGGCAACGCCCGACAAGCCATCGCTCAAGAAAACCGGCCGGGCACGGTCCGCTTGCGCACGGCGCGTACCGGTGAGCATCGCGTGCACCTGCAGGTGATCGACGACGGTCCGGGCATCCCGCAAGCGATTCTGGCGCGCATTTTCGATCCCTTCTTCACGACCAAACCCGCCGGAGTAGGCACCGGCTTAGGACTTTCGATCGTGCTCAGCGTCGTGCGGGAACACGGGGGCCAGGTTCATGTTGCTAACGCTCCGGGGGGAGGCGCGGTTTTCACGATCGAACTTCCGGTGGCCGCCGAGGCGCCTGCCGACTTGCCGGTGCGCTCGGTGCCGGTTCTCGAGGCGCCCAGCCCCGCCTTGCCTGGCTTCGTTGTCCAAAATAGCCGGCCGCATCTCGCGGTGGCCCAGGCGATTCGTCCCGCTGCGCGCGTGCTGGTGGTGGAAGATGAGCCCACCGTGGCCAGACTCATCGCCGATGTGCTGGAGGATGAAGGAATGCAGGTGGTGGTTCTTCTGGATGGGCGAGAAGCGCTGGCCCGTGCCGCTCGCGAACCCTTCGATTTGATCGTGTGCGATATGAAGATGCCCGGGATCGATGGCCAACATTTCTATCGCTCGTTCGCGCAGACGCATCGCGGCTGGCAGAGCCATTTTCTATTTGTCACCGGCGACGTGCTCGCTCCGCACACCCAGGAGTTTCTCGAGCGCAATCGCATTCCCTATGTGGCCAAACCCTTTCGCGTTGAGGAACTGGTCGAATGTGTCCATCGGCTGTTCCAAGGGGGTTGGACGCGCGCGGAAAGCGCCGCTGCGGGAAAGCAACTTCGTTAGCCTAGGCATTTGGAGAAATGGACAAACTGATGGCACCCAGGGAATTCACCGTTTTACTGATTAGCGAAGACGAAGGTCTGCGGCGGGCGGCGCGCCACGAACTGGAACTCGCTGACGAGCGCCGCCACGTTTCCGCCGTCAGTTCGGTGGATGCGGCACACCGTATGGTGCAAGACTCCGCGCCGGCCGTCATTTTGCTTGCCGAAGGGCCGTTCTCTGGCCTGGAAGAAAACTCCATACCGCCTGCTCAACTGAATGCGGCAGTCACCTCGTTGGCATCCTATGCTCCCGTAGTGGTGATTGGTGCCGCGGAGCATCAGGACGAAGTGTCCGGTCTGGTGGCGGCGGGAGCTGCCGACTACGTCGTTCGCAACGAGCAGTGCCTGCACATCGCGGTCGGGCTCGTGGAGCGACGCCTGCGGCAGGCGCAAACAGAAGCGCAAGCGGCGGCACGTTTTGAAGATTCCGTTCCGGGTTACCGCGGCGACCCCTTGACGGAATTCGACGGCCAGGATTTCGGAGAAGTTCTGCGCCACGAACTGAATAACCCACTGACGGGCATCTTGGGCAACGCCGAACTGCTGCTCTCGGAGATCCGCCGCAAGGGTGACGGTTGTTTGCCGCAGGGCGCGCCGCAGCGCCTGGAAACCATCACTACGCTCGCGGTGCGGCTACGCGAAACCGTGCGGCGGTTGAGCCAGGAATGGGAGTCGCGTCAGCATCCAGTCCATTCCCGCTGACCGGCCTCCAGAGAAAACAGCCGCCGTTCGCTTGGTGGGTCTCCACCCTTCCACGTGGGATCTCTCAGGCCCGGCTCTCCCGCGTTGGCGCATTCTCCATCCCGCTCTTTTCAACTATCCTCACTCCTGCTAGGCTTACCGTCATCTCGGCCGCTCTTTTCGGCGTGTTCTTTCGCGGTACTCGCATGAACGAAGCCCAAGTTCGTCAGAAAGTCAGCGACATTTTTCCCGAGCTACTCGAAGGATTGCATCTGCTCGAAGGCCGTCTTCCTTCCAACGAGCTCGCGTTTCGCGTGGTGCGCGCCGCGATGGCCCAGCCGGGCGTGATTGGCGCCCGTTTGTGGCGTACCGACCGCGGCGAACCGGAAGTCTGGGCCGCCTCGGGTACCCTGGCCACCGCGGCCGTGGTCGGTGACCATCCCGGTTTGCCCAGCGACAGCAGCAAGGACCCCACGCTATGGGCCGGCGCGCTCGGTAGCGATGATTTTCGCGTTCGCGTGCTGGAAGTGCGCGGCGCCGTCCCGCTGAGCGACACGGTTCGCGCGCAAATGGATTTTCTCGGCCGCTTCGCCGCAGTGGTGTTGGCCCTGGCCGAACGCCGTGGCGCCATGAAGGAACTCTCCAGCATCGTGGAAGCCACCAAGAAACTGAACTCCACGCTGGACCTCGGCGAACTGATCGGCATCATTTTGCAAATCGCCACGCGGCAGACCGGCGCGGAACGCGGTACCGTTTTTCTGGTAGACCGCGAGCACAACGAAATCTGGTCGCTGGTCGGGATTGGCCTCGAACAACAGGTCATCCGGCTGCCCGCCGACCGCGGCATCGCTGGCTGGGTGGCCCGCGAAGGTTCGGCGGTCCGCCTCGAGAATGCTTACAACGATGCGCGCTTCGAACCGGATATCGACCGCCGCCTAGGCTTCAAGACGGAGCAGTTGTTGTGTCTTCCGATCCGCAACGAAGCCAGCGCCATCATCGGCGTACTGCAATTGCTGAATAAGCCCGAAGGATTCACCGACGAGGACGAAGCGTTTATCGATGCGCTTTCTTCGCACGTCGCGCTGGCTCTCGAAAAAGCACAGTTGCACCGCGAGCGCGTGGAAAAAGAAAAAATGGAGCGCGACCTCGCGCTGGCTCGTGAGATTCAAGCCGGTTTGTTGCCCGATGCGCCTCCAGTGTTCCGCGGCCTGGACATTGCGGTTTCCCATCGCGCCTCGCAGATGGTCGGCGGAGACTACTATGATTTTCTTCCCGTACAGGCCGACGGCAAGGAATCCCTATTGGTAGTCGTAGCCGATGTGGAAGGTAAAGGTGCCGCCTCCGCGCTGGTGATGGCGAACGTGCAGGCGATTCTCCATGCTCTCGCCGACCATATTGAAACGTTGGAGAAATTGCCGGCCACGATCAATCAGAAGATCCTGCTGGGCGGCCGATCATCTATGGCGCAAAGCCGCGCCACCAAGTATCTGAGCATGTTCATCGTTCTGGCTGAGCCGGGTGGCCGCCAGTTTCGGTATGTGAATGCCGGCCACGTTCCCCCGGCGCTGATCCGAGGGGACGGCACCATCGAGTGGCTCGAAACCGGCGGCATGATTGTCGGCTTACTGCCAGACGTCCAGTTTGAATGTGGCACGGTCGCGCTACAGCCTGGGGATCTGTTGGTGGCCTGCACCGACGGCATCACAGAAGCCATGGATGCTTATGGCACGGAATTCAGCCGCTCCCGTCTCGCCGAATTTGTGGCCCGCCTCCGCCATCTTAATCCCGGCGAAATCGTGCCGGCGGCCATCGCCGAAGTTGAAAAACACTCTCGCGGCGGCCTGTACGAGGATGATCGCATCCTCATGGTTATGAAAGCTGTCTAACCCTCGCAAACTCTTTCTTCGGAACCTATTCTTCTCTCTGTTCCCCTTCCGCCGTTCGTTCCAGCGGTACGCTATTTTTCACGATCCCGTCGAGGAGTAACGGCGTAGTCCCACTTGCCACGATGTCGCCGCAAGAGCGAACACCACGACGGTCACCAGCGGCACCAGGGCTGCATAAATATGGAACTCCTGCCGCCCGAGCAGCCGGGACGCCGGATAAAACGTCGCGAACCCAAAGGGAATGATCCAGCTCAACACAAACTGCACGTAGGCCGAATAGATCGAAAGGGGGTACCGCCCAAACGCCAGCAAATTCCAGAACGGCGGGTGAATCCCGATGCGGTCCTCGAACCAGAAGGAAAACGTCGAGAGAAACAAGAAGACCGAAATGTAGATAAGTCCGCCACAAACCGCGAACAGGGCCAACAGTGAGATTTCCAACGCGGTCCAGTGATAGCCCAGCCGTCGCGACGCCCAGATCACGACCGTCAGCCCGACCACCACTTCCTGCAACGACTCGATGCGAAACGCCTCGAATACGACCTGGTACATCGAAGAAAGCGGCCGCAACAGCACGCGGTCGAACTTTCCTTCCATGATGTAAGTTGCGCCGAACTCGTAGAGATTCAGGGAGAACACGTTGAAGAGTCCGAAGGGAATCAGCGAGAAACCGTAGAGGAACACCACTTCTTCCATGCGCCAGTTCGCGAGCGCTGGGACCTTTCCAAATAGCACAAAAACAAATCCCAGCGAAAAAATCGTCGCGGCCATCGAGGTTGCTGCAGAAATCCAGAAATCGCCGCGGTAGCTGACGCGCACTTTAGCATACTGCGCGAAGTACGATCCGAGCAGCCCGGCGTGCCGTCGGAAGTTCATGAGCTTTTGCTTCATCGTGGCGATCCCGATGCGGACCCTAGCCGCCGTGAATCGTGATTTTTCGCGTCGCCTGCAACCACCACCAATGCCCCAGATACAGCAGCGCTAGTACCCAGGAATATTCGATCACCAGCAGTCGCAGCGTCTCACTCAGGGTCAGGCGCCCCAGATAGATCTGCAACGGCGTATACGCGATATGTTCGAAGGGCAGCGCCGAGGAAATCAGTCGAATCGGCCGCGGGAAAAAACTCAAGGGAATCAGCAAGCCGCTCAGCAGCTCAATCAGCCAAAACTTCGCGCGGATCAACGCCAGAATCGACGTCAGGGGAATCGCGCAAGTCCCGATAATGAAGTTCAACGCGCCCATAATCAAAAAGCTGCCCACGGCAGCCAGAAGAAACAGCATAAAATTCAGATGCGAAGCCGGCGGCAGAACCGGAAAAAGCAGCGTCACGATAATCGCCGTGGGCGCCGTCAGTAGAATCAAGCGAAATGCCGACTCACCCATCGCCCGCGCCAGCCACATCCACTGCACGGAGACCGGCTTGATGAAGTCCATGGCGATCTTGCCTTCGATGACTTCGTACGCCATTTCCTGGTCGATGGTATTCCAGTAAAACGAGCGAATGATCCAGCCGACGCTTACGTAGGTGAGAATCTGCGGCAAAGAAAATCCCGCGATCGGCGCCGTCGCGTTAGCAAATACCGCTCGCCAAATGAAGTAATACACCGTCACATTGATCAGGTACGTGATGATTCCGGTGTAGTAGCGGAGCCGGAAGGCCAGAATGTTAACGAAGCCGATGCGTATGAATTCGCCGTAGGTCTTCATCCTGTGCCAGACCGGCGCCCGGCGCGCTTCCAGCGGGAGTGTTTGCGTGGCGGACATGGCTCTCAGCGCGCGGCCCGTGAATCGGCGGTTTCAGCTTCCGTTCCGTTTGCTAGTCCGGGATCGGCTTCGCCCGAATAAATCCTTTTAATAATCTCTTCGATGGGCTCATCTTCAATCACGAAGTCCCGCACGTCCACCGCGCCCAGGATCTGCCGGATCAAATCACTCGACGAAACCGTCGCCCGGTCAAAACGCAGCCGGCAAGTCAGCTCATCCAGCCGCTCCAACCGCAGCGACGCGGGCGTGTGCCCATTGCACAGCGTTGGCAATCGCTGTTCGAAGGCTGCCAATCTCCCGGTCTGGTCGCCGTCCCGCAAAATAAACTTGATCTGCTTGGTTCGCAGAAATTGCTCTTTTAACCGTGAAAGCGGCCCGTCGTATAGGACCGTTCCGCGGTCAATGATCATGATCCGCCGGCACAGTTCTTCGATATCGTCCAAGTCGTGTGTGGTCAGCAACACCGTCGTCCGGAAATGCCGGTTCATGGTCCGCAAAAATTGCCGCACGGAGTCTTTTGCCACGACATCCAGCCCAATCGTTGGCTCATCCAGAAATAGAATCGGCGGATTGTGCAGCAATGCCGCCGCCAAATCGCAACGCATCCGCTGTCCCAACGACAGCTTGCGCACCGGAACATCCAGCAGTTCCTTCAGCCCCAGCACTTTGTCGAACAATTCCATCCGTTCGTCAAAGTCCCGCTGCGAAACGTCATAAATCCGCCGGAGCAGCTTGAACGATTCCGCCGCCGCGATGTCCCACCACAACTGCGTCCGCTGGCCGAATACCACTCCGATCGTCTTCACGTAGGCTGCGCGCTGCTTCCACGGCACAAACCCATTCGAGCGAATCTCGCCGCTCGTGGGCACCAGAATCCCCGTCAGCATCTTGATGGTTGTGGATTTGCCCGCGCCGTTCGGCCCGATGTAGCCGACCATCTCGCCGCGGCCAATCTCAAAATTGATGTTCTCGACGGCTTTCACATTATGGTATTCGCGGTGAAACAGGCTGGCGACCCCGCCGAGCAGTCCTTCACGGCGTTTGAAGCTTCGGTAGTGCTTGGACAAGGAGTGGACCGAGATGAGCGGAGCGTCCGGCATGAAAGTTCAGTTTAGCACGCGGCAGACAAAGGCCGGCGCTGCGCCTTATTGACGCGTCTCGCCCGCTGCGTCGAGTATCTCTCTGGTTCGATGTACGAGGTTTATTTGCGTTACTTCGCGGCAGCGACTGCCGCGTCAAACGTACGCAGCTTATTGGACGGGCTTGCCCGCAGCAACGTTAGCGTAGAAATCCAGCACCCGCCGTTCGAATTCCGCTGGCTGTATCCCGATCGCGCCGGTGTGAAACGCTTTCGGCGCCATCCAAAACTCCTTCGGCCCCGTCGCCGCGGCATAAATCTCGCGCGTATGCCGGCAGGGCAACGCTTCGTCGTTTTCATCGCAAATCAGCAGCAACGGAAACGGCCGCATCGCTACCGCCTTCACCGGCGACACTTCCGTAATCGGATATCCCGTCAACTTCTCGCCATGTGCGAGTAGCGTCCAGCTGAATGGCCGCAATAGGGTCTTGCCCAAAAAAGGCGACCGCCGCAAACCCGCGTAGTCGTATGACGCTTCTCGCAGATTCGCGAAAGCAGCCTCCGCCACCACCCCTTCAATCCGCGGATCGACCGCCGCCGACTGCAGCGAAACGCCCGCGCCCATCGATTCGCCCAGCGCAAAAATATGCTGCGGCTTTCCCGCCTGCGGCGTTCCCGCCGGAAACAACTTTTGCCAGTTCCTTTCGCTCTTCCGTTCCGCTTTCCAGTCCACGGAGCGGACCCGCGATTCCGTATACCGCGCGACTTCATTCAACACGAGCGCATCAATCACCGTGCGCGTATCGTTTCGTTCTAGCCAGCCGTATGTCGCCATGGCGCCTTCGCTGGACCCGTGCGCCCGCGCGTCCATCATGATTACGTTGTATCCCGCGCGAATCAGAAATTCGGACTGCCCGATTACGCCCATGCGGTTGTCTGCCACTCCGTGAAACAGCAGCACCCAATTCCCATTTGAATGGGGCGACCGCACCATCCACCCGCGCAGCAGCACGCCATCCGGCGCCCGCACGTCGAACTCTTCTTTTTTTCCGCCCGAAGCTGCGAACGATGCGTCTGCCTCTCGAATCAAATCTGGCGTCAGTCGTCTTCGTATTGGATGAAGAAAGGTCGGGGCAACAACCCAACCTGCGACCGCCGCCAGTACCGGAGGGATGAGCAGCAGGCATGAGCGTCTATTGTAATGACGTTGTGAAACGTCTGTTTGTTGCGGCCCGCCAAGCTGGTACGTAAGGTCAAATAGCCGCACGTTCATTGTGTCGCCGAAGTGGTTGGAAAACGGTCTCCTCGCTCTCCGTCTGTGCAGAGGTCTCTGTAAAAGCCCGATCTCAACTGCGTTGCCGCAACATGCTCTGCACCATAGCAATCTGCCCCGAGTGATAGATCACGTGCTCCGTCGCTCCCCGATAAAGAAACTCGTACGCGTAAGTTCGCCCCGGCACCTGCTTTCCCAGATCCTCTACAGGGAAGCTCCGAATGCGCTCCTCCAGTCCATCGCGGCTGCGATTCCAGCGCGGCACCAACTTGCCCCACGGAATCTCTGCCTCCGCCCACTCTTTTTCCGCCTCAAACTTCGGCATTGGCGTCGTTTCCGACGTGTTGCGAATCCGCTCATTCCACAGGAGCATGTGCTGCAACAGCCTCGCGATGGTATGCGCCTGCGGCAACGGCGCCCTTACCGCATCTTCCGGCGTCGTCTTCGCAAGCAAGTCCGCGAGCGAGGGCCCATACCACGCATACTCGGCCATCGTCGCCGTCCGATATGCCTCCGCCATCTGCTCTGTTGCTTTCACTCTCGTCTCTCCTTGAGTGCGGTTTCAGCTTTCCTTAATATCTCTTGCTCTCCGAACAACGCGGCCCAGCAAGGAGTCTTCGAATACTAGAATTTTCTGAGCTTCAGCAAACGCCGGAACTGAACGGTTAAGGTAAATTGCGACACCCAGCAGTTCAGTCATTTTTCTCTCAAAATCGCCTTCTGCCCACGGACTAGGCTTCACAATTAGCCGTCCAGATACGTAATGCTCCGATCCAAACAACCGGTTCTTGTCGGCGTCGTGGAGTGATGAATCCGTTTCTTTATATGCGGCGTAATTAATCCCTTCGACGATCAATTCCCGCGCCTCCTCGATTGTCATTAAAACCTTTCGGCCGTTCCTGCCAACTCTGTCGGATGCGGCACATACTCTCCCGGTTTCTCGCCACACAATCTAGGCGTCGGAAATACTTTTCCCGGATTGCTCAAGCCCTGCGGGTCAAATGCGCACCGCACGCGCTGCATCGTCGCCAAATCCGGCTCGCTAAACATCTTGCTCATCATCTTCTTCTTGTCTTCCCCTACTCCATGCTCGCCCGTGATTGATCCCCCCGCCGCGAGACAAACTTCGAGAATCTTCGTCGAAAGCGCCTCGGCTCCGGCTTGCTGTCCTGCAACTCTGCTGTCATACAAGACCAACGGATGCAAATTCCCGTCGCCGGCATGAAACACATTCGCCACGCGCAATCCCGCTTCGCGACTCAACTCTTCAATCCGCGTCAAAACTTGTGGCAACGCCGTCCGCGGAATTACGCCGTCCTGCACAATATAGTTCCGCGCAATCCGCGCCATGGCCGCAAAGGACGCCTTTCGCCCCTTCCACACCAGCGCCCGCTCTGCCTCTGACTGTGCCACGCGAATTTCCCACGCCCCATGCGCGCGGCAAATCTCATTCACTTGCGCCATCAGCGCCGCCACTTCCGCCACCGGCCCATCCAGTTCCACCAGCAAAAGCGCGTCGCACATCGGATAGCTCGCATGCACCGCCGCTTCCGATGCTTCAATCGCCAGCCGATCCATCATCTCCATCGCCGCCGGCAACATTCCCGCCGCAATAATTCCGCTCACCGCCGCGCCCGCCTCGTTGCTCGAAGGAAACGCCGCCAATAGCGTCTGCACGCACTCTGGGCGCTTCACGATCCGCAAAATCATCTTGGTCGCCACGCCCAGCGTTCCTTCCGAACCCACAAACACGCCGCACAAATCGTACCCCGGCGCATCCAGCGTTTTGCCGCCAAGATGAATCAGCGACCCGTCTGGCAGCACGACTTCCAGTCCCAACACATGCGTCACAGTAAATCCGTACTTCAAGCAATGCGCTCCGCCGGAATTTTCTGCCACGTTCCCACCGATGCTGCAAACCGATTGCGACGAAGGGTCCGGCGCATAAAAATAGCCACGTCCCGCCACGCGCGCCGTCACGTCGAGGTTCACCACTCCCGGCTCGACCACCGCCCGACCATTCTCAAAATCAATTTCCAGAATGCGGTTCATGCGCGTGAGGCTGATCACGATTCCGTCCTGCACCGGCAGCGCCCCGCCGCTCAGCCCCGTCCCCGCCCCGCGCGCCACAAACGGAATCTTCTCCTGATGGCACAGCCGCAAAATCCCCTGCACCTGTTGCGTCGTATCCGGCAGCACCACCGCCCGCGGCACCTTGCGAAAATAGGTCAGCGCATCCGACTCGTACGTGCGCAGCTCCTCTGCCGCGGTCACCATATTCCGGGTGCCAACAATGGTACGCAGCTCATTGATCAGAGATTCGTTCATCTGTCCGAAACGATAGTACTGCTAGCGGATGAAATTCAACCCATGCGGAATGAAATACGGAAACACATACGCATACAGCATCACAATCACGCCCACGATCGCCGCCAACGACACCGAATGCCAAAACACGAACCGAAAAATGGAGCCTTCATTTCCTACGTCATTCGTCGCTGCCGTCGCCACGCAAATCGACTGCGCGTCAATCATCTTGCCCATCACGCCACCTGCCGAATTTGTTGCGCACATCAGCACCGGATTCAATCCTAGCTGCTGCGCCGTAATCTTTTGCAATCCTCCAAATAACACGTTCGAAGAGGTATCGCTCCCCGTCAGCGCCACTCCGAGCCATCCAATAAACGACCCAAAAAAAGGAAATAGCCATCCTGTTCGCGTGAATGCCAGCCCCAGCACCGCATCCATTCCCGAATACCGCGTTACGTAGCCTAATCCAAGCATGCACGTCATCGCCACAATCGCAAAACGCAAACGAATCAGCGTCCGCGTGAAAATTTCCAGCAGTCGAAAAAAACCGAGCCCTAGCGCCAACCCGGAAAGCACCGCCGCCAGAAAACACGCTGTGCCCGTTGCTGTCAGCCAGTTGAAATCAAATCGTGCCGCCTCCGCCGCCGGGGCCGGGACCACCGGCGTCGTTCGAAACACACGGTTGTGCAATCCCGGCCAGTCCCATCCCGGCGCGCCCGTGCGCGGCTTGCCGTTGGCCAGCATCACCGTAAATGCCGGCGTCGTCGCCCTGTTCATCGCCAACTTGATTCCTGGGAGTCCCCACAGCAGCACCAGCACCGACAAAATCGCGAACGGCAACCACGCCCTGGCCACCTGCATTCCCGAATGTCGCTTTCCATCTCCCATGCTTTGCCGGACTCGCCATTTATCGCCCATCGTATCCACAATCGTCGCCGGCTCGGCGCGCACTCCTACGGCTGGACTGACGTCTCGTTCCTCCTCAAATCGCCAAATCCGCTTCGGTCTCCAGACTCGCAAGAAAATCAGCGTCGCCACCAACGACACTGCTCCCGCGGCAATATCCACTAAATTGCTGTCTACCCAATTCGCCCAAACGAACTGCGTTCCCGCAAATGAAATGCCCACCACCAGAATCGCCGGCAGCACTTCCAGCGTTTCCGCCCAGCTCACCATCGTTCGCACCAGCCACAGCGGAATCAGCAGCGCCGTCAGCGGGAGAATCCGCCCAATCATCGCGCTCACATCGCTTTCATTCAGTCCGGTTACGCCAATCAGCGCGTGCACTGGCGTTCCAATGGCGCCCCACGCCACTGGCGCGGTGTTCGCGATTAAATTCAGCGTCGCCGCCTGAAACGGTTTAAAACCCAGTCCAATCATGAATGCACCTGCAATGGCCACCGGCGATCCAAATCCTGCGCACCCTTCGATAAACGCACCAAAGCAGAACGCCACCAGCAGAAGCTGCAGCCGCCGGTCCGGCGTAATCGCCGCGACCGATTGCTTCATAATTTCGAATTGTCCGGTCGCTACGGAAATGTCGTAGAGAAACACCGCGGCAACAACGATCCACACAATTTTCAGCAAGCCATACGCGCAGCCGTACCCAAAGCTACTTACCGCCATCGCTGCCGGCATGTGAAACACAGCCATCGCGCAGAGCACTGCTGTCGCCGCGCCCGCAATCGCGCAAAGATGAGCACGCACTTTGAAACCCGCCAGAAGTCCCAGCAGAACTACCACCGGGAGCGCCGCAACGAGCGTCGAGAGCCACCAATGCCCCAGGGGGTCGTACACTTGCGTCCAGGTCAAGGTCGGCCTCCGGGGCGAAATCTGAAAGGAGAAGAGCAGGTGGGAGTTAGCCAGCGAAGCGAAACGAAGTCAAGCGGCGGGTGGGCTCCGCGGCGTGAGTTTTGGCAGATCCGCGTCAGCGCGAGCAATTCTCGCCCGCTGTATTTAACCGCCTGGTTAAAATAGCCATTACTGCCGAACGGCGCCAGGGCCGGCAGCCATTTTCTCCGCTGTATTTAACCGATGGGTTAAATAGACTACAACGCCGAACTAACCGAAGTCCCCGCCGCTTCGAAAACGCCGGTCATCTCGCTCTTCGCGAAAGACAAGAAGCACTGCACCACCACCGGATCGAACTGCGTCCCGCTCGACGCTACCAGGCGCCGAATCGCCTCTTCCGGCGGCAATCCATGCCGATAAGGCCGCGAACTCACCATCGCATCGAACGCGTCAATCACACACACAATCCGCGACACGATGGGAATCTCGTTCTCTTTCAATCCCGCCGGGTAGCCTTTCCCATCGAACGTCTCGTGATGATGCAAAATATCCAGCGCCGCGCGTTCGAATCCCGGCAGCATGCGCAGCACCGCCCAGCCATACTCTGGATGCTTCTTCATTAGCGCATACTCTTCATCTGTCAACTTGCCGGGCTTGCGCAGAATCGCGTCCGGAATTCCTACTTTTCCGATGTCATGCAGCAGCGCCGCCACTTCCAGGTTCTGCAATTGCCGCTCTTCCAGTCCTAACTCCTGCCCCACGCGCATGCCCCATTCCGCCAGCCGCGTCGAGTGCACACCGGTATTCAGATCCTTCAAGTCCAGCAATTGGTTGAACGCGCAAATCACCGAAGTCCGCAGCGCCGCCACTTGCTCTTCCACTTCCTTTACGCGCAACAATTCCGGCGACCAGGCAGGCAAACCGCCTGCGTTGAGCACCGGAATCGTTTCGCGCGCCATGTTGGGTTTCAGCGATTCACCAATTCAGCCGACGGCTTCCGCCGCGCCAAATCAGTTACTGTTGATCCAGGCCGAGAGTGCCTGGTAAATGTCCAGGCGGCCTTGGTTGAGGTCCGGCGTCAGTTTCACCGCATGGGAAAACGCGGTCTTTGCGCTGGACTGGTTGAGGTTCGGCTTAAGGGTCAGCAGCAAGTCGGCCGAGCCGGCCACCAGCGGCGAACTGAACGACGTGCCCGAAGCCGCCGCGAACGTCCCGCCGGGATACGTGCTGATTACGTATTCGCCCGGCGCCGCGATCCACACGTCCACGTTTCCGTAGTTTGAGAAGGACGAGCGCGTGTCACCGTCCGACGTCGACGCGATGCCCATCACGTTGCTGTCCAGCGCCGCCGGGTAAACCGGGGAGCTGGTGCTCTCGTTGCCGGCCGCAGCCACGAGAATCAATCCCTGCTGATTCGCGTACGAAATCGCAGAATTCAACGCTTGCGATTGCGACGGCAGGTCAAAGCTCATGTTCACCACATTGGCGTTGTGCGCCGCCGCGTAATACAGCGCGGCCACGATGTTCGAGATATACCCCGTGCCGTTCGCCGAGAACGCTTTCAGCGGCAGAATCTTCGCGGTCGGCGCCACCAGGTGCACCAAGCCCGTCGTCATCGTGCCGTGGCCAAAATCAGCGGTCGAGCCTCCGCCATTGTCCAGAATCGCGGCGGAAGATTGATCCAGAATCGCGGCGCTGGACTGCTGCACCACCACCGGCTGGTTGTTGCTGGAATTATTGCTGATGGTTTGCCCGTTCAGTGCAGGAACGTCCAGCCATTCCGAAGCGCCGGGTTGGTTGCGTGTGAAGTCATAACCCGGCAGCAGCACTGGAGCCAGCGCAGGATGGTTTACGTCCACGCCGGTGTCAATCACCGCGACTACTCCGGAGCCCGTGACATTGAAGCCCTGCTGCGCGTCTGCCAGCCGAATAATGTTCGTGGCCGGTTGCGTCGCGTAACCTTGGGTCACTATTGTCCCGAAATAATTCACCGGCGCAGTCTCGTACAGCGCCGGCGGAACGCTGTTCACCGAACTGCTGGGCAGCGGCAGGAGTTGGTCTTGCTCGACGCTCACGATGCCCAGGAGTTGTTCGAGCAGTTGGCCTACGAAGCCGAGCAGGTTCTGCACTAAGTTTTGCGAGGAAGTAACCAGAAAGGTTTTGTTGATGTTGCCGTCCAGCGATCCTTGGACTTGGCAGTTGGCCGAAAGGCACAGTTTCAAGACCGAGCCCAGGCCGCCATTGCTCCGAACGATATATCGATTTTGCGCGGAAGCGGGTGTGCCCGCCACCAAGAGAGCGACTAACAGTAAGCCGATAGCCAGAGTGCGTTTCATTTCAAAGGTCCCCTTCACCTGCTGATCTCAGCCACACTACGACTCGCGCTATTGGTTTCCCTGAAGTCTGCGGGAATCCATTGCTTGCGCAAATAGTACGCATGGCGTTTTGGTGCCAATCGAGAGTCTCAGGCGGCTCTGGTACTCGCGTACCACGGCGCCTGTTTCGAGAAGGCACGTAGAGGGGGACGTCCTCACGCTTTGCCTCCAGAAAATCGGTCCAGCGCATTTCGTAGCGAAATCACGATCGGTCGCCCGCTGTCGCTTGGAATCGAAAGTTCCAGATCGCCGCTGTTTTCCAGCTCGCCGGAAAACTCACCAAATTGATTCGTTGTCGCGATCACGATATTGCCGCGGTGATTGGAGAGCGTCACTTGCATGCCCGTTGCGGTCGTCACCGCCGCGCCGATCTCCAGCAATTGCCCGGTAATCAGCAGCCGGTTCGTTCCCGGCTTCGGCTCAATCTGAATGTCAATCTGATAAGTATCGGCGCGATAAAGCATTTGTCGGGTTCCCATGACCACGGATCGAGCCCCAGCCAGGGCGGGTTGTAGAAAGCTGTCAAAGAGCAGTTCGACCACGCTGGTAGATTTTTGTTGCTGTGCCGCTCCGAAACCCGCAGCGGCGAAGGCGGCCTTCGCCATGCGCACCGTGTTAGCGCTCGGCTGATACGCAGCCTCCCGTGCGGCTCGTTCCTGCACCGCTTGCCAGAGCGCCACCATTTCCGCACAAGCCGCGCACGCAGCCATATGCTGCTGCATCGCGTCCCGCTGTTCCGTTGGCGTCACCTGGTTCACGTAATCAACCCATTCCTCTGTACTGTAGTGCTTCATCTCCATTTCCCCCTGCTAAGCCTTTCCTCTCCATGTACCGTCGACCGGTGTCGCTGCCTTTGGCCTTCCACCGCCCACCCCCCGGCAGACGGCAGATCCAGCCTCTCTACAGCGAATATGGGATACCGGGGCCCCGAAAAATATAGGCAGCTCTTGGGTCTTATTCGCAGTCCTACAGGTATCTTGTAACTTATTGAAAATACGAAGGTAAGCCCTTGGCTGGGAGCCCGGCGCACGCGTCCCCATTTAGGACTTTCTTCTGAGTCCGTAGCGATTTATGAGGCAATTCCTTTCATAACTCCCCGAACTGTACCGTTCTGCCTCCCGGTATGCGTCCCACACCATTCGCGGTAACATGCCCGTTTCAAATCCGGCTTTCCGAGGAGCGTATGCGTCGCATCGTGATGAGTTTGTCCGTGGCGGCTATCTTCTTGGTTTTCGTAGCTATCGCTCTACCTGCGAAGGTCCCTCGAAAAGCCGCCGCTCCCGCCCCTAAAGCCCACGTGCCCGAAAAATACGGCAACGCCGACGCTATCACCGAAGAAGAGCTGAAAATCTACGATTATTTTCTCGCCTCTGACCAACTCGAAGGCCGCAATCTTCCCTCGCGCGGCTACGACACGGCCGCCTTGTACGTCGCCAGTCATTTGGCCGAGTGGGGGCTCAAGCCCGGCGGAAGTAGCACCGCCACCAACGGCCCTCTTCAGCCCTATTTCATGCCCTTTGTCCTTACCACTCGTTCCGTAGTCGAAAAGCAGACTTCCGCCTCCTTCACCGGGCCCTCTCCACTTGCCGCCTTCGGCGGTCCCGCCGAGCCGCAAACCACGACCTTCGACTACGGTAAAGATTGGACCGTTGCTCCGGTTGGCGGATTCCGTGGCCTGCCGCCCGCCGAATCCTTCAGTGCCTCCGGCCAACTTGTTTTCGCTGGCAACGGCTATCTCATCAAAAAAAACAGCGCCGACCCTTATGAGGGTCTCGACGTCCGCGGCAAACTCATCGTCGTCGCGGGCCTGCCTGCCGAGGTGGCTGCGGAGCAGGGCCGGCGAGGCTCAGCACAAGATCCTCTGGGCCAGCAATGCGCGGATTACCTCACTCCCGAGGAATATGCCGCAAAAAACGGAGCGGTAGCCGTCGTGCGCATCGCGAATCTCCGCGAACTCAGCACCATGGCCGAGTTCGACAAGCGCGTCCCGCCCCTCAACGGTCCTTCCTATCAGGTCGAAAAATTTCCAGAGCAATTTACCTGCCCGCGCGTCCCTCTGCTCATCGCCGGCCCGCAAATAACCAATGACCTCTTCGTTGGAGAAAAGCTCACCCCGGAAAAAGCATTCTCCGCCGCCAGCGCCAACACTGCAGAAAAATCGTTCGAACTAAACGCCAAGAAGCATCTCGACGTACACGTCGTCATCAAGAGCGAAGCGAACCACGGCGAAAACGTTGTCGCCCTCCTCGAAGGTTCCGATCCCCAGCTCAAAAACGAGTACGTCGTTCTCAGCGCCCACCTCGACCACATCGGCTTAAGCGCGCCCCTTCCGGACGGCCACAACGTGAATAACGGCGCCGATGACGATGCTTCCGGCTCGACTGGTCTGCTAGCCATCGCCCGCGTTTACGCCCAAGGCGCCGCGCGGGGCATCCGCCCCAAGCGCTCCATCGTTTTTCTTTGGAATGGCGGCGAAGAAAAAGGCCTGTGGGGTTCACGTTACTTCAACGAATTTCCTCCCATTGATCTCAAACAAGTCGTTGCTGACCTCAACATGGACATGATCGGCCGCACCAAATCGCCCGCATCCGTGGACACCAACCCCATGCACTACCTCGTGAATCCCGGCGCTGTCCTCGTCGTCGGCCCTAACATCAGCAGCGACGATCTCGAAACCACTATCGAAACCGTGAACAACAACTATCAAAAACTTGTCCTCGATCACTTTTACGATGTCACCGCCCCCGACGCGACCCATGATAATCTCGGCCCCAAGCCCAACGGCCAGCGCATCTTCTACCGCAGCGATCACTACAATTTCGCGAAAATGGGCATTCCCATCGCTTTCTTCTGCGATGGTTTACACGTGGACTATCACCGCCCCACCGACACACCCGAAAAAATCGACTATCGCGAAATCCAGCAGGTCTCTAAAACCGTCGCGGCCGTCGCCTGGGTTCTCGGCAACCAGCCCGGGCGTCCGCATCTAAACGCCAAACTCCCCGACCAGCTCGTCAAAGATATGAAAGCCGCTCAGGACCAGCAGTGGGGGCAAATCACGCCCGTCCTGCCGCCGCTTCCTGGCGAACCGTACTGACTGCGTTTCACGCGGTGTTCCGCGCATCGCGATCGGCACACCAGCCATGATTCGCCGCGTGCAAATGATCGCGCCTATTCCGGGTTTCATTTTAGGTCGGTACTACCGGAAGAATTCGCCGTCCACTTCCCCGATTAGCCGGCTCACCCAGGCCCTGGCCTCACTCGCAGACGCAGCGCGGTTGGGCGATGCAAGATTTTGGAATCGCACATAACGCGGGTTAGAATTGCCCCCATGAAAATCACCTTCCGTTTACTGCTCTCCTCTTTTTCTATTGTTGTTGCGACGGTCTCCACCATTTTTCTGATTTCCTCGCTGCATGCGGCAACCGCTCAGCCACCCTGCTTCTCAGTGCTGGATCGCGCGATTCCCCGCGTCGATAGCGCGGAGCAACGGGCCGTACTCGCGCCTATAACCCAACTGTTCGATGGCATGGCGAAGCGCGATGCGGCGGCGATGAAGAAACCGTTGCTGAGCGGCGGCACCATGGTGCTGATGCGGGACGGCAAGCCAACTCAAATGACTTTTGAAGATTTTGCGAACCGCGTCGGAAAACCTGGGACCACGCAGATTCAGGAGCGCATTCATGATCCGCTGGTGCGGATCGACCACGATTTGGCCGTAGTCTGGGCGCCCTTCGAGTTTTTGGTGGATGGCCAGGTGGACCACTGCGGAACCGACTTGTTCAATCTTGTTCAGACGGATGGTCAATGGGTTATTGCCAGCGTTGCAGATACGGGACGGAAGGATTGCGCTCGCAAGTAGACCTGGAACTCCCTCTTACCGATTTACCAGGAGCGAGCGCAAAACATTCGATTCTTACTTCGTTAAAGGAAGTGCAAAAACATCGGGCCATGGAATCGAATCGTAGAAAACTATACGTCTTGATTGCTCTGGTCGCCCTGCTTGTGAGTGGGAGCGTTGCTTCTGGACAGCAAAAGACGCATGCTCAAGTGAAAGTGCTCACGGTATGCGAAGTGCTCGCCAACGTAAACCGCTATGCCGATAGGGCTGTTGTCGTTGTCGGGCGTATGGAGCGTAGCGTCAGCCTCACTGACCATTATGAATTTTTGTCTCAGGATCAATGCGAACATCCGGTGATTACGCACGGCCACGTTTGGTCGAATAAGATTCAGGTTTGGGCTGTTTGGGAAGCAGGCATGCCGAAGCCGCCGCGTGCAAAGCTTCACCCGGAACAATCAGCTGTGGCTGCGAAGTTGCTTGCCGTTCGCAAGACCACGAAGCTGGGGACCCACGAAGAGCCGTACTTCAAGACGCAGGGGACCTCGCTGGTGTACGCGGGAGAAGCGTCAAGGCCTAACGAATGGGTGGTTGTATACGGTCGGATCGCAAGATTGCCGAGACTGAATGAGGATTGTGGAGCCGAAGGCTGCGGAGGAGACAACGTGCCTCTTATGCTGATCGCGGAGCCGTACAACGTTCACGGAATCGCAGAGGATGGACGGCTGCTGACCGAGCCTCAGTGAGGCCCCGTTTAGGAGGACGCGCCCGAGCCAAACGGATCTTCGAGTGACGGGCTGGCTGGCGTCAACAACTCGGCGCCGTCTTCCGTAACGTGCAAGTCGTCTTCGAGCCGAATTCCGAATTCGCCCGGGATGTAAATGCCCGGTTCGTCGCTGGTCGTCATATTCGTTTGTAGTACCGGATGCAAAGGCGATCCCCACATATTGTTGTCCACCAGGTACGGCCACTCATGCATATCCATGCCTAAGCCATGGCCCACTCGATGCGTGAAGTACTTGAAGCCTGGGCCGTAGCCGGCGTCGACGACGACTTTGCGGGCGGCCGCGTCAACCGCTCCCATCACCACGCCAGGCTTCGCCGCTTTCAACGCCGCTTGCTGCGCCTCGTGAACAATATTAAAGACCTTCACCATCTTCTCGGTCGGCTTGCCCAGCACAAACGTTCGCGTGATATCCGAAGTAAACCCCTCCACCTTGCAGCCATCGTCCAACATGATGATCGTGCCTTCGCGGATGGTTTGTGGCGTTCTTGATCCGTGCGGCGAAGCCGTGTATTCGCCGATATTCATGCTCGCCTCTCCAGGGAATCCTACTTGGGCATACGCGGCACGGATCAGAGCTTGCACATCGCTGCCCGTCATTCCTACTTTCAGGGACTGGTACACCGCTTCGTACACGCTGACGGTAGCCTGTGCCGCGATTCGAATGCAGTCCACCTCGTGGTCGGTCTTGATCATGCGGCACCCGGCCGTGACCGGCGTCGCGCTGACGGTCTCGATCGCGTGTGCGCCTGCCTTGGCGAGGCTCTCCGAGAAAACGTATTTGACGGTCTCTTCCATTCCCAGTCGTCCCGTGCCGATCCCGCCATCTTTGAGGCTCTTGATCAGCAGAGCGAAGGGGTTCTCATTTTCCTGCCACACTCGGATGTCCGCCGACGACCCAAACGGGCTGCTGGCCAAAATCTCTCTCGCGCGGCCCTCCTCGAAAGCTGGACATACGATGAATGGGTTGGCCTTGGCAGGAATCACAACGGCCCACAGACGCTCACCGCCGCCGACCTGGGCATTGGCAAAATAAAGCGTCGAGGTGCCGCCACACAGGACGATGGCGTCGATCTTGTTCCCCGCCATCAGGCGCTTGGCTTTCTCGACGCGCGCCATGCGCTCGTCGTTCGTGATCGGACGCACCCGGCCGGTCATCGACGGCAACGCCGCAATGGCGGGCGGAAGCGCTCCGTGCCCGGCTCCCTGAGGCGGTTCACCCTGCGCCGAAACACCCATCCCCGGCTTGCTAACAGCAGCTCCTGCCACCGCTGCCGACGACCACCCCAGAAATGAACGCCTTGACCACATCTTGTTCTCCTCCGCTTTCGAAAAATGACCTCGGCTCCGCCTGTTCGGCTTACCTGCCGAAATGACCTGGGGATGGTACGCGTCTTCTGTCACCGAAACAATAAAGCGTTGCTCCCGTCAGGAGCCGGAAAATTGTAAATTTAGGATTTACTCCCGATCATTCGGCAAGCCGCACACGTGGGGCGGAAATACTCACTTGGTCTATGATCCGGTTTACCAGTGGAAACTTTAGATACACCGCGCTTTCCGATGCTTTGGCGCGATGATGCCATCAACTTAACGAAGGTGGAGCGCGAAGAGCGGCAACTATGAAGAGCCTGTGCTACCTTCCGGGAGAGACTCGAGAGTCCCGCCGCACCGCCATTTTGGATAGAAGGTTCCCCTCATTCGTAGCGTAGCGCCTTCAGCGGGTCGAGTCGCGAAGCACGATACGCCGGCAAGAAGCTGGCGAGGGCGGCAACGGCGGCCAGCGTCACCACCGACAAGACCAGCGTCAACGGATCGCGCGGCTTAATCCCGAACAGCAACGACTTCGCCGCTTGCGCCGACGCCAGCGCCAGAATCGTCCCAATGCCGACGCCGATCGCCGTTAACAGGCCCGCTTCGCCCAGAATCAGCCCGATTACGTTACCCGCGTTCGCACCGATCGCCATGCGCACGCCGATTTCTTTCGTCCGCTGCACCACCATGTAGGAAATGACGCCGTACAGTCCGATCGCCGCCAGCAAAGCCGCCAGCACTCCAAAAAATCCCGAAAGCGTGGCCATCAGCTCATCCTGCAACAGCGACTCGTGTACCTGTGTTTTGAATGGCTTGAACTCCAGGCTGATCCCCGGATTCACTTCCGCCATCGCCTGCTTGATGCTCGGCATCAGCGTCGTCAGCGGCAAAGTCGACTGAATCACAATCTGCCCATTCGGCTGCACCTTATCCATCTGCGTCAGCGGCAGTACCGTGAAGGGCAAATAATCCTCGTGCATGTCCTGAAACTTGAAATTGCCAACTAGCCCCACAATTTCGTAGTACGGCCTCGGCTTGCCCGGCGGCTCGTGAAATTGAAACCGCTTGCCAATCACCTCTTGCCCTTTGAAAAATTTGTCCACAAACGCCTGGTTGACGATCGCCACCTTCGGCGAGGTCGCCGTGTCTTGCTCGTCAAAATCCCGCCCTTTTAACAGCGGCGTTCCGATCGCTTTGAAATACCCTGGCAGCACAAAGTTCTGCCACGATGCTCCTTTATCCTCCGTGGCACCCTCCGGAATTGTGCCGTCGTTCCAAGTTTCACCACCAAATGGCACCATGATTCCGTCCCCAGCCAACTCCACTCCAGGAATCGCCCGCACATGCTTCAAGATTTCGCGATGGTAATCGGCGAAGCGCTCTTCCGGCACATGCGCGTGCTCGAAATCGATGCTCGTCAGCAGCACCCCCGTTTGCTGAAACCCAACGTTCAGGGTGGTCAAATTCCGCAGGCTTCGCGCGAACAGCAGCGCCCCCATCAACAGCACGATTGAAAGCGCCACTTGCGATACCACCAGTGCGCGTCGCAGGCTGAGCCGCTCGCGCCCGCCGCCGGTACTACCGCGGCTGCCCGACTGCAACAGCGCCGCCGGCTCCGCGCGCGTCGCTCGAATCGCCGGCGCTAGGCCAAAAAGGAGCGTGGTCAAAACCGCAAGTCCTGTCGTGAATGCCAGCAGCCGCCAGTCCATGCTCAAATCAAGAAAGATATGATTACTCGACGTGCTGATGAAGCGCACCAGCAACTGGCTGATCGCAAAGGCCAAAAACAAGCCGAACGCCGACCCTGCGCTTGCCAACAACACTCCTTCGGCCAACAACTCGCGAATCAGCCGCGAGCGCGAAGCGCCCAGCGCCAGGCGAATTGTCAATTGCCGCTCCCGCGCTGTCGCCCGCGCCAGCATCAAATTCGCCAGGTTCGCGCAGGCAATCAACAAAACCAGTCCGGAGATTCCCAGCAATAGCCACAGCGAGGTCTCCGAATCCCGCCGTAACTGCGAAAATCCCGTCCCGCCAGGAAACACGCCAAACTTGTACTCCATGTAATGCTTGATTCCGTCGCCGTCATATTCCGGCGGAATCGTTTCCTGCAGCATCGCTGGCGACACGGCTTCCATCTGCGCGGTCGCCCGTTTCAGTGTCCATCCCGGTTTCAATCTGCCAATCGACGCCAGCCACCACGCTCGCCGAATCGCGATCCGGTTGAACCGGGGATTTAAAATCGGCTCGACACACACGGGCACCGCCACATCCCATGTGTCGCCAACGCTTAATCCGGTAAACGAGGCGGGCGTGACGCCGACAATCTCGTAGGAGTTGTCATCCAGTGCGATTCGTTTTCCAACAATTTCCGGATCGCCTGCAAAATTCCTCTGCCAGAACGCATAGCTGATATTTGCCGGCCCAATCGCGCAACCCGGCTGGTCGTCTTCCGCACTGAGTAATCGTCCCAGCACTGGCTGAATCCCGAGCACTTTGAAAAAATCGCCACTCACGCGGATGTTCTTCACATAGTGTGCTTCGCCGCTCGGCGTCAGATTGAATTGCCCCGAACTCCACACCGCGATGTCGGAAAAGGCCTGCTGATGTTTTTGGATTTGCTCCCACAGCGGAAAGGTTAGCTGCGAATAATTGCTCGAAAAACTGCCCGAGCCCCAATTGAAGTTTGAAATTTTTACGATGGCCAGCGTTTCCGGATTTTTCACCGGAATCGTGCGCAGGCGGATCGCGTCAATTAGCTGAAAAATCGCGGTGTTCGCACCAATCCCCAGCGCCAGCGTCAGCACTGCTACCGCGGTGAATCCCGGGCTCAGGCGCAACAGCCGCAACCCGTACCGCAAATCCCGCCAAAGATTGCCCATGCCGGCCCTCGCTCGCTGAGGCGCCTCTTGCTCAGGGGGAAAGGCTTACCAGCCCTGTCCGAGGCGGACACCCGCCCCGGCAAGAGTTGCCTGCTCGCCCTTAAGACGAACGAAACCGGCAAAGGTTCCGTGAGGAGGGTCAGATTCTGGCGCGGTGGTGTATCGGTGCTAGGCCTCCTTAGCCATGGAACGCGGCCCTTCCTGCGGACGCGGAAAGGGCACGATATATCGTGCCCCTACAATTTTGGTCGATGCGGGTTGGCTCATGGGAAGGTGCGGACGGGGACCGGCTTGGGCAACGGCTTGCGGGGCATCATTTCGTCGCGGTTCGCGGTTAAGTAGACGAAGCTAGCGACGATGGTGGCCATTTGCTTCATGTCGGGTTCCTGGATGCGCTCGTAGACGTCCATGTTGGAGTGGTGGGTGCGCGTGTCGTAATCCATCGGATCCTGGATGAACTGAAAACCGGGAAGGCCGACGGCTTCATACGAAAGATGGTCGGTGCCGCCGGTGTTGCGAATCGTGAGCGTGTTCATGCCCAGATCGTGAAAGGGCACCATCCAGGATTCAAAAATCGGCGCGATCATTTCGTTGCCTTGCAAGTAGACGCCACGGATTTTACCTGTGCCGTTGTCGATGTTGTAGTAGGCATCGAGCTTGGCGTGTTCCGGCGTGACTTTGATCAGTCCAGTGGCGGGATCTTTTTCGTTGGGGTCGCCGAAATGCGCTTTGACGTAGGCGCGCGAACCGAGCAGGCCTTCTTCCTCGCCGGTCCAGAGGCCGATGCGCACGGTGCGGCGCATCTTTACGCCGGTAGTTTTGAGGATGCGGATGGCTTCGAGCATGACAGCGGAGCCGGCGCCGTTGTCCGTGGCGCCGGTACCGGCTTGCCAGGAATCGAAGTGCGCGCCGAGCATGACGATCTGATCAGTTTTGGCTTTGTCGGAGCCGGGAATTTCGCCGACGATGTTGAAGGAGTTCAGATCGTCGTCGTAGAACTTGTTCTGGATGTCCACGAGCATCGTGACCGGGACTTTTTTCTGGAGGGTGCGGACGATGCGGCCGTAATTTTCGTTGGCGACGGCGACGCGGCAAGGAACTGGCGGATCTTTTTCCTTGTCCCGACCACCGCCTTGCTGAACGAAGACGGTGCCGTCATCACTGCGCGACGGTTCGATCCACGCCGCGACTCCTTCGTCGAGCAGGAATTTTTGCAGCTTGATGCCGAATTCGCGTTGCGCGCGGAATTGCGCGATGCGGTCCTCGAAGTTTTGTCCGGGCGCGGGAAATTCGACTTTGGAGAGGTCGAGCAGTTCCGCGTCGGTGTAGCGGTGCGCTTGCGGGTCGAAGCGCTCGGGACTTTCGGGAATCGGGGCGGTTAGGACGAATTTGCCTTTGAGCTGGCCCTTGAACTTGGCGAAGTCTTCTTCCTTGGTCATCGGCGCGTAGACGGCATCGGCGGTGACGGCGCCTTCGGTGCCGGGCGTCCAGGCTTTGGCGTACGCAATCAACGGAAAAGGATGCGGCGCGATGACCTGCACGCTGGTGCGCTCGTTGGACCAGCCCCGACCGAAGGGTCCCCAGGGCTCGAGGTGGACATTGGCCAATTGCCACTCGGTCATTTTGTCGGTGGTCCACTTGGCGGCCTCTTTGATATCGGGCGAGTTGGTGAGGCGCGGGCCGTGGATGTCGCTGAGCTCGCTTATGATGTCCATGACTTGCGAAGAACGCTGGCCGAGGCCTTCTTCGCGAATTTGATGAATCGCGGTGAGATCGGATTGGCTCAGCGCATTGTTCTGCGCGGGAGCTTGCGCCCCGAGGGGAATCACCGCCAACGTAACGATTGCAGCTAGCAACACACTCGCATGCTTGCGCACTCTTCTCCTCCGTTTTGAACTGCCTAGGCTGACTGTCAGGAACGCCACAGGGTACCGCGTGCAGAGGGTGGGACGCCACAGGAAGAGAATTCGTTTCATGGGCGCGCTTTGACTGGGGTTGGAGAAGGCGGGAGACCGGAAGCAATGATCTGCGGTCCGCTGGGTCGGGCCAATCTGGTTAACTCACAGCAGATTCGACACCGGTGCCCCTTCGCCTTTGCTGCATAGCTCACCCTCCCAGCGCGCCACCACTATACAGGCAAGGCAGTTACCCAGTACGTTAACTGCGGTGCGGCCCATGTCCATGAGTTGGTCAATTCCGAAAAGGAGGAACAGTGGCTCAGTCGGCAGATGAAATTGCGTTGCTGCCGCCAGCACAATCACCAGCGACGCGCGCGCGACACCCGCCGTGCCTTTGCTGCTGACCAGTAGCGTCAACAGCATGATGGTTTGCTGCCCGAGCGTGAGGTGAATGCCCGCGGCTTGCGCGATGAACACCAGCGCCAGTGCCTGGTACAAACTCGAGCCGCCAAGATTGAAGCTGTAGCCAGTCGGCAACACAAACGCCACGGTTTCACGCCGCACGCCGAACGCTTCCATCTGTTCCATCGCGCGCGGCAGCGCAGCTTCGGAACTTGCCGTCGCAAACGCAATCGTCACCGGCTCCGTCACCGCACGCACGAATTGCTTGATCGGCGTTTTCACCAGCAGTGCGACCGGCAGCAGCACGCCAAAAATAAATATGAGCAACGCGACATACATCGTCGCCAGCAATTTCAAAAGTGGCAGCAATACTCCGAGTCCCAGATGTCCCACGGTGTACGCTATCGCGCCGAATACGCCCACCGGCGCAAACAGCATCACGATGTTTGTAAACTTGAACATCGTTTCGGACAGACTCTCAGCAAAGGCCAGCATTGGCCGCCGCTTCGCTTCCGGCACGAGCGCGAGCGCCATCGCGAAGAGCAAACTGAACACGACGACTTGCAGCACTTGGCCTTCAGCGACCGACTTCGCGATGTTCTCGGGGAAAATATCGGTGATGAGTTGCGCGGCCGTGTGCGGCACCGCGCTCAACTGCGGGTTTGCCGTTGCGGCGGCCGGCAAGTGGATGCCTCCTCCCGCGCGGCTGATGTCAATCGCGACGAAGCCGATCACCAGCGTCAGAACGGAGACAATTTCAAAATAAATGAGCGACTTGATTCCCAGCCGGCCAACTTTCTTCAAATCCGCGTGCCCGGCGATCCCTACAACCAGTGTCCCAAACAGCAGCGGCGCAATGATCACCTTGATCAGCCGCAGAAAAATCGTGCCGAGAAATTGCACATGCTCCGCCGCTGCCGGCCAGTCGTGTCCCATTTCCGCGCCAGCCACCAAGCCAACCGCAATCCACGCCGTCAGCGATCGCCGCCTCCAGGCATACGCAGCCAGAAACAAAATCGCCAGCCAGCGCAACGACTCCGTCGCGACTGCGGGCACTGCCAGCAACGACCACGCATCCAGCAGCGACACCGCGATCGCGAGGGTACCCACCGCGAGCAGCGCCATGAGCCATTTGTTCTTCATTCGTGAATCGCCATGCAGTTCCGAGACGAGCTGCCCTCATGCGCTTCGCGCGTTTGAAAAAACATCGTCGCGAGACGCTATTCTGGAAACCCACTGGTGTCAATGGGCCTTGCTGGAGTGAATCATTGTTTCCAGAGCGCAACTTTTTCGAACGGACCCGCAAGTGGCGCAAGCGTAAAACGCCGCCGCAGTTCATGCGCGGTTCAGTGAAAGCGGTTCGGATCGAAGCTGAAATCCACCAGGTTGTCGCGATAATCCAGCTTTATTTCCAACAAATAGAGCATCGCAAATCCCAGCGTGCCGGAAACTTCCGTGCCCACGTGGTTGCTCACGCTGCTGAGATCGAAGGCCACCAGGTCGTCCCGCCGTTGCCGGAAGTGACCGAAGGTCAGTTCGACGTCGTCGGCGGTATATATCTTCTTCACCTCGCCGCTCAGACCCTTCACCTTGAAATCGGAGGCCGCATGGACCTTGGTGACCTCGCGCGCCGCCGCTGGCGTCAGCGTGTTGTCCCAGGCTCCGGTGTCCAGCAAAAAAAGATGGTCGGCCGCTTTGTTCAAGCGCACCGGCAGCAGCAGCATGTGCCCGAAGCGGTAGACCTGCTCGAACTTGGCGTACTCCGGAGGAATCCATCGATTATGCAAATTCGAGCGGCCCGTTTCTTCCGATTGCAGGGAAGGCTGCTCCGCCGTTTGGTCGGGATATGGGGGCAACTGCGACAGCCTGAACCGCTCGTTCGGAAAATCGATGTCGATCAGGTAATCTTCAAAAACATCTGCACCAATCAAGCCATCCACATCCGACAAGCGCTTCTTGTCCACCACGTCGATGTAGCAATTCTCAAACTGCAGCTCGCCGATTTGAAGTTTTTTAGCGAATCCGACATAGCCCTGCGCCGCGCCCTTATCTCCGATTCCGCCCACCCGAAAATCTGCGATCTTGGCGATGCCAGCTTTCTCGGCGACGTGCGCATTCACCAGGATCCCACTCGCGCCAGTATCCAATTGCAGCGAGCTATTCACGCCATTCACTTTTACCGCCAACTTATAGCCTTGGAGTTGCCCCACGCCCGGCATCAGACGTTGCAGCTTCGCTTCCGTCGCGTTCACCTTGTTGACCAGCTTGCAGGTGCGATTCGGATTCTTTTTCTGATCTTCGAGGACGACGATGGCTCCCGCGAGGTCGGTCTTTTCTTCTTCATCTTCATATTTGCCGCCGGCGAGCCGCTTCTTCCATTCCTCGATCCGTTCACTCGGGGACATGGACAGCATCCACATTTCGTCCACGTCGGGATCCTGAGCGTCGATCTGATGAGCGAGCTCAATCAAATTCCGGGCGTTTTTGTAGTTCGCCGTGGCCTGGTGGATCATCGCGAGCACAAGATAAGTTCGCGCGGTGGCATTCTGGCTCTTTACCAGCGGAAGGAGAACATCGACTGCCTCGGCAAATTTCCCCTGGCGAAAATAGACCTCCGCCATCGCCGTTTGCGCATTCGGCAAATTCTTGTCGGAGTCGAGCGCTTGCTTTGCAGCCTCCATAGCTTCCGGAATCCTATGCAAGTGCAAATACGTGCGCGCCAGCCACGCGTAAGCATGCGCGGTGCGCGTCGCGTCGATGTGCGCTGCCGCGGCAGATGCAAAGCTGGGAGCCGCGGCTGCGAAATCCTCCTTTCGAAAGGCCGTTATCCCTTCCTGGAAAGAATGCATTTCCGCCGAGCCAGCTTCGTTCCTGCCAGGTGCTGTCGAGGTGCCAGCTGCCGGCAAAGCAGCGCCCGCCGGATTGGGGACTGGCTGTTGAGCGGGCAAGCCGGGCGACCGAGCGGTGCCAGGCAGAAGAAGTAAGGGCAGCGTCAAGAGAGCGCTAAGGGGGCGCATGGGTTTGCGTCAGGCGAAGTTTTGAGAACCTGCGTATTGTCGCCACCGATAGCAGCCTTGTCAATTGATAGGATGGCTTGCATGCCTTTAGAGGAATTGAGCCAAGCCGCAGCACAGCGGGCAACCCATACCAATTACTTGACATTCAGAGTGGCTAACAGCGGACTTAAGGGGAGTACGAACGACCTTTTTTGAGACTTCTCCTCAGACCGTTGCCCAGCGAGGTGTGTCATGCGTCGTGTGTTCTGGACGGCTCTCTCCTACTTTCTGTTCGCTTTGCTCACCACGCAGTCCAGCTCAGCTTTGAGTCAGCAGCCCTCGCAAGAGCAGCAAGGTCCGCAGGACGCTGCGCAGCCAAGCGCAAAGCCGAAGCCGAAGAAAAGAGCGCTTGCGAAGTTAGCGAAGGAAAGCGATCCCTATGGCACATGGCTCGGCGAAGAAGTGCCGTACATCATCACCGATGCTGAGAAAGCCGCTTTCCTGCGCCTCACCACAAACGAGGAGCGCGAACAGTTCATCGAGGAGTTCTGGCGACGCCGCAATCCCGATCCTGATTCGCCAGAAAATACCGCGCGCGAAGAACACTATCGGCGAATCGCCTACGCGAACGAACATTTTTCTTCCGGTATCCCCGGCTGGAAAACGGACCGCGGCCACATCTATATTCTGTGGGGGCCGCCAGACGAAATTGATGCGCACGCCGCGGGAAGCACGTATGACCGTCCGCCGGAACAAGGCGGCGGATCGACCACAGTCTATGCGTTTGACATTTGGCGCTACCGGCATCTCGAAGACATCGGCGACAACATCGAATTGTGGTTCGTCGATCCGAGCGGTTCCGGTGAATATCACCTCACGATGAATCCGGGCGAAGTCGATGCGCTGGCGATGGTCCCCGGCGCGGGTCTCAGCACCGGCGAAGCGCTGGGCATCTACTCGAAAGCGCAGCGCTTCTCCAACACGAATGGCACCACGCTACCGACGCCGATCGGCGGCATCGGCATCGACGAATTCGAAAATATGGACACGTTTTTTAAAGCGCAAAAGCCGCCGCAGCATCTGAAAGACCTGGAGGCGGTAGTCAGCGCACGCATTGTGCGCGATCAGATCCACATGAATTACCGCGCCGATTTTCTTCGTGTTACGGGGGATTCGGTGCTGGTGCCCATTACCCTACAGATACCGAATCGCGAGTTGCACTTCACAGAAAAGAATGGAGTGCAGTCCGCGACGCTGAATCTCTATGCGCGGATTACCACGCTAAGCGGCCGCGTGGCACAGACGTTCGAGGAGATAATGTCTTGCGATGTCCCGGATTCGCTTTTCGCGTCTTCTGTGAATCTTTCCTCGCTGTACCAGAAAGCAGTGCCGTTACGCTCGGGTTTGTACCGCCTCGATGTAGTGGTGAAGGATCCGCAAAGTGGCAACGTCGGAGTATTGAATGAAGCGCTGCGGGTGCCGCTCTATGAGGAAGACAAGATCGACGCCAGCTCCCTGATTCTTGCCGATCAGATTCACGCAGCGCCGACGTCGCAAGTGGGCCAAGGACCATTCGTTCTGGGCAATTACAAGGTGCGTCCGCGTATCCAGCCGGAGTTTCTGGCCACGGACAAGATGGGCATCTTCGTGCAGCTCTACAACCTGCAGCTGGCGCCAGAGACGCACAAAACCAGCGTGTCGGTGTCTTATCGGGTGATCAAGGATCATCAGCAAGTCTGGAAGGAAGACGAATCGTCCGAGCAATTACACCAGAACGGCGAGCAGATCACGATCGAACGGAACTTGCCGCTCTTCACTTTGGAACCGGGGCAATACACGCTGGAGGTCTACGCCATCGATCTGCTAACGAATCAAACGATTACGCGGACCGCGGAATTTTCCGTGAAGGCTCCTGCGCCCGCGCCTAAACCCAGCATCTGACCGCGGCGCACGCGCCAAAGTGCGCGCTACGGCGGCAGTCGCCGTTAGCCATGAACGATTGGGGTGTGATGGTGAACAACTTGCGAAGGCGCGCTGGTGAGGGGACCGTGCAGGGCTTCCGAGCCCAGGCCAGCGACGAATATTCCCAACACCAGAAGCACCAGAAGGGAGATCACGACCAGGTTCCAGCGTTTGAAGCTGGTTTCGATTCCCGGCTGGGCAGGCAGGAAAAACCAAATCTCCGGATCTTTTTTTTTGCTTCTGGGTGCATACATTTCATCCCCGCTTCCAGCTCCGCGGCTACACCATCAACCAGCCGGGACGGTGGTTCGGGAGGACTGAAGGTACCCGCCATGCGGCCAGAGAGCTCAACTCGCGTCCCGCCGCCCCAACAATACCAGAGCGATCGGCAAAACCCAACGACGAGCGGCGCATTCTGCGTCTAATAGATTAGATGTATCGTGATGCGATACAGTTTCGCCTCAGCGCAGAAATGTTGCCGAGCGGAACCGCAAGCGGATTCTGCGAGGGTGCTCCGCGGTTCGCGTTGCTAAGGCAGCTCAGCCATGCAGATGAGCATTCTCTGGTGCTGGAGTTTGCGCCGGCGCGGTGGATGCAGGCCGGCGTTCGGCGCGGTGGGATTCCGACGACGATTCGTCAGACGCTTGGCTATGCAAGGCGCCGGCCACCGCCTGTTTCTCCGCGGAATTGAGTTGGGTTTGATCGCAACCCAGCGAGCCTTCCAGGCAATTTTCGAGATCATTCAGGTGCGCGGCGGAAATGACCTGCTGTCTCGTGCTGGGGTCCAACTGGCCCTGGTCACATGTGCCGGAGGTCTCGAGACAATTCTCAAGGTTTGCCTCCTGCCGGGCGGAGATTGCCTGCTTCTTTTCATCCGGGTTGAGGCTGGTGACATTGCAGTCAGCCGAGGCGCTGAGACAGGATTCCAGGTTACGCGCAGCGGCCAGTTGAGCGGTTTCCTGGCGCTCCGGCGGCGTCAAGCTCCGCAAATCGCATTGGCCCAGACCATCCAGGCAATTCTGCAGGTTGCGCTGGTGGCTGGCGTTGCGGACTTCCTGGCGTTCGCGGGCGCTGAGCCGTACCAGCGCGCAGTCCGGAAAGCTATATAAGCAGTCGACGAAATTCTGCTGCTGCTTGACGTTTTGCACGATCTGCCGCTGCTCCGCGCTCAGGGACAGCGCACTACAACTGGAAAAGCCTTCCAAACAATTCTGAAGACTCGGAGAGCTGATGTCCGAGTAGTCTTGCGCCGGGGACGGCAGCGGGGAGAGCAACGCGGCGAAGAGAGCGATAAAAACGAGCTGGTAGAGTCGCATGGTTTAGCCTCACTGGAAAGCAACCGCAGGCCCCAGCTCGTGCCTGCTGAACAGGACGGGCGCTTCAGAACACCGACCGCTGAAGCCAATCCTGTGTGGCGGCGAAGCTACGGCGTTGCGTGACGAGGCCAGACTTTTCCCGGCAGCCTGGTGAGAATGCGTTCCTGGGTGATGGCCGCGTTGGGCGAAGAAGGGCCTGCTCTGATAGACGCGGAAATCCGCGCCCGGGTTGGCTGAGGCCGGGGAATATTCTATCGTGTCACGATATTTATTTCCTTGACTTGGCAGGATATATCGCAGCACGATACATCTTTTCAGCCGCGCGGCAACCACGCGTCCCCAATGCCACTGCGAATCCCCAACTTCTTGAACCTTCTTGGAGCGCAATGTTGAGACAGGCCGCTTCCACGCAGCGAAACGGAAACGACGCGCCGAAGAGCGGGAGCAACGCGGCGCACGGAAGCAGGAGTGCGCCGGCGGATGGGGCGGCCATTTCACGAATGCAGGGCAAAGTGGCGATTGCCTTCAGCATCGCGCTGGTTTGCGTGGGCGCCGTGGCGGGGCTGGAATACCGGACGGTCCGGAGATTGAGCCTAGACAACAGCCTGGCGCAGCACAACGAGAGCCTGCTGCGGGAGCTGGATACGGTGCGCCGCAGCTTGAGCCGGGCGGATGCGTCCGTGCAGAGTTTCGTGGCGACCGGACAAAACAGCGATTTCGAGTCATTCACACAAGCCAGCAATAATTTGAAACGGCAACTGAAAGACTTGGCGGAGCTTACGGCAAACAGCCCGACGCAAGAGAGCAAGGTCAAGCAACTGGAAGCTCTGGCAGACGAATGCCTGCAGACGATGCAAAGCGAAAGCGAGGAGCGGAGAAGAGGGCGGATTTCCCTGCCGATGTTGCTGCCGCTGGAAAGCTCACTTCACAAATCCAGGAGCGGCGTGCAGGCCGTGGCCAGCGACATGGAGGGGGAGCAGTTTCGGATCGTGCGGGAGTGGAGCGATCAGGCGGAAGCAGCGAACCAGGAGACCCGGCTGCTGGTTTGGCTGGGCGGCCTGATCGGGTGCGTGCTGCTCGCTTGCGCCGGCATCGGATTGCACATGGATCTGGCCGAGCGAGGCAAAGCAGAAGCGAGTCGAGCAGTGGCGTACGAGGCGTTGCGGCAAACGAACGAAAGACTGGAAGTTGAGATTCAGGAACGGGCGGAAGCGCAGCGGAATCTGCAGGGTTCGGAGCGGCGGATGAGGGACCTTTCGCTGCGGCTGCTCAAAATGCAGGACGAAGAGCACCGGCGGATTGGGCGAGAACTGCACGATAGCCTGGGGCAATATCTGGCGGCCCTCAAGATGGGACTGGACGGGACGCGGAACGCGCTGGCGGCGAACCTGAGTACGCTCCGGGCGTTGGACAAACTCGAAGAATGCGGCGAGTTGCTGGACCTGTCGATTCGAGAAGTACGTACCATGTCCTATCTGTTGCATCCACCGCTGCTGGAGGAGTGTGGACTGAAATCGGCGATTCCATCCTACGTGGAGGGATTTTCGCGAAGGAGCGGCATTCGCGTAACGCTGGAGATTGCGCCGAATTTTGCGCGGTTGGGCGATGACGCGGAGTTGGCGCTCTTTCGCGTGCTGCAAGAGGGCCTGACCAATGTGCATCGGCATTCGGGAAGTTCGACGGCTCGGGTGCGCGCGGAGTTACGGGACGGGGTCGCCCTGCTGGAGATTGCGGATGACGGCAAGGGAATGCCTGGCGAAGCACGCTCGGAACTGCCGTGCAACGCGGGCGTTGGGCTACGGGGCATGACCGAGCGAATGCGGCAATTGGGCGGCGAGTTGCGGATGGAGTCCAGCGCGCGCGGGACAACGGTGCGGGCGACGATACCCCAGGCAGTTGCTGAGCAAGCGAGGGCCGCGTCGAGTTGAGGCGCCGCGCCACGTCGCATGTTTGCCCATACGAGAAAAGCAGAGCTTCTGCTTGTTCCTGACGGACCAGTTCGCAAATCGCAGCGCGAATCGCTAGAGTAATGGCGTACAGCTTTTTGCGGTGAAGGATCTTCATGAATTGCAAAGCTGGAGTTTTGCTCGCTGGGCTGATGTTGAGTCTTTGGAGCGCGGGTCGCTCGCTGGCGCTGCCGGCTAAATCGCTGGTGCACAAGGTCGGCGTGATGCAGCGGAGTTTTGTGCCGCCGGAGCCGTATGACTGGCGCGGCGCGAAGACACACGCGCTTCTGACGACGATTTGGTATCCGACGGAAAAGACGGCGGTGGAGCAGTCGCAATGGATCGGCTCGGCGGACAATCCCTTCGCCAGTGCGGGCAAAGCGGCGCCGGATGCGCCGATTGTGGCGGCGCCGGAAAAGCTGCCGCTTATTTTGCTGTCGCATGGAACGGGCGCTTCTTCACTGATGATGGCGTGGCTGGGGACGGCGCTGGCGTCGCATGGATTCATGGCGGCGGCGGTGAATCATCCCGGGAACAATGCGTTGGAGGACTACACGCTGCAGGGGTTTTCGTTGTGGTGGGAACGCGCGACGGACGAGAGCAAAGTGCTCGATGCGTTGTTGGCGGACGCGACGTTGGGCAGCCACATCGATGCGAGGCGCGTGGGCGCGGCGGGTTTTTCGCTGGGCGGGTATACGGTAATCGAGTTGGCGGGGGGAATCGGGGACATTGCGCGTTATCAGGAATTTTGCAAATCGCCGAAAGCCGACGGGATGTGCAAGGAGCCGCTCGAGTTTCCGGGAATTTCCGCGAAGGCTACGGAATTAGCGAGGAACGATGCGACGTTTCAGTCGGCTCTCGCAGAGGGCGAGAAGTCGCATCGCGATTCGCGTATCCGTGCGATGTTCGCGATGGCACCGGCGCTGGGACCGGCGTTTGATCCGGCTTCGCTGGGGAAGATCGCCGCGCCGGTGCAGATCGTGGCCGGTTCGGACGACAAGGTGGTGCCGATCGAGAGCAGCGCAAAGTTTTTTGCGGCGCACATTCCTGGAGCGCAACTGACCATCATGCAGTCGGTAGGGCACTACACGTTTTTGGCAACGTGCGATCAATTGGGCCGAACGAGCCGGCCGGAGTTATGTTTGGACAACGCGGGGATTTTGCGGGACGACATTCATCAGCAGACGGCGAACCTGGCGTGGCATTTTTTTGAAGCAAATTTGCCGTGATTGGCTCGTACTGAGAGCGCCATTCAAAACATTGTAGAGAACTGGCTGAGGCGCGTAGGTGCGGCGCACGCCGGAAAGAACGGGTCTGAAGACCCGCCAGTACAGAATGCTAGCTGGGTAGGACGAATCTCCTGCGGGGGACGCCTTTTTCGCGGTAGAGGTCGTGGTCGGCGGCGTTGAGGATGGCGGGGATAGTCTCACCGTCGTCAGGGCAGACGGCGGTGCCAATGCTTACGGACAACTTGGGTTGCTCGCCGTCTTCGGCAAGGCGTTTGGTGATGCGCTGCGCGACTAAGCGCGCGCCTTCGGCGTCGGTTTCGGGCAGGATCAGCACAAATTCGTCGCCGCCATAGCGCGCGGCGGTGTCCATTTCGCGCGAATAGAGACGCAGCATGTCCGCCAAGCGGCAGAGCGCGCGGCTGCCGGTAAGGTGACCGTGGGCGTCGTTGATTTTCTTTAGGCCATCGAGATCGAGCAAGAGCAGCACGAACGGACGTTCGGTGCGGCCAAAACGTTTGATCTCGGACTCGAGGGCTTCGATCATCTGTCGGTAATTAGCAAGCCCGGTCAGGGGATCACTGATGGCCAACTGGTGGACCTGCTCTTGCGTGCGGCGGTGTTCAAATATTTCCGCGGCCAGGACCAGGGTGGCGATGGCGGTGATGCTCGTGAACAGCGAAAAGGAGAGCAGGGAAGCGTTGGCGGCCGGCAACGCGAACGGGCCGGATCCCAGCACGAGTCCGCCGGCGGCCAGCGCCGCGAAAACGAACAAAGCGGTAGCCGTTTCGCGACGGCCAAATCGAAACGCGGCCCAAACCAGGAACGGTACGCAGAGAAATTCCAGACCATAGTTTTTGAGCGCGGCGGGCAAGACGCCGTCGAAAACAGCGAACGAAGCGGCAAAGAGGCCGAGGAACAGCAAGGCCATCTCGAGGGCTTGTTCGCGGGTCCATTTGACTTGGGGATTTTCCCACCACAGGAGAAAAACGGGGGTGATTACGAGGACTGCGGTGGCGTCGCTAAGGCACCACGCGCACCAGCTTGCGGCGTAGCCCTGCCAGCCGGCGAGGTGGATGGCGCTCAGAGTGGTCCATCCGACGGTGGCGCTGACGGCACCCCCTGCCAGCCCCGCCAACGGAACAAATTTGCAAACATCGCGGGCGCGTTCGAAGGCTTCTTTGCCGTGCGCAAAACGGCGGACGAGATACCCGCCGGTCAAAGCTGCCAGTGAGGTACCCGCAGCCACTCCAGCAGCGCCGGCGATGGAAAGGCCAGGCCGCAGCAGGCCGGCGAGAAAAACGCCAATCAGGATGCCGGGCGAAACTTGGTAACCGAAAATCAGCAACGCCGCCAAAGCCACGCCGAGAGACGGCGAGACAGCCACCCAGTCTGCGGAGCCGTGGGGCGGTTGCAAGCTGACCAGGCCAGCGGTGAAGCAGGCCGCAGTTACGCCAGCCACCGTAGCAATTTGACGAAGCATCCTGGGATGCGTCATTCCACCTTCCGCCAGAATCCGGAGCGGAGCGGGGAACCTGGGAGTACCAGAGTTGTACACTCCCGCTGTTTCCTTTTGGGAGTCTAGCGCCGGCCTGCCCTTCTCCTGGATTCGATGAGTCTATCTTACTGGAATTTCGCGGCGAACGGGGGTTTGTCGCCACGTGGTTTGCTGGGCTGTGCAATGGCTGCTGGGCGCCATGCCAACCACTTCTTGATGTTCCAAACTGGAGCCCGGAAATCATGCACCTATTACGAACGATCGGCTGAAGTGCGACGGTCGGCGCCCAGGTTTTCGCGGGCGCGCAGCCATCTCTCGAGGTAGCCTCGGCCGAGGCCGTGCAGCGATTGGATGAGAATGCCGGCCAGGCCTTCTGAGCTGGTCCAGGCCACCAAGCCTTTGCCGCGAAGCTCCTCGCCGGCAGCCAGTTCAAAGGCGAACTCTACGGAACCGCCAGGCTTCAGGGTCTTGCCGGTGCGGACGGCCATGCCGCCTTCGCTGAGGTTGACGATCTTGACGTGCTGTTCGGTAGCGTCGCCGGTTTTCAGAGTGATGGCCAAGTCTGCTGGATGACGAAAAAAGCGGCGCTTCTCGCGGAGCATGATGTCTTTGGCGATGGTGATGTGGAGCGTCACCGCCTCCGCGGTCAGCGGCTTACGCAGCAGAAAGTTTGCTCCGGAGTTGAGAGTGTTCGTGGACTCTTTGGCGTCCGCGACGCACGCGAAAATCGCGGCTTTGGCGTTGGAGCTGCCTTTGCGGATGCCTTCGATCATCGCTTGGGCGCCGTGCAGCTGCATGTCTACAAACACGCCATCGATTCTGCGGCGCGCGAGAAATTCCCGTGCCGCTTCGGCGGTCGGAACCAGAGCGAGGTGGGCGCCGAGCTGCTTCGTACCGGCGGTGACGGCGGAGAGCGTTGCGTAGTCGTCGGACACGAGTAGGAATTCGAGATCGGGATAGAGGGTCAGCAAGGGATTTTTCGGTTGGGGTGAGAGTTCGGTTTGGGGGCTCCGGTACCGGCACAATAACTGCGAGGGCGGGCGTTTGTCGAGTCGATAGAAAGGCGCTATCTGAATATGCAATAGCCGTGAAACCGGAATTCGCGCGGCGCCCGCATTTTGACGCATGGGCTGGCCCAGAATTTTCACATTTTCACCGATAGTCACACGCCTACAGGATTCTCCCGGACGAATCTAGGGGATTCTGCTGATTTCGGAGCTTGTGCCGAATGGGGTCGGCTCGATCGGAGCCAGACAATTTTCTTGACCTCAACCACTTGCAGGTCTACGCTCGCCGCAATCGGTCGGGGGCGGTCATGTGGTATTCCCTTAGTGGGGCCCCGAAATGGGTGCAGGCCCCGGTGCAAGGGGCCCAGGTTCCGGCTCGAGTGCGAGCCCAGACATGGTTGTGTCCGGCGAGTTGGTTGTTCCTTCTGATCGTCATCTCGGTTTTGCTGTTCCCCGATAGGTCTGCCGCGCAGGATGCTGGGAGCGCCGAGCGGGAGTTCCACGGAAAAGGTGTCGAGATTAACGTGACGGTGCACGACCCTTCCGGTGAAGTGCTGGCGGTGCCGGCGGTCGTCAAGGTCTACCGGGATGGCTCGATTCCGAGTGGCGAAGCGGAAACGTCCCGGGGCACGGCTACCTTTGTGGTGAACAGCGTCGGCGAATTTACCATCGCCGTGAAGGTCGCGGGCTATAGCGAGGTTCACAAAGATCTTTCGGTGATTGCTTCCGGCCGCGCGGAGGTGGATGTCTATTTGCGTTCGAATTCCCCGCCGGCGGATGCTTCGCTAGGGTCCCGGCCGCTCCTGGCGCCCAAAGCAAAAGAAGCGCTGGACAAGGGACTGCAAGCGTTGAGCGAAGAGAAGCTTGCGGAGGCGCAAAAATATCTCGGACGCGCGCTGCAACTGGCGCCGGCGCATCCGGACGTACTGTATCTGCAAGGGCTGGTTTTTCTCAAGCAGCGCGACTGGACCCAGGCGCAAGCCGCTTTGGAAAAAGCCACGCAGATGGACCCGACGCACGACGCCGCACTGGCAGCGTTGGGAATGGCGCTCTGTGATCAGGGGAATTACGCGGGAGCGATTGCGCCGCTGGAAAAATCGCTGCAACTAGAGAAGCCGCAAACGGTTGCGGCGGCTGGTTGGCAGACGCGTTGGACACTGGCAAAAGCCTACTATCGCCAGGCGCGGTACGATGAGGCACTGCGAACGTCGCAGGAGGCGCTGGTCTTGTCGCGCGGCAAAGCGCCGGAGATTGCGCTGCTGGTGGCGCAGGCGCTCACGGCTGTGGGCCGCTACGACGATGCCGCGCAGACGCTTCGCGACTTTCTGCGCGACCACGGGCAACAGCCCGAAGCGGCCACCGCGCAACGCTGGCTGAATAATCTGGCGGAGAGCGGAAAGATTCAAGTACAGACGGCGCGGCAGCCCTGAGGAGCGTCGGCTTGCGGAGAGCGCAGCTCAAATATTTTCTGGATTTACTTCGATGGCCATTTCGCGGTAGGCGCACAAGGCGTTGGCGAGTTGCATCTGGCGGGGCGTGCGGCACTCTGGCTCGAACAATTTGGGGCTGCCTACGAGAATGACAGCGGTCATCGCTCGCGACGTTGCGACGTTCAGGCGGTTCAGGCTGTAAAGGAATTCCATTCCGCGCGGCGCCTCTTCTGGCGATGACGTGGTCATCGAGTAGATCACGACCGGCGCTTCCTGCCCCTGGAATTTGTCGACTGTGCCGACCCATGCCGAGGACAGTCGGGCTTGTAGCTCGGCCACCTGGGCGTTATACGGGGCAACAATGAGGATATCTTCTTCCTCCTTGTCTTCCTTCAGTTGCTTGCTGTTGCCGATGCTGCGAAACCAGCGCACCTCCGGTTTCCGCAAGCTCTTCACGATTCGCGCGATGACGTCCACTTCCTCCGGTGATGCATTTGAGTTCCCTTCGTGTTTCACTGGAACCAACCACAGGCCCGCGCCCCTCAACCAGCGATGGCCCTCGATAACGCGAAACTCCAATTTGTGCTCCGAGCCCAGCCGTCCTTCGTAAAATACCTTCGAGGTGAAGGCGCAAATCGTCGGATGGAGTCGCCATGTCTCTGGTAGCAACATTCCCAGGTCACCGGGAATGGTCTTTCGGCCATTTAGCAGATGCTCCAGCGCCGATTTTTCTGCGCCCTCCGGATGGCTTCCTTTCAACGGGCGTTCCAGTTGCTGCGGATCACCAATCAGAACAATACTCTTGGCCGCCTGGGACACAGCCATCACGTCGGCCAGCGCCATTTGTCCCGCTTCGTCAATGAACAGCACATCTACTGCCTCGCAAGACACCTCGGGTGTCCACAGCCAGGACGTTCCGCCCACTACATTTGCCTGGCCGCTCCGTAAGGCTCCCCAAGCTTCTTCATTTTTCTGCACCACTGCGATCTCTTCCGTCGGTTCTTCTTCCTCGGTTTTCTGTATGCACCGCACATCGGATATTTTCTCGAGTTCTGCCGCTTCCACGACTTCGTCCAGCAGTTTCCGAATCACTTTGTGACTGAGCGCCGTCACGCCGATTTTCTTGCCTGCTCTCACCAAATCGCAGATCATCCGCGCGCCTGTGTAGGTCTTGCCTGCACCGGGCGGTCCCTGAATCGCAAATACGGTGCAATCGAGCGCCTGGCCAATTCGGCAAGCGGTCTCTTTGGGCTGCTCTCCACGCACCGGTGCAATCGTTTCGGAATTCAGCAAGCGGGGTGGATTGCGCAGCAAGAGATCTCTTCCTGCCCCATGCCTTCCTGCCGCTGCCAATCCGTTTTGTGCTACCCAGCTGCCAATGCGAAACAGCGCTTCCGCATGTTCTTTCACCTCGAACGGCCGGTCCCAAATGTACAGAGCCGCAGGATGCACGTCGGCCATTCGGCGCGTCTTCTTGATGTCCACTATGCGATGAGCCACATCGATCGCGACGATCTCGCCGAAGCGCTCGCCTCTCCTGTACACATCTCTTTCCAGCCGCGCTTCCGTTTCTTGCTTCTCGAACGCGTAGCTATCTGTTGCAATGCCGCGCTCGAACTTCAGCCGCTTCAGGAAGCGCAATCCAGCCAGTCCGCAACGATCTTCCAGCAGTTCTTCATCGTCTAAATCCTCTAGCCGGTATCCTTCCCACCAGGTCGCCTTATTCTCGCGTCGGTGCCAATCGAGGAGTTGGGCCAGGAGCCAGCGGGCCTGCTGCTCGTCAGTGCGATCAGGCGGATCGATGGGTACATCCGCGGTCAGTTGCGCGACCAAGGCCGCCACGCGCTTCTGCCGTTCGTCTAATTCTTCAGACGGCGCTTCTTCTCCGGGCATCGGACGTTCGATTTTTTCTCCACGCTCGATCAGTTCTGTGCGGCGCTGCTCGAGCCAATCGCGTAACTGCGCTGTGGAAAAACAGTCGTCGGCGTTGTAACCCTCCATGATGCCGCGGATGGTTTCGGGAAATGGCGCGTCGCCCCAGCCCAGCTCGAGACGATGCTCGATGTAGCGCATCGCGGGCCGCGAATCGTCGAGCGACGTAGCACGCGCAAAGCCGTAGAACGCTTCTAGTTTTTTCAGTGAGTATTCTTCGACGCTGGCGCGAAGGCCTTGTTTGAAGACCTGGTGCAAATCCACCAGCACGCCCGCGCGCAGCAATCGGTCAATCTCATCCTCCCGGGTGGCGTACATGCCCATCAATCGTTTCAGAGTTCCTGGTTCATACGCGCCAAAGTGGTAGACATGCATGTGCGGATCGGCGGCGCGGCGCTCCATGATTTCGTCCACCAGCCACTCGAAGCAGCGTTTTTCTTCGTCGCGGTTGAGCGCCCAGCGCTTTTCGTAACGCAACGCGCCATCGTCCGCGCGATGCGCGAAGCCGAACAGATATTGCAGGCCGTTGTCTCCGGCGAACGGATCCCCTTCGAAGTCCAGGAAGATGTCCTGCGGAGACGGCTCGGGCAGACGGCAAAAGCCCATGCCGTTCGCGATGGGCAAAGGCTCGTACTTCAGAGCGTTTTGCGTACGCCCTTCCACTTGCACGCGGGCTTGCTCGCGGACTTTTTCGTAGCCTGTTTTGGAGCCGTGGCGCGGACGTTCCCGCAGGGGAATTGGCAGCACGGCAAGCTTGGCCATCGTTTCGGCGTTCCAGGTTTCGAATTGGTCGCGCTGCTGACGGCGAATTCCGGCCACGAGAGACAGATGGTCGTCTGCGCGGCGCTGGCCATCGCACTCGCGAAACCATTGGCATACATCGCAGTGCTCGACTGGCTCGGGATAGGTGGCTAACGCGGCCCGCGTGGTCGCTTCGAAGGACAAGGCATACTGCGCGCTGCCGCTTGTGGCTGAGAGGGTTTTGCTGTGAACTGCGCTTTCGGGCGCCGACTCTTCGCGGTCGGCCGAAGCGACGGCATCGAGCAGTCTTCGCTTCACGTACCGGTAGTATGCCGCGTACTCCTCCACGCGATACTTCTCGCCGGCGAAGTTGTTGCCGGGCGTGACCACCCATAGGAATTCTGGCGCGCTTCCTTGTGCCTTGGCGAGGAGTTCGGAATACAGCGACAGCTGCAGAATGGTCGTCGCTTTGGTTTCGCGCGCCAGTTTTGTGTCTACGACTTCATAGGACCAGCGCCACCGGCCACTGGGCGTCTCTGTCCGACAAAGCACGTCCGGTTTACCGAACCACTGGTCGTCGCACAAGGCGCCCTGCGCAATCACCTCGACGCCGCGTTCCATGGCTGTACGCGTTTCAGTCAACAGCCGCGCCTCGTCTCTGATCTCGCTCAGGTCTGCGACTTCGAGCTTGCGTCCGTTTCCCGCCGCGTCCAATCTCCGCAAATGTTCGAGGTAGTCGCGTTCGAACCGCTGGCCTAATTCCTGAATCACTTTCAAATCCGGTGCTGCCCAAGCCGCCGGTTCACGTTTTCCGCCCAACACCTCCAAATCGAGAGTCGTGAGGTGCCGGCAAGCGAGATGGTTGCTCAAATCGGAGGCGGTCAAACGAATGGAGCCGTGGATGATTCGCATAGCGGGAAGGGCCCTAGACCGGTCTAGCGCACCGGAAATTCTTGGACGACCTAAAGTAACACAGTGAGAACAGCGGTGCTCACGCTGTGGAATCGCTGGAATCTCGCAATCTCTGCACTGCGAAGCGGAAGGTCTCGCAGTGCTGGCCTCTGCCGCTCGGCGAGGCGCATCTAGCTCCATAAAGGCGCGAAATTCGCTACACTGCTTGGTGAGGACCGAGTTATGACTGCCATGCCGCCGACGTTTGCTGAGGTCGAAGAAGCTGTCGAAGATATCCGCCAAGGGCGCATGATTGTGCTGGTGGATGACGAGGATCGCGAGAATGAAGGCGATCTTACGATGGCTGCGGAAAAGGTGACGCCCGAAGCCATCAATTTCATGGCCAAGTATGGGCGTGGTCTGATTTGCCTGCCGCTTACCGAACAGCGCTGCGATGAGTTGCACCTGCCGTTGATGTCGCCGATCAACACCAGCGTGCACGGCACGGCGTTCACCGAGGCGATCGACGCGAAGGTGGGAGTCACGACGGGCATCAGCGCTTCCGACCGCGCGATCACGATTCTCACAGCGATCGATCCGAAAACGAAGCCGCAGGACTTGGCGCGGCCGGGCCATACATTTCCGTTGCGCGCGCGTAATGGCGGAGTGCTGGTGCGTGCCGGGCAGACCGAGGCCAGCGTGGATTTGGCGCGTATCGCGGGGCTCACTCCCGCGGGCGTGATCTGCGAAATCATGAATGAAGACGGCACTATGGCGCGCGTGCCGCAGTTGCGGGACTTTTGCCGAGAGCATGGCTTGAAAATGCTTACCGTGGCGGACTTGATTCGCTATCGGATGCAGCATGAGCGGTACGTGAAGCGCGTGGCCGAAGCGGTTCTGCCAACTTGCTACGGCAACTTTCGCATGATTGCGTATGCCAGCGATGTGGACCACGACCAGCACGTGGCGCTGGTGCGCGGGGACCTGGAAGGAGGCGCTCCCGCGCTGGTGCGCGTGCATTCGCACTGCTTAACAGGAGACGTCTTTGGCTCTACGACTTGTGATTGTCACGAACTGGTGGCGCGTTCCTTGGAACGCATCGCGCGAGAAGACCGCGGCGTGTTTCTCTATCTGCATCATACGGGCCGCGGGTTCAGCGTGGACGCTCCTGGGGAGCCCGGCTCGCTGCCGCAAATTCATTTCCACAAACGTGGGCAGCTCGATCGCGAACCCGCGCGGCAACGCATGGTGCAGCACGAAAGCGGCATCGGCGCGCAAATCCTGATTGATTTAGGGCTGAAGGACATTCGCGTTTTGACGAATCATCCCAAAAAAGTCGTCGCTCTCGAAGGTTACGGAATCACCATAGCCGATCAGGTGCCCCTACGTGTCGAGCAGCCGAAGCCGACCCATCAGTTGCTGTAACAAGGAACCTGCGGCTTTTCTGCAGCCGTCGATTTGGGTGGTGGCGGCTCGCTAGGTTTTGCTGCGGCACTCGGTTTGCTGGCCGGAGCCGTCCGGCCGACCGTCAGGTACCTTCTCATCTTTTCGAGGCGCTTTGGGCCGATGCCGCGAATGGCCAGCAAGTCGTCCACGCTTTTGAATGCGCCGTAAGCTTTGCGCATCTGCAATATCTTTTCCGCCGTAGTTGGGCCAATGCCGGGGACCAGCTGCAATTGTTCAGAGTCCGCCGTATTCAGGTTCACTGGCGCTGCCGGCGGCTTCTTCTTGGCCGAGGCGGTGGAGATAAAGACGAGGCACGCCAAAAAAGCCAGGCTGATTCGCACGAAACGGCCGCATTTACAATGCCTCATACGCCGATTATGAATTATATTGTATAATTTTTCAATAATTACTATTTAGCTCTAATCGAGGCGGCGACCGTGGGCGTCGTACGCCTGCAAGTCGCCGAAAAGCCGAGCTTGCGATTCAATTTGCGTGCGATCACCGACGACGACAATTTGCAGGTTGGCGGAGTCCAGGTACTTGCGCGCGGTTTCAAGCAAATCCACCGGGGTCAGCACGCGCACTTTTTGCCGATACGTTTCCAGATAATCGTCCGGCAACTCATTCAGTGCGACGACCGCGATTTGCCCGAGCAGCCCGCTCTGTGTCGCCAAGCCCATCGAGAAAATGCCGCTGAGATAATTTTGCGCGTCAAGCAATTCTGGTTCAGGCACTCGCACGGAACGCAGCTTATCCATCTCGTAGAAAATCTCCGTGAGTGACGCGGCCACTACGTCGTTGCGCACCGCGGCGGAAACCGAAAAGTAACCATACTGGCGCAGCGGGTTGACGCTGCTGCGCGGGCTGTATGTATATCCCTTGTCTTCGCGGATATTCATCACCAGCCGCGAATTGAACGCTCCGCCGTACAAGCTGTTGGTTAGCCCGAGGCGAATCCAATCGGGATTCTTGCGCGTGATCGCGTGGCAGCCCGCGAGAATTTGCGTTTGCACGGCTCCGGGCACATGCACCAGATGAACCTGCCGGCCGCGCGGACTCGCAGGCGCCGGATAGACGCTCCCTTGCGGCTTGGCCCCGCGCCAAGCGCCGAAGACCTTCTCGACGTTGCGCAGCATCGCCTCCGGCTGAAAATCCCCGACCAGCAGTAGCAGCGCATTCGCGGGTGTGTAGAAATCGCGATAGAGCGAGACCAGTTGATCGCGCTGGTACCCCGCGACTTGCTCCTCGGTCGGCGAAACAGTCGCGTAAGGGTGCGCACCGAACAGCACTTTGCGTAGCCGTTCGCTGGCCAAAAAGCCGGGCTCGGTACGCGACAGTTTTATTTCTTCCAGCTTTTGGCGTCGCTCACGCTCGAACTCGGCTGCGGGAAAAGCCGCTTCGCGCGCCAGTTCATTCACCATTTCCAGCAAAGGCTCGGCGTGATCGGCAAGTCCCGCGAACGCGATCGCGCAGGAATCGGAACCCGCGCTGGAGGAAAGATCGGCGCCCAGGCCGCGCAAGTCCTCTTCAATCTGCCGGCTGGTCCGCTTGGCCGTGCCGGTGCGCACGACGGTTGCGGTCATCTCCGCCAGCCCCGGCCCGCGATCAATCGCCGCCGCATTGCCCGAGCGGAAGTAGAGTTCCCCGTGAAACTTCGGGATCGCATGCGATTCCACCAGAATAACTTCCAGGCCATTCGCCAGCACCGTCCGTTGCCGCTTGGGCCAGGTGACTTGGCGTTCGGACGCCAGTGCGGGAACCCCGCTGTTTGTTTCTACTGCGCGCGTGGCCATTACGCCGCCTCCTTGCCAGCGTTCGCCGGCGTCCGGAACACAATTGCGCGCTTCTGCGACAGCAGATATTTTCTGGCGGCGGCCTGCACGTCCTCGCATTTCACCGCAAGAAAGCCATCGAGAATTGTGTTCACCAGTTGCGGTTCATTGTCGAACAGCGTGAAGCACGCCAGCAGGTGCATCAGGCCGTAGCGCGGAATACCGTGCCCACCTTCGAGCGTCGAGAAATAATCGGACTGCCACTTCACCTTTAGCTGCGTGAGTTCTTCTTCGCTGATGCCGCTCTGCTGCACCTCGCGAATCACTTCATCGAAGGCGGCCAGCGTCTGCTCGCTGGAGTACTCGGGCTTGTGCAGAATGCGCGTAACCATTTGGGTCGGGCCGTTGTAGCCAAAAATATCATCGATGCCGCCATCCAACTCCACCGCAATCTGCTTTTCGAGAACAAGCTCACGATACAGTTTTCCGGCGCGGCCGCCGTGCAGCGCCTGATCGAGCAGCGCCATGGCGCACCAATCCGCCGTGCGCCGCTGCGGCACGACATATCCGATCGCCATCGCGGGCAGCGTGCCGAACTTTTCCTCGACGTCGCCGCGCCGCTCTTCCGTTTGCTCCGTCTCCGTCGGATCCGCGAATTGCGGAGCGGCTCCAGCGGGGATATCGGCAAACAGTTTCTTTGCCAGTGCAAAACCCTCCTCCGCTTTCACATCGCCGAGAACCAGCAGCACGGCGTTGTTCGGGACGTAGTACGTCTTGAAAAACGCTTGCACGTCAGCTAGATCCGCCGCATCCAGATCGTTGAAGTCGCCATAGAAATTGTGCGAGTTGGCCCAGTTGCGAAACGCCACCGGTGGCAAATCCAGCCAGGGGAAACCGCCGTAAGGCTGGTTCAAAACATTGACGCGCACTTCTTCCTTCACCACATCGCGTTGATTGCGCAAATTCTCATCATCCACCTTCAACGCGCGCATCCGGTCAGCCTCCAGCCAGAGCACCCTTTCCAGTGCGTTGGACGGCACAGCTTCGTAATAATTCGTGACGTCGTAGTGCGTCGAGCCGTTTAACACGCCCCCGCTCGAATTGATCAGCTTGATGTGCTGCATCTTCGGCGCATTCGCCGATCCCTGGAACATCATGTGCTCGAAGAGATGCGCGAATCCGCTGCGGCCCCGTGGCTCAAGGCGAAAACCAATCTTGTAGTACACGCCGACGGTGACCACCGGGGCGGTTGTGTCTGGCGCAACGACGACCTTCAAGCCGTTGGCCAGAGTGGTGCTTTCTACGGGAATCTGCAATCGTTTCACGTCGTCTCCCATTTTGTTTCTGCGGCTCTGGCCCGCAGGCCCTGCTGGGATACCGCCAACGGGCCGCAAACTCAGAGCGTGGTCTTCGCGCGCGCTTTCTTCGCTGGCGTAACCTTCTCCAGCGCATCGAGCATCGCCGCCGAATCCGACGCCAGCGCGCGAGCCGCCAGACGATTCACCGCGCTATACGCTTCCGGAAACTCCGGCGAAAACTCTTTCATCGCTTCCAGGTGCTCCGCCACCACTGCAAAATCACCGCGCGAAAGCGGCCCGGTCCAGGCCGCGCGCGGCCCCAGCCTCTCAAAATTATCCAGCACCTGACGGGTCAGAGGCAAAAGCGCCCGGACCGCTTCCCGTCGTTTCATTCCGGCGCTGACCATCAAACGCGTGGCCGCCTCCATCAGCGCCAATACGCTCCCCGCAGCCATCGCTCCCGCCCCGTGATACAACGGCTTTTTTGCTCCTTCAATGTGGACCGGAATCGCGCCCAGGCTGCGCGCCATCTGCCGGGCAACGCGAACGGCTGCGGCATCTCCTTCGATGGCAAAAACTTTTCCCTCCAGTGGTGGAATCCCGACGCCGCTAAAGGTTTGCAACGGGTGCATCGAGCCGGCCGCTGCGCCGGACTTCGCCACGGGGCCAAGCACTCGCGAGCTGACGGCGCCGCTGGTGTGCAGCGCGATCTTTCCCTGCAACTCCTCGCCCCCGATCCGCGCCAGTTCCTCGGCAACTTGGGCTAGTTCCCGGTCGGGCGTCGTAATCAAGATGACTTGCGTGGCCAGCACTTGGCGGGTCAGCTGCGCGTAACCGTGTCCCGCTCCAATCGAGCGCACCGCCTTGCGCGCGCTTGCTTCGCTGCTGGTTACCACCGCGCCGATTTTCCAGCCCAGTTCGCGTAGCCGACGGCCCAGCGCACGTCCCACGCGCCCGGCCCCGATGATCGCAAGCGTGCCCGCCATTGCATGTTAGGATACCTTGAGCTCAGTGTTAGACACTACTTCTGATGCACACTTTCGGACTTGTTCTTTCCCTCTTGATTGTCTCTTTTTGGATTTTCATCGGACTGGAAACGGCTTACGGTGTCAGAAAGCTGCCTCGCCTCCGGGCGATTTCGCCCGCCCCCGACGAGCAGTGTCCACGCATTTCGCTGCTCTTTGCCGCACGCGACGAAGAAGCCAAGTTGCCCGCCGCGCTCGCCACTCTCGCGGGACTGGACTATCCGTCGCTCGAAGTGATCGCGGTGGATGACCGCTCGCAAGACGGTACGCGAAGCATTGTCGACGAATTTGCCGCAACTCATCCGCGATTTCGCGCTGTGCATGTCACGGAACTCCCGGGCGGATGGATCGGCAAACCTCATGCGCTCCAAAAAGCGTATGAAGCCTCGTCCGGCGAATGGCTGGTGCTGACCGACGCCGACGTGAAATTCGAGGAGAGCGCTTTGCGCCGGGCGATCGCGCTGGCCCAGAAAGACAACCTGGACCACCTTACGTTGATCGCGAATGTCGAAATGGAGACGTTTTGGGAAACCGTGGCGCTGACCTTTTTTGGCCTGGCATTTTATTTGGGGAATGCCCCACACCGCGTCAGCAATTCCAAGTCCGCAGCGTACCTGGGTGTAGGCGCGTTTCAATTGTTGAAACGCAGCGTCTACGAACAAGTCGGAACGCACCGGAAACTGGCCATGGAAGTCGTGGACGACATGAAGTTGGGCAAGCTCGTGAAATTAGGTGGATTCCGCTCCGGAGTTGCGATTGCCGAATCGTTTGTGAGCGTACGCTGGCATTCCGGGCTGGGCAACGTCATTCGCGGCGTTACGAAGAATTTCTTTGCCGTATTCGGTTACAACGTGGCTTTTGCGGTGGCGATCCTGATCGCAATGGTGCTGTTGCACCTGGTTCCGTTTGCGGCCTTATTTCTGGCCCACGGCTGGATACGCATTTTCTACGCGCTCGCAGTGATCATCATGCTGAGCATGCACGCGGGCGTGGATCTGGCGAATGGTGTTTCACCGCTCTATGCGCTGACGCATCCGATCGGCGCCTTCTTGGTTTGCTACATGATTGTGCGATCGGTGGCCGTAACGCTGTGGCAAGGCGGAGTCACCTGGCGAGGAACCTTTTACCCATTGAAAGAGCTGAAGAAAGGCGTCGTTTAATCAAAACACCTTCTGTAAAGGACGGGCAGGCTTGCCTCTCCCTCCCTCGCTGGCACAAATACGCTGTTACGCTGTTGGTTCCGCGGCCGAAGCTTTCTCCGTGGCGAACAGCCCGGACACATCCCTCTGTTTCAGGCCGCGGATGCGGTCGCGAATCTGCGCCGCGCGTTCGAATTCGAATTTCTTGGCTGCCTCCCGCATCTGCCCTTCCAGCTGCTGCAGTATTTCTGCCAGTTGCTTTTCGTTCTTGATGCTGTCTGCTGCTTTGAGCGAAGCGTCGTCGAGAGGAATGGTGACATAGTCGGCTTCCACGATCCGCGCCAGATCCATATCCACGGATTTGATGATGGACATCGGCGTGACATTATTTTCTTTGTTGTAATCGAGTTGCTTGGCGCGGCGGCGGTTCGTTTCGTCAATCGCCTGGTTCATCGAGGCAGTGCGGCGGTCGGCATACAGAATGGCGCGGCCCTCGATATGCCTCGCGCAACGGCCGATCGTCTGAATCAGTGAAGTGGCGCTCCGTAGATACCCTTCTTTGTCCGCATCCAAAATGGCCACTAGCGATACTTCCGGCAAATCTAGCCCTTCACGCAAAAGATTGATGCCGATCAATACATCGAATTCACCGCGCCGTAAATCGCGCAGGATTTTGATGCGGTCGAGCGTCTCTACTTCCGAATGCAAGTACCGGCAACGCACGCCTACTTCCGCGAAATATTCCGCTAGGTCCTCGGCCATGCGTTTGGTGAGCGTGGTCACCAGCACCCGTTCGTTTTTTTCGGCACGGATACGAATCTCTTCCAGTAGATCGTCCACTTGGCCCTTCACGGGACGAATCTCGACCTGCGGGTCCACCAGTCCCGTGGGGCGAATCACCTGTTCCACCACCAGGCCTCCGGATTTGGTGAGTTCGTACGGCCCCGGCGTCGCCGAAACATAAATCGCTTGATTCAGGCGGTGCTCGAATTCTTCGAACGTGAGCGGGCGATTGTCCAGCGCGGAAGGCATCCGGAAGCCGTAATCCACCAGTGTTTGCTTTCGCGCGCGGTCGCCGTTGAACATCCCGCGCACCTGTCCCACCGTCTGATGCGACTCGTCGATGAACATCAGGTAGTCCTGTGGAACGTAATCGAGCAGCGTTGGCGGCGCTTCTCCCGGCAGTCGTCCGCTCATGTGCCGCGAATAGTTCTCGATGCCGTGGCAATAGCCGATGGTGCGCATCATCTCGATATCGAACATCGTGCGCTGCACCACGCGCTGCGCTTCCACAAATTTGCCCTGCTTCTCCAACTCCTTCTTCCACCAGTCCAGCTCTTCCTGAATGCCGATGATCGCGCGGTTGCGCTGTTCTTGCGGCATCACGTAGTGTGTGGCTGGATAAATCGGCACCCGCGACAAGTCCTCCTGGCCGCTCCGCACCTCGCCGGTGAGCGGATCGATTTGCCGCAGCGTGTCGATCTGCTCGCCCCACATTTCGATGCGGTACGCAAAATCCTCGTAAGTGGGATAAATCTCGATCATGTCGCCGCGCACGCGAAACGTCCCGCGGCGCAGCTCTTCCGCGCGTTCGAACTGCACATCCACAAAGCGGCGCAGCAGCGCCTCGCGCGAGGTCTGCTGGCCCTTTTCCATCATCACCAGCATCCCGTAATACGCTTCCGGCGAGCCGAGGCCGTAGATGCACGAGACGGACGCCACAATCACCACGTCACGCCGTTCGAACAGCGAGCGCGTAGCGGACATGCGCAGCTTATCCAACTCGTCGTTAATGGTCGCTTCTTTATCAATGTAAATGTCCGCCGCGGGAACGTAAGCCTCCGGCTGATAAAAATCGTAGTAGCTCACGAAATATTCGACCGCGTTTTCCGGAAAGAAGCCTTTGAACTCGTGATACAGCTGCGCTGCCAGTGTTTTATTGTGGGCCAGAACGAGCGCCGGCCGATTCGCAGCTTCTATGACCTTGGCCATGGTGAAGGTTTTGCCGGAGCCGGTTACCCCCAGTAGCACCTGGTGCTTGTCGCCGCCCTCCACTCCACGCGTGAGCTGTTCGATGGCCGCGGGCTGGTCGCCGCGCGGCTGGTAGTTGCTCCGCAGTTTGAATTTCATGGACGGGGCCTCTCACGCCGAATTTCGAGCGCTCGCGAAACCCTCATTATACTCCGTACAGGGAAACACCGCTGCCGTCAGCACTCCCCGGGCACCGCAGTCCAAGCAATTTCCAGGGGCTCGTCACTCTTCCAAGTAAACAGTTAGGACCAGCAGGAAACGGCGGGTGCCCCATCCTTGCGCTTTTGGTTTACGCAAGGGTGGGTCTTGGGGTTACCTTTTGGACCGAGAAAGGAAAGGTCGGGCGGCGCATCAGATCGCGCTCGGATTTGTCTGGACTCCCAAACACCGCAAGAGCATACCACCTTTGTAATTTACCGAGCACGACGACGGGGTGCCGCACCCTTGGGGTTTAAGGTGTCTAGTCCCACGACAGTTTAAGGGTGCGGGTTTTTCGCTTTGACTTAGCCATGGAACGCAGAAGAAATCCGCTACAACGTTTTTACGGGACTAACGATCTTCATTTCGTGACATCCAGTTGTTATCGGTGGAAAGAGATCATGACTTGGACTGTTATTCGTGACGCAGCGCGACCATCGGATCAACCCGCGTGGCGCGCCGAGCGGGGATGTGGCACGCGACCAGAGCGACAACCGCCAGAAGCAGCCCGACAGAGGCAAACGTAATTGCATCGGTCGCACTGACGCCAAAGAGTTGCGCCTTAAGCAGGCGCGTGAATGCCACAGCGAGCGCCGTGCCCACGACGAGGCCCGCCAGTGTGAGCCGGAATCCCTGGCCAAGAACGAGACGGTAGATGCCTCTCTGCTCCGCGCCGAGCGCCATGCGGATGCCGATTTCCCGCGCACGTTGGCGAGTGCTGTAAGCCACGACGCCATAGATGCCGACGGCGGCGAGCAGCATGGCAAGCAGACCGAACGAGCCGGCAAACGTAGCCGCGACGCGTCCAAAAAGTGTGCCGAGCTGCATGGTGACGGAAAGCGGATTCACATTGAACAGCGGCAACTCCGGATTGAGCTGATGGATGGTCTCTTCCACAGAAGAAGCCATGGTTAGCGGATCGCCAGTCGTGCGCAGGTGAATGGTGGTGTCCTGCGTGGAGCGGTAGGCTTGGTAGATCGGCAAATAGATGACCGGCTCGCTCGGGTAGGTGAGCAAGCGGTATTTGGCGTTGCGTGCGATCCCAACGATGGTGTAGCGATCACGGCCATCCGTCACCTGCTTGCCGATAGCGTCTTCGTCGGGCCAATAGCGATCGACAAAGGCCTGGTTGACGACGGCAACGAGTTGCGAATCCACCGTATCCGCTGCGGTGAATTCACGGCCCGAAATCACCGACGTGCGCAGAGTGCGAAAGTAATTCGGCCCGACGATCGCTCGGCTGATCTCCATCGATTCGTGCGGTTGTGGCACGTAGCCTTCGATCTGCAGGTAGTCGGTATGGATGCTGAAGCTTAGTGGTGAAAAATCAGCCAACGTCACGGATTCGACCCCAGGCAGCGCTGAGAGCCGGTCGAGCACCTGCCGGTCGAACGCCGCACTCGTCGCGCGCGTGTAACCAGCCGGCGAGAGCTCATAAGAGGCCAGCAGCAGATGGCTTGCTTCGAAGCCCGGATCCGCTTGCTGTGCTTTCTGCAGGCTGCGGGTGAAGAGTCCCGCGCAGACCAGGAGAACCAGCGAGAGTGAAATCTGCGCCACCACCAGCCCGCTCAAGAGACGACCCTTGTGCAAAGTAAGCGAGACGCTACTCGCTTCCTCCTTGAGAACCGCTTGCACCGGCAGGCCCGAAGACCGCAGAGCCGGAAGAATGCCAAAGAGGATCGCAGCAAGGATGGAAACCCCAATCGTCACGAAAAGCACGCGTTGATCGATGTGCGCGTCGTTTGTCAGCGGAAGATTGCTGGGCGGAAAGAACGCCGCGAGGCTGCGCGAAGTCCACACGGTAATCGCAATGGCCCCACCACCGCCAAGCAGACCAAGCAGCAGGCTCTCGATCAAAAACTGCCGGATGATCTGTCTGCGGGAGGCGCCCATGCCCAGCCGGATGGCAATCTCGCGGCGCCGTCCCACCGAACGCACCAACAGCAGACCCGCAACGTTCGCGCAGGCCAGCAGCAGCAGGACCCCAGCGAGCCCTAGCAACATCGGAAGAACCTTGTAGAGATAACCGTTAATGCCAAACGGAGAGCGCCACAGCGGGTCGAGAGAAATCTCGTTCGGACTATCCTGGTGATACTCCGGGAACCGCTCGACGATTCCCTGCATCAGCAGGTTCAGTTCGGCCTCTGCCTGATTCGTCGTAACACCAGGGCGAAGCTTTCCCATCACGTTCAGCCAGTAAGTGCCGCGATAGGCGGGACGGTCCGCACCCCAAACATCCCGATCCATGGGGAGAGGAATCCACAGTTCCGTGCGCAGCCCGGGCGCGCAGCCCGTGAAATCCCGCGGGGCCACCCCAACCACGGTGTATGGATGGCGATTGATCTGAATCGTTTTGCCCACGATTTGCGCATCCCCCGCGAAATGGTTCTGCCAGACCGCGTAACCGATGACGATCACTGCGGCGCCGGCGCTCGGCGTTCCTTCTTCCGGAAGAAAAGCGCGGCCGAGAATCAGGTGGACGCCGAGAAGGTCAAAATAATTCGCGGTGGTCAGCGCCCCGTAAAGGCGCTCGGGCTTCGCGACGCCCGTCAGAGACATGTAGTCGTCGTGATAGCCGAGAAGCCCAGAAAAAGTTTGCGTGCGCTCGCTGAGGTCGCGAAGGTCAGGATAAGAAAATGGCGGGGTGGGATGATCGCTGCGATCGCCGCGCGCGACGGTGACCAGGTCGCTCGTGTGCGCGACTCCCGGAATCGGGTTCAGCAAAGTAGCGCTGATCCAACTCAGCACCGTGGTATTGGCGGCGATGCCCAGCGCCAGTGTAAGCACAACGACGCCAGTAAAGCCCGGGTTCTTCCGCGCCATGCGCAGCGCGAAGCGACAGTCTCGTACCAGCGTGTCCAGCCATGCTCCGGCCCGTGCATCTCGCACCTGTTCCTTCACCTGCTCGATGCCTCCCAACTCGACGCGCGCTGCTCGTTCCGCTTCCTCTGGCTTCATGCCGGCTCGCACCTTTTCCTCGATCAGCAGCGCCAGGTGGGCGCTCACTTCCGCTGCGATCTCCCGCTCATCTTGCTCTCTATGCGTTACATTGCGGAGCCAACTGATCGCGCGCGGAAGCCAGCCTGACCTAGCCCTTTTGGTCACGACGCCTCCAGAGTCCGCGAGATCCCTAGTGCAACGCGCTCCCATTTCGCGGTTTCCGTTTCGAGTTGCTTCCTGCCCGCCTTGGTTAGCCGATAGTACTTTGCCTTGCGATTGGCTTCCGATTCGCCCCAGGCCGACTTAATCCAGCCTTCTTCTTGCATGCGGCGCAGCGCGGGAAACAGCGAACCAGTCTTCACGCTGAACGTGCCTTGGGTGATCTGCTCGATGCGCCGCGCGATACCCAGCCCGTGCATTTCCCCGAGCCGCAGCGTCCTGAGGATCAGCAGATCCAGCGTGCCTTGCAGTAGGTTGGTTTGCTCTTGGGTCACCCACCCTCCTGTAGATCGTCTACGCGACACTAGCGCCGCACCTATAGAATGTCAATAGGTGATTTCCCGCTTGGCTTCCCAAGGCGATCGTCACTCGTGCCGCTGGAAAATGGATGCCGGGTGCCCCATCCTTGCGGGTGCCCCATCCTTGCGCTTCTGGTTCACGCAAGGGTGGGTCTTGGGGTTGCCTTTTGGACTGAGAAAGGCCAGCCGATGTTCGCTCCTTATTGGACGGAAAATGGTCGGGGCGCATGGATCGGAAGCATCAGCCTCCTGGTCCCGAACCAGAGCCACGTCATAATTGAATTCTGTGGAATTTGTGGAAAACATCTCTTTTTGATTGAACGGTTTGGCGAAGGGCGGGTGGCCCGGGTTGAATCTCAGTTGACATTGCCAGCGGTCCGAGGATAGCACTGCGAGTAGATTTGCGGAAAAGGATAGCGGAGTAGAAGGGTGTGGGTGCCCCTCGATAAGGACGAAGGCGTTGTCAAGGCACAACTATTCCTCCGCGGTTTTTCTCCGCGTGCTCGATGCGCGTTCAGTGTGGAAGACCGA
>Ga0335073_10000058_pt1 | contig 130472 bp, 117 predicted proteins | sample Lox_Sample_22_FD_207093 | JGI IMG/M metagenome (GOLD analysis project Ga0335073, IMG submission 207093) | Soil microbial communities from Loxahatchee National Wildlife Refuge, Florida, United States - Lox_Sample_2.2 | ecosystem: Environmental > Terrestrial > Soil > Wetlands | place: USA...
CCCCCCGGTTGGAGTTCTCGGCCCACCGCCGAGCAGGCGTCGACGGACGCCCTATCCAGCTAAGGCGTAAGGCCGCGCGAATTCATATCAACCGGATGCGATCCTGGAGATTGAACCTGTTCCGCACGGGGATCGCGCGCAGTGCGGCGGCGGCTACGGAACCGCCAGGCCGCCGAAGTGCGATCCCCGTAACAGCGCCCTTACCAAGGCTTCGAGCCCGCTGGCATCGTCGCGATCGAAGCGCTCGAGGATCGGACTGTCGATGTCGAGAACGCCGAGCAGGCGTCCCGACTGGATCATGGGTACGACGATCTCCGAACGGGACGCCGCATCGCAGGCGATGTGCCCGGGGAACTCGTGCACGTCCGCGACCACGATGGTCTCGCGGCGCAGGGCCGCGGTACCGCACACGCCTTGTCCAACTGCGATGCGCACGCACGCCACCTTGCCCTGAAAAGGCCCGAGCACCAGCTCGCCGCCGCGCATGAAGTAAAAGCCGCACCAGTTGAGATCGGGCAGCGCGTGATACAGGAGCGCCGCCAGATTCGCGCAGTTGGGCAACGCGTCGCGCTCGCCCTGCAACAGGCCCTCGAGCTCTCGTGCGAGCTCGGCGTAGCCGTCGGTCTTGGCAAGACCGGCCATCGATTGCATCGTGTGCATCGTCTTCATCGCGTGCGGGACGTGGAACCTGATCGAATCTCAACACGGGCGCCATTTCGCCGCAACCAAATGGATCCAGCATGGCCTCGCCCGGGCAGGACGCCGCGCCCTCCGCCCCGCGCCGTAGGACCCGACTACAATGCAGTCGTGACACTCCTGGCATGCCTGGTGGACGCATCGCAGCGTGTCGGAGCCACTGCGGCTCGGCTCGCGAAGGTTCGCGAGCTCGCGAACCTGCTCAGGGCACTCGACATCGAGGAAGTCGAGACCGCGGTGCTCTATCTCTCGGGTGACACGCCGCAGGGAAAGATCGGAATCGGCTATCGTGCCCTCGAGGAAGCGAGCGCGGCGTCCGCGGCCGGGCAGCAGAGCTTGTCGATCGCCGAGGTCGACCGATTCCTCGCGACCTTGAGCACGCTGCGCGGGCCGGGCTCCGCGCGGCGGCGCGCGCACGCGCTTCACGAACTGCTTTCGCGGGCCACGCGCGGCGAGCAGCGCTTCCTCGTGCGGCTTCTCGCCGGCGAGCTGCGACAGGGTGCGCTCGCGGGTGTCATGACGGAGGCGATCGCCGCGGCTGCGCAACTGCCGCCCAGCGAGGTGCGCCGTGCCGCGATGTATGGCAGCAGTCTCGGCGCGGTGGCGAGAGCCGCACTTGCCGGCGGCTCGGCCGCGCTCGCGGGGTTTCAGCTGGAGATATTCTCGCCGGTGTCGCCGATGCTGGCGCAGACGGCAACCGACGTCGGCGCGGCGTTGCGGGAGCTGGGCGGCACCGCGGCGATGGAATGGAAGATGGACGGTGCACGCATACAGCTGCACAAGCGCGGCGATGAAGTGCGCATCTACACGCGCGGACTCAACGAGGTGAGCGCGTCCGTGCCGGAGATCTCGACGCTCGCGCGTGCCATCGGCGCGCACACGCTGGTGCTGGACGGTGAGGCGATCGCGCTGGATGCCGCCGGACATCCGCGGCCTTTCCAGCTCACCATGCGGCGCTTCGGCCGCAAGCTCGATGTCGAGCGGCTGCGCGCGGAGCTGCCGCTGAGCGCTTTCTTCTTCGACTGCCTGCGCATCGAGGAGCGCAGCATCGCCGATCGGCCGGCTCGCGAGCGCCTCGAGGCGCTGGTGGCGGCGGTGCCCCCGACGTTGCTGATGCCGCGCCGGGTGGTCTCACGGGAAGCGGATGCGGCAGCTTTTTACGATGCCGCGCTCGGCGCCGGCCACGAGGGCCTGATGGCCAAATCGCTGGATGCGCCCTACGAGGCGGGAAATCGCGGCGCCGGCTGGCTCAAGATCAAGCGCGCGCATACCCTCGATCTCCTCGTGCTCGCGGCCGAATGGGGACATGGGCGCCGCATCGGCAAGCTCTCGAACCTGCACCTGGGCGCGCTCGAGCCCGCGAGCGGGGAGTTCGTCATGCTCGGCAAGACCTTCAAAGGCCTTACCGACGCGATGCTCGAGTGGCAGACGCGCGAGCTGCTCGCGCGCGAGACCCATCGCGATGAGTGGACCGTGTACGTTCGCCCCGAGCTGGTCGTCGAGGTTGCCTTGAGCGACCTGCAGGCGAGCTCGCGCTATCCCGGAGGGCTTGCCTTGAGACTCGCGCGCGTCAAGCGCTACCGTGACGACAAACGCGCGGCGGAGGCGGACACCATGGACACGGTGCGGCGGATCTACGCGGCGCAGACCGGCGGCCATCGAGGAGGCTGACGGGCCGCGGCGCGCGCTCTTGATTGTCGGACGGCCGGGGCGGTTATCTGCCACCATTGGCGCGATGAGCGACAGCCCCTCCATCTGCGAACCCGCCGCTGTGAGCGGGTTGCGTCACAGCCTGCGGCAGCGGCACATGACCATGATCGCGCTCGGCGGGGTGATCGGCGCGGGCCTGTTCGTCGGCAGCGGAGTCGTGATCAAATCCGCCGGTCCCGCGGCCGTGCTGTCCTTCGTGATCACCGGCTTGCTGGTTGCGCTGGTGATGCGCATGCTGGCGGAGCTCGCGGTGGCGCTGCCGGCGGTCGGATCGTTCTACGAGTACTCACGCCTCGCGTGGGACGACCGCCCCCGTCTTGCGGAGCTTGCCGGTTTCCTCACGGGTTGGATGTACTGGTACTTCTGGGTCATCGTGGTGGCGCTCGAGACGATCGCGGGTGCGGGGCTGGTGCGTTTCTGGCTGCCGAGCCAGCCCGGATGGGTCATCAGTCTCGTGCTTCTGGTGCTGCTCACCGTGACCAATCTCGTCTCGGTGCGCAGCTACGGGGAGTTCGAGTTCTGGTTCGCATCGATCAAAGTGGCTGCGATCACGCTGTTTCTGGTCGTGGCCGGCAGCTACGTGCTCGGCCTGTGGCCGGGAGGCTCGCTTCACCTCCGGCATCTCACCGACCACGGCGGCTTCGCGCCGAACGGCATCCTCCCCATCCTGACCGGAGCCGTGGCTGCCACGGGCTTCTATTTCGGCGCCGAGATCGTGACCATCGCCGCCGCGGAGACGGCCGAGCCGGCCAAGGCCGTGGCACGCGCCACGACCTCGGTGATCACGCGCGCGCTCGTCTTCTATGTCGGCTCCATCCTGCTGGTGGTCTGCCTGGTGCCGTGGAACGCCCCGGGCATCGCGACACCCTACGTGAGCGCCTTGGGCGCTCTGGGCGTACCCGCCGCGGCGCAGATCATGAACGCGGTGGTGCTCACCGCGGTGCTGTCCGCGCTCAATTCCGGGCTGTACGCCTCATCGAGAATGCTGTTCGCCTTGACCCGGCGGGGCGATGCGCCGCAGAGCCTCACGAAGCTGAGCCGCAACGGGGTGCCGGCCCGCGCCATCTTGCTCGGCACGCTGTTCGGATATGCCGCGGTGATCATGTCCTATGTGTCGCCCGACACGGTGTTCGCCTTCCTGGTCAACTCCTACGGCACCGTGGCGATCTTCGTTTATGGGCTCATCGCGATCTCGCAGCTGCGGCTGCGCGCGCGACTCGAGCGCTCGGACCCCGCGCGCCTCACGCTGCGCATGTGGGCCTATCCCTACCTCACCTATCTCGCGATCGCCGGCATGATGGGCATCGTGATCGCCATGGGCTTCATCCCGGAACAGCGTACGGCGCTTTTTTTCGGATTCGCGAGCCTCGCGATCTTGATTCTCGCCTACCTCGTGCGGTGCCGGTTTGGCGCACGCGTGTTCGCGGGCGAGGAAGCCGTGCGCCCCCTGGGGCCGGCTTCGCCGTGAAGCTGTCATAATTCTGTCAGCCTCCCGTTGTTACCCTGCCACGGTCTGGATGAGTCCGCGGGATGCCTCGCCCCGGGTGCCGAGGAGCTAGTTGCGCCTTTGATGCATCCGAGCAACAGAAATCGCTCAGAACGCTTGTCTTGGGCGGCCAAAACGTGTTAACCAGCTTGTAACAAATACGAGCGGCGCCCGTGCTGCTTGTTGCATTGCAAAAAAAGGGAAGGGATAGATCAATGAATTCGAACTCGAAGCTGTTCTATGCGATCGCTGCCATCCTGGGCGGGTCCGGCGTCGGAGCGGGGGCCGCGCAAGCGGCCACCAGCACGGATACCAGCACTTCGGCGAGCGACAGCGACTCGATCCAGGAGATCGTCGTGACCGCTCAGCGACGCAACGAGTCGCTCGAGAACGTGCCCATCACCATCCAGGCAGTGACGGGCGACACGTTGACGCAGTTGAACGTGCAGACCACCGATGACCTGTTGCGCTATACACCGAACGTCACTTTCAGCGGCAACGGCCCCGGTCAAGGCAACATCTTCATGCGCGGCCTGTCCTCCGGAGGCGCGCCGAACCAATCGCAGTCGACGACCGCGCCGTTCCCGAACGTCGCGCTCTATCTCGACGATCAGTCGATGCAATTCCCGGGCAGGAACAACGACCCGTACATGGTGGACATCGAGCGCGTCGAGGTGCTCGAAGGTCCGCAGGGCACGCTCTTCGGCGGCGGCGCCCAGGCGGGTGCCATTCGTTACATCACCAACAAGCCCAAGCTCGACGTGACCGAAGGCGATGCCAACGCCGGCTGGGGCATCACCGCCGGCGGCGACAACAACGCCATGGGGAACGCGACCATCAACCTGCCGTTGATCCCGGACGTTCTGGCGGTGCGTGCGTCGATCTTCAGCGACCGGCGCGGCGGCTACATCGCGAACGTGCCGGGCTCGATCGCGGCCACGGCGAATCCGGCGACCGGCGTCAATGCCACGCCCTCGGCGAGCAATGCAGCGCTCGTCGGCAACGACACCAACCCCGTCACTTACACGGGTGCGCGACTCTCCGCGCTGGTGAAGTTCAACGACGACTGGAACCTGCTCATCCAGCAGAACTACCAGAACATGGAGGCGGACGGCTACTTCTCCGACTACCCGATATCACCGACCGGCAGCGCACTGGCTCCCTACCAGATCGTGGCCTTCACCCCGGCGTACGACAAGGACCGCTACGAGAGCACCGCCTGGACCTTGAACGGCGCGCTCGGCGACATCAAGGCGGTCTACGCGGGCAGCTATCTCGACCGCCACATGCAGCAGCAGGCGGATTACTCCAATTATCTGCGCAGCGCCGTCGGATCGAACTACGACTGCACCGGTGCCGGCGCGCGCTATGCCTACTACCGCTCCGCCAAGCCGACGACATGCTACGCGCCCGCGGGCGACTGGAACGACACCACGCGCAATACGCACTTCAGCGAGGAGCTGCGCTTCAGCACCCCCGACGACTGGCGCCTGCGCGGCCTGGTCGGCGGGTACTATGAAGACTTCAAGATCTACGATGAGATGAACTTCAACTATCTGCCGATCCCGCAGTGCGACGCGGCCAATCTCGCCGCGTCGTTGGCCGGCGGCCCGGACTGCCTGTCGGCGGTGGGACCCTTGCCCGGAAATTTCGCCAACGATCCTTCGCTGCGGGAGGGCTCGAACACGGCGTTCGGCGAGGATGTCGAGCGCGGCTACCGGCAGGCCGCGGCCTTCACCTCGGTCGATTTTGACATCGTCCCCAAGGTGCTCACGCTGACCGGCGGCGTGCGCTACTACCACTACGACGAATTCGAGCGCGGCTCGGAGTTCTACAGCGAGTCGAGCAGCCCGCTCATCCTCAATCACCCGAATGGGGCCTGCACCGCGGCCGGGGCCTGCGGCTTCGGCATCAACCTGAACAAGACGGAGAGTGGCCTCAAGAAACGCGGCAATCTCACCTGGCACGTGACTCCGGATGTCATGCTGTACTACACCTACTCGGAGGGATTTCGCCCGGGCGGCTTCAACCGCACGAAGTCGAGCGCGGGCGGGACCGTCTCGCTGCACAAGGAGGCGCCGTACACCGCGGGCGACAGCGCGACCGATCAGTACAACAAGCCCGAGGGCTACAACTCCGACGACCTGATCAACCAGGAGGTCGGGCTCAAGACCGAATTGTTCGAGCACCGCCTGCAGATCAACGCGTCCGGCTACGTCATGCACTGGAGCAACGTGCAGTTCGTGTTCTTCGATCCCGTGCACCTCGGCAACACGACATTCGACGTCAACGGGCCGAGCTATTCGGTCAAGGGCGCCGAGCTGCAGCTGGTCGCGCGCATCACCGAGGGACTCACGGTACAGGGCTCCGGCTCCTGGAACGCCTCGAGCCAGACCACCTCGCCCTGCCTGCTCAGCAATCGGCCGACCACGACGAATCCCACGCCGCTCGGGACCTGCATCACCCAGGTCAACAGCGCGCCCTACACCAATCCCTTCGGTGAGCTCGGCGCGCGGGCACCTTACTCGCCCGCGCAGGAGTTCAATATCCGGGCGCGCTACGACTTCATGCTCGGCGACTACAAGCCGTTCGTGCAGGTGGGCGCCAACCACATCGGCTCCATGACCAACCAGCCGGCCAACTATCCCAGCGGCAACTCGCCTGCGGAAAATCCGCCGACCACGACGCTCGCTCTTTATACGATGCCCGGCTACACGACCTACGATGCGGCGATCGGCGTATCCAAGGACAACTGGCATGCACAGATCATCGGCAGCAACCTGTCGAACTCCGACGCGAGCATGAACACCTCCTCGGGCCAGTACATCAAATCGGAAGTGCCGCTGCGTCCGCGCGTGCTGATGCTGGAATTCGGCTACAAGTTCGGCGGCGAGCCCGCGGCGGCACCGGCACCGGCGCCTGCCCCGGCCGCGGCGCCCCCGCCGCCGCCTCCACCCCCGCCGCCGCCCCCGCCCCCGCCGCCACCTCCTCCGCCGCCGCCACCGGCGCAAGAGCAGGTGCTCAAGGGCGTCAATTTCGAGACCGGTTCCGCCAAGCTCACGCCCGGATCGGCGTCGGTTCTCGACGGCGTCGCCGCGACCATTCAGCGGTGCGGGTGCTCGCGCGTCGATATCCACGGCTACACCGACTCCGTCGGCAAGCCTGAGTACAACGAGAAGCTGTCGGAGCGCCGCGCCATCGCGGTCAAGGATTACCTCGAGGCGCATGGCGTCGCCGCGGGCATCCTGACCGCGCAGGGATTCGGCGAGGAGAATCCCATCGCCGACAACAAGACCGCGAAGGGCCGCGCCGAGAATCGCCGAGTCACGGTGCAGTTCTCCGCTCCGGCGGGCACTTAAGCAGCGCGCAGGCGGGCGGGCGGCGAGAGAGCCGCCCCCCGCCCGCCGTCGGGCCACCGGCGCTTTTGCAGTAGAATCGAAGGGCGGAGCATTCCGCCCTTTTTACGAGCCTCCATGAACTCGAGCGTCGCCAGGGCGGCCTCCACTTCGGCCGCCTCCGAAGTGCAGCGGCTGCGTGCGCTGCTCCGGCAGCACAATTTCCCCGAGGTGCTGAATGCGGGGCAGGCCCTGCTCGCGCAAAACCCGCAGCAGCGCGATGCACTGCTGTTCGTGGCGATCGCGCAGCGCTACTCGGGAAGGGTCACCGAGGCGCTGCGGACGCTCGAAACACTCGAGCGCCACCATCCGCGGTTCAGCCGTCTGTACGAGGAGAGGGGACGGTGCCACGTCGAGCTGCGCCAGGCGGCGGCTGCGATCGAAGCGTTCGAACGGGCCTTGAGCCTCAATCAGGCGCTTCCGGGGAGCTTGCAAATGCTCGAGGGCCTGTACCGCTTGAGCGGGCAATTCGAGCGGGCGGCGGCCGTCGCCGCTCAGGGCGCATCGCTCAGGAACCTGCCGAGCGAGGTCATGACGGCCATCAGCTTGTTCGCCGACGGGGATCTCGACGCCGCCGAGCCCATGGTGCGATCCTATCTATTGAAGCACGGCAATCACGTCGAGGCCATGCGCCTGCTCGCGCGGATTGCGAGCGCGCGCAAGGTGTTCGACGACGCCGAGATCTTGCTCGCGGCGGTGCTCGAGCTCGCGCCCGACTATCGCGTCGCTCGCCAGGAATATGCGGCGGCACTCGCCGAGCTTCATCGCCACGAGGAGGCGCGGCGCGAGCTCGATCGGCTGCTCGCCGAAGACCCGCAGGATCGAGAGCTGCGGACTCTGTACGCGTTCAACTGCGTCGGAGTCGGCGAGCACGAGCGCGCGGTCGAGCTCTACTCGGCGCTGCTCAGCGGCGCGCCCGAGGATGCCGAGCTGCACCTGTCCATCGCACACGCGCAGAAGACGCTGGGGCGCCAGGCCGAGGCGATCGAGTCCTATCGGCGCGCGGCCGCGTGCCGACCCGAGTTCGGGGACGCGTACTGGAGTCTCGCGAACCTCAAGACGTATCGCTTCACCGATCAGGAGCTCGAGCGGCTGCGCTCGGCACAGCGGGCGCCCGCGACCGGGACGGCGGATCGCTATCACCTGGCGTTCGCGCTCGGCAAGGCGCTCGAGGACCGCGGCGAGTACGCCGAGTCGTTCCGTTACTACGAGGCGGGCAACGCGCTCAAGCGCGCGGAGAGCAGCTACAGGGCCGAGATCATGGAGCGCAACGCCCGGGCGCAGATCGAGCTTCTGACGCGCGAATTCTTCGCCAGCCGCGCGAGCTTTGGTGCTCCCGCGCCGGATCCGATCTTCATCGTCGGATTGCCGCGCTCGGGCTCGACCCTGCTCGAGCAGATCCTGGCATCGCACTCCAAGGTCGAGGGCACCCAGGAGCTTGCCAACATCCCGCAGATGGTGCGCAGGCTGCGTGGTCGCAACCCCGATCCGGAGCGCCCGCTCTATCCCGGCGTGCTGTCGCGCATGAGCGCCGAAGACTTTCAGCGGCTGGGCGAGAAGTATCTGGCCGATACGCGGATCTATCGCAGCGGCAAGCCGCACTTCATCGACAAGATGCCGAACAACTTCCGCCATCTCGGGCTCATCCACCTGATCCTGCCGAATGCGCGGATCATCGATGCGCGCCGCGAGCCGATGGCCTGCTGCTTCAGCAACCTGAAGCAGCTGTTCGCACAGGGCCAGGAGTTCACCTACAGCACCGAGGACATCGCGCGCTACTACCGCGACTATCTCGCGCTCATGCGTCACTGGGACAGCGCGCTTCCCGGGCGGATCCTGCGCGTTCAGTACGAGGACGTGATCGACGACCTCGAGACCCATGTGCGCCGCTTGCTGGATTTTTGCGGGCTCGAATTCGAGCCCGCGTGCCTCGAGTTCTACAAGACCGAGCGCAGCATCCGCACGGCGAGCTCCGAGCAGGTGCGCCAGTCGATCTTCCGGGAGGGGCTCGATCAGTGGAAGCACTACGAGCCTTGGCTCGGGCCGCTGAAGCACGCGCTCGGCACGGCGCTCGACGACTACCGCGGCTGAAGAATGCCGGCGCAACCCCTGCCGAATCCTGAGGCGGTCGGCGCGCTGGTCGCGCTGCTCGAGCGCGAGCGGCCGGCCGAGGCCGAGGCACGGGCCCGGGAACTCCTCGAAACCCGCCCGAGCGCGGGCATTCTCTGGAAGATCTTGAGCGTCGCCCTCATGCGGCAGGGCAAGGACGCGCTCTCCGCCTTGCATCGCGCCGCGGAGCTCATGCCGGGCGATGCCGAGGCCCACGCCAACCTCGGAGCGGCGTTGCACGACCGCGGTCACTGGTTCGAGGCTCTCGAGAGCCTGCAGCGCGCGCTCGCCCTCGACCCGAACGCCGAGCAGGCGCTCATCGACGCCGCCAACGCGCTCAAGGCGCTCGGTCGCGCACGCGAAGCGGTGCCGCTGTATGAGCGGGCGATCGCGCGGGCGCCACGCGCTGCGGAAGCTCACAACAACCTCGGCAACGCCGAGCTCGAGCTCGGCCACACCGCGCAGGCCGAGACGAGCTACCGCCGTGCCCTCGACCTCGAGCCGAGGTCCGCGGACATCCTTTGCAATCTCGGCAACGCGCTCAGGATCCAGGGACGATTCGAGGAGGCGATCGCCACGACGCGGCGCGCGCTCGCGGCGGATCCTTCCTCGAGCGTCGCGCACAACAACTTGGGGCTCTGTCTCGCGGGCCTCGGGCGGCGCGCGGAGGCGGCCGCCAGCTATCGCCAGGCGGTCGCGCTGAATCCCGCCTATCTCGAGGCCCTCAACAATCTCGCGGCCGTGCTGCCCGAGCTCGGCGCACGCGGCGAGGCTCAAGCGCTCCTCGCCCGGGCGATCCAGCTCGATCCCGCCCGCGCCGAGAGTCACTGCAACCTGGGCAGCCTGCTGTTCGAGTTCCGCCGCGTCGATGAGGCGGCTGCGAGCTATCGCCGGGCGCTCGCCCTCGAGCCCCGCAATGTCGCTGCGCTCGCGGGGCTGGGCGCGGCATTACGCATGCAGGGCCTTGCCGCCGAGGCGGAGGCGAGCTGCCGCGCGGCGCTCGAGATCGATCCGCGCTCCGTTTCGGCACTCTCCCTGCTCGGGGAGCTACGTGCGGATCGTGGCCAATTTGCCGAAGCGGACGAGCTCTTCCGCCGCACCATCGATCTCGATCCGGGATTTCCTTTTGCCTACTACAGCATCGCGGCAAACCGCAGGATGACCGCGGCTGACGCCGCGTGGCTCGCGGGCACCGACGCGCTGCTCGCCAGGAATCTGCCGTTGCGCCACGAGATCAGCTTGCGCTACGCGCGCGGCAAGTATTTCGATGACCTCAAGCAGTACGAGGAGGCTTTCGCAAGCTACCGCCAGGCCAACGAGCTGGTGAAGCGCTACGGCGTCGAGTACGACCGCCGCGGGCTCGCCCGGCGCGTCGACCGAGTCATCGAACGCTTCGATGCGGATGCGATGCGCCGCCCGCGGGCCGCCGGGCATGATTCCGAGCGGCCGGTCTTCATCGTCGGAATGCCACGCTCGGGAACCTCGCTGACCGAGCAGATTCTCGCATCGCATCCGCAGATCTACGGTGCGGGCGAGTTGCCGTTCTGGCAGACCGCGTTCGCCGCTTACGAGGCCGCGGAGCTGGCCGGGCGAATGGATACCGGGCTCATCGCAGGGATGGCGCAACGATATCTCGAGCGCCTGACGGCGCTCTCGAGCCGGGCGGCGCGAGTGGTCGACAAGATGCCGCTCAACTTCATGAGCGTCGGGCTGATCCTGGCCGCATTCCCGCGCGCGCGCATCATCCATCTGCAACGCCATCCGATCGACACCTGCCTGTCGATCTACTTTCACTACTTCTCGCATTTACACCCATACGCCAACGATCTCGACAACCTCGCTCACTACTACCGCGAGTACCTGCGTCTCATGAATCATTGGCGTACGGTCGTTCCGCCGGCGAATCTCCTCGAGGTCCCCTACGAGGCGCTCACCGCGGATCAGGAGGTTTGGACCCGCCGGCTGCTCGACTTCGTCGGCCTTCCGTGGGATGCAAGGTGCTTGGACTTTCACGCGACCGATCGGGTCGTCATCACGCTCAGCAAGTGGCAGGTGCGCCAGAAGATGCACGGCGCCTCGAGCGGGCGCTTCAAGAATTATGAGAAATTTCTCGGGCCCCTGCGCGAGCTCGACCCGATATTCGCTCAGGAATCCGGCTGAGCGAGCAGCAGCGCTGCGGCCGCGCTGGTGCGGGCGAGCCGTGCGCGACGCAGGAAAAAGAGCGCCGATATCCCGACCAGCCCCGCGCCGAGTACGCTGGTGCCGTAGGCGCTCGCGGTGAAGACCTGCATCCAGTTGAGCCGCATGAGCCCGAAGTTGCGCAGTATCAGGAGCGCACAGCTACCCAGGTAGCCCGAGGCATCGGCGATGTAGATCAGGAATCCGGCCGTACCGACCCGGCCGCTGACGGCGATCATCCGATCGAACAGCATGGCGTTGAAGGGTGTGTACGCCATGTACAGCCCGGCACCGCTGAGGATCATCCACGAGATCGGACCGAGCACGCCCGCGTGGTAGGCGAGCGTCGAGCCGCCGAGCAGTGCGAGTCCCGCGATCACCACCGCGTGAACGACCAGCAGCGCGCGCGCGTTGTCGCGTACGGTCATGATGAGCGCAAGCGCCGCGAGCGCGATCGCCGCCACCGGCAGCTCGCTGGCGGTGAATATCGCCGCCGCGTTGCCGTAGCCGAGTGCGCTCCAGAGCTCCGCGGCGAAGTTGTCGCGAAAGTCGCGCAGCGCCGTCGCCAGGACGTAGGCGGTGACCAAAAGGCCGATGCCGGGGCCGTACTGCGCCAGAAAGGAGGCGCGCGCGGCAGCGTTCATGGGTGCGCGGCGCACGCGCGCCACCTCATCGCGCGCGCTCGGCGGTGGAAGGGCCGCGAGCGCGACCACCGAGACGAACAGCAGCGGCAGGAACAGCGAGCCTGCCACGGCCGGCATCCAGAAGGGGCTCACGTGCCAGTGGTCCATCGTGAACTTGCCGACGCTCTTCACTGCCCCCGAAGAGACGATGAAGCTCGCGCACACCAGCGCACCTAGAACCTCCGAGGTGCGCCGTCCTTCCATGAATCCGAAGACCAGGCCCCAGATCATGCCGAGCGGCAGCCCGTTCAGGAACATCGCGGCGACGTTCCACGGTGGCGGAATCACGGCGAAGAGCACGAGCGCCACGAGGGCGGCGAGGATGAGCACCAGGATGGCGCTCGCGCGTTTGGCCGGATCGAGCTCCGAGATGACCTTGATGCCGATGAACTTGGACAGCGCGTAACCCGCCACCTGGGCGATCACCAGGGCGATCTTGTAATCCAGGGCGAAGTCCCAGCCCGGCACCCGCGCGAAGGTGGCGGCCGAGAACGGCTTGCGGAACGCATACATGGAGAAATAGGCGGCGAATCCCGCAAGGCCCGCGAATGCGGTGAACAAAACGGGGTTCGCCTGCTCGAGGAAACGCCGCAATCGCTCGGTCATCCGGCCCCGCTTCGTCAACTGCTTATTGTTGACAATCTACAATCATGCTAGACTTCCTGCTCATTCGTCGCAAGAGGACTCGACACCGATGGCCCAAGCCGCGGCGCCCAGCGCACTCGAGCTCGTACAGTCGAGCTCTCTGCCCGCCCTGGTGCAGATCGAGATCGAGCAGCTCATTCTGAGGGGTGATCTGGCCATCGGCCAGCATGTCAATGAAAGCGAGCTGGCTGCGCGCTTCGGCACCAGCCGGGGACCGGTGCGCGAGGCGCTGCGGGCGCTCGAGGAATCCCGGCTCGTCCGCTCGGAGAAGAACCGCGGCGTGTTCGTGCGTGAGATCTCGATCGCCGAGGCCGACGAGATCTACGACGTGCGCGAGGCGCTCGATGAGCTGATCGGACGCCGCGTCGCCGAGCGTGCCACCCCCGCACAGCTCACCGAGCTCACCGCGACGGTGGCGCAAATGGATGAGGCGGTCGGCCACAAGGACGTCAAGAGCTATCACGCCTTGAATCTCAAGTTCCACGACCTCTTGGTCGACTTCGCGGGCAACGCGCGCCTGAGCGAAAGCTACCGGCCGCTGACCAAGGGGCTGCTGCTGTTTCGACTGCGCGGGCTGAAGGAGGGCGGAGGCTTCGCGGTCTCCAACACCGAGCACAAGGCCGTGGTATCGGCCATCGCGGCCCGCGACGGCGCGCAGGCGGGCCTCTTGTTGCGCCGTCACGCGGCAGAGAGCCGGGCGCGCATGCACAGGGCAGCCGCAAGAGACTGAAGATGCCACGCGAGCTCACGATCAACGGCCGTACGTACCGATGGATGGACCGCCCCCTCGTGGTGGTCTGCGTCGACGGCTGTCAGCACGAATACATCACCGCGGCCGTCGCGGCGGGAGCCGCGCCGTTCCTCGCGCATCTGCTCGGCGGGGCGGGCGAGTGCTTCATTGCCGATTGCGTGATGCCGAGCTTCACCAATCCGAACAACCTCTCGATCGTGACCGGCGTGCCGCCTGCGGTGCACGGCATCTGCGGTAATTACTTCTTCGACCCGGAGCGCAACGAGGAAGTGATGATGAATGATCCGCGGTTTCTGCGCGCCGGCACCATTCTCGCGGCATTCTCGCAAGCCGGCGCGCGGGTCGCGGTGATCACCGCGAAGGACAAGCTGCGCAAGCTTCTCGGTCACCGCATGCAGGGAATCTGCTTCTCTTCCGAGAAGGCCGATCAGGTTTCGATGACCGAGAACGGCATCGAAAACGTCCTCGCGCGCGTCGAGATGCCGCTTCCATCGGTCTACAGCGCGGCGCTCTCGGAGTTCGTGCTGGTTGCCGGAGTCAAGCTGATGGAGGGCGAGCGTCCCGATCTCATGTATCTGTCGACCACCGACTACATTCAGCACAAGGCCGCGCCGGGCACGGCCACCGCCAATTCCTTCTACGCGATGATGGATCGCCATCTGGCGCGGCTCGATCAGCTCGGCGCGCGCATCGTGCTCACCGCGGATCACGGCATGAGCGCGAAGCACGCCGCCGACGGACGGCCCAACGTCATTTTCCTCCAGGATGCCATCGACGCGTGGATCGGCAAGGAGCGGGCGCGCGTGATCTTGCCCATCACCGATCCCTACGTCGTGCATCACGGGGCCCTCGGCTCGTTCGCGCTGGTCTATCTCGCAGACGCGGCCGGCTCCGTCGCGGAGCGCATTGCCGCGCTCCCCGGCATCGAGGCCGTCCTGACGCGCGCGCAGGCCGCCGCGCGCTTCGAATTGCCACCGGATCGCATCGGGGACCTCATCGTCGTGGCGACCCGCGACACCGTCATCGGCACGGCGCGCGAGCGTCACGACCTGTCGGGTCTCGACGTGCCGCTGCGCTCGCATGGCGGAACCTCCGAGCAGAAGGTTCCGCTGCTCGTCAACTGCCGCATCGCCGACCAGCCGGGAACGCGTCGCTGGCGCAATTTCGACGCCTTCGATCTGGGGCTCAATCTCGCGGCGCGAGCACCCTGAGTTGGAGTGACCATGTCCCCCAGCGCCTCGCCCGCACCGTCTGCGCCCCGCCCACCGTCTGCCCCCGCATCATCTGCGGCCCCCGCGCTGATCCGCGAGTCGCTGCGGATCGCCGGCGAGAAGGTCGCCTCGAGCCGCTGCCTCGAGGTGCGCCATCCCTACGACGGCAGACTCATCGGCACGGTCGCCAAGGCGACGGTCGAGGATGTGAAGCGCGCGCTCCGCACCGCACACGCGTTCCGTCCGGCGCTGAGCCGCCATCGGCGCTACGAGATCCTGATGGCGGCGCGCGCGGCGATCGCCGCACGCAGCGAGGAGCTGGCGCGGCTCATCACGCTCGAGTCCGGCCTGTGCCTCAAGGACTCGAGCCATGAGGTCGGCCGCGCCTCGGATGTGCTCCTGTTCGCGGCCAACCAGGCGCTCATCGATGGCGGGGAGATTTTTTCCTGCGATCTCACCGCCCACGGCAGGAGCCGCAAGGTCTACACGCTGCGCGAGCCCTTGCTCGGCGTCATCACCGCGATCACGCCGTTCAATCATCCCTTGAACCAGCCGATCCACAAGATCGCGCCCGCGATCGCCACCAACAATCGCGTGGTGCTGAAGCCGAGCGAGAAGACGCCGCTCACGGCCCTCGCGCTCGCCGACATCCTCTACCAGTCGGGTCTGCCGCCCGAGATGCTGTCGGTGGTGACCGGCGATCCCGCGGAGATCGCCGGTGAGCTCTTGACCAGCCCCGAGGTCGATCTGGTCACGTTCACCGGCGGGGTCTCGGTCGGCAAGGCGATCGCGGCCAAGTCCGTCTACAAGCGTCAGGTGCTCGAGCTCGGCGGCAACGATCCTCTCATCGTGCTCGCGGACGCCGATCTCGAGGAGGCCGCGGCGCTCGCCGCCGCCGGCTCGTACCGTAACTCCGGCCAGCGCTGCACGGCGGTCAAGCGCATGCTGGTCGAGGAGAGCGTGGCCGATCGCTTCGTCGAGCTCCTGCTCGAGAACACGCGCGCCGTGCGCTACGGCGATCCGTTCGACCCGGCGAGCGACATGGGCACGGTGATCGACGAGCCGGCCGCGCGGCGCTTCGAGACGGTCGTGAACGAGGCGCTGTCGGCCGGCGCCGTGCTCGCGATCGGCAACATCCGGCGCGGCGCGCTCTATTCGCCGACCGTGCTCGATCGCGTGACTCCCGACATGGCCGTGGTGCGCGAGGAGACGTTCGGCCCGGTCTCGCCCGTGATTCGCTTCAAGACGGTCGATGAGGCCATCCGCATCGCCAACGGCACGTGCTACGGACTGTCATCGTCGGTGTGCACCAATCGGCTTGACCTCATCACGCGCTTCGTCAAGGAGCTCAACGTGGGAAGCATCAACGTGCGCGAAGTTCCGGGTTACCGCCTGGAGCTGACCCCGTTCGGCGGAATCAAGGATTCCGGCCTCGGCTACAAGGAAGGCGTGCTCGAGGCCATGAAGAGCTTTTGCAACACCAAGACCTATTCGCTGCCCTGGTAAGCGAGGTGCGCATGAAACAACCGATCCTGCTTACGCCCGGCCCGCTGACCACTTCGACGGCCACCAAATCCGCGATGCTGGTCGACTGGGGATCCTGGGACGGCGCCTTCAATGCGTTGACGGCCACGGTGTGCCGCGATCTGGTGGCGATCGTCAGCGGCCAGGAGGAGCACGTATGCGTGCCGCTGCAGGGTAGCGGCACATTCGCGGTCGAAGCCGCCCTGGGTACGCTGGTCCCGCGCGGCGGCAAGGTGCTGGTGCCCGACAACGGCGCGTACTGTAAACGCATGGTGCGCATTCTCGACTATCTCGGACGCCAGGCCGTGGTGCTGCCACACGCCGAAGAGGAGCCGGCGAGCGCGGCGCGCATCGATGCCGCGCTGGCTCAGGATGCGTCCATCACGCACATCGCGCAGGTGCATTGCGAGACCGGCACCGGCATCTTGAACCCTCTGGCGGAGATCGCGGCGGTTGCCGCGCGGCACGGCCGCGGGCTGATCGTCGATGCGATGAGCTCATATGCCGCGATACCGATCGATGCACGCAGCTTGCGCTTCGAGGCGCTGATCGCCGCTTCGGGCAAATGCCTCGAGGGCGTGCCCGGGATGGGCTTCGTGATCGCGCGCCGCGCCTCCCTGGAGCGCGCCGCCGGCAACAGCGCCTCGCTCGCCATGGATCTGCTCGACCAGTGGCAGTACCTGCAGAAGACCGGGCAGTGGCGCTTCACACCGCCGACGCACGTGCTCGCGGCATTGCGCGCGGCCATCGATCAGTACCAGGCCGAAGGCGGGCTCACCGCGCGTCTCGCCCGCTACACCGAGAACTGCCGCGTGCTGGTATCCGGCATGCGGGCGCTCGGCCTCAGAACGTTCCTGCCGGATGCAGTGCAGGCGCCGATCATCGTCACGTTTCATGCCCCGCCCGACCCGGCCTATCGCTTCGCGGAGTTCTATCGGCGGGTTCGCGATCGAGGCTTCATTCTTTACCCGGGCAAGCTCACCACGGTCGAGACTTTTCGCGTGGGCTGCATCGGCGCGATCGGGCCCGACACCGTCACGCAGGCGGTCGCCGCGGTGGCGGACGTGCTCGCCGAGATGGGCGTGCATCGCATGGCCGCGTAGTTGATCGGCGCGAGCCGAGAACGTTACAGTGCGAGCGGCCAGGGAGTTTCAAGGGATCGTATGGGCATCGAAGTCACACGGGTGAGCCGCGCGTTGGGGGCGATCGTCTGCGGCGTCGACATCTCGCAGCATCAGCCGTCCTCCGTGATCGACGAGCTGGGCGCCCTGCTGGTCGAGCACAAGGTGCTTCTGTTTCGCGACCAGCCGCTGACGCCGCAGTCGCAGCGCGATTTCGCCGCGCGCTTCGGCACGCTGCACGTGCATCCCATTTATCCGGTGCTGCCGGAGCTTCCCGAGATCCTGCTGCTCGACAACCACGAGGCATTCCTGCCGGACAACGACAACTGGCACACCGACGTCACGTTCTCGACGACGCCGCCGCTCGCAGGCCTGCTCGCGGCCAAGCGTATTCCTTCGGTCGGCGGCGACACGCTCTGGTCGGACAGCACAGCCGCCTACGAAGCGCTCTCGGCGCCGCTGCGCCGATTGCTCGAAGGCCTCACCGCACAGCACTCGGTGGCGAAGTCGTTCCCGCCGCAGCGCTGGCAGAGCGACCCCGCCTTCAAGGAGCGCTACGAGCGTGCTGTCGCGAAGCACCCGCCGGTCAATCATCCGGTGGTGCGTACCCATCCGGTGAGCGGACGCAAGGGATTGTTCGTGAACGAGGGCTTCACCACGCATATCAACGAGCTCAAGCCGGGCGAGAGCGAGACCTTGCTCCGATATCTCTACAACCACATCGCGCAGCAGGAATTCACCATCCGCTGGCGCTGGAAAGTGGACGACGTCGCTTTCTGGGACAATCGCAACACGCAGCACTATGCCGTTGCCGACTACCTGCCCGAGCGGCGGACGATGCATCGCGCCACGGTCAACGGCGACGTGCCGTTCTAGCGGAACACCTGCCGTCCCGGGGATGGCTGCCCTCCGGCGGATCGATGCCCGTGGTCAGTCGGTCCTCACGAAACCGGTCCTGAGCGCCCGCACCCAGTCGTCCCGACCGCGATCGCGCGCGAGTTGCGCCGCGGCCTCCCAGTCATAGGGAAGGGCGATGAGCTCCACGCGCCAGCCGTGGGCGCCGCGCTCGGCGATGGCGTAGCGGGCATGGGGCGAACCCATCTCCACCGTGTGCGGCCCCGGATCATGGCCGAAGTACGCCTGAATGCCGACGCTTCCAGGATTGACGACGGTCTGGCCGCTCGCGAGATGCACCAGCCGCGGGATGTGCGAATGACCGCACAGAATCAGCGATGCAGCCGAGCCCGCGCTGCGCGCCTCGATGCTCTTCAGCGGCGCCGGACGGAGCTCGCCCTCCACGAGGTCCTCCAGGTAGCAATCGACGTCGCTCGAAGGTGTGGCATGGCACATGAAGACGTCGTTCGCGGGGCAGAGGATGCCCGGCAGCGCGCTCATCCAGGCGCGATGTGCGCTCGACAGCAGCTCGTGGGCATAACGATCTGACGCGCTCATCTTGTGCGCTGGGCGCGTCAGAAGCTGACGCTCGTGATTGCCACGGATCGTCGGCAGGGCGAGGCCCATCAAGCGCTCCGCCGTCTCGGCGGGGAGCAGCGGCCCCGAGAGGATGTCGCCCAGATTCACGGTAAGATCGACGCCACGGCGCTCGACGTCGGCGAGCACCGCATCGAGCGCGAACAGGTTCCCGTGGATGTCGGAAAGGGCGGCAATTCTCATTCGCGGCGCTAGTTTACGTCATGCTAAGTATTTTCCCCCATCCTTCGCGCAAACTCCGCATGGCGCCGGCAGCGCCACCTGACCTGTAATGTCCACAGGCAGGAATGGATGCTTCAATGTCAGTTTGGGTCAGGATCGCATTCGTTTGTACCATGCTGCCCTATGCTGCATGGGGCGGGGAACCGCACCCGGCGGTGGCCGGCTCGGGTGAGGAGCTGTTCCAGGAGTTCTGCGCCACCTGCCATGGGCGGGGCGCACATGGCGATGGACCGATGGCCACGAGCTTGAGGCGGCGAGTGCCCGACCTCACCTTGCTGGCCGCACGAGAAGGCGGTGTGTTCCCGGATGAGCTCGTGCATCAGATGATCGACGGAAGGAGGATGCCTCGGGCCCACGGCACGTCCGATATGCCGGTATGGGGCTGGGAGTTCTACCGCTTCGAGGGCGAGGATGCGACCCGCCGCCACCGTGTCGCGGAGCTGATCGATCAGCTGGTCGCGTATCTGCGGTCCATTCAACGCGCGCCGGCGCGAACGAGTTAACGCAAGGAGACTGTCCATGTACACGAAGATACTGGTTCCCGTCGACGGCAGCGCGACGAGCTTGCTCGGGCTTCAGGAGGCGATTCAACTCGCCAAGGATCAAAAGGCTGCGCTGCGGCTATTGCACGTGGTACACGATTTCCTGGTTGCCGGCGGCCATGGTGCCGCGGCTTATACGAGCCAGCTGCGCCAGGATCTCCGGGCGCGCGGCGAGAAAGCTCTCGAGGACGCGGTCGCGATCGTACGCAAGCAAGGACTCGAGGTCGAGACGAAGATGGTCGAGACCCCGGGAGGTTCGGTCGGCGAGATGATCGTCGAGCAGGCCAAGGCATGGCCCGCGGATCTGCTCGTGCTCGGCACGCACGGCCGTCGGGGCATTCGGCGCCTGGTCATGGGAAGCGACGCCGAATACGTGGTGCGCATGACGCCAGTCCCCGTGTTGCTGGTGCGCTCGCCCGAAGGCTCGGACTGAGCGCCGAGCCGATCGCGGACGCAGCACCAGGCGCCGCGTAGGCTCAGTCCAACAGCGGATGCCCCTTGGGCAATTGATGCGCATACCACGCGGCAAGCCGGTGTCGGACCGTCTTGTCGCCGACCTGTTCCTCCGGCATGGGCGCGATGACCTTATCGTGAACCAGCAGGCGGTAGACGTATAGCGCCTTGTCGCTTGCCGAATCCGTGGCCTCGAACTCGACCGCCTTGCGCCCCTCCGCATAAGCCACGCCGGCGGCCAAAGCCGCTTTGAACAATTCCGCTTCGTGCCTGAATTTCTTCATGCGTCGTTCTCCGATGCTCAAACGGCCGCAACGTAACGACCGTCCCTGTAACACCATTCCCTCGATTACCTGCTGGGTTCATCGGAATAGACGGCGCTTCCATCCAGGTAGGTCGCGATGACGTGCGTCTCATGAATCTGCTCAACCGGCGTGTGGAAAGGGTCACGGTCGATGATGATGAAATCGGCTCGCTTACCGACACTGAGTGTACCGACTTCGCCCTCTCGGTACATTTGATAGGCTGCCCCGGACGTGCGCGCGCGCAGCAGATCGGTGAGAGTCAGAGTGTAATTGGGAAGCATCGCTTGGCGATTGGAGCCTCCTGGATCCTTCGAGGTAATGCCCGCTTCCATGGCTCTCCATGGATTCTCCTCCGTGTAGAACCAATCGCTGCCCGCTGCAATCCGAGCGCCCGCGTCGCGCAAATCTCGATAGGGCGTCGTTCGCCCGCCGAGCCATGGGCCGATCGCTCCCGCCGCGGTACTTCTGGCATAGTCGTATCCCGGCGGGCCACCGAAGGCCGATGGTGCCAACCAGTCCTCTTGAATGTTTGCAATGACGTTCATGGCCTTGAAACGCGGCATGTCGGCCGTCGACACCCAGTTCAGATGCGTGAGGGTATGGCGCCGCTCCGTCTCGGGTGACGCTTGACGGGCTACCGCGATCGCATCGAGCACCTGCCGGACGGCTCCATCTCCAATGACATGAACAAATACGCTCAGTTGCGCCTGTTCTGCGAGCCTGACCAGCTCCGTCATCTGCTCCTGTGTGTAGTAGCCGGGAGTCGAGGTTTCGGGAGGTCCGTCGTGATTCAGGAAGCTGGCCAGGCCCACCTCTGGATTCCCATCCGCAAAGACCTTGACGAAATCGAGTCGCACGCGACGGGACTGCCAGCGGGAACGATTTTCCGCGATGTGCGCAATTTGGGTCCGATAGTTGCTGGGGGAGACGGGCGCGGCCAGCTCAACCCGCATGTTGAGCTGACCCTTCAGATCGAGCTCGTGGTAAGCATTGGCCATGTCGTCATCGACGAGCGCATCGACCATCGAGGTGATGCCGAGGCTGTTGAGATGCGCGACTGCCCCCTTGAGCAGTTCTTGATTCGAAAGGGCATAGGGCGAGTGATACTGGATCACCTCGGCGATTGGATGATAAGCGGCATCGAGCAATTCCCCCGTGGCTTCGCCCGTAGCCGGGTCGCGTACGATCTCGCCGCCCTGCGGTGAAGGCGTGCCTTTGGTAATTCCAAACTCCCGCAAGACCTTTGAATTCACCCAAGCGCTGTGCATGTCCTTGGCGAGGATCGCCAGTTTTCGATCGGCGACCAGCGCATCGAGTTGAGCCAGTGTGACCTTGTCGTAGCCGGCATTGTCGAGGTCATACCATCCATAGCCCACGACCCAATCACCCGCCGGCGCAATCCGCGCGCAATGTCGAGCCTTCGCGAACCCCTCCTCCACGGTGAACGCGCGCACATCGCAGAGCCTGCGCAGGAGAAACTCGCCCGCCGCCGGATGCACATGAGCATCCGCGAGCCCCGGAAGGATCACCTTGCCGTGCACATCGATGACTCGCGACTTTCCACTCTTGTATCGCAGGGCCTCGTCTGCATCCCCTGTGTAGAGGATCTTGCCCGCCGATATGACCATCGCTTCGACCGGTCTCGGATCCGCTTCCATCGTATAGATCGCGCCACCAACGAGAATAAGATCGCCCGACGGGCGCGCGGGTGACACCGGTTCGACGGCGAGGCTTGGAGAAGCCGTGGAAAGAACCACAATCGAGGCAGCCGCAACCAGCATGCGGCGCGGTCTCAGTTCTGAAGTCATTGTGTGCAGGCTGCTCGCATTCAGCTCTTCGGGATTACTTGCCACGCAGTGCCAGTGTCCGGGCTCAAAGAAACCGGTAGTCCAAATTTAGACTACCCGATTTTGCGTGGCAGTGCCGTTATTAGATCCACTACCCCGCCAACTGACGACGTCTCCCAGGCTATCGCAAGCGGCGCCTCGCGATTGCGCCGAGTTGTTGATTGAAGTCTGGCATGACGGTGATGGTTCATTCCTCCCTGGGACGGATCGGCTGGACCGTCGGCGGACCAGTTACGGTGATACGCGCTCTGCTTGACGCGCTTGGGACTGCCGGAACACTGGTGATGCCCGCTGAATCGCCGCAGATCTCCGATCCGAGCACGTGGAATGACCCGCGCGTGAGCCCTGAGTGGTATGAAGCGATACGGCACAACCTGCCTGTGTTTGACCCGCGAACCACGCCAACATCGATGGGCGCAATTCCCGAGGCGTTTCGGACCTATCCCGGAACACAGCGGAGCAACCATCCGCTCGGCTCCGTTTGCGCAAATGGGCGGCTGGCGCAAGACATTACGAAGCATCATGCGCTTGAATTTTGTGAGGGACAGGGGACGCCCCTGGAAAGTCTTTATGAGCTGGGCGCCTACACCTTGCTTTTGGGTGTGGGGTTCAACCGATGCTCATCCTTACACTACGCGGAGTCTTTGGTGCCCAACCGGAGAACGACTACCAGCCGATTCCCGATCATCCAGAACGGTCAACGTGTTTGGGTGGAGAAGCCCGACATGGCGTTTGACAATGGCGTCCATTTCCCCCTGGTCGGCGCGCAATTCAGCGAAGCTCGCGCACCCCGCACAGGGCGCGTCGGCGACGCAGATGGCTCGCTCTTCGCCACACGCGAACTGGTCGATTTTGCGAAGTCGTATTTCTTGCGCACACTCGCGCCACGCTGATGGCTTGCCCCCGACGGGTGGCCGTTTCGTGTGGACGCGTGGACACGTACACGTGTCCACTTGTATAGGTCTTGAGCTCTGGTAGCGTATACACCAGTTACGGCTACCGCGCTGCCGCAACCGTGGCGTGGTGCGTGTCATCGCCGCCCACACAGCACCACCCGCTCCGGGCGATGCCAACAAGAGAGAGAGAAAGAGAGAGAGAGAGAGGACGAGCAATGCGCCTCGCGAACTTTATCTTGAGCGACATGGAGCGGTTGCTTCAAAGGTGGGAGTCGTTCGCTGCCACGCTTCTACCAGCCGCGGAATCCATGGGGTCTCTGGAACTCCGAGACCACGCGCAGCAGATTCTCGAAGCGATCGCCGCGGACCTGTTGACGTACCAGTCCCCGGAAGATCAGGCGGCTAAGTCCATGGGGCTCGCGCCCGCCCCGTTCCCTGCACGGGAAACGGCTGCCCAAACCCACGCGATGATGCGGTCGAAAAGCGGGTACAACATCAAACAGCTGTTCGCGGAGTATCGAGCGCTGCGCGCCAGCGTCATTCTCCTGTGGACGGACGCATGCCTCCCCGCCGTACCACATCCCCCGGATATCATTCGATTCAACGAAGCGATCGATCAAGCCGTGGCCGAATCGGTAGAGCATTTCGGCGCGCAGGTGGATCAGGCGCGAAACCTCCTGCTGGGTGTGCTCGGCCACGACATGCGCAACCCCTTGCAAACGGTGCGCATGGTTGCCACGTACTTGAGCCAGCTGAATGCGAGCCCTGAGGTCTCCGTTGCCGCGGGACGACTCATTCGCAGCGGAACTCAGTTGCAAGCGCTGGTCGATGACCTGGTTGACTTCAACCGCACGAATCTGGGCCTTGGGATTCACATCGCCCCATCCCCGGTGGACCTCGGCGCGGTCTGCACCGAGGAGTTGGAGCAGCTAGGCATTGCACATCAAGGCAGCTCCCTACGATTGCGTGCCGAAGGCGACTGCCGATGTGCCTGCGATGGAAGGCGAATGCGGCAGTTGATTGGCAATCTCGTCACCAACGCGATTCACCATGGTGCGCCGGACCAACCGGTGCGCGTCTCGGTGGTAGGCGAGAAGACGGATCTCCGCATCGAGGTCAGCAATAGTGGCCCGGCCATCGATCGCAAGACTCTGCGGCAGCTTTTTGAGCCTCTAACGCGCGGCGAGCGTCACGGTCTACATGCCGGCATGGGTCTTGGCCTGTATATTGTCCGCGAGATTGCCAAAGGTCATGGAGGCGAGGTGCAAGCTCGATCCGACGAACGCGAGACGGTCTTTACCGTGCGGATTCCGCGCGAGCCTCCTCGCGCGGTGGAGGTGCACACGTGAACACGATGACATGAGATACGGCGCGAAAGGTGCGGCCAGCGCTCATTCTTCATCAATACCCATCCAAAATCATGTAGCTGCGCCTCCAGCGCAGCCTTTTGATCCTTGAGCTCTCTGGGGCAGACGCCCCGCGTCTTGAAAAGGTTTTGGGCCCGCTCGGACTCGAACCGAGGACCAAGGGATTCACTCTAGCCCCGCCGTTTCCGGTGGGAGTGGACTATCTCTTCACCCCGGAGGGGTGCGGGACGCTCGTGCCTGTCATTAAGCGCGCTGCAGCGCTCAGGTAGTCTCTGCACCGTCCGGCGGTGTACCGCCGGCTTGGCTCAGGATTGCCAGCGGCCTCACGACATCGAGACCGTTGAGGTTTCCCTGAATTCATCCCGTCCACTTCATGTCTTGCGGCACGAAGGCACCATTTACTGATGAGTCCCCTGCTCTAACCAACTGAGCTACAGGCCCGACGCGAGGATTCTATCACGGTATCTTAGCGTTCCATGCCGCACCCGAATTTTCCGGCTTTGCCCATCACGGAAGTCCTCGAGCCACTGTCGGCAGCACTCGCCGCCCGGTCGCGCGTCCTGCTCTGCGCTCCACCGGGCGCGGGCAAGAGCACCTTGGTACCGCTGTCGCTGCTCGAGAGCGCATGGCTCGGGGCCGGCAAGATCCTCATGCTCGAGCCGCGCCGCCTGGCCGCGCGCGCGCTCGCCGCCCGCATGGCGCAGCTCCTCGGTGAGCCGCTTGGCTCGACCGTCGGCGTTCGCACCCGTCTCGAGACGCGGGTTGGCCGCAACACGCGCATCGAGGTGGTCACCGAGGGAATCTTGACGCGCATGCTGCAAGCAGATCCCGAGCTCTCCGGAATCGCTTGCGTGATATTCGACGAGTTTCACGAACGCAGCCTCAACGCGGACCTCGGCCTCGCCCTGAGCCTCGAATGCCAGGACGCCCTGCGCGAAGACCTCCGGGTCTTGGTGATGTCGGCGACGCTCGATGTCGCGCCGCTCGCGCGGCTGCTCGATGACGCCACCGTCGTGAGCGCACAGGGTCGCAGCTTCGATGTGTCGGTCCAGCATGTGGCGAGACGCGCGGAGATCCCGCTCGAGCTGCAGACCGCCCAGGTCGTGCGCCAGGCGCTCGGTGAGCACGAGGGCGACGTTCTGTGCTTCCTGCCCGGGGCCGGCGAGATCCGCCGCGTCGAGCGTGTGCTGGCCGAATCGCCGGGGGCGGGCTCGGGGGGAGCGCGCGTACGCGTGCTGCCGCTCTACGGAGATCTTTCGATGGATCAGCAAGACGCCGCGCTGCGGCCCGCAGCTCGCGGCGAGCGCAAGGTCGTGCTTGCGACCAGCATAGCCGAGACCAGTCTGACGATCGAAGGGGTCGCCATCGTGGTCGATGCCGGACTGCGCCGGTACTCGGAATTCGATCCCGTTACCGGCATGAGCCGCCTGACGACCGGCAAAGTTTCGCAGGCCTCGGCCGAGCAGCGGCGCGGCCGAGCCGGCCGGCTCGCGCCGGGCGTGTGCTACCGGCTTTGGTCCGAAGGATCTCACGCCTCGCTCGCGTCGCATACGCCTCCTGAGATCGCCAGCGCGGATCTTGCACCGCTCGCCCTCGAGCTCGCCTGCTGGGGCGCCGCGGATGCCGCCCGCTTGCGCTGGCTCGACCCGCCGCCACCGGCGCCGCTGGCTCAGGCGCGCGCGCTTTTGCTCGAGCTCGAGGCCGTCGATCCCAGCGGGCGCGTGACGGCGCACGGGCGTGCCCTCGCCTCCATGGGTACGCATCCGCGGCTGGCACACATGTTGATCAAAGGTCGTGACTTGAAGGCGGCGCGGCTCGCGTGCGACCTCGCCGCGATCCTGGGCGAGCGGGACGTGTTGCGCGCGCCCCCGGGAGCGCGCGATGCCGACCTGAGAGTGCGAGTCGCGGCGCTGCGCGGGGAGGGAGCGCTGCCGCCCGGAATGAGCATCGATTCTCGATCGCTCCACCACGCATCGCGCAATGCCGAGCTCTTCCGCCGCGAGCTCGGCACGACCGCGCGCGATGAGATCGACGCGCATGAAGGCACGGGGCTTCTGGCCGCACTCGCCTATCCCGACCGCATCGCCCGCGCGCGCGACGCTTCGGGCCGCTATTTGCTCGCGAACGGGCGCGGCGCACGATTCGGCGAACCGCAGGCCCTCGCCAAGTCGCAGCTCATCGTGGCGGCGGAGCTCGACGGCGCAGAGCGCGAAGCGCGCATTTTTCTCGCCGCTCCCCTGAGCGCGCGTGACCTCGAGCGGCATTTCGGCGCGCATATCGCCGAGCATGCAGAAATCGGCTGGGATGATCGGCAGGAAGCGGTGCGCGCGTGCCGCGAGCGGCGGCTCGGCGCCATCGTGCTCGACTCCTCCGACCTCGGCAACCCGGATCCTGCGCTGGTCGAGCGCGCGGCACTCGTCGGGCTGCGCCGCCTCGGCGTCTCCGCGCTCCCCTGGTCGGACTCGCTGCGTCAGTGGCAAGCGCGAGTGCGCCTCATGCGACTGAAGCAGGTGCCGGCCCCGGAGCCATGGCCGGATCTCGACGATGCGGCCCTGATGGCGACGCTGGCGGAGTGGGCACCACCTTGGATCGGAGGACTCACCCGCCGCGAGCATTTCGCGAGGCTCGACCTCGGCGGCGCGCTGCGCTCGCGCCTATCCTACGCGCAGGCCGCGATCCTCGAGCGCGAGGCGCCGACGCACTTCGTGGTGCCGAGCGGATCGCGCATCCCGATCGACTATTGCGACGGCGAGGTCCCGGCCCTGTCGGTGCGCCTGCAAGAGGTGTTCGGACTCGCGCAGACGCCCTCAGTCGCGGCCGGCCGGGTACCGCTGCTGTTGAAGCTGCTCTCGCCGGCCGGGCGTCCGGTGCAGATCACCAGCGACCTCGTGAGCTTCTGGAAGCGCGGCTATCACGAGGTGAAAAAAGACCTCAAGGGCCGCTATCCCAAGCACTACTGGCCCGATGATCCTTTCACGGCTCAGCCCACACGCCGGGTGCGCCCGCGATAGCCGGGCCGCGCGCTCCGGCATCGGCCCGGCCCCGGCCCCGGCCCTCGGGCTGACTCACTCGCACCCGTGAACGCAGCGGTCGCGCTCGATCTGCAAGGTGGCGTGGTCGATGCGAAAGCGCTGCTTGAGCATCGGGGCCAGCGAGCCGAGCAAGGATTCCTCCGCTTCGCGATCGGGAACCACGAGATGCGCGGTCAGCGCGACACTGGTGGTCGAGAGCGCCCAGATGTGCAGGTCATGCACGTCGGTCACGCCGCGCTGGCCTGCGAGGTACGACAGGATGGCGCTCGAGTTGACACCCGCCGGCACGCCGTCGAGCGACAGATGCACCGAGTCGCGCAGCAGCCCCCAGGTGCTCATCAGAATCACCGCGACGATCACCAGGCTCACCGCCGGATCGAGCCAGCTCCAGCCGGTGAACACGATCACCGTACCCGAGATGAGCACCCCCGCGGAGACCGCCGCGTCTCCCACCATGTGAATGAAAGCGCTGCGGCGGTTCAGGTCGCCGTGGCTGCCCGCGTGCAGGAGCGAGGCGCTCACCCCGTTGAGAACGATACCCACCGCCGCGACGCCCATCACGGTGCGGGCCGCGACGGTCGGCGGCGCGGCAATGCGCCCGATCGCCTCCCAGGCAATCGCACCGCACGCGACCAGGAGCAGCACGGCATTCGTGAGCGCCGCGAGCACCGAAGAGCGTCCGAGCCCGTAGGTGAATCGCCCCCCCGGCGGACGGCGCGAGAGGTACATGGCGGTCCAGGCGCACACCAGCCCGAGCACGTCCCCGAGGTTATGCCCCGCGTCGGCGATCAAGGCGACCGAATTCGATAGAAAACCGAAGCAACCTTCGATGACGACGAACGAGAGATTGAGGAGCACCGCAATCGCCATGCGCACGCTGACGCTGTCTGCAGAGGCGTGGCCATGCGCGTGCCCATGGCTGCCGCGATGATGCTCATGCTCATGCTCGTGGTCATCCTCGTGCTCGTGCGCCTGACCCGGCGCCTGTGCTCGTCGATTCTCAGGCTGTTGTGCCATCCGCATCAGTATCCTTGAGCTCGTCGAAACTCTGCAAACGCCAAAGCATGGGAAACAAGATGCCGCCCCAGAGCCCCGCCACCAGCAATGTTACTACTCCCCCAACCACGATAGCCGGTACCAGTCCGAACCATGCGGCAGTGCTCCCGGATTCGAATTCTCCCAGCTCGTTCGAGGCCCCGATCCCGATCGAATTGACCGCGCTCACACGTCCGCGGATCTCGTCGGGGGTTGAGAGTTGCACCAGCAGCCCGCGAATGTACACGCTTACCATATCGCCGCTGCCCATCAGCGCCAGGGCGATCGTGGCCGTCCAGTAGCTGCGCGTCAGGCCGAATACCACGGTCGCCACGCCGAATAGGGCGACGCCGCCGAACATGTAAACCCCGACCCGGCGGGTCACCGGCTTCACTGCCAGCCAGAGCGCCGTCACGATGGCTCCCAGGCCGGGAGCCGCCCGCAGGTAGCCGAACACCTCCGGCCCGGCATGCAGCACGTCCTTCGTGAAAGCCGGCAGCAACGCTGTTGCACCGCCGAACAATACCGCAAACAGGTCGAGTGAAATGGCACCCAGTACCGGTTTCTTGCGCCACGTGAAGCGCAGGCCATCGAGAAGACTCCCCTCGGGCGCCCGGGGACGCTGGCCGGGCGCGGCGCGCCGTTTCACCGACAGCACCATGACCAGAGCGCCGAGCAGCAGCGTCGCGGCCACGCCGTAGACGCACACGGCCCCGCGATAAGCCCCGTGCGAGGACTCGCCCAGCGCATACAGCAGGCCGCCGGCGCTCGGACCGGCGATGCTCGCGATCTGGAAGGTCGAGGAATTGATGGCAACCGCGTTGCCGAGCACGCCGATCGGCACGATATTCGGCAGGAACGACTGGGACGCCGGCAACAGGAACGCGCGGCCGATGCCGAACAATGCCAGCACCGCGAATATCGGCGCCACGCTCGCCACGGCGCGCAACGCGAAGACCAGCAGCAGCAGCGAGCAGATCGAGAACGCGAGCATGCACAGGCCGATGATCAGGCGGCGGTCGTATAGATCGGCCGCATGGCCCGCGAACAAGGACAGGCACAGGAACGGCAGGAACTGCGACAGCCCGATGAGGCCGAGGTCGAGCACGCGACCGCTGAGGTGGTACACCTGCCATCCGACCGCGATGATGATCATCTGCGCGGCGAGCGAGGTGCAGAAACGGGCGCCGAGAAACAGCGTGAAATCGCGCTGTCTGAAGATCGCCAGACCGCCCGCGACCGGCGCCGAGCTCAACTGCGCGCGCGCTCCGCCGTATCCGGCCGGCTCACAATCCGAGCGCGCTCAAACCGGGGTGATCCTCGGGTCGCGGGCCGAGCGGCCAACGGTATTTGCGCTCACCCTCGACGATCGGCAGATCGTTGATGCTGGCGAAGCGCATGCGCATGAGCCCGTGCTCGTCGAATTCCCAGTTCTCGTTCCCGTAGCTCCTGAACCAGTGACCGCTGTCATCGTGCCATTCGTAGGCGAAGCGGACCGCGATGCGATTGCCCGTGAATGCCCACAGCTCCTTGACCAGCCGGTAGTCGAGCTCGCGGTTCCACTTGCGCACCAGGAAAGCCTGGATGGCCTCGCGGCCGCTGAAGAACTCCGCGCGGTTGCGCCAGCGGCTGTCGGTGGTGTAGGCAAGCGCGACCCGTTCCGGATCGCGGGTATTCCAGGCATTTTCCGCCATGCGCACTTTCTGCGCGGCGGTATCGGCATTGAACGGCGGAAGCGGCGGTCGATCCATGGCGAGGCATCTCCTGGCGGTGGGTCGCAAAGTCCGGTAGTCCCTCAATTGTACCTCGACCGGAGGATCGGACCCCCGCCTCAGCCGGCAAGGTGGCGCGCCTTCCACTCGTTGCGGATGTTCCGCGAGGTCGCTCCGCGCCCATCCGGCCGCCAGCCGGGCGGACCGAGCATCACGCCCGCCGCCTCGCGCCAGGAGCGCGCGGCGATGAGGTCGCGGGCGATCGCCGCCCATTCGTGGAATGCGATGCGCAGCGGGTTGTAGGTGTCGATGTTCTTGACGATGCCGTAGCGCGGCGGCTCCGATTCCTGTTCGGCGACGAAGGTGCCGAACAGGCGGTCCCACAGCATGAGGACTCCGGCGTAGTTGCGATCGAGGTAGCGCGGGTTCGAGGCGTGGTGCACGCGATGGTGCGATGGCGTGTTGAACAGGTACTCGAACCAGCGCGGCATGCGCTTGACCGACTCGGTGTGGATCCAGAACTGGTAGAACAGATTGAAGCCCTGCTGCGCGAGGATCATCGCCGGCGGAAACCCGAGCAGGGCGAGCGGAATCCACGGCGTCCAGGTTCCGACGATGACGCTGGTCCACGACTGGCGCAGCGCCGTCGACAGATTGTATTGCTGTGAGGAGTGATGGTTCACGTGCGCCGCCCACCAGAAGCGGCACTCATGGCTGATGCGATGAAACCAGTAATACGTGAAATCGTCGAGAAAGAAGATCGCCACCCAGGCCCATGGCGAGGTCGGAGATATCTCGAATAGCCGCACCTTGTAGGCGGCCGAGAGCCCGGCGTACACGGCGCCCGCCATGCCGAGATTCATGAGAATGTTGCCGGCCTGCATCGCGAGCGAGGCGAAGGTATCCTTCGCGGCGTAGCGCGCTCTCACGATCGCCAGATTCGCGAGCGCGGCCTCGATGGCGATCATGAGCAAGGATATGGCGAGAAAGATGTCCGGTAATTCGAGCTTCCGGTGCATGCCGGCATCGTAAGTTAACGATCGAGGTCTGTCTAACGGGGCCCGCGCCGCACGCCGGGGCTAGGCCGGAAGGTGGCGCTCGATGAGCTCGGCCATCCGGTCGACGGCGAGGTGGAACAGGTCGACCGAAAGATCCGGCAGATCGACAAAGGTATCGTCCGGCCTCAGCAGCGGCTTGACCCGCCGCGTCTGCTCGATGATGTCGTCGTGCGGCGCGAACACGGTGAGCGGCACGCGCAGGCTGCGCAGCTTCCGTTCCAACGGATAGCCGCTCGCCGCGCGCAGGGCGGCACCCGGATTGGCGGCGAGCAGGTGCTCGACCAAGCGGCGCTGAGCATCGGCGAGATCGTACGGCGGCTGGCGGAACGCGAAGCATCCGCGCCACGCGCCCAGCACGTGCCCGCCCTCGACGACCGGCTTGAGCGGTTGCTCGCTGTACTTCTCCATGTGGCGCTGCTGCTCCTCGCCGCTGAACAGCGGCATGCCGACGGCGATGACGCGGCGCACCTGTTGCGGAAGATGATGCGCGATCTCGATCGCCTCGACGGCGCCCACGTGCACGCCGAGCAGATCGAACTGCGCGCCGATGGCGGCGCTCGCCAGCGCATCGGCGGTGCCTTGTGCGTACTGCTCGAGCGAGAGAGCCCAGGGAGGCGCGTCCGAGAAACCATACCCCAGCCGATCGGGCGCGTGCGCCGGCCGCGGCAGCCGTTCCTGCAAGCGCTCCCACATCTCGCCGCTGCGCGGCGAGGGATGCAACAGGACCAGCGGCACGCCCTTGCCCTCGCTGGAGCGCATGTGAACGTGCCCGAACCGGGTGTTGAACAGCCGCCGTGTGACAGCCATCAGTGCGCTTCCAGGAACTCCTCGATCAGCGGAGCGATCGCCGCGGCCTTCTCGATGTGCAGCATGTGGCCCGCCTCCTCGACGTGCACCAACTCGATCTCCGGCACGAGCGCGCGGAACGCCGCATCGGTGCCGTCGGCGCCGAGTTTCGACAAAAAATCACTCTGCTCGCCGAGCAGCATGAGCACCGGAGCTTCGATCGCACGCCAGCAGGCCTCGGCTTCCTCGCGACGATACAGCGCCGGGTTCACCCAGCGGTGGCGCGAGTCGCCGAGCAGATGCACGCGCCCGTCCGCGGCGGCCCTGCCCCAAGCGCGGGCCACGAAGCCGGCTTGTGCCGCACCGAAGCGCGGGTAGCGATGGCGAATGACGGTCGCGAGCTGCTCGAACGAGTCGTAATCCTTGAGCGGCGGTAGGGACTTCACTTGGTCGAGCCATTGGCCCAGTCTTCTCGGCGCCTGCTCGGGAGTGGTGCGCGGCAGCCCGAAACCCTCGAGATTGACGACGCAGCGGACGCGCGCAGGACGGATGCCCGCGTACAGCATCGCGACATTTGCGCCCATGCTGTGCCCGACCAAACGCGCGGGCTCCTCGCCCACCAGGAGGTCGAGCAGCGCATCGAGGTCCGCCAGGTAGTCCTGAAACCAGTAGCCGTTCTGCGACCAGGCGCTGCGGCCGAATCCGCGCCAATCCGCGGCCGCGAGCGGCCGATCGCGCGCGAACGCGTCCACCAGGAACTGGAACGTGTCGCCCGTGTCCTGATAGCCGTGCAGCAGAATCACTGGCGGCTCATCGCTGCGCGCCGGTCCCCAGCGGCGCAGATGCATGTCGAGCCCGCGAATCCGCACGCTCTCGTGCCGCGCCGCGCGCAGCACCGGGTAGTCGGTCACGGTCGCGGTCAGCGCAAGCTCGCGTCGATCATGCGCCGACGAGGGCACCGATCGAGACGCCGAATGCCGCAGACAGGTACGCTTGCGCTTGAGGCGGCTTGTTGTTGTTGTTGGGAGTCACCCCGCCCGGCGAGCCTTTGTTTCCGGGCGTCCCGGAGCGCGCACCTCCCGTGCGGGAACTCGAGCCGCCCGCGCCGGGGCCCGTGCCCGAGCCGCCGCCCTGGCCCGGTTTTCGCGGCTTGTCGGGATCTTTTCCGTTCGGCATGGAACCTCCTCGTTGTTAACCTTCGGGCGCGGGCGCATGCTGCCCGCATGACGGGTAGACGTATCGGCCCTTACCGCGTGCTGCGCACCCTGGGTGAAGGCGGCATGGGTGAAGTCTACCTCGCGGAGCGTGCCGATGCCGAGTTCGAGCAGAAGGTCGCCATCAAGGTGGTGCACGGCGGTTCTTTCGCGCGCAACGTCCAGTCGCGCCTCAAGATCGAGCGCCAGATCCTCGCGCAGCTCGACCATCCGAACATTGCGCATCTGCTCGACGGCGGTACCTTGCCGGACGACACCTCCTACATCGTCATGGAATACGTGGATGGCGTGCCGATCGACGCCTATTGCGATGCGCACCGTCTGGATGTCGCCGCCCGGCTGAGGTTGCTGCAAACCGTGTGCGCCGCCGTGCACTACGCACATCAAAACCTCATCGTGCACCGCGATCTCAAGCCTTCCAACATCCTGGTGACCCGGAGCGGCGTTCCCAAGCTGCTCGACTTCGGCATTGCCAAGCTCCTGGATCATCGGCAGGCCGGTCACCATACGCTCGCGGTCACGCACGCGGACTACAGGATCATGACCCCGGATCACGCGAGTCCCGAGCAGGTCCTCGGGCAGCCGATCACCACGGCGAGCGATGTCTACGTGCTGGGCGTGCTGCTCTACAAGCTGCTGGCCGGCATCGGCCCCTTCGTCATTCCCTCGATGCGCTTGACCGACATCGAGCGTGCCATTTGCGAGAAGACGCCGCCGCTGCCGAGCCAGGCGATCGGCGGCGAGCAGTCGACGCCGGCGCACGAGGTCGCGCAGGCCCGCGGCACCACGCCGGTGCGCCTGCGGCGTACCCTGCAGGGAGACCTCGACAACATCGTGTGCATGGCCATGCGCAAGGAGCCTGAGCGGCGCTACGGCTCGGCCCAGCAGCTGGCCGGCGACATCCAGCGCTATCTGGACGGCAAACCCGTGCTTGCGCGCAGCGATACGCTCTCCTATCGGTCCGCCAAGTTCATGAGGCGGCACTGGCTGCCGCTCGCGGCAGGCGCGAGCGTGTTCGCCCTCATCCTGGCTTTCACGGTGACGACCTACGTGCAGTCCCTGCGCATCGCCGCGGAACGCGACCGCGTGGCCGAGCAGCGCGAAGTGGCGGAACGTGAGCGGGCGCGCGCGGAAGAGGTATCGAACTTCCTCGTGAACCTGTTCAAGCTGTCCGATCCCGAGGCCAACCGCGGCAACCAGATCACCGCGCGCGAGCTCTTGGATTCGAGCACGCGTCGGCTGCGCGAGGCGCTCACCGATCAACCGCAGACCAAGGCGGCGCTGCTCGCGACCGTGGGCGCGGTCTATGACAGCCTCGGCCAGTACCAGGTGGCGGTCCCGATCCTCAACGACTCGCTCGCCCTGCAGCAGGGCGCACACGACAAGGGCCGGGTCGACACGCTGCTCGAGCTCGGGCGCGCGCAGTATCTGCTCGGCGACCTCAAGGGAGCGGAGGCGCCCCTGCAGGAGGCGCTGCATCTTTCGCAGACCGAGCTCGGGGCGAGCAGCGTCGAATCCGGGCGCGCGCTCTGGGCGCTCGGACTCTTGCGCAACCAGCAGGACCGGTTCGCCGCCGCCGAGGATCTCTACCGGCGCAGCCTGGATATTCTCGAGACGGCGCAGGCTCCCGCGACCGACGTCTCCCAGGTGCTCGACGACCTGGCGACGGTGTATGAGCGCGAGCAGCGCTGGGCGCTCGCCAAGCAGACCTACGAGCGCGCGCTCACCATCGATCGCGCCATCCTGGGCAATGAGCATCCGCGCGTCGCTTCACATCTGCACAACCTGGCGATCGTGGCGCAGTACATGGGTGACCTGAAGCGCGCCGAAAGCCTGTACCGCGAGGCCATCGCAAGCGAGGAACGGGCCTTCGGCGGCGAGCACCCGGAGACCGCGGCGGCGCGCGGCAACTACGGACTGCTGCTCGAGCGCGAAGGACGCCTGGCCGAGGCGGAGCCCATGCTGCGTGAGGCGCTCGAGGTGGCGCTCAAGGTATGGGGCGCCGACAACTTCAATGTCGGCTATGCGCGCGTCAGTCTCGCGATGGCGCTGCAGGATGAGGGCGTGCTGCGCGAGGCGGAGGCCGAGTTCCGCCAGGCGCTCGCGATCTACGACAAGTCGCTGCCCGCCAATCACCAGTACCGCGCCGCGGCGCTCATGTACCTGGCGCGGCTGCTGGTGGATCGCGGCAAGCCCGAGGAAGCGTTGACGCTGAGCGAGCAGGCGCTGGCGATCTGGACCGCCACCGCTCCGAAGTCGAGCGCCTCCACCGCGCAAGCGCACGCGATCCACGCCTATGCGCTCGCCCATCTCGGCCGGACGCGCGCCGCCGCGGATGAGCTCGCGGCCGCGGTGCCCGTGTTGCTGGCGGCGCGCGGCGCGGACGACCCGGTGGTGCGCCGCACGCAGACCTGGTGGAACAGCGTGCGGCCTGCGCCCAAGACGGCGAGCGCCAACTAGCGCTGGCAGCAGGGCGCGAGGACGAAGCTAGGTGCCGAGGAACAGCCGATACGCGGGGTTCTCGGTCTCTTCCGAATAGGCGTACTGCAGCTCGTTCAAATGCAACACGAAATCGGTGAGCGTCGCGGACGGCACCTGGATGCCGGCGAGCACGCGCCCGTAGTCGGAGCCGTGGTTGCGGTAGTGAAAGAGGCTGATGTTCCAGGCGGGTCCCACCGCTTTCAGGAACTTGAGCAGTGCGCCCGGTCGCTCCGGAAATTCGAACCGGTACAGGCGCTCGTCCTCGAGCTGGCGCGGCCGCCCGCCCACCATGTAGCGCACGTGGAGCTTCGCGGTCTCATCGTCCGTCATGTCGTGCACGGCGAAGCCCGCCTCAGCCAGCATCTTGATCAGCGCTGAGCGCTCGGAGCGGCCCTGGGTGAGCGAGAGCCCGACGAACAGCTGTGCCCGCTTGGTGTCCTGGTAGCGGTAGTTGAATTCCGTGATGCTGTGTCCCTCGAGCAGCTCGCAGAAGCGCAGAAACGAGCCGCGCGCCTCCGGGATCTCGACCGCGAGGAGCGCTTCGCGCTGCGCGCCGAGGTCGCCGCGCTCGGCGACGTAGCGCAGCCGGTCGAAATTCATGTTGGCGCCGGAGTTGATGGCCACCAGCGCGCGCTTGGTACAGGCCTCGCGCGCCACGTACTTCTTGATCCCGGCGACCGCCAGCGCGCCGGCCGGCTCGAGGATCGCGCGGGTGTCCTCGAAGATGTCCTGGATGGCCGCGCAGATTTGATCGGTCGACACCAGGATGACCTCGTCCACGTGCGCCCGCGCGAGCCTGAAGGTTTCCTCGCCGATGCGACGCACCGCGACCCCGTCCGCGAAGATGCCGACCCGCTCGAGCGTCACGCGCTTGCCGGCGCGCAGCGATTCGTACATGCCTGCGGCATCCTCGGGCTCGACGCCGACGATCTTGATGCGCGGATACAAGGACTTGGCATAGGCCGCGATGCCGGCGATGAGCCCGCCTCCGCCGACCGGGACGAAGATCGCCTCGATGTCGTCACCGTGCCACTGCCGCAGGATCTCCATGGCGATCGTGCCCTGCCCGGCGATCACGTCCGGATCGTCGAAGGGGTGCACGAACACCAGGTTGCGCTCGCGTGCCAGCTCGACCGCGCGCTCGTTGGCCTCGTCGTAATCGTCGCCGTGCAGCACGATCTCCGCACCGAGATCGGCGACCGCCAGCACCTTGATCTCGGGCGTGGTGAGCGGCATGACGATGACCGCATGAATGCCGCGGGTGCGCGCCCCCAGCGCGACACCCTGCGCGTGATTGCCGGCCGATGCGCAAATCACCCCGCGCTGCGCCGCCGTGGCGGAAAGCTGTGCGATCTTGTTGTAGGCGCCGCGAATCTTGAACGAAAAGACCGGCTGGAGGTCTTCTCGCTTGAACAGGACGCGATTGTCGAGGCGGCGAGACAGGCGCGGGGCCGGTTCCAGCGAGGTCTCGATGGCGACGTCGTAAACCTTGGCTTTGAGGATTCGTTCCAGGTAGTTATCTTGCACGGCATGCACTTCGGGTGTGACCCGGCTACATTAGCTCAAGCGCCTCGTCGAGGGTATGTCCGGCTCAAACTGTGAGACGTTCCACAGCCGCCATGGGGTGCACGGGTTCGAGCACCGCTTATTCGGTAACATAGCTCCCATGCGCTATTTGAAATGGTGGCTCATCGGCCTCTTGTGGTTCTCTCCGGTCGTTCACGCACTGTCCGGGAACACGGTCGCCACCGACAACGTCAAGGCGCGCTTGATCGGCGAGAGCGACGGCATCGGCCCCGGTCAATCGGTCTGGGTCGCGCTCGAGCTGGATATTCGCGAGGGCTGGCACACCTACTGGCGCAATCCGGGCGACTCGGGTCAGGCGACCCAGCTTGAGTGGACGTTGCCCGCGGGATTGACAGCCGGGCAGATCGTCTGGCCCACACCACACCGCTTCGTGATCGACCCGCTGGTGAACTATGGCTACGCCAAGCACGCCATGCACCTGGTCGAGATCACCGCGCCCAAAGATCTCTCCGGCGTCGCATCGCCCTTGATCCTCAAGGCCAAGGCCAGCTGGCTGGTATGCGCCGACGTGTGCATTCCGGAGAGCGCGAATCTCGAGCTCAGGATGCCCGTGAAAGCGCTCGGCGCCATCGATCCTGCCGCGGCACCGTTGTTCAGCGCTGCGCGTGCGCAGCTGCCGACGGCCGCTCCGGCCGCGACCGAGGCACGCATCGACCATGGGCAGCTCGTGCTCACGCTCGGCCGCGACTGGGGGGCGACGCTCGAGCGGGTCTCCTCGCTCGCCTTCTACCCCTATGGCGATGGGGCGATCGAATATTCCGCGCCGCAGATGCTCGAGCGTCATGGTGGAACGATCGATCTGGCGATGAAGCTCGGCTACCAACCGCCGAGCTCCGGGGCGCTGCGCGGCGTTCTGATCGCCACCGAGCAGAGCGGCAAGGACAGCATCACGGTGCCGATCGAGATCTCCGCGCCGCTCGCGGCGCCCAAGGTGCCTGCCGCAGCGGGCGTGCCGCGCTTCGCGCCGGCCAAGGCCGCGGACGCGCGAGCACCGGCTCTGCCCGCGCTGGTGATGCTCGCCATCCTCGGCGGCCTCATCCTCAATCTGATGCCGTGCGTGTTCCCGGTGCTGTCGATCAAGGCGATCGGGCTGGTGGAGCAGGCCAAGAAGCATCCGGCCGCGGTCCGAACCAAGGGCTTGGTGTTCGCGGCCGGAGTGATCAGCTCCATGCTGGCGCTGGCGGCGGTGCTGCTGGTCCTGCGCGCCGGTGGCGAGCAGATCGGCTGGGGTTTTCAGCTGCAATCGCCGCTGTTCGTGACGCTGATGATCTATTTGCTGCTCGCGGTCGGACTCAACTTGTCGGGCGTCTTCGAGGTGGGAGGCGGCCTCGCGGGGCTCGGCGACTCCTTGACGCAAGGCGATAGCTATCGCGCCTCGTTCTTCACCGGCGTGCTGACCACGCTGGTCGCCACACCCTGCACGGCGCCGTTCATGGCCGCCGCGGTCGGAGCGGCGCTCACTCAGTCGCCGATCACTGCGCTGGCGATCTTCGCCGCGCTCGGTCTGGGGCTCTCGCTTCCGTATCTGCTGCTCTCCTTCGCCCCCATCATGCGACGCGCACTGCCCAAACCCGGCGCCTGGATGGATACGCTCAAGCAGATCTTCGCGTTCCCGATGTACGGCTCGGCCGCATGGCTTCTGTGGGTCCTCGCCCAGCAGACATCCTCGCTCGGTCTCGGCGCCGCGCTCACCGGGGCGATCCTCGTCGGCTTCGCGGCCTGGGCGTATCAGAACTCCAAGGGCCGCTCGGCCGGCGGCCGATTGGCGGCGCTCGCGACCTCGGTCGCGGCCGTGTTGCTGGCGCTGCTCTTGCCGCTGAGACTGGCGGCCGTGGCGGCCGCGGCACCCGCCGGCGGGACCGGCGCCGCCACCGCCGCACACGCCGAGGACTGGCAGCCCTACGACTCCTCCCGCGTGCAGGCGCTACGCGCCAGCGGGGCGCCGCTCCTCGTCAACTTCACTGCAAGCTGGTGCCTCACCTGCCTGGTCAACGAGCGCAACGCATTCGCCGATCCCGCGGTTCAGCGTCTGTTTCGCGACAAGGGTGTCACGCTCATGAAGGGCGACTGGACCAATCGCGACCCCGCGATCACCCAGGCGCTCTCTGATTTCGGACGGGCGGGCGTGCCGCTCTATGTGGTCTACAACGCCGAGCCCGGATCGACGACGCCCCTGGTGCTGCCGCAGCTGCTCACGGCGGGTATCGTGGAAGGCGCTTTGGCCCATCTGCCGGACCGCGAAGCCAGATAAAAGGTCAGGAGCGATGCTGCAGGGGACGACATCGGATAATGTCGGCACCGTCTCGGTGATCGATTTTCGCCGCCAGAGCATGATACTCAAATGGCACGTGCCGGGCGGCACCTGGACGCCCTGCGATGCCCCGCCCTCCCGGGTTCACGGCGTGGCGCTGATCCGCGCGGCACAGCCGAACATCTGCGTGTATGGCCACGGCGGCCGGCTGCGCCTGCAGGTCGGAGCCGAGCAGTACGCGCTCAGCGAGAACTCGCCGCGTATCCAGTGTACGCGCACCGTGATGAGCTTCGGATTGCGCGGGCGTTTCTCCGTGGTCTCGACCACGGGCGGCCTGCTCTATGGCCACTCCTATTGGACCGCTCAGGGCGATGACTTCTTCCGCTGGCTGGCGGCGCGGGCCCAGGATCCGGACTGGCGCGTGATGGCCGGGCGGCAGTGGTCGGAAGGAGTGTCGGTTCCGGTGCTGCGCGCCGCCTGAGTCGTCTTGCCGCGGGCGGGCAACGCGGCGACCTCGCGCTCGGTGAGGTTTCTCCACTCGCCGCTGCGCAGCGTGCCGAGCTCGATGCTCATGATGCGCACCCGCCTGAGGCGCTGCACCCGATAACCGAGCGCCGAGCACATGCGGCGAATCTGGCGGTTGAGCCCCTGCGTCAGGATCATGCGGAATGATTGGCGGTCGATGCGCTCGACCCGGCAGGGCTTGGTCGTCTCGCCCATGATCTTCACGCCGGCCGCGAGCATCGACAGCGCCAAGTCCGTGATCGGCCGGTTCACCGAGACCAGGTATTCCTTCTCGTGCTCGTTCTCCGAGCGCAGGATCTCGTTGACGATGTCGCCATCGTTGGTGAGCAGGATCAATCCCTCGGAGTCCTTGTCGAGACGGCCGATCGGAAAGATGCGCTCCCGGTGCTTGATCAGATCGACGATGTTGTCCTCGACGTCCGCCTCGGTGGTGCAGGTGATGCCGATGGGCTTGTTGAGCGCGATGTACACCGGCGTCTTGCGCGCGCCCAGCAATTCGCCATCCACCCGTACCTCGTCGTGCGGGGCGACCTTGAGCCCCAGCTGCGCCTGTGCACCGTTCAAGGTCACGCGGCCTGCCAGGATCCACTGGTCCGCCTCGCGGCGCGAGCACAACCCGGTCTCGCTGATGTACTTGTTGAGCCGCACCGGCTAGCTCTTGAGGAAGGCGGCGACTTGCTTGGCGAGGTCCTTGGCGTCGCTGTCGAAGATGTCCCCCAGCGGACGGAGCAGCTCGATCGAGCGCGCATTCGGCAAGGCGCTGCGCGCCCAGTGGAGGTCGTCTGCCTGGTCGGATCTCGCCTTGAGTATCAAACAGGGTTGCTTGATGGCGGGAATGCGATCCATCGGGGGGGCTCCTGCGAGCACCAGCCGGCGCACCAGCTCCGGCCGGCTCGCCGCCAGATCGAGCGCCACGGCGGCACCGAAACGCACCCCCAGGAGGTCGATCTGGCGGAGCCTCAGCTCCCCGGCCAGATCGAGGACTGCCCGCGCGGCATCGGAATGGCCGAGACTCGGCGCAGGGTCCGATTCGCCGAATCCGGGCAAATCGGGAGCATAGACCGAGCGATCGGCGCCGATCTCGGGCAAGAATCGAGCGAAGCTGCGGCTCGAGCCCTCGCGGGAGTGCAGGCACATCAAGGTCACCTGCTCGTCGAACCCGCCGGTCGTGGGGAATGCCGTGCGCACGTGCAGCTGCCCGAACTTGCAGTCGAAATAAGCACGGCGTGTCCGCACCTCGATCGCGGGTGCTGGCATCATTCTGGGGTGCTTGGCCACGATCAGGGATCTCCGGCTGATTTGACCGCCAAGGATACTCGATCGCCGCGATGCACTTCAGCCGGCCTCGAACCCGGTCTCGACCCTGCGCGGCCTTCAATCCGGCCGCACCGCACCCAGCTGTTGTTTTCAAGACACAGAAATTTTCACAAATCTTAACGATAGGACTAGCTTCGCTGCTCGCCCGAGGCTACAGTGTTGCACGCACGCAATTGCGCATCTCGGGGAAGTAAAACAGACCGAACATCGCCAGAGCGCGAGCAACAAGCGCCGCGAGAGGCATGGGGACTTGAAGCCGGGCAATGCCCGGCTTTATTTATTTCGAGGCTTATTGCGTGGTCGCTGCAGCGGCGGCCGGCGCGCGATCCCACTCGCGCGAGGCCACGAATCCGCTCGACCGGCCTCCTTTGAACACCACCAGCTCCTCGAGTCTCTGGCCGTCTTCGGAGACGCTGAAGCGCTGCTCGAACGGCGGACGATCCTCATCGGGCTCGCCCGACTGCACCACCAGCGTCTTCTCGTCCCAGCCGCAGCGCGGCGGTGGCGCATCCCCGCGGCCGCGCTGACCGTTCCGCGCATGGGCGCTGTCCCCCGAGGGATGGTGGTGCCCGGCGCCCCGCTCGTGCGGCCGGCAAGAGCGCGCGTTGCCGTCCGATGTGAAGGTCACCTGGCTGGGCGCCTGGGCGATCACGAGATCCCTGCCGGGCCAGCGCAATCCCTCATCCAGCACGAGCACCGAAGGCATCATCGGCCCCATCGCCCCCTGAGGTACCGCGCCGCGCCCGCCGTTGCGCCGGCCTCGCGAGCTGGTCTGGCCGTCCGAGGTGGTGGTCGCGGTGGCGGCCGCGATCTGACTTTGCATGAGCCGCTGCGGATCGTCGCTATCCGCGACATTGAGCTGCCAGTGCCCGCTGAGATCGACACCCGCTGGGGGAGCCGAACTGAGACCGCCGCTCGCACATCCCGCGAGAGCGCATACCGCCAGTGCCAGCTGAATACGCATGTGGCACTAGCTTACCGAAGCCGGCGTGAATCGGCGATGAGTCCGTGCCGCCGCGCGGCCCGCGCTGCCTCAGGCGATCGAGCGACGCTGCTTGGTGACGGCGCGCAGGGAATCCGGACCCGCGATCCAGACGCGTCCTTGAAAGGGCTGGAAGCAGACACGGATCGATTCGGTGCGGCGCATGGTCTGCGTTCCGCACTGGATCTTGCCGTCGGCGAGGTCGGCCTGGATCAAGTCGACCAGCGAGGCCGTCGGCTCCCCGTCGCCCATGGGCGGCAACGCGTGCGCGAGGATGCGCGCCTGAATTTCATCGCGCTTGGTGCCGCTGCCGACCACACCGCGCTTGAATCGGTCGAGCACTGCGAGCACCGAGCTCAGGGTATTGTCGGTGACGTCGCTCGGACGGCCGGTGTCGCCGATGAATCTCAGATGCAGGAGTCCGCCCACGCCGCGCGCTTCATCGTGCAGGCAGAGCGCGAGCGCCCCATGCAGATCGGCGATCAGCAGCATGGGCTCGGGCGACACGTGATAGGTGTCCGGCGCAACCACGACTTCCGCGAGATCTTTTGTCACCAATTCGGACCCCTTGATCAACCCTGGCTGATGCTGCGCGCAACCCCGCTTTCCCTCTGCCAAGCGATTCACGTTTTGCCATGGGCCCGGGCGGGGCCCGGCGGGTGCGCGAAATGCATCACGCTCGTGGCACCGAAACGCGCTTTGTGCGACTGACCAAGAGTGCCCAAGACTGCCCAAGATTGTCGGTCCGAGGGAGCGGCGCGGCCGGCCCCGGCCCGCGAGCAGCCGGGAGCTGCGCACGAATCGGCATGAGTTCATGCACGCTCGTTATTAGCCCGTGCCGCCCGGCACGACTAGAGTAAAGCCATGTATCGCTACGATGCCATCGACAGGACGCTGGTGAACGAGCGGGTCGCACAGTTTCGCGACCAGACGCGCCGCTTCCTCGCGGGGGAGCTGGCCGAGGAGGAGTTCCGGCACTTGCGCTTGCGCAACGGGCTCTACATCCAGCGCCATGCGCCGATGCTGCGAATCGCGATTCCGTACGGCCTGCTGTCGTCAGGGCAGCTGCGCGCGCTGGCATCCATCGCGCGCCGCTACGACCGGGGTTACGGCCACTTCACCACGCGCCAGAATCTGCAGCTCAACTGGCCGCGGCTCGAGCAGGTTCCCGACATCCTGCAAGAGCTCGCCGCGGTGGACATGCACTCCATCCAGACCAGCGGCAACTGCATCCGCAACACCACATCCGACCACCTGGCCGGCGTGGCGCACGACGAGCTCGAGGATCCGCGCCCCTGGTGCGAGATGATTCGCCAGTGGTCGACCTTTCACCCGGAGTTCACCTACCTGCCGCGCAAGTTCAAGATCGCGGTCACCGGCGCGGAACGTGACCGCGCCGCGACCTTGGTCCACGACGTCGGTATTCACATCGTGCGCGGACCCGGGGGTGAGCGCGGCTTCCGCATACTGGCCGGTGGCGGCCTTGGCCGCACACCCGTCATCGGCCAGGTGGTGCGCGAGTTCCTGCCGCGCGCCCAGCTGCTTTGCTACCTCGAGGCGCTGCTGCGGGTCTACAACCGGGAGGGGCGGCGCGACAACATCCACAAGGCGCGCATCAAGATCCTGGTGCGCGCGCTCGGCATCGAGGAGTTCAGGAGGCGCGTGGAGGCGGAGTGGGAATCGACCCGGCGAACGGGCCCGGAAGTCGACGAGGCCGATGTCGAGCGCATGCGCGCCCATTTCGCGCCGCCGTCCTACCGCGCGCTCGAGGACGCGGACCCCGCCGCCGCAGGCGAGCCTGCGTTTCGCGCCTGGTACCGTTACAACACCGCGGCGCACAAGGTGCCCGGCTATCGCGCCGTGTACGTATCCCTGAAAAGATCCGGGGTCGCCCCGGGCGATATGACCGATACGCAGATGGAGCTGGTCGCCGAGCTGGCCGAGCGCCACGGCTTCGGCGAGGTGCGGGTGACGCATACCCAGAACTTGCTGCTCCCCGACGTCGAGCAGGGGAGGACGCTCGAGGTCTGGCAGGCGCTGCGCGCGGCGGGGCTGGCGACACCCAACATCGGCACGCTCAACGACATGATCTCCTGTCCCGGCCTGGATTTCTGCAGTCTCGCCAACGCGGGCTCGATCGAGGTCGCGCGGCGCATCAACGAGCGCTTCGACGATTACGACTACGTCTACGACCTCGGCGAGATCGAGCTCAAGATGTCGGGTTGCATGAACGCTTGCGGCCATCATCACGTCGGCAACATCGGCATCCTCGGCGTCGATAAGAGCGGCGAGGAGTGGTATCAGATCACCATCGGGGGCGCCGCGGGCACCGACGCCTCCCTGGGCACGGTCATCGGCCCGTCGGTCGCCAAGGAAGACGTGGCGGAGACCTTGGCGCGGCTGCTCGAGGTGTACGTGGAGGCGCGCCATCCCGAAGAGCGTTTCATCGACACGGTGCGTCGCGTGGGCGTGAAGCCGTTCAAGGAGAGGGCTTATGCCACGCCGGCTGCTGCGTGACGGCGCGATCGTCCTCGACGAATGGCGCACCGCCGGCGAAGCCGGCGGCGAGGCCTCCGAGGCGTATCCGCTCTTGCTGCCGCTCGCCGAATGGCTGGCCGAGCCCGCGCGCTGGCGATCGTGGCGCGCACCGCTCGGCGTGATGCTCGCGCCGGCCGACCCGGTCGAGCGGATCGTCGCCGACCTCGAGCGCCTGGCGCTGGTCGCGGCGCATTTTCCGTCCCCGGGCGAAGGGCGCGGCTATACCCAGGGCCGGCTGCTGCGCGAACGCCATGGATTCGAGGGCGAGCTGCGGGCCAGCGGGCACGTGCGGATCGATCAGGTGTTCCTGCTCGCACGCTGCGGCTTCAACAGCTTCGAGCTGCCCGAATCGGAGCTGGTACGCGGGGCGGGCGCGTTGCGCACGTTCTCCGCCGCCTACCAGCGATCGGATGATCGCGGCCTTGCGGCCGCGCTGCGCCGTCGATCGCTCTAGCGAATCCAGGGAGACAGCACGCGCCTCACCGGCGCGAGGGTGCTCGCCGGCAGGTCCGGATCGAGGAGCCCGCGCCGCTTCAAGTGCCTGAGCGCGTTCTGCACGCTGGATTTCGAAAGGCCGGTCCGGGTCGCGATCATCTGCAGGCTGGCGCGCACATCACCGCGTCGGCGCGCGTGCCGCAGCAAATACAGGTACACGAGGAACGCCGCCGCGCGGCGGTCATGGCCCACGAGATCGGGCATCAGCACGTCGATGACGTAAGGATCGAGGCTCAGCCGCATGGTAATTACTACTATAGCAGCGAAAACGCCGGGGAGCGGTGCTGCCGCTATAATCTCCGGCGCCAGGCTGGCATCCGGGAGTATCGGTGATCACCCATGTGAAATTCGTCGGCATTCCGACGCGCGATCAGGCGCGAGCGCTCAAGTTCTACACCGAGCAGCTCGGATTCGAGGTCTCGACCGATCAGCCCTTCGACGGCAAGCAGCGCTGGATCGAGCTGCGCATCGCGCATTCCCAGACCCGCGTGGTGTTGTTCACCCCAGATGGCCACGAGAGCCGGATCGGCACGCAGTTCAACGGCTCGCTCGCCTGCGATGACGTCGAGGCGACCTATCGGCAGCTGAGCCGCCGCGGCGTCGAGTTCGTGAGCGCACCGAAAGCGCAGCCCTGGGGCACCTTCGCCATCTTCAAGGATCCGGACGGCAATCAGTTCGTGCTGTCATCGACCTGACCGCTCAGGGGTTGTCGCGCAGCGGAATCGTCAGATCCCGCAGCACTCCCTCGAGCTCCTCCCGGCTCTCCGCCTTCTCCGCATCGCGCACCAGCCTGCGCGGCAGATGCGGCGCGAGCAATTCGATGAAGTCGTACATGTAGGCACGCAGCAATGCGCTGCGGCGAAAGCCGATCCAGGTGAGGTGTCCCTCGAACAGATGAGCGGCATCGAGCACGGCCAGATCGGAATCGGCGGCCGGGTCGATCGCCTGGCGCGCGAGGATGCCGACGCCGAGCCCGATGCGCACGTAGGTCTTGATGACGTCCGAGTCGCGCGCGGTGAGGGCCACATCGAGCGACAGTCCGGCCGTCTCGAACAGCGCCGGAAGCGATGAGCGCCCCGAGAAGCTGAACACGTAGGTGACGATGGGATACTCGGCGAGCTTCTTGAGCGTGAGCTTCCCCGCCGCCGCCAGCGGATGCCCGCGCGGCACGATCACCGCCCGGTGCCAGCGGTACACCGGCAGGCGCACCAGGTGCGGAAACTGCTCCTCGGAGCCGGTGGCCATGGCGAAATCGACGCGATCGCGCGCGACCATCTCGGCGATCTGCTCCGAGGTTCCCTGGTGCAGATGCAAGCGGACCTTCGGGTACTTCTGCCGAAATTTGCGGATCACCTCGGGCAGCACGTAGCGCGCCTGGGTGTGGGTGGTGGCGATCGACAGGGTCCCGCCGTCGGCCTTGCGCAGCTCGGCCGAGGTGCGGCGTATGTTCTGCATCTCGCGCAGGATGCTGCCGGCCCGCGAGATGATCTCTTCACCCGCCGCGGTGGTGCGCGTGAGCGCGCGCCCTTCGCGCTCGAACAGCTGAAAGCCGAGCTCTTCCTCGAGCAACTTGAGTTGGCGGCTGACGCCCGGTTGCGAGGTGTGCAACTGCCGCGCCGCCGCGGTGATGTTCAGGCCGTTCTCGTGGACCGCGACCAGATAGCGCAATTGCTGGAATTTCATGGCACTTAGAATATAAGAAATTTCAATACATGATCAGCTTCGCGCCCACCAGCAGCAGCATCACGGCGAGCAGCATGCGCAGCGCGAACTCCGGGATCCGTCCGGCGAAATGGCTGCCGATGTAGATTCCCGGGAGCGAGCCGACGAGAAGCGATGCCAGCAGCCTCCAGTCGACGCTGCCGAACAGCCAGTGGCCGATGCCGGCAACGAGCGTGAGCGGAACCGCATGCGCGAGATCCGAAGCGACCAGGCGCGCGGTGCGCAGCTGCGGGTACAGGAACAGCAGCGCGGTGACGCCGAGCGCGCCCGCGCCGACCGAGGAAACCGTGACCAGGATTCCGAGTGCGACGCCGATCAGGACGGTGAGCCCGGGATGCCGCGCGGGAGCGACGTGCGTCTGGGACAATCGCCGCAGGAAGGTGCGCAGCACGAGTGCGGCCGCGGTCAGGAGCAGCGCCACGCCGAGCGTCGCCGTGATGACCTTCGAGCCGCCGAGGCCGCCGGTGAAGTAGCGCAAGGCGGCGATGGTCGCGAACGCCGCGGGCAGGCTGCCTGCGGCCAGCAGCAGCGTGATGCGCCAATCGACGCGGCCCGCCTTCGCGTGCACGTGCGTACCGCCGGTCTTGGTGATCGCGGCGTGCAGCAGGTCCGTGCCAACCGCCGTGGCCGGATGCACGTTGAAGATCAGCACCAGGAGCGGCGTCATGAGCGAGCCGCCGCCGACACCGGTGAGTCCGACCACGGCACCCACCAAAAGTCCTGACAGCGCTTGAGCGGGATCTATCATGCGGCCACTATAGGGTGGCGGTGCCCGCCCATGGGGTCAACACGGCACGGATCGCTAGCACCAAAGCGCATGTACTCATAATCGATAATTCCTTCGGTATGCGCCGGGGTCGCCCTATAGTTTGGCGAGGCTCCCTGATACGGAAGATCGCGAGTGGCGGAACTGCCGAAGGCTTTGCTGAAGCGTGCGGAGGACAGCATCGCGCTGCTGCGCTCGGCCGTGGCGGAGTACGGCGATGTGTGCTACGCGAACAGCCTCGGCTCCGAGTCCATGGTGCTCACCGACTTGATTCGCACGGCGGTTCCGCAGGTGGAGATCTTCACCATCGATACCGGCCGGCTGTTCCCCGAGACCTATGACCTGATCGCGCGCCTGCAGCAGCGCTACGGGCGCGAGGCGCTCAAGATCTACTATCCGCACGCCGCGAGCGTCGAGGGGTGGGTGGACGAGAACGGCATCAACGGATTCCGCGACGGGGTCGAGCAGCGCCGCGCGTGCTGCGCGGTGCGCAAGATCGAGCCTTTCCGGCGGGCCATTGCCGGCCGCAAAGCCTGGGTGACGGGCATACGGCGCGGTCAATCCGCAAGCCGCGCGCTCGCGGCCAGCGTCGAATGGGATTCCGAGCACGGCCTGCGCAAGGTGAGCCCGCTGCTCGATTGGTCCGAGGCCGACGTCTGGGACTACATCCGCAAGAAGCGCCTGCCCTACAACGTGCTGCACGATCTCGGCTTTCCGAGCATCGGCTGTGCGCCTTGCACCCGCGCCGTGCAACCGGGAGAGGACGCGCGCTCCGGCCGCTGGTGGTGGGAGCGGGGCGAGATTCGCGAATGCGGGCTGCACCCGCGGCGGCGCGTGCCGGCGTAGAGCGGCCGCGTCCTGCGCCGGGCGAGCGCCCCAGTGAGGTAGATGGCCATGAGATATTTTCCGCTCTTCTTCGATCTCGAGCAGCAGAAGGTGGTGGTCGTCGGCGGCGGCGAGGTGGCGCTGCGCAAGGTGGATCTGCTCGAGCGCGCCGGCGCTTCGATCACGCTGATCGCGCCGCGCGCGCTCGCCGAGATCGAGCGCCGTGCCGCCGCGGGACGGCTCGTCGTGGCGGCGCGCGAGTTTCGTCCGGACGATCTCGACGGGGCGCGCCTCGTCATTGCGGCGACCTCGCGCCGTGCGCTCAATCGATGGATCGCGCAGCAGTGCGACCAGCGCTCGATCCCCGTGAACGTGGTCGACGACCGTGAGGCCTCGCGAGTCATCGTGCCGGCGCTCATCGATCGCGATCCGGTGCTGGTCGCGGTGTCCAGCGGCGGCGCCTCTCCGGTGCTGTCACGCCGCTTGCGCGAGCGCCTCGAGGCGCTGATCTCACGGCGCACGGGGCGGCTCGCAGCCTGGCTGGCGGAGCTGCGTGGAGCGGCGCGGCGTCGGCTGCGCGACCCCGCGGCGCGGCGGCGCTATTTCGAGCGCCTGGTCGACGGTCCGGCGGCACGGCGCTTCATCGACGGAGATGAGCGCGGCGCGCGCCGGCTTGCGCAGCAGCTGCTGGCGGCGGATGCGGTGTCCGCGCCCGCGCCCGGGGAGGTCGCGCTGGTGGGTGCGGGACCCGGGGATCCGGAGCTGTTGACGCTCAAGGCGTTGCGCGTGCTGCAGGATGCGGATGTGATCCTGCACGATCGGCTGGTGCCGGCGGCTGTGCTGGATCTTGCGCGGCGCGATGCCGAGCGCATCAGCGTCGGCAAGGCTGCCGGGGGAGCAGGCTCGACCCAGGAGCAGATCAATGAGCTCCTCATCGCGCAGGCACGTCGCGGTCGACGCGTGGTGCGGCTCAAAGGGGGCGACCCATTCATTTTCGGACGCGGCGGCGAGGAGCTCGAGGCGCTGGCGCGCGCCCGCATCCCTTTCTCGGTCGTCCCGGGGATCTCGGCGGCGATCGGTTGCGCCGCTTACGCCGGCATTCCGCTCACCCATCGTGATCACGCCTCGAGCGTCAGCTTCGTCACCGGTCATGCCGAAGAGGGCGAAAGCGAGCCCGATTGGCGCGCGCTCGCGCGCCCCAAGACGACGGCGGTCATCTACATGGGTCTCGCGCGCCTGGGCCGAGTTGCGGCCAAGCTGATCGAGCACGGCGCTCCGCCCGCGCGGACGGCGGCGCTCATCAGTCAGGGCACGACGCAGGAGCAACGGGTGACGCTCGCGCCGCTCGCCGAGATCGCGGCTGCGGCACGGGCCGCCGGGGTGCAATCACCGGCGCTGCTCATCGTGGGCGAGGTGGCGGCCTTGCATACGAGCCTCGCTTGGTTCAGCGGCGGCGCTCCGCTCGGGGCGGCCGAGAGCGCCGCCGCCGAAAGCGCCTGACCCACTATCGAATGGCGTCGGCGAAGCCGCGCTCGGCGATCCACGCGGGGTTGAACAGGCGCGACTGATACTTGGCGCCGCCGTCGCACAGCACGGTGACGATGGTGTGGCCGGGCCCCAGTTGCTTCGCGAGCGCGACCGCCGCGGCCACATTGATGCCCGCGGTGCTGCCGAGCATCAGGCCCTCTTCGCGCAACAGCCGATAAACGTAGCGCATGGTTTCGGCATCCGTGATCCTGAGGGCGTCATCGACCGGGGCGCCGGCGAGATTTTCGGTCACCCGGCCGGTGCCGATGCCCTCGGTGATCGAGGAGCCCCCGTCGGAGCGCAGCTCGCCATGCTTGAAGTGGTGGTACAACGAGCTGCCCGGTGGATCGACCAGCACGATGCGTACGGCGGGGGATCTCGACTTCAAGTAGGCCGCAACGCCCGCGAGCGTCCCGCCGGTGCCGGTCGCTGCGCAGAACGCGTCGATCCTCCCTCCGGTGTCGGCCCAGATCTCGGGTCCGGTCGACTCGAAATGCGCGGTCCTGTTGGCCGTGTTATCGAACTGGTTGGCCCAGACGGCGTTGGGCAGCTCGGCCGCGAGCCGCCCGGCCACCTTCTGATACTGGTTGGGATTGCTGTAGGGGACCGCGGGCACCTTGCGCAGCTCGGCCCCCAGCGCCTCGATGATCTGGTACTTCTCCGCCGCCTGGTTGTCCGGCATCACGATCACGCACTTGTAGCCGCGCGCGTTGCACACGTGTGCGAGGCCGATACCGGTATTGCCGGCCGTCCCCTCCACCACCGTGCCTCCGGGCTCGAGCACGCCGCGGCGCTCCGCATCGAGAACGATCCATTTCGCCGCCCGGTCCTTGACCGATCCACCCGGATTCATGAACTCAGCCTTGCCGAGGATGTCGCAGCCGGTCTCCTCGCAGAAAGCCTTGAGCCGGATCAGGGGAGTATTGCCGATCGCACCGGTAAATCCGTCGTATAGGGCCATCGGGGTTGCCGCGAGTTGGGAGGCGAGGATTATCTCAGGAACCCCACAAAAGTATCCCCGGACGGGCCGGGGAGCTTGAGTGGAACAGGTGTCGAGTAACTACTCTACACGTCCATGGGCGGAAGATGCGCCGCACAAGAGTGCGCTACGCTCAACCTTTTTCGAGTGAGGTCAGCTGTTGCATTTAACTGACTGATGCAACAATGCCACAACTACTTGATAGGGATGCTATCACAAATCTGGTATAAAACAAAGGTTTTTCCGGGATAAAATGCCGCCCCCATGCACTATGTCAAATGCGCGAACGATATGTTACCAATTCGCAACAGATGACAATGACGCAACACTCGGCCGGTGGCGCCGCAACGGCCGCGCTGTGGAGCCGCAACACCTGCTACGGCGCCGCAACACGCGCCACGGCGCCGCAACAGCCGCGGTCGCCGCCCATGCACGCGCCCATTTGCTTTTATGCATGGCTTGCTCCAGATTTTCGCAGGAACCCCCGAAGAGTCGTCCGAACCCTCCGAGAGTCGCCGTCATGAAGTATTTGCACACCATGGTCCGGGTCACCGACATCGAGCAATCGTTGCGTTTCTACCGCGATGCGCTCGGACTCAAGGAGCTATCGCGACGCGACTACCCGCAGGGCCGCTATACGCTGGTGTTTCTGGCCGCCCCGGGCGATGAGCACGCGCAGGTCGAGCTCACGCACAACTGGGACCCCGAGACCTACGGGGGCGGACGCAATTTCGGTCATCTCGCCTACGCGGTCGAGGACATCTATGCGACCTGCGAGCGCCTCATGAAGCATGGCGTGACCATCAACCGGCCCCCGCGCGACGGGCGGATGGCGTTCGTGCGCTCTCCGGACCATATCTCGGTCGAGCTCTTGCAGCATGGGGAGGCGCGCGAGCCCGCGGAGCCCTGGGTGAGCATGCCGAACACGGGGGTCTGGTGAGCGCCGCCCCCGCGGGCGCCGGCTAGAACATCTTCGAGGCGTCGGGCGTCTTGATCTCCACCTCGTTACGCGAGGCGATATGCTCACCCGTGATCATCTCGTCGTAGGCCTGCCCCGGGCCTACCATCGGATAGACGCCGGCGTCCTGATCGATCATCACCTCGAGAAACGCCGGGCCCTCGAAGCGGATGAACTCCTCGATCACGCGCGGCACGTCCGCCTTCTTGTCGAGCCGCACGGCGAATTTGAACCCGTCGGCGAGCGCCGCCTTGACGAAATCCTTGGTGTGCAGGCTCTTGTCGCTGGCCGAGAGGCGGCCCTTGAAGAACAGCTTCTGCCACTGCTTCACCATTCCGTCGCCGAAATTGTTGAGCACGACCACCTTGATGGGCAGATCGTACGTGGTCACGGTTTCGAGCTCGCCGAGATTCATGCGGATGCTGGCGTCGCCATCGATGTCGATCACCATGCGCGCGCGCTGCGCGAACTGCGCTCCGATGGCCGCGGGCAGGCCGAAGCCCATCGTGCCCATGCTGCCGGAGGTGAGCCACAGCCGCGGACTCTTGAAATCGAAGTATTGTGCCGCCCACATCTGATGCTGGCCGACCCCGGTGGTGATGATGGCCTCGCCGCGGGTCAAGCGGTTGATCTCCTCGAGCACGTAATAGGGCTGAATCAGCGGGCTCGCACGATCGTAGTTCATCGCGTACTGGCTGCGCAGCGACTCGCAGCGCGAGTGCCACTCGGTCCACCGGGCGCCGAGGTTCATCCGCCGCGCATGATCGAGCAGGCTTTTCAGCGCGTCGGTCATCAGGCCGACATGGCTCCAGTCGACGCGCTTCACCTTGTTGATTTCCGAGGCGTCGATGTCGAGGTGCGCGATGAACTTGGCGCCCTGGGCAAACTTCGGGGGATTTCCGGCCACCCGGTCATCGAAGCGGGCGCCGACCGCGAACAGAAAATCACAATCCTCGACCGCGTAGTTCGCGAATGCCGTACCGTGCATTCCGAGCATGCGCATCGACAGCGGATGGGTGGTATCGATCGCGCCGATGCCCATGAGCGTCGTGACCACCGGCACCTCGAGCTCGCGCGCGAACTCGCGCAGCACCTGCGCCGCGTTGGCATTGATGACGCCGCCGCCGGCGTAGATGAGCGGGCGCTTTGCCGCCGCGAGCGCGCTTGAGAACGCCGCGCAGGCGCTCTCGGACAGCTTGTTCGCCTCCAGCCGGTTCATGCGCTGGCGGTAGCCCGGAATCGGCAGCCTCCCCGAGCCGTGAAACACGCCTTTCCAGTTCTGCACGTCCTTGGGAACGTCGAGCACCACGGGGCCGGGCCGGCCGGTGCGCGCGATCTCGAACGCGGTGCGCACCGTCGCCTCGAGCTTGCTGGGATCGGTTACCAGAAACACATGCTTGGCGACCGCACCCATGATGCTCGGTACCGGCGCCTCCTGGAACGCATCCGTGCCTATGGCCGTGGTGGCGACCTGCCCGCAGATGACCACGATGGGCACCGAATCCGCCTGGCAATCGCGCACCGGCGTGACGGTGTTGGTCGCACCCGGGCCGGAGGTGACCAGCGCGACCCCGACGCGTCCGCTGGCGCGCGCGTACCCGGCCGCCATGAATCCGGCGCCCTGCTCGTTCGCCGGAACGATCAAGGGCATCGGGGAGTCGCGCTCCTGGTTGTAGCGGAATACCGCGTCATAGATCGGCAGGATGGCGCCTCCCGAGTATCCGAACACGGTATCGACGCCCTCATCGGCAAGCACCTGGACCAGCATCTCCGCGCCCGTCATGCTCGCGCCGGCGAGCGGGTGCGTGCCCTGAGTCAACATATCGGAGCGGTCTTTCACGCCCAGAGCCTAGCAGTTCTCGCCCTGGCGCCCAAGTACCGGCGTCCCGTATCCTTTCCGCTGCATGCGTCACCTCATAGCAATCTTGCTGCAAAACGAAGCCGGCGCGCTCACCCGCGTGACCGGGCTCATCTCCACCCGCGGCTACAACATCGAGTCGCTGTCGGTTGCGCCGACCAACGATCCGACGGTGTCGCGCATCACCCTGGTGACCACCGGCTCCGACCACGTCATCGCGCAGATCAACGCGCAGCTGCAGAAGCTGGTGGACGTGGTGGCGGTCGAGGACATGACGAGCGGCGATCACCTCGCGCGCGAGCTCATGCTCATCAAGCTGCAGCTTCCCGCGGCCCAGGTCGAGGCGGTGGAGGGGCTCTGCCGCCGCGTGGGCGGGCGCGTGCTCTCGCCGAACCCCTCGAGCTACATCGTCGAGCTCACCAGCACCGAGGTGGAGATCGGCGAGTTCATCGCCAACCTCGCCGCGTTCGGCGAGATCGTCGAGGTCGTGCGCAGCGGCGTCCTCGGAATCTCGCGCGCGAATCCGCGGCTGCATGTCGTCAAATGAATCGCTCACCCTTGGCAAGCAAGCGCAGGATGGTCCCGGCCCATGACTGAACTCGAGGTTTCACCGGAGCATGCCTCCGACCCGAAGACCCGCACCGTCGGAATTCTGGTGGGCGTCGTCGGGATCTTTCTGTCGGTGGTCACGATCGCTTCGCATCGCGCTCATACCCAGGCGGTGATCACGCGCACCGAGTCGAATGACGACTGGGCGTTCTATCAGGCGAAGAAGATCCGTGCGAGCGTGAGCGATGCCGCCTTGACGGTGGTGCAGGCGCTTGGCGCCGATCCGGCCAAGGTGGCGGACGCGGCGCACAAACTGGAAGCGGTGCGCGACAAGGAGCTCGGCGATACCGAGAAGCTGAAAGAGGAGGCCGAAGCATCCGAGAAGCGCACCGGGGTCGAGGAGATGCGCGCGCTGCGCTTCGACATCGGCGAGGGGTTGCTCGAGCTCGGGCTGGTGCTCTGCTCGTTGTTCTTTCTCGCGCGCAATGGCTTCTTCCCGATCTTCGGCCTGCTGTCGGCGGCCGGCGGCATCGCCATGGGAATCTGGGGTTGGTTGCTTTGAGGCTGACCGCCGCCGCGGTGGCGGTTCTCGCGCTGGCTGGGGCATCCGGCGCCTCGGGCGGGGAGAGCCCGTCCGCACCGGCTCGCGTCGAGGCCCGCTCGAGCGATTTGCTGGCGGTCGGCACGGTCCACGGCGAGCGCATGACCATCCACCTCAGCCGGCTCAGCGACAATGCGCCGGTGCACGATGCCGCCCTGGCCGTGGTGCTCCGAGGCACCGCCCACGCGGCGGTCGCCGAGCCCGACGGCAGCTATTCGATAGAGACGCCGGACCTGCGCCTGCCGGGCAGCGCGGCGGTCCAATTCGAGGTCACCCAGAGCGCCGGCCACGAGGTGCTGGTGGGGACGCTCGAGGATGAGCGCGCCGCGCAAGCCGATGACAAGGGCAGTACCCGCCAGCTCGGCTGGTGGGTGCTCAATTTCGGGGTTTGCATCGGCTTCCTGTGGCTCTGGAGCCGGCGCAAGAAGAATCGCGCGGAGGCGGACGGATAGGGGGCCGCGGCCGGTCACGGGCCGGGACTGCGACGAGCCGCGCGAGCGCTACAGCGCGGCGTTGTCGGTCTCGCCGGTACGGATGCGCAGAACGCGCAGGATGTCGGTGACGAAGATCTTGCCGTCGCCCACCTTGCCGGTCTTCGATGCGCCGACGATCGCCTCCATCACCTGGTCGACGAGCTCGTTTTTCACCGCCACCTCGATGCGCGTCTTGGGGACGAAATCGACCACGTATTCGGCGCCCCGGTACAGCTCGGTATGGCCTCGCTGGCGGCCGAACCCTTTGACCTCCGTGACCGTCATGCCCGAGACGCCGATCTCCGACAAGGCGGCACGGACGTCGTCCAGCTTGAATGGCTTGATGATGGCGGTGATCAATTTCATTCGACACTCCGTCCGTTGGGCCACCGTCACAATCCTATTACTATTCCATCCGGCAGGCACGACCATCTGTAACCTCCGCCTTGCGGCGGTCCGGAGGGGCTGCCCGTTGCACGAAGGGATCCGCTTCCGGCTTCGAGGACATTCATGACTTCGACTCTATTGATCGTGGGCGCAGGGCAGGCGGCAGCCCAGGCGGTGGACACCCTGCGCCGCGAAGGATTCGACGGCCGCATCGTGTTGATCGGCGAGGAGCCGTACCTGCCCTATCAGCGACCGCCGCTCTCCAAGCAATTTCTCGCCGGGCAAATGCCCGCCGAGCGCTTGCCGTTCCGCCACCAGGCCTTCTACGAGCAGCACCGCATCGAGCTGCGCCTGGGGGTCGAGGCGCGGTCGATCGACCCCGCGGCGCGGCGCGTCACCCTCGCCGCGGGCGAGGTGCTGTCCTACGATCGGCTGCTCCTCGGCACCGGGGCACGCTCGCGACCGTTGAGCTGCCCCGGTGCCGGGCTTGCCGGCGTGCGCTATCTGCGTTCGATCGCCGATGTCGAGGTGATCCGGGCGGGATTGGTGGCGGGTGCACGCGTGGTGATCATCGGCGGCGGTTACATAGGACTCGAGACCGCGGCCACGGCGCGCAAGCTCGGCTGCGCGGTCACGGTGCTCGAGATGGCCGACCGTGTCATGAACCGCGTGGTCGCCTCGAGAGTCTCGGAATACTTCGAGCACGAGCACCGCACGCAGGGCATCAAGATCGTGTGCAACACGCGCGTGGTACGCCTCGAAGGCGAGCGCGCGGTCGAGCGCGTGCTCTGCGCGGACGGCAGCTGCTACGCGGCCGACCTGCTCATCGTCGGCGTCGGCGCCGTGCCGGAGATCCGGCTCGCGGCGGATGCCGGGCTCGAGTGCGACAACGGCATCGTGGTGGACGAGCACTGCCGCACCAGCGATGCCTCGATCTACGCCGCCGGCGACTGCACCAACCACCCTTCGCACAGGTTCGGCATGCGGGTGCGCCTCGAGTCGGTCGACAACGCCTTCGAGCAAGGCAAAGCGGCGGCGCTCAACATGCTTGGCCGCGAGACGAGGCATGACCGGGTGCCCTGGTTCTGGTCCGATCAGTTCGACAATAAGCTGCTCATCGTGGGCCTGTCGCAGGGGTTCGACCAGCAGGTGGTGCGCGGCGATCCTGCGACGCGCGCCTTCACCGTCTGCTACCTGAAGGGCGGCGAGCTGATCGCCGTCGAGGCCGTCAACCACTCCAAGGACTACATGGCCGGCCGCAAGCTCATCGCCGAACGGGCGCGTCCGGATCCGAACAAGCTCGCCGACCCGGGGATCGCGCTCAAAGACACGCTCTGATGCGGCGCGCTCACACGGGGGCGCGCGGCCCAGGGCGTGCCCGCCCTACTCGAACACGATCAGGAGATCCTTGGCGTCGACCGCGAGCCCGGTCTTGGCAAGCACTTCCTTGACCACTCCGTCCTGCTCGGCTCGCACGGTGGTCTCCATCTTCATCGCCTCGAGGGTGAGCAGCGTATCGCCGCGCGCGAGCTTGAGACCGGGGTGCGCCGGCACGGTGCCGATCGTTCCGGGCATCGGTGCGCCCACGTGCTTCGGGTTGCCGGCTTCGGCCTTGCGGCGCGGCGGACGCTTGGCCACCTGGCTGCGATCCGCAACGCGCAGGGTGCGCGGCTGTCCGTTGAGCTCGAAGAATACGGTGCGCGTGCCGTCCTCGTGCACCTCGCTCGAGGTCACGTAGCGAACGATCAAGGTCTTGCCGCGCTCGAGATCGACGTTGATCTCCTGGCCCGGCTGCATGCCATAGAAGAACACCGCCGTGGGCAGGATGCTCACATCGCCGTAGGCGGCGCGATCGGCGGCATAGTCCGCAAATACCTTGGGGTACATGAGATGGGAGGCGAGCTCGTACTCGCTGATCGGCCGCCCGAGCGCGGCGCAGGCGGCGGCGCGCTCGGCCGCGAGATCCGCGGGTGGCAGAAGCTCGCCCGGTCGCACCTTCAGCGGCTCCCTGCCGCCCAGCACTTTCTTTTGCAGCGCCTCGGGAAAGCCGCCGAGCGGCTGGCCGAGCTCGCCGCGCAGCAGCTGCACCAGCGACTCCGGAAACGCCACGTCGACGGCGGGATCGAGCACGGCCTCCTTGGTGAGTCCGCTGGTCACCATCATGATCGCCAGGTCGCCCACGACCTTCGAGGTCGGCGTGACCTTGATGATGTCGCCCAGCATGTCGTTGACCTCGGCATACGCCCGGGCCACCTCCGGCCAGCGATGCTCGTCGACACCGAGCGAGCGCGCCTGCTCCCGCAGATTGGTGTACTGGCCGCCGGGCATGCCATGCAGATAGACCTCGGAGGCCCCCGCGCGGATGTCGCTCTCGAACGCGACATAACCGCGCCGCACCTGCTCCCAGTAGCCTGATATGAGGCGCAGCTGATCGGGATCGAGCTGCGAATCGCGCGGGCCGTAGCGCAGCGCCTCGACGATCGAGCCCAGATTCGGCTGGGAAGTGAGGCCGGAAAGGGCATCGATGGCCCCGTCGACCGCGTCGGCGCCCGCATCCACTGCGGCGAGCACGCTCGCGGCGGCGATGCCGCTCGTATCGTGAGTGTGGAAATGCACCGGCAGCCCCACTTCCTGCTTGAGCGCGCGGACCAGCACACTCGCGGCATGCGGGCGGCACAGTCCCCCCATGTCCTTGATGGCGAGGATGTGCGCGCCCATTGCCTTGAGCTCGTTGGCCAGGCGCAGGTAGTAGGCGAGGTCGTATTTGGTCTCGCGCGGATTCGAGAGATTGCCGGTGTAGCAGATCGCCGCCTCGCACAGCCGCCCCGTGTCCCTTACCGCCTCGATCGTCACCTTCATGTTGGCGACCCAGTTGAGGCAATCGAACACCCGGAACACGTCGATCCCGGCCGCGCCCGCCTGGGCGATGAAGTGTCGCACCACGTTGTCGGGATAATTCTTGTATCCGACCGCGTTGGCGGAGCGCAGCAGCATCTGCAGCAGAAGGTTGGGCATCGCGGCGCGCAGCGCGGCGAGGCGCGCCCAGGGGTCCTCCTTCAGAAATCGCAAGGCCACGTCGAAGGTCGCCCCGCCCCAGCACTCGACCGAGAACAGCTGCGGCAGGAGGCTCGCATAGTACGGCGCGATCAGCGTCATGTCGCGCGTGCGCAGCCGCGTCGCGAGCAGCGACTGATGCGCATCGCGCATGCTGGTGTCGGTCAACAGCACCTGCGGTTGCGCAAGCATCCAGTCGGCGAAGCGCGCGGGTCCGAGCTCATCGAGCTTCTGCTTGGTGCCGGGGGCCGGGGGCGGCAGCTCCACGCGTGGAACGCGCGCGAACACCGGCGTCCGTGGGCGCGCATCGCGCCGCTTGACCTCGGGATTGCCGTTGACGATGACATCGCCGATGAAGGAGAGGAGACGCGTCGCGCGATCGCGCTTGCGCGGGATCACGAACAGCTCGGGCGTCTCATCGATGAACTTGGTGGTGTAGTCGGCGGCGGCGAAGCGCGGATGCATGATCAGCTGATCGAGGAAGCGCAGGTTGGTGACGACGCCGCGGATGCGGAATTCCCAGAGCGCGCGATGCATGCGCGCGATGGTCTCCGTGGCCGTGGGCGACCATGCGGTCACCTTGACCAGCAGAGAATCGTAGAAGCGGGTGATGATGGCGCCCGAGTAGGCGGTGCCCGCGTCGAGCCGGATGCCGTATCCGGCGGGACTGCGGTAGGCACTGACGCGCCCGTAGTCGGGGACGAAGTTGTTCTCCGGGTCCTCGGTGGTCACGCGGCATTGCAGCGCGTGTCCGCTGACGCGAATCTCTTCCTGGCGCGGCACCCCGCTCTCGGGCGTGCCGATGCGTGCGCCCGCGGCGATGCGGATCTGCGCCTTGACCAGATCGACTCCGGTGACGCACTCGGTGACCGTGTGCTCGACCTGGATGCGCGGATTGACCTCGATGAAGTAGAACTTGCCGCTATCGGCATCCTGCAGGAACTCGACGGTGCCCGCGGCGCGATAGGCCACCGCGCGGCCGATCTTGAGCGCCGCCGCCGCGAGTTCCTCGCGCTCCGCATCGCGCAGGAACACCGCCGGCGCGCGCTCCACCACCTTTTGATTGCGCCGCTGCAGGGTGCAATCGCGCTCGTACAGATGCACCAGATTGCCGTGCGCATCGCCGAGGATCTGCACCTCGACATGGCGCGCGCGCGCGATCAGCTTCTCGAGGTACACCTCGTCCTTGCCGAATGCAGCCTTGGCTTCGCGCCGCGCGGCCGCCACCGCCGGCAAAAGCTCGCGCTCCTCCATCACCATGCGCATGCCGCGGCCGCCGCCGCCCCAGCTCGCCTTGAGCATGACCGGCAGTCCCACCGCACGCGCCATCTCGACGATGCGCTGCTCGTCGTCGGGAAGCGGCGCCGTGGCCGGCATGACCGGCACACCCGCGCTCGCCGCGAGATTGCGCGCCTCGACCTTGTTGCCGAGCTTGCGCATCGTGTCCGGCAGCGGACCGACGAACACGATCCCGGCGGCGGCGCAGGCTTCCGCGAATTCGGGGCTCTCCGACAGGAATCCGTATCCCGGGTGAATCGCATCCACCCGCGCCTCGGTCGCGATCCGGATGATGTCGGGGATGTCCAGGTACGCTTCGATCGGCCCCTTGCCCTCGCCGACCAGATAACTCTCGTCGGCCTTGGTCCGGTGCAACGAGAAGCGGTCTTCCTGCGAATGGATCGCGACGGTGCGAATGCCGAGCTCGGTGGCTGCGCGCATCACGCGAATGGCGATCTCTCCGCGATTCGCGATCAACAGGCTCTGGATCGAGCCGCTCCTTGGGAATGGATTCATCTGCGAATGATGATAGCCTTGGGTCGAGCCATGGACCAGGGGATGGAAGTGTCGTTCGGACTGGCGATTCACGGCGGGGCCGGCACGCTGCCGCGCGAGCAGATGACGGCCGATCGAGAGCGCTCCTATCGCGCGGGCCTCGCCACGGCACTCGCTGCCGGATACTCGCTGCTCGAGCGCGGCGGCACGAGCCTCGATGCCGTGACGCGCGCGGTGGCCGCGCTCGAGGACGATCCCTCGTTCAACGCCGGACGCGGCGCGGTCTTCACCCTGGATGGCCGCAACGAGCTGGATGCCTCGATCATGGATGGGGCGACGCTCAAGGCGGGAGCGGTCGCGGGCGTGACTCATATCAGGAACCCGATCGAGCTCGCGCGCACCGTGATGGAGCATTCCGAGTACGTGATGCTGACCGGCTCGGGCGCCGAGGAGTTCGCCCTGAGCCGCGGTTTTCAACTGGTGCCGCGCAGCTATTTCCATACGCCCGAGCGCTGGCGGCAGCTCGAGCGCATTCGTAGCGGCGATGGCGCGCCGTCGCCGCTGACGATCTCGCACGTGGGCACCGTGGGAGCGGTGGCGCTGGATTCGGGCGGCCGGCTGGCGGCGGCGACCTCGACCGGCGGCATGACCGGCAAGCGCTACGGGCGGGTCGGCGATTCGCCGCTGATCGGCGCGGGCACCTATGCCGATGATCGTTCGTGCGCGGTCTCGGCGACCGGGCACGGCGAGGTCTTCATCCGCGCGGCCGTCGCGCACGATATCTGTGCGCGCGTGCGCTACGGCGGTCGCTCGCTCGCCCAGGCGGTGCGCGAGGTCGTGCTCGGCGAGCTGCCCGCGCTCGCCGGCGAGGGCGGTGTCATCGCGATCGACCGCGACGGCGGCATCGCGATGGAATTCAACTCCGAGGGCATGTTTCGGGCGAGCCGGGTGCGCGGAGAAGCCGCACGCATCGCCATCTATCGCGACCCCTGAGCGGCCGGCCTCAGCCGGAGCCGGCGCGGTCCCTGCGCCGCTCGAAGCGTCCGGTGCGCAAGGTCTGGTATTCGGCTTCCATCACCACCACACGATTTCTGCCCTGCTCCTTGGCGCTGTAGAGCGCCTCGTCGGCGAGCTGGATCAGGCCGTCGTGGGTGCGGTTGGCGCTCGGCAGGATGAGCGCCGCGCCGATGCTCAGCGTCAGGCGGCTGGCGACGGTCGACGCCTCGTGCGGAATGTTGAGCTCGGCGACCGAGCGCTGGATGCGGGTGAGCACTTCCGCGACGTACTCGCGGCTCGCCTCGAACAGCACCACGGCGAACTCCTCGCCGCCGTAGCGTGCCACGAAGTCGAGCGGCCGGCGCGCGCACTGGCTCAAGGATACGGCCACGGCACGCAGGCACTCATCGCCCGCCTGGTGCCCGTAGCGATCGTTGTAGTCCTTGAAGCAGTCGATGTCGGCGAGCAGCACCGCGATGCGCTGGCCATCGCGCACGGCCTGGTTCCAGGCGCGCTGGATGTGTTGATCGAACATGCGCCGGTTCTGGATGCCGGTGAGACCGTCGCGCGCCACCATCTCCTTGAGCAGCGCCGCCTCCAGAAAGCGCATGCGGCTGGTCTTCTCGTGCATGTAGGCGACCGAGGCGCACACGAGATTCACCGTGAGCACCGAGACGGCGTCGTAGCTGAACTTGCCCGGAGGCAGCTGCAGCAATGTGCCCGCCGCGAGGTAGGCAATGGTCATCACCAGCGTTGCCGCGAGCGCGTGGTAGAAGATGAGCCCGCCCATGAAATAGATGAAGATCACCGCCAGCTCCATGGCCGGGAAGATCAGTGCGGCACCGCCGCGAGCGACGATGAGGTGGTCGGCGGCGACGGAGAGTCCGATGACCGTGGCGGCGAACAGCGCGATCGGCGGATAAACGAGGTGACGCCGTTGCGAAAAGCTCGCCCCGAGACACAGCAGCACGGCCGGAAGCATCACGGCGAGATGCAGGATCGATGGGATGCGGTCGAGCTCGCTACCGAGCACGCTCGCCTGCACCGCCGAGATGGCGATGATCGCCAGGATGCTGATGCACAGGTTGACGCGCACGTGCGGCAGGTGCTCCTCGAGCACCCTCTGGCGGTAGACGGGCTCGAGATCCGCATCGAACGTGAGCCAGGGAAACCCGGCCTTCAGTTGCCGCGCGTACGGCAAGTCCGGCAGGTCGTCTTCCGATAATCCTTTGTTGCCCAGCATCGCGCTAGAACCTTACGCCCCAAGCCCCCCCGGCCTCAATGAATTGGACCACACGTCCATGGCGGATTTGCGAGCACTGCGTCGCGGTTTTATGTCAAACGCGAGGCCGCTTGGCGCCGCGTGGGCGCCTCAATCGGCCAGGTAGTGGGCGAGGTAGGTGTCGAAATCCCGCTTCTTGTCGGCCGCCTCGATCCGCGCCTGCTCCTCGTGCGACTCCTGCGCCTGAGCGGCGAATTCCGCCAGCCGGCGCTCGTTGGGCGGATACAGGTCCAGGAAGTAATCCTTGTGCATCCTCGACATGCGCTGTGCCAGCCGGAAGAACGACTCGCCGGTCTGGCGCATCTCGGTCAGCAGGCGAGCCGAAGGCGTGCGCTCGACCTCGTCGATCTTGGCGCGCTGCTGCTCGAGCGCCGTCTGATACGGCCGGGTCGGCTCGCCATGGTCCAGCATCTCGCAGATCCCCTGCATGGCATCGAGCAGCTCGCGCGCCCACGCGACCATGGGCGTTTCGCGCCCCTCGCGGTTCAGCGTGAGCCCGGGCTCCCGGCCGCGCCGGGCCACGCGCAGGTGGTTGGCGTCGAGCGCCTCCTGCTCGCCGCGGTCGATGGGCTCGGCGTCGGAGAGCACGCACAGCGCCAGGAAGGCCTCCAGGAACCGCAGCTTGTTCTGGTTCACCCCCACCGGGTCGAAGGCGCTCACATCGAGCGCCCGCACCTCGACGTACTCGACGCCGGCACGGCGCAGCGCCTTGGTGGGCCGCTCGCCGGAGCTCGCGATGCGCTTCGGGCGGATGAAGCTGTAGTACTCGTTCTCGATCTGCAGGATGTTGGCATTCAGCTGCAAGTACTCGCCGTCGACCTTGACCCCCAGCTTCTGGTACGGCGGATAGGGCGTGCTGATGGCCCGGGAGAGGTCGCGCACGTAGTCGTCGAGACCGTTCACCGAGACGCTCACCGTCGCCTGATTCTTGTTGCGGTAGCCGATGTCGCTCATGCGCAGCGACGTGGCGTAGGGCTCATAGACCGTGTCGGCGTCGAGCGCGGGCAGCGTGATCTCGCGATCCCCGAAAAAGCCCCGCGACACCGCCGGCGAGGTCCCGAACAGGTACAGCACGAGCCAGCCGAACCGCCGGTAGTTGCGCAGCACCGCGAAGTATTGCTCGCTGATGAAATCCTGGCGCGCGAGCTTCGATTCATTGATGTGCGCGAGCGCCTCCCACAGATCGGCGGGAAACGAGTAGTTGAAATGCACCCCTGAGATCGCCTGCATGGTGCGCCCGTAGCGCATGCCGAGACCGTGCCGGTACACGGTCTTCATCCGGCCGACATTCGAGCTGCCGAACTGCGCGAGCGGAATGCTCGCCTCGCCGTCGAACTCGCAAGGCATGCTGGTGGACCAGAGCATCTCCTCGCCGAGGTGGCGATAGACGAATTGATGGATGTCGCACAGATACTGGAGCAGCTCCCAGGACTCGCGGAACGGAGGTGTGACCAGCTCGATCAGCGCCTCGGAGAAATCCGTGGTGATGTGCTCGTTGGTGAGCGGCGCCCCGAGCGCCGCCGGATGGCGCATCTGGGAGATCTTGCCCGCCGGCGAGACCCGCAGCGATTCCTTCTCGACACCCTTGCGTCCGCCGCGCAGCACGGCCCGCTCGCCGGAGTTGACCAGCGCCGAGAGGCGGCGCTCGAATTTCTTGTCGATCGATCGCGTCATTGCATCAAGGATACCAGGAGCGAAAGCTACGGCAGTTCGGCGACGACCTCGATCTCGACCAGGAACCCCGGATCGACCAGGCGCTGAACCTGCACCCAGGACACGGTCGGCAGGCGTTCCTTGTCGTAGTACTCGAAGCGCACGTCCGACGCCTTGAGCAGGGCGTCCATGTTGGTGGTGTAGATGGTTTCCTTCACCACCTCGTCGAACCCGGCCTGATGTGCCGCGAGCGTGTGACGCAAGTTGGTGTAGACCGCACGCAGCTGGCCCGGCATGTCGCCGGCCGCCACCAGCCGCCCTGCGGCATCCACGGCCACCGTTCCCGAAACGTAGAGTGTCTTGTCCACCAGAACCGCCTGCGAGTAGCCGAAATCCTTCTCGTAGCCGTTCAAGTGGAACACCTGCTTCACTCGCAGCGGCGCCGGCTCGGGCTCGCGCTCGCAACAGGCAAGGCCGAGCACCGCCAGCGCACAGGTCAATCGAACGCTCCAATGAGCCATATCCCGCTCCCAGGCTGCCGCCTTCGTTGTTCCCGGCCGTATCTCAGCGTCCGGCTGCCGTCTCGCTCTGCGCTCGCGCGCGGCTGTCCGACTCGGCGCGTGCACGCAAGGCGCGCAGCATCTTCGGCAGGTCGCGCCGCAAGGTCGCTCGCACCAGCCAGCGCGGAACCCAGAAGCCGGGCACCAGGTTGACCGCATAATGCGCGATCGTGAAATCTCCGTCGCTTTCGAGATACCACGACCCGTTGAGCGCGCTCAAGTCCCCGGAGACCCGCTCGATCGAGACTCGCGCCGGATAGTCATACGTCGCACGCATCTCGTAGGTGAGGCGGGGCAAGTACCACGAATAGTCCATGACGTGGCGGATGAGCTGCCACGACCGGTCGGGCGCGGTATCGAGCACCTCGCAGCTGGCGAGACCCGGCACCGTCTTCAGCGCCACCTCGCAGCTGGTCACCAGCGACCATACCAGCTCGCGCGGAGCATGAATGCGTACCGTCGCGCTGACGCGGCCGCTCTGGGCGGCCGAATCGAGCGAAGCACCCACCTCGATGTCACCGTGCTGCTCGGCGTCCATCGCGATGTCGCCGCGGACCGGGGCCGCGACCGCCGACAGCAACAAGGCGAGAACGATGGATGCGCGCACGATATCCTTCAAATCGACAGCCCGGACCTCGGCTCGACGCCGCCCGCCCGTCCCGTTTGAGTACCGCCGCGGGTTCCGAGTTGCGCAAGCGGTGGGCGAGCTCAATGCGCGCCGTTCAGCCAAAGATCGACCCTGGTGTCGAGAATGTCCAGCGGCATCGCGCCGCGGTCGAGGATCTGCGCATGAAAGGTCCGCAGGTCGAACCGGCTGCCGAGGGCCTGCTGAGCTCGAGTGCGCAGATTGTCGATGGTGCGCGCGCCGACGGCGCAGGCAAGCGCTTCCCCCGGCAGAGCCAGCTCGCGGTCCACCATGGTGTGCGCCGCCGCCTCCTCGATCGGCAGCTGCGCCCGCAGAAACTCGAATGCTTGATCCGCGCTCCAGCCGAGCGCGTTGAGGCCCGTGTCGGTGACCAGGCCCGCGACGCATCGCATGCGCAGCGCCAGGGCCGAGAACTTGGACTCGGCGTCGCGGTTGAGCCCGAGCTCATCGCCGAGCGAGGCGGCATACATTCCCCAGCCATCGACGAACCCCGGATCGCCGCCGAAGCGGCGAAATCTCGGCAGGTCGGTCCGGGCGGTCTGAATCGCGAGCTGAAAATGCTGTCCGGGCAGTGCCGCGCGCAGGAATGCGGCGGGCGAGGGCGCCGCCGGAAGAGCCCCGGTGTCGACCCACACGACGGCCGGCATTGCGGGATCGCGCGCCCGTCGGTAGGACAAATCCGACGCGCGGCCTTGCCGGTAGGCTTCCACGGGAAGCATGGTGAAATCCGCCTGCGGAGTCTCCTCGAACGAGGCCGCCAGCGCGGGAACGGCTTCGGTCTTGAGCTCTGCGTAGTAATGCAACAGCTCGTCGGGCGCGGCCAGGGCGTGCGGGCCATGGCTCATGGCTTCGAGGAACGCCTGGGCGTCCCCGGCAAATCCGGCTTCGCTGAGCAGCGCCTGCATGCGGCCGTGCAGGTGCTCCAGGTCCGCGAGTCCCTGCGCGTTGAGCGCCGCCGCCGTCAGCTGCGAGCCGGTCTCGCGCTTGATGAGATACGCGTACCAGGATGCGCCGAGCGGCAGTCCCGAAAGACCTCCGCCCTGGCGCGCGCGCGGCAGATATTCGTCGTGCAGGAAGTCGTGCAGCTCGCGGTAGGCGGGCAGAATCTTGTCGCGGATGCGCGCGGCGACATCCCCGGAGACGGGCCGCCCGTCGCCGGTCTCGGCCGCGCGCACCCGATAGAAGGGATTGGCCGGCGTGTCGGAGCCGAGCGTCGCGAGCATCGGCAGCAGCTCGCTCACCAGGCGCCGCGGCAGCGTGTAGCCGCGGCGCAATCCGTCACGCATGTTGGCGATCGCCTCGGCGGTCCAGCGAACGTACTGCTCGCTGCGTGCGCGCCAGCTCTGGTACGCCTTGGCGCTCGCCGGCGCGCCGGCGAGGCCCTCGGACCTTGCGAATTGCAGCGGCACGCAGCGAAAGGGGTTGACCGGCATGAGCTCGGAAGGATAGGTGAAGCTCTCGACCGCGAGCTCGCGCTCGCGCACGAAGATGTCAAGGGTCAGCCGCGCTTCGCTGCCGAGCTCGGGGCGCGGCAGCGCGAGCGCCAAGTCGAGGTAGCGCCGCTCGAGCGCCAGCGAGTCCGCCAGGGATTGCGCGGAAATGTCCGCGCGCATGCCCGGATCGTCGCGCAGCGCCGCGCCCTGCGGGCCGAGTTGCGGGTTGAGCTTCTGGTAATCGTCCCAATACTGCTCCACCAGGCTCGCGAGCCGGTCGCCCGGCAGCGCGGCCGAGCTTGCCGGGCGGGCGGGAGCAGGCGCCGGCGCCTGACCGCAAGCGCACAGCGCGAGGGCCGCGGCCGCGGCGGATGAGCGCAAAAAACGAATCATCGATCGATTATAGCTGCCGCCTTCGGTTCATAATCCGCGTCGGTGGTCCGAACAGGAGGCTCTATGCTGGTGGGAACAAGTGTGCGCAAGGTCGCGATCGTGGGCGGCGTGCGCATTCCATTCGCGCGCGGCAATGGGGCCTATGCCGAGGTCGGCAACCAGGAAATGCTCACCGCCGTACTGCGCGCGATCGTCGAGCGTTACGGCTTGCAGGGCCAGCGCCTGGACGAGGTCGCGGCCGGCGCCGTCATGAAGCACTCCAGTCAGTGGAACCTGACCCGCGAGTCGCTGCAGGACTCGGGACTCGCCGCCGAGACTCCCGGCCTCGATCTGCAGCGCGCCTGCGGTACGAGTCTCGAGGCCGCGATCGACATGGGCAACAAGATTGCGCTCGGACAGATCGACTGCGCGATCGCCGCGGGCGTCGACACCGTCAGCGACCCTCCGGTGGTGTTTCCGCGTGCCTTTCAAAGGCTCCTGTTGAAGAGCTATCGCGGCAAGAGCGCCGGCGAGCGTGTCGGCCCCTGGCTCGGACTGCGGCCCGGGCATTTCCGGCCGGTGCTGCCCGGCATCGCCGAGCCGCGTACCGGTCTGTCCATGGGCGAAAGCACCGAGCTCATGGTGAAGACCTGGGGTATCGGCCGCGTTGAGCAGGATCAACTCGCGCTCGAGAGCCATCAGAAGGCCGCCGCGGCCTACGCCTCCGGGTTCTACCAGGATCTCGTGCACGCGTATCTCGGGTTGAGTCAGGACAACAACATTCGCGCCGACACGAGCCTCGAGAAGCTCGGCAAGCTCAAGCCGGTGTTCGACACGCGCGGCGGCGGCACGCTCACCGCGGGCAATTCCACGCCGATGACCGATGGCGCTTCGGGCGTATTGCTGGCCTCCGAGGCGTGGGCCCGCGAGCGCAATCTGCCCGTGCTCGCCTATCTCGTGCACGGCAAGGTGGCCGCGGTCGACTATGTAGGAAAGAAGGAGGGCTTGCTGATGGCGCCCGCCTACGCGGTGCCGCGCATGCTGCGCGATGCGCAGCTGACGCTGCAGGACTTCGATTTCTACGAGATCCATGAGGCTTTCGCCGGGCAGGTGCTGTGCACGCTCAAGGCTTGGAACGACCCCGCCTTCTGCAAGGACAAGCTCGGCCTCGAGGCGGTGCTCGGAACGATCGACCGCGCCAAGCTCAACGTCAAGGGCGGAAGCCTCGCGCTCGGCCACCCGTTCGCGGCCACCGGCACGCGCATCGTCGCGACGCTCGCCAAGCTGCTCGACGAAAGCAAGGCGAAACGCGGCCTCATTTCGATTTGCACGGCCGGCGGCATGGGCGTGACCGCCATTCTGGAGCGCTGATTGAGCCGCGCGCGGCACAAGCGCTATTCTTACGGGCCCGCATGCTACCAACCCCCGACTCATTCTCCAGGACGTTGCCATGGCACAAACGATCGAGCTGACTGCCGCAAGTGACAAGGCTGGCCGCGAGGCCCCGCAACTGAAGGATCGGGAGCTGCTGCGCGAGCAGTGCCTGATCGGCGGGCGCTGGGTGGGCGCCGACCAGGGCGGCGCGCTCGAGGTGCGCAATCCGGCGACGGGCGGCACACTCGGCACCATTCCCAACATGGGCGCGCAAGAGACCCGGCGCGCGATCGCCGCCGCCGCGCAGGCGCTGCCGGCCTGGGCGGCGCGTACCGCCAAGGATCGCGCCGCCGTGCTGCGCCGCTGGTTCGATCTCATCGTTCAAAACGACGCGGACCTCGCGACGCTCATGACCGCCGAGCAGGGCAAGCCCCTCGCCGAAGCAAAAGGCGAGATCGCTTATGCGGCCTCTTTCATCGAGTGGTTCGCGGAGGAGGGCAAGCGGCTGTACGGCGACGTCATTCCGGGTCACCAGCCGGACAAGCGCATCCTGGTGCTGCGGCAACCGGTGGGCGTGGTGGCTGCGATCACTCCGTGGAACTTTCCGGCGGCGATGATCACTCGCAAGGCGGGCCCGGCCCTGGCCGCCGGCTGCACCATGCTGCTGAAGCCCGCGACGCAGACGCCGTTCTCCGCGCTCGCGCTCGCCGAGCTCGCGCTGCGCGCGGGCGTTCCGCCGGGCGTGTTGAACGTGGTCACGGGATCCGCCGCGGCGATCGGCGGCGAGATGACCTCCAACCCGAGCGTGCGCAAGCTGACCTTCACCGGATCGACCGAGATCGGCAAGAAGTTGATGGCGCAGTGCGCCGGGACGGTCAAGAAGCTGTCGCTCGAGCTCGGCGGGAACGCGCCCTTCATCGTGTTCGACGATGCCGATCTCGATGCGGCCGTGCAAGGAGCGATCGCGAGCAAGTACCGCAATACCGGTCAGACCTGCGTTTGCGCGAACCGGCTCCTGGTCCAGGAAGGTGTCTACGAGGAGTTCGCCCAGAAGCTGTCCGCCGCGGTAGCCAAGTTGCGCGTCGGAGACGGACTCAAGGGTGTCACCGACCAGGGTCCGTTGATCGATGCCAAGGCCGTCGCCAAGGTCGAGGAGCACGTGGCCGACGCCCTGTCCAAGGGTGCTCGAGTGGCGATCGGCGGCAAGCGCCATGCGCTCGGCGGAACCTTCTACGAGCCGACGATCCTCACGGGCGTGACCACCGGCATGCTCGTGGCCCGCGAGGAGACGTTCGGCCCGGTGGCTCCGCTGTTCAAGTTCAAGAGCGAAGCGGAAGCCATCGCCATGGCCAACGACACGGAGTTCGGCCTCGCGGCTTACCTGTACACGCGCGATCTGGCGCGCAGCTGGCGGGTATCGGAGGCGATCGAGTACGGCATCGTCGGCCTCAATACCGGAATCATTTCCACCGAGGTCGCACCGTTCGGCGGAGTCAAGGAATCGGGCACCGGGCGCGAGGGCTCGAAGTACGGGATACTTGACTACACGGAGATCAAGTACGTGTGCGTGGGCGGCGTGAGCTGAAGGTCTGCCGCGGGTGCTCGGACGGTTCCTCGAGTATTCGGTCGCCACGCCGGATATTCGGGCGTCGCTCGACTTCTATGGCAAGCTGGGTTTCTCCCAGGCCGAGGTCGGCGAGGCCTACCCTTACCCCTATGCGGTGGTGACCGACGGCCGGATCCATCTCGGCTTGCACCAGCATCCGCTGCCTGGAGCCTCGCTGACGTTCGTGAGGCCGGACCTGCTACGTCATCTTGCGGCGCTCGAGCAGCTCGGCGTCGATTTCGAGTTCCGGCGCCTCGGCAACGACGTCTTCAACGAGCTCGGCTGGCTCGACCCGTCGGGACACCTCATCCATCTGGTCGAGGCGCGCACCTTCAGCCCCACCAAGCGCCTCGCCACCGATACCTCTGCGTGTGGCTACTTCGTCGAGATCGCGCTGCCCACGCCCGCAATCGAGGCGTCGAAGGCATTCTGGGAGAAACTCGGCTTCGTCGGCATGGACGAGCTGACGGCGACGCTGCCCCACATATCCTGCACCAGCGACTCCATCGACATCGGCTTGTACGAGCCGGCGCATTTTCTGGCGCCGACCCTGCTGTTCGATGCCGGCGACGTCGCCGGCGCGCTTGCGCGCCTCGCGGATGCGGGAATCGAGCCCGCGGGGAAACTGCCCGGGCCGCTGCGCCAGCGGCCGGCGGCGCTGTTGGCGGCACCGGAGGGAACGCTCATCCTGTTGACCGCGGATGCGGAGAGCTAGCGGCACTGCGCCGGCGAAGTCCGGGCCATATCAGTCGCGCCTTGCGACGAGCGTGAACTTGAGAGCCATCTGATCCTCGACCCGCAGCGCCCCCAGCATGATGCTGAAGGGGGTGAGCCCGAGCGCGGTTTGCCGCAGCGCGAGCGAGCCGTGCGCCGTCAAGCGCCGCGGCGCGCGTTCGAGCGTGAACGGCACAGCCAGTCGCGACTCGTGTCCCGCGACCTCGATCGCCACCGTGGCCTCGAGCGTGCCGCCTGTTTCGCTGATCGCGACGCTGCGCACGGTGATGATCGGGTGGTCCGCCGCGGCCAGCACGGCGGGGCCGAGCATGTTGCGGGCGGTACCCGCCTTGGCGTCGTCGGCAACCACCTCGGAAAAGTCGGCCCCCTCTTCGCGGCGCGCCGTGGACGGGTCCACGACGAAGTCCGCTGCCGGGACGGTGAGCGCAAAGGCGGCGCCGCTCGGCGGCCCGCCGGCGGTCACCCATCCGCCGAGCGAGCGGTTGACGATCACGTGGTTGTGTCCGAGCGCAGCCATGATGCCGGCGCGGTACACGAGCACCCGCAGCTCGGAGTGCGCGCCATCGATGCGATAGCGCTCCTGCGCCGCCGTGGCGGGCGGCGCCGTCGCGGGCGGCGCCGTCGCGGGGACCGCGATCGGCGGCGGCGGACGCGGGAGCTGCTTGGGCTGCGGCGCTCCGCACGCGCCGAGCAGCAGGGCGAGCGCCGCCACCCCGTGATTCCTCGGCACGCTTCGCGCCCCGCCCTCTCTTGCTAGACTAGCGATCCGTGCAGTGTGCGCCCCGGAGTGTCTCGATGCCAAATAGAGCGACGCGCTACGGAGCGCTGGCGCAGCTGTTTCACTGGATCATCGCTGCGCTGATCGTCGTCCAGTTCACTCTCGCCTGGACCGCGGACGATCTGCCGCTGGGTGCCCGCAAGCTGGGGCTCCTGGCGCGGCACAAGAGTGTGGGGATGACCATCTTGATGCTCGCGATCCTGCGCCTGCTGTGGCGGCTCTGGACGCCGCCGCCGCCGCTGCCCGGCGGCATGAGCCGGCTCGAGCGGGTCGGTGCGCGCGCCACGCACGTCGCGTTCTACGTGCTGTTGTTCGCGATGCCGTTGACCGGCTGGATGATGTCATCCGCCAAGAATTACTCGGTGAGCTGGTTCGGTCTGTTCACCTGGCCCAATCTCATCGCCAAGAACGAGACCGCGTTCGATTTTCTGCGCACCACGCACGACACGCTCAGCGACGTGCTGTTCGCGATCGCCGTATTGCATATACTGGCGGCGCTCAAGCACCATTTCTGGAACCGCGACGACGTGCTCAAGCGCATGTTGCCGTTCACCAGGACCGGCGGATAGGCGGGACGAGGATGCTGAGACGAATGTCTGCGAGCGCGGCTGCCACGGCGTTGCTGTCGGGCGCGCTGCCCCTCTGGGCCGCAGCCGCCGGCTACGGCGCCGACCCTGCGACCAGCCGCCTCGAGTTCAGCGGTGTGCAGGCGGGCGCGGAATTCAAGGGCGTCTTCCACAAGTTCAGCGCCGCCGTCGAGTTCGCGCCCGAGTCGCTCGCGAGCGCGAAGTTCGACGTGGTCATCGACATGAGCTCCGAGGACACGATGGACAAGGATCGCGACGGCACGATCCGCGGCGCCGACATCTTCGATGTGGCGCATTATCCGACCGCCCACTACCTCACTCGCAGCTTCGCCAAGACGGCCACGGGATACACGGCGATGGGCTCGCTCACGCTGCGCGGCGTCACCAAGGATGTGCCGATCTCGTTCACCTTCGTGCCCGGCGCCGCCGGCGCCACGCTCAGCGGGACTGCGCAGCTCAAGCGCCTGGATTTCGGGGTCGGCCGCGGCGACTGGAAGAGCACCGAGTGGGTCGCCGATGCGGTGCAGGTGGCGTTCACGCTCAATCTCAAACCCAAGCCCTGAGAGCGTCGCGCCTCAGCGCACCGGCAGCTCGCGCGACTTCTGTACGGTGCGCAGCGCGAAGCTCGACTGAACGCGAGCGACATTGGGCAGGCGTGTGAGGTGCTGGCTGTGCAGCCGCTCGAAGTCGGCGGTATCGGCCAGCACCACCCGCAGCAAGTAGTCGTATTCACCCGACATCAGGTAGCACTCCATCACTTCGGGCACCTTGCGCGCCGCTTCCTCGAACTCGCGCAAGTGCGCCTGCTCCTGCCGATCGAGCGTGATGTTGACGAACACGCTCACCGGGCAGCCGGCCTTCTGCTGGTTGATGAGGGCCGCATAGCCCTCGATGAATCCCGATTGCTCGAGCGCGCGCACACGCCTGAGGCAGGCCGACTCCGACAGGTTCACGAGCTCGGCCAGCTGGCTGTTGGTGATGCGGCCGTCGAGCTGCAGGATGCGCACGATGGCGCGGTCGTAACGATCCAGTTTCATTATGCAAAGCCTGCCAGCTTGGAATTTAATTGCTCATATTAGCAATTTTTTGGCAGATTCCACCGTATCTGCGCGAATGGCGGCCATGTTTTGCAATTTTCCCGCAGGGCTGACGGGTACGCTTATGGCCCCCGACAAAAACCGGAGTGCACCCATGAAAATCGGCGTCCCCAAGGAGATCAAGGTTCACGAGTATCGAGTCGGGCTGGTCCCCGCCGGGGTGCGCGAGCTGGTCGACGCCGGGCACCAGGTCGTGGTGCAGAGCGGAGCGGGCGCCGGCATCGGGTTCGACGATGCCCACTACCAGGCGGCCGGTGCCGGCATTGCGCCGCGCGCCGCGGACGTATTCACGGCGTCGGATATGATCATCAAGGTCAAGGAGCCGCAGCTCGCCGAATGCAAGATGCTGCGCTCGGGCCAGGTGCTGTTCACCTACCTGCATCTGGCGGCCGATCGCGAGCAAGCCGATGCGCTCATGGCATCGGGCGCGACCGCGATCGCCTACGAGACCGTCACGGCGCCCGACGGCTCGTTGCCGCTGCTCACGCCGATGAGCGAAGTCGCTGGGCGCATGTCGGTGCAGGTCGGCGCGAACTGTCTGCAAAAAGCCAACGGCGGGTTCGGCGTGCTGCTCGGCGGGGTGCCGGGCGTTCCGCCGGCCAGGGTCGTGATCCTGGGTGGCGGCGTGTCCGGGACCCATGCGGCGGAAATGGCGGTCGGCTTGCGAGCCGACGTCACCGTCGTCGACCGCTCGGTCAAGCGCTTGCGCGAGCTGTCTTCGATCTTCGGCAGCCAGCTGAAGACCGTGTACTCGACGGCGCACGCGATCGAGGAGCTGGTGCGCGATGCCGACCTCGTGATCGGCGCGGTGCTGATCGCGGGTGCCGCCGCGCCCAAGCTGGTCACGCGCGCCATGGTCAAGTCCATGAAGCAGGGCGCGGTGCTCGTCGACATCGCCATCGACCAGGGCGGCTGCTTCGAGACCAGTCGGCCGACCACGCACGCCGAGCCGACCTTCGTGCTGGACGGCGTCATCCATTACTGCGTGACCAACATGCCGGGCGCGGTGCCGCGCACCTCGACGTTCGCGCTCACCAACGCGACCCTGCCGTACGTGAAAGCGCTCGCCGATCACGGCTGGCGCCAGGCGCTCGCCGCGGACTCGGGCCTCGCGCGCGGCTTGAACGTGCACGCCGGCCAGCTGACGCATGAAGCCGTCGCGAGTGCCCTGGGCATCGACTATCGGGCCTATCGCGCGGCCTGATCCCGGCGGCCTGATCCCGGCGGCCTGATCCCGGCGGCCTGAGCGGCGCGGCTTCCCCGCGGGCGCGTATTGCTACTGTACGATCGATCAATTACGCTCGGCGCCGTCCGGGCGGCATTGGGGGAAGAGACATGGCGCGCAACCAGCGCTTCGACGTGTTGTTCGAGCCGGTGCGAATCGGGCCGGTGACGGCGCCGAACCGGTTCTATCAGGTACCTCATGCCAGCGGCATGACCAATGCGCTGCCGCACGTGCGTGCGCGCTTTCGCGGGATGAAGGCCGAGGGCGGATGGGGCGTGGTGTGCACCGGAGCGATCTCGATGCATCCGAGCTCGGACGACTCGCCGCTGCCTTTCGGCATCCTCTGGGACGACAAGGACATCGCCGCGCACGCGCTCATGACCGAGGAGGTGCACCGGCACGGGGCGCTCGCGGGCATCGAGCTCTGGCACGGCGGCGCCTGCACGCTCAACCGCACCAGCCGGCTCGCGCCCCTGTCCCCGTCCGGCATGCCCTGGCTCTCGACCCACATCGGATTCATGGGCAATCTCCGGCCGCGCGGCATGGACGCCACGGATATCCGCGAGCTCGTGCGCTGGCAGGCCGCGGGGGCGCGGCGCGCGATGCAGGCCGGTTTCGACATCATCTACGTGTACGCCGGCATGGGCTACCTGCCTTACGAGTTCTTGCTGCCCGAGTACAACCAGCGCAGCGACGCCTACGGGGGCAGCATCGAGAATCGCGTGCGACTGGTGCGCGAGATGCTGGACGCCACGCGCGAAGCCGTGGGCCACAAGTGTGCGGTGGCGCTGCGTATCAGCCTCGAGGAGCTGCGCGGCAAGCCGGGGCGCAACGCCCCCTCCGAGGCTCACGAGGTCATCGCTCTGCTCGCCGAGGCCGCCGATCTGTTCGACGTGAAGATGGACTCGAGCCCGACCGACTGCGCCCCTTCGCGTTTCGCGCCCGAGGGCAGCCACGAGCCGATCGTGGACTTCGTGAAGAGCGTGACCAAGAAGCCGGTGGTCGGCGTCGGCCGCTTCACCTCGCCGGATGTCATGGTGTCGCAGGTGAAGCGCGGCATCCTCGACCTGATCGGAGGCGCGCGGCCGTCGATCGCCGATCCGTTCCTGCCCAAGAAGATCGACGAGGGCCGCGAGCACGAGATCCGCGAATGCATCGGCTGCAACATCTGCATCTCCAGCTGGCACGACGGAGTGCCGGTGCGCTGCACGCAGAATCCGACGGCGGGCGAGGAGTGGCGGCGCGACTGGCATCCGGAGGTTTTTGCGCCACCGGCGAGCGACTCGACGATTCTGGTGGTGGGCGGCGGCCCGGCCGGCCTCGACTGTGCGGTAACCCTGGCACGGCGCGGCTACCAGGTGACGCTCGCGGATGCGGCCAAGGAGTTCGGCGGCCGCTTGCGATTCGAGCGCCGCCTGCCGGGTCTCGCCGCCTGGGGACGAGTGGTCGACTGGCGGCTGTCGCAGCTGCGCGAGCGAACCAACGTGAGCCTCTACCTCGGCAGCGAGCTCTCCGCGGACGAGGTGCTCGGCCTGGAGCACCGTCACGTGGTGATCGCGACCGGTGCTCGGTGGACGCGCATGCAGTTCGCGACGATCGAGTTCCCGGTCGGGGAGTTCGCCGGCCCGGGCATCTACACGCCGGATGACATCGCGGCCGGCCGGGTCCCCGAGGGGCCCGTGGTGGTGTTCGACTTCGACAACTACTATCTCGCGGGCGTGCTGGCCGAGCAGCTGGTACGGCAAGGACTCGCGGTGACCTACGTCACCACGGCGGGCAACGCCTCGGCATGGACCTTCATGACCAACGAGCTGCCGCTCGTGCACCGCGCGCTCGCCAAGGCCGGCGTGCCCATCGTCACCCTGCGGCGGGTCGCGGCCTTCGACGGCGAGTGCGCGACCCTCGCCGACGTATACAGCGGGGCGGAGCTGCGCGTCGCCTGTCGCTCGCTGGTCGTGGTCGGCATGCGCAAGCCCAACGACGCGCTGTACCGCGCCCTCGTGGCGCGCCCGCAGGATCTCGAGAGCGCGGCAATCGCCAGCGTCACGCGCATCGGTGATTGTTTCGCGCCGGGCGCGATCGTGCACGCGGTCCACTCGGGACAGCGTTTCGCGCGCGAGTTCGAGCAGCCCGCGAGCGCGGCGCCCTACACTCGCGACTATCCGGTATGACCGGCGCCGGCGTGATATAACCGAGCGCCGTACTGCAGGACGCTCACGCTTGGGGCGGTTCGCGTGCCACAAAAGGAGATGCAATGGCAACCAAGCGGCCGGTGCCGAAATTTCGCCGAGCGACGCCGGAGGTGCGGCGCGAGGCGCTGGTCGAGGCAACTTTGCGCTGCCTCAAGCAGTACGGGCACGACGGTGTCTCGGTGCGGCGCATCAGCGCCGCCGCCGGGGTGTCCATCGGGCTCATCAACCATCATTTTCCCAGCAAGTCCGGACTGGTGGCGGAGACCTACGAGACGCTTGCACTGTCGCTGCAGGAAGCGATCAGGCAGCAGGCCGACAACAAGGCGGTATCTCCACGCGACCGGCTGAGCGGATTCTTCCGCGCCTCGTTCGCGCCAGAACAGCTCGATCCACAGATCTTCAACGTGTGGCTGGTGTTCTGGAGCATGGTTGCGCATTCCCCGGAGATCGGAGCGGTGCACGACAGGACCTACCGCAAGTACCGGGCGATACTCGAATCGATGCTCGGACAGCTCGCCGCATCGGGCGAGGCGCCGCCGTTCAAGCTGCGCCAGGCGGCGATCGCGCTCTCGGCGCTGCTCGACGGTCTATGGGTCGAGCTCAGCCTCAATCCCAGGACGTTCAAGCCGCGCGAGGCGATCGCGCTGTGCGAGGACTGGGTCAACGCGCTCTGCAACGGCGCCTTCCCCCGGCTCCTCATCCAGCACAAGGCGCATGGCGGAGCCGAGCGTGGCTGAGGCGGCGCCGCGCGATGCGGTCATCATCGGCGGCGGCCACAACGGCCTGGTCTGCGCCGCCTATCTGGCCGCCGCCGGACTCAAGGTCACGGTGCTGGAGCGCCGCCACGTCGTCGGAGGTGCCGCCGTCACCGAGGAGTTCCATCCCGGGTTCCGCAACTCGGTCGCCGCATACACGGTATCGCTGCTCAATCCCAAGGTCATCCGCGATCTCGAGCTGACACGTCACGGGCTGACGATCGTCGAGCGCAAGTTCTCGAATTTTCTGCCGCTCGAGGATGGCCGGTTCCTGAAGGTCGGAGGCGGTCTCACCGAGCAGGAGGTCGGCAAGTTCTCCGCATCCGATGCTGCACGCCTCGGCGCCTACGGCGCGCGCCTCGATGCCATCGCCGACGTGCTGCGCGACCTCGTGTTACAGACGCCGCCCAACGTCACCAGCGGCGGCTGGCTCACGGCGCTGCCCGAGCTTTTGAAGAGCGCTCGGCTCGGTAAGCGCCTCGCCGGGCTCGACATGGCGTCGCGTCGCGAGCTGCTCGATCTGTTGGTGAAATCGGCCGGCGACTATCTCGACGGCTGGTTCGAGAGCGCGCCGATCAAGGCCGCGTTCGGCTTCGACGGCGTGGTCGGCAACTACGCGAGTCCGTACACGCCGGGATCGGCCTACGTGCTCCTGCACCACGTATTCGGCGAGGTGAACGGCAAGAAAGGCGCGTGGGGTCACGCCATCGGCGGCATGGGCGCGATCACTCAGGCGATGGCCAAGGCAGCGGCGCAACGCGGCGCCGAGATCCGCCTCTCGAGCCCGGTGAGCGAGGTGATCGTGAAGCAAGGAGCCGTCCGCGGAGTCGTCACCGAGAGTGGCGAGGCGATCACCGCGCGCAGCGTCGTGTCCAATCTGAACCCGAAGCTGCTCTACGGGCGGCTCATCGATCCGGCCGCGCTCGGCGAGGATTTTCGCGCGCGCATGCGCAACTGGCGCTGCGGCTCGGGAACCTTCCGCATGAATGTGGCGCTGTCCGAGCTGCCCGATTTCACGGTGCTGCCGGGAGCGGGCGATCACCACACCTCCGGCATCATCATGGCACCGAGCCTCGAGTACATGGACCGAGCCTATCTCGACGCCAAGGCACGCGGTTGGTCGGCGCGGCCGATCGTCGAGATGCTGATTCCCTCGACGCTCGACGGCAGCCTGGCGCCGCCGGGTCGGCATGTCGCGAGCCTGTTCTGCCAGCACGCTGCCCCGGTTTTGCCGAACGGCGCCTCGTGGGACGATCACCGCGAACACGTGGCCGATCTGATGATCGACCTGGTCACCAGCCACGCTCCCAACTTCAAGGCCTCGGTGCTGGGACGCCAGATCATGAGTCCGCTCGACCTGGAACGCACCTTCGGTCTCGTCGGGGGCGACATCTTTCACGGCGCCTTGAGCCTCGATCAGCTGTTTTCGGCGCGGCCCATGCTGGGCCACGGCGACTATCGCGGCCCGTTGCCGGGCCTTTATATGTGCGGCTCCGGCACGCATCCCGGCGGCGGCGTTACCGGCGCGCCGGGGCACAATGCGGCGCGCGAGATCATCGCCGACTTCCGCCGCGGCCGCCTCGCGCGCGCCTGATCGCACGGTCCGCGCCTCCCCGCGTCGTCCGCGCCTCCCCGCATCGTCCGCGCCTCCCGGCATCGTCCGCGCCTCCCGGCATCGTCCGCGCCTCGTCGGCCACGTCCGACCGCGAGACCCGCGCCGCGCCGAATGGCCTCGCTCGGTGCGATTTCTACACTGGCGTTGTCATTCCGCTCGACACACATCAGGAGCCCCGCCATGACCAGCACAAAGGACGAACCCAGGCTCGACGGCCTCGAAGTGGCGATCCTGGCGACCGACGGCTTCGAGCAAGCCGAGCTCAGCGAGCCCCGCCGGGCGCTCGATGCGGCCGGGGCCCGGCGACTTCGATGCGCTCGTCCTGCCCGGCGGGGTGATCAATGCCGACGCGCTGCGCCTCTCACCCCAGGCCGTGCGCTTCGTGCGCTCGTTCTTCGTGAGCGACAAGCCCGTGGCGGTGATCTGCCACGCGCCATGGGCCCTCATCGAGTCGGGCGTGGTGCGCGGCCACCGCTTGACCTCCTGGCCTTCGCTCAAGACCGACCTCACCAACGCCGGCGCTCACTGGGTCGATGAGGAGGTCGTGGTCGACGGCAAGCTGGTGACGAGCCGCAAACCGGACGATATTCCGGCTTTCAACCGCGAGGTGATGCGAGTCTTCGCCGAGGCACGGCGCTGAGGCCGGCGGCCTACTGCGCCCCGGTCACCGGCACCGGCGTCGGCTCGTCGCCGCCGACCCAGCGGTAGACCGCGCCCGCAAGCGCCGCCCCGACCAGGGGGCGAGCCAGAACAGCCACAGTTGCGAGAGCGCCCAGCCGCCCTCGATGAGCGCGGGACCGGTGCTGCGGGCCGGATTGACCGATGTGTTGGTCACCGGGATGCTGATGAGGTGAATCAGGGTGAGGCACAGGCCGATGGCGATGGGCGCGAAACCCTTGGGCGCGCTGCCGTGCGTCGAGCCCATGATCACGAACACGAAACCGAACGTCATGACGATCTCGCACGCGAGACAGGCTGCCAACCCGTAACCGCCCGGCGAATGCTCACCGTAGCCGTTCGAGGCGAAGCCGCCGGCAAGATCGAAGCCGGCGTGCCCGCTTGCGATCACGTACAGAATTCCGGCGCCGGCAGCGGCGCCGATGACCTGCGCCACGATGTAGGGAAGCAGGTCCGACGCGGGGAAGCGGCCGCCCACCGTAAGACCCACCGACACCGCCGGATTGAGGTGACAACCCGATACGTGGCCGATGGCGTAAGCCATGGTGAGCACGGTCAATCCGAACGCCAGCGCCACCCCGACGAATCCGATGCCGAGATGCGGGAACGCGGCGGCGAGCACCGCGCTGCCACAACCACCGAGCACCAGCCAGAGTGTGCCGAGGAATTCGGCTGCGAGACGTTTGGCCATCGGCATGATGGGGACTCCTTCTTGTTGTGGTGGCCTCCGTAACCGCCGCCTATTGTAGGGAGCGGCGCGCGGCTGCCTATCCCGGAAACCCCGTATTCAGTCCCGGGCGGCGCCGGCGAGCAGCGCGCCGTAGCGCGCGAGATCCACGTTGCCGCCGCTCACGATCACCCCGACGCGCAGACCGGCCAGCTCGGCACGCCGTGCCGCGGCGCCCGCAAGTCCCAGGCATCCGGTCGGCTCGACCACGATCTTGAGCGTCTCGGCAAACTGACGCATGGCCGCGATCAGCTGCGCATCGCTGACCGTGACGATGTCCGCGACTTCGCGCCGGATGATCTCGAACGTGTAGAGTCCGAGACTCTGCGTCTGCGCGCCATCCGCGATGGTATTGGGCACCTCGATGCGCACGATCGATCCGCGCCGCAACGACAATTGCCCATCGTTGCCGGCCTCCGGTTCGACCCCGTAAACCTTGCACGCCGGGGCGAGCGCGCGCGCCGCGAGCAACGAGCCCGCGAGCAAGCCGCCGCCGCCGAGGCAGACGAACAGCCGGTCGAGAGGTCCGGTTTCCTCGAACAGCTCGCGCGCGGCGGTACCCTGCCCCGCAATGATGTCGGGGTGGTCGTAAGGCGGGATGAGCGTCGCACCGCTGTCCGCGGCGAGCCGCCGCGCGATCTCCTCGCGGTTCTCGCGATAGCGGTCGTAGGTCACCACCCGCCCACCGTATCCGCGCGTGGCCGCGAGCTTGCCCGCCGGAGCATCCAGCGGCATGACGATGGTGGCCGCGATCCCGAGCATGCTTGCCGCGAGCGCCACCGCCTGCGCATGATTGCCCGACGAGAAGGCGATCACGCGGCGCGCGCGCGCCGGCTCATCGAGCCGCGACAGCGCGTTGAACGCGCCCCGAAACTTGAACGCCCCCATGCGCTGGAAGTTCTCGCACTTGAAGAACAGCTTCGCGCCGAGCGCCTGATCGAGCCGGCGCGACGTCATGACCGGCGTACGATGGGCGTGGCCCGCGAGCCGCTGCGCGGCAGCTTCGACGTCGCGGTAGTGCGGCAGGCTATCCAAGCGGTGAGACGCCGATCAGCCAGCGGTGCAGCCAGAGGATGAACGCCGCGTAGACGGCGAGCCCGAGCACCACTGCAATCGTATCGTTGAGAGGGCCGGCCGGCGCCGTGCGCAGCGCTTGTGGCGGGCGCCGCTTCAGCGAGATTCGATCGAGCACCGCCCAGATCAGGAATCCGCCGAACAGCACCACATCCGCCAGCGTGCCGTTCGACAACAGGTGCGCGAATGCCCAGAGCTTCACAGCGGCCAGCATCGGATGCTTCATCGCCGACCTGATCCTGCCCGGCAGGTAAGCGGCGAAGATCAGCGGAAATACCGGCAGCATCAACAGGAACGTGACATGCCGTAGCACGGGCGGTGGAGAGTAGAGCACCACCGGGGCATGGCGCGCGAGGCCGAAGCCGCGCACCAGCAGCACGAACCCTGCCAGCGACAGCAGCGAGTACAGCCCCTTCCATCCGCCCTCGCCGAGCTTGGCGAGCGCTCGCTGCCGCAGACTCGGCGCGACGATCGAGATCGAGTGCATGCCGAGGAAGAGCACGAGACCGAGAACGAGCATTCCCATGAGCGTCGACCCCTTGAAAGTGGGTTAGGTCATCCGGGCTGCCGCGGCGCCGGCAATGCGCCGCGCTTGCTGGCGCAATATGTTGCCGAATCCGTGAGTATCGCAGAAGGCCTCGAGGCCGCGGGCATCCGGCGTCCGCCGCTTGAGGTCGTCCGGGGTCGCGCGCAGCGGGACGTCGCAGACGATGGCCGTCAGCCGCCGAGCGAGATAGACGGTGTCCTTGTGCGCGAGCAGCTTCGCCGCGATGGCCGCGGCGCCGCGCAGCTTGAGTCCCGGGACGCATTCGAGGTTCGCGTACAGCTCATCGAGCGAGTGGAAGCGCGCGAACAGGAGCGCCGCGGTCTTCTTGCCGATGCCCGGCACACCGGGAATGTTGTCGACCGAATCGCCGGTGAGCGCCAGGAAGTCGGCGAACGCCTCGGGACTGGCGCCAAAGCGCGCCCCGATCTCGTGATAGTGGTAGCGCGCATTGCCGGTGTAATCCCAGTAGACGTCGCCCTCGCGCACCAGCTGCGACAGATCCTTGTCCCGGGTCACGAGCACGTTGCGCAGCCCGGCTGCGCGCGCGCGTGCGGCCAGTGTGCCGATTATGTCGTCGGCCTCATATTCCGGGCTCGCGAACTCGGCGAGCCCCAGATGCCGGCAGAACTCCCGGCACAAGCCGAGCTGGCGCGACAGGTCCGCGGGCCGCAGCTCGCGGTTTGCCTTGTAGGCGGGATAGATGCCGCAGCGGAACGAGGTCACGCCGGAGAGGCCGTGGTCGAAGGCAACGCCGATGCGCGCCGGTCTCACGCGCTCGATGAAATCGCAGATGAAGCGCGCGAAGCCGTACAGCGCGTGGGTGGCGTTGCCGTCCCGGTCCACCATGTCGGCCGGCATCGAGTGATAGGCCCGGAAGACGAAGTAGCTCGCATCGATGTGGTACACGAGGCCCGCGCCGGGCCCCGCGCCCGCGCCGAGGCCTGCGCTCGGACCGCGGGCCGCGCCCACACCGAGGTTCTCGTTCGAATCGAGGATCGCGTTGGTCTCGAAAGGGCGCGCGCCGCCGCTCACATCGGCCAGCGTTGGATGCGCTCGTGCAACGGGCTCGACCGCGGGAAGTGCGCGAGCAAATATTCCATCTGATCGGCGAGCACGCGGCGCCCTTTCAGGAAGATGTACTCGGCGTAGGTCGGAGTGAACGGCACGGCGATCAGCTGCATGCCGGCCTGTTCCGGGGTGCGCGAGGCCTTCGCGTTGTTGCAGCGTCGACAGGCCGAGACCACGTTGCTCCAGGTGTCCTTTCCTCCGCGGCTGAAGGGCGTCACATGATCGCGCGACAGCAGACTGTAGGCGAACCTTGAGCCGCAATACAGGCACAGATACGCGTCGCGGCGGAACAGCGTCTGGTTGTTGAGCGGGGGCGTATAGGTGCCGCCGCGCAGATTTCCCGGATTGCCGGTGTGACCGAGGGTCGCGATGATGGAGTTGACGTCCACGATCGTGCGCAGGCCGGTACGGGCAGAGGTGCCGCCGAACAGCCGATAGAGCGGGCTGCCGCAAGTATAAGCCACCTGATCGGTGTGATAGAGCCGTGCCGCCTCCCGGTAGTCCACCCACTCCAGGGGCATGCCCGAGACATCGGTTCTCAGGATCTGCTGCGACAAGGGGTAGGCTCGCGCCGCAAGCTCGCTCCGAACGTCCACCAGCTGCACCTTGCCGTGAGTCGATCGATTCATGACATACTAAAGATAGACGACTCCTGTGCAATAATTCAATGTTTTAAGGGGGTTCATCGCATGCCTGTGGTCGTGGGCGTCCTCAAAGAAGGCGCCGCAAACGAGACCCGCGTCGCACTCGTTCCGGAGATCGCCGCCAAGTTGCAGGCGCTGGGTGCGCGCGTGCTCCTCGAGCGGGGTGCCGGTGTCAGCGCGAACTTCCCGGATGCCGCGTACGCGGGTGCCGAACTGAGCGATGCGTCAACGATTCTCGCGAGCGCCGATGTTCTCTTGTGCGTTCAGCCGCCGAGCGCGGAGACCGTCAACAAACTGAAACAAAGCGCGGTCGTCGTCGGTTATCTGCAGCCCTATGCGCGGCACGATCTGGTGCGTCTGCTCAAGAGCCGCGGCGTCACCAGCTTCGCGGTCGAGCTGGTGCCGCGCATCTCGCGCGCCCAATCGATGGACGCGCTCTCATCGCAGGCCTCGGTCGCGGGCTACAAGGCTGCGCTGATCGCGGCGGACTCGCTCGAGAAATTCATGCCCATGCTGACCACCGCCGCCGGCACCATCAAGCCGGCCTCGGTGCTGGTGATCGGCGCGGGGGTCGCCGGACTGCAGGCGATCGCCACCGCCAAGCGGCTCGGCGCCGTGGTCGAGGCGTACGATGTGCGCAGCGCCACCAAGGACCAGGTGAAATCCCTGGGCGCCAAGTTCATCGACACCGGCGTATCGGCCGAGGGCAGCGGCGGCTACGCGCGCGAGCTGACAGCGGAGGAGAAGGCCAAGCAGCAGGAGGTGCTGGACGCGCGCATCGCGGCGAGCGATGCCGTGATCAGCACGGCGTCGGTGCCGGGGCGGCCGGCGCCGCGTATCATCGGCCGCGCCGCGGTCGAGCGCATGCGGCCGGGCTCGGTGATCGTCGACATCGCCGCCGAGCAGGGGGGCAACTGCGAGCTGACGCGCGCCGGCGAGACCGTGGAACACGGCGGGGTGCGCGTGCTGGGCCCGGTCAATCTGCCGGCAACGCTCCCCTATCATGCGAGCGAGATGTACTCGCGCAACCTGTTCAATTTCCTGAAGCCGGCGCTGCCGAAAGGCGATCTCGCGATCGACTGGAAGGACGAGGTGTTCGCCGGCGCCGTGCTCACGCACGCGGGCGCGATCAAGCACGAGGCGACGCGCAAATCGGTGGAGGAAACGACATGATCGACGGCGTCATCGCGCTTTACATCTTCATGCTGGCCGCATTCACGGGCTACGAGGTCATCTCGCGGGTGCCGGTCATCCTGCACACGCCGCTGATGTCGGGCTCGAACTTCGTGCACGGCATCGTGCTCGTGGGCGCGATGGTGGCGCTGGCGGCGGCGGACAGCACGCTGCTGCGGGTGATCGGCTTCATCGGCGTGGTTCTCGCCGCGGGCAATGCCGTGGGCGGCTACGTGGTCACCGAGCGCATGCTCAAGATGTTCAAATCCTCGGGCAAGAAGAAGGAACGCTAGTTCATGCCCTTCTCGACTGAAACGCTGACCCAGCTGTCGTATCTCGTGGCGGCGGCGCTGTTCATCATGGGATTGAAGCGCATGAGCTCGCCGCTCACGGCGGTGAGCGGCGTGCGCTGGGCCGGGGTCGGCATGCTGCTCGCGACCCTGGCGACACTCGCGTTCATGGGAGCCTCGCGCTTCAACCTCATCCTGGTGCTCGCCGCGATCGGCGTCGGCGGCGTCCTCGCCTGGGTGAGCGGCAAGCGCGTCGCCATGACCGACATGCCGCAGATGATCGCGCTCTACAACGGCATGGGCGGCGGCGCGGCGGCGGCGATCGCCGCGCTCGAGCTGTACCGCGGCGGCGAGGTGAACACGGTGCACCTCGCGGTCGCGACCGTCGGCGGCTTCATCGGCTCGGTGTCCTTTTCGGGGAGCCTCATCGCATTCGCGAAGCTCCAGGGCCTTATCACCAAGTCGGTGCGCTTCGGCGGGCAGAAGGCGTTGAACGGCTTGATCCTGCTGGCGGCGGTCGTGTTCGGCGTGATGATCGTGATGCAGTACCAGAGCGCGCTCCCGGCCGTGTCGCTGTTCTTCGCGGCCGCGCTCCTGCTCGGCATCGCCATGACGCTGCCGATCGGCGGCGCCGACATGCCGGTGGTGATCTCGCTCTACAACGCCCTCACCGGTCTCGCGGTCGGCTTCGAGGGCTTCGTGCTCGACAATGCGGCGATGATCATCGCCGGCACCGTGGTCGGGGCGGCCGGCACGTTGCTCACGCAGCTGATGGCGAAGGCCATGAATCGCTCGCTCGGCAACGTGCTGTTCGCGAACTTCGGCGAGACGTCGGCGGCGAGCGGCGGCGTCACCGGAACGCAGAAGGCCATCGAGGCCTCCGACGCCGGCGTCATGATGGCATTCTCCCAGAAGATCATCATCGTGCCCGGTTACGGGCTCGCGGTCGCGCAAGCTCAGCACAAGGTGTGGGAGCTCACGCAGCTCTTGATCGACCATGGCGTGCAGGTGCGCTTCGCGATTCACCCCGTCGCCGGGCGCATGCCCGGACACATGAACGTGCTGCTCGCCGAGGCCGGCGTGCCTTACGACCTGATCTCCGATCTCGACGAGATCAACGCGGAATTCGAGACCGCCGATGTGGCGCTCGTCATCGGCGCCAACGACGTCGTCAATCCCGACGCGCGCAGCAACGCGGCGAGTCCCATCTACGGCATGCCGATCTTGAACGCCGACAAGGCGAAGAACGTCATCGTCATCAAGCGCGGCCAGGGCCAGGGGTTCTCGGGGATCGACAACGCGCTGTTCGTGCTCGACCAGACGCGCATGCTGTACGGCGATGCGCAGGCCGCCGTGGGCCAGCTGATTCAGGCGGTGAAAGCCGCCGGTTGAGCCGCTTGCCGGGCCGCGTCGGCGCCCGCCGCGGCGCGGCCGTGCGAGGCGATTCGCGCCTTGGTCCAGTCGATGAATTCCTGAGCCGGCAGGGGCTTGGAGACGAAGTATCCCTGCACCAGATCGCAGCCGAGCCGGCCGAGCAGAGTCCAGCTCGCGGCCTCCTCCACGCCCTCGGCGACCACCTTGAGATTGAGGGCGTGCCCGAGGTTGATGGTCGAGCTCACGATCACCTCGTCGTCGCGCCGCGCCTCGAGCTCCTTGACGAACGAGCGGTCGATCTTCACCTCGTCCACGGGCAGCCGCTTCAAGTGGGCGAGCGAGGAATGCCCGGTGCCGAAGTCGTCGATCGAGAAGCGGATACCGAGCACCCGCAGCTGCTCCATCATCGATAGCGTCGCCGCGAGATCCTTCATCGCGCCGCTTTCGGTGACCTCGAGCACCACGTGCGATGCGTCCGCGCCGGTCTGCACCAGGAGCATCGCGACCTTGTCGGCGAATCCCGGGTCGGTGAAGTCCACCGGCGACACGTTGATGGACACATCGAGCGCCATGCCCGCCGTCTCCCAGCGGGCGAGATCCTGGAACGCGGCGCCGACCACCCAGTTGGTGAGGAAGCGGATCGCGCCCGCGCGCTCGGCAAGCGGAATGAACTCGCTCGGGGGAATGAATCCGCGTTGTGGATGACGCCAGCGCACCAGCGCTTCGCAGCCGACGACCTGTCCGGACCGGGCGTGCACCTTGGGTTGATAATGAAGCTCGAGCTCGTTCCCCGCGATCGCGCGGCGCAGCTCGCCGAGCATCGACAGCCGCTCGCGCTGGCTCGAGTCGTCGCCATCGACGTAGACCCCGGCCGCCGCGCCCGTCTCCTTGGCGCGAAACAGCGCAAGATCCGCGCGCTGCAGGAGCTCGGCGGCGTCCTCACCGTCGGAGGGGAAGCTGGCCGCGCCGACGCGCATCTCGAGCTGGAACGAGACGCCCGCGTAATCGAACGTGCCACGCAGCCGCTCGACGATCGAGGCCGCCTGGCGCGCCGCGCCGGTCCGGTCTATGCCTTCACGCACCACCAGAAATTGATCCGTGCCGATATGGGCGACGCGCGCGCCGGGGCCCCTTTGCGCCAGCAGCCGCCGCGCGACCTCGGACAGGACTTCGTCGCCGGCGGCGTGACCGAAGGAGCCGATGATGCTCTGGAACTCGAGAATCTCGATCAGGAACACGCTCACCGGCCGCTCGGCGGCGCGGCACTTCTGCAGGGTGTCCGCGAGGATCGAGCTGATGTAGGCGCGGGTGGGCAGGCCCGTCAGCGCGTTGTGGTTGGCCTGGTGACGGATGGTGGCCTCGCGATCCGCGACCGCCGAGCGCATGGCATTGAACGCGCTCGCAAGCCCCTTGAGCTCGGTGGTGCTGGCCGGCGGCACGGTCACCTGATAGTCGCCCGCCTCCAGCCGCTCGACCGCCCGCGTGAGCTCCTCCACCGGGCGGGTCGCGCTCTGCGCGAGCAGCACCGCGAGCACCGAGGCAATCGTGAGCAGGACGGCGCCGATGGCGAGCATGGAGGTGCGGATGTCGTCATAGGGACGCAGAGCGCTCGCCAGCGAGCGCTGCAGCACGAGCGTCAGCGGGCCGTTATGCGAGCGGATGGGATTGGCCCAGCTGAGAAATCTGTCGGCGTCCCCGGCCACCACGAACGGGACCGCCTCGGGCGCGCGTGTTAGATCGAGCGGCGGCCGATCTTGCGGGGGGTCGACGGAGGAGGCGAGGTATTCATGGCTCCGCCCCGCCATGAAAGTGACATCGACGCCCAGGAGGCGAGCCATGTCCGCGGCCACGCGCTCGTCGAGCGCGAATCCCATGGCGGCCCAGCCGATCGGCTCGGGTGCGAGCACCGGGGCGAGCACCAGCTGATAGGGGCGCCCGTCCACCAGGAAATAGACCTGCAGGATCTCATCGTCCGCGTCGCTCGCGATCAGGCGCTTGAGATCGACCGTGGTGGAAGGCGAGAGCGCGGCCGTGCTCGCGAGTAGCTGCCCGTCGGTCCCGAGCACGATGATGAGGTTCGCATCGATGCGCATGCGCTGGTTCTCGACCGCGGAAAGCAGCGTCGGCGCATCGGCCGAGGACACCGCCTCCTTGAATCCATAGTCCGAGGTCAGGATCTCGACCGCGGTCGCGAGCTGCGAGCCGCGGAACTTGAGCACCTCCCGCGCGGTGTCTGCCGCGGTGCGCAGCTGGACCCCGACCTGCGCCTCGGCCTCGGCCCGCGCCTTGACGGCAATCCCGACGATCGCGGCCGTTAATACCAAAGTGATCAGCCCGAGCACTAACGCTAGGATGCGGCTGCGCAAACTCCGTAGCACGGTCAAAGGGATGCCCATGACCCGCCATGTTAGGTGGATACGCCCCCTCGCCCTGGGCGGCGCGTCCCGATCTGCAATGAAGGTCGCGCTCCTGGCGCTCACAAGTGCCACTTGCATCACGTTTGCGCTGCTGTGCGGAACCCCGCAGTGCAGCGCCGCGGCGCTCTCGGTCACGCTCCTGGACCGCGACGGCCACGGGGTCGAGGACGCGGTGGTGACCGTGACCCCCGTCGGAGCCAGGATTGCGGTACCAGCCGTCAAGTCCGCCGTCATGGATCAGCGCGATCGGGCCTTCGTCCCGCGGGTGCTGGCGATCGGTGTCGGCTCACGCGTCGAATTCCCGAACAACGACTCGGTCAGCCATCAGGTTTATTCGTTCTCGCCCGCGAAGCGCTTCCAGCTGCCGCTCTACAAGGGCGAGGTCCATCCGCCGGTCACCTTCGAGCAGGCGGGCCTGGTGGTCCTCGGCTGCAACATCCACGACACGATGGTCGGCTACATCTACGTCAGCGCCTCTCCCTATTTCGGCACGACCGATGCGGGGGGAGTGCTCGCGCTCAAGGATCTGCCCAAAGGTGACTATCGGGTTGCCGTATGGAGTCCTTATATCGCGGACCCGGCGGCGTCCCTCGATCGCGCGGTGCACCTCGAGGCCGACGCTGCGGCGAGCGAGCGCGTCGTCTTGCAGCTACCGCTGCGCGCCCGCCCCGAGCCCAGGCCACGGCGGCGCGACTGGGACTATTGATGCGGCGCGCTCCGCTGCTTGCGCTCCTGGTCCTCTCGACCTTGGCAGCGCGCGGCCAGGATCGGCTGACGCTGGACGGCGCTGTCGACCTGCGCTGGGTGCATGCCAGCGGGGAAACCTCGTTTCAGAATGGCGGCCTCGGAATCACGCGCTTCGACCCGGATCATGACGGGCTCGAGCTCGGGCGCGCCTTGCTCGCGCCCAACCTGCGGATCACCGACATCGTCTCGCTGCAGGGTGTCTTCGACACCTATGGCGACCACAATCGCAACCCTGCCGACGTCAGTGAGTTCTATCTCGACATCCGTCCGTTTCCATGGAACTCGGTGCGCTGGCGGGCGCGCCTCGGCGCCTTCTACATGCCGGTGTCGCTCGAGAATCGCGGCGTCGGTTGGAGCGAGGTCTACTCGATCACCCCGTCGGCGCTCAACAGCTGGATCGGCGAGGAATTCCGCACCATCGGAGCGGAGGTCGAGGGGCGCTGGCTCGGCGCCTCGCACGGCTACCTCGGGGACTTTGCCCTGGTCGGGGCGATTTATGGATGGAACGACCCCGCCGGCGCGCTGCTCGCGGAGCGAGGATTTGCGCTCAGCGACCGCCCTTCCACCCTGTTCGGCTACCTCGGCTCTCCGCCGCTCGACTTCTACCACGAGATCGATCACAGGCCCGGGTATTACGGGGGACTGTCCTGGCGACACCACGACCGCCTCGAGGTGCGCGCGCTGCGCTACGACAACCGCGGCGACCCCGCTGCCGAGAATGCCGCCGGGAACTACGCCTGGCACACCCGCTTCACGAGCCTCGGCGCGCGGCTCGAGCCCGACGCGCACTGGACCTTCATCGCGCAGGATCTCGACGGCAACACGGCCGTCGGCAGCGATAACGAGGGCGAGGAGCAGTTCTACCTCAAGATGCGCGCGGCGTTCGCGCTCGCGAGCTTCGAATGGGCGCGCGAGCGTCTCACCGCGCGCTACGACGGCTTCCACACGCACCAGCTGAGCGGTGAATTCGGGCCGCGCAACCAGGACGGGCACGCCTGGACCTTCGCCTTCTCGCATGAGCTCGGCGAGGACTGGCAGCTGGTGGCGGAGTGGCTCAAGGTCGCTTCGAGCTTTCCGCCCCGCCTCCTGCTCGGAATTGCCGCCGATCAGACGCAGACCCAGTTCCAGCTGGCGGTCCGCTACAACTTCGATCTGCGGTGGTAGGGTGGGCTCCGGCCGCTCTGCCCCATCTGCCCGACTTGTATTGTTGCTCGCTCTCGGTTCGAATAGACGCCCCCGGACGGCTGTGTCAGGCGGCCGATGACATCTGTCACGAATCTGACACGCGCATCCCGCCTGAGCAGCGCTGCCTGGGCTTTGCCGACGGCGAATGAGTTGGCATGGCGCTTGCTCTATCGAGTTCACCTTACTCAAAGGAGAGAGACCATGAGTTCCGCCCAAGTTCGGCCCGCTGGCGTGGACGCGCCCGCAGGTCCCATTCACGAGAGTCAGTCGTTTGCCGCACACGTCAAGACGCTTGAGCGGAGCATTCCCCTGCGCAAGCGCTATGGAAATTTCATCGGTGGCGAATGGGTCGCGCCGCTGAAAGGCGGTTATTTCGACAACATATCCCCGACCACCGGACAGGTGATCTGCCAGATACCGCGCTCGCAGGCCGAGGACGTCGAGCGTGCCATCGATGCGGCCCATGCCGCGGCGGGAAGCTGGGGCCGGACGGCGGTGGCCGAGCGCGCCCGCATCCTGAATCGCATCGCGGACCGCATCGAGCAATACCTCCCGTTCCTCGCGGCGGTCGAGACCTACGACAACGGCAAGCCGATCCGCGAGACCAATCTCGCCGACATGCCGCTCGCGGTCGATCACTTCCGCTACTTCGCGAGCTGCGTGCGCGCGCAGGAAGGGTCCCTCGGCGAGCTCGATGACGACACCGTCGCCTACCACTATCACGAGCCGCTGGGCGTCGTGGGGCAAATCATCCCCTGGAACTTCCCGGTGCTCATGGCCGCATGGAAGCTCGCTCCGGCCCTCGCCGCGGGCAACGCCGTCGTCTTGAAGCCGGCGGAGCAGACGCCGCTCACGATCCTGGTGCTGGCGGAGCTGATCCAGGACATCCTGCCGCCCGGCATCCTCAACATCGTGAACGGGTTCGGCATCGAGGCCGGCAAGCCGCTGGCCTCCAGCCCGCGCATCGCCAAGATCGCCTTCACCGGCGAGACCACGACCGGCCGGCTGATCATGCAGTACGCCAGCCAGAACCTGATCCCGGTGACGCTGGAGCTGGGCGGCAAGTCGCCGAACATCTTCTTTGCCGACGTCGCCGCCGAGGATGACGACTTCTTCGACAAGGCGCTGGAAGGGTTCACGATGTTCGCCCTCAATCAGGGTGAGGTGTGCACCTGCCCGTCGCGCGCGCTGGTGCAGCGCTCGATCTATGACCGCTTCATGGAGCGCGCGGTGAAGCGCGTCGAGAAGATCCGGCAAGGCGATCCGTTCGAGATGACGACCCAGATCGGCGCGCAAGCCTCGAACGATCAGTTCGAGAAGATCCTGTCCTACATCGACATCGGCAAGAAGGAGGGCGCCAAGGTGCTCGCCGGCGGTGCGGCCAACAAGCTTCCGGGCGAGCTCGCCAGCGGCTTCTACATCAAGCCGACCGTGTTCGAAGGCAACAACAAGATGCGCGTCTTCCAGGAGGAGATCTTCGGACCCGTGGTCTCGGTGACCGTGTTCGACACTCCACAGCAGGCGCTCGAGATTGCCAACGACACCCTCTACGGACTCGGCGCCGGCGTGTGGACTCGCGACATCAACATGGCCTACCGCTTCGGACGCGGCATCAAGGCGGGACGCGTGTGGACCAACTGCTATCACGCCTATCCGGCGCACGCCGCGTTCGGCGGGTACAAGAAGTCGGGAATCGGCCGCGAGACCCACAAGATGATGCTCGACCACTACCAGCAGACCAAGAACGTGCTGGTGAGCTACAGCACCAAGGCTTTGGGATTCTTCTGAAGGAGCGCGATTGGGGCAGGAGCGTGTCACGGTCTCGGACGCCGCCCGCGAGCTGATCGAGGAGCTCAAGGCGGCGCACGGGCCGATCATGTTTCACTTGTCGGGCGGATGCTGCGACGGCAGCGCGCCGATGTGCTTTGCGGTGGGCGAGTTCAGGCTCGGCGGGGCCGATGAGAAGGTGGGCGAGATCGCCGGTTGCGAGTTCTGGATGGACCGCGATCAGTTCAAGCGCTGGGCCCACACCCAGTGGACCGTGGACGTCGTGCCCGGGCGCGGAGCGAGCTTCTCGCTCGAGGCGCCGCTGGGCAAGCGGTTCCTGATCCGCTCCTCGCTCTGCGCGGTTTGAGGTCCGGCACTCACCCACCGAGCCGGCGAGCGGCTAGTGAAGAGGGCGGCGCATTGCCGGCGGCGGGTGGAACGCGCCGCCCCGCGGCCCCGGCCGCTGCATGAAGCCGCGGCGCTGCTCGGGAGTCATCTGTCGCCACCGCTGGCGCAGTTCCTGACGGCGCTCGGGCGGCAGGCGATTGAATCGCCTCACCTCGTCGAACACGCGCTGGCGCTGCTCGGGCGACATCGCCCGGAGCTGCTGCCAGCGCTGCCGGATGAGCTGGCGCTGCTCGGGCGGGAGCGCGCGCCATTGCCGGAAGCGCTCCTGCGCCCCGGAGCGCTGCTCGGGACTCATGTTGATCCAGCGCTGGCTGCCGCGCGCGAGCGCTTGCTGCTTCTCCGGTGAGAGCGAGTCCCATTTGCCCTGAAAGTTCGACAAGAGTTGCTGTTGCTGCGGCGAAAGCGACTGCCAAGAGCGCGCTGCCGCGGGCTCGCCGGTGCCCGGCGGCGCGGCGCCAGGTACGGGCGGCTCCTGGGCGAGGCTCACGCCGGTAGCCAGCAGCCAGCAAGCCGCGAGCAGCAGCGCCCTCATGACTTGGGCCCCTGAGGGGGCGGCGTTGCCGGTTCCTGCCTTCCCGGGGGCGTCTTTTTCAGATACTCCCACCAAGCCTCTCCATGATCATCCTCACCCAAAAACTCGATGAGCTCGTCGTCGGGCACATCCGCCGGCGGCAACCGCGGCGCGTTCGCGGCAGGCTTCGGCGGCTGCGCCGCGGGCGCCGGCGCCGGCGGTTGCCCCGCCGCGCACACTGCCCAGAAGGCTGCTCCGAGGACCAGCCAGTACCTTGGCGACATCAACGGCCATTCACCCTACGCTGTCGGCTCGGTGCTCGCGGCTTTGTCCGCCCAGTCATAGAAGTCGACGTCGTCCTGCAACATGTCGATGGCATCGCCGGCACCCTCGTCGGTCGCTGCCACGAGCTCGAGGTCCTCAAACGGCGACTCCGCCGGCGCAGCGGCATGGTGGCTCAGCGGGCCGCCGAACCAGAGCGCGACGCCGAGCACGGCCGCGGCCGCGAAGCCTCCCGCGGAGGTGAGCACCGGCATGCGCAGCAGCCACGGGCGGCGCCGCGCGCCTGCGGCTGCGGCGACCGCGGCTTGGCGGGCCTGGTTGAGCCGCGAGCGCGTGCGCATGTCGAGGTTGTTCACGCTCTCGTGAAACAGGGCCCGGCTGCGCTCTTCGAGCGCCTGCTGCCCGGTCTGCAAGATTTCCTCGTTCATCACCAAACCTCACCCAGTTGCTCGCGCAGCGTGTGCACGGCGCGCGAATAATGCGTTTTCACGCTGCCTTCCGAGCAGCCCATCGCGGTCGCCGTCTCGGCGACATCCAGTCCCTCGAAGTTGCGCAGCATGAATGCCTCGCGCTGGCGCGCCGGCAGCTCACGCAGCGACGACTCGAGCTTCTCCAGCGCCTGCGCCTGCATCAGTTGCTCCGGTACCGGGGCTGCGCCGTCGGCGACGCTGTCGAGCGGGTCTTGCGCCTCGTTGTCCGGATCTTCCTTCGGTCCCGGCAACCAGGTCATGAAGCGCTTGCGCACACTGCGCCGCCGCTGCAGGTCCCGGATGCCGTTCTCCAGAATTCGATAGAACAAGGGACGCCACTCGGCGCTCGGGCGTTTTCCATAGTTGCGCGCGAGCTTGAGCATCGCATCCTGCACCACGTCCAACGCATCGTCCGGATCGCGCAGAGCGACCTGCGCCATGCGAAACGCTCGGCGCTCGATCTCGGCCAAGAATCTGTCAAGCTCGCGCGTCTGCTCCAGAACCACTCCCCTAGGCGCTGGCGCGGGACCATCCCATACCATCCAAGCTTCGGTGAGCGTATCAAAGGCCGGCATACCACGTCCTCTCGCGTCGACGGAGTCTCTCCCTTCAGGGTATAAACGCCGACCGCGCGGACAGGTTGACGAGGAGCGCCCGCGCAAGATCAGCGACTTACGCACATCGCGCGTGACCGGGGCTGCAATATTTGCAACGAGGCTTAGTAAGCAGTTCTAGAGGGCGATGTAACTAATTGATTTTATTAAATTCATTTCAATTTCGAACAGTTTTTCGCCAATTTGAATATGTTACGAAACGGAACGGGCACTTGCGGTCGATGATCCCTGTTTCTCAACAGACTTATCCACAGTTTTTGTGGACAAGACGTTGATCCTCAAGATCGCGCTCGATACCCCGCTGCGGCGAGTCTTCGATTATCTGCCGCCTCCCGGACAGAGCTCCGGCGCCGCGCCGGCGCGGGGTGTGCGCGTGCGAGTTCCCTTCGGGAAGCGGCGCGTCGTCGTGGGCGTGCTGGTCGACATCGCGCCGCGATCGGATCTGCCGGCCGCGAAGCTCAAGCCGGCCGTCGAGATCCTGGATCAGGAGGCGGTATTCGACCCCGTGACTTTCGAGCTGCTGTGCTTCGCCGCCGACTATTACCATCATCCGCTGGGCGAGGTGGTTGCCGCGGCGCTCCCCGCGGCGATTCGCAACGGTCAGCCGGCGGAGGGCAGCGCCTACGGCTGGTCCTTGACCGCGCAAGGCCGCGAGGCTCTCGAGGCGCCTGCCGGCAGGCGCCGCGCTCCGCGGCAACGAGCCGTGCTCGAGGCGCTCGCGGCGCGCGGCCTCACCCCGGCCGAGGAGCTGAGCGAATTCAAGACGGCGCTGCAGGCGTTGCGCGAGCGCGGATGGGCGGTGCGTGAACGCCTGCCCCTCGAGATCCGGCCGCTCGAGGTGCGCGCGAGCACGCTGGCGCCGAGCGAGGCGCAAGCCCGGGCGATCGACGCGATCGTCGCCTCGCTGGGCGGTTTTGCCGCGCACCTCCTGTACGGGGTGACCGGCAGCGGCAAGACCGAGGTGTATTTGCGCGCGATCGCCGAGGCTCTCGCGCGGGGGGGACAGGTGCTGGTGCTCGTGCCGGAGATCGCGCTCACGCCGCAGCTGGTCGAGCGCTTCCGGCAGCGCTTCGCCGCCGGCGTCGTCGTCATGCATTCCCAGCTCGCAGGCGGCCAGCGCCGCGATGCCTGGCGCGCGGCGCGCAGCGGCGCGGCACGCATCGTCATCGGCACGCGCTCGGCGGTGTTCACCTCGCTCGCGCAGCTCAGCCTGATCGTGGTCGACGAGGAACACGATGCCTCGTACAAGCAACAGGAGGGTTTTCGCTACTCGGCGCGCGATCTGGCGGTGTGGCGCGCGCAGCGCGCGCGCGTGCCGATCGTCCTCGGCTCCGCGACTCCTTCGCTCGAGACGCTCGAGAACGTGGCCCAGGGCCGCTACTCGCGGCTCTCCTTGCCGCAGCGGCCCGGCTCCGCGCAGGCGCCGCACATGAGCCTCGTCGATCTGCGCCGCGTTCCGAGCGAGGCCGGTCTGTCGCAACCGGCGATGCAAGCGATCGAGCGCCACCTGGGCGCCGGCGGACAGGCCATCGTGTTTCTCAACCGGCGTGGCTACGCGCCCACGCTCTTCTGCAATGCTTGCGGCTGGTCCGCCACCTGCGCGCATTGCGATGCGCGCATGACCTTGCACCGCCGAGCGGGGGAGCTGCGCTGTCACCATTGCGGCGCGCAGTCCAGCGTTCCGGCGCTGTGCGGCCAATGCGGTCAACCGACCAGCCCGGTGGGACAGGGCACCGAGCGCATCGAGGAAACTCTCGCGCGCCTTTACCCCGCCGCGCCGCTCGCCAGGCTCGATCGGGATACCACCGGGGCGCGAGGCGCCATGGAAGCGGTGCTCGAGCGTGTTCGCAGCGGCGAAGCGCGAATTCTCGTCGGCACGCAGATGCTCACCAAGGGCCACGATTTTCCCGATGTGAGCCTGGTGGTGATCCTCGATGCGGACCAAGGGCTCTTTGCGAGCGACTATCGCGCGACCGAAAGGCTGGCACAGACCATCATGCAGGTCGCCGGCCGCGCAGGGCGCGCGGCGCGCCTCGGCGAGGTGCTGATACAGACTTCGTTCCCGGAGCACCCGCTTCTCGGCCGCTTGCTGCTCGCGGGCTACGAGGGTTTCGCCGCGGGCGCGCTCGATGAGCGCCGCGCCGCGCACTGGCCGCCTTATTCGCGTCTGGCGTTGCTGCGCGCCGAGTGCGCGGATCGGATGCGGCTCGATCGGTTCCTCGAGGCCGCGGCTCTGCAGGCGCGCGGGCTGGCGGCGGGCAGCGTCAGCGTGCTCGGGCCGGCCGCCGCGCTGATCGCGCGCCGCGCCGACCATTTTCGCGCCCACCTGTTGATCGAGAGCGCGTCGCGCGCGCCGTTGCAGCGCCTTCTCACGCGTTGGCTGCCGCTGCTCGAAACACCGTCGCGCGTGCGCTGGACCATAGACGTCGATCCGGTGGAAGTCGACTGAAGGGTTTGAGGTACACTCCCGGGCCTTCTCCATGCAAGCACCACTGAAAAGCCGGGTCGACACCTTGCTGCGCCGGGCGCTCGTGCGGCTGCCGGAGTCTCTCGCGCCGGCGAGCTGCGGGGGCGCGCTCGAGCTAGAGCTCCAGCGCCCCAGCGACCGGCGGCGCGGCGACTACGCGAGCAACATCGCCCTGCGGCTCGCGAGCGCATCGCGGCAGGACCCGCGCAGCATCGCGCGCGCGATCAAGACCGCGCTGCCCCCCGACCCGGCTCTGGCCAGGGTGGAAATCGGCGGCTGCGGCTTCATCAATGTTTTCGTGAGCGAGGGCGCGTATCACCAGGAGATCCGTCGCGCGCTGCGCGAGGACCGGCGCTATGGCCATTGCGCGCTGGGCCGCGGCCAGGCGCTGACCGTGGAGGTCGCCGCGGTGGACCCGGGGCACGCCCTGCATGTCGGCGAGGCTCGCCGCGCAGCACTCGGCGCGAGCATCGCGGCGTTGCTCGCGGCGGTCGGTTATCGCGTGACGCGCGAGTGTCGCATCCTCAACGGCACTCGCCGAGAGCTCGGCCGGGTGACGGAGGAGCTCGCGGCGTTCCGCGTGATCGTCGATGACTGGTGCGAGAGCGGCGCCTCCGTCCCGGCTTCGCGCCGGGGTGTCGCGATCGGCAGGCTCGCACCTTCCTCGGTGCTGCATCGCGGACACGGCGCGCCGGCGGAGAGCATGACCTTGAAGGCGCTGCGTGAAGCGATCGGGACCGATGGCGCGCGCCTGTTTTGCGTGATGCGCGCGAGCGATCATCCACTCACGCTGGATCTCGATCTCGCGCGGCGGCGCTGCTACGAGAATCCGCTGTACGCGATCCAGTATGCCCATGCGCGCGTCGCGAGCATGCGCAAGGAGATCAGCGATCGTGGGCTCGAGCGCGAGATGTCGCCGCCCGCGCCCGACGGCGGCGACACGCCCGACGGCGGCGACACGCTCGACGGAGGCGACACGCTCGACGGCGGCGACACGCTCGAGCGTCTCACCGAGCCCGAGGAGGGCGCGCTCATGCGCGAGCTGTGTGGGTTTCCGGAGGTCGTCGAGCGCGCGGCGCGAGAGCGCGCTCCGCAGCTGCTCGCCCTGTATCTGGTGGGCCTCGCCGCCGGCCTGCACGCTTATCACGCCGTCCACCCGCTGGTCGCCCGAGATCCGGCGCTGCGCCGCGCGCGCGGCGCGCTCGCCGGCGCGGTTCAGATCGCGATCCGGAACGGCTTGAGCCTGCTCGGCGTGGCTGCGCCCGACACCGTGTAGACGCGATGCCCCGGGACTACAAGCCGAAGCGCCGGCCGGCCGGCAAATTCTCGGGATGGGTGGGCCTGTGGAGCGGGCTTGGCGTCGGTCTCGCAGTCGCGGCCGTCGTCTACATCAAGGATCACCGCCCGGATGCGCCCTCGGCGCGCATCGCCAAGGTGGACAAGCACAAGGGCCATGGCAGCGACGCGCCGGCCCCCGACGCCGCAGATCCGGCAGCGACCGACGATTCGGGCAGTAATTACAGCTTCTACGATCAGCTGCCCAAGTTCGAGGTGGTGGTACCGGAGAAGGACAAGGACGTGCGGCCCGATGCCCGTCCGGTGGTGCCCGAGACCCGCCGCGGGACCTACGTGCTGCAGGCCGGCTCGTACAAGAACTTCGCCGACGCCGATCGTGTGCGTGCTCAGCTCGCGCTGCAGGGGGTCGAGTCCAAGGTGCAGAAAGTCTCGGTCGACAACGACACCTGGCTGCGCATCCGCATCGGCCCGATCTCCGACCTGGCCGAGCTCAACCGCCTGCGGGAGCGCCTGCGCAAGGCGGAGGTCGATGTGCTCGTGATCCGGGTGGGAGACTAGCCGGTTCGCGGCGGCGCAGTTGGCTGCCAGATCGCGCTCAATCCTCACCTAATTGGCGAAAATCGACGCCCAAGGCGCGCAGCTTCCGGTACAGATGGGTGCGCTCCATGCCCACGCGCTTGGCCAGCTGCCCCACCTTGCCGTTACAGAGCAGAAGCTGCTGCTGCAGATAGGCGCGCTCGAACTGCTCACGCGCCTCGCGCAGCGGCAAGGCCAGGAGGTCCTGCTTGACCAGGGGCTCATCCAGCGCCATCTTGACCGCGAGCTCGCGCTCGATCTCCTCGAGACGAATCTCCTCGCCCGCCCCCAGCACCAGCACCCGCTGCACCAGGCTCTTGAGCTCGCCGAGGTTGCCCGGCCAGGGGTAGTTGCGCAGCCGATTCTGCGCTGCCACGCTGAAGCGGCGCAGCGGCAGATGCTGATCGTCGACCAGACGGTCCACGTAGTAACGCAAGAGGTCGGGGACGTCCTCGGCGTATTCGCGCAGCGGCGGCACGCGCAAGGTGATCACGTTGAGCTGCGCGATCAGATCGCGCCGGAAGGGCTCCGGGGAGGTTCGCGCCTCGAAGCCTTCCTGAGCAGAGCTTATCCAGCGGACGTTGAGGGGCACGCGCTCGCGGCCGCCCACCCGGGTGTAGCCGTTTTGCTCGATCGCGCCGATCAGTGCGCGCTGCGCATCGCTGCCGAGGTCCTCGAGTCCATTGAGGTAAAGCGTGCCGCCCGCGGCCTGATCGAGCGCGCCCTGCACGATCTTGCCGTCGCGCTCGCTCCCGAACAGGGCGGAAGCGGGGTCGGCGCCCAAGCTGGCGGCGACCACCATGACGAACGGCTTGGCGGAGCGGGCCGACAGCGAGTGCAGATAGCGCGCATAGGCTTCGCGCCCCGAGCCCAGCTCGCCGATGAACAGCACCGGTGAGGAGCTCGAGGCGGCCTGCTGCACCTGCTCCCGCAGATTCTGAGTGAGCTTGCTCTTGCCGATGGGCACCGCGAGCGCGGATCCTTGAGCGCGCTCGGAGAGCCGTTTGCGCCGTCCCGCATCGAGCGCGCGCTCGACGGTGCGCAACAGCTTGGTGAGGGACAGCGGCTTCTCCACGAAATCGAAGGCCCCGAGGCGCGTCGCCTCGACCGCCGTCTCCACGGTCCCATGCCCCGACATCATCACCACGGGGCAGTCATAGCCGTCCATCACCGACCATTCCCGCAGCAGCGTGATGCCGTCCGTGTCCGGCATCCAGATGTCCAGGAGCACGAGGTCAGGCACGTGCGTGGCGCGCGAAGTGCGCGCCTGGGCGGCGTCGGCGGCGACCTCCACCTCGTACCCCTCCTCGGCCAGGATCTCCTTGAGCAGGCCGCGGATGTCCGCCTCGTCGTCCACCACCAGTATCCTCGAAGCGGTCATACGCGCTCTCTCCTCTGTTCGCTCTTGCGCGGCTCGCGCGGCAGCGCGCCGCGCGGCACATCACCCAAGGGCAACAGGATACGCACTCGGGCGCCCCCGGAGCGCTGATTATCCGCCTCGATGCGTCCACCGTGCTCTTCCACGATCTTCTTCACGATAGCGAGACCCAAGCCCGTGCCCTTGGGCTTGCTTGTGACATAAGGATCGAAAACCGTGCCGATCAGGTCGCGCTGGAAACCGGGCCCGTTGTCGCGCACCACGATGGCCACCATTTGCTTGGGACCATCTTCCGCGAGCTGAGTTTCGATCTCCACCCGGGCCCCGGGACGCCCCTCGAGCGCCTCCAGCGAATTGGTGAGCAGGTTGTTGAGGATCTGCCGGATCCTCATCCGATCGGCGCTGATGAGCGGCAGATTCGGGCTCAGCATGAGCCTGAGCTCGACCCCGCTGTCCTGGGCCCGGTAGAGGTCCACGACCTCGGTGGCGAGCTGGTTGAGGTCGAGAGGCGCGAAATGCATGTCGGGCGCGCGGGCGTATTCGCTGAAGGCGTTCACCATCTGCTTCATCGCCTCGACCTGGGCGACGATCGTGTGCGTCGCCCGCTCGAGCACGGAGGCGTCCTGCTCGTTCATGCTGCCGAGGAATTTGCGCCGCATGCGCTCGGCGGAGAGCTGGATCGGGGTCAGCGGGTTCTTGATCTCGTGGGCGAGGCGGCGTGCCACCTCGCCCCAGGCGGCGTCGCGCTGTGCCTGCAGGAGCGTGGTGATGTCGTCGAACACCAGAACCACGCCTCCGGCCGAGCCCAGATCGTTGGGCAAGGCGGTGCAGGCACACATGAGCACGCGCTTTCCGGATTCGGAGGGCAGATCGATCTGCTCGCGCCAGTCGCGCTGGTCGGCGCCGAGACGCGATTTCACGGCGCCGAGAAACTGCACGAACAGCGCACTGTCGTGAATCGACTCATCGAAGGGCCGGCCGACCTGCGCCTCGAGATCGACGCCGAGAATGGCGCTCGCCGCCTGATTGGCGGTGCGCACCGTGAGATCCGGCGCCAGCGAGACGACGCCCGTCGACAAGCGCGCCAGGATCACCGCCAGGCCGGCGCGCTCGGCTTCCACCGCCTGCTGGCTGCGCCGGGTCTCCTCGCGCGCGCGCCCGAGGCGCTTGGTCATGTCGTTGAACGAGGTCACGAGGAACCCCAGCTCATCGCGCGACGGCAGCGGCAGCTGCGTGTCGTAGTTGCCCTTCGCCACCGCGCGCGTGCCGGCGATCAGGTCCTGTACCGGCTGTACCAGGCGTTGCGCGGCGAAGAAGGCGCCGTACACGGCAGCGATCAGCGACATCAGCACGACGAAGGTCAGGATGAGGACGAAGGTCGACTTGAGCGGCCGGCGCAGCTGCACCAGATTCGCGTACTGGCTGTAGGAGCGCTGCACCGTGTCGGCGAGCTGGCTGAGCTGCTGCGGCACCGGATAGAGCGCGATCAAGACGCGCGTGGTGGAGCTGCCCGATGCATCGACCGGCGCCGCGGCGCGAATCACGTACCCGCCGACCGAGTCGGTATCGAGATTGACGTAGGAGCGGCCGCGCCTCACTTGCAGCATCATCTCATCGGTCGCGGGCACGGGCAGCGCATCCATCGGACGGTCCGAGCTGGTCGCGACGATCTGCGTCTGCGGGCCGACCACGGTGAATTCGAGGGCCGAGCTTTCGCGCCGCTCGCGATCCAGTGTGCCGATGAGGGAGAAGTCCGGCAGTCCCGACAGCTCGTGCGCCACGACTTCGGTGTGCTGCAGGAACTCGCGCACGCGCACCTCGAGCGCGGCGTGCGATAGCTCGCGTGTGTCCTTGAGGCCCTGGCTCACCTCGAGCTCGAACCAGCTGTCGATCCCGCGATTCAGGAACTGCAGCGCGAAGTAGTACACCACCAGGATCGGCGCCACGGCGAGGGCGCTGAAGATCGCCACGGTGCGGCCCTTGAGGCGCGAGCCCGGCACGTGCCGCCGGTAGTCCTTCACCAGCTGGAACAGCTTCGCGGCGAGCAGCACCAATATCGTCAGCAGCCCGACGATATTGATCAGCAGGATCCACGGCATCCAGCGGTCGAACTTCGCGGAGTTCTGCGCGGCGGAGCCGAGCAGGTACAGCGCGGCCAGCCACAGCACCACGCCGACGGTGGCCGCCAGGGTCGAGCCATGCCGGCGCATCAGGGCTGCAGCGTCCATGTGTACCAGTCGCTCTCGCGGTGCCACTCGTTCACCCAGAACATGAGCAGTCGCAGCGTGAACGGCACCGTGCCGTAGTCGAGCTTGGCGCGCACGCTCGCCTCGTAGCGCCGATCGGCGGAGAGCAGTGCTTTGTCGAGCGCCGGCAGGTTGCGCACCTCGGAGAGCAGCTCGAGCGCAGCATCGACCGTGGCGAGCGATTGCTGCTGCCCGCTGTTCTCGTTGCGCAGGATGTAACGCGCACTGACCGCGTTGTATTGCAGATGGTAGCGCTGCGCGATCTCCGCCACGCGCGAATTCGGCAAGAGCTGCCGCACCCGTTCCACATCGAGATCCACCTCGAGCACCAGCGGCACGCCCTCGGCGAGGCCGCGGCGCACCGCTTCGCTCAACGGCAGCTCGATCCGGGCGTTCAGGTGATAGACCCCGTCGTTGAGCTCGAGATCGGCGGAGCGCACCTCGAAGCGGCCCTCGAGGCCGTCCGCGAGGCACGCGCCGGCGACGATGCTCCCCAGGCAGGCAGCCAGGAGCGGCACGAGCACGGGGATTTTGAGCGCGTGTCTCATCGTTTGGTCAAGGCAGCATAATAGAAGCCGTCGGCACCCGCCTCACCGGGCAGGATCTGCCGGCCGAAGCCGTCGTCGACACCGAGCCCCGGCCAGCCCTGCCAGTGCTCGGGGGGTACCAGCCGGGCATCCGGCGTAGCGTCAAGGAAAGCGGCGATGACACCGCGGTTCTCGCTGCGTGTCATGGTGCAGGTCGCATAGACGAGACGGCCACCGCGGGCGAGCAGGCCCCACGCCGCCGTGAGCAGCCGCGCCTGGAGCGGCGGCATCCGCTCGATTTCCTTCGGGGAGCGCCGCAGCCGGATATCCGGATGACGCCGGACCACGCCGAGCGCCGAGCACGGCGCATCGAGGAGGATGCGGTCGAACGGCGCTCCGTCCCACCAGCCGGCGGGCAGGCCGGCATCGGCCACGATCAGCTCGGCGCTGAGCTTGCCGCGCGTCAGGTTGTCGCGAACGCGCTCGAGGCGCGCGCCATCGACGTCGACCGCGACCAGCCGGGAGAGGTGCGGCTCGCGCTCGGCAATCAGCGTGGTCTTGCCCCCGGGCGCGGCGCACGCGTCGAGCACGGACAGCCCGGCCGTGAGCGCCAGCGGAAATGCGGCGCATTGCGCGCCGAGATCCTGTACCGAGACCACGCCGTCCTCGAACCCGGGAAGCCGGGCGACATCGCAGGGCGTCGCGAGTACCAGAGCCTGTGGGACGCGCGGCTCGCTGCGCGCGCTCATGCCCGCCGCGTGCAAGGCCTCGACGTAGGCTGCTGCCGTGCCGCGGCGCGGATCCGCCCGCAGCCACATCGGCGGCCGCGTATCCAGTGCCGCGAGCAGCTCGACCCAGCGCTCGGGCCAGTCGGCCCGAAGACGCTCGGCCAGCCACGGGGGCGCGGCGTGGCGGGCGGCGGGATCCTTGGCGAGCTCGGCATCGAGCGCGCGGCGCTCGCGCAGGTAGCGGCGCAGCACGGCGTTCACGAGTCCGCCCGCGCGCCCGCCGCGCGCCTTGGCGAGGCTCACTGCCGCATCGACCACGGCGTACTCGGGGGTGCGCGCATCCTCGAGCTCGAACAGCGCCAGCGAAAGCAGCGCGCGTAGCGCGGGTTCGAGCGATCGCACCGGCTGCGACAGCAGGCGGGCGAGCAGGAAGCCATGGCGGTAATAGCCGCGCACCGCCCCGTAGGCGAGCGAACGGATCGCGCTCGACCACGACGGCGGCGCGAGCGGTAAGGTGGCATCGAGCGCTGCATCGAGGGTCGACCCCTCGGCCAGAACGCGCGCCACGGCGCGCACGGCAAGCGAGCGCGCATCGTCGGCGGGCGCGCTCATGGGCTCGTTAACCGGGCGCCCGCCAGGCGTTGCGCTTTGATGAACTCGGCCGCCGGCAGCGGCTTGCGCCCCGCGAGCTGCAGCCGCTCGACCCGCAGCGCGCCGCTCCCGCAGGCCACCTCGATGCCTTCGGCCGAAGCCGCCAGAACCTGCCCGGGCTCGGCGGCGGTTACGGGGCCTCGCGCACTGACCCGCGCCTCGAGGATGCGCAGCTGCGCGCCGTTCCAGCGCGTCTCGGCCATCGGCGCAGGATTGAACGCACGCACCCGCCGGCAGATGAGCTCCGCGTCCTCGCGCCAGTCGATGAGCGCCTCCCGCTTGGAGATCTTCTCCGCATAGCTGACGCCGGCCGAAGGCTGGGGCGTCTCGACCGCGGTGCCTCGAGCGAGCGCGTCGACGGTCTCGATCATGAGCTCGCCGCCGACTCGTGCAAGCCGCTCGGCGAGGCTCCCTGCCGTATCGACGGGCTCGATCGCGAGGGAGCGGCTGGCCAGTATCGGCCCGGTATCGAGACGCTCCTCCATGCGCATGATGGTCACGCCGGTACGGTCATCGCCGGCCAGTATGGCGCGCTGAATCGGCGCCGCCCCCCGCCAGCGCGGCAGAAGGGAGGCGTGGATGTTGAAGCAGCCGAGACGCGTTGCGGCAAGCGCCGCAGGCGGCAGGATGAGACCGTAGGCCACAACGATGAGCGCGTCGAGCTCGAGCTCACGCAGCATCCGGCAGGCGTCGTCCGATTTGAAGGTTGCGGGCTGATGGACCGGAAGCCCGAGCTCGAGCGCACGCATCTTGACCGCGCTCGGATGGAGCTGGCGCCCGCGGCCCGCGGTCCCGTCCGCCTTGGTGAATACCGCCTGGACCCGATGCACGGAGCGCGCCAGGGCGTCGAGCGCGGGAACCGCAAATCGGGGCGTGCCGGCGAAGCCCAGCCTCAAGGAGCGCTGCGGCGTGGCCAAGGAGAGACTCTAGAGAGCGGGCACGGAAGCGCGAATCTCGCTTCCCGCCGAGCGCTGCTTGCGCTCCTTTTGCAGTCGCCGCCGAATGAGCTGTCGCTTGAGCTCGGACAGGTAGTCCACGAACAGCTTGCCCTCGAGGTGATCCATCTCGTGCTGGATGCACACGGCCAGCATGCCGTCCGCGTCGAGCTCGAACACCCCCCCGTCGCGATTCAGGGCGCGCACGCGGATGCGGGCGGCTCGCTCGAGCTTGTCGTAGATCCCGGGCAGCGACAGGCAGCCCTCCTCGCCGGGCTGGCGGCCCTCGGCGGACACGATCTCGGGATTGATCAAGACCATGGGCTGATCGCGGGTGTCGCTCACGTCGAGCACCAAGAGGCGCTGGTGCACGTCCACCTGGCTCGCGGCCAGCCCGATGCCCTTCGCGGCATACATGGTCTCGAGCAAGTCGTCCGCCAGGCGGCGAATGGCGTCGTCGACCTCCGCCACCGGCGTGGCCTTGGTCCGCAGCCGTGGATCCGGATACTCGAGAATTGCCAGCTTTGTCATGGGAGTTATGCGATGGATATCGTATTTTCGGCCGAAAATAGTTGCTAAAGTTCCGGCGCTGCTTAACTTAATGCCCGTTTTGCGGCGCTGCGTGCGTTTGCGGGCGGCTGGAAAACGGGCGCCACGTCCCAGTCCTTGGAGCCAAGGCGGCAGTATAGCAGCCGGCCCGGCACCATAGGCCTGCGACACAAGGGAGCGAACGAATGCAACGCCATCTGAAAACTGCCCTGATACTCTCGATCGCTGCGGCTGCAGGCTGCCGGACGCAACCGCCCCCCGCTCCGCGGGCTCCGGTGGTTCAGGACGACAACAGCATCCAGGGTACGGTCGTGGGCGACGATCGGACGGCGATGGAAGCCGCCATCGATTCGGGCAAGGGTGCCTCGACCTCGCCGCTGCCGCCGCCGGATACCCACGGGGTACCGCTCGCACCCAACGCGCCCGACAGCTACGTGGTGAAGCACGGCGACACCTTGTGGGGCATCGCCAAGGTGTTCTTGCGCGACCCGTGGTACTGGCCGGAGATCTGGCAGGTGAATCCCCAGATCCAGAACCCCCACTTGATCTATCCGGGCGACACGCTGCATCTCGTGTATGTCGACGGGCGTCCGCGCCTGGTGCTGCAGCCGGGGCTCGAGCGCGGCAATGCCGCCCGGGTCGTACCGCGCGTGCGCAGCCAGCCGCTCGAAGCCGCTGTCACCACCATCCCCTACGAGGCGATCGCCGCATTCATGTCGAAGCCGATGGTGCTCGACCAGGAGCAGATCAAGCTGGCGCCGTACGTGCTGTCGACGCGTGATTCGCACGTGATCATGTCGGAAGGCAATACGGTCTACGCGCGCGGCTTCAAGACACCTGCGGAGGTCGGGGCGCACTACAACCTCGTGCGGGTGGGCGAGCCGCTGCGCGATCCCGAGGACAACCGTATCCTCGGTTACAACGGCGTGTTCACGGGCGCGGGCCACGTGACCCGCGCGGGCGACCCCGCGACGCTGATCATGACCGAATCCATGCGCGAGACCTATCCGGGCGACAAGCTCCTGCCGGGCGACGTCGAGGTGCCGCTCGACTTCATCCCGGCCCCGCCCAAGACCAACGTCAATGGGCGCATCGTCGCCGTGTCCGACGGCGTCACCGTCATCGGCCAGTACGAGGTCGTGGTCATCAACCGTGGCGTCCGCGACGGCCTGGTACCGGGCAACGTGCTCGCGGTGTACTCCGAGAGCGACCCGGTGCGCGACAATGCCAAGTACGGCTTCGTGCACCCGCCGACCTTGTTCGCGGAGAAGGTGAATCTGCCGGACGAGCGCACGGGCACGTTCATGGTGTTCAAGACCTTCGATCGCATGAGCTTCGGGCTCATCATGGAAGCGACGGACGTCATCCGCGTCGCCGACAAGGTCCAATCTCCCTGATCCTCGAGCGCGGGGCCGGCAGCCGAAGCCGGCCCCGCGAAACTCGAGATTTGCGCGCCTTGTGGCGCGCCACCCGGTGACGCTCGCCGGGCACAATCCCGCGCATGCCGCTCTCGGAAGAGGCCCTGGCCTGGGTCACGCTCGCGCGCTCGCCGCCCCTGGACACCCGCTCCCTCGAGACGGCGCTGCGGCGTTTCGGGTCGGCCGCGGCGCTGCTCGCGGCCTCCGACGAGCGTCGCGAGCGTGCCGGCCTGTGCGCCGCGGCGCGCGCGCAGCTGGAGCGTGCGCCGCGCGCGCGAGCGCGTGACGTCGCCTGGCTGGCGGGGCCCCGGCATCACTTGTTGCCGTTCACCCATGCGAGCTACCCGAAGCTCCTCGACGCCTTGCGTGACAAGCCGCTCGCGCTTTATGTCGCGGGCGATCTCGCCGCTCTCGGCGCAGCGCAGCTGGCGATCGTCGGCAGCCGCAATCCCACCCCTCAGGGCTCGCAAACCGCTTTCGAGATGGCGCGCGACCTGGCGCAGCGCGGGCTCGCGATCACCAGCGGCCTCGCCTGCGGCATCGACACGGCGGCGCACCGCGGCGCGCTCGCCGCCGAAGGAGCGACGCTCGCCGTGCTCGGGTGCGGCCTCGATACGGTCTATCCCCGCGGCAACCGGCAGCTGGCACAGGCGGTGGCCGAGCACGGCGCCCTGGTGAGCGAGTTCGCGCTCGGTGCCGCGCCGCGGCGCGAGCATTTTCCGAGGCGCAATCGGATCATCGCCGCACTCTGTCGCGGCACGCTCGTGGTCGAGGCCGCGCCGGGCTCCGGCTCGCTGATCAGCGCACGCATCGCGCGCCACCTCGGACGCAAGGTCTTCGCCGTCCCGGGATCGATTTACAACCCCTTGAGCCGCGGCTGCCACGAGCTCATCAAGGGAGGTGCGAGGCTGGCCGAGAGCGCCGATGACATATTGAGCGAGCTCGCGCAAGGCGAGCTGTCGAGCACGCAGACCCACGGGTTGCAGCCTTGGATCCCGGAGGATCCGCAGCGCGGGGGATTGGACAAGGAACGGAAAATCTTGTTAGATGCGCTCGGCTTTGATGCCGCGGATCTCGATACGCTGATCGCCCGCACCGGTCTCAAAGCAGAAGCCGTGTCCTCGATGATGCTGATCCTCGAGCTCGAAGGCCACGTTCAGGCCGCCCCCGGGGGCCGCTACTCCCGAGTATCCTCAAGGAGAGCCGGAGGTGAAAGATAACGTTCTCGATCTGCTCATCTACCTGTTCGAGAATTACATGAGCGCCGACGATGAGCCCCGGCCCGATCGCACTACGTTGAAGGTCGAGCTGGACAAGGCGGGTTTTGCCGAAGCGGACGTCGAGCGGGCGCTCGAGTGGCTCGACGGCCTGTCGGGTGAGCAGCTCGGCAAGGTGGCCGAGGCCACCGCCCGGGCGGTGCGCATCTTCAGCGGTCAGGAGCTCTTGCGGCTCGACACGGACGTGCGCGGCTACCTCATGTACCTGGAGAACGTGCGTATCCTCTCGGGTACCCAGCGCGAGCTGGTGATCGACCGTTTGATGGCGCTCGAGGCGGATGAGATCGACATCGATCAGGTGAAGTGGGTCGTACTGATGGTCCTGTTCAGTCAGCCGGGCCAGGAATCTGCCTACGCGCAGATGGAGGACCTGGTGTTCGAAGAGCGCTCCGACGCCCTGCACTAGACGACTTTGAGCAGTAACCTCGTTATCGTGGAGTCGCCTGCCAAGGCGAAGACCATCAAGAAATACCTCGGAAAAGACTTCGAGGTGCTCGCATCCTACGGCCACGTCCGGGATCTCGTGCCCAAGGAAGGCGCGGTCGATCCCAAGCGCCATTTCGCGATGAAGTACCAGGTGGTCGAGCGCAATCGCAAGCACGTCGACGCCATCGAGCGCGCGCTGAGGAAAGCGAAGGCGCTCTATCTCGCGACCGACCCCGATCGGGAAGGCGAGGCGATTTCCTGGCACCTGCACGAGCTGTTGAAGTCCGAGGGGGCGCTCAAGGGCAAGGAGGTGCAGCGGGTGGTGTTCTACGAGATCACCAAGAACGCGGTCCGCGAAGCCATGGAGCACCCGCGCGAGCTGTCGGACGACCTCGTGAACGCGCAGCAGGCGCGCCGGGCGCTCGACTTTCTGGTCGGATTCAACCTGTCACCGCTCCTGTGGAAGAAAGTGCGCCCCGGCCTGTCGGCAGGCCGGGTTCAGAGCCCGGCGCTGCGCATGATCTGCGAGCGCGAGGATGAGATCGCCGCCTTCAGGCCGCAGGAGTACTGGACCATCGATGCGGAGCTCGAGCACTCTGCGCAGAAGTTTGCCGCCAAGCTGACGGAGTTCCAGGGCGCGAAGGTCGAGCAGTTCAGCTTCACCAACCAGGTCGCGGCGCACGCGGCGGTCGAGGCGCTCAACGCCGCTGCCCGCGGCCGGCTCACGGTGCTGGCGGTCGAGCGCAAGCAGCGGCGCCGCAATCCCGCACCGCCGTTCACCACCTCGACGCTGCAGCAGGAGGCCTCGCGCAAGCTGGGCTTCAGCGCGCAGAAGACCATGCGCATCGCCCAGCAGCTGTACGAGGGCGTGGACATCGGCGAGGGCGCGGTGGGGCTCATCACCTACATGCGCACCGACTCGCTCAACCTCGCGCAGGAAGCGGTGACCCAGATGCGCGAGGTGATCGTGCAGCTCTACGGGCGGGAGGCACTCGCCGAGGAAGTGCGCGTCTACCGCACCAAGTCCGCGAACGCGCAGGAGGCGCACGAGGCCATCCGGCCGACCGATGCGCGCATCGTGCCGGCGGACATCGAGAAGCATCTCGACTCGGATCAGTACCGGCTGTACTCCCTCATCTGGAAGCGCACCCTGGCCTGCCAGATGGCGCCCGCGGTATTCGACACCGTCGCGGTCGATTTGCTGGCCGGAGAGCCGGGGGCGGGGGCCGAGGGCGGGGCGCGCACCATGCTGCGCGCGAATGGCTCGACGCTCGTGAAGCCCGGCTACATCTCGGTCTACCAGGAGGGTTCGGACGACGTGGTGCAGGACGACTCCGACCACGTCCTGCCGCCGATGCGCGAGGGCGACCGCGTGAAGCTCGTGGAGGTGACCCCGTCGCAGCACTTCACCGAGCCGCCGCCGCGGTATACCGAGGCCTCGCTGGTCAAGGCGCTCGAGGAATACGGCATCGGCCGCCCCTCGACCTATGCCTCGATCATCTCGACGCTGCGCGATCGGCAATACGTGGACATCGAGAGCCGGCGCTTCACCGCCACCGATATCGGCAAGATCGTCAGCCGCTTCCTCACGCTCTACTTCACGATCTACGTGGACTACGACTTCACCGCCAAGATGGAGAACGCGCTCGACGCGATTGCCAATGGCGCGCAGGAATGGGTGCCGCTTCTCGATCGCTTCTGGAAGCCGTTCATCAAGCTGGTCAAGCATACCGAGACTTCGGTGAGCCGCGAGGAGGTCGCGATGGCGCGCGATCTCGGCCCCGACCCCGTGAGCGGCAAGCCGATGAGCGTGCGCATGGGCCGGTTCGGACCCTTCGTGCAGATCGGCACCAAGGACGATGAGGAGAAGCCGCGCTTCGCGGGACTGCGTCCCGGGCAGAAAATGGACACGATCACGCGCGAGGAGGCGCTCTTCCTGTTCCAGCTGCCCCGCAAGCTCGGTACCACGGCCGAGGGCGAGGAGATCGTCGCCAATACCGGCCGCTTCGGACCCTACGTCAAGTACGGCGCAAAGTACGTCTCCCTCAAGACCGACGACCCTTACACCGTCACCCGGGAACGCGCGCTCGAGGTCATCCGCGAGAAGCAGATCGCCGATGCCAATCGCCTGATCCTGGACTTTCCCGACGCCGGCATCCAGGTGCTCAACGGGCGCTACGGGCCCTACATCACGGACAAGCAGCGCAACGCCAAGATCCCGAAGGACAAGGATCCGAAGAGCCTGTCGCTCGAGGAATGCCAGGCCCTGCTCGCGGCCGCCCCGGCACGCACCTTCGGCCGCTGGGGCCGCAAAGGCGCCAAAGGGGCTCCCGCCGCGGGCCGCGCCAAGGGCGAGAGCGCGGCGACCCGGACCTCCGCGCCGGCACCGGCGCGCGGCGCACGCGGCAAGTCCGGTGCCGCGAAGCCGGGCGCCAGGCCCGCCGCGCCGGTCGAGGCGGATGCGCGCCCGGCCCGGCTCGCCGCCAAGGGCTCGAAGTCGGCCGCCAAGAAGCGAGCGCCCGTGGAGCCCAAGGGCCGCCCGCAATCGCGCGCCGGCTCGCGATCACAGGACCTCAAGCGAAAAAAGGCCTGACGCATGGCGCGCGTCGAAACCGGCCGGCCGGCACCCGATGCAGCAGCGGTGCGGTCGTACTTGAACGCGCTCCACGAGCGCATCACCGAAGCGGTCGAGCGCATCGATACCGCGCGCTTCCAGAGGGATGCCTGGCAACGTCCCGGGGGCGGCGGCGGCGAGAGCCGCGTGCTCACCGACGGGTCGGTGTTCGAGCGGGCCGGCGTGTCGTTCTCGCATGTCTTTGGCGATCGGCTGCCGCAATCCGCATCGAACCTGCGGCCGGAGATCGCCGGCGCCGGATTCGAGGCCATGGGCATCTCCCTGGTGTTCCACCCTCTGAACCCTTACGTGCCGACCACCCACTGCAACGTCCGCTTCCTCCTGGCAACGCCCGCGACGGGCACGCCGGTCTGGTGGTTCGGCGGCGGGTTCGATCTGACGCCCTACTACCCGTTCGAGGAGGACGTGCTGCACTGGCACAGGAGCGCGCAGCTCGCCTGCGAGCCTTTCGGCGCCGGTCTTTACGCGAAGTACAAAGAGTGGTGCGACCGCTACTTTTATTTGCCGCATCGCGAGGAGACTCGCGGCGTCGGCGGCTTGTTCTTCGACGATCTCGCGGAGGGCGGCTTCGCCCATTGCTTCGCTTTCTTGCAAAGCGTGGGCGATCACTTTCTCCCCGCCTTCATGCCGATCGCGCTGCGCCGCAAGGACCACCCGTGGGGGGAGCGCGAGCGCGATTTCCAGCTTTACCGGCGCGGCCGCTATGTCGAATTCAATCTGCTCTATGACCGCGGTACGTTGTTCGGTCTGCAGTCGCGGGGGCGCACCGAATCGATCCTCATGTCGATGCCGCCGCTCGCGCGCTGGGCCTACGACTGGCAACCGCCGGCCGGATCGGCCGAGGCCCGGCTGTACCGGGATTTCCTGCGGCCCCGCGACTGGCTCACCGAGCTGGCGCGGTCGTGAAGCACCGGCCCTTCCCGGCGCGGCTCGGATTTGCGCTCCGCGGGATCCGGGCGGCGGCGGCCGGTGAGGCAAGCTTTCGGCTGCAACTCGTCCTGGGACTCGTGGGGCTCGTCGTGGTTTTGGCGCTGCGACCACCCGCGCTCTGGACCGCGCTTTTCGTGCTGTCCGCGAGCGCGGTGCTGGCGCTCGAGCTCGTCAACACCGCGCTCGAGCACCTCGCCGACCGGCTGCACCCGGAGCGTCATCCCGCCATCCAGACCGCGAAGGATTGCGCCGCAGGCGCGGTGCTGGTGGCAGCGCTCGCCGCGCTCGCCATCGGCGGTTTGATCCTCGCGCTCAGCCTCGGCTGGTTCAAGGGTTAGTTCGGTGGCCTGCCGGGCCACGGGGAACTCGGTTGGTTATTAGTTAGCGCGCGCGCAGGTCCTGGGTGACGCTGGCCAGCTGCGCGATCTCCTCCTCGTGCGGCAGGTCGCGGAATGTCTCCGCGATCCCGGCCGCGTACCACGCCTTCATGGCGGGCAGGCCGAGGAGCCGCGCGAGGTAGCCGGCGGAGGCGGAGCCGAGCTCGAGTCCGTAGCTCTGTACCCGGAAGGCCACGGGCGCGAAAAACGCGTCCACCGCGGTGAATTGCTTGCCCGCGAGAAAGGGGCCGCCGAAGCGCTTGAGCCCGTCGTTGAACAGCGTGTCGAGGCGCGCGAGCTCGCGCTCGAGCGCCGGCGGCGACTCCTTGAGCCGCGCCCGTATGCCGCAGCTCATGGAGCAGCGGGTGCGCAGCTCGGTGAATCCCGAGTGCATCTCGGCGGCGGCCGAGCGCGCGAAGGCGCGCGCCAGCGCGTCCCGCGGCCAGACCTGGGCATGGCGCTCGGCGAGATATTCGGTGATGGCCAGCGAATCCCACACCACGGTGCCGCCGTCCAGCAGACAGGGAACCTTGCCGCTCGGTGAGATCTTGCGAAATGCCTCCCAGCGCGAGGCATCGCCGAACGGCGTCAGCTGCTCAGCGAACTCGATGCCGGTCTCGCGCATGAGCACCCAGGGGCGTAGCGACCAGGAAGAATAGTTCTTGTTCGCGATATAGAGCTCGTACATCGATCCGCTCCTCGTTGGCTGGAATTGTCCATCGCGATCGCCAGGCGGTCAACGCGTGCCGGCCCGCTCGGCGATAATCGCGCGGATGAACTACCGGCATGTATATCACGCAGGCAACTTCGCCGACGTCGCCAAGCATGTTGCTCTGCTTTGCTGCCTCGACGCGTTGAAGCGCAAGGAAACGGCTTTCTTCGTGCTCGACACCCATGCCGGACAGGGCCTTTATGACTTGCAGAGCGCCGAGGCGAGAAAGTCCGGTGAAGCCGCTCGCGGCGTGCTCGAGCTCATCCGCAGCCGCCGCGAGGAGCCGGCGCTCGCCGCGTATTTCGAGGCCATCCATGCGCGCGCGAGCCGCCTCAGGCACTATCCCGGCTCGCCGGCGCTGATTGCGGCCGCCTTGCGCCGGCAGGACCGGGCGCTGTTCGTCGAGATCTCGCCCGCGGAGGCGCGCGCGCTCGAGCGCGCGATCGGCTCCGCGGGGCACATCCGCACCACCGTCGAGGACGGCTACTCCGCCCTGCGCGCGGCGCTTCCCCCGCTGGAGCGGCGCGGCCTGGTATTCATCGACCCTCCCTACGAGAGCGCCGACGAGCTCACGCGGCTCCTCGAGGCCTTGGCGGCGGCCCATCGGCGCTGGTCGAGCGGCGTTTATCTTTTGTGGTATCCGATCCGCTCGGCAGCGCAGCGCCGCGCGGTCCACGCCCGTTTCGGGGCGTTGCGCATCCCGAAGATGCTGGTGGCCGATCTCGCGGTGCATCCGGACGACTCGGATGTCGGCCTCGCCGGCAGCGGCGTGATCATGGTCAATCCCCCGTTCGGCACGGAGCGCGAGCTCGAGAGCGCCTATGCGGCGATCCATGCGGCGCTCGCGCCCGCCGGGGGCGGCTACGTCGAGATAGTGCGCCTGACGCCCGAGCGGATGGCACAATGAGCGACTCAAGAGGAGCGAATGGCATGGACCCCGAAGCACTGCGCAGCCAGCTGACCACACTGCATGAAGATCTGAAGAGCGCGCAGCGGCTCGATGCGGAGTCGCGCGAATTGCTCAAGACCGTGCTCAAGGACATCCAGCGCTTGATGGAGGCCGAGCCGGGCCGGCCCAATCCCTCGCTCGCGGCACGCCTGGAGAGCGTCGCGGTACGCTTCGAGGCCGACCATCCGACGCTCGCGGCGAGCTCGCGCCGGCTGATCGACTTGCTGGCCCAAGCCGGACTCTAGCAGCGTTCTAGGAGCGCCCGGCGTCCTCCCACACGATGGCGCGCTCGACGCGCTCCGCGATTCCTTTGACCGCGATCAGATCCGCGTCGGCTCCGCGGGCCAGCACGGCGAGGCTTCCATGGCCCGCGATCGGTACGATCACTCCGCGGTAGCCTTCCTCGTCGAAGCGCACGGTCTTCGACACGTTGTCGTGTGCGAGCACCATCACCGTGACCGGCCCGAGCCCGGTCTGAACCACGAGGTGCGGCACCTCATGGCCGCGAAACAGGCAGCTCTGCGCATAGCTCACCATGCCGGCCTCGGGCTTGAGGCGCATGTGCTCGCGGCCGAGCACCTTGCCGAGGTCCGCGGCCGGCACCGGCACGTCGGTACGCGCCCACGCTTGCGGCTCGCCGGCCATGTGCGCCACCACATCGGCCGCGAGCGTCGGGTGCGGAACGGCGACCCAGAGGCCGCCCGCGACGATGAGCGCCGCCACCACGCTCGCCGCCATCGCCAGCCAGCCGCGATGTGCGCGAGCTCGGGACCAGAGTGTGCGATCGTGCGCATCCACACTGAGCGCGCGCGCGAGGCGCTCCTCGAAACGCAACAAGCGCTCGCGGTAGGCCGGACATTGCGGGCAGCTGGCCAGGTGCTCGGCCAGCTCCGGCGCGGCGGCGCGGGGATCGGCGAGCACCGCGCGGCGGTATTCGGCGCAGCCGATCATGCCCGTCCGTCCCCGGCACCGTCGGCGGCACCGTCCCCGGCACCGTCCTCGGGGTCGAGCGAGGTGTCCTCGCCGCAGAGCGCGCGCAGCTGCTTGCGGCCACGAAACAAGCGCGTCAACACGGCGGCGTTGGACAGAGCGAGCTCGGAGGCGATCTCCGCGGTGGAGTAGCCCATCAAGACTTGCAGTACCAGCGGCTCGCGATACTCTTGCGGCAGCCTGAACAGGGCAGCGCGCAGCTCGGCCAGGTCTTGATCCTGCGAGGCCGCGAGCATCGGCTCCTCCTTGGCGATGAGCTCGTCGACATCGACCGTGGGCAGCCGCTTGCGCTCGAAGCTGCGCGCGTATTCGCGCCGGATGATGGTCAGCAGCCACGGTTTCGCCGCCGCCTCGTCCTTGAGCGAGTCGCGCGCCTTCCACGCCCGCAGCATCGTCTCCTGCACCACGTCCTCCGCGAGCGCGAGGTCACGGGACAGCCAGAAAGCGAAGCGCAACAGGTCCGGGCGCAGTGTCTGACACAGCCTCTGGAAGCGTGCGCGCTTCACATTTCCGCCCACGTCGTCGTTCATGTTTAAATCATGAGCCGGATTGCTGCATCTGTCTCGCGATAATAGCGCGAGGCGATGACAATGCCGAAATGGCGGGCCCGGTGGCGCAGGTCCGGCCGGGAGGCCCTCGGCGCCGCGCCAGCCGAGGTTGCGCAGCCGGGCCGATACCGCGGGGCTGACACTTGAGTTGGGAGTCACAACCGAGATGACCGGAAAAAGCACGGAATCATTTCCGAGCACGCGCCTGCGGCGCATGCGACGCGACGGCTTCTCGCGGCGCCTGATGCGCGAGACGCAGCTCTCGGTCGATGCGCTGATCTACCCAATATTCGTGGTCGAGGGCAAGAAGCAACGCCAGCCGGTCGGCTCGATGCCGGGGATCGAGCGGCTGTCGGTCGATGAGCTCACGCGCGAATGCGAGGCGCTCACCGAGCTGCGCATCCCGGCGATCGCGCTGTTTCCGGTCATACCGGAGGACAAGAAGAGCCTGGACGCACGCGAGTCCTGGAACCCGCGCGGGATCGCGCAGGAAGCGGTGCGGGCCGTGAAGAAGGAGTTTCCATCGCTCGGCGTGATCACCGACGTGGCGCTCGATCCGTTCACGACGCACGGCCAGGACGGCCTCATCGACGAGGCCGGTTATGTCCAGAACGATCTCACCGTGGAGACCCTGGTGCGCCAGGCACGCTCGCACGCCGACGCCGGCGCGGACGTGGTGGCGCCATCGGACATGATGGACGGTCGCGTGGGCGCGATCCGCGCCGCGTTCGAGACCGCCGGACTCGTCCACACACGCATCCTCGCGTACGCGGCCAAGTATGCCTCGAGCTTCTACGGTCCGTTTCGCGACGCGGTGGGCTCGGCCAAGCAGCTCGGCGCGGGCGGCAAGCACACCTATCAGATGGATCCGGCGAACTCCGACGAGGCGCTGCGCGAGGTGGCTCTCGACATCGCCGAGGGCGCCGACATGGTGATGATCAAGCCCGGACTGCCGTATCTCGACATCGTGCGTCGAGTCAAGGATCGGTTTGGCATGCCGACCTTCGTCTACCAGGTGAGCGGCGAGTACTCGATGATCATGGCCGCGGCCGCCAACGGCTGGCTGGACGAGCGCGCGGTCGCGCTCGAGACCCTGATTGCGATCAAGCGCGCCGGCGCGGACGGCATTCTGACCTACTTCGCGAAACGCGCGGCGCAATGGCTCAAGCCGTGAGCGTTGCGCACCAAGCGGGCGCGCCCGATCAATACGGGCTCGTGGGCCATCCGGTCAAGCACAGCTGGTCGCCGTTCATTCACGGCATGTTCGCGAAATCGGCGGCGCAGAATCTGGTGTATCGCTTGTTCGACGTCGGGCCGGATGACTTCCGGCGCGAGACGCTGCGCCTCATGACCTCGGGTGTGCGCGGCCTCAACGTGACCTTGCCGCACAAGCAGGCCGCCGCCGAGCTGGTGAACGAGCTCACGCCGCGCGCGGCGCGCGCGCAAGCGGTCAACACCATCGCATTCTTCGAGGGCTCGAGCCTCTTGGGCGACAACACCGACGGCGTCGGGTTGACCGCGGATCTCGAGCGCAACATGGCGCTCGAGCTCGGCGATAAGCGCGTGTTGATCCTGGGCGCCGGCGGTGCGGCGCGCGGGGTGGTGGGACCGCTGCTGGAGCGCGAGCTGCGCTCGCTCACCGTGGCGAACCGTACGCCGTACAAGGCGCGCAAGATCGCCGAGGAGTTCGGCGACCTCGGCAACATCGCCGGCTGCACGTTCGCCGAGCTCGATGGACCGCCCTACGACCTGATCGTCAATGCCACCTCGGCGAGCCTGCAAGGGGTGATGCCGGAGCTGCCGCACGGCCTGGTGGATGAGCACACGGTCTGCTACGACATGGCCTACGGCCGCGGCGACACCCCCTTCACGCTGTGGGCGCGTGCGCTCAACGCCCGCACCGTCACCAAGGGGTGGGGGATGCTGGTCGAGCAGGCGGCCGAGTCCTTCCTGCTCTGGCGCGGCATCCGTCCGAGCACGCAGGCCGTGCTCGAGGCGCTCGCGAGCAATGACAAGAGCCCGTCCGAATGATGCACGGCAGGGCACGACCGCGGCCGCTGCCGGCCCGGCGTCTCAGCGCATGGTCACCAGCTCTTCCGCGCTGGTGGGGTGAATCGCCAGGGTATCGTCGAAGTCGCGCTTGCGGGCGCCCATGCGAATCGCCACTGCGAATCCCTGCAGCATCTCGTCCGCGCCCAGGCCGAGGATGTGGCAGCCGACGATCTTTTCCTCGGCTCCCACGCACACGAGCTTCATGTCGGTGTGGGTCTTGCGCTCGGTCAGCGCGTGGTACATGGGTGTGAAATCGGCCACGTACACCCGCACCGCATCCCCGTGGCGCGCGCGCGCCTCGCTTTCGCTCATTCCGACGGTGCCGATCGGCGGATGCGTGAAGATGACGGTGGGGATGAGATCGTAGTCGAGATGCCGATCGGGCTTGGAGCCGAACAGCCGGTCGCTCAGGCGTCGGCCGGCGGCGATCGCGACCGGGGTCAAGGCGGCGCGCCCCGTGACATCGCCGATGGCGTACACGCCTGGCACGTTGGTGTTCTGAAACGCGTCGGTCGCGACGAATCCCCCGGCGCCGAGCGCCACGCCCGCGCGCGCAAGATCGAGGTCCGCGACGCTCGCGGCGCGGCCGATCGCCCACAGCAGGCAGTCGAAATCCGCGAACTCGCGCCCCGCGGCGTCCGTCAGCGTCCGCTTGGCGGCGTGCGCCTCGAGCGCCGCAGGCACCACGCCCGTGTGGATCACGATCCCCTGCGCGCGCATCTCGCGCATCAGCGACTTGCCGAGCATCACGTCGAACTGCGTGAGCAGGTGGTCCCGGCGGATGAGGAGCTCGACCTCGCTCCCGAGCTCGCGAAACGCGGATGCGAGCTCGCAGGCGATGTAGCCCGAGCCGACCACCGCCACGCGTTGCGGACGTTGCTCGAGCTCGAAGAATTCGTCCGAGACGATGCCGAGCTCGGCGCCTCGGAGCTGCGGAACGATGGGACTGCCGCCGCTGGCGATGACCACGTGCGCGGCTCGATAGCGTGCTCCGTTCGCCTCGAGCGTGTGCGCATCCACGAATCGGGCTCTGCCCCGAATGTGGGTCACGCCCTTGGCTTCGAGGTTGCGTGCGTAGATTCCATTGAGGCGCGCCACGTAGGCGTCGCGGCCGCGCTTGAGAGCGGCCCAGTCGCTCTCGGCGGCGGTGCAGGCGAAGCCGTAGCCGCCGGCATCGGCGAGCGCCTCGGCGATGCCGGCGGCGTTCCACATGATCTTCTTGGGGACGCAGCCGACGTTGACGCAGGTGCCGCCGAGGCGACCCGATTCGATCACCGCAGCCTTGGCGCCGTACTCCGCCGCGCGCTGCGCGCAGGCAAGACCGCCGCTGCCGCCGCCGATGCAGATGAGATCGAATGCTTGCGTGGCCACGGGAAGGCTCCGTCGTTGCCCAAAGCGCCAATGATATACTGGTGACGGTGAACAACCCGCTCCTCGACATCGAATCGCTCCCCGCCTTCGACCGGATCGAGGCTGCTCATGCGCGGCCGGCCCTGGAGCAGGTGCTGGCCGAGAATCGCGCGCGGCTCGCGCAGCTCACCGCACAGACGAATCCGACCTTTGCCTCGCTGGTGATTCCGGTCGAGGAGCTGTCCTACCGGTTGAGCCGCGTGTTCAGTCCCATCGGCCACTTGAACGCGGTCGCGAATTCCGAGGCGATGCGCGAGGCCTACAACGAGTGCGTGCCGCTGCTCACGGCCTACTCCTCCGAGCTCGGCCAGAACGCCGCGCTCTATGCGGGCTACTCGTACGTGCTCGAGCACGAGGGCGAGCGGCTCGATCCCGCGCAGCGCAAGGTGCTCGAGCACGCGTTGCGGGACTTCCGTCTGGCGGGAGTGGACTTGCCGGCCGACCGCAAGGCGCGCTATCGCGAGGTGGTGCAGCGGCTCGCGCAGCTCGCCACCAAGTTCTCCGAGAACGTGCTCGATGCGGCGCGCGCCTACTCGCGGCCGGTGACCGACGAGTCCGAGCTCGCCGGACTGCCCGCGAACGCCATCGACCGCGCGGCCGCGGATGCGCGCGAGGCGGGTTCCAGCGGCTGGTTGTTCAAGCTCGACCAGCCCACCTACATGACGGTCATGACCAGCGCCGAGAGCGCGGCCTTGCGCCGCGACATTTACGAGGCGTGGGTCACGCGCGCCTCCGAGCTCGGCCCTTCCGCCGGTCGCTTCGACAACAACGCGATCATCGAGGAGATCCTGGCGCTGCGCCACGAGCTTGCGCGACTGCTCGGCTACTCGAATTTTCCCGACTACGCGCTCGCCACGCGGATGGCGAAGAGCAGCAAGCAAGTGCTCGCCTTCCTCGATGACCTGGCGCGGCGCTGCCGCCCCGCCGCGCGGCGCGAGTTCTCGGAGCTCGAGGAATTCGCCGGCCGCACGCTCGAGGCCTGGGACATCGCCTTCTTCGGCGAGCGCCTTCAGGAGAGCCGCTTCCGGGTTTCCCAGGAGGCGCTGCGGCCCTACTTTCCGCTGCCCAAGGTGCTGTCCGGGCTGTTCGCGGTCACCGAGCGACTCTATGGCATCGCGGTGCGGGAGCGGCCCGGGGTGGCGGTCTGGCATCCGAGCGTGCGCTACTACGATCTCATCGATGCGGAGGGTCGCATCGTCGCGGGGTTCTATCTCGATCCGTACTCGCGCACCGAGAAGCGCAGCGGCGCCTGGATGGATGAATGCGTGATCGCAAAGGCGCTGCCCGCCGGCCGGGCGCTGCCGGTGGCGCAGCTGGTGTGCAACTTCTCGGCACCGGTGGGCGCAGCACCTTCGCTGCTGACGCACGATGAGGTGACGACGCTGTTTCACGAGTTCGGGCACGGCCTGCATCACATGCTCACGCGCGTCGCCTATCCGAGCATCGCGGGAATCAACGGCGTGGCCTGGGACGCGGTCGAGCTGCCGAGCCAGTTCATGGAGAACTTCGTGTGGCGCACCGAGGTGCTGCCGCTGATCTCGGCGCACGTCACCAGCGGCGAGCCGCTGCCACCCGACATGCTCAAGCGCCTGCTCGGCACCCGCACCTTCAACGCCGCGCTCGACACCTTGCGCCAGATCGAGCTCGCGAGCTTCGACTTCGAGCTGCATGCGAACTTCGACCCGCGCGCGGGGGGCAGGGTCGCCCAGACCCTGGCGGCGGTTCGCGAGCGGGTCGCGGTTGCGCCCGCCGCGCCTTTCAACCGGATGGCGGCGAGTTTCGCCCATATCTTCGCCGGCGGGTATGCGGCGGGCTACTACAGCTACAAATGGGCCGAGGTGCTGGCGGCGGATGCCTTCGAGGCGTTCGAGCAGGCCGGCGTGTTCGATCCGGCTACCGCGGCGCGCTTCCTCGATTCCATCCTGGCGCGCGGCGGCAGCCTCGATGCCATGGATGCGTTCGTGCGCTTTCGCGGGCGCCAGCCCGACGTGCGCCCGCTCCTCAAGCAAACCGGAATCGCCGCGTGAGAGGCGCGGCTTTCGTTGCCGCCGCATTCGCTTGCCTGGCCGGACTCTGCGCACGGGCAGCCACGCTGTACGTGAGCGATGAGCTGGTGCTCAATGTCTATTCGGAGGTGAATCAGCAAGGTCAGCGTCTCGCGACGCTGCACTCGGGCGCGGCGGTCGAGGCGCTCGGCACGAGCGGCGATTTCACCCAGGTGCGCACGGGCGATAACACGACGGGCTGGGTCAAGACGTCGTACCTGACGGCGCACGAGCCGGCGACGGTGCGCGTGAAGCAGCTCGAGGAGGAGCTCGACCGCAGCCGCGCGACCACGCCCGCCCTGGCCGAGGCGGCCGCCAAGAGCGAGGTGGAGCGGCTGCAGCGGGAGCTCGCCGCCAAGCAATCCGAGCTCGACGCCGCGCGCGAGCAGCACGGCGTCCCCGCCGCCGACTCTGCGCACCAAAGTCCGCGCTCCCTCGGGCTGCTGCCCGCGCTCGCAACGGCAGCGGCGGCTGGCGCGCTGGGGTTCTGGCTGGGATATGTCACCCTGGCGCGCCGAATCCGTCAAAAATTCGGCGGTCTGCGGGTTTACTAGCGATTCCTACGCTGCAATCTCAGGCTCTTTGACATATCAATGAGAACTGGGTCCATGGCGCGGGCGCCCTCGACAGCTTAAACTCCGCGGATGCTCGATCTTCGCCGGAACGATTACGACGTCACCAATTCCGTGCAGGTGAGCTCGACCTCCGCGGTCACCGAAGCGGTGCGCGAGCTGTTCGCCGCCACCTGGCCCGGCGAGTCATTCGAGCGGCTCGCCACCTCGTTCGAGGAGTTCGAGCGCTTGTTCTCGGGGCGCATGCCGGGCTATCACGGCGTCGATACCGTTTACCACGACCGTCAACACTCGCTGGACATGACGCTCGCGATGGCGCGTTTGCTGGTCGGCTATGAGACGAGCGCCGAGCCTCATCAGCGCTTCGGCTCCGAGCGCGCCGTCATGGCGCTGGTCACCTCGCTGTTTCACGATGCCGGCTACATCCGCGAGTTCGACGACAGGCTGCATCGCAACGGCGCCGAGTTCACGCTCTATCACGTGACGCGCAGCGCGCGCTTTCTTGCCCGGTTCCTGCCGAGCATCGGCATGGAAGCCTGGGTGCCGGTCTCGACACGCATCGTTCACTTCACCGGCTATGAAATCAAGCTCAGCCAGATCCAGCTCGCCGACGGCCGCGATCGCAAGTGCGGCCACCTGCTCGGCACGGCGGATCTGATCGCGCAGATGGCCGACCGTTGCTACCTCGAGAAGTGCCGCGACCGCTTGTATCCGGAGTTCGTGCTCGGCGGAATCGCCGCGGCGCCGGGGAGCGATGGCACGATGCAGGTGCGCTACAGCTCCGGCCTCGACCTGTTGCGGCAGACACCGCAGTTCATCCGCGAGACCCGCGCCGTGCGCCTGAACGGCGAGTTCGAGCATGCCTATCGCTTCGTCGAGCCCTTGTTCGGCGGCAAGAATCCCTACCTCGAAGCCATCGACCGCAATGTCGAGTATCTGCACCGCATCCTGCGCGCCGAGCGCTGGCGGATGCTGCGGCGGAATCCGCCGTTGTTCACCTCCGACGCGAACCAGCTCGGCCAGGTGCGCGGCCTCATGGTCAATCGGCTGAGGGCGCTCTGGGCCTGACGGCCGGCCCTCACGGCCAGTCGATGCCCGCGACGTAGCGGGCGTGCAACTCCTCGATCCGTTCGAGCACCTGCTGCTTGCCGGCGAGGTCCGCCGCGCTCAGGGTCGCGCGCAGCAGCCCGGCGCTCAGGCGCCGGCGCGCGGGCTCGGCGATCGGGGCGAAGCTGTAGTGCCAAGGCTCCGCGCTCACGCCCGATACGATCCCCCGGTACGGCCGGAAGAACCCGAAGCGCAGCGCGTGCCGCTCGAGCCACGCGGCGAGCGGCGCGAACGGGCCCGGGGCCACGAACTCGTCCGCGACAAGCCGCACGCGGTAGTCCGTCGGGATGGCGCGCCGGTCGATCAGATCGAGGTCGGTGCCCCAGTGATGACGGCTCGCCCCCGGCAAGGCGGACCACGTGAGGATCGCATCGATGCGCTGCGCCGGTGCGAGCCGGGACGCTTCGAGCGGGCGGCCCGAGGCGTCGTGAAGCGGGATGGTGCCCCGGAACTTGCCGTTCCAGATCGCCAGCTGGCGCGCAAAATCGCGAAAGCCGCTGGCCGCCACGATGTCGAAACCCTCGAGCGCGGCCGCGCGCCGCAGGCTCGCGAAGGGCGCGATCACCTGTGAATGCAGCGCGCACGGCGGGTCCGAGAGCTCCGCGATATGGCTGCGGGCGCGGCCGGTCAGCTCCTCGGGGGTCACGGCGTGATTTCGCGGGCCGCCGCGAGCTCCATCACCTGGTCGATCACCCGGGTGAAGGTCTCGATCTCTTGCGCACCCGAGACCGAATACTGACGGTCGAAGATAAAGGTGGGCACTCCGTTGATGCCGAGGACGGCCGCGTGGCGCTCGGCGGCCACCACGCCATCCTGTCCGGAGCGCAGGATCATGGCCGAGCGGGTTTCGCGCTCGGCGAGGCCGGCCTCGACCCCGAGCCGCACCAGCTCCTCGACGTCGCCGATGTTGCAGCCTTCCTCGAAATAAGCCTGCATGACCCGCTCCGTGACCTCGCTCGACAGCCCCTGGCGCGCGGCGTGCGCGATCAGGAGGTGCGAGCGGCGCGTATTCGGCAGGCGCTCGATCAGGTCGAAGCGAAACTCCAGCCCCACGGCCGCGCCGAGCTTCTCGAGCGCCGCCTGGCTCTCCTCGATCTGAGTCGAATTGCCGAACTGCGCGGCGAGGTATCCGGCACGATCGACGCCGTCCCAGGGTAGATCGGGGTTGAGCTCGAACGGCCGGAAGTTGATGCGCGGCTCGTACTGGGGCCGCCCCGCCAACGCCAGCTCGAAGCGGCGCTTGCCGAGGTAGCACCACGGGCAAACCGTATCGGAATAGATGTCCACACGCATGCTCTGGGTCATCTCGGCAGGATTGTACCGGCCCCTTATGGGGTTTGGTGTGAACGAGTATCATCCTTCAATGGCGAAGAGCCTCAAGACCAATTATTTGTTGCTTGCCTTGGGGGTCGGAGCCGGTCTTTCGGTGCTTCTTGGGGGTTTCGCCTACTACGAGCATCGGATCGACAGCGCGGACATCGCGCGACTCACTTATGCGGCGCTCGAGCAGAAGCTCGAGGGCGACCTCGAGGCGCGCGCCAGCAGCGTTGCCAAGGTCACGAGCAGTCTGCTCTCGACCGCGCTCGCCAGTCACGATAGCGCGGCCATCGCCCCGATCGCCGGCCGCTTGCTCGAGGAGCGCGACATCGAGCGCGTGGAGGTGAGCGACGCGCGCGGCGACGTCGTTTGGAGCGGCGAGAATCCGCAGGACGAAGCATGGAGCCGCCCTCGCTCGCCGGCCGAGCAGGCGGCTTTTCAGCCGTTGCTCGTCGCCAACGACATCGCGTCCGGCGCAGCGGGCGCGGCGCGGGCCGGCACGCTCAAGATCTGGGTGAGCCGCGAGGAGATGCGCGAGACCCTCGCCGGCATCCGCGCACAGCTCGAGCATCAGCAAGGCGACCAGTTGCGGCGCATGCGCGCCATGCTCGCGCGCATCACGCTGCCGCTCCTGGCCCTGGGGCTGCTGGTCGCCTGGTTCATCGCGCGCCAGCTGGCACGCCCGATCTCGGCGTTGATCAAGTCGGCCGATCGGATCGGCGAGGGCGATTACACCCGACCGCTGCATGTTGCGCGGCGCGACGAGCTCGGCGAGCTGCAGCATGCGCTCGAGCGCATGCGCCAGAAGCTCTCCGATACCACGATCACCAAGAACTACCTCGACACCGTGCTCAACAGCCTGAGCGATTCGGTGATCGTGACGACGCCGGACGGCCTCATCAAGAGCTGCAACGAGGCGACTCAGCGGCTGCTCGGCTACGGCGAGGCGGATCTGGTCGGCAAGCCGCTGGTCGATTTCATCGACCCGGCGCATCGCGGCGGCGTGGACCTGTCGACCGCCGCGCCGGAAGCGCGCGAGACGGTACTGCGCACCGCGAGCGGGCAGACCATTCCGGTGTCCATGGCATCCTCGACCATCACCTCCGCCGATCCGCAGTTCCAGGGCGACATCTATGTGGCGCGCAACATCACCGAGCGCAAGCGCGCGGAGCGGCGAATCCGCTACCTGGCGCGCTACGACACGCTCACCAAGATGCCGAACCGCATGCAGTTTCAGCATCTTTTGCAGCAGGCGATCGCGCGCGCACGCCGCAGCCAGCGCTCGCTCGCGCTCCTGTATCTCGACCTCGACCGCTTCAAGGAGGTCAACGACACCTTCGGACACGCGGCCGGTGACCGGACCCTGGAGATTCTGAGCGAGCGCTTGACCCGGGCGCTGTCCAAGGAAACCGTCATCGGCCGGCTCGCGGGCGATGAGTTCGCGATGTTCGTCGATGACTTGCCGTTGCACGTCGACAATCGCCCGAGCCTGGGCGCGCTCGCGCGCACCCTGCTCGATGAGATCAGTCGCGCCTTCTACGTGAATCAGCAGGAGGTCTATCTCACGGCGAGCGTCGGTATCGCAATCTGTCCCAACGATGCCGAGAACGTGATCGATCTCATCCGCAACGCCGATGCGGCGATGTATCACTCGAAGCAAAACGGCGGCAACACCTGGACCGTCTACGTGCCGCAGATGAACGCCGCGGCGGTCGAGCGCTTGATGCTCAAGAGCAAATTGCGGCGTGCGCTCGAGCGCGACGAGCTCGTCATCCTCTATCAATCCAAGGTGGACCTGCGCGATGGGCGCGTCGTGGGAGCGGAGGCGCTCCTGCGTTGGCGCCTGCCCGGCCACGGCGACATCTCGCCCTCGCAGTTCATTCCGCTCGCCGAGGAGACCAGCCTCATTCTCGACATCGGCGAATGGGTGCTGAACCGCGTTTGCGCCGATTACCGCCAGTGGCAGAAGACCGTGCGCCAGCCGGGCCGGATCGCGATCAATCTCTCGCTGCGCCAGCTCAGGCAGGCGAGTTTCATCACCCGCTGCCGGAACGTCTTTGGCAAGTATGGGGTGTCGCCGTCCTGCTTCGAGCTCGAGGTCACGGAGACCACCTTGATGACCGACCCGAAGCGCACCATAGGCCTGCTCAACGAGCTCTACGCCATGGGTCTGCATCTCGCGATCGACGACTTCGGCACCGGATATTCGTCGCTCTCCGCGTTGCAGCAATTCCCGATCGGCACGCTCAAGATCGATCAGTCCTTCGTGCGCGACCTGGCCGTGGACTCGAACGACGCGGCGCTCGTGCGCACCATCATCGACATGGGAAAGAGCCTCGATCTCGAGGTCATTGCCGAGGGCGTCGAGGCGCCGGAGCAGCTCGAATTCCTCCGCAAGCACGGCTGCTTCTACGCTCAGGGCCGGCTGTTCGGGGATGCGATGGCGGCCGACAAGCTGCTCGAAATCCTGGCGAGTCAGGCGGCGGGCACGGCTCACCACGCCGCGCTGTGCGTCGCCGCCGCCAAGCGCCAGGCGCATCATCTTTAGCCTTCCGACGTTCCCGCGCCCGTGCTGTCTGCTCGCGATCTCACCCTGCGCCGCGGCGCCGAGGCGCTGTTCCAGGGGGCTAACTTCACGGTTTTTCGCGGCGACCGGGTCGGGCTCACCGGCGCCAATGGATCGGGGAAATCGAGCCTGTTCGCGGCGCTCCTCGGCCGCCTGAGCGCGGACCGCGGTGAGATCGAGCTGCCGGCGGGCCTCAAGATCGCGCACGTCGAGCAGGAGATCGACGCGATCGATCGGCCGGCGATCGACTACGTGCTCGAGGGCGATGCCGAGCTCGAGCGGGTGACGGCTGCGCTCGAGGATGCCGAGCGTCGCGATGCCGCGCTCGAGCTGGCGGAGCTGCACGCAACGCTCGGCGCCATCGACGGCTATCGTGCGCCGGCGCGCGCCGCCGCGATCATGCACGGGCTCGGGTTCGAGGCCGCCGACCAGGCGCGCAAGGTCGGCGAGTTCTCGGGCGGGTGGCGCGTGCGCATTGGGCTCGCGCGTGCACTCAACTCGCGCGCCGACCTCCTGCTGCTGGACGAGCCGACCAACCATCTGGATCTCGATGCCATCGTATGGCTGGAGGAATGGCTGCGTGGCTCGGCCGCGACGCAGCTCATCGTTTCGCATGACCGCGAGTTCCTCGATGCGATCATCACGCGCGTGCTCAACATCGAGAATCGCGGCATCCGCGCCTACTCGGGCAACTACTCGCAGTTCGAGCAGAAGCGCGCGGAAGAGCTCGCGCGCGAGCAAGCGCTCTCGGCACGACAGGCGCGGCGCATCGCGCAGATCAACTCCTTCGTCGCGCGCTTTCGTGCCAAGGCGACCAAGGCGCGCCAGGCGCAGAGCCGGCTCAAGATGCTCGAGCGCATGGAGCGGATCGTGCCGGCCCACGTCGACAGCCCCTTCGAGTTCGAGTTCGCGCCGCCGTTCAAGACGCCGCGGCCGCTGCTCAGCATCGAGGGCGGGGTGTGCGGGTACTACGCCGCCCGTCCGGTGCTCACCGGCATCAACCTCTCCCTGGGGCCGCAGGATCGCATCGCGCTGGTGGGACCGAACGGCGCAGGCAAATCCACGCTCACCCGGATGCTGGCCGGCGAGGCGCCGCTGCTCGCCGGCATCCGCACCCCGGCCGCCGACCTGGCCGTCGGCTACTTCGCGCAACAGCAGCTCGAGCAGCTGCGGCCGGAAGGCTCGGCGTTCTGGCACCTGCGCAACCTCGGCGGCCCGGACTACGCCTCGGGCGATGAGCAGCGCGTGCGCGACCACCTTGGACGGTTCGGCTTTCAAGGCGACCGGGTGTTCGAGCCGGTCGGCGGCTTTTCGGGGGGCGAGAAAGCGCGCCTCACGCTCGCGCTGCTGGTGGCGCGCCGTCCCAACCTGCTGCTGCTCGACGAGCCCACCAACCATCTCGATATCGACATGCGTCACGCGCTCACCCTGGCGCTGCAGGGATTCGAGGGGGGCATGATCGTGGTCTCGCACGACCGCCACCTCATCAAGACGGTCGCCGACACCTTGTGGCTCGCCGCCGACGGCAAGCTCAAGGTCTTCGATGGCGATCTCGACGAGTATCAGCGCTGGCTGCGGAACCGCGAGAGGACCCGCGCGGAGGCGCCGCGCCCCCGCAAGACGCAGCCCGCGAGGGTCGACCCGCTGGTGGAGCTGCGCCGCGAGCTCGCGCAGATCGAGCGCCGCATCGCCTCGATCGCCGCCGAGCGCAGCGTGCTCGAGGCCGAGCTCAAGGGCGGCGACACGCACGGCCGGCTGGCCGAGAAGAACGCGCGCTTGATGCGCGATG
>Ga0335073_10000059_pt1 | contig 130126 bp, 98 predicted proteins | sample Lox_Sample_22_FD_207093 | JGI IMG/M metagenome (GOLD analysis project Ga0335073, IMG submission 207093) | Soil microbial communities from Loxahatchee National Wildlife Refuge, Florida, United States - Lox_Sample_2.2 | ecosystem: Environmental > Terrestrial > Soil > Wetlands | place: USA...
AGATGCCGGCAGCGGAAAGAATGCCCGCCCGTAGATCAACCTGCCCGACCCGCCAGTACTCGCGTAGCGCACCCAAGCCGACGGGCGGCAACAGCATAAACAGCGACGTCCCCTGCGCCAAATGCTGGTCCATGCCCAGCAAATACACCATCGCCGGCACCAGCACCACGCCGCCTCCTATGCCCAGCAACCCCACCAGGACGCCGACAGCCAGCCCCAACAACAGAATTACGCTAGTCATCGGAGAGACTTTTTCTACTCGGGCGCGAGCGCCAAATGGCCAGCTTCATTCCTGTTATCTTCTCCCTCCGCTCATACCACCGCAACTGGCCGTAAGCAATCTGTAACACACTGCTTTCCGTGAGTTTTTTTGTTCTTCGGGAACCTGCTATATTGTTGTGTCTCGTCCAATCGGCCGTTTGGCCTGTACTACCCCCTGAGAAAATAGGAGAGCGACGGAAACTCATGCCAACTGACCGGAAACCTGAATTCTTCAAAGGCGCGCAATTGAAAGTCGCCATCATCGGATGCGGATACGTGGGCCTGCCGCTGGCTCTGCGGTTTGCAGAAGCCGGCCACAAAGTCACCGGTTTTGACACCGATCCCAACAAGGTGTCCATGCTGAACGTCGGCAAATCCTATATCGAACACATTCCCCAGACCAAGATCCAGCAGTTCGTCAACTCCAAGCATTTCAGCGCGACCACCGATTTTGCCCGCTTGAAAGAAGCCGACGCCATCATTATTTGCGTCCCCACGCCCCTCGACGAACGCCGCGAACCCGATCTGAGTTACGTCGAGCAGACCGCGATTTCCATCCAACCGCACTTGCAGAAAGGCCAGCTCGTCGTCCTGGAATCCACCACTTATCCGGGCACCACGGAGGAGCTGGTGCTGCCCATCCTGGAGAAGAGCGGCTTGCATTGCGCTATTTGTGCCGGCCCCGAGAACGAAAACGTGGCCTGCGATTTCTTCCTGGCTTTCTCGCCCGAGCGCGAAGATCCTGGCAACAAACAATTCGGTTTGGCGCAGATCCCCAAAGTTGTTGGCGGCGTCAACCCGCCCAGTGGCCGCGCGGCGCAAGCCCTTTACGCTCAAGTCGTTGCGCGCGTCGTTCCAGTGAGCTCTACGCGCGCCGCGGAAATGGCCAAGCTTCTCGAAAATATTTTTCGCTGTGTCAACATCGCTCTCGTAAACGAATTGAAGATGCTTAGTCTGCGCATGGGCGTGGATATCTGGGAAGTCATCGACGCCGCCGCGACCAAGCCTTTTGGATTTATGCCTTTCTATCCGGGTCCCGGCCTGGGCGGACACTGCATTCCCGTCGATCCTTATTATTTGTCCTGGAAGGCCCGCGAGTTTGACTTCACCACGCGCTTTATCGAGTTGGCCGGCGACGTCAACACAGCCATGCCTTACAACGTCGTAGATGCTGTCGGCACGGCGCTGAACAGTCATCAGAAGAGCATCAAAGGTTCGAAACTCCTTGTGCTCGGCGTCGCCTATAAGAAAGATGTCGACGACTTGCGCGAATCTCCCACGCTCAAGATCATGCAGCTTCTTCAGCAGCGCGGCGCGACTATTGATTACAACGATCCCTACTTCCCGCAACTCCACAAGATGCGGCACTACAATTACGAGAACATGAAATCCGTACCGCTCAATCCGCAGACTCTGGCGGGCTACGATGCCGTGATCATCGCCACCGACCATTCCAGCTACGATTACATTGCGCTGGTAGACGCCGCCAAACTCGTGATTGATACGCGCAACGCCACGCGGCGCGTGATGCGCCACCGCGAAAAAATCGTTCTTTGCTAAGCGAACCGGCGATGGATTCCGCAGCCGCAGAGATCCGTCGCCAACTCGACGAAAGCGCGCGCGTCAAACAGAACATTTCCGACGACCTCATCGGCCGCATCGCGCGATTTGCGGAAAAATCCGCCGCCGCCCTGCGCGCCGGAGGCAAACTGGTATTTTTTGGCAACGGTGGCAGCGCGGCGGACGCTCTGCATCTGGCGGCTGAATTTGTCGTCAAGCTGCATTCGAACCGGCGCGGGCTCGCGGCTCTGGCCCTGACCACAAATCCTTCCGTGCTCACGGCTGCCGGCAACGACTACGGTTTCGAACACATCTTCTCCCGCCAGATCGAATCGCTGGTCGCGCCAGCCGATGTTCTGGTCGCGCTCTCGACGAGCGGCAACAGCGCCAATATTCTCCGCGGCGCGGAAGCAGGACGCTCCCGCGGCGCCTACATCGTCGCCTTGACCGGCGAGACGGGCGGCGCGCTAGCCGCCAAGGCGGATCTTCTGCTCAACGTTCCTTCGCAAGACTCGCAGCGCATCCAGGAAGCCCACATCGCCATCGGCCACATCGCTTGCTCGTTGATCGAAAAACTGGTGGACTGACAACTGCGGATGATCCAGGGCGGGTGCGAAGCACTTTCCATATGGCTTGGCTTGGCGCGGCTCGTTACCCGCTATTGGAACGCGGCTTCGCCGAACGGTGGCGTATCCACAACCGCCTCCATGCGGGCCTATCTTACCTTGGTGAGTTCCACTCGGGCCGTCGCGATCGGCAGTACCGCTTCCAGCAGCACCGGCGTGCGCGCGATATTGTTGGCGATGAATACCGTAAACTGCGCGTCTTTCATCTCTTGCCCGTTGTCGAACACCTGAATCTCTATTTTCGAGGCTTTGTAACTTCCCACTGGCACCGTGACGGACTCGCCCTGACCAGTCAACCGCGCCCGAACGTCATACAGCTTGTGCCCGTCGTATACCGGACTCCTCACTTCGGTCGTCCTTGACCAGTCAGCGTGCCGGAGAAATTCCATTAGACCTAGCGGATCGCGTGTCCCGGGCAGCACGCGCGTTTCCGCGGCGTTCCGCGGAGCGGGGTCGTTGCCGGTCGCGCTCATCCGCTGTACCGAAGTAACCTTCTGGCCTCGCTCATCCAGATGCATCTCGTATTGCAAACTGGTCATGTTCACCGCGTCGCTGTACGAATCAAACTGGTCATCCAGCGCAAAGACCATCCGCAATGGGTTTTCGGTGTGCGCGGAGGCTTGCAGGTGCCAGGCGCTTTTGCCAAAGAAGTCCTTGCGTTCGCCAATTTGCAGCTTCAGGATCGCGACGTTGTTCAAGCTGGACACATTCGCCGTATATTCCAGTACCTCGCCCTGGCGCAATGGTAGGCCGGGATCTACGGCGGGCGCGACCTTTTCAACGCCCGCCGGCAGCGATCCGGGCGCGGGGACAGGCGCTACGGGTACGGCTGTGGGTTCGGCTGGCGCCGGAGCTTCCGAAGCCGGCATCTCCGCGGCCTCGGCTGCGCGCTCCGCGGCTTGCCCGCGTTCTCTAAACCAGTAATACCCACCGGCCGCGCATCCTAACAGCGCCAACACCGCTACTCCTGCAACCGCGCGTCCGCTCATGCTCTTTCTGTGACCTGCATCGTAAACTGTCCCTTGCCTTTTCCGCTTCCGTCGTACAATACAACATCGGCCGCGGTAGCTCGGCTCTGTCCGCCGTCAGTCTCCCGCAATCTTTGAGGTTACCAAATCGCGAGGCCCACGTCTTTCTGTGCCCGCGAATTCCCAAGCGGCCCTTCCCGCTTCGGAACTGATCGAGGAGGATTGTCTGCATGCGCTACCTTGTTACAGGCGGCGCCGGTTTCATCGGCTCGAATACCGTGGAAGAACTGGTTCGGCGCGGTCATAGCGTCGTCGTCCTCGATGACTTGTCGGCGGGCAAAGAAGAAAATCTCGCCGAAGTCCGCAACAAGATCACCTTCATGAAGGGCAGCATCATCGACATCGAAACCCTGCGCAAAGCCATGCATGAAGCGGATTTCGTGCTGCACCTCGCCGCCCGCACCTCTGTGCCGCGCTCCGTCAAAGATCCCATCGAGACCAACAAAATTAATATTGATGGGACGCTCAACGTTTTGGTTGCCGCGCGCGATGCCAAAGTGAAGCGCGTCGTCTTTGCCGCTTCCTCTTCGGCGTATGGCGAAACGCCTACTCTTCCTAAGGTCGAAACCATGCAGCCTGCGCCGATTTCCCCCTACGGCGTGACCAAATATGTCGGCGAACTTTACGCGCAGACTTTTGGCCGCTGCTATGGCCTGGAAAACGTCTGCCTCCGCTACTTCAACATCTTCGGGCCGAAGCAGGACCCCAGCTCGCCCTATTCCGGCGTGCTGGCCAAGTTCTGCACTTGCTTCCTGGAAGAAGTCGAGCCGGTGATTTTCGGCGACGGCGAACAGTCCCGCGACTTCACCTTTGTGGAAAATGCCGTTCAGGCGAATCTGCTGGCTTGCGAAGCGCCCAATGTCTCCGGCCGCACTTTTAACGTGGGCACGGGAGGCCGTTTCACGCTCAACAACACCGTGGAGTTGCTCGGAAAAATTTCCGGGAAACCGCTCCAGGCCAAGTACGAGCCGCCGCGCGAGGGAGACATCCGCGATTCACAAGCGGACATCACGCAAGCTCGTCTTTGTCTCGGTTACGATCCCCCGGTCAACTTCGAAGAAGGCTTGGCGCGTACGTTTGACTGGTATCGCACCACGCAAGCCAAAGCCGAAACCAAAGCCAAAGATTGAGTTGTAGAGCCGCGGCTTCTGCCAGTTCGCCGCCGCCAAGCCGCGATGTACGACTCCTCGTGCCCAATATTTTCGGCCGGCACTGCGCGGTTTACGGGGTTACCGTCTTTCCGTAGCTGAGCGGCTCTCCTGCCTTCGGCTTGTCGAAGTCGCCCCAGAAATACAGCGGCTCCATCTTCTTCTGTTCGGGCCACACCTGATTCAGCGTATCACCTTCGAACAATTCGCCATTTTTCATCACCCAATGAATGGTGTTCGTGTTGTGAATGTCATCCAACGGATTCTTGTCCATGATCACCAGGTCGGCCAGCTTGCCCGGTTCGATGGAGCCGAGTTCGTCCGGACGCCCGATGATCCTAGAGCCGTTCGAAGTGGCACACCGCAGCGTCTCCATCGGCGTCATGCCCCCGCTCGCCAGCATCCACATCTCCCAGTGGTATCCGATTCCCTGCATCTCCCCGTGGCTGCCTACTCCGACCAACCCGCCCGCCCGTTCCAGTTTCGCCATCTGCGCGGCCAGCTTCGGGAACGCGTACTCATCTTTGCGGAACCACCCTTCGCGCCGCTTGGTTTTTTCGTCCAGCAGGCTGTGCGGGAAGAAATGCGCCAGTTTCGCGTTGTCATGTACTTCCGTATTTTCAAACCAGTAGTTTTCGCCGAACGGCCCGCCGTAGTTGACGATGAGCGTCGGCGTCTCGGCGATGCCGGATTGCGCAAACATCTGCAAAACATCCTTATACAGCGGCGTGATCGGCAGGGTGTGTTCGTTGCCGTGGAACCCATCAATCACGTGCGTTAAATTTAGCTTCAAGTCCAGCGCGCCCTCGGTGGTTGGCATCATCTCCAATTCTTTGGCCGCTTCCACCATGAACTGCCGTTGCTTGCGGTTGCCCACCACGTAGCTCTTGATGTTGTGCGTGCCGTAGTACTTGCGATACTTCGTCAGGACGCCTTTCACCTCTTCTTCGGACTGAAAATTGTTGTCCGAAAAAACGCCCGGCCCCGTGGAAAACGCGCGCAGGCCCACAATCTCCCCTGCGTCCACCAAGTCTTGATACGCAAACGTGTCGTTGGTGAAGGTCTGCACGTCCAGTCCCGAGGTCACGCCGTACGCCAGATTCACCATGAACGCCCAGTTCTGCGTATCCAGAAGGCCGCGCCGGATTTCCGTCCAGTGCGCATGCGTGTCCACAAATCCCGGCACGATCGTCTTTCCAGCCACGTCGAACACCTTCGCACCCGCCGGCACTGCCCCCTTGGCTCCAACGCTCTTGATCCGGTTGTCTTCGATGACCACATCGGCGTTCTTCAGCACTTCATCGCCCTTCATCGTAATGACCGTCGCGCTGCGCAGCACAATCGTGCCCTTGGGCGTCTTGCGCGGTACCTCGACGTCCACCGCGATCTCCTGCACGTTCTTGTCTTCTTCCTTGAACTTTTTGGGCTCTTCCTTCTTCTCGCTCTTGCCCGCGTCCGCCGACTGCGCGTCCCCCTCCTTGTCCGCGTCTTTTTTCTCGTCCTTCGGCGGCTCGAAAGAAATCGCGCTCAGTGGTTCACGAAATAGATTCGCACCCACGGTCCAAACGATCGTCTTACCGTCGTCAGCCCAATCGAAAGAGTCCGCCCCGATGTCCGTCAGTTTTTTCACCGGTACGGAAGGAGTGTTTACGTTGACCGTCGGTGCTTCTCCGCCGACCACCGGCATAGCTGTGAGATACAGCTGGTTCATCACGTGCGCCAGCACCCACTGGCCGTCCGGGCTGGCCTTTACGTCGTCGGCCGGAATCGGCTCGTCGGCGCTGAAAGATCCCGTGCCCTTTACCTGGATGTGCGTGCGCCGGTCGGTCCCGTCGAACCGCAACGACACCAATCCCTGCGGGGTGTATACATAGATCCGGTCCTTTTCGTGGGTAAAGTGCGGCGAACCGGCTCCCCGCGCCGGTAGAATCAAATTGGCGTCGCCGCCTTCCGCGGGAATCCAGATCAAATCCGCATTGCGCGTCTGTCCAACATCAATGCCTTCATGCTCGCGATCGTAGGAAGCGCCGCGCAGGGCCACGATTCGTGCGCCATCCGGCGAGAAAACTGGGTTGCTGTACAGCGCCGCCGCCTTGGTTAATTGTTGCGGCGTTCCCCCTCCCGAGGACACTTTCCACATCTGTCCGCCTTGGCTCGACCACGTCACGTACACAATCGAAGATCCATCCGGCGACCACGCCGGCTCAAACTCTCGAGCATTCCCACTCGTGAGCCGCTTCGGTTTGCCCTCGGGCAGATCCATCACGTAGAGATGCGTGAGCGCCGAAAACGCCAGCTTCTTCCCGTCGGGCGACTCGGATGGTCCCTGAATCAGTCGCGCCTTTACCGGTCCCTGATCCACCTTCTGGGGAAAATCCAGCTTCGGCCCCAGTTCCTGCGAGACTTGCGCCGTAAACGGAATGACCCTCTCCGCCCCGGTCTGAATATTCAAACGCCGAATCTTGCCGTCCTGGTTGTAGACGATTTCTTTTCCGTCAGGCAAAAACGCATAGCCCGGAAACAGGTCGCGTGTGAACCGCGATTCCTGGTCGTCCCGCGTGACGGGATAACGCACCCAACGATCCTCACCGGTCTGCAAATTCCGCCGACGCAAGCCCGTTTCCGTCTCGTAACGCGTCACGTACAGAAGCTCTTTGCCGTCCGGCGAAAGCACCGGCCGGAACGCGCTCTCTGGCTGCTCCAACACGACGTCTTCATCGCCGGTTTGGCGGTCGCGCCGCGCGATATGCCACAAGGGGAATTGCGCGTTATACGCGAATCCGCCGGTCCTCTTGGCGTAGTACAGATACTTTCCGTCCGGTGAAGCCACGACCCCGATCGAATTGCCCTGCTGGTTTCGTGGCGTGGTCGGCGCTGCCTTCGCCTTGGTGACCTGCACGCCCGTCCCGCCGTCGATGTGGTACATCCAAATCTCAAACGTGTTGATGCCGAAGCCCGCCTTCGAAACGTAAATGTAGTTTCCGTCCGGCGCCCAGTTCGGTGACGCGAACTCGTTGTTCGGATCCTTCGAAACCTGCCTCACTCCGCTGCCATCCGGATGCATCACGAAGACGTTTTCGCTGCCTTCGCGATCCGAAATGAAGGCGATCCATTTTCCATCCGGCGAAAACTTGGGCTGGCTGTCGAACGCCATGCCTCCATCGATCAGTTTCGCAGTGCCTCCTTCGATGGGCAGCGTATAGATGTCGCCCAGCAATTCGAAGACAATCGTCTTGCCGTCCGGCGAAACATCCAGCGAAAGCCACGTCCCTTCATCCGTCGTGAACTCGATCTTTCTGGTTGGCTTCAGCGACAGGCCCTTTTTCTCGTCTTTCTTCTCATCCTTCTTTTCGTCTTTCTTGTCCTGGCCCGGTGCGGCAATCCCTGCTTGCTCTTGCGCTTTCAGTCTGCCCGACCCATCGGCTCCCCCCAACAGCACCGCCAACGCCAACAACCACGCCGACCCGCCCCACCCCATCCTCTTCGCCTGCATTTCTTTCCTCCGTTTTCACAATTCACTCTTGGGAGCCGCCGAACATTTTTCGACGCACCCCAACCTCTCGCCTGATGAACAACCCGAACCTAGAACAGACGAACCTGGACGCCGTACGTTTCGCGCAGCCACGTCTCTCGACGTCAACACGACTGCGCCTGGGCAACCAACACTTCCCGCCCTCTGCGGTTCTTCCTCGCAGTCCGCGAACGATTCTTCCTATCCGTCTAACCCTTCCCAATAAAATGCCAAGCGCTACTCTTCCCCGTCTCCGCCGAATCTTCCGCTCGACGGCGGCGTCACCGGCACAATATGTGGAATCCCAGCGTCATTCATCTTCTTGTTTAGCGCCGGCAGATCTTCCTCGCTGATCTTCTTTACTTCCGCCGATGCCTGTTCCACCAGCGGCTTCAGTTCCGCGATCTTGTCCCTTTGTTGGCCGCCCGGCGCTGCCCAGAATCCATCCAGGTCCCGCAGCAAACCCTGTACCTGCCCCGGCAGCGGGTCTGGTTTCCATTGGAAGGGAGGCCCCGCATTACCGAGGCCTTCTTGATCGCGGTTGTATTTATCGGCAATCGCGTCCACTTTCTTCTGCAGATCTTCCGCAGCTTTTTGAATGTCCGCGGGGATTTTGGGCGCATCCGGCTTGTCGGCGTCTTTCTTCCATTGATCCCTGGCCGCCTTCAGGCCGGTCTTGATGCCCACAATTGTCTTGCGGTCCTTATCCGTAGTCTTGGCCATCGCGTAGAGTTCATCGATCGCCGCACGCCGCGCGGCGCGGTCCTCGGAAGACATCGTGTCGCGGGGATCATCTTCCACAACCACCGTCTGCGTCGCCTCTTTGCTTCCCGCCTTTATCTTGACGGTGTACGTTCCCATCGCCACCAGCGGTCCCCGCGGCCCAAAGTCAAATCCCGCCGCAGCCGCTTCCAGTTGCTCCGGAGTCGGCACCGCCGGCGAGTTCATCCGCAAATCCCAATTCGTGCGGTTCACTCCCGCTTTTCCCGGCCCGTCAAACTCCCGAATGACTTTCCCGTCCTTGTCGAGCACCGTGATCTTCACCTTGCCCTCTCTGCTGGGCGCCTCATTTTTCGCGGATTCCTCCGGTTTCTTCTCGGCCGCGCCCGCGGCTGGCGCTTTCTTTTCTTTCTCCCGGACATCTTCTTTCGTCGCCTGCTTCTTTTCTTCCGTTTTCTGCGCCGTTTGCTCCGCTACCTGTGCCGTGGCCTTCTCGGTCGCCTTTTCCTTTTCGTCTCCGTCCGTCTTCGGTTTCTCCGCCGGCATCGCCTCCTTCAGGTAGTAGTTCAAAATTGCGCCGTAGGGCGGATTCTTCCCAATGAACTTCTTGTGCCCGGAAAACCATTCTCTCGTTCGGATATCGAATTCAGTCGCGGTTCGCGGCGGGAAGAACGTCAATTCGGAATTCGCCACGCTCGCGTCCCACTTCTCGATCGGCGTCAAGTCATCGAAAATCCAAATCGAGCGCCCGTGTGTCGCCAGCACCAGATCGTTCTGCTCCGCCTGGATTTCGATGTCGTCCACCGGCACCACCGGAAAGTTGTTCTTCAGCGCGGTCCAGTTGGCTCCGTGATCCCAGGACACCCATAATCCAAACTCGGTCCCGGCAAACAGCAAATTCGCATTCCGCGGATGTTCGCGAATCACGTGTGCTGTACCCGCCGAGTCTGGTATTCCGTTGCGAATCGCTTTCCAGGTCTCGCCGTAATCGCTAGTCTCAAAAATGTAAACGTTGTAGTCGTCGCTGCGGTGCCCATCGAACGTCACAAAGGCGTTTCCTTCGCCATACTTCGAAGCCACCACTCGCGTCACATACGTTCCCTGCGGCACCCCCGGCACTTTCCCTACCACGTTTTTCCACGTCTTCCCGCCATCGCGCGACACTTGGACGTTCCCGTCGTCGGTCCCTACCCACAGCACATTTGCCGTTAACGGCGACTCGCTAAACGTTGTGATCGTCGGAAAATGTTCCACGCCGTCGTGCCGCGACAGCGTATTCTTGTCCGGCACCTTCCCAAAAATTTTCAGCTTGTTCCGGTCCACACCGGTGGTTAAGTCGCCGCCCAGCCTCACCCAAGAATCTCCGCGGTCCGTAGACTTGAACAAATAATTTCCGCCGTAATAAATCGTCTTGTGATCGAAATTCGAAATTGCCATCGGCGAGTTCCACTGGAAGCGGTAATGTTCCTCTCCCACCTTCGCCTCCGGCATGATCTCGCGCTGTTGCGCGGTCTTCGCGTCACGACGTGAAATGTGGCCATCTTGTGATTCGGTGTAAATAATCCAGGGCTCGATCGGATCGATGGCTGCGTAAAATCCATCGCCTCCCGGCATCAGTGTCCAGTCGTCATTGGTGATTCCGTCCCGCGCCGGCACGGCGCTCGGCCCGCACCAACTCCCGTTGTCCTGCAATCCCCCGCAAATCTGGTACGGTTTCTGCTTATCCAGCGAGACTTCATAGAACTGGCCGATCGCCACCGTGTTGATAAAGTCCCACGTCTTTCCGTTGTCCCAGCTCCAGTGAATTCCACCGTCGCATCCCGCGATCACGTGATTCGAATTCGCCGGATCGATCCACAACGCATGAAAATCGCCGTGAATCTTCGTCACCCGCCGCGTCGTAAACGTCTTCCCGCCGTCCTCGGAAAAATACATCGACGCGCCCAGCTCCCAAATCCGCAAATCATTGTTCGGATCAATGCGAATCTGGCTGTAGTACGACGGCCGCGGATCGGTGTCGCCCATTCTTTTCCACGTCTCGCCCTTGTCCTCGCTCCGGAACGTTCCGCCCTTCTCGTGTTGCACCACGGCGTAAACCACATTCGGATCTCTGCGGTAAATGTCCAGCCCGATGCGCCCCACATCGCCGCCATTTTCGTAAGGCAGCCCCTTCGTCAGTTTCTTCCACGTCACCCCGCCGTCCGTCGTTTTGTAAATCCCGCCATCCGGGCCACCCCCGTTAAATCCGAACACCGTCCTTCTCCGTTCGTACGCGGCCGCATACAGCGTGTTCGGGCTTTCCGGATCCATCGCAATGTCGCTCACACCGGTGTCATCGTTCACCTTCAGCACTTGCGTCCAGGTTTTTCCCCCGTCCGTCGTCTTATAAACTCCGCGCTCCGGGTTCGGTCCCCACAAATGTCCCAGCGCCGCGGCGTACACCACATCCGGATTGTGCGGATCAATCACCACGCGGCCGATGTGTTTCGTTGCCGCCAGTCCCATGTTCTTCCACGTCTTCCCCGCATCGGTGGACTTGTAAATTCCGTCGCCCCACGACGAACTCTGCCGGTTGTTCGGCTCCCCGGTGCCCACCCAAATCACGGACGGGTCGCTCGGCGCAATCGCGATGTCTCCGACGCTCGGATTGCTCTCTTTGTCGAAGAGCGGCTCCCATGTCGTTCCGTTGTTCGTCGTCCTCCAAATGCCGCCCGTCGCCGGCCCCACGTACACAATGTTTGGATTGCTCTCCACCACGGCCACATCATCAATGCGCCCGCCCATAATCGCTGGCCCGATCTCTCGAAAATCCAGGTTCTTCAGCTTTTCCGTCGCGGCCGCTCCCGCATTGTTTGTTGCACTCCCCGAACCTGCGCTGCCCTGCTGCGCAAATACGCGGGGTGCTACGAAGGCCCCCGCAATTACCGCCGCTACCCACATCCCCGCCACTCGCAATCCTCGCCCCATCACTGTTCCCCCTCTCGCAAAACCGGGCATCATACCTCCTCGACGCCGCCTAGCGCATCAATTGTTTCTGGAATGATCGACCGACACCACTCGCTGAGAAGGACGCGAGGAATGATGAACCCGTTTCGTCGTTCCCGCGCGGCTCAAGGACGGTTTGTCTCCGGCCCGTGTGGGATCGATCCCCGCCTTCTCCCTCGTCGCGGCGCGCCTTTCGCGGCGCTACCCATACCCACAAGCGCATGCTAGGCTATCTTCCTGTTTCCTTCGTCCCCATGGCTGGTTTCCGCTTGCGCCTTCATCCGCGGATCGTCTCCGCGCTCCGCCTCTTACCGTTTCTGATTCTTCTTTTTGTCGCTCCGATTCGAACTCCCGCCGCACAACAGCCGCGTACGCATTCCTCCAAAGGCGCCCAGGTCGAGATTTCTTCCTCGGGTCCTCAACAAAAGAGTGGTGATCTCTTCATCGCCGATGGCGATGTGGACATCCACTACGGCGAACAGCGCCTTCGCGCCGACCACGTCGAGTACAACGACGACACTTCGGACTCCCTCGCTCGCGGCCATGTTCAGTTTGATTACAACGGCGAACACCTCGAAGCCGACGAAGCCCGCTACAACGTCACGACCGGCCGCGGCACCTTCACCAACGTCCGCGGCGCCATCAACGTCGAGCGCCGCGCCAACCCCCTCATCCTCGTCTCGCAAAACCCTTTGACCTTCGACGCGCCCACCGTCGAGCGCTTTCCCGACGACGTCTACGTGATTCACAACGGCTGGGTCACCATCTGCGACCCGCGCCATCCTACCTGGAAGTTCTACGCGCCTCACGCCCGCATCCGCCTCAACAAAACCGTCGCTCTCGTCAACGCCAACTTCCGCCTCTTCCGTGTCCCGCTCATCTGGCTGCCCTACGCCGATGCCCCCGCCGGACAAAACATTCGCCAATCCGGCTTCCTAATCCCCGCTCCCGGGGAGACCAACAACAAAGGCTTTGTGCTCGGCGATGCTTTCTACTGGGCGCCGAAATCCTGGTTTGACACCACCCTCGGCGCCGACTGGCTCTCCAAACGGGGCACGTCGCAGCGCGGCGAAATCCGTTTGCATCCCTTCGAAAACACCACCCTCAAGTACACCTACTACGGCGTGATTGACCGCGGTCTGCAGTTTCCCATTGCCAACGGTTCCACGGTCCTCGAAAAACAAGGCGGCCACCAGCAGCAGCTCGAAGCCCAGTCTCTCCTGCCCGATGGCTGGCGCTTCGTCGCCGACTACAACCAACTCTCCTCGCTCACTTTTCGCCTGGCCTTTGCCGATACCTTCGGCGAGGCCATCAGCTCGGAAGTCCGCAGCGCCACTTTTCTCACCAACAACTTCCACGGCTTCAGCTTCAACGTCGCCGCTCTTTCTGACAAAACCTTCCTCTCCATTCCCATCATCAACACCGAAACCGGCGCCGTCTCGCCCACCACCAACATTTCTCTGCGCGCTGCTCCACAAGCCAGCTTCAGCTCCGTCGAACAGTCTCCCTGGTCCAAACTTCCCATTTATTTCTCGTTCGAAACTTTCGCCGACGCGCTGCACCGCGCGGACAGTAGCTCTTTCGAGAACCTCACCACTCCCAACTTTGTCGCCCGCACCGAATTGGCTCCCAAAGTCACCATCCCTCTCCATCTCGGCGCCTGGCTCGGCGTCACCACCTCCGCCGTCTTCCGCACTACCTTTTACGGCGACTCGCTTGACGCCGACGGCAACCTCACCGGCAATTCCATCTACCGCAACACCGGCGAACTCACCGTCGAACTCCGTCCTCCCACTCTCGAACGCTTCTTCGATCGCGCTTCCTTAAACAAGAACAAGCCTCGCAAACGCTACAAGCACACCATCGAACCCACCGTCGCCTATCACTACGTCACCGGCGTCAACAATTTCCTCGACTTCATCCGCTTCGACTACGACTCCACCCTTACCGACACCAACGAAGTCCAATACGGCGTCACCCAGCGCCTCTTTACCAAGACCGGCGACGATCAGCCCACCGAGCTCATCTCCTGGAGCATCTACCAGAAGCATTACTTCGACCCCACCTTCGGCGGTGCCATTCAGGATGGCCAGCGCAACGTCTTTCAAGCCTTCACTGACATCTCTCCCTTCGCTTTCGCCTTCGGCCCCCGCAACTGGTCGCCCATCATCAGCGACTTCAAAGTCACTCCCGGCGGCTTCTACGACCTCGAGCAAATCCTCCAGTACGACCCGCAAATTCAGCGCCTCATCACCGTCGGCACGCTTCTCAAACTCAAGCCCTACAGCCACTTTTTCTCCACCATCGCCTACTTCCGCCTCGACGACAATCCCGTCGCCGCCGACCTCCCCAACAATCCCCCGCCTAACTTCGTCCCGTTTCAGCAGCCGCTTTCCAGTCAGCTTCGCGCGCTCCTCGGCTACGGCGACCGCACCCGCAAAGGCTGGAACATCACCACCGGCGCCAGCTACGACTTCACCAACAAAATCTTCCAGAACCAGCTCGTCCAGATCGCCTACAACGGCGGCTGCTGCGGCCTCGCTCTCGAATACCAGCGCATCAACCTCGGCCAGGTCCGCACCGAAAACCGGTTCACCGCCACCCTCAACATCGCCAACATCGGCTCCGTCGGCAACCTCCGCCGTCAGGAAAAAATCTTCTAGCTCTCCGCCATGACCTGCCGGCCGCTTGCAAGAACGCCGTCCGTTTTCCGTCCCATCTGGTGTACATTTCTTCCAGGTTTTTCGGGGTGAAACGCATGAACGTCTCCGCGCCGTCGTCCTCCTTCGCGAAGCTTTGCAATTTTCTCTACCTGCTGATCGCGCTTTCCGCCGCCGTTACGCTCTTATCTTCCCCGGCCCGCGCTCAGACCGTCGATGAAATCATCGCCAAAAACATCCAGGCCCGCGGTGGCCTGGACAAGCTCAGGTCCATCAACACCCTTCGCGTCTCCGCGAAATTCAGCCAGGGTTCCTTTCGTGCCGATTCGCTTCAGGAAAATAAGCGCCCCGATAAAGTCCGCGAAGAATTCCTCCTCCAGGGCATGGCCGGCATTCAGGCCTACGACGGCAAAATCGGCTGGCAAGTCTCTCCCTTTGGCGGCCGCAAGGACCCCGAACTCATGTCCCAGGACGACTTGAAAACACTTATCGTCGACTCCGACCTCGATGGCCCCCTCGTGGACTACCAGTCCAAAGGCCACCAAGCCGAACTTGTCGGCCACGATTCCGTCGAGGGCACCGATTGCTTCAAAATCAAGCTCACCATGAAAAACGGCGACGTTCGCTACTACTATCTCGACACCGATTCTTTTCTCGAACTCAAGGTCGAAATTCAAACCAGCATCCGCGGCACGCTTCGCGAAACCGAGCTCTATTACGGCGACTACGAGCAAGTCAACGGCATCTACTACGCTTTCGCCGTCGAACAAGCCGACAAAGGCAGCTCCTCTCGCTCGCAAATCTCCGTCCAGAAAATCGAGCAGAACATCTCCCTCGACGACGCGCACTTCACTATGCCCGTCGTCAAGCCTCCCGCTCCCCCGCCCAAAGCAGGCCATTGATCTCGCTCCTCGGGTTCCCGCAACAGATTCGCATCGCCAGCTGGTTTCTACTTTGTTTCTGAGGGATTCGCCGCTATGTCCAAGTCAATTCGCTGCTTTGCCGCCTCACTCGCGCTTTTCGCTCTTTCTGCCTTCGCTCTCCCGTCTCTCGCCCAAACTCCCAAGTTCGACTCCGACACCATCTCCGGCCTCGGCGCTCGTAACATCGGCTCCGCCACCATGAGCGGCCGTGTCTCCGCTCTCGCCGCCGTTCGCGAAAATGGCCGCCTCACCGTTTACGTCGGCTCCGCCAGCGGTGGCGTCTGGAAATCCATCAATGGCGGCACCACCTTCAAGCCTGTCTTCGACAAAGAGTCCGCGCTTTCCATCGGCGCCGTCGCCATTGACCCGCAATCTCCCAAAACCCTTTGGGTCGGCACCGGCGAAGCCTGGACCCGCAACAGCACCTCCCTCGGCACCGGCATCTACAAATCCACCGACGGCGGCGACAGCTGGACCAACATGGGCCTGCAAAACTCCGAACGCATCGCCAAAATCCTCATCGATCCCCACGATTCCAACACCGTCTACGCCTGCGTCCCCGGAAAACTCTGGAGCGACAGCGACGATCGCGGCCTTTACAAAACCGCCGACGGCGGCAAAACCTGGTCCAAAATTCTCAAAGGCCCCAATCCCTCCACCGGCTGCTCCATGATTTCCATGAGTCCGCAGGACTCCAAAACGCTCTTCGCCGGCATGTGGGATTTCCGCCGCAAAGGTTGGACCTTCCGCTCCGGCGGCGACACGCCAACCTCGCCCAGCGGCAGCGGCTTCTTCCAAACCACCGATGGCGGCGCTACCTGGAAAGACCTCGACGAAAAATCCGCGCAGGGCCTGCCTCCTAAACCGTGGGGCCGCATCGCCGTCACCATCGCGCCTCCGAATCCCAACGTCGTCTACGCTTTGATCGAATCTACCCGTAGCGCTCTGTTCCGCTCGGCCGACGGTGGCAAAACCTGGGAAGAACGCGACCGCAGCAACTTCATGGTCTGGCGCCCCTTTTATTTCGCCAACCTCATCGTGGACCCTAAGGACGAAAACAAAGTCTATAAACCCGACGGCACCCTCATCCTGAGCGAAGATGGCGGCCGCAGTTTCAGCCCCATCGGCGGCGGCGCTCACGGCGACTTCCACGATGTCTGGGTGGACCCGCAAAACACCAACTACGTCATCACCGGCGATGACGGCGGCATTTGGTACTCCTACGACGGCGCCAATAACTGGTGGAAGGGCAACAATCTCCCGATTTCGCAGTTCTATCACGTCAGCGTGGACGACGCCGATCCTTACCACGTTTTCGGCGGCCTCCAGGACAACAGCGTCTGGGTTGGCGATTCGCAGTATCCCGGCGGCATTACCAATAGCCGCTGGGAAAATCTGTTGGGCGGCGACGGCTTCTGGGCCTTCCCCGATCCCGCCGATTCCAACTATGCCTACGTCGAGTCGCAAGGCGGCGAAATCGCGCGCGTCAACCGGGTCACTCTCGAAGCCCGCCTGATCAAACCACAGCCCAACTACGGCGAAGGCAAGCTCCGCTTCAACTGGAACACGCCCATTCACATGAGCCCCAATGAAAAGGGCACCATCTATATCGGCTCGCAGTTCCTCTTCCGCTCGCGCGATCACGGTCAGACCTGGGACCGCATCTCGCCCGACCTCACCACCAACGACCCCGAAAAGCAAAAACAGGAAGAATCCGGCGGCGTCACCGTGGACAACTCCGACGCCGAAACCCACACCACCATCTATTCCATCAGCGAATCACCGCGTGACGCCCAAACCATCTGGGCCGGCACCGACGACGGCAATCTTCAGCTCACCCGCGATGGCGGCAAAACTTGGAACAATCTCGTTTCCAACGTCCCGAACCTCCCGAAATCTTCCTGGGTCTCCTGGGTCGAAGCCAGCCGCTTCGACGCCGCCACGGCCTACGCTGCCTTCGATCGCCACACCTTCGGCGACATAGCGCCTTACGTCTACAAAACCTCCGACTACGGCAAAACTTGGACTCCCATCGTCACTTCCGGCAGCGGCATCCGCGGCTACGCCCACGTCATCAAGGAAGACACCGTCGTCCCCGACCTGCTCTTCCTCGGCACCGAATTCGGCCTGTGGATCTCTCCCGATGGCGGCAAACAATGGGCCCAATATAAGGGCCACGACTTTCCTTCCGTCGCCGTTCGCGATCTCGTCATCCATCCTCGCGAATCCGATCTCGTCATCGCCACCCATGGCCGCGGCATCTGGATCGTCGACGACATCACTCCGCTGCGCAAACTCACTCCCGCTGTCCTCGCTCAGGAAGCCACCTTCCTCCAAGCCAAGCCCGCGCAGCAACGCCTCGAATCCAATGGCGGCTGGAACGAAGGCAACGCCACCTTCACCGGCGCAAATCCTCCCGATGCGGCCATCATCACCTACTACCAAAGCAAACGGCACATTTTCGGCAAAATGAAACTCGAAGTCTTTGACCCACAAGGTAATCTCGTGGACACGCTTCCCGCCAACAGCCGTCGCGGCATCAGCCGCGTCGAGTGGTCCATGCGCCTGCGCGCTCCCCGTGTTCCCCCGGCCGCCACCATCGCTGGCGAAGCCACCGTAGGCCCGCGCGTCCTGCCTGGCACCTACACGGTAAAACTCACGCGCGGCAAAGACATCTACACCACCCAGCTCGTCGTCACTCTCGACCCGCGTGCCCAATTCACTCTCGAAGATCGCAAGCTCGAATTTGCTTCCGCTATGCGCGTCTACCATCTCCTCGGCGACATGTCCTTCGACGTCGACCGCATCAACAGTGTCCGCGACGCACTTCTCGATCGCTCCGCCAAAGTCAAAAGCAATCCCGCGCTCGCCAAGCTGCTTCAGGATCACGCGCAGAAGCTCGACGACCTCCGCAAGAAAATCGTTGCCACCAAAGAAGGCGGTGCCCTCACTGGCGAGGAGCGCATCCGCGAAAAAACTTCCCAACTCTACGGTTACCTCGTTTTCTACGAAGGCCGCCCCGGCGACTATCAGGTCGCTCGCATCGCTTCCCTCAAAAAGGAACTCGACGACGTCTCCAACGACTTCGACACCTTCGTCAAAAACGATCTCTCCGCCCTCAACAAATCCCTTACCAAACAAAAACTCGACCCCATCCAGCCCTTCGACCGCCCCTCCTGGGACGCCGCCAACTCCGACTCCCCCACCAACTAATCAAGCGAGCGGTGCGTGTCTGACGCCGGGAGTGGCTGCCCCAGGTTTCGCTCTTTGCAACCTGGGTCTTGCCTTTGCCTTGCTGCCCCTCCGAGGCGTTTCCACTCGGCGGCGTGTCTTGAGAGAGGACAAAACCATCATTCCCTCCACCGCCATCCTCGGAGTCCTAAGTCCTCGAGTGCCCTCCGTAACAGAACGACCGCCGCTCGCCATCTTGCATTCCTCAACGCCCTCGCTAGCAGAACTAGCGCGCGTCCCTGCCCGTTCCTAACAACGTCTCGCCCCCGCACTCCACAAACACCCGCTGGGCTTCTCGATGCAAATCATGAGCCCTGCTCACCACTCGGGAGAATTCCTCATTCCCGCGCAGCCCATCCAACCACGGGTCCCGCACCATCGCCGGGTAGCAGAAGAACCCGTGTTCCACCGCGCGTTGCAGTGTCTCCAGAGCCTCCTCCCGCGCGCCCAGAAAGCTCAGTTGCCGCGCAAGATAGTAGATTCCCTCTGGATCGCGAAACGTCGCCTTCATCAATGCTCCGCTCGCTTCCAGGCTCTCCTCCCGGTTTCCTTCCAGAAGCGCCCGTAGCGAAGTCAAATACAGCTGCCCCAAGCGCCACGGCTTGGCCAACTCGTATTTACGAAGGGCCGTTACTGCCTCTTCTTGGCGTCCCAGCATCGCCAGGGTCATCGCTTCGCCATAGCCGTAGTCACCGGACGAATGCTCCAAGGCCTTCGCGTATTCTCCCATCATGAAATAGGTGTGGTTTACGCTCGTCGCGATTTGTGGGTCCAGCCGGCGGGCCTCCTGGTGCGCGATCAATGCCAACCGCAGCAGTCCGCAGTAGCGGCTGACGTGCCCCAGTCCGCTAAAGAGCTCGGCGTCGTTCGGTCGCACCCGTGCCCTTTGCAGCAGCCGCCGCAACGCGTCCAGCGTTCGTCCCTGATCCACTTGCAGGTGGGTATACAGATCGTGGGTCAGTGACAAGTCCGGATTCAGTGCCAGCGCCCTCTGAAACGCGTTTTCCGCAGCGCTCAACCCTTCCTGCGAACCAAAGTTGTACTTGTCCCACAACCAGCGCACTCTTCCGAGCCGCGCCCACGCCGCCGCGTACTTCGGATCGAGCTGTAAACACTCCTCATACAGGTTCATAGCTTCCTGCAGGTTCTCCCACTTGCGCCCTGCCTCGTTAGCCTGCAAGTACAGCCGGTACGCTGTTGGATTCGCTGGCCGGTCTTGTCGTAGCACTTCGTGTTCCCCGGCGCTCAACGAAGGCAGCAGCGCTTCCACCACGCGCCGTACCAGGTCGTCGTGCAATTCCAGCAATTCTCGCACCGTCGCTTGCGACGAATGCGACCACAGCAGTGTCCCGCTCGGCGCTTCCACCAGCTGCGTGGTCAGGCGAAGCTGCTCTCCCACCGGCAGCAGCGCTCCCGTTAGAACTACATCTACTTCTGCCTCCTTCCCAATTTTTTGAAAGTCCGGCACCTCGCTTTCGTATCGCGCCGCCGCCAGGGAGGATCGCACTGTCAGATTCCTTAACTCTGCGAGCGAAATGCTGATCGCTTCCGGCAAGCTGTAACAAAGAAACTGAATTTCGTTGCTTGGCCGCAACAGCCGGAACGGCAGCACGATCAATCTTCTCAGCGCTTGAGCCTGTGCCTGCGTGTCGATTCCTTCGAGCAACAGCGCCGCGCGCACGTCCTCCGCCATGCTCTCCGCATTCTCGTAGCGTTCCTGGGGCAATTGCGCCAACGCTCTGTGCACAATCCTTCCCATCGTCGCGATCGCCGGTGAGCCCACCAAGGCCGGTGGCGGCACGTGCAGCACCGAGTGCGCAATCTCCCCGAACGTATTCCCTCGGAACGGAGGCTTGCCCGTTAACATCTCAAAGGCTATCGCGCCCACCGAGAAAATATCCGACCGCGCATCCACGGCCTCGCCGCGGAACTGTTCCGGCGAGGCGTATCGCGGCGTGCCGAGAAATTCTCCGGGCATCGTCATGGCTGTAACTGCCGCGTCCGGGTTGGCGCCAGCGTCCGCCGCAACGTGCTTGGCAACTCCGAAGTCCAACACCTTCACACCGTCGGCTGCCAGCAGAATATTGTCCGGCTTCAAATCACGATGAACGATTCCGCTCTTGTGAAATGCTTCCAGTACCGACAGAATCCCCAACATAATTTGCGCGGTCTGCCTTACCGGAATAGGCTCGCGAGCGATGCGCTGCGCCAGACTCTCGCCTTCGATAAACTCCATCACCAGCATCAGCCGGCCATCTTCCTCGGCGATGTCGTACAGTCGGCAGCCGTTCGGATGCGTTACTTGGGCCGCCGCACGCGCCTCCCGCCACAACCGCTGGCGTCTTTCCGCATCCCTAGCCAAGTCTTCGGGAAGAAACTTCAGCGCCACCACGCGCTGGAGCCGCATGTCTTCGGCCTTGTACACCACACCCATCCCTCCTCCGCCCAGTTTTCCCAGGATGCGGTAATGAGAAATGGTCCGGCCGATGAGCGCATCTGGCTCCGTCATAGTTCGCGTCATCTTAGGTTGCCATGAAAAGGCAAGTCAACGAATCTGCTTGCTTTGCACCGCCAGCCCGATTAGACGTTTTCTTGCAACTCGGGCAACTCGGGCAACTCGGGGGACGCGTCCAACGAAGTCGGCCGTGTCAAGAGCGCTTCGCAATGATTTTTCACTCCTCAGCGACAGCTGTGGCCGGTGGCCCGGAATTGAACGGGAGGCAGGGTGTGGGTGCCCCGGGTTTCGTTGTTTGAAACCTGGGTCTTGGGTTCTCGTTATCTCCTCGACTTTTCGTCCGCAATCCTTCCGGCAATACAATCAACCAATACATCTTCTTCGGCGGCAAGCGCGTCGCCATGCTTCCGTCCGGCGGCAATGCGCAGTATTACGCCGAAGACTTGCTGGGCACTTCGCGCGTCATGCTGCAAAACAACGGCTCCGTTTGCTACGATGCGGACTTCTATCCTTATGGCGGCGAGCGCACCTACACCAACAGTTGCCCCACCGCCAACAACTACAAATTCGAGGGCCGGGTTTCAGGGTTTGTACTTACAAAACCCTGAGTGCCACAGATGAGCGCGACACCGAAACCGGCAACGACGACTTCGGCGCCCGCTACTACTCCAACCGTTTCGGCCGCTGGCTCTCCGCCGACCGGTCCAGCGTCCCCGTGCCCGTCCCCTACGCTAATCTCACCAACCCGCAAACCCTCAACCTCTATTCCATGGTTTCCGACGACCCCGAAACCTCCGCCGACCTCGACGGGCACCAAGCCGCTGGTCACGCCAGCGAGGGCGTGATGTACTCCGAGCCAACCTGCACGGCGCAAGGCAGCACTGGCGGCTCCATGGCCTCCGGCTGCGGCTCCCAAGCCCCCAACATGACTCAAGACCAGCAAGCCGCCGCAGCCGCCAACCAGCAGGCGAAATCGCCATACCAGAAATACATGGACGAACAGAATCGGCCGATCACAGAAGCTGATAAAGCGAATGCACTCAAACAAGCCGGTCAAATGGGCGATGCCGGAGTGAAAGCCGGTCTCGTCGTCGTAGGTGCCGAGGCTGCGGTGGCTGGCGCAGTGGTTGCGGCTCCAGCCGTCGGTGCTGCGGCAAGCCAAGCTGGTGCGGCCATAAACACCGCTACCACGAGTGCCTATGTCCAGGCGACAACCGCACTGTCCGCCGCGGGCACCGCAGTCGCCAATACGGCTAACCAAGTTGGCACAGCGATTAACAACGCGGGAGCCGTTGCGCTCGATCGGACCAAACAGGCAATAGTTGCCATCGACACAATTCGGTCGGGCGGCGGAGGCTTCAAAGCAGCCGGAGACTTCGCACAGGGCGTGTTTTCGAAAACCAGCATGGTCACCAGCAAAGCTGGCATTATAGGAAGAACCCTCAGAATTGCGTACGAGCTGGGAAACAAGCTTTTCTGATAGAATCGGCAGCCCAGTGGCGCTTTACGACAGCAGGTGCCCATTTTGTGGGGTAGTGATTCCAGCGCGCAGCGTCCCGGCCAAGCAGTCCGGTTCAGCCGGATTCCCTTGTCCGAACTGCGGGCGCGGGCTAAGAACCGCCCGTGCTCCACTCAAGCTAACAGTACCGTTTTCGCTGGCCATTGCAATTGGGCTCTACTCATATCTCCATTTTCGCCACGGGATTTGGGCCGCTGTCATAATCTCAGTGCTAGCGCTACTGCCTATCTATCTCGTCGTATATGTCCTGGTGGGTCTATTGATCTCGCTACCCTTAGAGCCATTTCCCAGCCATGGTGATCCTCCTGGGGCACCTCCAGGGGATTCCTAGGCGGCGCCAGAACTGGGTTAGCCAACGCGTATCGACAAAAAGGCGATGTGATTCAGCGAGTCGGGCTAGACTGGATACGATTAAATCGGCGGCGGGGCACGGAAGGCTGCGGGGGATTTTGTCTCCGGCCTAACGCCCTGTCAACGCGCATTTAGAACTGACCCTCTAGCGCGCATCTAGAATTGACCCCCTTTCAGCAAAAAACTCTCGTCTGATAGCCACGCGGCTCAGCTGTTCTGCCCCTCGGCTATACTGATGATTAGGGTAGATCGTAAAGTATTTATACACGTATGCGTAGAATTAACTGGATTTGATCCTATTTCGCTGCTAGCATTTCTCGGTCCCTCTCGGAACGTATTCCAAATCAGCCCATGAACTCTGCGTCTTTCCGCAAGAACGCCGGCTGGAAATTGTTCGGTTCGGTGTTGCTGGCACTTCTTTGGGGCGTTGGCTGCGGCGGTGGCGCCTCGGGGATCGGCAATGGCGGGCAGCCCCCTGATTTCTCCATTTCCACGACTCCCGCGAGCCTTACGCTTGCGCAAGGTGGCAGCGAGACATTCAGCGTCGCGGTCGCACCGCTCAACGGGTTTACTGCCCAAGTCAACATTTCGTTTTCTAGTCTGCCCGCAGGGGTGAACGCATCGCCGTCTTCCTTTACCCTGTCCCCGGGCTTGCAGCAAGTCATGTTCACTGCTTCCGCCACCGCCAGCGCAGGAGCCTACACGATCAGTGTGCAAGGCACGTCGGCTGCGGAGGGCCACACTCTCCAAGTTCCCCTGAGCATTGAGGCGCCAGTCACAGCGGAGTACGCGCCTGTCCGGACCCGTTATCACCGCACAAATTCCTTCTACGATCCGAATTCCTTGCAATTTGCGCCGCCGCATTTCACCGTTTACGATGCTGCGCATCGCCAGTTCTTTGTCAGCAATCCCTACCTCAACGAAATCGATGTGTTCGACGCGACCAAAGAAGTGGAGACCGCGCAAATCGCGGTCCCCCTGGCATGGGGAATTGATCTTTCGCCTCTCGACGGGAGCCTCTACGCCGCAACTCTTTTGGGCGACATCTACCACATCGATGCGAGCACGCTCGCCGTCATCACCCGCTATCCGTCGGCTTCGATTGGATACACAGCGACCGAGGTATTCGTGCTTTCGGATGGGCGTCTCGCGTTGCTGGGAGGACAGGGCGGCATTCTGGGCGTGGATGGAGCGGCCGGCGCCGCCGTTTGGGACCCGACCACGAGCACTCTCGATACTGGGACTAACGGCAGCGTTTGCCCCATTCAAAACATCGGCGCGTTCGCGGTTAGCGGCGATCGGACTCGCGTCCTGGCGGCCACGGTTGATGAGGGGGGCGGAGGCGAGGCGGTCTGTTCCTACGATACTGCTAGCAAACAGCTCACCATGGGAGCGTTTCCGCCAGCCACGTTTGTCCGACAGATTATTCCCACTCCCGACGGCACACGGTTTTTTCTGACTTCCAACCTCAACGGGGTAGCGGTGTTCGACGCGAAAACTCTGCAATTGTTGGGACAGATCACCGGCACTTCCAGCTCGTCTGTCGGGCTTCCCAACGCGCCTTGCGGCGCGGTCCTGAGTTTAGACGGCAAGACGCTGTTTCTTGTTGATCAAGGTTCAGGTGCTGTCGCTGCCTATGACACTACGTCGCTGAACCAGACGGGTTGGATTCCCAGCTTCACCATCCTCGACTTGCAATCTACCGTAGTAGCCTCCGCAATCGATGAGACTGGCCTTATCGTCGGCCCAAGCGGCCACGGGGTCGCTTTTCTCGATGCTTTCCAGATTCTCAGCAATCCGCCGACGTTGATCACCGATGGTTTTAGCGAGCCGGAGACTGGACCTGTCGCCGGGGGGACCGTAATCGCGAATTTCTTATCGGGAAATGTCAGCGACTCCGCAACCGTAGGCCAGATTTATGTGGGAAACGTGGCAGGAACCCAGGCTTCGTTCAACGCCAGCTCTGGTCATGCCAATGCCGCCCAGGTCACAACGCCCCCGAGCAGCCAACCTGGCGCGGTCGATCTAACTGTGACTCTGAACGACGGCGCGGTGGGAATAGCTCCAGAAGGTTTCAGTTATGGGCCCACCGTTCTCGAGGTTGTGCCAAACGCGGCCACTGCCGAAGGCGGACAGCTTGGGGCGATCATTGGGTACGGATTTGGCCAAAACGCTTCCGGCCTGCAAGTGACTATAGGAGGCAAGTCCGCCCAAGTAACAATCCTCCACACGAATCCGCCGATTGAGCCCTATCCATTTCCCGCCGAAGCGTTCCAATTCACCATTCCCCCTGGAATAGCAGGCTCGACGGTAGATGTGACCGTCACTACTGCTTCCGGATCGACAACCGCCGCAGGTTCGTTTCATTACGTCGCAGCGACGCAATCCTATCCGGTGACCGCGAATCTGCAATCGGGAATCTATGATTCTCACCGTAGTCTCTACTACTTCGCAGACCAAGCGAAGATACAGGTGCTTTCCAGGAGCACAGGAAGCTGGCTCACACCGATCATGCTCCCCGGGGCTACGGCCAAGACGCAGCTGCTTGCCATTTCCGAATCTCCCGATAGTTCCATGCTGGCTTTTTCCGACTTTGGCGACCAAAGCATATGCGTGCTCAATCCCGACACGCCGAGCAACATCAAATGTTATCCGATGCCTTTGGAGAATTTTCCTTCGTCTCCTTTGGGGCCGGCGGGCTTGGCTATCACTGACACTGGCTTCGTTTATTTTGCAACGGCGGACATCGATGGGAGTGGCACTCCAGCCTTCCACAAACTCGATACTGCCACGGGCACCGTAACTGACCTCGGGATGCTGCAGAGCGGCGGTGCAGTCGACAAGTTAGACCGCGTACTCTTGAGCCCGGGCGGAACTCGCGTGTACGCCGAGAACGAAGGCGTCACTTTTTGGGTGGATACTTCGAACGACGAAATTCACTTTTCTCCTGGCACCGCCAACAACGTCGGGGGCTCCCCTGACCTTGCTCTGTCCGGTGATGGAAGTACGGTGGCCATTGATGGTTTTTTGGCGGATGCCTCACTCAATCCCGAGACGACGCCGGCTTACATCGACTGGGAGACATGGTTTCCCACGGGAACGACTGGACAGAAACTCAATGCCGACGGCAGCGTTATGTTTCAACCGCTAACGGATGGTTTGGATCTAGTTGCTCGGAATACCGGCCGCCTTTTGTATCGAGTACAAATCCCCGTAGCCGTCGCCGACGTATACGATTCGTTCGTTGTCGGTGAAGCAGATCTCATAGGGATGATTACTTCTTCCGGGGTTTCCTTCGTTGATGTCAGCTCCTTGTCCATTCCGTCTTCGGCTTCCCAGCCGTTCCCGTCCCTCATTCGCTCCGATGGCGCGACTGGCCGAAGCCGCCTAGACAACGTTCCTGCTCCACCGCCAACGCGCGACAAGCGCTCTCTGCTCGTACGGCGGCCGCAATTGAAACCAGCGGATCGCATGAGACCAAACGATTCACCTGGTCAGTAAGCCTCCCGACGCACAGCCTGCGCCGTTGCCTAGCCGACAACGGCCCGTGGAAAAGCTTCGACTATAAGCGGTATCGACGGTTCGTTTGGTTTGAATCCTCGCAGCGTTCTCGACTGCGAGCGGGAATCCGGGAATCCTGAACGCAACGCGGTTGCAAAGGGACGGGTGGCCCGTAACTGAACGGAAGGCAGGGTGTGGGTGCCCCGGGTTTCGTTGTTTGAAACCCGGGTCTTGCCTCTTGTTTTTGATGATTGGGAAACCCGGGGACAGAAATCCGGGGACAAGAAATCCCAGAAATCGGAAATCCGGCGGGCGGGTGGCAGACCCTCCGCAGCAGCAATCTTGGGTGGCCTACCTTTTGCGCTCTTGGCAAAACGTGGGCCACTCTTACTCGCGGACGAAACCAGGGACGGAAACCGGCACCAAGACAGCACCCGTCAAACCCGCCAACGAATTCATCGCCTCCAAGGAAAGCCCGCTCCGTTCCTTCCGGGCTCAAATAGTCCTTGACAAATACTATTACTTTGTTATACTCGAATTGGTCGTCCAGTGAGGCGCCCGGCGCTGTTCACCCTCGCCGCTCCTGAACTCCGCAAGGGTTTTTCCGCCGCAGCAGACCCCCACCCCTCCCCACTTTTTCGGAAGAATATCATTCTAAAGTACTTACAAGCTGGTGGTCTGTTAAGAATATCATTCCAAAGGACTTAGTCCTCATTTTCCTCTCCGCCCGAGTCCCCGCGTCGGCGCGCAGACCCCTGGCTGTGCTAAAGTGCCACTCCGATTCTCGCAATGCTTCCCGCCAACGACACCGATCTGGCCTTCGCTCCCATCTCGCAAGTCGCCGCCCTCTTCCGCAAACGCAAACTCTCTCCCGTCGAACTCACCCGTCTGCTCCTCGCCCGCATCGCCAAACTCGACGCGCAGCTCAACTCTTTCATCACCGTCACCGCCGACCTCGCTCTCACTCAAGCCAAACAAGCCGAGCGCGAACTCTCCGCCCGCAAAGCTTCCCGCGACCGCGGCCCGCTCCACGGCATTCCCATCTCGCTCAAAGACAACATCTACACCGCGGACGTGCGCAGCACCGCCGGCTCCAAAATCCTCGCCAAGTTCATCCCGGAGCGCGACGCCACGCTCGTCGCGCAACTCAAAGCCGCCGGCGCCGTCCTCCTCGGCAAAACCAATCTCCACGAATTCGCCTACGGCGTCACTTCCAACAACCCACACTTCGGCCCCGTCCACAATCCCTGGAATCTCGCCTGCATTCCCGGCGGCTCCAGCGGCGGCTCCGCAGCAGCCGTCGCTGCCGGCCTGTGCTACGGCAGCATCGGCACGGACACTGGCGGCTCGATTCGCATTCCCGCAGCGCTCTGCGGCATCGTGGGACTCAAGCCGACGCTCGGCCGCGTCAGCGTCGATGGCGTCATCCCGCTCTCTCCAAAACTCGACTGCGCCGGCCCGCTCGCGCGCACCGTTCACGATGCAGCTCTCCTCCTCGAACCAATTCTGCAGCGCGTCAAAGGCGAACCCAGCCCACGCGCTCTGGAAAAATCCGCCGGAAAACCTGCCGCGAAACGCAAATTCATACTCGGCATTCCTAAAGAATTTTTCCTGGACATCGTTTCGCCGGATGTTCAGTTCGTTTTCGACGAAGCGCTTCGCACGCTCAAGAAACTTGGTGTTCGTTTCAAGGAGATCTCGCTTCCTCTACTGAAAGAAACCGAAGATGCCGGCAGTCAGATCGCGTGGCCCGAAGCCACCCTCTATCACCAAGAAGCTGGCTGGTTCCCTGCGCGCGCCGCCGACTATGGCGAAGACGTGTCGTCCCGCCTGGCCATCGGTGCGAAAACCTCGGCGGTCACCTATCTGGCGGCTCTCGAGTTTCGCGAAAAATTCATCCAGCAATTCCATCTCGCGCTGGAGAACCACGGCGTCGACGCGCTCGTGTATCCGACCAGCCCAATCACCGCGCCGCAAATCGGCCAGGAAACAATTCGGATCACCAGCGGCGCCGACCGGTCGCGTGTACCTCGCACGAATGGCCCTTCAGCTCAAACTGAGGGCCAGCATGCCACGCGCGCGTTGCTGCTGCGCAACAATCGCCCGGGAAATCTTGCCGGGGTCCCAGCGATTTCTATTCCTTGCGGATTTACGCCGGATCAGCTGCCGGTCGGCCTGCAGTTCCTCGGCGCCGTCACCGACGAACACCTGCTACTCCAATTGGCGCTGCGGTTCGAAGGCGCATGTCCGCAGACACGCCGCCCGCCGCCTGCCTAAATTTTCTGAGAAGAGCGAATTTTCAACCCGCGAGAATGCGGCTAGCGCGGACGCGGGCGGAGCGGACGCGCGGTCAGCGGGCGCGGACGCATGCGAAAGCGCGGAGCGAGCGGCGGCGGAACGGTGCGGAGAAAATCGCCGCAGCAGGGGCAGCGGCCGTCGTCGCTGATGGGATCGGTCGCGTCGGCGCGCAGCCAGTGGCCGCGGGCCTCACAAAGCGGATTGATGCACTGGACGGTGAAACCAGGCAAGTACTGCATGTGCGCTCCCTCAGCGGGCGCCAGCTCTGCAGCAACACGGGCGGGGCCGTGCGGCGGCAGGTCCCCTGGTGGCCCGAAGCGAAATACTGGCGGGATTGTGGCGCTGGCGGGCGTTGGTGTCAAGGGAAAAGAGCCCCTAGATATAGTGGTGAGGTTGCTCTGTGGATTTTCCGGCGCAAGCGGGTCAAAGCGAGCGCAGCTGGCGGGAACGAAGGAACAATGAGAAGGCCAGAAATCCGCCGGCGAGCGCGAGGTACAGCAGGATGTAGGAATGGCTGCTGGCCGTGTTGGCGGCGCCAGTGAAATCGAGGCCGGGTGTGTGGTTCATGGGGCCGACGTACCAAGTGAACGTGAGCAGTCCCTCAAAGGGTTTGCTGGAGCCGGAGAGGACGCCGAAGAAGAGCGCCACCGAAGGAAGTAGCAGCGCGCCGGCGAGCCACGCGAGCAATCCAGAAGCATTGCCGGCCAGCGCGAGACGCACGGCAGCGCCAGCTCCTGTGAGCGCAGCAACGAAGAAGCCGGCGAGAAAGCAAGCCGGGAGGTGGCGGGGAAGAATGTTGGCGCAGGAGAAGAGCAGGGGGCGCGTCGCGGAGCTGGATTCGCGCGCGCCCATGCCGGACCAGATGAACACGCACCACATCCAACCGGTAGCGAGGAGCGGACCGCGCGAGACTTCAAGTGGTGCGAAGAGCTGTCCGATCAGCAGGCCCACGGCTACGAGGTACCACCACCAGCGCAGGCCGAAAAGAGCGAGGCGCAGTTCCGCGGCAAAGATGCGGAGGAAAGCGTAAGAGCGCCCGGTAGCCAGCGGAGTGAGATGAACGTGCGCGGTGAGCGGGCCGTTGTTGGCGGCAAGACCGGTTGGCGACGCCGCCGGGAGAGCGGCCTTTGCTGAACGCTTGTTCGAGGTTGCGGATTTGGCGGTGTCAAAACGGTCAAAAACGAGAGCGGCGAGCGCAACGATGGCGCAGGCGATCGCGAACCACATCAGCCGCAGGAGGACGGACTGCGCATCCCAGGTGACGCCCGCCCAGCGCCAGGAAGGAATGACTTGAAGATGCTGGCCGATGTAAATCTGGAACGACATTCCGCCCTTATAGTTGGGGACATAGCGGCGCGCTTCCGCGCCCAGGGAATCCATCACGGCGATGAGCCCCAGGGGGTCGAGCCAGTGGCGGCCGCTGAGAATCGGCGCAGCGATGGAAAAGTTCCAGACGAAAAACCAAAGGACGTTGCCAAGGCCGCCGCGGAGGAGGGGAAGCAGCTCGAAAGCTAACGCGAAAGCGGAGGTGAGGGCCATGGCCGGCAGCGCGAGGAAAAGAAACGGAGCGAGCAAGGCCGCAAAATGAAAGCTGGTGTCTTCGTGCACGAGAAACTGCATGATGACGGCGGCAAGGGCGAGGACAGCGACCAGCGCAGAGAGCACCGCGAAATTGCTGAGAAATTTGCCGAAAGCGTAAGCGGTTTTCGAGAGCGGCGTAGCCGCCAGGATTTGGCCGACGCCGGTCGAACGGTCGCGTTCGACGGAATTTTTGACGATATAGAAGCCGACGAGCGAAACGAAACAGGTGATGACGAGGGCTACAAGCGTGCCCACCCAAGCGGAGGTGTAAATGCCGCGGGCCTCGCCGAACTGCAGGAAGAGCTTGCCGGTGGCCGCGGCGTAGCCGAGAAAAACAGCAAAGAGCAGCGCGAGAAAAAAGGAGTAGCGGCGGGTGCGCTCGAGAAAGTCGGCGCGGGCGATGGCGAGGATGGAGCGGAGAACGGGCATGGAAGGCGGGCTGCGCTAAGCAGCCACTCCCACACCGTTCCCGGCGCTGTTGCGCTGCGTATTGAGGACCGCGAGATAGGCGTCTTCGAGCGAGGGCTCAAGAGGACGGGCGGATGGCGAAGGCGCGGCGTCGGCGATGATACGGGCGTGAACGCCATCGCTGCGATGAGCGGTGCTGCTGATGAGGTGTTTGGCACGTACAGCGGGAAGATCCGCGCTGGCCACGACGACTTCCCAGATTTTGCCGGTGACTTGGGCGAGCAGGGATTCGGGCGCGCCGTGGGCGAGGAGCTGGCCGTGCGCGAGAATGGCGATATCCGTAGCGACAGCCTCGACGTCGGAGACGATGTGGGTCGAGAGAATGATAATGCGTTCGCCGGAAAGTTCGGAAAGCAGATTGCGAAAGCGGACGCGCTCTTCTGGATCGAGGCCGGCGGTAGGCTCGTCGACGATCAGTAGCTGCGGATCGTTGAGCAGAGCTTGCGCAATGCCGACGCGCTGGCGCATGCCACCGGAGTAGCCGCCGAGAGGACGCTTGGCGGCATCGGCAAGATTGACCAGCGCCAGAAGTTCGGAGATGCGGCGACGCGCCGCAGCGGCGGGAATGCCCTTGACGGCGGCAAGGTAGTCCAGAAACTCGATGGCGCTGAGATTGGGATAAACGCCGAAATCCTGGGGCAAGTAACCTAGCACCGAACGGAGCGCGTCGGGATGGCGCGCGAGATCCGCATCATTCCACAGGGCGCGGCCGGAAGAAGCGCGCGTGATGGTGGCCAGAATGCGCATCAGCGTGGATTTACCGGCGCCGTTGGGACCGAGAAGCCCGAGGACGCCGGGCCGGAGCTGGAGGCTAACGTTGCGCAGAGCGTGAACGTTGCCGCGATAAGTTTTGCAGAGACTTTCGATGGTCAGATGCATGAGAAATCCACCCGCGCAGAGAACTGTTCACCCGCTGCTGTAAGGAATACGAAGACCGGAGCGGAAAAGTTTACGGGAAGACTTGGAAATGCGCGGGAATTGGCGAGGGAGAAAGACTAGAGTTGCGGGGGACCAGGAGGAGTTTCGGAGGCGGGTGCCTGGGCGTCGGCCTTGGACTGCAATTCGGCCAGCCGAGTTTTCAAATCATCGAGAGCTTGTTGTTTGTCGGTAACTTGCTGGCTGAGGCCATCGACCTTAGCTTTGCCGGCCCTGTCGGTTTGGTAATCGGTCTTCGAGTAGAGATTGTCTTGCTCGAGGGCGAGCTCCCGCTTGGCCAGATCGAGCGCTTTCTGCGCTTCGGCGACCTGCTCCTTCAAACTGGAAAGTTCAGCGGCAGCTTTTTCCTTGTCCTGGGAATTGGCGGACTTGTCGGCGCTGTCCGCGCTTCCTTGCGCGCCGGCAGAGGCGCTAGAAGTTGCGGCGTCGGACGAAGCAGCGGTTCCGGGCTGGCTTTGGACGGCGGTGGCATTTGAAGGCTTAAGAATATCGTCGGTGATGACCGGAGCAGGCTTGTCGGCGGGCTTCTTTTGCGCGCGGGCTTTGCGGGCGGCTTCGGCCACGGAGTCGGACTGGCTGTCCTGCGATTGAGCGCGAGTAATAGAGACAAGGAAAGGCGCGGCGAAAAGGAGCGCGAGGGCCAGGCAAAGCGAGTTTTGGCGACGCATAGGATTAACCTCAAGACAGATGTCTTGGCTGGCGGCTGGAAACTTTTTTAGGATAGCGCGGTGGAAGGAGCAGAACAATAAGGGAGAGACGTTGTGAGGCGAAACTGGCAACCACCGTTGGTGGCGCGCGACGAGTGTGAGCGGCCTTGAGTTGACAAGTTTTCTTCAGGGGCGCTCAGCTTGCTGAAAGTGGTTGGATAAGCATTGGAGAAACACGTCATAATTTTGAATTCGCACCGCAGCGGCTGAAGCCGCGCTGATTTGCTGTTTTGCGGCACGACTGAAGTCGTGCCCTCCCAACAAGACAAAGAAAACTTTAGAGACTTTGACCTACGATCCGGCGTTACGGGCGGCGGCTTGCGTGCCGGCGGTCACGTCGCGGAACGAAAAGTGGGTCTGCAGATCTTTGACGGGCTGGCCGTTGTCTTCGGCGTAGGGGTAGATGAAGTAATTGAGGGGCTCGCCTTTCTGGTCGGAAGAGAGGCGGAGATCGCGGCCATAGGTGAAGAAGACGCGGTTGACATCGTGGGCGCCGAAAAAGTAATCGTGCTTGGCGGGATTTTTCCAGGCTTCGGAAGCATCCACGGGAATCCAGCCGATGCCGCTGACGTAAAACTCGGCCCAGCAGTGATAACCAGCGATTTCGCCCTCGGACTTGCCTTCGGGCAGCGGGAAGCCGATCTCAAAGCGGGCAGGAATGCCGGAAGCACGGGCCATGCCGATGAAGAGGGAATGAAAGTCGGTGCAATTGCCGCGCTTCGAAGTGCAGGCCCAAATCGCGTCGCCGTGGCCCCAGCCCTGGCCGGACTTGTCGTAGCGCATGGTGGAGACCACGTACTCGTAAATGCTGCGAGCTTTCTGCAGGGTGGTCATGTCGGGAGAGGTATGTTCCTTGGCTAGTTCAGCGATGGTGCCATCGAGAGGGACAAGTTTGTCCGGCTCGAGATACCGGCGCATGAGCGGATCGGCGGCTGAAGCGGGGCTGCTTTTCGCGGCAACTTGATCCAAGGCGACTTTGTGCTCCTTGCGGACGGCCACGAAGCGGACGGTGACGTCAAAGCCGTGGGCCGCCTGCTCGCGATTGGGTTTGAAGACGGCGATGCGGTTTTTATATTCCGGATCGTTGAGCTGAGCGTACTTCACCGGGCTATCGACATGCAGGCTGAGGACGTTCTGATAGCCGTCGTTCTGCGGGAGCGGAATCCACAGGCGCACGGTATTGCCGGGGTTGGCAGCGGCAGGGAAATGAACCTGGTAGGTGAACTCGAAGGAGCGCGATGGCGGTTCCGCGGAAGAGGGGGCGGCCGGGCCGTTCGCCTGGGAGGGAAAACCGATAACGAGCAACGCGGTGGAGAGGCTGACCGCGGAGAGCAGACGTTGGGGCATGGCAGGACTCCTTGCGTGACGCGGTCCGATACCGAAGAAAACTACCCGGAGATTATACTGATTCAATGTACGAAGTAAAAATCGGCTGGGACCGGCGAAGGCGACCGCGAAATTGGCTGGGAATTATTCTGGCTGCCGCGTGGGCGGTCGCGAGCGTAGCCGCGCCGGCGCGAGCGCAGGACGGGCAGACTTCAGCCGAGCAAAACGCAAGTGCTCCGCCGAAGCCGGACACGCCCACGCCGCAGGCGGCATCCAAACCAACAACGGCCCCGGCAAGCACCGGCGAGCATCGCTTCTGGGACGGAGAAAATGATTGGTTGTTCGCGGGAGTGGGCGCGGCGCGAACGCTGGACTATTTTTCGACGCTGAATATGCGGCGGCGGGGGCGGCAGGAGATTTTGCTGAGCAATGACGCGGTGGACAATCACGCGGCCTTCGCGACGATCGAGGCGGCCGGCACAGCGGTATCGATCGGCGCGGCGTACGTGTTTCATCACTATGGGCACCACAAGCTGGAACGCTGGACTTCGATTGTGCATATCGGGCTGGCTACGACGGGAGCGGTAAGAAATTATTGTTTGAAGACGGCACACGTAGTGCCGGCAAGTTCGCCTTAAGGCGGCGAGGCGAAGCGCGAAAACCGGCCTATTCGGAAGGGTTCGCGGGGCGGCGGCCAAGTACAAATGGAATTGTTGCACGCAGGCACGGGCTGCGGCATACTCGCGGCCCGAGCGGCCCTGGTCGGAGCCGCAGTTGGTAGCGCTGGCGATTGCGAGGAGGTCTGGATGGGGAGGGCAGTTCGTCTCCATCGTGTGGTCGTGTGGTTGTGTCTATCCGTGGCGCTGGCGGCGGTGTGGCCGAGCCAGAGCCCAGCGGCAGGCACGCAGCCGAGCGCGAGCCGCGCCAGCGTATGGGCGGCGTCCTGGGTGGGAGCGAAAGTCCGCCGCCAGGGAAATTCTTCCGGATCCTCCAAAAACGACGAATACCATCTTTCGCGCAACCGGTATGAGCAGGCGGTAGCGTATTCGCGGGCTTCGTACACCCTTTATTTCGGTTCGTTTGTACTTGTGGTGGGAGTGCTGCTGATTCTTTTGTGGCGCGGGATAGCCGCGCGGTATCGCAACTGGGCAGAAACCGCCACGGACAAGCGGTGGCTGCAAGGCTTCATTTTTGTGCCGCTGTTGCTGCTCACGGTGGATATGGTGGAGTTGCCGCTGCGCGTGTACGGGCACTCGTTGTCGCTGCAATATCAGATGTCGGTGCAGTCGTGGGGTTCGTGGTTAGGCGATTGGGCCAAGGAACGCGGGCTGATGCTGGGTTTTGGGCTGATCGTAGCGCTGGGACTGTCTTTCCTGATGAAGCGAAGCCCGCGACGATGGTGGATTTATGCGTGGGCGGTGGCACTGCCGCTCGCCGCTTTTTTTGTTTTTATTGCGCCGTGGTTTATCGATCCGCTGTTCAACACGTTCGAACCGCTGCAGGCGACCCAGCCGGAACTCGTCGCTTCGATCGCGAAGCTGACGCAGCGCGCGGGAGTGCCGATTCCGCCGGACCGCATGTTTTTGATGAAGGCGAGCCAGAAGACGAATGCGATCGACGCGTACGTGACCGGACTGGGAGCTTCGAAGCGGGTGGTGATCTGGGATACGACGATCCAGAAGACCACGCCGGAGGAAACGCTCTACATCGTAGGGCACGAGTTGGGACACTATGTTTTGGGACATATCTGGAAAGGATTTTTGTTTTTTGCGGTGCTGCTGTTCGCGGGCTGCTATGCGCTTTTCCGGGCGCTGCACTGGGCGCTGGGCCGCTGGAGCGGCGAATGGAGAATCTACGGGGCGGAGGATTGGGCATCGTTCGCGGTGCTGTTCTTGCTGGTGGAGCTGGGGATTTTCGTAGCCGCGCCGATTGGGAACGCTTTCTCGAGGATGCAGGAACATGCAGCGGATGTTTACGGGTTGGAAGTGACGCACGGAATTATCCCGAATTCGTCGGAAGTGGCGGCGCGGTCGTTTCAGATTTTGGGCGAGCAGGACCTGGCTGATCCGGATCCGTCGCCGTTCATCACGTTGTGGCTGTATTCACACCCGCCGCTGGCGGAGCGGCTGGCTTTTGCGTATGACTACGACCCGTGGGACCGGGGAGAAGCACCGCAGTACGTGAAGTAGGAGCGGCCCGCGGAAATTGTTATGCGCTGCGGCCGGCGGCTTGACGTCGCGAAAATGCGGCCACTTTGTGGCGGTTGCCGCAGCGGGACATGGAACACCAACGGCGGCGATGGGTGCGAGAGGTATCGTAGAAAAAGAGGCCGCAGCCGGGATTGGAACAAATGCGGAGCGGGGCAGAGGGCGCTTCCGCGAGAATTTCGGCGCCGGAACGAGCGATGGCGGCGAGCAGCCAATCCAGGCTGTTCTCGCGAGCGACAAATTCGAGGTGCCATCGGGAGCCGTCGGAAACGAGCTCATCGTGGCCTTCGGTGATGCAGAGGATATCGTTGATGGCCTCGACGCCGGCACGCGGCATGGCGTCGCCACGAAGGACGGCCGCGAACGCAATGCGAAAGGCGGCGTGCAGCCGACGAGCTTTCACCAAGAGCCCCCCAGCACTGTGCGGATCGCCATCAGGCAGCGAGAGCAGTTGGGCGCTGCGCTCTGAGGAGATAATTTTTGCGGCGAGCAGAAAGTCGAGGAGTTCATCCCAGGAGAAGTCGGAAACAAGGCCGAGTTCGTTGGCGAAGTCCAGAGCGAGGCGGCCACCGATGAAGGCGAAATGGGATGAAGAATTAAGCATGAGGGTCAAGCCTCGCGCGGAGAAGGAGTAGAATAGGGGTGCGGGCCATCTAACCGGTTAAGCATATTAGTGCGGTTAAGCAAATTCCGCCAATTCTATTTTGTCGGCGGCGGAGCAAACCGACTCCGGGGAGCGTCAAATCTAATAGATTTTGGCGGGAGGTTGCCATGAAGAAAGTTTTCGGACTGGCTTTGTGTTTGGTGGGAGGCGGCATTTGCGCCCTGGGCCTTCCGATTTCAAGCAAGACGAGGGGAGCGCAAGCAGCGGGTGCGCAGGCTACGACCAGCGCAACGGAGTCGGACCGTGTGCCGGTACTCGTGGAGCTGTTTACGTCGGAGGGTTGCTCGAGTTGTCCGCCGGCCGATGCACTGCTGACACAAATCGATCAGCGGCAGCCATTTTCCTCGGCGAAAGTGATCGCCATTGAGGAGCATGTGGACTACTGGGATCAGCAGGGCTGGAAAGATCCGTTTTCGTCGGCGGAGTGGACATTCCGGCAGAATGAGTACACCGGCACGCTGCACACGGGAAGTTCGTATACGCCGGAGATGGTCGTGGACGGGACACAAGGGTTCACCGGAAACCGTGGAGCAGAAGCGAAGGCGGCGATCGAGAAAGCCGCCGGGATGAAGAAGGCGAGCGTGCTGATCAGCGAAGTCTCTCCGCCGCAAAGCAAGGCGGTGGTACTGAAGGTAGATGTGAGTCAACTAGCCGGAAATCCCAAAGATGGCGCGCAAGTGCTGCTGGCGATCACGGAGACGGGTTTGCATTCTTCGGTCAAAGAGGGAGAGAACGCCGGACGGGAGCTGCAGCACTCGCCGGTGCTGCGGGAAATGAAGACGATCGGAACGGCCGGAAAGAACGGCCAGGGCGATTTTAGCACGCAGCAAACGGTGAAGCTGGATTCCGAATGGAAGCTGGCGAATTTGCGGGCCGTGGCATTTGTGCAAGAAAAAAAGAGCCGCAAGGTGCTGGGCGCGGCGGAGATACCACTGACACCGCAAGAGGCATTGCGCTAGAGAACGCGGGTTCGAAGGCAGGCCTGGCTAACGCGGCCTAGCGGAAGCCGGCGGCGGCGGACGCGAGAAGAGAATCAGCCAAAACCAAAACCCAATTGTGATAGCTTTCGCGTGGAAGCTTGCTGGCCGCGGTCCCTGCCCGTGCCGGACCTGACCGAGGCGCGGGGCGCAGCAGCCAGTTGATTGCCGCGGAGCCGGGAAAAATGGAAGAGCAGTCTTCGAACGAATCGCCGGAAGGACAAAGAAAAACAGCAACCGGGGGCGCCGGTGACCGGCTGGAGAATTTGTTCAGCAAGCAGCAAGGCTTGCGGGCGGGCTGGCGTCTGCTGATCTATGTCGTGATTTTTCTGGCGCTGTGGGTCAGTTTCTCGTACGTTCTGGTCCAAATCTTTCATCCGCAACGTGACATTTTTTCTCCCGGATTTCAATTGGCGGCAGAGTCGGCCAGCTTTGCTGCAGCGCTCGTTGCGGCTTGGGTGATGGCGATCATCGAGGAACGCTCGTTGGAGTGGTTTGGCCTGCCGGCGCGTGGCGCTTTCGGGAAATTGTTCTGGCAAGGCGGCCTATTCGGCCTCGCGGAGATCGTCGCGTTGGTGGGGACGATCGCCGCGTTTCGTGGATACAGCTTTGGAGGCCTGGCCTTGCACGGCGCGGGAATCCTGCGGTGGGCGTTATTTTGGGGCGGTTTTTTTCTGGTGGTGGGATTCTTTGAAGAATTCTTCTTTCGAGGATACACGCTCTACACTTTGGCAGAGGGGGTCGGTTTCTGGCCGGCGGCGGTGGTGCTCTCGGTGTGCTTCGGGGCGGTGCACTGGCGGAACGTTGGCGAGAATTGGACTGGCGTGGCGGGGGTGGTGCTGGTGGGACTCTTCTGGAGTTTCACGTTGAAACGCACCGGCAGCCTGTGGTTTGCGGTCGGCATGCACGCGGCGTTTGATTTTGGGGAGACTTTTTTGTTCTCGGTGCCGGACAGCGGCATGGTTTTCCCGGGCCACCTGTCGAACGCAACGTTGCAGGGACCGAGTTGGCTCACCGGAGGATTGCCGGGGCCAGAAGCCAGCTTGATCGACTTTGCGATTCTGCTTTTGTTCTTTGCCCTCTTCCATCGCTGGTATCCGGCGAGAGAAACCGCGGCTGCCGGGGTTCTGCGGTCCGTCGCTTAGTGCACCAACTGAGAAACGAAGACCAGGCGGACGCCGGCTCTGCTCGCGTACGGCAGTTCCTCGCGGAGAGCCTGCAGGGTCGGCGGGTGAGGATGGCCAATGGTAATAGCCTCGCCCTTTTCCCGGGCTTTGCGGAAGGCCAATTCCAATTGCTTGCGAACGGCCGAGACCTCCTCGACGTCGTCTAGAAAAGGAGCATTGCGAAAGGCGGAGCGCACGCCGGCATGTTGCGCGGTGTCGTAAGCCACGGTCGCGGCGCTGGTGCGACTGTCCACATAAAAGAGGTTCCACTGCTGGAGGACGGGCATGAGCTCGCGCATGAGGGCGGGATCGGCAGTGGCTTGCGAGCCTTGATGGTTGTTGACGCCAGAAGCATTGGGGACCGATTGCATCATGTGCTCGAACAGCACGGGAATGTCATCTGGGGACATGCCAGGGCGCAGTTCCTGGGCTTCGGCAGACTCGTTGGCGACGGACTGCATGGGCAAGTGCAACAGGACCTCGTAACCGCGGCGGTGGGCTTCTTCGGCAATTTCGGTGGAGTGAGTGTGGCTGGGAAGAACGGAGATTGTTAGTGGATAAGCCAGCGCAAAAATTTCGTCGGCCGCCGCGCGATCGCTGCCGAGATCATCGAGAATGATAGCGAGGCGCGCGCGGCCCGCAGGCTGGCCGGTTTGCGCCGCTGCTGTGGATGACTGGGCTGCCAGGGGCGCGATGATGTGGACGGATTGCGTGAGGACACCGGAGCGCCGGTAGTTCAAGATGAGCAGGGCGCCGGAAGCACTCTCGGAGTCTCGGGACAGGTTGTGCGCGGTACCGATGCGATCGAGCGCCTGCATCAGGCGGGTTATGGCTTCCTGGCGGGATGGTTCGGATGCGGATCCGAGCGTCACCACGATCTGATCGGCGCGTGCGGAGTTCACGCCATCAAATCGCAAACGGGAGCTCGCATGCTTGGCGGAGGCGCTGGCGCCGCGAAGCATTTCCCGGGTGATGGTGTGAACTTGAGCGGGAGAGAGACGCGCTTGTTTTTCGTTTTTGCACCCGGGGATCAGGAAGACCGCAACACTCAAAATGCCAAATAGGAGACGAATACGGCCGCGATGGCGATCGCTGGGTTCACCGGTCTTCTCGAACGCGTGGCGTTGCTGATGAACAGGCTGACGCACGGAGCGTCAGGCGGCCTTTTTTTGCGGCGTTTTCAGCATGTCCACCGCCTTGCGGAAGATGGGGTCTTCGGGCGAGAGCGGCCGGGGAGCAGCAGGTTCTTTTTGGGTGTCGGCGGAACTGCTGTCGTCGTCACCGGTGTCGCCGTCATCGTCCGCGGCAGCGCGTACGACTTCGGAGGGCTGAACACCTTCTTCCAGAATTGAGTGGCCATCGGCGTTGTAGTAGTTGCCCACGGTGAGGAAGAGTGCAGAGCCATCGTCGAGAGTAATGAGTTTCTGTTCGGAGGCCAGTCCGAAGGTGCGCTCGCCGACCACATCGCCACGATGGCTGGCAACAATCGCCGAGGCCAGCACTTCGGCTGCGCCGGACGTAGTAGGATCGATAAGAACCGAAACCGGTTCTTTCCATACCACCTTGGTCGGATCAGCAGAGAAAACCTCGGTGGTAATGGTCTGGCCCTTAAGCGTAGTCAGCGTGCCATTAGAGACGAATAGTTTGGCGATGGCCACTGCTTCGGAAACCGGGCCACGACCGCAATTGCGGAGATCCAAGATGACTTTGTGCACCCCTTGCTTCTGCGCCTCCAGCAGGCGGTTGCGAATTTCGTCCGCGCGTCCGGTATCGAGCGAAGGCAAGCGCAACGCCAGAATGTCGGGATCTATTTTTTCGCTGATGACTTTCGCCGTGGGCAGCTTTTCGCGAATCAAATCGACTTGATCGGGATCGGCTTTGCCGCGGCGAATCACGCCGACTTTTACGGCGGTCCCGGGCTGGCCGTGCAGGAAGTTCAGAGCCTGGCCCACGGACATATCGCGAGTGGTGAAACCGGCCACGGATTCGAAAATATCGCCGCTATGAATGCCGGCTTTTTCGCCTGGGCTGTCGGGGAGAACCGAAACCACAATGATATAGCCGAAGCGCTTGCTGAGAGTGAGGCCGGCATCGCCGGTAACGTTAGTGGCGATCTTTTGCTTGTATTCGGTGTATTCGCGCGGAGTGAGGTAGCTGGATTGCGGGTCGAGCGATTCGAGCAAGCCGTGCAGCGAGCCCGTCGTGACCAAGTGGAGGTTGGGCTCGTCGACATAATCCTGCTGGATTTTTTGCAGGACTTCGCTGTATACCGTCAGTGACTTATAGGCCTTGTCGTCGGGCGTGCGGCCGAGGACATGGCCCAAGCCAGCGTAGCAAAAGATCACCACCGAAACGATCAAGACGCCGATGCGAGCCGTTCGATTCATGCAAACACCCGTTCCCTTCCCAGAAAGCGTGACACGCCAAACGGAAGCTCAATTATATCACCGCCAAAGAGTGGGACGCGCAAAGAAAGGGAAAGGAAGCCCGGAAGGAGCTGCGGGAAACCGAGGATCACGAGTGATCGTCGGCGGGCACGAGCGCGTGGCTGCCCGGAGGCGAGCGGCGGTGCGAGAAGTGACAGAAAGACACGGCGAAACGGAAAAACGTTGCGAAATCGACACACCACAGCGAGCCTTTATCGCTGATGTTCCTATAAGTTACTGAAACATATGGACAAAGGGTTTAAAATCCGTCCTGCAACGTGCTAGTCTGGGGATGAGTTTAATGCTCCAATCCACGATAGCTCGAGAAGCTGCGGCCAAAGGGGTTGGCCTGCACACCGGCGTGTTTGGTCATTTGCGCCTGCTGCCCGCGCCACCCGACACGGGTATTGTGTTTCGCCGGACAGATTTGGGGAATTTTCCGATCGAAGCGCAAGGGCAGAATGTGGCACGGGTCAGCTACGCGACCAGCTTGATGAAGCAGGGTGTGTGGCTCTCGACGACGGAGCATTTGCTGGCGGCGATTTATTCCTGCGGAATCGACAACATCTATATCGACATCGACTCGGTGGAAGTGCCGATTCTCGACGGCTCGGCAGAACCGTTCATGCAGATGCTGGACGAAGCCGGCGTGCGCAAACTGCGGCGCAAACGAAAATATCTCAAAGTTCTGAAACCACTGGAAGTCGAAGAGGGTGACCGCCGCATCGGGATTTACCCGGCGGACGAGTTTCGCGTGAGTTGTTATGTGGATTTCGCACATCTTTTGGTGGGCCAACAGCAGGTAGAAATGGTAGTAGGACGGGAAAGCTTCCGGCAGTTGTTGGCACGGGCGCGCACGTTTTGTTTCGAACGGGACATTGAGCCGCTGCGCGCGATGGGCCTGATTCGCGGCGGATCCCTGGAGAATGCCATCGTGCTAACCAGGGACGGCGTGATGAACGGCTCGCTGCGGTATCGCGACGAGTTTGGCCGGCACAAAGCGCTGGATTTGATTGGTGATTTGGCGCTGGCGGGATTGCCCTTACTGGCGCGAGTCGAAGCCCACAAGGCCGGGCATTCTTTGCACACCCAGCTGGTTAGCCAACTGCTTGCTGATCCTTCCCTGTGGACGATCACTACGGCCGATGAAGCGTCAAATGATCGGGAGATAGGTTTGGCCGCATTGCGGCCGGCTGCGGCAACCGATTAGGCGCTGCACTCCGCAGCGCACTCCTGCAATTGCCTGCTGAACTTCCGGCGGTGGGAACCTTTACCGGCTATTTGACCGGCGGGCTGCTCGCGCTCGCTGCGGTCCGATAGGCGTAACGGATAACTCCGCTCTGATCCGTGAAGAAATGCCGGGCTCCGGTGGCATTTGGTGCGACGGGATCGGCAGCGATGGTGTAAACGTTTAGCCGGGTCTGGCGGTTCCCGCGAGAATACGCTCCGTAAAAGAAAATGTATCCGTTCTTTACGAGTTGCTGCGTGGCGAGCTCGGCATCGACCAGGTTGGCTTCATCACAATCGCCCTTTCCAGGGCCCAGCCCGTTCGTCGTGGCCGGGAAGCCATGGTCGGAGCATTTGCGTGCATAACTCGCGAGGGCCGTGTTGTAAGCATGTAGCGTGTCGATGGCGGAAGCTTCGTTGGTGGCCATTCTTGTCCGCAGTAGGTTGGGAATCGCAATCGCCGCGATTATCAGGATGAGAGGTATGAAGGCCACGGTGCCGTAGCCTAAAACCAAGCCGGCCGTGGCGATGCCCTGGCCCGTTAACCGGCCGGCGCTTTTCTTGATTTCGGAAAGGGCCATGTGGCCGAGAATAATGGCGGCAACGAAAGCGAAGGGAATAAAGAACAGGAGCCCGAAGACCAGGCTGGCAATGGCCTTGTCGCTGTTTTGCTGCGGGCCAGCGTAGTGGGGCGGGTCGGTTCCGGGGAATCGTCGTGCAGGAAGGGCGGGCGCGAAGGCAAAAGCGCTGCCGCACGTCGGACAAAAGGAGACGTCGTCCTGGACCAGGGCCGAGCACCGAGAGCAGGTCTTCATGGAGAACACTCCTGCAAAGTTGTGGGGAGCGGATTCAGCGATTGCGGTGACTTTAATTGAGAAGATAGATTACGTCCAGGGCACAGGGGGGCGGGTCGGTGGTTCGCGTGATTGTCAAAGAAGCGGAGGAGAGTGGAGAATAGGTGCCCTATGGCCAATCACGATGTAGCGATTGTCGTTCTGGCGGCAGGAAAAGGGACACGGCTGAAGTCGAGTCTGGCGAAAGTGCTGCACCGAGCCGGCGGCCGCGCGCTGATCGAGCATGTGGTGCGGGCTTGTGGACCACTGAAAGCGAAGAAAACTGTCGTGGTGGTGGGGCATCAAGCGGAGCAGGTGGCCGCAGTCGTCGAGCCGGTCGGCGCGGAAACCGTGCTGCAACAGCCGCAGCACGGAACCGGGCACGCGATGCAAGTGGCCCGGCGGGCGTTGGGCAAAGCGAAAATCGCGGTGGTCTTGCCGGGGGATGCGCCGCTGGTGCGTCCACAAACGTTGCAGGCTTTGGTGGCCGTGCATCGGAACGGAAATGCCGCCGCCACCATATTGACGGCGGTGGTGGCCGACCCTTCGGGCTATGGGCGCATTTTGCGCAAATCCGAGACCGGCGTGGCTGCGATTATCGAAGAATCTCAGCTCACGGAGGAACAGCGCGACCTGAACGAAATCAACTCGGCGATCTATTGTTTCACGCTGGACAAGCTGTGGCCGGCACTCACCCGGATCAAGCCCAACAACAAACATCGCGAACTGTATCTGACGGACACCATCGGAACGCTCACAGCTGGAAACGAAAACGTGCTGGCACAAGTCGCACCGGATGCGCGCGAGATCCTGGGCTGCAATACGCGGGCGGATCTGGCGGAGGTCGATCGCGTTTTCCGAGAGAGGAAATGCGCTGCCTTGATGGACAACGGTGTCACCATCCAATTGCCCGAAACTGTGCTGATCGATCCGGAAGTTACGGCCGGAGAGGACACGGTCATCGAGCCAGGGGTGCAGCTGTTGGGACAAACCAAGATGGGGGCGCGGTGCACGATTCGCACGGGCAGTGTGCTGACGAACGCAGTGCTCGGGAACGACGTGATGGTTGAGCCGCATTGCGTTGTGGCGCAGAGCCGGCTCGATGATGGAGTCATCATTGGGCCGTTCGCGCGGTTGCGGCCGGATAACCATCTGAAGGCCGGTTCCCGCATCGGGAATTTCGTGGAGTTGAAGAAGAGCACTCTCGGTGAAGGCACTAAAGCCATGCATCTGACGTACCTCGGCGATGCCAAGGTGGGCAGCAAGGCGAACATTGGGGCTGGGACGATTACCTGCAACTACGACGGATTTCACAAGTTTCCAACGACGATCGGAAACAAGGTGTTCATCGGCAGCGATACGGCTCTGGTGGCACCGGTGCGCGTGGGCGACGGCGCCTACGTAGCCGCCGGCTCGGTCATTACGGACAACGTGCCCGCCGACGGGTTGGCGATTGCGCGCGGGCGGCAGGCCAATAAGGCGGGCTGGGCCGCGAAGAAACGGCGCGAATTGGCCGCCGCTGAGCGTCCGCAAAAGGGGCGTGGGCGTCAGGGCAGCGCAAAAGCTCGCCGCAGGGCAAAAAGAAAGCGGCGCTGAAAGCTATCCCTGAATCTCATGGACTTCGGCCGGTTTTCGAAGGGGCTTCGCCAGCCTTCGCGGTCGGCTCGAACGTTTTGGCGAAGCGGGAGCTTACGCGTGCGGCGTGTGGTAAAATACGCTTTCCCCGAATGCTCAACGGAGCCAACACGCAATGAAATTTGGAGTCGTTGTCTTTCCCGGCTCGAATTGCGATCACGACGCGTTTTACGCCATCGGCAACGTGCTGCACAAGCCAGTGGAGTTTATCTGGCACCAATCGCAAGATCTGGCCAACTGCGACGCCATCATCCTGCCAGGCGGATTTGCCTATGGCGATTATCTGCGCACCGGCGCGATCGCGCGTTTTTCGCCGGTGATGAAGTCGATTGAGAAGTTCGCCAAAGGCGGGGGCATGGTTCTGGGCATTTGCAACGGTTTCCAGATCCTGCTGGAAGCGGGGCTGCTTCCCGGCGCGATGATGCGTAACAGCGGTTTGCGCTTTATCTGCCGGCCCGTGCACATTCGCATCGAGCAAACCGACACGCCCTTCACCAACGCTGCCTCGCTGGGACAGATCCTCACCATGCCAATTGCGCATTCGGATGGGAACTACCGCTGCGACGAGAGCACTCTTGCGGAGTTGGAGAAAAATCAGCAAGTCGTGTTCCGCTACGCGACCCGGGACGGCTCCAACGATGCCGCGGGCAATCCCAACGGCTCACTGCACAACATCGCGGGCATCTGCAATCGCGAACGCAATGTTGCGGGCTTGATGCCGCATCCGGAGCGCGCCGTGGAAAACGCGCTCGGCTCGGACGACGGCCGGGTGGTCTTCAAATCCATGGTGGAAGCCCTGGCGGGCGTGGCCAAAGCGACGGCATGAACGGCGCGCCGGAAGAAACCCCCGAGCTGAACTACGAAGAATTTGTACGCGCGCGAAAGTCCTACTGGGAGCCGGGTGTCCGCACGGCCGGCAACGGAGGCACCACACCAAATGCGGAAGGCACCTCGCTGGTGCGTGACGGCAGCGATTTTATGCTGTATTCCGCGGGGCCGCGCGGCGTGTTCGCAGTGTTCGAGGATTTTGCGCAGAGTGGATGGTTTTATTTATACGACGCGCCGCAGCAGAAAGTGTTGAAAAGCGCTTACGTCTACAACCGCGCGAATGTGCCCGCGGAGGAAGATATCATCGACATCGGCTGGGCCACGGATGACTCGGCCTGCGGCGTGGCGTTGTGGGGCGAGTTTCGGGCGTTTTTGGGAATTAACAACGATACTCATATCGAGAAGCCGTTGACCAACGCAGAGGAAACCGGCATTCCTCCGGCCAAGTGGCCGGCCGGCTTCGAGCTGTATCTGGAAAAGAAAGTCGAGTGAGGTAAGGAAGCAGCCGAATGGCCACCAGCGCAAGCGTGGAAATCAAAGTCACTCCCGAAATCGCCGCCGACCATGGCGTGACCGCGGAGGAGTACGCTCGCATTCAGAAAATTCTCGGGCGCGATCCGAACATTACGGAGCTGGGAATTTTCAGCGTGATGTGGAGCGAGCACTGCTCGTACAAATCGAGCAAAGTGCATCTGAAGCGTCTACCGACACGCGGCAAATTGGTGGTGCAAGGACCCGGGGAAAACGCCGGAGTCGTGGATATTGGCGAAGGTTTGGTCGCTGCGTTCAAGATCGAGTCACACAATCATCCCAGTTACGTCGAGCCGTTTCAGGGTGCGACCACCGGTGTCGGAGGCATTTTGCGCGATATTTTCACGATGGGCGCGCGGCCGATCGCAGTGCTGGATTCCCTACGCTTTGGGGAGCTGAAGAGTGGCGAGTGGCGAGTGGCGAGTGGCGAGCAAGCCACATCCGAGCAAGAGGCTTCAGGGAATCGTAGGATTTTGGACGGCGTCGTTCGCGGGATCGCGCATTATGGGAATTGTTTTGGCGTGCCCACGGTTGGCGGGGAAGTGGGCTTCGAGCCGTGCTATTCGCAGAATCCGCTGGTGAATGCGTTGGCGCTAGGAATTGCGCGGAAGGAAGAAATCTTTCTGGCGAAAGCGAAGGGCATTGGCAATCCCGTGATTTATGTCGGTGCTAAGACGGGGCGCGACGGGATTCATGGCGCGTCGCTGCTGGCCTCGGCGGAGTTCACCGAGGAATCGAAGCAGAAGCGGCCGAACGTGCAGGTGGGCGACCCGTTCATGGAAAAACTGTTGTTGGAGGCCTGCCTGGAGGCGATGCAAACCGGGGCAGTGGTCGCCATCCAGGATATGGGCGCGGCCGGCCTGACCTGTTCGACGATGGAAATGGCTTCGCGCGGCGGAACCGGCATTGAAATTGATCTGGGCAAAGTTCCGCAGCGGGAGACCGGCATGACCCCGTACGAAATCATGCTCAGCGAATCGCAGGAACGTATGCTGCTGGTTGCCGAGAAGGGACGCGAGCGCGAAGTGCTCGATGTTTTTAGGAAGTGGGGACTCGATGCGGTCGTCGTCGGCAAGGTCACCGAGGGCGGCATCGCAAGAGTATTGCATCACGGACAGCTGGCCGCCGAAATTCCCGCGCATCCGCTGGCGGAAGAAGGCCCGGTGTATCGCCGGCCTATGGCGCAGCCGCCGGCGCGCCGTGAGACGGCTGCGGATTGGTTCCAGTTTGCCCCGGAAGGCACGAACCTCACAGCAGATTTTGCGAAACTGTTGGCCTCGCCGGCGATTGCTTCGAAGTGTTGGATTACCGAGCAATATGACACTTCGGTGCGGACCAATACCCTGGCCGGTCCGGGCGCGAGTGACGCGGCCGTGGTGCGCATCAAGGATCCTCATACGAATGAGGTGAAACGCGCGCTGGCGCTGTCGACTGACGGCAATGGCCGTTGGTGCCAACTCAATCCGCGGGTCGGCGCGATGCACGCGGTTGCGGAGGCCGTGCGTAACGTGGCGGCGTCCGGAGCGCGGCCCATTGCCGCGACAAATTGTCTCAATTTCGGCAGCCCCGAAAAACCCGAAGTCATGTGGCAGTTCAGCGAGGCGATTGACGGCCTGACGGTCGCCTGCACGGAGCTCGGCACACCGATCACCGGCGGCAACGTCAGTTTTTACAACGAGACGCTCGGGCGTTCTATTTATCCTACGCCCGTCATTGGCGTACTCGGTATTCTGGACAATCCCTCGAACGTGCTGAAGATCGCGTTCCGAAACGCCGGAGACGTGATCGTGCTGCTGGATGGCTCGAAAGTGTCGGAATTCACGCCGATCGCGCTGGCCCAGGAGTTTTCGTCCTCCGAATACTCGAAACATGTCCGTGCCATCGTCTCCGGTGAGCCGCCGGCAATCGACCTCGCTGCAGAAAAGCGGTTGGCGGAGGGTCTCGTCGCGCTTGCCGCGGAAGGCACCCTGGCTTCGGCGCACGACCTCTCGGACGGCGGGCTTGCCGTCGCCGTTGCCGAATCGTGCTTCGCTTCCTCCTCCTTGCTCGGCGCGAGCCTGAGTTTGGCCGATTCTTCGGCGCCAGCCGAAGAGGCCCTTTTTGGCGAACGCGGCGCGCGCGCCATCGTGTCGGTTGCTCCAGAAAATCTTCCCTCGGTTTTCGCAACTGCACGACAATATGGAGTAGCGGCCCACGAGATCGGCAAAGTGCACCTTGCCCCCGCGCTGCGCATCGAATATAAGGGGCTCGCAGTGGTTGATTCTCCCCTCGACGCACTGCGCGATGGTTGGGCCAATTCGCTGGAACGAACCTTGACTTCGCGATGATGCAAACGCCAAAGCATAAGCTCGCCTTTGCGGACGACCACTTCCACGATGAATGTGGCGTGTTCGGCGTGTTCGGCCATTTTGAAGCCGCGAACCTGGCCTACCTCGGGCTCTACGCCCTCCAGCACCGTGGGCAGGAATCGGCTGGCATCGTTTCGAGCGACGGCAACGAACTGCATGCGCATCGCGCCATGGGTGAAGTGGAAGAAATTTTCGTGCCGAGCGTGCTCGCGAAGCTGCCCGGCAATCTTGCCATCGGCCATACGCGCTACTCCACCGCCGGCGACAAAGCTCTGTTTAACGCGCAGCCCATCATGATCGATTGCAATAAGGGCAAGCTGGCGCTGGGGCACAACGGCAATCTCACCAACGCCGCCGAATGGCGCCGCAAACTCGAGCATCGTGGCTCGATCTTTCAGACGAACAGCGACACGGAAGTGATCGTGCATCTTGTAGCGCGCTCGCAAGCCCGCAATCTTTCCGGCGCGCTCGGCGATGCCCTGAATCAGGTTGAGGGCGCCTATTCGCTGCTCGTCCTCACTAAAGATGAACTGTATGCCGTGCGCGATCCGCGCGGATTTCGCCCGCTCGTGCTTGGCCGCCTCGGCGAAACGTGGCTGGTCGCTTCTGAGACCTGCGCCTTCGACTTGCTCAACGCGCAGTACGTTCGCGAAATCGAGCCCGGCGAAATGGTGCGCATCTCCAAGTCCGGTATAGAGTCCATTCATTTCGCGCCGGAAAAGCCGATGCAGCAATGCATTTTCGAGCATGTCTACTTTTCGCGGCCGGATAGCATCATCTTCGGCCGCAGCGTCAACGAAAGCCGGGAAGCGCTGGGCCGGTCGCTAGCCAAAGAGCATCCGGTCGACGCCGATATCGTCGTGCCAGTGCCAGATTCCGGCGTCCCTGCCGCAGTCGGCTACGCGCTTGAATCGAGGATTCCGTTCCGCATGGGGCTGATCCGCAACCACTATATCGGCCGCACTTTCATCGAGCCGTCGCAGGCGATCCGCAACTTTGGTGTGAAACTCAAGCTCAATCCTGTGCGTGGCCTGATCGAAGGCCAGCGCGTGATTCTGGTGGACGACTCGATTGTGCGCGGCACCACTAGCCGAAAAATCGTGCGCATGGTGCGCGAAGCCGGCGCTAAAGAAGTGCACGTCCGCATCAGCTGCCCGCCGACCATCTCGCCCTGCTACTACGGCGTAGACACGCCGACCCGGGAAGAGTTGATCGCCTCTTCCAACACGCCGGAAGAAATCTGCAGGTATCTCGGCGCCGACTCACTCGGCTACGTCTCGCTTTCTGCGTTGCGTCAGGCGGTTAGTGACACCCAGGGCCGCTTCTGCACGTCCTGCTATACGGGCGTGTACCCGACCGACCTGGTGCAGCTCGAAGTGCCCAGCAACAGTGGGCATGCGCTCGACGCCAGCAGCGGCGACTCCGCGAACTCCATTCCCGTCGAAAGGCCTGTAACGGTGGAACGTGAAGGCTGACCTTAAAGAAAAACCCGCGCTCGAGACCGACGAAAAACAAAAGAGAAATCGATCTTCGGAAACGACGGCCGCGGAACAAAAGCTCCCCTTGGCCAAACGCGCGCAACGCGAAGCCATTGCCTGGTTCTGGGTGGCGCTGGCCTTCCTGCTCATCAACGGGGCGGTGGGCCAGGCTCGCGTCATTCCCTCCGGTTCTATGGAAAACACGCTGCTCATTGGCGACCATCTCATCATGAGCCGTGTGGGCTACGATGCGGGCATACCGTTCACCAATATTCACGTTCCGCTCTGGCGCAATCCCAAGCGCCAGCAAATCGTCATCTTCAAACCGCCTTTCGCACCCGATCAGCCGGATTACGTGAAGCGGGTCATCGGTTTGCCGGGCGATAGCTTGGACATTCACGATGGCGCGGTATGGATCAACGGCCAACGCCTATCGGAAAATTACACTCTGGGCCGCACTGAGCCTTACGATTTCCACGGTCCCTACCAGGTGCCGGCCAATTCGTACTTCGTCATGGGCGACAACCGGACCAACTCCTACGATAGTCGCTTCTGGGGCACAGTCCCGCGCAACGATATTATCGGGACTCCGGTGATGATCTACATGTCGCTGGACGCACCTTCCGATGCTTGGGAACCCGGCCATCTGAAAGATCGTTTTCTCGCCTACGCCAACGGCATTATTCATCCCAGCACCGTCCGTTGGAATCGCCTGTTCCATTTTTTCTGAACGCCGTGCTTTGCCCGGCGCTTCCGCAGTACAATTGGTGTGCGCGCCGTCTGAAGCATCCGCCGCAACCCCCCGCGGCTGTTCGTGATTCGCTCCGAGCGTAAATCGGGCGGCCAGGTCGCCCGCAAGGACACGAAAGCGAAGCTATCGCCCATGAAATATGCCGACGCGGGAGTGAACATTGCTGTCGCTGATGAAGTAAAACAGCGCATCCGCCATCATGCCAATCGTACTTTCACTTCTGGGGTTCTCGGCGGCATCGGTGGTTTTGGCGCGCTGTTCGCCATGGACCACAAGAATTATAAGGAGCCGGTTCTCGTTTCCAGCGCGGACGGTGTGGGTACCAAGCTGAAAGTCGCGATGGCGATGGGTGTGCACTCGACCGTAGGCGGCGACCTCGTCAATCATTGCGTCAACGACATTCTGGTGCAGGGCGCATCTCCGCTTTTCTTTCTGGATTATCTGGCGATGGGCAAGCTCGAGCCCAATGTCATCGAGCAACTGGTGGAAGGCATGAGCCGCTGTTGCCGCAAAGCGGGCTGCGCGTTAATCGGCGGCGAAACAGCGGAAATGCCGGGCTTTTACCCGCCCGGCGAATACGACCTCGCGGGCTTTATCGTTGGCATCGTCGAACGCAAGAAAATTCTCACCGGAAAAGCCGTAAAGCCTGGAGATGTGCTTTTTGGCTTGCCGTCGGCCGGCTTACATACCAATGGCTATTCGCTGGCGCGCAAACTCGTCTTCGAAGTCGCCAAGCTCAAGCCGGAGACCTACGTCGCTGAAGTCGGCAATAAAATCGGCGCCGAGTTGCTGAAGCCTCATCTTTGCTATGCGCCGGCCCTGAAAAACATCGTCGCTCGCGGCTGGGTATCCGCGCTGGCGCATATCACCGGCGGCGGCATCCCCGGCAATTTGCCTCGTGTCCTTCCGACGGGCGTCAAGGCCCAAATCGAGCTCGCCTCCTGGCCCATTCCTTCGATTTTCAAGTTCCTCGCCATGCTTGGAAAGATCGATACGGATGAGCTGTTACAGTCCTTCAACATGGGGATCGGCATGGTGTTGATCGTCCCGGCGGAAAACGTAAAGTCCGTCGAAGCCGATCTCAAACGGCGGCGCGAAAAATTCTTTCGCATCGGGCGCATCGAACGCGGCGAATCCAACAAGTCCCGCGTTGCCTTCTCCGGCTCCTTGAATCTCTAGATTTTGGCCCGCGGCTCATTCCGGCTAACTGCCCATGTGGGAGGCGGCTGCATGGGGGGCTTGACGGCGACTGACTCTGTGTGATAAAGTACTTCTTATTGCGGAGTTACCGCATGACCCTGTTCGACCTCCTCTTTCTTGCTTCTGCTGTCGTTTCCGTCGTTTGTTTCCTGCTCATTCTGGCCTCCGCTCTGCGCCGCCGTTCTGACCACCTGCGCGGGTGGTCGCTCGTGCTCGGCTCATACCTCGCCGGCTACGTTCTCGTCTTGCTGCTCACTTCGCTGCTTTCTTCTCGCCGTATTTTCGCCCCGGGGCAACGGCGTTGCTGGGACGATTGGTGCGTTACCGCCGTGCGCGCCGATCGAGAAGGCACTTCCCCACTTCCGGCCTGCGCCGCAACATTGAACATGCGCACGTGGCTGGCGGAAATCCAAGTCTCGAGCGTCGCCAAGCGCGTTCGTCAACGCGCCCCGGACGCCCGGGTCGAGCTCGAAGATGAACACGGTGAACGCTATTCGCCATGCGCGACGTGGTCGGGACGTGGCACAAATCCGCCACACGCAATCTCCGATCCGCTTGGTCCTGGCGAATCTTTCTCGGTCTTTTTGCCGTTTCAGCTTCCCTCTGCCGAACGGCCGGCAGGCCTCATACTGCGACATGGCGCCTTCCCCGGCGTGCTGATCATTGGAGACGACTCCAGTTTGCTGCACCGCCGAGCCTTGCAGCGAATTTCGGTGACTCCGTAAAGCTGATCGCTTACGCTGTCGGTAACCATAGTTGGGAAAACCTCCGTGCCCACAGATCCCCTGATGTCCGCCTCATCTCTTTCCCGCGGCCCAATCCTCGCTCTCGGCGTCTTTCTCCTTTTCGGCGCACTCGCGGCTTCTTACGCAGCCACCACCTTGCTCTTTCCCGGCACCGGTCTCGACCGGGCGTGGGCTCTTAACCCCCGAGCCCACCAGCAACTGCTTACCATGGGGAGGGGAATGAGCGTTCCCTTCATTCTCCTGGCTAGCGCCTTGGCCCTGGCCGCCACTGGCTGGTTTCGTTATCGCCTGTGGGCTTGGCGCCTGACAGTTGCCATTGTGGCTACGCAACTCTTAGGCGATGCCCTCAACTTCTACCGCGGAGACTTCCTGGCTGGTGCTTTCGGCGTCCTCGCCGCCTCGGCGCTGCTCTTCTATTTGTTTCGCCCGACGATCCGCTCGGCCTTCCCGGCAAGATAACCAGTAGTCTTCGCGTTGGAAATTTTTTGTGCTCGCACGGAGTTACCTTTTCTTTGTCGTCTACGGCGGGCGTCTTCGAGTACGGCCCTATGTTCTGACTAACAGCTCTGCTGACTCCGGGATAGCTCGTCCCGCATTATTTGCGGCGCACCTCCGTTTCCGGCTTGTGACGTCTATCACCGGTCACTAGCAGAAGGCCGCAGGCATTTGTAGTCCGTCCACTTGGCACGCGATCCCGCACCGCAAAGCCCGAACTCTGTCCCAAGACAGCAGATCTCTCGCCGCCGTCATCGGGCACGCCTTGGATTCTCCCGTCGAATACTCCCAAAGAATGTAGACATTCGCGGCGTCTCCTGTGAGATTTTGTAGGATTTCAGGGTTTCCCCTGAGCAATTTGACCCGACACACCTGCTAAGCCCTTATGAATCAATCCGGTGTGGCATCGTCGCCCGCCAACACCCTGCTGGCACAACTATTGCTCTCCTCCTTGGCAACACATGAGATTGGCTTCCCGGGGTGGCCGGACCCGATCCTCGACTCGGGTTCGGTTTTTGGGGGGTCAGTTTGAAAAGGGGGCTTGCACCAGCCCCCTTTTTCATTTTCGGTTCTGCTCGGTGGTTGGTCCAGTCGCTTCCCGCGAGTGTTCCTCGAAAAAGAAATTGTCACTGAATCAGGTGAGCCCTTCTTGGCAGGGCTCCACGTTCCGTGCCGTTCGACCTGCATTCGTTCGGTAAACAGCCAGATCTGTTCGGGCAAAAAAATGAGCGGCCGGTGGGGGGACCGGCCGCTCGGGCGTGGGGGATGGAGGGTTCGTAATCTGAAATTGTTACGGCATCCGGCCAATCCGCTGCGCTCGCATGCAACGGAGGGCGTCAGGAGCAAACAGGCCCAAACCTTGTTACTCCGGAAGCCGCAGCCAACTCCCGATCACGCTAGCGATTGTGCCGTTCGCCCTTGCAGCGATCCATAGCCTGGCAGATTCATTCAACTCAGTACTTCCGGCCCGGTTTGTTCGGGGACTAGTTTTAGTACGTCCGTACTTCTTCCACGACAAAACTCAAGGCGACCGAAACGCCTTCGATGCGCTTGCTGCCCATCCGGCAGAATGCGTGCTTCTCGTTCACCGGTAAAGGTTTAGCGAAAAGCTGCCGATAGTACCTAGTTGGCCAGCGAGCCCGCCCTCCGGGGCCTGTTTGGCGCGCGGCTCGCGTCAGACCGCCAGCTCTCTCTATGCCTCCCAAACGCAGAAGCGGACGCATCGCCAAAGAGTTGCCGATCGTTCTGCTTGGCACGGACACTGCAGGCAAGGTCTTTGCGGAAGAAACCAAAACCGTGGTGCTGAGTCGCCACGGAGCTGGTGTGGTCTCGCGATACCGCTTCGCTCCGGACGAAATTCTCACTCTGCGCCTTGTCGGCTCCCCAAAGGAAGCTGAGGTTCGCCTGGTCGGCCAAATTGGTGGCGAGCCAGGCCGCTACATCCACGGCCTCGCCTTCGTGGATTCCGATCTCGATTTCTGGCCGATGAAGTTTCCTCCGCCCGAACCTTTTGGAGCCGCACAACCGCAGCTAACCCTCGAATGCACCTCCTGCCATACGCAACAAGGGGTCGCGCACGGCGAAATCGAAGAGGACGTGTATGCGGTTAACGGAAACGTGCTGCGATTCTGTCACTCTTGTGGTACTTCCACGCCCTGGATCAAGGCGCGCGCGGAAGCAATGCCCACCCAGCCTGGTGACGCAGTGCAACCACGGCCGGCGACCGCCGTTTCACCTGATCCGTTCCGCGTTCCCCGTCCCGCATCGTCGAACGGTCATGCGCTTTCCAGCAACGTAGTCCCTGCCGGCACGTCCTCCCTCGCCCCCGCGCGCGACGGCCAGTCTGCGTCGAAAGCAATCGACCCGACGCGTGCATCTTTGCCACAGTCCGCCGGCACGAGCATGCCATCTGGCGCTTATTCGGGTGCGGCCCTGGAAACCATCCCTACCGCTGCAGCCGAGTTGCCAACCCTTGCCGTCAACCACCGCCGCGACGTGGCGTCCGACTCCAGCGCAACGGCCAGCTCAGAGCAACTCCCTCGCCCGACCGATCCCCAGGGCCGCCCGGTCAATCGCAGAAAACACATGCGCGTTCGCGTGAACTTCAGTGCTTGCGTCAAGGAGCCGCTGGGCGCCACGGACATCGTCGAGTGCGCCAACATGTCCAAAGGCGGCCTGTGTTTTCACAGCCGAAAGCGCTACCCGGTAGGTTCCACGATTGAAATCGCCGCGCCCTTTTCTCCGGGGGCGCCGGCTATCTTCGTAACTGCGCGAATCAAGCGCGTCGAACCTGTTGGCGACGGGCCACTCTTTCGCTATGGCGTGGCGTACGTCGAATCAAAAACCTAGAGCCTGCGCAGGATGCGCTGCAGCAAAGCCACACTCTCGCGCAATCCTTGGCGCTCCATCTCCGTTAATCCCGCAAATGCATTCGCCAGAAGTTCCACGCGCCGCTTCCGTCCTTCCCACATCAGCTTGACTCCTTGTGGCGTCGCCTCCAGCCGGATGCGCCGGCCGTCCTCCGTGCGATGTCGCCGCACCAAGCGGGCTCGCTGCAGCCCAGTGGCAATGCGGCTCATGGTCGGAGGCTTTACTTGTTCCGCTTCCGCAAGTTCGCGCAGCGACTTGGACCCACCGAAAACCAGCACCGACAGCGCGGATAGCTGCGCCGGTCCTATGCCGCTTTCCCGGTCGCGCACGCGCAGCCGCCGCAGTAAATGAATCGCCGTCGAATGAATCTGGTCGGCCAGCTCCGTCGAGTCGAGGGCCGGCTCAGGCAGCGGGCCGCCGTTCTCGCCTGTAGTCTGGTCGTTGACAGAAGCCATAGAATATAGTTAGCTATACTAACTATTTTTCCTTTGGAGGTAAAGCGCCCATGACTACCCCTCCCGTGGCCCTGCGCATCCAGAATATCGGCCAAATCTCCATCATCGTCAAAGATGTCGAGCGGGCGACCGCCTTCTATCGCGACGTGCTCGGCCTGCGCTTACTCTTCACCGTCCCCACTATGGCGTTTTTCGATTGCGGCGGAGTGCGACTCATGCTCGGGACAGCTTCCTCACCCGACCTCGATCATCCCAGCTCGATTCTGTATTTCCGCGTGCCCGACATTCAGGCTGGCTATCAACAGCTCCTTGCCCAAAGCGTGGAAATCGTTGCTCCTCCTCGGCTTATCGCGCCCATGCCCGACCATGATCTTTGGATGACTGCGTTCAAGGATCCTGAGGGCAACGTGCATCAGCTCATGGCTGAAGTGCCAAGAAAATCATAGCGGTCCTTTCCGGTATCTGACTTGCCACAACTCCAGCCAAGACAACAAGAGCGCTTGATAAGGTGTTCTTCGAAATTGGTTAGTGTTTTTCACGGAGCGCAATCTCGGCACTTTTGTGTGACCGTACTTGCGGTCTCCCCTCCGCCTGAGACCGGCGGTATGCAGTTAGGTCTGCTTTCGCCTGCCACCGCAACCGCGAACGCTTTGCTCCGGCTCATCGCAAATCCGGCGCAAAGCAGGCTTTCACCGTGAAAAGAGCTGCCCAAAAGGAAACCAGGTTTCGCGCCATGAATTTACAGCGCCCCGGCCGGCGCGTTCGCGTTCTTCCGCTGGTCCTCGCCCTTGTTTTTGTCGTCGCTCTAGTGTTGCTCGCGGCTCTTTGGCCTTTCCGTCAGGAGAAAATCGCCCAGTCCCTGCAAGAAACCTTCGCCGGAACAATCAGCATCGGCCGCTACCACCGAACTGTTTTTCCGCATCCCGGCGCAATCGCGGAGGACGTGCTGCTCCGGCGGGCAACCAATTCCGGCGATAAAAGCCCATTGGTAACCGTGAAAAGGCTTATTGTCCGCGCCAACTATCCTGACCTGCTTTTTCGCCCCGGCTATATTTCCCAGGTTGTACTGGAAGGTTTGCGCGTTCACGTGCCGCCGGAGGGTTCTGCCATTGCTCCAGCGACCAATGACTCAGGTGGGTCCGGGACGCGGGTCGGTGAAGTCTTGGCTAACGATGCGGTCCTAGAAATAGCTCGGCGAAACGGGGAACCTCTTCTCTTCGACATTCACACACTCAAGCTCACCTCCGTCAGCGAAAGCCAGTCGTTCGACTATCGCGTGGCCATGCATATTCCGCTGCCTCCCGGCGAGGTCCACGCCCTCGGAAAGTTCGGTCCGTGGAACAGCCAGGACATTTCGCAGACGCGCGTTTCCGGGAAATATTGGTACGAGAACGCCGACCTCGGCGTCTTCCAGGGCATTGCGGGAAAGCTTTGGTCGGACGGCGACTTCGGCGGTGACCTCGGTCAACTCCAGGCCAGCGGCAAGGTCGATATTCCAGATTTTGAAGTGCGGCGAAGTCGCCATGCCGTTCCGGTGAAGAGTCAGTATCAGGCGATCGTGAACGCCACCAATGGCGATGTTCAACTGCAAAGCGTGGACAGCACGGTGGTGCAGACCAGAGTTTTGGCCCACGGCAGCGTGGCCAAAAAAGCTGGCGAGCATGGCAAGACCGCTTCCCTCGACTTAACTGTGCGGAACGGCCGAATTCAGGATGTGCTGCGCGTATTCGCGAAAGCCCGGCGGCCGGCGCTGAATGGTGTGACCAACTTTAGCGCGCACGTGATCATCCCTCCGGGCGAGATGCCTTTCCTGCAGAAAGTTCAATTGCGCGGCGACTTTGGCATCGATGCGGGCGAATTCACCAAGCCCGACACCCAAGAAGATATCGTGAAGCTCAGCGAAACCGGCGCCGGCAAGAAACCGAAGAATGGTGACGAACCAGATCTCGATAGCGTGGTCTCCGCCTTTGTCGGACACGTCGACTTACGCGGGGGAACTGCTACCTTTACCGACTTCTCCTTCAGCGTGCCCGATGCCAAAGCCACGATGCACGGTTCCTACAATCTCTTGAACGAAAAAATTGATCTGCACGGAACGCTGCGCACCACCGCCAAATTCTCGAACACCACCAGCGGCGTCAAATCCGTCCTGCTCAAGCCCTTCGATGCCATCTTCAAACGGAAACACCACGACGGCGCCAAGGTTCCGGTGCAGTTGACCGGCACCTACGACAATCCGCACGCCGGCCTGGAAATCGTCAAGTAGGTTTCGCGGCTAAACGCGCGGCGCTACTTCCAACGCTAGTTCGCGCGCCTTCCGCAGGTCCAGCTTCCCGGTGCCCAGATACGGCAGCTTTTCTACTCGCAGGAACTGATCCGGCCGCGGCCGCCACAGCGCCGGCAAATCTGATTTGGCCAGTTGCTCCAGCACCGGCTTCAGGTTCTCTTCCGCCAGCGTGTGCAGCACCATCAGCCGCTCGCCCTTTCGTTCGTCGGGAACCGCGGTCACCACAAACATCTGTTCCGTTGCTTGCGCCAATTCCTGCAGTCGCTCCTCCACTTTAATGTGCGGCACCATTTCGCCGCCGATCTTGCTGAAGCGGCTGAGGCGGTCGGTCACCCGCAAAAACCCGTCTTCGTCGAACATCGCGATGTCGCCCGTGTTGTACCACCCATCGCGCAGCACTGCCGCGGTTTTCTCCGGCTGGTTCAGATAGCCCTGCATGATATTTGGCCCGCGCACCAACAGCAGACCTGGCTGATTCGCGCCCAGTTTCTCTTGCGTCTCCGGGTCGACGATTTTCACGGTCATACCCGGCAACGGGTGGCCGATGCTGCCGCGCTTCGCGCCCACTTGCCGAAACGAGGCTGCCCGAAAGTCCATGGTGTTCACGGTGACCGCGGGCGAGCATTCCGTACAGCCATAGCCCTCCATCGGCCGAATGCCAAAACGATCTTCGAACGCCATCGCAATGCGCTCCGGCAGCTTCTCGGCTCCCGCCATGACAAATCGCAAGCTGCCGAACTGTTCCGGTTCGACGCGCCGCGTGTAGGCATTTAGAAAAGTCGGCGTGGCCAGCAGCATCGTGACCGCATATTTGTTGACCAGCGCACCGATTGCCCGCGAGTCCAGCGGATTCGGATGGAAGACCACGCCGATGCCGGTCGCGGCAGGCAAGCAGAGCGTGCCCGTGAAACCGAAAGAATGAAAGAACGGCAGAATTCCCATTATGCGATCGTCGGGCCGGAGAAAGAAGACTTGGCTGAGTTGCTCGACGTTCGAAGCCACGTTGTAGTGCGTTAACACCACGCCTTTCGGTTCTCCCGTTGAGCCACTGGAGAAAATAATCGTGGCAGTATCTTCCAGGCGCGTGGGGCGCGTTGTACCGGCAAACTTTTCGATGAGGCGCGCGGGGAGCAAAGCGGCCAGCGCAGCGCCAAAACGCTCCGCAAAACGTGGCTCCTTCGCAATATCTTCAATGAAAATCACCTCGCCGGGCGGTTCTACGCGAACTTTTTCGAGAAACGCCCGCGCGGTAATGATCGTTTTCAGATTGCACTGCCGGGCACACGAGGCCAGCGTTTCGTTCGAAACCGTGTAGTTCAGGTTGACGGGTACCTTGCCCATCAGCATTGCGGCGTAATTCACAAGCGCGCCCCCGACGCTCGGTGGCAGGATAATGCCCACCATTTCCTGGCCTTCCCATGTCTTGCGCAAACGTCGCGCGAGATATACCGTGCGCGCCAGCATGTTGAAGAAAGTCACCTTTGGCGTCTGCCCATCCGCCATCGCGAATCGCAGCGGATGCCGGCGCACCGTTTTGATGAACGTCCGCGGCAGAGGTTCAATCAGGTGCTTCCGTCGCGCGAACGCCTCGGCACTCAAGTCCTGCACCGCTTGCCGCGTCTGCTGCGACGTGCTGGTTTCCGGCAGCGGCGCCCCAAACGTCACGCGCACTGGATACGGCAAATGGCGCGGGAATTTCCACAGGAAGCGCCCTCCCGCAAAGCTGAAAATCGAACCCCACACTCCGTCGAGATTGACGGGGATAATCGGCACATCGACGCCCTTGATGATGCGTTCCATGCCGCGCCGGAAAGGCAAGAGCTGTCCGGTGCGCGTCATTTGCCCTTCCGGGAAAATGCAAACGAGCTCGCCTTCCTGCAACGCTTTGGTCGCCTGGCGCAGCGAATGAATCATTTCGCGCGGACCCTGATCGGAAGCGATCGGAATCACGCCGAGAACCTTCGCGAAAGGCTTGATGAACGGCTTCTCGTATATCCCCTTGAACATAATGAAGCGCACCGGGCGGTCCAGCGAGGCGAGTAGGAACATGGCATCCGCCATGGACACGTGATTGGGAGCGAGCATCGCCCCGCCGCGCGCGGGCACGTACTCCCGGCCTTCTACATCCAGCCGATAAAACGTGTGCGTAAGCAACCACAGCAAGAATCGCAGGAGCGAATCGGGCAGCAGCCAAAGCAAATACGCGGTAGCCGCGAACGTAGCGAAGGAGGCCCAGAGAAAAATCGCGCCCGGACTCAGATGGGCGAAATTCGCCAGCAGGGAGTAGGCCCCAGAAGCCGCGCCGATACCGACAAAGGAAAGTAGATTCGCGGCGGCAATCACAGCTCCTTTCTTCGATTCTTCCGGGCGGTGCTGAATCAGCGCGTTGATGGGAACGACAAAAAAGCCCCCAAAGAAACCCAGCACACTGAGCAGCACCAACACGCCTTCGAACGAAAGGCCGCGCATGGAAAGCGCGCCGCCAAAAACGGTCATGCCGAGTGAGCCGAGCGGGACCAAACCGTACTCGATCTTGCCGCCGGATAAATAGCCCGCGACCAGGCTGCCTATCCCAATTCCGATGGCGATTGACGCCAATAAAATGGCGTTCGCAGAAGGTTTGAGGCCGAGGACGTCCTGCCCATAAATAACGATGACGAAATTCAGCAGCGCACCCAAGAACCAGAAATAGGTATTGCCCAGAACCGCGAGCCAGAGGACGCGATCGGCCCGCATGAGTTTTCCCTGATCCCACAGATCGCCGAAAATATTTGCCCGAAATCTCTTCCGTGGATCGGCCGCCGGAACGCGGCTGATGCCGACACTGAAGAGGAGGCCGAAAATCGCACAAGCGACTAGGACGACACCTGAGAATTCCTGATGAGTACCGAACCGGTCGGCCATCAACCCTGCTACTGCGCTGCCGCTGATGATCGCCACGAATGTGCCGAGTTCGATGATGCCGTTGCCCCAGGATAGTTTTTCCTGCGGCAAGAGTTCGGGTAGAAGCCCATATTTCGCCGGGCTAAAAATTGCGGCTTGCGAAGCAGCCAAAAAAATTGCCGTAAGTTCAAGCGGCAAATTGTGTGCGGCGAGCGCAAAAAGAGCCAGACCCATGACGCCAATCTCAAACGTTTTGGTCCAGATAGTGACGGTGCGCTTGCTGAAGCGATCCGCGAAATAGCCACCGGTCATGGAAAAAAGAATGAAGGGGGCGGAAAAGAGAAGACCGATAAGCGGTACCAGGCGATCCCGCTGGTGGGCGGTTAGGCCCATCCCCAGGACAAGGAAAATCACGAGTTGCTTGAGACCGTTTTCGTTGAATGCGCCGGAAAACTGTGTGGCAATGAGGCTCCAGAAACCGAGGCGCCAATGGCGCGGCGGTTGCGAGCTTTGGGGGATTCCGTCGTCAGGCATGCAGGCGCACCCGTGCCGGTGGAAACGGCTGCTGATAGAACGATCTTAGCAGCCCTTCTTGCACCGCGGTCGGCCGTCCACTGCTACTGTGCCGAAAGCGCCGTTAGTCTTTGGACGCAACTTCTAATTGCCCGCGGAAGACTCCTTGGCTGCGGCGGGCGTCTTCCGCCCGGCGTTCAGGTGGTCATAGTTCAACGCAGCATTTAGTAGCAGCATAAAGCTGCCCTGGGTTTCCTGCCGCCACATGGGGTTGGTGGCAAACAACACCACATGCCCCTTGCCGAGTGGTACATCCACGATGGCTGGCGTCTCCGCTAGTTCCGCTCCACCAGCCAACATGCCGCTCACCCACAGGTCCTTCTCCGGCGCGAAGCGCAGCACCACGCGCGGATACAGCGATGGTGGCGGCAGGATTGCCGCTAAGTCGCCGCGGGCCGAGGGACTCACATACAGTTCCTGCTCCGCCTTCGTCCGATGCACTGGCGGTTCTGGGTCCACCCAGGCCCGCCCCTGCGGAATGTCCGGGTCGGTCGTTGAGCCACGGCCGCTGGTTCGCGGCCCGCCGCCCCCTTCCGCAAAGAATCGCCCGAAGCGGCCCGCTATCGAAACGCTTAGGACGGGACCTTGGTTGAAATACACGCCTAGATTATCGTCATACCCGTATGTGATCGGGCTGGACTTGTCTTCGACAGTCGCTCGCGCAATCATTCCGCGCGCCTGCAGTTGATGCGTCTCGATGATCGAGACCGTGTCCGTCAGGCCCAACTCGATCGGAAGTTCCACGCTATTCGCAATGGGAATGAACAGCCCTCCGTCTTCGACGAACTTCTTGATGTGTTCCACGCCTTCGAATCCCAGCCCACCGCGAATGTCCGCGATCTCGTCAATGCCGCCCAGGTTCGGCGTCACCGACGAGTTCTGCCACGGAATCGGCGTCCCTTCGCTGCCATCCGGCAAGACGCGTTTCGGAACACCATTCAGGATTTGCTGCACGCCGTAGAACGTCGGCGGATACAACAGCACGTCATATTTTTCGCGCAGGTTCGGCGTGTTGCGCACTGTGCTGTCCGAAATATACGCGTACGGCACGCCGGACTCTTCCAGCCCCAGCCGGAACCAGCCTTCATTTTGCGTGTCCGTCCAATTGTGCATTAGCGCGATGCGCGGCAAACCGATTTCGTGCTTCGGGACATCGGGCACCGAATCCGCGCTCGTGACTCGCACACCCAGCTCCCGCGCGGCAGTGTTCAAGCGCAAATCCAAATCGGCGGGATTCCCGTCGACCGGCAGCAGGAACGAACCCGCCACAAATTTTTGTCCGGCAGCTTCGAACTCCTCCTCTGCTGCAAAGAACTTCGCGTCCTTTAATTTAAAGCGCAGCGCCGCCAGGCTTGGCTCCGCGCTCGCATTGATGACGTAAAATTTCGTTGCCGGCGCTTTGCCGCTCTTCGTTGCATGGGGTGGAATCACGCCGCCGCCGTCAAACTTCGCGTTCGTGTCCACCAGCGTCATCGGAGCTTTCAAGATCGCCGTGTCCGTGATCCGCACCGTCTTCACGTCCCGCAGCGGCCCCAACGTCCAACCTGTGTCGTCGTACGGCCGCGGGTCATTCGTCGAGTAGTACTGCGTATCCAACAGCATGTCGGCCATGCGGCTGTAGGGCTGATCCATTCGAACGATATAGCTTCCCAGCGGCAGCTTCGTCGTCTTCGCTTCCTCTGCCTTCCTCGCCGAACCGCCGCCTTGCTCCCCAACTTTCTCGCCTTTCCCTTTGCTTGCGCCGCCTCCTGCCGCTTCGCCCTTAGCTTCGCTTTTTCCTTCTGCGCCTTTCGCCGCCGGCGCCGCCTTCTCCTTCACCTCAAAATCCTGCTCCAGCTTCTGCACTTCAACTCCCTGCCGCTGCAGCAGGTTGGCCAGCTGCGCCGCCAACGCCGGCCTCCGCCCGTCGTTCACGATCGCCCACGCCGCTGGGCCTTCTGTCGTCGCTTTCGCGACGGACCGCTTGCTCTTCAAATAAAAGTCCTTCAATAGCTCCTGCCCGTGATCCGCGGTATAGCCCAGCGCCAGCAACACACCGCTTTCTTCGAGATTCGTATTGTCGCGCAACGACCACTTCACTTTCGGAAGCGGCGGATTCGGCCGGAACCACGTCCGGCTCGTCGCAGACGGCGGCAGCTCCGCCTCCTTGGTGACCGGGTCGCCGTTTCCGTAGGTTTCGTAAAACCGGCCAATCGAGTTGTGCCCATTGGCCACGTAAAACATGTAGTTCGCCGCCCAGCCATCATAAAAACCGTGCGTCCACACTCCGACTACCCCGCGCTCCGTCAGTCCCTGCACGTCGTTGTACGCCAGCTTCTGCCATTCGTTCACCACGATCGGATCCAGCCATGCGTTGTACGGCCCCGTTCCCGTGGACACATACAAATACGGCACGGACTCATGCAAATCGTGCAAAACCTGCGGGTGCCAATACAAAAAGTCCTGCATCATTACTTGCGACAATTTCAGCGCCATGCCGATTCCGTCGCGGTTGTTATCATGCTGGACGTACTTTCCCCAATACACCAGGTCCGGTTCCGGCTTTCCTGGATTGGCTTTCTTATAGTTCCAGACATCCACGACTCGGTCGCGGCCATCCACTTCCACAATTGGCGTGATCAGGAAAACCGTGTTCTTACGAATCTTCTGAATGAAGGGCGTGTCCTCGACCGCCAGCCGGTACGCCAGCTCCATCAGCATTTCCGGCGCGCCCGTTTCCGGCGAGTGAATCGAACCGGACGCCCAGTAAAACGGCTTGCCGCCGGCGATCAATTGATCCGCCTCCGCGTCGCTGATTTTCCGCGGGTCCGCCAGCTTCCCGGTGATATCGCGCAAATGATCCAGGGCGGCGATGTTCGCTTCATCGCTCACGGCTACCAGCAAAAAGTCGCGCCCTTCCTCTGTTTTTCCGACGTGATACACTTTCACGCGCGGTGTGGCCTTGGCCAGCTCGTCGTAGTATCGGTAGATATCTTTCGAATAGGTCAGGAAATCCGGCGCGCCCACGATGTGCCCCAGAATCTTGTCGGGCGACGGCACCGTCGAGGAAGCCGGGAGGTGATCGACGAGATCGGTGCTGAAAAATGGCTCGGTGGTGAACTCACGAATCTTCTTGCCATACTCCTCGTCGTTCGCTCCCGAGTTGCTTTGCGCCTTCGCTGCGGTCACGCCCAGGCTCGCCAGCAGGGCGCCGGCTAGTGCCACCGCTGCGTATTCGCGCACACGTCTCCACTCCATTCTCATCGTCCCCTCACTTTTCATCTTTCTCTGGCATCCGTCCGACCGCTGCACCGTGTGACGCCGCACGCGCAACAAACGTTTCACCCGCTTTTGCGCGTGGGCCACTCGCCAAAGAACGGGTAGCATACTGCTTCGTGGTCTTGGAGAAAAGAATGAATGGACCAGCCCAGTCGCAAAAATCAGTCCTGATCACCGGCGCAACCGACGGCCTCGGCAAGGCCGCCGCCATCTTGCTTGCCGAACGGGGTTATCGCGTCTTCGCCGCCGGCCGCTCCGCGGAAAAACGCGCTCAACTCGACGCTCTCGCCCGCGAGAAAAACCTTCCGCTGGAAACTCTCGCTCTCGATGTCTGCAACGACGAGTCCGCCCAGCAGGTTGCCTCTCAGGTACTCGCAAAGGCCGGCGCGATCGACATTCTCTTCAACAATGCCGGCGTCAACTATTCCGCGGCTGTCGAAGACTTATCTCTCGCTGACTGGCGATCTCAGTTCGAAACCAACTTCTTCGGCGTTCTGCGCATGACCCTTGCCGTCGTTCCCCATATGCGCGCTCGCCAGCAGGGCCGCATCCTGATGATGAGCTCCGTCTCGGGCTTCGTCGCCGCACCCACACAAGGCGCCTATAGCGCCAGCAAATTCGCCCTCGAAGCCATGAGCAACGCACTCCGCCTCGAGCTCTATCCTTTCAATATTCATGTGATTTTGATTCAGCCAGGCTATATCGTCACCGGCATTCAGCAGGCCGCGTTCTCGCTCACGGGCGCTTATCTTCAGAACCGCGCAAGTCCTTACGCTGCGCTCTACGCGAGTTTTCTCAAGAACATGACTTCCAGTCGCGCGGCTTCGGAAACGACTCCGGAAGATTGCGCGCGCATCATCTTGCAGGCCATCGAATCGCGGCGTCCCAAAATCCGCTACCCCGTCACGCGCCTCGCCACCTTTGCCAAGTGGTCTCGCAAACTGCTCTCCGACCGCGCGGTGGACACCATGCTCCTCCGCCGCTTCGGTGCGAGCCGCTAAGCCGCTGCGCTCACGGATTCGAAATCTGAAACGACAAACTGTTCTCTCGTAACTCCTGCCATTTCTTCGACCACGCCTCGTGCACCGGGCTCTCCGCGTAGTCGGCCGCGGCTTCCGCGCTCGTAAACTCAATCGCATACACACCGCTGAAATCTTTGATCTGATTTCTCTCCGTCTTGATCCAAATATTCTTGATCCCTGGAATTTTCGCGGCCATATCCTTGATACCGTTGATGGCGTTTTCCCGGTCATTATTGGACGTCGCGTCCTTAAACTTGTAAATCACCACGTGTAGCACCGTCTTCGGCTGCCCGAACTTGTTCTGTGCCACTGCGCTTCGCGCGTGCAGCGAACCCGCTGCCGCTCCACCGCCAAAAAGCATCACTGCCAAACCTGCTTGCGCCATCCGCTTCCTCGTTGCGTTCACGTATTCCTCCTGTTTCGATCCTAGCCAGTCTATAAATCCGCTTCTCCCGGAGCAACTCACGCCACCCTCTGGTTCCGATGCTCCCCGATGATGCGCCATCCTCGTACGTAAACCGTTGGACGCGAAGAAAACCGTCGCGTTGTGCCCCAGTTGCCAGCAGCACACAAAAAAAGAAAGGCCCGGTGAAGTATTCTCACCGGGCCACAACTGTTGAATGTTAATTGGCTACTGGTTGTTTTCTGGCTTCGTTTGCGGAGGCTCCGTTTTCGCATCGCCAGCGTTCGCGCTTGCCGCGATGGGCTTGCCCGTGTCGCTGCCAAACCGCGTCAGGTACGGCATGAACGGCGTCACTTCGAAGGGCATCTTCTCGCGCTCCGCAATCGTTCCCACCGGCTTGCTCTTGATTAGCGAAAGCGTGTCATTCCACGGGTCCAGCTTCACGCGCCCGCCAATGGGCAGGGCCACGATCATCTGCGGATTCTGTTTCGGATCCACCGGCGCGGAGCCCTTTAGATCCGTGAGCACGATCGTACGATCGCCCAAGTGCGGGCTGATCAAATTGGGGATTTCCTTCTGCCGCGTTTCCATCGCTGTCAGGAACAGCCCCGCGTTGCCCAGCTGATTCTTGTACGGCGAGTTGTTCAAGATCTGCTGCGCCTTCACGTTGGCTTGCTTTTCTTCGTCCGGCGTGCGCCCAAAACCAAAATGGCGGAAGGTTTCCTTGTCATCCACCAGCAACTGGTCAAAGAAGGCGTACGTCGAGTCCATCCGATGGCCAAGCACCACGTGCGCCAACTCATGGGCCACCACGGTCGCCAGGCTAGCTTCGTCCGGCAGGACATCAATCAAGCCACGGCTGAGCACGATCGTGTGGCCGATGGTGTAGGACTCCAAAGTGGAAGTCATCATCACGCGGCAGCGCACTTCCGGCTCCACGTCGATGTTGTTCGTCACCTCGAGGTTGTTCACCACCGTGTCCAAAACCTTGTCGACTTCCCCTTTGGGAGCGATCAAGCCAATGCGCTCGAGGCGGTCGGCGACGTTGTCTTCCGCCTGGTGGTCCCAGGTGCGCTGCGCCTGAACCGGGGTAAGGTCATTCGCAGTTTTCGTGTCGTCGTTCACGGCGCTTTCGACGAGGATCTTGCTCAGCTCTTGCTCCTGTTGTGCGTGGCCGATGTTGTAGCCCCACAAACGGGTTTGCGCCTTGAAGTCCAGTTTTTTGCTCATCGCGTAGTGCAGATCTTTTTCTTCGCTGTAGACGAAGGATGGCAACCACATGCCGGGTTGCACGTTGGTGCGCCAGCTGTCGAAGTGGAAGTACCAGCTCGAATGTCCCCCGCCGCTGTACGCGCCGTTGAAGCGCACGATGTTGTAATCCTGATCTTCGACCCAAATGCGGCCCAAGAAGCGTCCCTTGCCCGACTTGTCCTGCGGCGTCACGTCGAACACCAGGCAGCGCACCTCGCCGACAAACTCGCGCTTCACATAATCGAACTTGTAGTGCTGCTTATCGAAGCCGTTCGTATCGAGAAAAATCATCTGCAGAAAGCCGTCCGGCAGAAACTGCATCGCGAACGAAAAGAAATTTCCGACCGATCCGAAAATCCTCTTGCCTTTGCTTTCCGCATCGCTTAGCGGCACCAGCGCTACGCCTTTCGCAAAGTCGGCGCGCCCCAGGAAATACTTGTCGCCCGCCGGAACGTAGCCCAAATCCTTGTCCGGTTTCAGGTTCTGGATGTACGTCTCCACCAGCGGCGAATACTGCCGAATCTGCTGGTTTAAACGATTTTCATTGGTGATCACCCGGTCAATCACTTGATCCATGGTCCGCGCTTGCTGCGGTTCAGCTGCTGCAGGGCGGGCTATGGCTCCGGACAGTCCCAAGCTGAGTCCGAAGATAGCTGTAGCTAGCTTGCGCATTTCTCTCTCCCCTTAGTAAGCCAGGCGAAATTCAATTCGCACGCGCGCCGGATAATCCACCGGCTGGCCGTCGCGTTTTGCAGGTTTGAACTTGATCTGTTGGGCCGCACGGACCGCAGCCTCATCGAGGCCGTGGCCCAATCCGCTCACCACGTGATTGACTTGCATGCTTCCGTTGGCCAGAAACACCACGTCAATCACCACATCTCCTTCTAACTTAAGACTACGCCCTTCCGCCGTATACTCGGGCCGGGGCTTGTCGATAATGTCAACGGTGGTGTCCGCCGGGCCGCCGGTCGCGGCCTTCTTTTTCGGTGCATCCGTGGCGACGGTCTGGTCACCAAATCCGGAAGAAACCACTTTCCCGGTCTTCCCGCCGCTGGTGGGCGGTTCCGCAACGCCGTTTCCAAAACCCGTGCTGGCCACTGTTCCGCGAATCCCTTTGTCGCCGCCGGTCCCATTGCCATATCCCGGGCCGCCCGGCAAATCCAGCGAGCCCAGCCGCGCCACGTTCGTCGCATGCTTCGGATCGCCTTTGCCGGCGATGCCATTCGGATCACCGAAACCGCCGGTCTGCACTTTCTCCACCGGCGCTTTCACCGTGGCTGGCGCGGAGCTTCCGCTCAGGTTGTTCATCTTCACGTCTTCTTTGGGACGCTTGGGCTGCGCTGCCGAGTTGTCAATCTTCACTTCCTGCAGGTGGGCTTGCATCTCCGGCGCCAGCGCTTCCACCTTCTGCACCTTCGGCTGCACGGCCTTCGGCACCTCAAAAATGTGCATCTTCTTTGGATCGAGCTTCACCGGCTCGACCACTGCCGGCTTCGGCGTGGGCGCCGGCGCCTTAGTCTTGATTTTCGGCGGCGGTGGAGGCGGCGGTGGCGTAGGAATTTCCGTCACCAGGTTCGGCATCGAGACCATCTGCAGATGCAGCGCCGTCTCGATCTTGTCGGGATACAGCAGCGGAATCGCTATGCAAAACGTCAGAATGGCCAGTTGGATGCCCGCGCTCACTCCGATACGATCCCAGCGCGGTTTTGCTTCGGGTAGGGTTGCCAGGCGGGCCGCAATCGGCTTCGTTCCTATGGCCGCTTTCCATGCGTCCGGATTCGGCGCCTGACGCCGGCTGGCATCAAAACCGACGCCCAGCCGCGTCGTGCCCCGTGGGGGATTTGCAGTCATAGTTGTCATCCGCGTGCCGCCTCAACCTGAGAAAATTACCTGGAGGAACCGGGGAACTTCCGAGAAGGTCCCGGCGCTCCCAAGTTCGCCAGTGCATTCGTTCGGTACCGTCGAACTACCAGTACGAGGGTACTTACGCGGCTGAGGGCGTCCGAATAGGACTTTCGTACTAGCGTCGCGAAGTCGCTAACTGGTCCTGCGGACGTTCGACCTTAGACCAGCCAGCTAACCCGGCGCGGCAGCTTTTGTTGCGGGCGGAGCCGCAACGACTCCAGAATACTCCAACCCACCCCCGTTTGTCCGTATCTTTGCGGACTCGGGTGCGCCTCATGCTCGATTAAGCTCCTAGGATGCGGAGCTTACGCGCAACGTTCGCCCCTTTGCGATACTGTGGTCACTTGAGTTTGCCATGGCAAAAGACCTTTCAGACCTCTCCGGGGCTAACCGGGTCATCCAACCAGATGACTTGCCTCCCAGCGTCTCAATGTCTTCGCCAAAAATCGACTGGCTTTTCGCACAGGCCGATGCCGGGCGCTGGGGCCTGTCCCGGGAACAGTTCGCCGTTGCCCTCCGCCGCTGTACCGAGAAGCGCTTGGCTTCCGGCAATCTCTCCGCCGACAAAATCGACGATTTCCTCGCTTCCCTGCACCTCCCGGATCTCGCTCTCGCCATTGCCTGCCTCGAGAATTACGAGCCCGCTTGGGATCATTTCGTTACCGAATACCGCGGCTACCTCCGCTCCGCCGCTGCTGCCGTTCTCCGTTGTCGCTCCGGCTCGCCCGAAGCTTGCGATCTCGCCGACTCCCTTTTTGCCGAACTCTACGGCCTCTCCGACGGAGCACGCCGCGACCGCTCCCTCTTGCGTTACTTTCACGGCCGCAGTTCCCTGAAAACCTGGCTGCGAGCCGTTCTGGCGCAGCGGCACATCGATTCGATTCGCGCGCATCGCCGCTTCGACTCACTCGACGACGAATCATCAAGAATTAGTGCAAAAATTCCTGCCATCGTTTCCTTTCCCTCGGCCGATCCGCACCGCGATCGCTATGCCGCTCTTTTTGTCCGCGCGCTCCAGGCGGCGCTTGCGGCGCTGGATCCACGCGATGAACAGCGCCTGCGTCTCTACTACGCCAAACAGATGACCCTGGCTGAAATCGGAAAACAGCTTGGCGAGCACGAATCCAGCGTCTCGCGCAATCTTGACCGCATTCGCCTCGCGCTTCGCCACACCATTGAAGTAACACTGCGCAACGGCTGCCCCGCGGCCAACGGGTTTGCCGCCGAACTTGGCCTCAGCGAAGCGCAAATTGCGCTTTGCTTCGAATACGCGGCTGCCGACACTCCTTTTGATCTCGAAAAATTGCTCGACCGCGACGCCCCACCGCCTCCAGCTGCGCCCGTCGCCAGGAGGCCCAAACCATGACGCTGCGCTATTCGCTGCGGTTTAGTAACACCGGCCTGGCTAGCGGAACGAATTTCGTTCCTGCCTTTGCTCGCAGTGCTCGCCGGATCGGCGCTTCTACCCGGGCGTCCGTCCGCAAGAACCCCGCCAGCCCTCGTTCTAAGAAAGGAGCAGACCATGGCGCCTGACGATCGCGACCGCAACCTCGACAAAGCGCTCGCGCGCCATTTTCGTTCTTCCGCTCGCGATGGAGCTGCTTCTGCGCAGCAGCCCGTCGGCCCCTTGGCCACCGCTTCCAGCGCATCGGCAATTCCGCTATCGGCCTGCCCCGACGCCGAAATTCTCGCTGCGTATCACGACAGCTCGCTTTCCAGCGAGGAGCTGGTCATCTGGAAATCTCACCTCCTCGCCTGTCCCGACTGCCATTTGATTCTCGAGCATCTCGCGGTGCCGCTGGAGGAAGCTCTGACGCTCAACACCGCTGCTTCGCCTCTCGTTGCCGCACAGTCTGCGCAACTCGCGGCGCCGGTTCCGGCCGCAGCCTCCGCGCCTGCTTCGCCCTCGCCTGTTGCGCCGGCGGCTATTTCCATTACCCGTTCCCGCAAAACTTATTTCCGCTGGCTTGTGCCAACCGGCGCTGTCGCCGCTGGACTCCTTACCTGGATCGTCGTTCACGAATCAGGAATTCCCAAACTGGGTCCCCCAGCTCTCCGCGTCCAAACTGCCGAACATCGCCCGAGCGCGCTTGCACCATCATCTCCGGCCGACTCGACCACCACCCCGGTCAAGGCTGAAGCCCAGCGCGTCGCCCCTCCCGCTTCGTCTTCCGATAACGAGCGGCAACGTTCCGCCCAAGTTGATCAGTTGAAGACGGACCTCGCCAAGCAGGCCGAGCAGAAGGAGAAAGATCAGTCCCTGTCCGCTGCTCGCGGCGCTGTGGGAGCCGTCGCTCCGTCATCCCGCGCCGATGAAAAGCTCCGCGACCGCCTCCAGTCCGCCGAACAGCTTCCTCACACCTATGCCAACGCACCTTCCCACGGCCCGCGCGTCTCGCAACAGCAACAACAGCAGGCCCAACTGAGCGCACGCGCCGCCGATAGTGGCGCCGCCATTCTTGACAAAAAAGTTCTACCGCCTTCCTCCGCCGTTCTCGTCCCTCGCGACGAGCCCAGTTTTGTCCAACCCGGCTTCATCAATCCGTCAGCGCCGCAGCCGAAACTTGCTCAGCCCGCACCTGCACCACCGCCACCTCCCGCTTCGTCTAGCGCCGCTTCTGGCACGTCTGCCGCCTCGCCACCGAAGCCCGCGTCTAGCGCCAAAGCTCGCACTTCCGAAGATTCGGTCAGTGCTCTGACGCAAACCGTCACTGTCGAATCCACCCCGCCTTCCGCCAACTGGTTCCGCGCGGCCTCAGCCGCCATGCGCGGCCCCCAAATCTTTAACGACCCGGCCCACCAGTCGGTCTGGCGCGTCGGCCCCGCCGGCTCTGTCGAATTCTCCGCCGACAACGGCGCCACCTTTGCCCCACAATCCACCGGCATCGCCGCTGATCTTTTCACCGGCTCCGCTCCCGCCGCCAAAGTTTGCTGGATCGTGGGCGCCAGCGGTGCCATCCTCCGCACCACCGACGCCGGCCAGCACTGGCTCAAGCTCCACGCCCCAATCGCCGCCGATATCCTCGGCATCCACGCTACCGACGCCTTCCACGCCACCATCTGGCTCGTTCCCGACCCCAAATCCAGCGCGGTACAAACCTACAAAACCTCCGACGGCGCTCTCACCTGGTCTCTCGTCTCTCAGTAGCACAGGCACTCCTGCCTGTGCCGTCCGTCCGCCAGTTGGATTGCGCCAGCGCGGCAGGCTTCGGAGCTAGGCGCGACGGCTCGCTTGCAGCGACAGGATTCCCTTGCGTGAACTTCAAACGCATCGCGTCATCTCTTGCAAAGCCACCACCTTCATGGTTACCTCTCACGCACTCCACTCTCCTTCGTGCAAGTTTTTCGGCCTCCCCCGTTCTATCCTCGAAAGCAAATCCTATTCGAGGTGCACAGCTCATGAATCTCCCCGCCCTGAATTTCTCCCGTGCGCGCTGGACCGGTCGCGCTCGCTGGATTTTTCTCTTCGTCACCGCGCTGCTCGCCGCTGCCGCCGTGCTCTATCCGCACCGGCGCGTTTCCGCTCAGGAAAAGGAATCCGCGCGCGCCGCGGCCGATCAATCCACATCGCTCTCCGACCAGGCCGATCTCAACGTCACCGTCTACAACTCCAATATCGCCCTCGTCCGCGACGTCCGCAATCTCGCGCTTCCCACCGGCACGTTCCGCCTCAAATTCATGGATATCGCCGCCACGGTCAATCCCGCAACCGTCCATTTCCGTTCGCTCACCGACGCCGAAAAGCTCGGCGTACTCGAACAAAATTACGAATACGACCTCCTCGAGCCCGCCAAGCTGTTGCACAAATACGTCGGCCGCGAAGTCACGCTCGTCCGCTCCTATCAGGACAACGGCACCACCAAGCGCGAGGAAATCAAAGCCACGCTGCTCTCCGACAATAACGGCCAGGTCTGGAAAATCGGCAACGATATCGTCACCGGTGGCTATGCCGAAAGCTACCGCTTCCCGGACATTCCCGCGAATCTCTACGATCGCCCCACCCTCGTCATGTCCCTTGAAAATTCCGGCCCGCGTAAACAGCAAATCGAAGCTAGCTATCTCGCCAACAATCTTTCCTGGAATTCCGATTACGTTCTCACCGTCTCCCGCGACGACAAGTCCGCTGATCTCGACGGCTGGGTCACGCTAGTCAACAACTCCGGCACCGCTTTTCACAACGCTCGCCTCCAGCTCGTTGCCGGCGATCTGAACCGCCTTCCCGGCGTGGTCGCTGGTGCGCCGATGGCGCAAAAAGCCATGCTCGCGCGCGACATGGCCGCCAATCAGTTCGAGCAGGAAAACTTCTCCGAATATCACCTCTACACTCTCGGCCGCCGCACTTCCGTCGAAGACAAGGAAACCAAGCAGATCAGCCTGCTCGAAGGCTCCGGCGTCCCCATCGAGAAGCTGTTCGTCGTCAACGGCCAAAATTATTACTATCGTCAGGCTTTCGGCCCGGGTCAGGCACAGAAAGATCCGGTCATGGTCTATTACAAATTCAAGAATGACGAAAAATCCGGCTTAGGCATGCCGCTGCCCGCTGGCAACATCCGGGTCTATCAAAAGGATTCCAAAGGCGGCCTGCTCTTCGCCGGCGAAGATCGCATCGGTCACACACCCAAAGACGAAAGTATCTCCGTGCACATTGGCAATGCCTTTGACGTCGTGGAAACCCGCAAGCAAACCGACTACAAAAAAATCGACACCCATACTTACGAAATGGAATACGAAATCACTCTCCGCAACCACAAAGACATTCCCATCACCGTCCAGGTCAACGAACCCATCGGCGGCGACTGGGAAATCCTCGACTCCTCCTACAAAGCCACCAAAACCGCCGCCTTCGCCGCCCAATTCCAAGTTCCAGTTACGGCGAATGGCACGTCCGTTCTGAAGTACCGCATCCGCACTCACTGGTAAGGTTTCCGAGGGCAGGTCCGGGACCGCCAGTGTCCCGGCTGACCGCTCCACTCCATCGAGGGAGGGGTTTATCCCATCCCTCTCCAACTCTTAACCTTTCCTCACTTCGACCCCAAGCGAGCCGATGCGTTTCCCATGTTCGCTCCTGCGAACGTCGAGGCTTGCGCAACCAATTCGTGTTATAAGTACATGGGTATTTCAGTTCCCAACCCGTCTCCTCCACTCCCGTCTTCCCAACTCCTTTGTCTGCAACTCTTATCAACACTCCGCAACTCACTGAAAACACAGCTACTTTAAGTCTACTGTTTGTCACTCTTGCGGACTCCGCTCCTGCTAAGCCCTTTATTTGCCACTCTTACGCAAAATCACCCGGGTGGGGGTACCCTGGTCTCCGGAACTACACGCTCCCTCTGTGGGAATATTTCAACTTATGGGGCCCCTCGGACGTCTCTACTCGTCTGCCTTCTCCGCCGCGCTATCGCTTCTGCTCCTCTTCAGCATGTCCGGACCTACAAATCAGCCCGCCGAGCAGACCTCCTTCTCCGAGGACGGCCCGCTGAAGAGCCCGGCCACTCTCTCTCCCGACGTCCTCAAGCTGCTCCTCGCCACGGATGCTGCCAAGGAAGGCTTCGCTTACGCCAACGCTGCGCAGCACGCCAATCCCGCTCAACTCTTCCGCGCCGCCGACGTTCACCTTACCCAGCCTGGCCAGACCGACCTCATCATCATTGGCGTCTGCCCCATGTGCGGTGGGGATACCGCATGGTTCTGGATCGTCAGCGACGCCGACCACAATCCCAAAGTCGTTCTCGCGGCCGGCGGCAAAACGCTCGAAGTCCTCAACAGCAGCAGCAAGGGCTACCACGACATCCAAAGCCTCTGGTCCTCCCCTGCCGAAACCGTCGCCCTCGTCTACCACTTCAACGGCGTCCAATACGAACTTCACAAACGCAAATCCGCCAAAACCGCTCACTGACTTCTCGTCGAGGCGTCATCCCCAGCAGAACGAGGGATCTTTGCCGTTCTCTCGACAATTGCGCCAAGCGATTTCCAGCATTCGAGCGTCTTGTGCGAAAAGCATCTGCTCTTCAGCGCTATTCACTGTTCACTATTCACTGTTCACTATTCACTACTCACTGCTTCACTCACAAAAATCATTTCCGGCGACGCATCCACCAGCGGCGACTTATCGAAATCTCCATACTCGGCGGCCACGCGAAAACCGCACCGGGCCAGGAGGTGCTCTACCTCGTAGCGAAAGAAGTAGCGCAGCGTCCACGCAAACACCAGCCGCTCTTCTCGCCCGCTCGCGTCCTTCACGTAAAAAATCATCTCCACGTCATTGCGCTGCTGCGCGCGGTGAAACGCCACGGTCCGCTCCACGGTCCGCACCTGTCGGCCATCTGGCGCGGCGTACTCCGTCACCGGCGCCTCGCGATGAAACATCGGATCGTGCATTCGCTCGGGATCGGTCTGAAAAACATCCAGAATCAGCCGGCCGCTACTCGTCGCATGCAGCGACCCGTCCGGCTCGCCAGCCTTCACTACGCCTCCGGCTTCGGCCACCTCGCCCCCGCTGCGCGCCGCATGGTGAGAACCTTCGGCCCTTTGCAGGTGTTTCCGAGCGCACTCTACGCACGCGATTTGCTGCTCCAGCTCCAGCAAGTGCTGCAGTGGACGAAACGGAATGATCACGGTGCGGAATGTTTCGCCCAAATCGAAGCGCGTCATGTCTCCGCACACAAGTTTTACGCGCCGCTGCAAATCGCGCGGCCGCTCCGCGAGCTTCTTGGCGCAACGTTCCAGCATGCGCTGGGAAGCGTCCAGCCCGGTCACGCGAAAACCCGCTTCCGCTAGCGCCAGCGTCACGCGCCCGGTGCCACAGCCCAGTTCGAGCACCGGGTCGCCAAACTCGCGTACCGCGTTTACGTAAAACGCGACATCCGCGACGCGCCCGCGGATCATCGGCGATTCATCGTAATAGTCGGCAATGATGCCATCGTAGAGAGCGGTCATGGAAAGTCAGCGGCGGGCGGAAGGCGAAGAACAGGAGGCCAAAAACAAAGCAATGGGGTGCGATTGGGGCTGAATGGCCGCGAGAAGTTGAGCCGCTTGTTGCGGCGAGCAGGCACGATTAGCGTGCGGGAGCGGAACGCGCATCGCTCACGGCTCAACAATAGCGTCAGCTTCGATTTCGACCAGCATCTCCGGCGAAATGAGCTTGCTCACTTCGACCATGCTGGTCGCGGGGCGAATCGCGCCAAAGAATTGGCCATGCGCGCGGCCAACCTTTTCCCATTCCGCAATGTTGGTCACGTAGATGCGCGTACGCACCACGTCTTTCAGCGTGGCGCCGGCTTTAGCCAGCGCGGTTTCAATGTTGCGGATTGTCTGCACGGTCTGTTCGTGCGCATCGCCCACGCCGACAATTTTTCCGTCTGGGCCGGTGGCAGTCGTACCGGAAACCGTCACCACGTTCCCGATTTTGACCGCGCGCGAATACCCGACCACCGGCTCCCATGGCGTTCCGCTGGAAATGTTCTCCCGTGGCACTTTTGTCTCCTTCGCTTCGCCTAACTGGGTGCTCGCGAAAGCGCATGCTACACTGGCAGAATTATGACACAGCGCGGGCGCTGCCTCTCGCGCGGTGCAGCGAAACACGCCGCCAAAATGTCCGGCGAAACGACGGATCGCGGAAATCGGAACATGCTCTGCAACAATATCCTCGAAGCGATTGGCCATACGCCGCTGGTGCGGCTGAACCGCATTAGCCAGGGGCTCAAGCCGCAGATTTACGTGAAAGCCGATTACATGAATCCCGGCGGCTCGGTGAAAGATCGCATCGGCATCACCATGATCGATGACGCGGAAAAGCGCGGCTTGCTGAAACACGGCGGCACGATCATAGAGGGAACATCGGGTAACACCGGAATGGGCCTGGCGCTGGTCGCGGCAGTGCGTGGTTACAAAATGGTGTTCACGATTACGGACAAGCAATCCAAGGAAAAAGTGGATCTACTGAAGGCGTTGGGCGCGGAAGTGATTGTGTGCCCCACGGCGGTCGAGCCGGAAGATCCGCGTAGCTACTATTCGGTGGCAAAAAAATTGGCGCGTGAAATTCCCAATTCCTTTTATCCGAACCAGTACGACAATCCGATGAATCCGGAAGCGCACTATCGCACGACGGGTCCGGAAATTTGGGAGGACTCGCAAGGCAAAATTACGCATTTTGTTTGCGGCATGGGCACAGGTGGGACAATCAGCGGCGTTGGGAAGTATCTCAAAGAGAAAAATCCCAACGTCAAAATCATCGGCGTCGATCCCTTCGGGTCGCTGTACTACGACTTTGTGAAGAGCGGCGAAACGGTGCGGGCCAAGACGTACGTGGTGGAAGGAATTGGCGAAGATTTCTTTCCCACGACGATGAACCTGAAAATTCTGGACGACGTTCTGCAGGTGAACGACGAAGAGTGTTTCGTAGTGGCGCGGCGTTTGGTGAAGATGGAAGGGCTGTTCACCGGCGGCTCGGGCGGCGGCTGCATTTCCGCGACGCTGCGGCTGGCGAAAGATCTGGGGCCGGAAGCGTTTCTGGTGGCATTTTTGCCGGATACGGGCATGCGCTATCTGAGCAAGGTGTACAACGACGAGTGGATGCGCGAGAGAGGGTATGTGGAAGCGGCGGTGCAGATGACCGCGGCGGAAGTGGTCAACGCGAAGAAGCATTCGGGCAAAGCGCGCGAGTTGGTGATTGCGCGGCCGTATCAAACGGTGTTTCATGCGCTTAAAACGATGCAAGAGCAGGACATTTCACAGATTCCGGTGTTCGAGGAAAACATTCCGATCGGCACGATCTATGAGGATCAGATTTTGACAATGGCCTTGCAGGGCAAAGACCTGCGCAAGCTGGTGGTGCGCGAAGTGATGAGCAAGCCGTTGCCGCGCGTGCCGGCATCTTCGCCCGTGGAGCGCGTGACGTACATTCTGAGCCACGAAAATCCCGCGGTCTTCGTGGAAATGGACGGCTCGAAGTTCGAAATCCTCACGAAATACGACTTGATGAGCACCGTCGCTTCGCTCATGGAACAAAAGCGTTAAGTGGGCCGGCTACGCTGGCGATTGCTGCTCCGGGTAAAATATCCATTTGCTGAGCCGAGAAGCGGCCCAATAGACCAATGAAAATACTGGATTTTAATGAGCGGCTAAAGGACTCGATACTCATCGCGGATGGGGCGATGGGGTCGATGTTGCACGAAGCGGTGGGTGCGCAGCGGTGCTTCGACGAGGTGAATGCGACGGAGCCGGAAGCGGTGTTTCGGGTGCACCAGGCGTACATCGAGGCGGGGGCGCAGATCATCGAGACGAATACGTTTGGCGCGAACCGCTTCAAGCTGGCGCCGCTTGGCTTGGCCGACGAGGTGCAGCGGCTAAACTCGCGCGGCGTGAAAATTGCGCGGGAGGCGCGGGAATCAGCTTCGCGAGAAGTGCTGATCGCGGGCTCGATCGGGCCGCTGGGACTCGGCGTGCAGTCGCGGCACCCGGAGCCGGACGAAATTCTCGAGGTTTTTCGTGAACAAGCGCTAGCGCTCGAAGAGCGCGGCGTGGATCTGTTCATCCTCGAGACATTCACGTACATCGAAGAAATTTTGCTGGCGGTAGATGCGATTCGTTCCTTCTCTGGATTGCCGATCATCGCGCAGATGACCTATTCGGAAGAGGGCACGACACACGGCGATTTGCGGCCAGCACAGGCGGCGGCGCAATTGCGCGAGAAGAACGTGCAAGTGGTGGGCGCGAATTGCACGATCGGGCCGCAGTCGCTGCTGCCGATTCTGCAAGAGCTAACGTCCGTAGACGATTTGCGAGTAAGCGGGATGCCCAACGCCGGTTTGCCGAAGCGCGAAGGCGACCGCATCGTCTACCCAAAATCCTCGCCGGAATATTTTGCGTTGTTTGCGCGAGAAGCGGCAGAGCTCGGCGTCCGCATTCTGGGCGGCTGCTGCGGGACGACGCCGGCGCATATCCGGGCGATGGCGGAAGCGGTGAAGTCGCTGCGTCCGGCGAGGGCGCACGCAAGCGCCGCAACGGTGCAACCGGTGGCGAAGCCAGCGCCAGCGGCACACCGTGACCCGGAGAGCAAACTCTGGAAGAAATTGCAAAAAAACGAATTCGCAGTATGCGTGGAGATTGACCCGCCGAAAGGCCTTTCGCTGGATCGAATTTTCGAGCAAGTGGACCGCGTCATGGCGTCCGGCAAAGTGGATGCGATTGATATCAACTCGGGCGCGATGGCGCGGGTGGGAATGGATGCGTTGATCACGGCGGGTGCTCTCGAAGCACGCGGCATCGAAACGGTCCCGCATCTGACGACGCGCGACTTCAACATTATTGGGCTGCAGGCAGTATTGCTGGGTGCATGGACGGTGGGCGGCGTGCGCAACGTGCTGGCGGTGACGGGCGATCCGCCGGCCGTCGGCGACTATCCGGAAACGAGCGGGGTGTATGAAGTGGATTCCGTCGGGTTAGTGAAGGTGCTGAACCGGCTGAATCAAGGAACGGACTGGTCCGGCAAGACGCTAGGCGGGGCAACAAATTTCGCGATCGGCGTGGCCGTAAATCCGGTGGCCGACGACCTGGACAGCGAGATCGAACGCTTCCACGCGAAGATCGAAGCCGGCGCCCACTTTGCGATGACGCAACCAATTTTCGACCCGGAACACTGGCAAGCGTTCGTGAAAAAGCTCGGGGGGAAACCACCGATTCCGGTGATGGTGGGGATTTGGCCGTTGAACAGTTACAAGCAAGCGCTGCGGCTGAATAACGAAGTGCCGGGAATTGTGATTCCCCAGCCGGTGCTGGCCGCGATGGAAGCCGCAGGCGCTAACGCGCGCGAGTGTGGCTTTGAGGTCGCGCGAAAGATGCTGGCCTGGGCGCGCACCGAACTGGCCGGCGCGTACCTCATTCCGCCGTTCAAACGCTACGAGGAAATCCTCGACATTTTGTAGCATTCCCGTTGATTCAAAAATGACGAACACAGAGGGAGAAACTGGGTTTCTTTGCTGCATTTGCAACAAAGGCATTCGGCGCAGGGAACCGAGCTGTACCATTCTCGTCGATCGCGGTGTCCCCGAGTGTAAACAAGGCCCTAGATCAAACCAGATACTCTGGGCCCACGGCCTGTGTCTCACGAAGATAATTCCCCTCGCGGAATACAGCTTTCCTGAGTTTCAGGCCGACTGCCGCCGCCTGAACTAGAGCAGTCTGACGATTGCTGGCCATTCGCGCCGAGCGGTTTTTTCTCTATCGCGTTGAATCCTTTTCCCCAACGTGGCGCTCTGTCTAACTGGAAGGGAAAAGAGCGTGGCGCAGACCATTACCGTAGGACAGTTAGAAGAGAGGGAGCGAGGCCAGTTGGTGGACGTGCGATCGCCGTCGGAATACGCAACGGGGCACATTCCTGGAACGCTAAATATTCCGATGGAGCAGGTCGAAAGCCGTCTGCGAGACCTGCAATCTGGCAGCCCCGCAGTGCTCATCTGCCAGGCGGGAAAGCGCGCGCAGATGGTTGCCGGCCTGCTCGAACCGTGCGGCATGGATGTTGCGGTGCTCGAAGGCGGCACGCAGGCGTGGATCGACGCGGGCCGGCCGGTCGTGAAAAGCGTAGCAACCCGCTGGTCGCTGGAGCGGCAGGTGCGGCTGGGCGCGGGCCTGTTGGTCCTGGCAGGAGCCGTGCTCGCCATCGTGGCGAGTACGAAATGGATTCTGCTCAGCGGTTTCGTGGGTCTGGGGCTGACGTTCGCGGGACTTACCGACCTTTGTCCGATGGCAATGCTATTAACTAAAATGCCTTGGAACCGCGCCAGCCATTGCCCGCTGCCCAAAAGAGCTTGAGCCGATGCGGTCAGCGAACCGAAGAGGAGGTTTGGCAGCCAACGGAACCGCAACTGAGTGCGCCGATGGATTTCGAGAAACTGGCCAACGACCACAAGGACGCCGTCTATCGCCAGATGTTGCGGGTGTGCGGCAATCGCGAGGACGCCGAAGACGTGCTGGTCGAGGCGCTGCTCAAGGCGTACCGCAATCTCGCGAAGCTGCGCGAGTCCACGGCATTTCGGGCGTGGCTGGCACAGATTGGCCGGCGGGTGTGCTGGCAGTTGAAAGAAAAAGAGGCCTTGCTACCGCTCATGCAGCTCTCCGCTCTCGAAGAAGAGGGCCGCGAGTTGCCGAGTGCGGCACCTCCGCCCGAAGCGCAGGCGGCGCGCCACGAAATGAAGGCGCTGCTCGAAAGAGCCTTACGCGAGTTGCCGGCGGAATATCGCGAGGTCTACGAGATGCGCGACCTGCGAGACATGTCTGGGTCGGAGGTCGCGAAAAAGCTGAACATCTCGCTGGCAGCCATGAAATCGCGGCTACACCGGGCTCGCGACTTGATGCGCGTGAGATTGGACGCGGCGCTCGCGCCGGCTGTCCCGCGCAAGTGAGGAGGACCACATGGAAGTCACAGTAGAGCACCTCGGAGCAGTGCAGTTTGAAATTCACGCGCGAGGCCATGTCGTCGTAAGCGATCAACCGGAACAAAGGGGCGGTTACGACGAGGGCATGACTCCGCCCGAGTTGCTGCTGGCATCACTCGGTTCCTGCGCTGGATACTACGCCGCACAATATTTGCGGAAGAGCGGCCTGGCGACTGAAGGAACTCGCGTGAAGGTCTCCGCCGAAAAAGCCAAGGAGCCAGCACGAATGGAGAACTTCGAAATCGACGTGGAAGTTCCCGTCGAATTGAGCCCGCAACACGCAGCGGGCGTCGAAGACGCGGTGCATCACTGCCTGGTGCACAACACCTTGCAGCGTCCGCCAAAAATCAGTTTGAAACTGACAACGTCCGCGCTCTGCGAGAAATAGCGCGAATTCGAACGAAAGAGACCAACGCCGAAAAAGCCGCTGGCAAATCTATCCTTGCTCGCTGCTCGTTCGCCAACTCGTTTCACCCAGAATCCTTACTGTGTAACGGCGCTGGTGTGGTCGTGGATGATCTTCCAGCCGTCGGGGAAGCGCTGCCACACCAGAGAGAAAACGCCGCCGATGTCTCCTCCGCCTTTGACGGGATCGCGCTGGAGGTGCCAGCGGCCGAGCACGAGAGCGGCATCGGGGCCGAGGTGATGAAATTCGAGGTCGGAAAAATCGAGATGGCCCATGGCCGCGCGGTCGGGGTAGTTCTTCTTGTAACGGGCAAGAACGCCATCCCAGCCGCGAGATACGCCGCTGCTCCCAGAGAAGGTGAGTTCCGAGGAATGCCAGTAGCCGGTGAGAAAGGCGTCCACGTCGCCGCGATTCCAGGCTTGCTGCTGGGCATCGAGAACGGCCTGAATGGCGGAGCGATCGGACTGGCGCGCGTCCTGAGGGGAAGCGCCGAGCTTGGCATGCAGCCCGGTGCGAACGCCCAAGGCGAAGAGCAGTGCGAGTATCGTGGCGAAGAGAATCCAGCGGCGCTCGTTCATCGCGGCCTCCTTTGCGGGAATGCGAGGATAGGCCCGCTGGGGTCAAATGGCAACCCGCGTCTGCGGTGAAGTTGGGTCGGGCGGGCTGATCGTGGCAGTTCAGGAGCGGTTCCAGGACGGCCTTGTAAGTCTTTTATTTATATACAGTTAAAGGAAGAGGCGAGTCCTATGGCGTTGGTACTTCTGAACCATTGGCGCTTTCCAATGAGCCGGGCACAATCACGGTTGAGGTAACTGAGGGATGTTCGCCGCTATGCTACTTGCGATATCGATCGTCGCCCTTTCGCAATTTGCCCTCTACTACTGGCGCGCGGTGCTGGCCGGAGTAGCGGCGCAGCCGGTGTCCGAACGCGTGCTAGCCGCCGCCAACCTGGATGCGGCGCACATGCAAGGCCAAGACTTCGAGAAGCTGGCGGGCCTCCACGAACTGACTCCCGATTTGCAGACGAGCAGCGACGGTTTGCTGCTGGTTCGCGCTTACTACCGCGTGCTGGAAGGATTGGCGACGTTGAGCAGTATGCGTGTGCCGGCGCTGGCGGATTGGTGCGAGCGCGAGCGCGTGATTTGCGCGAAGTTCGCGGCAGTGCAGATCGACCGGCGTTTGCAGGCCAACCTAGCGATGGCCGCGGCGCTGCGCTCCTGTTAACAGAACGCAGCCAATCGTTGAGACTAGTTGGAAGCGCGCCTGTTTCCAAGCGTAGCTGGGCAGTGGTTCCCATCCCATTTTGAAAAGAATTTCATCGGACCTGTCCCACAAACCCCTTGCTTTTAGCCACATCGTTTTGTAGTCTCCAGCCTTACCCTCGGTGCGTTTGTCCGGTTGCTCCGCGTTCCGTCATCTAGACAGGGTGCTGGTGTCCCAGCCTGTGGGTGCAACGCGATGTTTAGCGCAATACGCCTTCTAAGTTCGCATCCGCTCTTGATTCGCGCTGTCGAAGAAACGCTGTCCGGCGCTAAGCACCTGCCGCTGCGTGCGAGCCCGGTTTCGGCGATTCCCGCCACGGTGACCGTCACCGAGCCGCCAGCGCTGTTTCTGCTGGACGCTTGTTCGTCCCAGATCGATCTCGGGCCTTTGGCGGCCCGTTGCCGCGCGTATTCCCCGGGTTGCAAGTGCCTCGCGCTGTTGGCCCCCGGAAAGGACACGCTGCCCGAAAAAATTCGCCTGTTCTTCTGGGGAATTGACGGGTTCATCGAACTGCATGAAACGTGGCAAAAGGAATTGCCGCGCGCGATGCAAAGCCTGCTGGAGGGCCGGCTGTGGGTTCCTTCCGAAGTACTTTTGGCGTTCGTGACGCACGCTAAGAGCCTGCTGGACGCGCAACTGTTGCATGGCCATTTTCTTACGGCCCGCGAAGCGCAGGTCTTGCAACTGCTGATGCGGCGCATGAGTAACAAAGATATTTCGAAAGCACTGCGCATTTCCGAGCGCACGGTGAAATTCCACGTGTCCAACATCCTCAGTAAGCTGCAGCTGGCCGATCGCCACGCGGTATCGCCGCACTACCTCGCGGCAAAACCGCTGCCGCAAGTTTCGTAAGTGCTTGTTCTGAGAAAATAAATCTCGCGTGACGGTGGGCGAGCCACGCTAGCCGGGGGCGCCGGCCGAGCCCTGAAGAGTCTTTTCGAGAGCTAATTTCGTAGAGGCGTATTCCTCCGCGGAGATCGTCCCGCGCGCTCTTTCCGCGTCGAGGCGAGACAGTTCTTGCCGCAAAGCCTGGAGCAGCGCTGGACCGCGAGGCGCGCGTTGCCTGGGCGCGGGTGTTGTCGCTCCAGGCCTTGCGCCGCGTCGCGCTCGCCAGACGATCCAAGACATAGTGGCGAGAAGAGCTCCCGCTGCCGCGAGCAGCGGTGACAGTGGCCACCATGTCCGCGAGTTCGTCAGCGACGGCTGGGCAGCCGGCGAGACAACGGTTTGGCGAGGGAGTTGGTTTGGAGGGATGGCTAATGGGGACGACGGCTTGGCTGCCTCGATGGGCAGCAGCGCGCCGCCGCCAAAGATTTCGAACGTGGGCCCGCTTCCGGCCGGAAGGAGCTTCGTCGCGGTGACCTGATAGTTTGGGTTGCCTGCTGCGAGTTCGGCGAACGCACCGGAAGAGGATTCGAATTTCATGCCGTGCGGAAGCATGACGGCCAGCTGTTGAACGGAATACATGCGGCGGGTCTGGAATTTCGCATGGCTCGCGTAAGGCAGATCGTAATTGAAAGCAAATTTATTGGCTCCGGGACGCAAGGGAAACTCGACAACGAAGAGGCCGGGCTCTCCAGCGACGGCGCGAGCCGAGATCAACACGCCAATTTTTCCAGGACCCGCCGCCAACACCGAGTCGATTTTGGCGTTGGGCGGCAGGTAGGCGGCAAACGTGCGCGCGCCCACCAACGTGAACGGGGGACGCGAATCGTTCACGATTTCGTACATATCCGAGACGTGCAGACCGCTGGCTGTGGTTCCGGCGCGGAAGATTTCTATCGTGCCGTGTATCCCCGCGACCCGCCGTGCCGAGTCAAAAACGCTGATGGCGAGGGTATTTCCGCCGATCGCGCGCTGGTCGTAGGCCACGTGATCGTGAATCACGCGAACGACGTAGTGATCCATAGGTCCGGGGGCACGGATGCGAAATTGACCGCGCTCGTCAGTGGCGGTGTGCGCTACTTCCTGCAGGTCCGCGTCGGGCCGGAGCAGCAGGACCGAGTCTCCCGCCGTAGGAAGACCTCGCGTTTCATTTCTCACGGTGCCGCTGATTTGGTCCGTGCCGGCGCTTCTTGAGATGCTCCAAGAGAGAGCAAGCATCAGCACAAGCAACAAGACGCGACAACGCAGCGATGTGCAGTACATGGGCCCTCAGTCGTTCACCGCGTTAGCGGTCGGTTTGGCCGGCGCGAGTGCTCGCGGCGACCTGCCAAACATGAGTCCGGTCTCGACCTCGAAAGTTTGCCCGTCGCGCACGTATGGCCGGAACCTCCACTGCGCCAAAGCGTCCTGGATAGCCCTGGCTTGATCGGGAAATGCACTCAAGAAGTGGATGTGCTTGACGTGCCCTTCCTTGTCAATGATGATGCGCACCGGAACCGCGTTAAATCTACGTTCCGCAAAGTACACGTCGCTTTTCTCAATGAGGTTGCCGTCGCTGGCGTAATCCTTGATGCAGACGGGCACGTCCCCGCCGCCTTTTCCCTCGACCGCGCCAGCGGTTGCGGGCAGAACCAGATTCGCCAGTTCGCTTATCAGCGCGTCCGTCAACTTGGGGTTTTGGCCCATAAAGACAAACTTCACCACGTGGCAGCGAATTTCGGTGGCGAGTACGTGCCAATGGAGTTCGGCGGCCGACGACCCGTAGTCGAAGCGAATGAAAGTACGGCCAGCAATGGCGACGGGTTCCGGCCCGCGTTCTACCTGATAGTCTTCGCTGAGTTTGTCTCGATTGAAGTTGATCAGTTCCAGGGCACTCGACGCCGGTATCGGAGTGAAGAACAAGTCTTGCGCCGCAATCAGAATGCTTCCGCCAGCCGCTCCGTTTTCGCGGTTCGCTGGCGCAATCTGTGCGAGCACGTAATAGCCGCTATCCGAAGGAGGCGGCCCCAAGTATTTCTGCGTCCATCCCGCGGGCAGCGGGTAACGCAATTCAAAATACGGGCTGGTGAAGACGTTGGCGGCGACGCGACTACCTTCCGGCACCGGGGTCGAGGAATCGCTGGAGCTGGCCCAAGCGCCTTTAACCAAAAGGATGCCCTCCGGCACCTTGCCCGCGCTTAGATTATTGGAAAAGTCGCCGCCGTTTTGCGGGGATTCTTGCGCAAACACAGGCGTCGCGCGAACGAGCAGAAGAACAAGCAGCAACAATGGCTGCACTCTTAATCGAGTCCGGGGATTCATTGTTTGTCCCTCTCGTGGAAGAAAACGAGGCGAGACCCACCCTCAAGAAGAGTCTCGCCCCATTTCCAACGGCCGTCCCCTCTTACAGGGAGCGCAGGAAATTCAGCAAATCCTGCTTTTGGCTGCTCGAAAGCGACGCAAAATTCTCCTCTACCTCGGTCGCTTCGGAACCATTGGCGGCGTGATCCTGAATCGCCGTAAGCAGGTTGGTCGTCCGTCCGTCATGCAGGAAGAAGATACGCTGTCCGAGTCCCCACAGCGGAGCCGTGCGGAATTGGTCTCCGCCTGCTCCGCCCTGCGAGACGTTGTCGGCCAGGCCGGTACCCATGTGATGGATCTCGAAGTCCGAGAAGGCACTCACCGGAGCATTTGCTAGCGACGAGGTGACATTGGAAGCTTGCGTTGCGCTGAGTGTGGCCGTGTGGCAAGTGGCGCAACCGATGGACTTAAAGAGCGCCGCGCCGCGGGAGATCGAGGCCGCTCCCCCTGGAGTGGTCGTGGACGGAACCGGCGCCGCCAACAACCGCATGAACATCGCAAACCCTACCACGTCGCTAGGGATGGAAGCGTTTTGCGCAAAGGTATCGGAACTGCTTACGGTAGCGGCAAAGTTGGTAGCGTCCTCCGGATAGCCGTTGCCACTCAAGTTCAAACAGCTCGCCGGCAAACCAGTGCCCTGCTGATCTTCGCCCGGTAACGGCCGCTCCTGCGGGAAGATTTCGTTGGTGATGCCCATTTCGACGTTGTAGGCCTCGCCGGCGAACAACTCGAGCGACTTGTTTTGCGCCTTCCAGCCAAAGCGAGCGATGGTGCCGTCGTTTCCGTTGTGGTTGAAGGTGCCGCTGACGCCGAGATCGTTACCAGCCTGGCTTTGCTGGTTGGCAATGAGCGTGGAGTCATCCAGGTTCTCCACCAGCCCCAATCCGAAGGTAGGCGTCGGGATGCGGAAAATGATGTTGTTGGCCGCTTGCGCCGCCGCAAAACTTGGCTGTGGCAAACTGCAGCGGCTCGCACCCGCCAGGCCCGAGACCACAAAGATATCCTCGACGCCGCCATTCGGAGCGTTCGTGTTCGCCGAGCCGTTGGAGTTGAAGAAGAACGGAAAGCGCACTTCCCGTGTTGGCCCACTCGCGGTCAGAAAGGATGGAATCGTGTTGGCCGAGCCGTTCGCCATTCCGGTGGCGATAGCGGAGAACTCCGGATTGCTCGCCGGACTGGTGCCGCCCACGGCCGGCTGCGCATGGCATCCGGAGCAGGAATTGAGATTGAAGCGCGGCCCTAAACCGTTGTTGGCGCCTCCGGAAACCGTCTCGACTTCCTGGAAGCGGGCCAGACCATTCTGGAAGAATTCCAGAGATCCAGCCGGACTATTGCTGACCACCGACGAGACGGGCAACGGACTCGTAGCAGTGGCCCCGGTCTGGCCGTTGATTGGCCCGCTGCGCACTCCTGGGTCGGTTTGCCCGCGAACGATTGTTGCAAAAAACAGTAGCAGTAAAACAAGGACTCCAGCCCTGGAAACCTTCATGGCACTCTCCCTTGTACTCTTGCACTTGTAGCCGGGCTGGTTTCCGCCGCGTCTGGTCCAACTCTCCCTGGGTGTCTGGACCAGCTGCGGCGAAAGAAGGTTTCGGCGTGAGTACCCAGTCGAGCAACGGCCTTGGAGTCGGAAACAGGGTTGACGCTCAGGCTTCGCGATCCCTCACGGTGCGTTGCCCCGACTGTTTGCCCGGCCAGCTCACGCCGAAAATGAATGCGCGGGACGTTAGGCTTTTGCAAGGGACGGCACAATGGCCCTGGAGGGATTTCTTGGTGCAAATTTAGCTGTACTGGCGATGCGGGGCGAGGTACAGCGAAGACAACTCAAAACCAGCAGCCGGATCGGGGCGCGCACGGTGCGCAGATCCCGGGCAGCCCTGCGTTTCGCTCCTCCGCTTTAGGCACTCTTGGCAGCCATTCAGATGTAACCTTTTCGTGCCTGGGCGGTAATCACAGGGTGAGAGCAGAGAGCAAGCCCAGGGCCGAAACGGAAACCGACCTGAACATGGATTTGGCTCCCGACGAGGAATTGATGCTGCAAGTGCGCGATGGCGCCGGCGAAACGCTCGGCGTGTTGTTCGACCGTTATCAGACGCCGCTCTACAACTTCTACGCGAAGCTGACGGGCGACCGCACGCTGAGCGAAGACCTGGTACAAGAAGTGTTTTTGCGGATTTTGAAGTACAGCCGGAGCTACCAGCCGGGCACGCCGTTTCGGGCGTGGATTTATCAGATTGCGAGGAACGCGCGCGTGGATCACTACCGCAAAACGCCGAAGCACATTTCCCTCGAACCGGAAATGGCGCCGCCGGTGAAGCCAAAAGACGAAGCGCAGGAGTCGCAAGAGGCGGAGATGCTGCATCGCGCGCTCATGCAGATGCCCGAAGAAAAACGCGAGATTTTGATTTTGAGCCGATTTCAGGAATTGAAGTATGAGGAGATTGCGCGGCTGCTGGGCTGCGAACTGGGCACCGTGAAAACGCGAATTCATCGCGCGATTCAGGAGCTACGGCACGTGTTCCGCCAGATGGAGAGCGGCGCAGCGGCGGGTGCTGCGGCTCCGGCGATGCCGCCGCGGAGGGTTGGGTCATGAACATGAGTTGCGAACAAATTGGCGAGCTGCTGCCGGATTTTTTGCAGGGCGACCTGAGCAGCTCAAAAAAAGGGATTGTGGAAGCACACCTCGCCGAGTGCGCGAACTGCCGCGATGAAGTGGCCGTGTGGCAGAAGCTGGCCCTGCTGCCGATGGAGCAACCCAGTGCGGAATCGCGCCTGCGGTTCGCAGCCATGCTGCATGCCTATCAGGAAGGGCGAAGCGATCGCGGCAAAGCACATTTCGAACTTGATCGCGTCGAGCGAGAGCCACGGCGCGTGGGAAGTCCATGGAGCTTTTGGCAGTGGCTGCGCACACCAGTGGGCGTGGTCGCATGGAGCGCGGCACTCTTGTTGATCGGGCTTTTGGCAGGGAATTTTTACGCCGGGCGAACCCCGCATGCGCCGGCGTCCGGAAATCAGGAGCAAATCGCCCAGATGGAAGAGGAATTGCGGAGCACGCGGCAACTCGTAGTGCTGTCGATGCTGCAGCAGCAGTCGGCGAGCGAGCGGCTACAGGGCGTGAGTTACAGCCAACGCGAACAGCAACTCGACCCGCAGGTGAGGGTGGCGCTGCTGCATACGCTGCGCTTTGACGGCAGTGTGGACGTACGGCTCGCGGCGCTGGATGCGCTGAGCAAACACGCCGCACAGCCGCAGGTGCGCACGGGAGTGCTGGATGCGTTGCAGGAACAGCAATCGCCATTGGTGCAGGTGGCGCTGATCGATCAACTCGTCGAATGGCGCGATCGCGAAGCGGCGCAGCAATTGAAGAATTTCGAACAGCAGCCGAATTTGAATCCCACGGTGAAACAGCGGGCCGAATGGGCCGTGAGCAAGCTGAATTAAAGGAGCGACGGCGATGGCGAGCGCGAGAAAACGGTTCGGGATCATCCTGGCAGCGTACGCGGTGGGCGGTGTTTTTCTGGTGAGCTTCTGTGCCAGAAAAATCGCAGGCCAGCAGGTCGAAGTGAAAGTGCCCGTCCCTCCGCCTCTGCCTTCTATCGTGAGCCCGGTGATTCACGTCGGCCAAATCGCTCCGCCGGAAATTGGACCGATTACGATTACGGCGCCAGAGATCGGACCAATCTCTGTCCCCGACCTGAACCTGGAAATCAATTCGGACCTGAATTCTGAGCTCAATTCCAACTTGAACGTCCAACTCAACTCGGAGCTCAATTCCGAATTGAACCAGAATCTCGCGCCGGCGATCAGCGAAACGATTACACCCACGGTCGCCGCGGTCGCAGATGTTGCGGTGAACGCTGCAGAAGACGATGACTTTCGAGCCAGCGACCAGGAAACCATTCAGAAGAGTTTCGCTATGCCCGCGAGTGGGCCGAAGTCATTGGATATCGACAACGTCTGGGGCTCTATAGAAGTGAGCGCGGACGCGACCGACAAGGTCGAGATGACAGTAGTGCGCACCAACCGCGCCGAATCCAAGGACAAACTGGAAAAAGCCAAGAAGGAAGTGACTCTCGACATCTCCCAGGACGGCGGCGCGCTGAAGCTATACGTAAACGGTCCCTTCCGCTGCCAGTGCGACGACTGCCGCCGCTCCCGCGACGACGACGGCTATGCGGTGAAAATGGATTTTCAGGTGCATGTGCCAAAAGACATCGACGTCCACATAAAAACCGTGAATGAAGGCCACGTGCGCGTGCGGGGAACCAATGGTGATTTCTCGGTGCGCAATGTGAACGGCGACATTGAAATGGACAATATCTCGGGTTCGGGCACCGCGCGCACCGTGAATGGCCCGGTCAAGGTGTCGTTCCGCCAAAACCCGAAAGAGAACTCCGACTTCAAAACCATCAATGGCAGCGTCGAACTCACCTTTGCCCGGGATCTCTCTGCCGATTTCCGCTTCAAGACCTTCAATGGAGCGATTTACAGCGATTTTCCGGTGACTGCGATGCCGCTCCATCCCATGGAAGCCGAGCATCGCGGTGCCAAAGTGATTTACCGCGCGGACCGCTTCACGGAAGCGCGCGTGAACGCGGGTGGCCCGCAAATCCAGATCGAAAATCTAAATGGAGACATTCGCATCCTTGAAAACCATGAATAAGCAAACGCAAATTCCGGCATTTGTCGTCGCACTGGCATTGTTGGGCACCGCGTGGTGGGCGCCGCAGGCGCAGGCGCAGAACAGCGGAGACAAGATCGCGGTGAATTTGAGCGATCCGTCGCGGCCGCCCTACGTGAAGGTGAGCATGGTGAACGGCAGCATCAACGTGAAAGCCTACGACGGCAAGCAAGTCATCGTCGAAGCGCGGAACCGCAACGAAGACCACGAGCGCGAAAGCACTTCCGGCGGCCTGAAGCGGCTGAACATTTCGACGACAGGACTGAGCGTCGAGGAAGAGAACAACGAGGTGCGCGTGAGCACGGAATCCTACGCGCGCGCTATCGACGTGACCATTATGGTCCCAACGCACGCCTCGTTAAAACTGGGTGCCGTAAACGACGGCGACATCACCGTGACTGGGGTGGACGGCGAGATGGACGTAAACAACGTGAACGGCTCGGTCACTTTGTCAAACGTTTCGGGAAGCGCGGTGGCACACGCCCTGAACGGCAAGGTCCAAGCGAATTTTCTGCACGTCAATCAGAAACCCATGGCCTTCAGTTCCCTGAACGGCGACATCGACGTGACGCTGCCCGCCGACGTAAAAGCCAATCTCAGCATCAAGTCCGATCGCGGCGACGTCTTCAGCGATTTCGACGTGCAATTGCAAGCCGCCCGCCCGCAGGCCATCGAGGAAGACAGCCGCAAGAACGGCGGCAAATATCGCGTGCGCATCGACAAGACCGTGCACGGCACGATCAACAACGGCGGCCCCGAATACCAGTTCACCAATTTTCAAGGCGGCATCTACATCCGTAAAGCCGGCGCCTCGCACTAGAGTCCGCTCGTTTTGCAGAGCGCCCAGCTTTCGTGGTGCAGCCGAGCGAGCGCCGATCACGGGGAACGATCCGCACACGCAGTTGACCTCGCGGCAAATAGCCGCACTCGTTCTGCCCTTTGGGGCAGGGCCATCTTTCCCGAAAGTTCTACGGCATGTTTCGGCGTGCAATCCGGCTGTCCTTGCGCTAGCCTGTCTGCTCTCAAGCTCACGCTCCCCAGCCTGCAGTTGTTCTCCTTGCCCACTCCGAAAGACCCAGGTCGCCGGTGCAAGTGTTTCGCGAAAACTCGTCTTTCTGCCGCAGGCGCAGTTCGCGCTTTGCGGCGCCCGACTACGTCTACGTTTACTGGCGCGGCGATGGGATAGACGACGTGTCGAAGGTGCGCGACCTGAGCGTAGGTGGCTTGTTTCTCTCGACGCACCGCCGCCAGCGCGACGGCGCCAAGCTCAAGATGGAATTTCTGGTGCAGGAAGGGCAGATCCGCGCCGAAGCCGTGGTCAAGCGTTGGGAAGCTGCGAACGGTTTGGGGCTCCGGTTTACGGCGGTCAGCGACGAAGATCGCCATCGCCTCGCCACGTTGTTGGGGCGTTTGCGCAGCTTTCGCACGGAGACGCGAAGAAAAAACGCGACACTCGAAGCGCGTTAAGTCCGACTTGCGCTAATTCGGTCTCAGTAGGCCCAGCGCAGCAACACGCCGCCCGTCGTATAGCCCGCTCCGACCGCTACGATTAATACCAAATCGCCTTTCTTGAGCCGGCCTTGCGCGACGGCGTCGTTCAAGCCTAGCGGAATCGTTCCCGCCGTAGTGTTTCCAAACTTGTCGATGTTCACCATGACTTTGCAGTCTTCGAGGCCCAGCCGCTCTTGCATGGCGCGAATGATGCGCAAATTAGCCTGATGCGGCACGACTAGCGCCAGATCGTTGCTGGTGAACCCGTTGCGCTCAATCAGGTGCACTGCCACTTCCGCCATCCGCCGCACCGCATATTTGAAAACCTGTGAGCCTTCCTGGTGCACATAGTGCATGCGTTTCTCGACGGTCTCGGTCGTAGATGGGTTCAGCGAACCACCCCCGGGCATGTACAAATACTGGCCGCCGGAACCATCCACATCGTGGTGAAAATCGAGAATGCCCTCGCCGTCGGCCGCCGGCTCGACCAGCACGGCTCCCGCGCCGTCGCCAAACAGCACGCAAGTCGCGCGGTCGGTGTAATCCAGAATCGACGTCATCGTATCGCTGCCGATCACCAGCACTTTTTTATGCGTGCCGCCGGCAACGAACTGCGCTCCTACCGTGAGCGCATACGCGAAACCGGAACAGGCCGCGGAAAGGTCGAAGCCCCACGCTTTTTTCGCGCCAATGCGGTCCTGCACCAGGCACGCGGTCGCCGGAAACAGCATGTCCGGCGTAACGCTGGCCAGCACGATCATGTCAATTTCGTTCGGGTCGGTATGCGTTTTCGCTAGCAAGGCTTTGGCTGCTTCCGTCGCCATATGGGAACTGGCCACGCCTTTTTCCGCCTTGTGTCTTTCGCGGATGCCGGTCCGGGTGCGAATCCATTCGTCGCTGGTGGCTACGATCTTTTCCATGTCCGCGTTCGTAACGACGTTCGGCGGAACGTAGCCTGCTACACCCGTAATCTTTGCCGCGATGCGCTGAGGCATTCTTTCTCCTGGGAATTAGGCAGCGAACAACTTGCCGTGACGGATACAAAGGTTACAAGCTAAGACAGAAAGAAACAAGGATTTGGGCGCATTTCGCCGTTTTTCTCGCGCGAACTGGTGACGCAGCGGCTCATTCTTCCGGCGGAAGAATCTCGTGGCGCCAGGTGAGAGTCGCGGTCTTCTGCAGCATCGCCGAAACCGAACAGTACTTGCTCTCGCTCAACTCGATGGCGTGCTTTACTGCCTGCTCGTCCAAGCGGCCGCGCAAACGATAGAGGACTTCCAGTTTTTTCCACACTTTGGGCGGGTCCGCGGCGCGCTCTCCCGAACAGATCACCTCGAGCGAATCCAATTTCTGGCGTTTCTTTTTCAGAATGCTGACGATGTCCGTGGCCGTGCAAGCGCCGAGTGCCATTAAGAGCAAGTCCATGGGTCCCGGAGCAGTGTTCGATTCGCGGTCGGAGTCGAGCGCGATGGCGTGTCCCGAAGGACTCACTGCTAGAAACTTCTCGTCACCCGCCCACTTCACGGTCGCCGTTTGCATTTCGCCTCCCAGCTTTTGTCATTCTGCATGTAAGCATAGCAGGCCCTCCGCTGAGTCGCGCTGTACCACTTTGGCTTCACCGCTGGCTCGTCCTCAATCACCCGCTCCGCCTCGTTTGCGCTACGATGTCTGCCACGCACCATCCTTTCCGACGGAGGAAACTTCATGAAACCGACGCTTCGTGGCCTGCTCAAACTATCTGTACTCCTATCCGTGGCGCTTGCCGCGGTTTCGTATGCCGGACATGCGCGCGCAGCTGCCACGCAGACCAATGCATCCGCCGAATCCAGCGCCCCGCCCTTCGTCATCGAGTACTACTACAAAACAAAATGGGGCCACGCCGAAGAATTTCTCGCGCTCTTCAAGAAAAATCATTATCCGCTTCTAAAAAAAGAAATAGAGCTCGGGCGCATTTTGAAAGTCACTATGACCGCCCCGCGTTTTCATACGACCGAGGACGGGCGCTGGGACTACCGCGTCACCATCGTCTTCAAGAACGCCGCCATCGCCAACGACAATTTCGAGAACGCAGCGATATTGCAACAGCTTTTTCCAGATCAAGAAACATATGGGAAAGAAGAGCAACGGCGCTTCGAGATTCTCGACGCGCATTGGGATCTGCCCATCAAGGAAGTAGATCTAGGGCCGCGATAAGCTGCTGCGCTCGACGGCCGACTGTGGCCTCAGTGTTGTGCGGGTCCCGGTGACTTTGCTGCCGGCGCTTTAGCGGTTTCCGCGGGCACCGGAGCGGGTTTGCGTTGAACGGGCCGGCTGCCTGGCGTTTGCGGCGTCGGTGGTTTGGAATCCGGCCCGCGCGGGCTCCAATCCGCCGGCGGGAAGGCGATGCGCCAAAAACGCGGCGCCGGCTGCTCAAACTCGACGCCCACTTCCTTCTTGCCGTTCTGTTCCGCACCGAAATTCATCACCCGGCAGCTCAGTTCTTCTTCCGTCTTTTTGTGTTTGATTTTAAGGATGTCGCCAAATTTCACCGTCATCTTCAAGATAACTAGGGCACCATGAGCGCTCACAATGAGCGTGTGGCTCTCCTCGGTGATGACGGGCTTTCCTGGTTCGCTCTTGATCACCAGCACCGGGATGCTCAGGCAGACGCGCTGGCTGCGTCGCATATTACTCATGCGGTTCGGATGCAGGTCCAGAGTGCTCATCGGGCAAGGCTCTCCATGCGGATTATCGGCAGGAAGGGGACAAAACTTTAGCCGGTTTGAGTCGCGCGGGGGGACGCAGCGAAATTCGTCGTCAACCGCAAATCAGCCGCTCAGGAGTTGCGCGGAGCCGTTGCGGCAACTTCAATAATCGGGTTGGGAAGCTGGCGCATCGTGCGCACAAACGCCTCCACAATCGCTCCATCGAATTGCGCGTTGGCGCAGCGCTCCAGTTCCGCCAGCGCTTCCGGCGAAGTCCGGCCCTTCTTGTAGGTGCGATCGCTAGTGATGGTGTCGTAGGCGTCGGCCACCGCGATGATGCGCGCGCCCAGCGGAATGGTTTCTCCCGCCAGCGAATCTGGATAACCCGATCCGTCGAAAAACTCGTGATGGTGCAGCACCATTTCGCGAATGCGCGCCAGGGGCGCCAGCGGATCGAGAATCTTTGCGCCAAATTTGACATGCGACTTCATCGTTTCCCACTCTTCCGGATTCAACGGTCCGCTCTTGTTCAAAATATTTTCCGGAATGGCCACCTTGCCGATGTCATGCAAGACGCCGCCGAGACGAATCTCCTCGATTTCCGCGTCGCTCATGTTCAGCGCTTCCGCGATCAGCGCGGCGTACGCGGACACTTTCTGCGAGTGGCCCTGCGTATAGTGATCTTTGGCATCGATCGCGAAGGCCAGCGAAGTAACCGTGTCCAGCACGGCTTGCGGCAACGCTTGCGGGCCTGCCGAAGGCGCTGGCTTGGCGCCCGCAATTTCCGTGCTGGCCAGCGACTCCGTAAATTGCTTCAGCCGTGAATAAATCTCTTCGAAGGCTTCCGGCCCGGTGGCGAACAGCCGCTTCAACGTCACGCCTAGATACGCTTCCAGAACGTCACGCTTCCATTTTTTTGCTTCGTTGGGATCAAAGTGATCCGCGGTGGAAACCGCGTTGCCGCCCTGGTGCTTGGACAAGTACATCGAGGCGTCCGCCACCTGAATCAACTCCTGCGGCGAAGAACCGTGCAACGGGTAACAGGCGATGCCAAAACTCGCGCTGATGTTTTTCTCGCGCAGCAGCGGATCCGCGGAAACCCAGCCGCGCAGCTTGGTCGCCAATTGCCGCGCGTGCTCCATGTTCGTTTCCGGCATCAGAATGACAAATTCGTCTCCCCCGTAACGCGCCACCACATCCGAGCGCCGGCAGTTCGTCTCCAGAATATGGCCCACGCGTTGCAGCACCAAGTCGCCTTCCAGGTGGCCGTAGAAATCGTTCACGAACTTGAAGCGGTCCAAGTCCATCAGCACCAGCGCAAACGCTCGCCCCGCGCGCGTCGAACGCTTCCATTCCGCAGACAGCGCTTCCATGAAGAAGCGGTGGGTCTTCACGCCCGTCAACCCGTCGGTGATCGCCTGTTCTTGCGCCTTTTGGAACGAATACGCGTTGTGCAGCGCGCCCGCGATCAGGTCCGCCAGCGTGCGCAGCAGCAGGATCTCTTCGTCGGAAAACTCCACCGGCGTCGCCGACTCGACGTACAGCACTCCATGCAACTGTTCGGCGTAGAAAATCGGCAATGCGATCGCGGCGTGCGAGTCGCCCAGCAACGGCTTGTGCGCGGAATCCACATTGTTCGAACTGCGATAATCCGCGATCTGCCCGCTGCGCGCTACGTGCCCGATCAGTCCGCTGCCCAGCGGAACGCGGCTGCCCAACGCGCCGCGCCGCGCCCCCGCTTCCGCCTGCACGATCAGTTCGCGTGTCGAATATTCCAGCACGCTGATCCCGATATGGTCGTATGTCAGTCCGGCCTCGAGTTGCTCCGCGATTTTCGCGAGCATCTCGTCGGGATTGAGTGTGGCGATGGCATTGCGCGAAATCGTATTCAGTAGCGAGAGATGGCGCGCCTTGGTCCGCTCCTCGTGGAACAGCCGCGCGTTTTCAATCGCAATACTCGCCTCGCTGGCCAGGACGCGCATCAACTCCAGGTGCCCTTCGTCGAAAGTCCGCTCATTATCGGAGTACACCACCATCGCGCCGATCGCGTGGTCATACGCCACCAGCGGCACGCCGCAGAAACAGGCATTCGCACGCGTCGACTCCACTCCCAATTTCTTTACTTCCGCCTCGTAGTTCTCCGTAATCAGCACCGGCTGCCGCGTGCGAATCACGTATTCCGTCAAGTGGTTCCCTGCCGCGCGGCTTCGCGGCTCCACTTGAACTCCTCCCACCACCTCCAGATCAAACCGGATTTCGTCGCGCACCGGATCAATCGAGGCAATATAAAAATTCTCTACGGCGAAAAGCCGTCGCAGCTCTTCCCACACCTTGCGCAGCAGGTCGTCCTTATTCAGCGTCGAACTCAGCGCCCGCCCGATCTCGTTCAGCACGTGCAGCTCTTCCGACCGCCGCGAAGTCTGTTGAATCAAATAGCTGTTCTCGACCGCCATGCCGATCTGGTGGCCCAGCGCCAGCAATAACCGATACTCCGCAGGCGTAAATCGTCGCGAATCCGGAGTTCCCAGCAGCAACACGCCGAACGCCTGTTCCTTCGCCTGCAGGCTGATTGCCACTATGCTGCGCAGTCCTTGCTGCAACGCCAGCTTGCGGAAGCGCCGGATCGGTTCCTCTCTCTCCAGCGCCGCCACCGTATCGTCATTCCGCAAGTCGCGAAAGCCCAGCAATCCGCCGAGCCGCGAAACCAGTCCAACCAGATAGTCGTCCAGGCCGTGTTCCTGCGCGATGCGGCAAAAATCGTCGCTGAGCCCCACCGCCACCACTGACGTCGGCCCCTGCGGATCCCCGTGATGCAAAAACAAGGCGCCCACCGGCAAGCGCACCACCCCGAGCACGCGGTCCAGCGCCTGCGACAACATCCGCTGAATCTCTCCGCCAACAAAACTTGAAGTCGCCAGGTTGAGATTCGAAAGCGCCAGCATGTTGCGTTCAACGCGCCGCTTCTCTTCCTCGTACAGCGCCATCACCATCAGCATGGCCACGAACGCGGAGGGCACCGCCGCGGCGGTCTGGAAACTGATTTCGCTGAAGAAGGGCGCGTTGCGGAACAGCGAAAACGCCAACTCCACTGCCGCCCACACTACAAAGGAAATCGACAACAGCCAATCCGCTAGCGTTTCTTGGCGTCGGCTTTCCTGCCAGAAGACATACGCGACGGCCAGAAAAATCGCTGCCGCGGGCAGAATCGGCGGAATGAAGAACAGTTTCAGCGAGTTCGCTCCCGCCCACACCACCAACACTCCGGCCGCTACCGCCGCCGGAATTCGCCACAGCTCGCGCTGCGCGTACAGCTGCGCGCCCAGAAAGAAAAACAGCCCCGCCGCGGCGTACAGCAGTTGGTCCAGCGCCGCCTGCAACGGCAACGCATACGTCACCCGCGAAAGGACCGGCCCCAAATAGCTCAGCGCCACAAACGCCCAGCCCAGCGTCCAGTACATCAGGTACGGCCGTCGCTTCAGGTTATAAATGTAGGCAAAAAAGCCGGCCACCAGGGAGGTAGCCGCCAGCAGTGCCAGCGCGATGAAACTTTGGTTGGTCAAGGCCTGGGTCTATTCTCCGTCTCGCGACGGTTTGCTTGTCTTGTGCGCAAATTTGGTCCCCGGCGCGTGAACAGGCTCGACCGCGCGCGCGGGGACAGCCGCGCGTCGGAGCAAAGGGTCACTTTGCCGCACAAAACAAAGTACTTTTGATTATGGATGAGGATTTTTTAGGGAAGCAAGATAACCGGCGTACCGGTTGCGAAAGATACAGCACGTGCAGATTAGCCTTAGAGCACACCAGATATACATCCTAAGGCACGTAAACCGACGTACGCGCGACGCGCGGTCGTGTCTGAATTGGACGCTTCCAGCCGCTTTCCGCTAAACTGAACGCTTAAATTTCGGGCGCAAAACGCTCCTTTAAGACCGACAAATGACCGCTAGCAGCCACGACTCGACCCGTGTTCGCTTCGCGCCCTCCCCGACTGGCTACCTCCACGTCGGCGGCGCCCGCACAGCTCTCTTTAACTGGCTTTTCGCCCGCCGCCAGGGCGGCAAGATGATCCTCCGTATCGAGGACACCGACGCCGAACGCAACAAGCCCGAGCTCGTCACCGGCATTCTCGACGGCCTCCAATGGCTCGGGGTCCAGTGGGACGAGGGCCCCTTCTACCAGTCCCAGCGCAGCCAGCTCTACCGCGACGCCGCTAAAAAATGTGTCGCCAGCGGCCATGCCTTCCTCTGCTACTGCCCGGCCGAAAAGTACGCTGGTGGCGACTACGCCGAGCCGGTCGGCCAGGACGAAGAACCCAAGGGCACCGGCTTGCGCCGTGTCACCCGCTGCTCCTGCCGCGACGGCAAGCCCTCCACCTCCGGCACCAAGCCCGCCATCCGTTTCAAAGTTCCCACCGGCGGCACCACGAAATTTTTTGACGTCGTCTTCGGCGAATCCGAATTTTCCAACGACGAAATCGAAGACTTCGTCCTTCTCCGTTCCGGCAAAGGCGACGAGGAATTCGGCCAGTCCATGTACCAGCTCGGCGTCGTCGTCGACGACATCGACATGCGCATCACCCACGTCATTCGCGGCGCCGACCATCTCTCCAACACGCCCAAACAAGTCCTCCTCTACCACGCTCTCGGCGCTGCTCCGCCCATCTTTGCCCACGTCCCCCTGATCCTCGGTCCCGACAAAAAGCGCCTCTCCAAGCGCCATGGCGCCACCGACGTCAACATGTACCGCACCGAAGGCTTCCTCCCCGAAGCGTTCCGCAATTTCCTCGCGCTTCTCGGCTGGTCGCCTGGCAACGACGACGAATATCTCCGCACGCCCGAGCTCATCTCGCGCTTTTCTCTCGAAGGCGTCAGTCGCACCAACGGCGTCTTCGATCGCCCCAAGCTCGAATGGTTCAACACGCAGTACCTGCAAAAACTTCCCATCGAAGATTTGCTTCCGGAGGTCGAAACCGAACTCCAGCACAGCGGCCTCTGGAAACCCGAGTGGGCCGTTGGCGCCGCTCCCGGCCCCGACGGCCGCGATCACGCCTGGTTTTCGCACACCGTGGACCTGCTTCGTCCGCGCATTCGCCTGCTACCCGATTTCTCCAGTTGGTCGCGCGCCTTCTTCAGCGATGAATTTCCGCTCGATCAAGCCGCTAAGGAGAAATTCTGGAAGGATCCCAAAGTTCCCGAACTGCTCGCCAAACTAGCCGACGCTCTCGCCGCGCTCACTGAGTGGAATCACGACGCGTGCGACCACGCCTCCCGCGCCGTCGCCGAGGCCGCCGGCGTAAAAGCCGGCCTGCTCATCAACGCCTGCCGCGTCGCCATCGTCGGCCAAGCCGTCGCCCCGCCTCTCTTCGACACTATGGTCGTCCTCGGCCAAACTCGCGTCGTCACCCGCCTCCGCAAAGCCTTCGCCTGAGAAAGCTGCGCCGGTCTTAAATGTAGGGGCGCGCTTTAGCGCGTCCCGCGGTGTAATCCACACCTCAAATCAACACGACGACCGCTCCCTCGCCGCCCCCTATAGGGCACGATTCCGTGGCCTGCGCCGCGAAGGCATCGGGCCCACGGTTGCCAACGCACCTCCACTCCCAACGACGTGCACCAATCGCTGCGCGAACCCTCTTCTCTGCGCCCTCTGCGCCTCTGCGTTTCGCTCTCTTTCTTTTACTCATCCCGCAACGCCACCACCGGATCCACCCGCGCCGCTCTCTGCGCCGGTATCACGCACGCCGCCAACGCCACCACCATCAACGCCCCGGCCGTCCCCGCATAAATCCCCGGCGCTGCCACACTCACTCCCACCAATAACGATCGCAAGAGCGCGCTCAACCCAATCGCCAACGCCGCCCCCGCCGCCAATCCCACCAAACTCAACCGCAACCCTCGTCCCAAAATCATCCGCGTGACATCTCCGGGCTTTGCTCCCAGCGCCATCCGCACGCCAATCTCCCGCGTTCGCTGCGCCACCGCATACGCCAGCACTCCATACACCCCAATGCACGCCAGCACCAGCGCCAGCCCCGCAAAAATTCCCAGCAGCGTCATCGGCCGCGAACGATCCGCCACATTCTCTTCCATCAACTGGTCCATCGTTCGAATCATGGCCACCGGCTGCTCGCTATCCACGCTCCACACCGCCTGCTGCACGGCGTTCTTCACGCTCTCCGGATCCTGCGCCGTCCGCACCACCATATAATCGGCTCCGGGCCGGTTCGCCTGGTTCACCGGCACATACACTGCCGGCTTCATGTCCAGCAGCAGCCCGCGTTCCCGAATGTCCTTCACCACTCCGATCACCGTCAGCCACGGCGCCTTCGCTCCCAGCTTCAGCCGTTTGCCGACCGCGTCTTGTCCTGGCCAGTGCAACTTAGCCAAAAACTCATTCACCACCACCACCGGTTGCGCGCCCTCCACATCGCGGTCCTCGAGCAGTCTCCCCGCCAATAGCGTTCCGCCAATCGTCTCGATGTAACCCGCCGTCACTTCTCGATACAACGCATCATTTTCTTGTCCTGGCAGCAGGGGCGGCGCTCCCTCAATCAGGTAGCCTTCCGTATCCCCGATCGATGTGAACGGCGCGTCGCTTCCAAATCCCACGGCCTTTACTCCTGGCAGCACCCGTACCCGATCCAGCCCGTCACGATAAAACGCGCGTAGTTTCTCATTCGTGTCGTACTTCTTTCCTGGCAGCGGTACCACCATGATTAGCGTGTGGTCCGGCCGAAAACCCAAATCCATCTTCCGCAAGTTCCACAGCGTCTCCATCATCAGCCCCGCGCCCACCAACAACGCAAACGCCATCGCGAATTGCCCGGCCACCAGCGTGTCTCGCAACTTCAAGCCGCCGCGCGATTCCCCCGCTCGCGTCCCCTCCTTCAGCGTCTCGCTCAACGACACATCCGTCGCTCGCAACGCCGGCACCAATCCAAAAAAAGCTCCTGCCGCCACAGCCACTCCCGCCGTAAACACCAGGATCGGTCCGTTCAGCGCAAACCCGCCGCCCGCAATTTGCTCCGGCACCAAATTCTTGAATACGCTCCAGCACAGCTTTCCCGCCAGTAATCCCAGCGCTGCGCCACCCAGCGACAGCAGCAAACTCTCCGCCGCCAACTGCGCCGCAATCTGCCCGCGCGATGCGCCCATCGCTAGGCGCACCGCGATCTCCCGCCGCCGTCCGGTCGCTCGCGCCAGCAGCAGATTCGCCAGGTTCGCGCAGGCAATCAGCAACACCAGCACCGCCGCCACTTGCAACACCCACAATCCCGTCGCCGTATCCCCGGCAAACTCTTCACGGATCGGCACTACCACTGCGCCCACCTTGGCATTCGAATCCGGATACTGCAGCTGCAGCCGCTTCGCGATCACGTCCATGTCCCGTTGCGCCTGCGCTACCGTCGCTCCGGGTTTCAGCCGTGCCACCACTTCCAAATTGTGCTGCGTCCGCCTCGCCAGTTGCTCCGGCGTAAACGAGGCCGGTACCCAATAATCCGTCCGCTTGTCCGGGAAAAAGAACCCCTGCGGCATCACGCCCACGACCATCGTGCCCTCATCGTCCATCTGCACCACGCGCCCGATCACCGCGGAATCACCGCCAAATCGCCGCTGCCACAACGCATAGCTCAGCACCACCACTTTCGCGCTCGCCGCATCCTCTTCTTTTGTCCACGGCCGCCCCACCGCCGGCTGCACGCCCAGCACATCGAAAAAGTTCGGCGTCACCCGCCGCCCAATCGCTTCCTCCGGGGCTCCGCCTCCCGTAAACGCCGCATTATGAAAGCGCAGCGCCACCATGTCCGTGAACACCTGGTTCTGCGCCCGCCAATCCACAAAATTCGCCAGCGCCGGCGTGTTGTGCGCAAATCCCACATACGACGCATCTTCCCACACCATCACCAGCCGCCCGGGCTCCCTGTACGGTAGCGGCTTCAGCAACACGCCCTCCACCGCGCTGAAAATCGCGGTGTTTGCCCCAATCCCCAGCGCCAGCACCGCCAGTGCCACCGCAAAAAATCCCGGGTTGCGCTTCATCTGCCGCAGCGCCAATCGCACATAGTCGTAGTAGTTCATGCCGTAGAAGACGGCCAACAGAGAGAAATGTTCCCGGTAGCACGGGCTTGTCCTGAGCTGCGAAGGGCACTCTTGCCTGTGCCCCCGTCAACCCAGGCACAGCCACTCCCTTTGGCCCAGGCGTTTTCGCCAGCGCGAAAAGGACCGTAGGAGCACGATCCATCGTGCCCTTCGGTTGCCATCGCACCTTTACTCACACCGATGCGCGCAAACCGCTCCGTCCGCGTCGCCCATTTTTTGCGAAATTTAACCCTACATTGGAACTGTAGGGGCACCATTCATTGTGCCCACGGTTGCCATCGCTCCTCGACTTACAACGCTGTGTACAAAGCGCCTCCGGTCGGCGCTCTCTGAGACACACCCACACCTGTCCAAAACACACCCGCGCCTGTCATCCTGAGCGAAGCGAAGGATCCTGGCTAGGTCGAAGGGCTGGCAACTAACGCTGTGCTTGCCTGCTCACTTATGCTTGGCAGCCTTCTGGATTCTAAGTGTGCTGAACCGCCGATTCCGGCGGTTTACTTCGAACTATTCTCGGCGTTTTTCGACCCGCCGATCTTTTTCTCGATCTTTTTATGGAAAATCGACACCCCAATCACCGGATTGTCCCGCGTCCCCGTCACCGTGATCGGCACATCCGTTCCTGCCCCATTCTTTTCAAAAAACGGATCCACCGCTTTTAGAAAAAACGACTTCACTCCCGTCACCGTCTGTGACAGCTTCGCCTGCAGCTTCAAATCGCCTTTCATATCAATCTCGCCGCCCACCAGCTTGTACGTCCCCGCCAGATTCACCGCCGCTCCCGGCACGCTGAAGCTCACCTTCGTAAACGTCACCACGCCCTTCTCCATATGAAACCGGCCGTACAAATCGGAAATCGCGCTTCCCGCATCTTCGTCCTCCGGCTTGCCTTCTCCATGCCGGCTCAGCGATTCCAACTTTTCTCGCACCGCTTCGCTCGTCCATTTCGCATCGGCAATGCCGATCTGCGCGTCCAGCACCATCTTGTCGATCACCTTCTCATTGCCCTCCGGAATCACCAGCTCGCCTTGCAACTTCGCCGGTCCCGTCAAAAATGGCTTGTTCGAATTGAGCGCCAAGCTCAAAATATCCTGGATGCGCGCATTCGGCGCGGTAAACTTCAGCGAAATTCTCTTGCCCTTCTTCGGCGGCTCGTGCACCACATCCCCTTCCGCAATGATCAACGACCGCACCAGCGTCGCCCGCACTGGATGCAGAATCGTGTCCCCGTTCGTCCCGTCCACCGTCGCTGAATACTCCGTGTGCAGCGGCACCGGCTTGCCCACTTTATCCAGCGAAAAGTCCGGCGTGTCCGTCTCGCCCACCACTTCCAGCTGATCCAGCCGTCCTGTGTATTGCCCGGTCGAAGACAAAATTCCCGCAATGCCTGGAAACGGCCCCAAGTCCGCGTCGGTAAACTCGTAGCTGCCCTTCACGGGCGTCCCGCCCGGCTCATCCAGGTCCCACGGCCCAAATTCACCAGTCGTGGCAATCTCGCCTTTCGGCTTTGCGTTCGTCAGCGTTCCCGTGAAATGAAATGGCTTGTCCAGGCCCACCGAGCGCAAATCCAGGTTGTGAATGTCCCATTCCAGCGGCTCCTTTTGTGGCTTGCCCGGCGCCGGCTTCTTCGGCAGCGTGATGAACACCGTGTCTTTACACGAGATTTCGTCCACGATCAGCGACGCCACCAGCTGGTTCGGCCCGCTCTTTTCTTCTTCGTCCCCGTTTGCGGTTGCCTCCTTCGCCTCGGCCGGTTTTTTCGTCGCTTCTTCGTGGCGCGGCACCGTGATCGTCATGCTCTCCACTTCCACGCTCGAAATGTGCCGCGGCAATTTCCAGATCGCCGTCCACTTCAAACTGAACCGGAATTTATCGACATGAATCAGTGGCGGCAGGTCCGTGCGCCCGTGATAGTAAATCGAAAGATCCTGTCCGGTGACGCTCAGCGCCGGATACGGCGTCACTTGCAATCCCGCGAGCTCCACTTTTGTTTCGAACCGCCGCGTCAAATCCCGCACCACCCATTGCCGGATCGCGTTGTCCATGTGCCGCGCGCGCCAAGCCAGGTAAATCGCGCTGCTGCCCGCCAGCACCAGAAAAACCGCGAGCGTCACCAGCCATTTGCGCGACATCGGACGCGAACTCATAGCCCACCATTATGGCCAACGCACCGCGGGCGCAAAATGGCGCCAGCCCTGTTGAACTTGTTGGGCATCATTAGCATCCGTTTCTTCTCATGGCAGCATTCGTTTCTTCTCACCACGACCGGATTTTCCGCATTTTTCCGGCCCAAAAAATCGAAGGCGCGATAGTGTTGGCCATCGCGCCCTCTCTGTTTTGATCCGTAAAGTTTTTAAGCTTTCCGGTTCAATCCGAGTCCAGCATAACTTTGGTTTCTTTCCATCACCATACCGAAGATACTTTAATCTCCGTGAAGATCCCCTGCATACCGCTGGGGCTATCGACAAACGATTTGGTCATGATTCGAAACCAGCGGCCTATCCCGCCGTGGCTCGCTTGTATAGATGCAGGCGGCGAGCCTTCTATTCACCATTCACTATTCACTGTTCACTATCCACTGCTTCTTATTTTTCCCGGAACACTTCGGGATGGGCGGGCTTCGCTTCGGACGCCGACGCGACGACATTGACCGTCGCGTCCAGCTTCAGCGTCACCGGTGGCAGGCAAATTTCCGTGCTGCACGCCTGGTACCGCAGCTTCAGCGGAATGTGCTGCGTTCCCAGCGGCGCATTGGCCAGCGCGATCACCGGCATGCGCAGCGTGATCGTATCTTCGTACACATTGAGCGGCTTCTTCGAAAATGTGAACGTGTGCAGCGCGCCTTTGGGATACGCAACTTCGCCTGCTTGAAATCCGGCAGGGACAGCCGCCTGCAAATCTGTCGCGATCAGATAATCCTCGGACTTTTCCCGCGCGTTGATGTGAAAGCCCGGCCGGATTTTTGCGACGACTGCGATCTGAAATTGGCTACCGCGGCCGGCGGGGTCCAATGAGGCAAAAATTTTGGGAGAAACTACGTCACTGGGCGAAGGCACCTGTTGCGGTGCGGAAGGCAAAGCCGCCAGTACGATCAGAATGGCTGCGAATATCCCAAACGCCAGCGCCGCTTTCAGTTTTGCTGCGCTTCGTCCACTTTTCATTACGCCGCGTTTCCCGCTCATAGTTTCACCGCGGTTCCCAGTTGCTGCGAAATCACCCGGTTCATCACCGCGAACAGGTCGTCGCCGGTCTTCTCCTGGACGAACGACTGCCTCGTGTCGGACCAGCCCAGCTTGAACGAAGTCGACAGCGCCGAAATCCAAATTTCCCGGATCGGCGTGTTCGGCGAAATCACGAACTTCGCTTCTTCCGGCTCCTCGAAAATCACTTCCAACTTCCCGCTTTCACCTTCCACATCAAACCCATGCTCGTCCGCCAACACCAGCAGCCGCTTCTTCAACTCTGCAAACGCCGCATCCGCTTTTCGTTGGAACTCTTTTTCGTCAAGCATGTGGGAGCGCGTCGGCTTCTACAACTGCGATTCGATGGTCTTGGTCATTTCGTCGGGACTGATGATGCCCGTAATGCGTTTAATCTGCTTGCCGTCCTTCGAAATCAAGATACTCGTCGGGTAGCCAAACAGGCCGCCGAATTTTTCGGCGGCGGCATCGTCGCCGATCAGGATTTTGTAGTCCATGGGCTCCTGTTTGCCGTCCACATCAAAACGTTCTTTCGCGACGAATGGCGCGACCACTTTCTTGCCTTCATCATCCAGCGCAATTCCCAGGATGACGAATCCTTTGTCCGCGTACTTGTGCTGCAAGTCAATCAGCCACGGAATTTCCGTTCGGCAAGGCTCGCACCACGTGGCCCAGAAATTCACCAGGACCACTTTGCCCTTGTAGTCGCTCAGCGATACGTCATTCCCGTTCAAGTCTTTCAGCGTGAGGTCAGGAGCCGGCTCGAAGCCCTTGGTATCGCCGCCGCCCGCGTCGGCCTTCATCGCCGTGCTGCTGGCTTTCACTTTCACGCGGGTGATTCGGTCGGCGTAGACGGTCGCAGCGATCAGCACGATCACTGTGGCTACGATGAGAAGCGTTTTCTTCATAAATCCTCAGTTCAATTATACCCGAACCTGCATTTTGCGCAGTTTGGGGGCGGGTGGGACACGCCTGCTACTTCACGCCAGTCAGCGATTTCTCCAGCCACAGCACCGCTGCATTCAAGAAGCTCAGCTTGCCGGCCAGCCAGGTGAGCCGGTTCACGAAAACCAGTGCGCCGACAAACAGCAACAACGCTCCGCTAAACAGTTCGACGGCGTGCAAGTGCTTTCGGAAGCGTTGATAAAACTTAAGAAAGCGTCCAATGCCCAGCGCGGTGAGCAAAAACGGAACGGCCAGCCCGGCGGAGTAGACCGCCAGCAGCAAAATTCCTCGCGCGATCGTGTCGCTCGCGGCGGCCAACGCCAGCACGGTCGCAAGAATCGGCCCGATACATGGCGTCCAGCCAAACGCAAACGCAAAGCCTAGAAAAAACCCACTGAACAGCCCCGGTTTGGTGCTCGCGCTGCGCAGGTGCACATCGCGGTTCAGAAATTTGGCCAGCGCCGGACCGAAGAATCCAATCACCGAAAGCGAAAAGAAGTGAATCCAGCCGAGACCGAGAAAGAGCGGGCCATGATGCACGATCGCCACAATGCCCAGCAGCACGAGCACCGCGCCAAGCACTGCACCGATGCGAAACGTCAGCTTCATCAGCGCGCCGACCAGGTGCAAGCCGAACAGCAAAATCAGCGCACCAGCAACCGGCGCGAGCAACGTGCGGTTCTGCCGCAAGAACGTTCCGACCGCGCTGGCCGAAGCGCCAAACGAAATGAAGACAACCGAAAATCCGATGACGAACGAAAGCGCGGAAGCGAAGAGTCCGCCGCGCGGCGGTTCGTCGCTCCGCAATTGTTCCATGCCGATGCCCGAGAGCATGGAAATGTAGCCGGGGACGAGCGGCAGCACGCACGGCGAAAGGAAAGAGACCAAGCCGGCGATAAACGCCGCGGAAAGCGAAACGTCAATCATCGTTGAACGAATCCATCATTTTTTCCGGGACCACAACATTCTCCCACAAAGACGCGCCAATCGCGCAAAGTGCTAACACGCCGATAGGTTCCACGGCTGAAAACTCTTGCAGCGACACGTGGGGTTAGACGCAAGCGCAACCCCTTTTATTCCCGCCACCCGGCGCTGAATATAAAGCGAGAAACAACTTTGCATCGCTTCCTGTTTAGCTGCTCCGTTTTCAGGGCAACGATTCGCCGACAACTGGCGGCTTTGGCTGGCGCGGTGCGAGACGGCCCGACGGGCGGGGCATTGTAAGTCCACCGGAAACAAGCAGTTACAAGCCCTGCCATTGGCCGTCTTTGTGCCATCGGAAGTCGTGGCAGTACTCCGGCGAAATGCGGTTTCCGCGGACAGCCCAAGAACATGAGAGCGAGACTGCAAAACGTGAGCTGGACGCCGAACAAAGTGACGGCGCTGCGGGTGGGCGTGGGCTTCGCGGCGGTGAGTTTGTTTGGCCGCGGGCCGTGGGCCAATCTCGGCGCGGTGATTTTAACCGTTACGTCCATTGCGCTGGACGCGCTCGATGGATATTTGGCACGGCGCAAGAATCTCGCGACGCCGCTCGGCGCGCAAATCGACATTCTCGGCGATCGCATGATCGAGAATGTGTACTTCACGTATTTCGCGGTGGTCGGCATGGTTTCACTCTGGCTACCGGTGTTCTTTTTCGCGCGCGGCGCGGCAATCGATTTTTTGCGCGGGCTGGCATTGCGCTCCGGTCACTCCGGCTGGGGCGCGAACGCCATGTTGCAAAGCGGGTGGGGCCGCGCGTTGGTGGCTTCGCGCTGGAGCCGGGGTCTGTATGCGGCGATGAAGTGCGCGTGCTTCTGCTATCTCGGATTGGAGCTGGCGCTGACGCGGGGGCCGGTGGCGCTGCTGCACGATACGAGCGGAAATTTGCACGCGCTGGTGCGGACGGGCGCGCATGCGTTGACGACGCTGACAGCAGGGTTTTGTCTGGTGCGTGCCTTGCCGGTGCTGCTGGAAGGCTGGAAATTTTTCGCGGGCAACGTGGGACGCGTGCGCGAGGCGAAAAGCCTGGCGCAAGGAACGGCGGTATGAAAGGCCGCGAGGTAAAGGAAGTAGAGGAAATAAAGGAGGTAAAGGAGAAGAGCGCGGGCGTTGCGGCGTTTTTTGATTTGGATGGGACGTTGTTGCCGCTGCCATCGTTGGAGAGAAGATTTTTTGCGGCGCTGCGGTTTCGCGGGCGGATTGGTGCAGCGAATGCCTGGGCGTGGTTGCGGGAAGCATTGCGGCTTTGGCCGCGCGGGATCGGACATTTGGTGAACAGCAACAAAGCGTATCTGCGAGGCGTTCCGGCGACGGAAGCAGAAGCGCTGGCGATTCCGGAATTTTTTCCGGAAGCGGTGCGGCAAGCGGCCTGGCATGCCGAGCAGGGACACCAACTGGTGATCGTGAGCGGTACGTTGGAGCCGCTAGCGTGGCGGGCCGGGCGATCGTTGACGGAGCAACTGGGCAGGCGAGGGCTTTCGACGAACGTGGAGGTGTGCGCGACGAAACTGGAATTGGCGGCGGGTTCGTGGACGGGTCGGGTCGTGGGAGAAGCGATGTTCGGGGAAGCGAAAGGGCGGGCGGTGCAGAGATTCTGCGCAGCACGAAGGATCGCGGCGGCGGATTGTTTTGCGTATGGCGACAGCGCAAACGATCGCTCGATGCTCGAAGCGGTGGGACGGCCGCAGGCGGTGAATCCATCGGACGATTTGGCGCGGATTGCACGGCGCAATGGCTGGCCGATTTTGTGGTGGGGTCGCCGGGCTGAAGCCCGGCACCTACACGGGCTCTGCTTGAGAGCGACGGAATCTGCGAACCGAAATTTTGCGAGGCCGAGAAAAGAATCGAGCACGCGGATCGGCGATGGCGATGCGGAATTGGCAGGCACAAGGCGCGAGTGCTGGAGAGGAACGGAATGAACGGGAACGAGTACGGGAAGCAGCGATACGCAATGGCGGTGCCGGAGGTACTGCCGGGCCGCGTTGCGGCGGTGGTTGCGGAAGACGCGCGCGTCGCTCCAGCCTCGGAAAACGCGCTCGGAAGGCAAGTGACTGCGGAGGCGGCAAACGGCCACGACGAACTGCTGCAAAGTTTGCGGCGCGAAACAGCGTTGGCGTGGGCCGCATGCGGCACGTTTGAGTTTGTGGCGTTCGCGTATCTGGGAGTTTCGAGCGCGATGATTTTGGCGTTTGCGGAAAATGTGGCACATCCGTTGCGACTGGTGGGAACACAGGCGTTGGTTGCCGCCATGATTTTGGCGCTGTGCTGGAAGGAAGCGCTTGCGATGCGGGGCTCCACGCTTCGCTGGAACGTTGCCGAGGACTGGGACGCGCAACGCTGGCGGCGGGGAGACGGAATAGAAAGGGAGGCGCTGGGCAATGACGCGGGTGCGTTTACGCTGGCGCAGCGATCCTGGCATTTCTGGCGGCATTGGTATCCGCATCTGTTTTTTTTGTTTTGTTTCGAGGAGATGGCCAAGCTGGTGCATTTGGTGCAGCCGGGCTGGCAGGACGCGAAGTTGATCGCCTTCGACGAGTGGTTGACCGGGGTGACGCCATCGCTGTGGCTGGAGCGTTTTGCGCATCCGGCGCTGACGGAGTTCATGGAGTTTGCGTACTTTTCGTATTTTCTTTTTTTGCTGGTGCTGGGCGGAGTGTTGTACCGGCGGCGCGAGTTGGGCGCGTATTGGGCGGTGATGACGTACTCCGCGGTGGGATACGCGCTGGGATATGTAATTGCGACGGTGTTTCCGGTGCAGAGCCCGTGGTTCACGTTTGCGGGGATGTGGCACGCGGATTTGACAGGCGGGCCATTCACGGCGCTGATCGGTTTCATTGAGAAATGCGGGCGGGTGCATGGCGCGGCGTTCCCGTCGCAGCATGTAGCCGGAGCGACGGCGGCGTTGCTGGGAGCGTGGCGGCACCGGCGGTGGCTGTTCTGGGTGTTTCTGCCATTCGTGGTGTGCATGGATGCTTCCACGGTGTACGTGCGGAATCACTATGTGGCCGATGTGCTGGCAGGAACAGTGACGGGCACGTTGGGATTTGTGATTGGCGTTTGGTTGGTCGTAAAAATCGGAGCGCGAGATAAACAGAAATTCGCGCCGGTCGAGTGAGTGTTTTTGTCTTGGATCATTGGGTGGCGGGGACGGGCTGAAGCCCGCCCCTACATTTCTCGGACATTGGTTTCGCGGCGTCATGTTTTGTGTCCTGCTCGGCTACGACTGCACAGCCAAGCGAGGCCTTTGATTCGCAGGGCAAGCCTGTGCTGCTCAGGAGCGGAGGCGTTCGTAGGTGGCGATGGCCTCGCCGGGCGTCGCCGGTGGAGTGAAGGGCGGCTGGTTTGGCTGGTCAGCGGCGGGATTTTTGCGTTCATGGATGTCGCGGAGGACATGGTCGTAGGGGAGTCGGTCTTTGTTCTCGGTCACGCGTTCGAGGATCACCTCGCTGCGGAGCATAAGGCTGAGAGCGTAGGTGATGACGGCGGCGCGGCGAGGCGAGAGGCGGCCGGCGGCGACGAGTTCGACGACGTTGGAGAGGACGGCGTTGATGCTCTCGGGCGCAGCGTAATCGCCCGCGTGGTGAGTCAATATCTCGGCGGAAAGGTCTTCAGAGTCGTCGAACTCAAATTTGCGGGCGAGAGCCGCGTGGCGGAAACAGAGGCCGATGGCGGGATCCTGGACGGGAAGACGACAGCGGCCCTGGTGGCGAGTGCGATGGGAACAGCGAGCTGGGCCGCGGCGGGCGCGTGTGGATTTGGTGGCAGGTGTGGGAGTGGCCGCGGTTTCTGATGGAAGTTGCTTAGGTTGCGGTGTTTGTTGCGGTTGTGGTGCCTGTAGGAGTTCCATTTTGAACCTCGGTAGGATGAAGTAGGGGTGAGGGGTACCCACCCCGTGGTGACGGAAACTGTGCGCAAACGATTGAGGAGATTGGGGATGCAGGTGGAGTTAGATGGCAGAAATGCAGTGGCGAGTGGGCGAGTGGCGAGAGTGCAGAAGCGGCTGCGCCGGACGCTTGGGGAGTGAAACCGGAAAGGCTAAATGGCGGCTGAGAGCGAAGAGCGGATTTGAAGCAAGATACCACGACGTATGTTACTACAGGTGGCGATAACTTGTCAAGAGATTTCTTTATGGTAACGCTCGAACGGGCGGGATTGGGGGCTAAGTGAGTGAAAGCACGGGAGATGGAAGGAACGTGAGTTGAGGCGACGGGAGCCTTAATGGGCGTTAAAGCCCGCACTCTTTAAGAACGAACGGTGCGGCAACCCGGGCATAGCGTGAGAAGTGTGAAACGTCTCGAGTCGTTCTGGCGTTGTGTCCCTCAGGGTTTGTGGAGGAGGGCGATATGAAACGCAGTTCGACGATAGGCATTTTAACGGTTCTGGTAATGTTCGTGACCGGGTCGAAGGGCCTGGTGAGCCGTGGTCCATTGCAACAGGTACCGTCAGCTACCGCGCAGCAAGCGTCCAAGGAGCCGTCCAATCAGGAAATTAATGACGCTTTCGTGCAGCAGATTTCCAATCAGATTGCCGGACACGAGCAGGAACCATCAGGGCAGGTGTTCAAGAATATGCAGGTCGATTTCCTGAAGAAGGTACCAGCCGGGCGGCTGCTCTTGATTATGAACCAGGGATACAGCCGCGCGTTGGGCGTTAACTGCAAGCATTGTCATGTGGCGGATGACTTCGCGAAGGACGACCTGCGTCCCAAGCGCTGTGCTCGTGATATGGCGGTGATGCATTTTTCGATTAACCAGCAACTCGTAAAGATGCAAAACTTGGAGCCGAATCCCAACGGACACTTCATTAACTGCTCGACCTGCCATCGGGGCCAAATTGATCCCATGGCGCAGCAGCCGAACTGATGCCAGGAAACGGTTTAGGTCGGAGCCTCTGAGAAGGAACGGACAACGAGTTGCGTTCGTTTGTGGACTCAGTGCCTGGTTAACCGGGTTACCGCGAAGTTCGTACTGGGTCCAATTTGATGGGGCAAAAATTCAGGACTCGGCGAGGCCTTTGGCTAGGAGGTCGTCGTCGGAGAGCCAGAGGTCGGGAATGTTGGCGGAGCCGAGGCGGAGGATGTCTTCGAGGGCGCCGCGGACTTCGGAGCGGTGGAAGTCGACGCCGATGCGTTCGAGGAGGTCGATGAGGGCCTGGGCGCCTTCGGCGAGGATGGGCTTGGGGCGGGCGGGTTCGGGGGCCAGAGATGGGGCGGCGCTAGCGCGAGATTCGGAGTCGCCTAGAGGATCGATCGCGCCGGGATTCTTCGCTTCGCTCAGGATGACACCACTTTTTTCCGCGCGACCCAGGAAGGAGACATCCATCGCATGAAGATCACGCGATGGCGCAGAGTTCTTCGCTTCGCTCCCTTCGTTCCTCAGGGCAGGCAGGATGACAGCCTGGATGCGGTCGGAATCGGCGACGGTGGACTCGAGGCGGTGGTAGGTGAGGACGTAAAGAGAGCTGGGGCCGACGCCGTGGCGAACGATGTGGAGGAAGCCCCGCGCCCGCGGCTTGGCGGGAGCGGGGGCAGTGGCAATGGCTGTTGCAGTACCGGAGAGCGAAGAGAGGGCGCTCATCAGGTCATGTTCTCCGTGGCTGTAAGAATCAGCTGCAACCGCTGGTGGAGCCGCAGTTTTCGCACTTGAAGCAGGCGCCGTTGGGGACCATGAGCATGCCGCATTCGGAGCAAGTGGGAGCGCCTTCGTGGGCAGCTTGGGGTTTGGAAGAGGCGGCGGTTGAGCCAGTGCTGGGCAGGGCGTTGAGGGCGGCTTCGGCGAGCACGGCGACGTTTTGCGCGACGACCGGAGCAGGAGCGGCGAGAACGGCGGGGGCGTGTTCGCCGCCATTGAGCTTGAGATAGTCGGTAGAGATGAAGCGGCCACCGAGCCAGCGGGCGATATAGTCGAGCACGGAAGAGACGAAGCGGATGTTCGGGTTGGAAGAGATGCCCGACGGCTCGAAGCGAGTGTTGACGAGCTTATCGACGAAGACCTTGAGAGGCACGCCGTATTGGAGGCCGAGGGAGACGGTGAGAGCGAGGCCGTCCATGACACCGGAGAGCGTGGAGCCTTCCTTGGACATTTTGATGAAGATTTCGCCGGGGCGGCCGTCGGGGTACATGCCGACGGTGATGTAGCCTTCGTGGCCGCCGACAGAGAATTTGTGGGTGACAGAGGCGCGTTCGACGGGCATCTTTTCGCGTTGAGCACGGGCGAAGAGTTCGCGCTGGATTGGCTCGGGCTGAGCAGCGGGTGAGGCGGCCGATGGAGTGACTGCGGCGACGGGAGGTTCGGGCTTCTTTTCGTCTTTTTTCTGGCCGGCAGCGGAGAGCGGCTGGGAACGCTTGGAATTGTCGCGATAGATGGCGACGGCTTTGAGGCCGAGCTTCCAGGATTCGACGTAAGCGTTGGAAATATCTTCGACGGTGGATTCCTCGGGCATGTTGATGGTCTTGGAGATAGCGCCGGAGAGGAAAGGCTGCGCGGCGGCCATCATTTTGACGTGACCGGTCCAACTGATGGAGCGGCCGCCGCCCATGGGGGCGAGGGAGCAATCGAAAACGGGAAGATGCTCGGACTTGAAGTGGGGAGCGTTTTCGATGGTGCCGTGCTTATCGATATAGGAGACCATTTCGCTGGTCTCTTCGGGCGTGTAGCCGAGCTTCATGAGGGCTTGGGGGACGGTGTTGTTGACGATTTTGATGAGGCCGCCGCCGACGAGTTTTTTGTGTTTGACGAGAGCGAGATCGGGTTCGATGCCGGTGGTGTCGCAATCCATCATGAAGCCGATGGTGCCGGTGGGAGCCAGGACGGTGACTTGAGAGTTTTTATAGCCGAATTTTTCGCCGTGAGCGAGAGCGTCGTCCCAGGATTCCTGAGCGGCCATGAAGAGTTCGGGCTGAACGTGTTCGGGCTTGATGCCGCGGATGGCGTCACGATGCATGCGAATGACGTCGAGCATGGGATCGCGATTGACTTCGTAGCCGGGGAATGGACCCATATTTTCGGCGATGCGAGAGGATTGGGCGTAGGCTTCGCCGCACATTAAAGCAGTGATGGCGCCGGCCATGTCGCGGCCTTCGTCGGAGTCATAGGGAAGGGCGAGAGACATGAGGAGCGCGCCGAGATTGGCGTAGCCGAGGCCGAGCGGGCGGAAATTATGCGAATTTTCGGCGATTTTCGGCGTGGGATAGCTGGCGAAATCGACGAGGATTTCCTGGGCGGTGATGGTGACGTCGACGGCGTGTTTGAAACCGGTGGCATCGAACTGGCCGTTTCCGCCGAGGAACTTCATAAGGTTGATGGAGGCGAGGTTGCAGGCGGTGTCGTCCAGAAACATGTATTCGGAGCAGGGATTGGAAGCGTTGATGCGGGCGGTGTTCTTGGAGGTGTGCCAGCGATTGATGGTGGTGTCGTACTGCATGCCGGGATCGCCGCAGTGCCAGGTGGAATCGGCGATCATATTCATGAGGTCGCGGGCGCGAAGCTTGTCGACGGGCTGGCCGTCGGTGACGTTCTTGGTCCACCAATCTTTGTCGTCGACGACGGCGCGCATGAAGTCGTCGGTTACGCGGACGGAGTGGTTGGCGTTCTGGAAGAAGATGGAGCTGTAGGCGTCGCCGTCGATGCTGGAGTCATAGCCCTGCTGGATGAGAACGTGGGCTTTGCGTTCTTCCTTCATTTTGCATTCGATGAATTCGACGATGTCCGGGTGGTCGATATTGAGAATGACCATTTTGGCGGCGCGACGGGTTTTGCCGCCGGACTTGATGACGCCGGCAAAAGCGTCGAAGCCTTTCATGAAGCTGACGGGGCCGGAAGCAATGCCGCCGCCGGAGAGAGTTTCCTTGCTGCCGCGGAGGGAGGAAAAGTTGGTGCCGGTGCCGGAGCCCCATTTGAAGAGCATGCCTTCGGTGCGGGTGAGGCCCATGATGGATTCCATGTTGTCCTGCACGGAGTTGATGAAGCAGGCAGAGCACTGGGGCTTGGGCTGAACGCCGACGTTGAACCAAACGGGCGAATTGAAGGCCATTTTTTGTTCGACGAGGAGGTGGGTGAGCTCGTCTTTGAACGTGTCGCGGGAAGCGGCGTCGGCGAAGTAGCCGCCCTGTTCGCCCCAGCGAACAATGGTGTTGACGACGCGGCTGATGAGGGTACGGACGGAACCTTCGCGCTCGGGAGTGCCGGGCTTGCCATGAAAATATTTGCTGGTGACGATGTTGGTGGCGGTCTGCGACCAGCTCTTGGGGACTTCGACACCTTCCTGGCGGAAGATGGTGACGCCCTTTTCGTTGCCGATGAGGGCGGTGCGTTTGTCCCATTCGACGGCGTCGAAGGGGGAGAGTTTGCCATCGGTGAAGAAACGCTCGAAGGCGAGGCCCTGGGTCTTGCCCGATTTTTCTGTGGTGATGGGCGTCATCATCATTCCTGTAGCGGTTGCCCCTTGTCCCGTAAGTGCCTGCTTGACCGTGGCCATCCGTTCCTCCTGCAACTGGGCTCCATCCCTCAGGGGGAACCCTTTAATTTTACTCCACTGCGGGCCGCCGGGCTGGGTAGGGGTGAGCCCGCTGGCACCGCAATTGAAACTTGTTGGTCCGCCCCGCGGACCGAGAAAAAATTGGACCGCTGGGCAGCCAGTTCGGCTAACGGCCGCGTCGCGGTCACATATCGAAAATCAGTAAAAACGCAAATGCCCTGCCCCGGGCTGGCGTTTCGGTTCACGCTCAGCCGCACGGCAAGTCGCGCGCCACAATTACGGGCGCGGAGCCTGTACTTCGCGCTCGATTTTTTGGTTGTAAACCGGGTTCACTACGCGGAATCACACGGACCGATATTTTTGCCTCGACTCGGTCCGCCTGGCGCTTCCACGTTCCCCGAATCTGGGGATGAAGTATCGACGGGAGGGAAAACGGTGTCAAGAGAAAAACGCAAAATGTTGTCCACATTTCCGCAGGGTGTCTATTTGTAGTGGTGGGTTTGCGGGGGAACACTTTTGGTGGCAACGCGTTTCGTAAGGTGCGGACGCGCGGTAGACTCTGTACAGTGAACCGGGTATGCAGCGAAAGCTGAGCATTTGCTGTGGAATTTTTCTTGCGGCGGCGTGGCCAATTTATTTTTTGGCGCAGGCGCAAACGGCGAGTTCCGTCGCGACGCCTGCATCGTCAAGCGCGATTTCCGCAAAAAGAATTTATGTGCCGGGCGTGCCGAATGTGGCGCAGGTGAACGAACACTTGTATCGCGGAGCGCAGCCGCGGAGCCCGGGAGTACGGGCGCTGCAAGAGATCGGCGTGAACACGATCGTGGATTTGCGCGATGAAGAGAAAACGAAAATCGCGTGGGAACAGCACACGGTGGAAGGGCTGGGAATGCGTTTCCTGAACATTCCGGTAAACGGATGGGCACCGCCTTCGGATCAGCAGGTGGCGTTGTTTTTGGCGATTTTCCGGGAGAATCCGGAGGCGAAGGTATTTGTGCATTGCCATTTCGGCGACGATCGGACCGGTGTGTTTGTGGCGGCGTATCGGATGGCGTTTGACAAGGTGACGTCGCGCGAGGCGCTGCGCGAGATGAATCAGTTCGGATTTAACTGGATGTGGCACCGCAACATGAGCGCGTTTGTGCGGGAGTTTCCGGGGCACTTGGAGAGTTCGCCGGCGCTGGCGGAGTTCAAATGAGGATGGCGCCGGAGAGGACAAAAGAAGGAAAGCGAAACGCGGAGACACAGAGGACGCAGAGAAGAGAAAGACGGCGTACGAAGGAATTGGGTTGGGCTGACGAAGATGGGAGCCAGCCCTGCAGCTGCGAAGGATTGGCGTGAGACTGCGTGAGTAGCGATTAGAGATGGCTAATTTGAGACGTTTGGGCTAGTACGGACGTACCCTTCCCGGCAGGACGCTTGCTTCATTTAATAGAACAACTCCCTTCCGTAGGCTCTGTGTGTAGCCAAGATCATGTCTTTCTGAGGGAAAGACCCATGCAAGTCGGACGTTATAAAATCATTGACACGATTGGCACCGGCGCGACGAGCAAGGTAGTGCGTGCGCATGACCCGATGATCGGGCGGCTGGTGGCGATCAAGCTGTTTTCTTCCGCGCTGGCGCAAGGCGAAAGCCGGAACAAATTCCTGGCCGAAGCGCGGGTGGTGGGGCAACTCTCGCATCCGTGCATCGTGACGTTGCACGACATGGGTATTGATGAAGGCACGCAGACGCCGTACCTGGTGATGGAGTTTCTGGAAGGCCAACCGCTCAACAAGCTGCTGGACAAAGGGAATATTCCGTTCCCCAAGGCTTGTGCGTGGGTGGGCGAAATGTGCTCGGGGCTACTGGCCGCGCACAAGAAGGGCGTGATTCACGGGGACATCAAGCCGGCGAACGTGCTGATCCTGGACGATGGGCGCGTGAAGCTGACGGACTTCGGAATGGCGCGGCTGGCGAATCATGACAAGAAAGATACGGCGCTGCTAGGCACGCCGGCGTATTGGTGCCCGGAACAAATCATGGGGCGGCCGCAAGATGCCCGCTCGGATATCTTCTCGTTGGGCGTGGTGCTGTATGAGTTGGTGACCGGACAACGGCCGTTTGACGCGGATTCGCTGCAGGGAATCTGCACACGAGTGCTGTCGTCCAAACCGTTGCCGCCTTCGCACGCGAATCCCTCGATTCCCAAAAATTTTGACGCCGTAGTTGCGAAGTGCCTGGAAAAAGAACCGAATCTTCGCTATGCGTCCGTGGATTTGCTCGCCGCGGATTTGTACCCGCTGGCGCGCCGCAAGACGACGGAAACGCCGGTGCAGGCGCACGGCATGACTTTCCGGGAGCGCGCCTCCCGTTTGTTGCGTTCCGCATGAGCCCGGTACTGCAAACCAGCCGCTACGAAATCCTGGAGAATCTTGGACGCGGAGCGACGTGCCGCGTGGACCGGGCGTTGGACACGGTCATTGGGCGAGCGGTGGCGGTGAAATCCTTTCTGCAAGGCTTCGGAAAAAACAGCGAGCAGCAGTTTTTGCAAGAAGCGCAGACGATCGGGCGGTTATCGCATCCGTGTATAGCGCAGTTGTATGACGTCGGGCACGACACGACGGGAATGCCCTTTCTGGTAATGGAGTTCATCTCGGGCACGACAGTGGAACAGCGGTTGGCACATGCGGCGATTCCGTTTGCCCAGGCGGCGGTGTGGACCGCGGATCTGGCGTCAGCGCTGGCGTACGCGCATCGCTGCGGTGTGATTCACGGGGACGTGAAGCCGGGCAATATTCGGATCACCGAAAGCGAAAAAGTGAAGCTGGTGGATTTCGGCGTGGCGCGCTTTGCGTCGCAGGTGACGCGGTCGGACCGGGTGCTGGGGACGCCAGCGTATCTTTCGCCGGAGCAGATTCAGGGGCAAAAACAGGATGGCCGGAGCGATTTGTTTTCGCTGGGAATTGTGCTGTACGAAATGATTACGGGCGTGCGGCCGTTCGAAGGGACTTCGTTGGGCGATGTTTGCGCGCAGATTCTGACGAGCGAACCAGTGCCGCCGTCGAAGAGAAATGCAGCGTTGCCAACGGCATTCGACCGGATTGTTGCGCGTTGTCTGGCGAAGAATCCGGAGCAGCGGTATCAGTCGGGAAATGACTTAGCGCGGGCGTTATATCTGGTGGCGCGGACGGCGAATCGTCCGGTTAGCCAAGTTAGGTCCTTTGCGTGGTTAAAACGACCGGTGGAACCGCGGGATTTCTGGGCAGTGGCGGCGCTAGTGTTGTTGGTGACTGGCGCGGCGCTGACGGCGAAGTCCGCGAATGACTATTGGCAAGCGCAAAATACGCCGACCGTTGCGGCAGAGCCGGCGAGTCGTGCGGCGAAATTGAATAATCGCAAGCCAAAGCTGGTGGCTGCGACGCAAGACGGGCGACCCACAAACACGCCGTCGCCGGCTGCGGAATAGGTTCCCTTTCGGTTTATTGAACCCCAGGGCCTGTCTCATAAATGGGCCGGCGGGCAAACAAAAACGCCAATTCCTCATCGGCTGAAGCGCTATTTTCCTAGCTGGCTTTTGTCGGAGCTGAAGCTTCGATCCCCAAGACCTCTTTATGAGATGACTGCTAGACAGGCCGCGGCGTGGGGCTTCCGCTCTGCATGGAGCCGGCAGGATGCCGGCGGTACGACATTATTCGTAGCGTAGGGCTTCGACGGGGTCGAGTTTGGCGGCTTTGGTCGCGGGCCAGACACCAAAGATTAATCCGACCGCGACGCTGACGACGATTCCGGTGGCGGCAGCCCAGAGTGGAACACTGCCGGGCCATTTCAATCCGAGGCGAATCAGCAGCACCAGACCGTTTACAAGGATCAAGGCGATCACGCCGCCTGCGCCGGTCAGAGTCATGGCTTCGAGCAGGAATTGCCAAGTGATGTCTTTACTTTTTGCACCGATGGCTTTGCGAATGCCGATCTCGCGGGTGCGCTCGGTAACACTGACGAGCATGATGTTCATGACGCCGACGCCACCGATAAGCAGACCAATGGCGCTGAGGACGATGGTGGCGATGTAAGTCATGAGCATGATCTGGTGAAACTGTTCGACCTGCTGCTGAGATGTTTGAATAGAGAAATTGTCTTTGCCATCGAAGGGGACTTTGCGACGACGGCGAAGAACTTCGGTGGCCTGGTCGACGGCCTGATCGAGTTGATTGGGGTAGGCTTCGAAGCGGATCTGGTTCTCGTAGGCGGCGGGATAGACTTTGCGAAAAGTGTTGTAGGGAATCAGGACGCGGCGATCTTCGTCGTCGCCGCCGAACATGCCTTTGGGTTTTTCGACGACACCGATGACGCGGAACGGCGAGCCGTCGATCATGACGTCCTTACCGACGGGCGAGCCGTCTGGAAAGAGGACGGGCGCTACGTTTTCGCCGAGCATGACGACTTTTTCGTGGTGGAGATCGTCGCCTTCGCTGATGAAACGGCCCTGCAGGGCGGAAGCGTTGGCATAGACTTCGCCAAAATTGGGCTGGACGCCGCGGAAGTCGATGGAAATGACCTCGCCACTCTTGGTGCGAACCGCGTGCTGCTGCTCCCACCAGGTGACGAAGACAGTGACGTTTTTCACGGCGGGGCAAAGCTGTTGGATGGCCTGGGCGTCTTCGAGTTCGAGGGGCTTGCGTTCGCGCTCTTCTTTGGGGCGGCGGCCATTGTGAGGACCCTGATCAAAGCGCGAAACGAAGGCGGTATCGGCGCCGAACTGATTGATGTTGTCCTGGATCTCGGAGTCAAAGCCAGTAAGCAGAGCAGCGACCAGCATGATGACGCTGACGCCGAGAACGACGCCAAAAACGGTGAGGAAGCTGCGCAGTTTGTGGGCACGGAGCGTGTCCATCGCTTGTTTGAGATTTTCGCCGTGTTGTTGCGCCATGGGATTAGAAGCCGCGTGCCTTTCGCTTAGCCTTCGGCGCGGAGGGCTTCGATGGGATCGAGCTTAGCCGCGCGCATGGCAGGATAAATTCCGAAAAAGAAACCGACCGCCGTGGAAACGCCGAGAGAGAGAATGACCGCGCTGATGGGAGTGCGCATGGGGATGGAGGTGACGGCGCGGCCGAGGGCGACAATGCTGTAAGCGAGGGTGATGCCGAGGAGGCCACCAATGGCGGCCAGGACGGCGGACTCGGTCATGAACTGGAGAACGATGTGTTTTTTGCGGGCGCCGAGAGCGCGACGAATGCCGATTTCGCGAGTCCGCTCGGTAACGCTGGCCAGCATGATGTTCATGATGACGATGCCGCCAACGACGAGGAATACGGCGGTCAAACCCACGGCGATGTTGGCGAGGTTGCCGGTAAGCGAATTCCAGAGCGCCATGATGGAGTCGGAGCCGAGAATGCCGAAGTTGTCTTTAGCGTCGAAAGGAACATGGCGGCGGGCGCGGAGCAACATGCGAGCTTCATCTTCGGAGGCGGGGATCATTTCGGCGGTGGCGGCCTGGATGAAAATGAGAAGAGAATCCCGCTGGGTGCCCCATTCTTTCATGTAGGTGCCGAGAGGGATGAAGATGAAATTGTCGCGGGACTGGCCGAAGGCGCTGCCGATAGTTTCGGTGACGCCAACGACTTGATAGGTGTGCGTTCCGGCGCGGATCGTTTTGCCGATGGGGTCGACGTTGGAGAAGAACTTCTTCACGAGGTCCGTGCCGATAACCGCGACAGGGGAATGGTGGTTTTCGTCAGCGTCGGTGAGGTTCCGGCCAAGGGCGGCGTTGAGGCTGCGAATTTCGGTGTAGTTGGGGGTGATGCCGGTGATGGTGACATTTTCGAGCAGGTTATTGCCGTAGCGGACGTCGGCGTTGGAGTCGAGGAGCGCAGCGAACTGTGTAGCGGTGCGCATTTCGGTTTTGAGCTCGTGAAACTCCTCGTTGGTGAGCAAAGGGCGCTTCTGGGCTTTAACCCATTCATCGTCGCTGGTGATGATGCCGAAGCGGTCCACGACGAAGACGTTGGCGCCAAGGTTGGCGACTTTGTCGGCAACATAAAAGTTCATGCCCGCGACGACGCTCATAACGGCGATCAGGGTGGTGACCGCTAGGATGACGCCCAGTAAGGTCAAGAAACTGCGGAGTTTATGGGCGCGAAGGGCGTCGAGAGCAAGTTTCAGCGTCTCGATCATAGTGACCAAAGTGCCGCGCAGGCCGGTGGTGCTGGGTGCCTCTGCAGCGGTGTGGGGGAGGAAGCGACCGGCACCGCCCAAACCTTCGATGGGTGTTACGCCCAAAAGTGCTCTCCAAACTCCTTAAGGTATACGGGAATAGAGGGCGAATCGTTCCCGTCTAGATAGACGGTCCCAAGGTGGCTTTAATTTCAGGCGAGCTTCGGGTAAGTTACGGCGCGGTTTCGTATTGTTCTGAAGAGGTTACGGGATAAGGCGGCGAGTGCAAAAGGGACCTGAGGAGGGTGAGATGCGACGATTGTGGTGTGGTTTGGTTGCGCTGATGATCATTTTTGGGTCGGTGACGGTGACTACGGGAGTGGCGCGAAGCCGTGCGGCGCAGGCAGCGCCAACTTCGGGGTATCGGGCGGAATTCCTAGAAGAAGTGGCGTATTACGAGCAACGATACACCAAGTTGGCGGAGGCGATGCCGGCGGAAAAGTACAGCTGGAGGCCGGGGGAGGGAGTGCGGTCGGTCGGCGAGGTGTTCATCCACATCGTGCAAGCCAACTATGGGGTAGCCAAGACACTAGGAGCGGCGTTTCCGCAGGGAGTGGATCCGAAGGCGCTGAGCGCGATGGCCACCGACAAGACGAAAACGGTGCAGGCGTTGAAGGATTCCTTTGCCCATTTCCGTCAGGCGATTCTGGCACTCGGAGATGGCGACGCGGACAAGCCCATAAAGATGTTCGGCAGGCAAACCACAACGAGAGGCGCGTTCATCCTGATTACCGGGCATTTCGGGGAGCATCTGGGGCAATCTATCGCGTATGCCCGGGTGAACGGTATCGTGCCGCCATGGACGGAAGAACAGCAGCAACAGCAGAAGCAGGCGGAAAAACCCAAGCCCAACTAGCCCAAAAGCACATCCAACCGGTGGCCGGGCGTGCTGGAGCGCGAGCGTTGACGTTTTGCGAGCGCAGACTGGTGCAACAATTGCTGAGCCCAGAGAATCAGATTTACGATGGGCAGGTAAGCCCGGAACTACTGCGAGATGCAAGTGCGTGTCTTGATTGCGTTTATGGCGCTGGGTTGGGCGGTTACGGCGATGGGGCAGCAGGCGGACCCGTCGTCCGCGGCGTCTACGTCGGAAGTTACGCCGCCGCAAACGGACGAAGCGAAAGCCGCCCTGCTGGAAGAAGTCCTGGACAACCTGAAGAAGAGCGACGCCGCGATGAACGTCTACGAGCGCGTGGAGCGGCTGGAGACGCGTAAGAGCGCAGGCGATGTGGTAGAGAGCAAGGTTTCGCGAGTGATCCCGGCCGGGACGGGAGTGGATCACATTGCGCTGGGGCCGGACGGCAAGCCGACCGATCCGGATGCGTATCACAAGGAGTTGGTGAAGCTCGAGAAGGCCCTTTCGTGGGCAGCGGACGACGGGCATGCGCAGCACGATGCGTATGAGAAACAGGCGAAAAAACAGAAAGAGCGGGATGAGCTGATTGACGCGACACGAACGGCGTTTCTGTACACGCTGGTAGGGACAGAAACGCGCGCTGGCCGGATTTTGTACAAGTACCGGATGGAGCCGAATCCCGCTTACAAGGCCACTTCGCGGACGACCGCGATTTTTGCGAAGGTGAAGGGATTTGTGTGGATCGACCCGGCGGCGGAGCAAATGGCGCGAGTGGAGGGCGAGGTCACGGCGGACATCAACGTCGGATTGTTTTTGGCGAAGATTTACAAAGGCAGTCATTTTATGCAGGAGCGGTACGAGATGCTGCCGGGGCTGTGGATGCCCTCCTTTTCGCAATACGATTTTGATGGCCGTAAATTGTTCAGCACGATTTCGGTACACGAGAGAACGTTCTACCGGGAATACCGGCGGATCGGTACGGCCAAGGAAGCGCTGACGTCGATCCGTGCCGAATTAAGCAAGTCGGCAGCGGCCGGATCGGATCCTTGAAACTTTCCAGGCTATAGTGGGTTAAAGTACTAGGACTAACCCAGGCTCCTCCCTACTAGAGGAGGCTCGATGACCCAGATCGCCCGGAATATTACGCTTATCTTCTTGTGCAGCTTAGGCTTGTCCGGGAGTAGCTCGTTTGGACGAGGCGGGCCACAGAGTGCGCCTTCGGGCCAAAGCGGCTCTTCGACCGCGCAAACCGCGCCAGCGAATACAGCGCCGCCTACAGTGCCGGACTCCAAAAAGAAGAAGGTGTGGACGAACGAGGATGTCAGCGGTCTGAACGGGCCCGTGTCGGTCGTGGGAAACGCGAAGAATGGCAAGGGGACAACGGGCGCGGATGGCAGCGCGGACGGGCAGTACATTGCCAGCACTAAGAAGCAGCTGGAAAAACTGCAAGGCCAAATTGATGACGCGAAGAAACAGATTACGGCGCTGAAGGACTTCCAACAGGGAAAGGCGCCCGAGCCTGCGGGCTATCCGCTTGGGAAGGGCTATAATCGCGTGCCGGTGGACCAACAGATTGCGAATCTGGAAGAGAAGAAGAAGGATTGGGAACAGAAAATCAGCGACCTGCTGGACGAGGCACGCAAGAAGGGCGTTTTGCCGGGGCAGTTGCGCTGAATTACTGCAAACGGCAGCCTGCGAGGGCTGGGCGCGCCGCGAAGTCTGGCGATGCTATGAATCCGGTCTTATCGCTCACCACAGAGAGAAATGCCCGGTGCTGCCCTCGGCTAATCTCTTCGACAAGGGTCAAGCTCCGCTGTAAACTTTGAGTCGCTTGCGAGGGTGCAAGCGCTATGGGCCGGGGTTTCTTACGTTTTCGATTGGCGCGGGTCTGGACGGTAGCGATGGTGTTGACGCTGCCCGGCTTTGCGAATGTCTCGACCGCGTGGCAGCAAGCCTTGGCCTCTCCGGCTACGGCGTTGGATCTGGACGGCCATCCAGTTGATCCCCTAAAAAAGTCGGCGGGCAAAGTGACCGTGCTCATTTTTGTGCGGACGGACTGTCCCGTGGCGAACCGTTACGCGCCGACCATTCAGCGGTTGAGCACGCAATTCGAGGGGAAGGCGACGTTTTGGCTGGTGTATCCGAGCAAGGCGGAGTCCGCGGAACAAATTCGAAAGCATGAGCAAGAGTATGGCTACAAGTTGGCGGCGCTGCGGGATCCGCAGCATGCACTGGTGAAGGCGGCGGAAGTGCAAGTGACGCCGGAAGCCGCGGTGTTCGATGCGGGCCGGAGGTTGATATACCACGGGCGGATCGATGATTTGTATGTGGATATCGCGAAGGCGCGCAGCGCTCCGACGACACATGATCTCGCGGATGCGATTCAGGCGGCCATCAGCGGGAAGAGTTTGGCGGCCGAAGGGAAGCCCGGCGTAGGGTGCTTCATTTCGGATTTGGAATGAGACGGGGCGAGCTGATCGCAGGAGCGGTAGTGCTGCTGGCGGTGGGAGCGGCTGGCTTAGCGGCAAAATACAGCGCCTCGGCCATTCCTACAAAAAGGCGGGTGCCAGTAGCGGTGACGTTCGATCACGATGTTGCGCCGATCATTTATAAAAATTGCGCGCAGTGCCACCATCCGGGCGAGGCCGGGCCATTTCCCCTGCTGACGTATGCGGATGTCAAATCCCATGCGCGGCAGATTGCGTACGTGACCAGCAAACGAATCATGCCACCCTGGTTGCCCGACGCGAACGGGCCGAAGTTTAAGGATGAGTTGCTGCTAAGCGAGGAAGCAATCGCGACGATTCAGGCTTGGGTGGATCAGGGCGAAGCGGAGGGTAACGAGAAGGATTTGCCGAAGGCGCCGTCGTTTGCGGCGGGCTGGCAACTGGGCAAGCCCGATGTGATGGTGCGGGCAGAAAAGCCGTATCTGCTGCCAGCCAGCGGAAGCGATCAGTACTGGAATTTTGTCTTTCGTACGCCGGTGAACCGGACGAGATGGCTCAAGGCGATCGAGATCCGGCCGGGTGACAAGCGGCTGGTGCACCACGCGAACGTGTTAGTGGACCGAGAAGAGTCGGCACGCCGGCTGGAAAAGGAGCCGCGAGCGGGCTTCGGCGGCATGGAATTGATCATCGAGTCGGAGGCGTTCGATCCGGACAGTCATTTTCTGTTCTGGAAGCCGGGTTCGCCGCCTTATGTCGAGCCCGATGGCATGGGATTGCGACTCGACAAAGGCACGGATTTGGTGCTGAACACCCACCTGCAACCTTCCGGAAAACCCGAGGCGATTCAGCCGACGCTGGGGTTGTACTTTACGGACAAGCCGGCGACGCTGCATCCCATGTTGGTGCAGTTGGAGAATGATCGGAAGTTGGATATTCCGGCGGGCGAGAAGAACTTTGTGGTAACGGACGAATTCACGCTGCCAGTGGACGCGAGCGTGCTGGCAATTTACCCGCACGCGCATTATCTCGGCAAAGATCTCACCGGTTTGGCGACACTGCCTAACGGTAAGAAAGAGACGCTGATTCACATCAGCCACTGGGATTTGAATTGGCAGGCGGTGTACCACTATGAGCAGCCGGTGGAACTGCCGGCGGGAACCAAGATTGCGATGCGGTTTGTCTACGACAATTCGACGGAGAATGTTCGGAACCCGAACCAGCCGCCGCAGCGGGTGATGGCGGGAAACCGGGCAGTGGACGAGATGGCGCATTTGTGGCTGCAGGTGCTACCGCGGGAAACGTCGGAAGGGACTGCGGATCCGCGGCTGGCGATTCAGGAGGCGCTGGCAGTACATCACCTACAGAACGACCCGGACGATTTCGCGGCGCACTACAACTTGGGAGCGCTGCTGCAGATGAAAGGGGATTTGGCGGGAGCGGTGGCGCAGTTTTCCGAGGCGCTGCGAGTTCATCCAGAGGATCCGACGGCGAACAATGCCCTGGGGGCTATGCTGCTGGCGAGTAAGCGAGTGGAAGAAGCGATTCCGCATTTCAGCGTAGCGCTGAGAGGCCGGGCTGATTATTTTGACGCGCACTACAACCTAGGCAATGCGCTGGCGGCGCAGGGCGATTTCAATGGGGCGCTGACGGAATTCCGCTCGGCCGCGCGACTGAATCCGCAAGATGCAAACGCCGAGGCAAATGTAGGCAGTGCCTTGGCGGAATTAGGGAATGCCAAGGAAGCGCGATTACACTTCGAGCGCGCGCTGCAAATCGATCCCAAGAACGAACTGGCACGGGAAAATCTCGAAGAGCTCAACCGCGAGGAGCAGAAACATCCGCAATAGCCGGCAGGAGCGGACTACGGAGCGGCGATTCGTAGGGACGCGAAGCCAACCTTTTGGGCATTCATGCCGTCCATGCGTTCATATTAATATCAGTCGGAAGCGCGCAGGGGTTGTGCGCGTTGGGTAGTTCTTTTCAGCAAAGGTGCTTGGTGAACCTGCCGGCCATGCAAACTGCACATCGGACGAGAGGCTTTTCTTGCGGGCGGCGCGCGCGGATTCTTGGTGCGATCCTGGCGTTGGCCTTGGGGATGGCGGTGCAGGCGAAGTCGCCGCTGACGCCGAAAGCGCGAATAGCGGTATTCGAAAAGATCTGGAAAGAGGTGGACGAGCACTACTACGAACCGGACTTCGGCGGCGTGAATTGGCGGGAGGTCCGACAAAGGTATCTCCCGTTGGTGCAGCAAGTGCAGGATGACCAGGAATTCTACGCGCTGATGGACCGCATGACCGCGGAATTGCACGACGCGCATACGCGGTTCAGTTCACCGGAACAATGGGCCAACCGGAGAAGACATCAAGGCGTAAGCGTGGGGTTCCGGGCGGGTTTTGTGGAAGGAAAAGTAGTCGTGCTGGACGTAATTCCGGACAGCAATGCGGGGAACGCTGGCGTCAAAGCGGGAATGATTGTGAGGGGATTGGACGGTAAGCCGATGCAAGAAGCGTTGACCGAGGCGGAACGGAGTGTTCTGCGGTCGTCTTCGGAGCGAGTGACGAAGCTGCGGATGCTCAGCGCAATATTTTCGGCGAATTTGGAGAAGCCGGTAGATGTGAACCTGGAGCGGGCGGATGGAACGGTGTTCGAAGCGAAGTATGCGCGACAACTGCTTTCGAATGCGCCGCAAGTGACTACGGCAAAATTGCCGGATGGATCGGCATACATTCGCTTCGACGAATTTCAGCACAATCTGGTACACGATTTTCGCAACGCGGTTGCCAGCTTTCACAATGCGCCGGGCCTGGTGTTGGACTTACGGTGGAACCGCGGCGGGGATGGAGCGACGCTGGGAACGATGGCAGGCTTCTTTTTTGATAAGCGGACACTGTTTGAGCGGCGGATGTCGCGCCGACAAGTGTCGGCGTCGCAGGACGGCCATGGGACGGCGGAAACGGAAGTGTTTGTGGGCCGCGGGGGGGAGGGAGTCTACAACGGCCCGCTGGTGATCCTGCTGAGCGAATATTCGGCCAGCGCGACAG